>Ga0160472_100106_pt1 | contig 131893 bp, 118 predicted proteins | sample HID1973M_E11MG_FD_108267 | JGI IMG/M metagenome (GOLD analysis project Ga0160472, IMG submission 108267) | Enriched mosquito-associated microbial communities from UW Madison campus, WI, USA - HID1973M_E11 MG | ecosystem: Host-associated > Arthropoda: Insects > Digestive system > Unclassified ... | reverse complement strand
GCAGATAAGCAGGCCGGGGATCGGCCTCACCTCGGGCGAGCGGTGCAGCTTGTAGAAGCCGAGGCGGCCGGGGATCTGTCCCAGCAGCACCACGCGCGGCTGCATCTCCTTCAGGATCACATAGGCGAAGGTCGCGATGATCGCGACGACGACGCCCTGCAGCACGCCGAAGCTGATCGCCCCCGCCATTGCGATCAGGGCAAAGCCGAACTCGACCCGGCTGATCCGCCAGATCTGCCGCAACCCGTCAAGGTCGATCACGCTGAGCGCAGCCGCGACAAGGATGGCGCCAAGCGCCGGGACGGGCAGGATGCGCAGATAGCCGCCAAGGAAGGTGACGGCGACCGCCAGCACCACCGCCGATGCAAGGCCGGCAAGCTGGGATTTCCCCCCGATCGAGAGGTTCACCGCCGTGCGTGAATCCGAGGAGGTGACGGGAAAGCCGCCAAAAAGGCCCGAGGCGACGCTCGCGGCGCCGAAACCGCGCAGTTCCGCGTTCGGGTCGACCTCCTCGCCCGTCTGCACCGCGAAACTGCGCGCGGTGATGATCCCCGAGCCGAAGCTGACGACAAAGACCGCGGCCGAACCCATCAGCAATTGCGTCACAGGCAACCCGGAAGGGAGCGAGAAGCCGGGCATGGGCAACCCGGCAGGCAGGCTGCCGACGACCTTGATCCCCGCGCCCTCGAAATCGAAAGCGGCCGAAAGCGCTCCGGCCAGAAGCACGACGATCACCGGCCCCGGAATGCCGACGGGCCGGATGCGGACCAGTTGCAGGATCAGGAACATCGCGAGAGCGAGCAGCAGCGACGGCAAATGAACGGCATCCGCGTTCTGGAACAGCTCCCGCAGGGGTCCGATCAACCCGTCGGATTCGATCTTGAGGCCGGTGATCCGGCCGATCTGCCCTACGATGATCGAGATCGCGACGCCGATGAAAAATCCCGCAAGGATCGGGCGCGACAGCAGGTTGGCGATATTGCCCAGCCGCAGGACGCTGGCGGCGAAGCAGATGATGCCGACCCCCAGCGACAGAAGCGCCCCGACGCCGGCAAGGTCGTCGCGGGAAAGCCCCGGCATCTGCTGGGCGACCGATGCAATGACAGCCGCAAGGACCGCCATGGTCGCGGCATCCGGCCCGACGATCAACCTGCGCGAGGGGCCAAGCAGCGCGTAGCCGATCACCGAACCGATGCTGGCATAGATCCCGGTTTCCGCAGGCAGCCCGGCAATCGCCGGATAGGCGATGGCGCTGGGGATACCCACGGCCGCGATGGCCAGCCCGGCCGAAACGTCAGATGACAGCCACGCGGCGCGGTAGCCGCGCAGGCTGGGCAGGAGCCGCAAATTCCGCCCCTCTGGCGAAGATGGCGGAGGGATGTTCACCATAAGCTGGCACCTCGCCCTGCGGCCCCCTCGCGGGGGCCATGGGACGAAAGATATTGCCGGAAGCTTTTATGTCTACAGAGATTTTGCTCAGGCTGGAAAAACGTGCCCGGACGGCGATCGGAAAGCCCTCCGGGCCCTCGCGTGCCTCAAGGCTGCGTTCAACCGTTGAGGGTTTTCAGGATCAAGTCCGCCCGCTCCGCGAACTCATCCCGGCCCGCGGGCAGCTCGAGGTCGCCGATGCGCTGCTGCCAGTCCGCCGTGGCCGAGGCCAGACCATTGGGCAGGTCAAGCTCGGCCAAAGTCTCGCTGACCTCGCGCATCTCGGCGGCGCGGCGGCGGCCATGGACCATCATCCGTTCGAGGTTATAGGCGGCCTGACGCGGCCATTCGATACCGGGATTGGAGGCCTGAAGCGAGGCGAGGACCTGCGCCTCGACCCCGGCACGCCGGGCGGCCAGAAGGCATTCGGCGGTCAGCGCCTCCATCCCCTTGATCATCACCGAGCGGATCATCTTGATCGAGGAGGCATCGCCGACCACCTCGCCCGCGATCTTGGGTCGCATGTCCAGCGCGGCCAGAACCTCGGCGGCTTCGGTCGCATGGGGACCGGCGATCAACAGCGGCGTTTGGTGCAGCTTGGGATGGACAGGCGCCATGATCGCCACGTCGACATAGCGGCCGCCCGCTGCCGCGACGATCTCGGCCGCGCGCCGTTTCGCGCCGGGCGAGCAGCTGTTGCCGTCGAACCAGAATGCGCCGGGGGCGAGGGAGCCAGCCGCCTGTTGGGCCGCCTCGACCGCGCGATCGGCCGTCACCAGGCAGAAGACCGCCCGCGCACCGGCCAAGGCGGCTGCCCTGTCCGCGACCAGCGCGACACCCGCGCGGGCGGCGCGCGCCTGCGGGATGGCCGCCGTCGCGGGGTCGTCGCATTTGATGTCGAAGGCCCGCGCCCCGGCGGCGATGTCGCTGCCCCAGCCGGTCGCGAAGGCCTCGGCTGCTTCGCCAAATCCGATGAATGCCAGTCCCCCCGCGAGGGCGTCGAAATCCGTCATGCTCATCCTCCAGTTTCGGCAAGGACTAGCGCGCCGTCTGGGCCGCGCAAGTCATCATAGCTCGGGCTTATGGAATTGGCCGCGCTTCGGAATTGCGCCCGGCGTCCCCCTCGCCCAGAACCGGGCCGGGACTGCGAAGGAGAAGGACAGGATGAGCGATCCGTTTCTGGAACTGCTGGGCGCGGCCGGATGGCGTTCCGCGCCCGGCGAGATGCAGCCTTATGCCCGCGACTGGCTGGACCGTTTTGGTGAGACGCCCCTTGGCGTCGCCCTGCCCGCCACGACCGGCGAGGTGGCGGCGGTGATGCGTCTTGCGGCCCGGCTCGGCCTGACCGTGACCCCGCAGGGCGGGAATACCGGGCTGAACGGCGGCAGCGTGATCTCCTCCGGGCAGCGCGGCATCATCCTGTCGCTGGCCCGGATGAACCGCATCCATGCCATCGACGCGATCGAGATGACCGCGACGGTCGATGCGGGCCTTGTGCTGCAATCGCTCCACGATGCCCTTGCCCCGCAAGGGCTGATCTTTCCCCTGCATCTGGGGGCCGAGGGCAGCGCCCAGATCGGCGGGTTGATCGCGACCAATGCCGGCGGCAGCCTTGCCATGCGCTATGGCATGATGGAGGCGCAGGTTCTGGGCCTAGAAGTCGTCCTGCCCGATGGCGAGATCTGGGACGGCATGCGGGCGCTGATCAAGGACAATACCGGCCTGCAATTGCGCAAGCTGTTCTGCGGGGCCGAGGGCAGGCTGGGCGTGGTCACGCGCGCCATCCTGCGCCTGCACCCTGCCCCTGCGGCGCGGGCGACGGCCCTGCTTGCCGTGGCGGATCTTGAAACCATGCTGCGCCTTGGCGCGCAGCTTCGCCGCGACGTGGGCGACCAGCTTACGGCGATGGAGTTCTTCTGCGAGACCGGGCTGGAGATGCTGCTGCGCCACCTGCCCGACCTGTCGCGGCCGATCGAAGCCCGTGGTCCCTTCTACCTGCTCGTCGAACTGGCGACCCCGCGCGCGGGTATCGATCTGGAGGGGTTGCTGATGGAGCTGCTGGAAAACGCCTTCGAGCGCGGCGAGGTTCTGGACGGCACCGTCGCGGCCTCGGACACCCAGCGCGCCGCGCTCTGGCGCCTGCGCGAGGAGATGCCCGAGGGGCAGCGCCGCGAGGGGCGGCAGATCAAGCATGACGTGGCCGTCCCGGTCTCGCGGCTGGCCGAGTTCGTGGATGGGGTGGAGGAGAGATTGCCGCCCATTCTGCCGGGGGTCAGGACCAATCCCTTCGGTCATCTGGGCGACGGCAACGTGCATTTGAACCTCTCGCCCCCCGTCGGATCGGATTTCGCCGGACGCGAGGCGGCGCTTTCGGACGCGGTCTATGACCTCGCGGCGGAACTGGGCGGCAGCTTCTCGGCCGAGCATGGGCTGGGTCAGGCCAAGGTCGGACTGGCCAACCGGCTACGCGGCGCGACCGAGCGTCGCCTGATGGCCGCCTTGATCGCGGCAGTCGATCCCGAGGGGCGCATTAACCCCGGAAAGATCGTCTGACCGGCAGGCCTCGCCAGCGGATATAGCTAAAGCTTATTCCGGCCGGATCAAATCTGAATTGTCCTCTGGCGCCGGCCTCCCCAAAAGGGAAAGCAAGGGAGAGGTCGGGGCATCGCCAGAATGCGATGGCCCGGCACGAAAACTCAGGAGGAATCGGATGGATGGAATCCTTCAGTCGCTGGGGGTGATCTTCAGCCTGTCGGGTGTGGCGGTGCTGCTGATCGGCGCGCTTTTGGGGATCGTCATCGGTGCCCTGCCGGGGCTTGGCCCGTCGATCGGGCTGAGCCTGCTGATCCCCTTCACCTATACGATGTCGCCCGAGCTCAGCATGTTGCTGATGATCTCGCTTTACACATCGGCGGAATATGGCGGCTCGATCAGCGCGATCCTGCTGTCGACGCCGGGAACCGCGGCGGCCGCGGCGACGGCGATCGACGGCTATGCGATGGCGCAGAAGGGTCGCGCGAACGAGGCGATCTCGATCTCGCTGACCGCCTCGACCGTGGGCGGCGTCCTTGGCGGGCTCGCACTGCTGTTGCTGGCCATGCCACTTGCCAGTCTGGCGCTGAAATTTGGCCCCGCCGGCTATTTCGCCGTGGGTCTTTTCGGGCTCACTTCGGTCGCGGCGCTTTCGGGCGGCTCGCTGGTCAAGGGCCTGCTGGGCGCAGCCTTGGGGTTGGCGCTGGCGACCGTCGGGATCGACCCGATCGCCGGCGTCCCGCGCTTCACCTTCGGCCAGTTCGAGCTTTACGAGGGCGTGCCTTTCCTTGCCGCGCTGATCGGCCTCTTTGCCGTCTCCGAGGCGATGGCGCTGGCCGAGAAGCACGCCCGCTCCGTGCCCATGGTCAAGGAAAAGGTGGGCCATGTCTTCATGTCCATGGACCTGTGGCGGGAAACCTGGCGGTCGATGATCTCCGGCTCGGTCATCGGAACGCTTCTGGGCATCCTGCCGGGCGTCGGCGGCAATATCGCCTGCTGGGTGGCGCGCGACTATGCCCGCGCCCGTGACCCGAAGCCCGAGGAATATGGCAAGGGTGCCGCGAACGGCATTGCCGCGCCCGAGGCCTCGAACAACGCGACCGTTGGCGGGGCGCTGGTGCCGCTGCTGGCGCTTGGCGTGCCGGGATCACCCACGACGGCGATCATGATGGGCGCGCTGATCATGCACGGCCTGCATCCGGGGCCGCAGCTTTTCGCCGAGGCGCCAACGCTGGTCTATGCGATCCTCTTCGGCGTCATCATCGCCTCGCTGGTGCAATATCTGGTCGGTTCGCTGTTCCTGCCGATCCTTGCGCGGACAGTGCTGCTGCCGGACGGGGTCATCGCGGCCGGGATCATGGCCTTTGCCGTGCTGGGCGCCTTTGCCATCCGCAACCTGATGTTCGATGTCTGGATGACGATGGGGTTCGGCCTGCTGGGATATGTGATGAAGAAGCTCGATTTCCCGGTCGCGCCGGTGATCCTCGCCATGGTGCTGGGCTATCTGGTCGAGTCGAATTACCGCACGGCGCTGGTCTCGTCGCAGGGGGATTACTCGATCTTCGTGACCGATCCGATCAGCCTGCTGTTCCTGATCCTCAGCCTGATCAGCGTGATGGTCCCGGTGCGCCGCGCATGGCGCGCCAAGCGCGCCCGCGCTGTCGTCACCGAATGAAATATTCCAAGGGGAGAGAGAAGATGACAATTTCATATCCGACCGGGCGGCCGGTTGCCGCGCGCCTGCGGGGCTTCGTCAAGGCGGCGGTCGCGACCTTCGCGCTGGCGACCGCGACCATGGCCCTGCCGCAGAGCGCCGCAGCCGAGTTTCCCGAGAAACCGGTGACGCTGGTTGTCTGGTCGGGCGCCGGCGGCGCGCTCGACACCTATGGCCGCAAGCTGGCCGAGCTGTTGGAGCGGGAATCCGGCTGGACCGTCAAGGTCGACAACCGCCCCGGCGGCAGCGGTGCGGTCGGGCTGTCCCAGATCGTCACGCAGCCTGCGGATGGCTACAATATCCTCGTGCTGACCGGGACGCTGACCTTCGGCATCGCGCAGGGCCTGATCCCGTTCAAGTTGGACGACCTGCGCCTGCTGCGCGCCATGCAGTCCGAGCCTTCGTCTCTGGCGGTGATGAAGGACAGCCAGTTCCAGACCGTTCAGGATTTCGTCGATTACATGAAGGCCAATCCGAACGGTCTGAAGGTCGGCGGCCATTCCTCGGGCGGGTTCCACCAATACATGCTCTACCAGATGATGAAGCAGGGCGGCTTCGAAAGCGGCTGGATCCCGCATGACGCCTCGGGCAAGGTCACGCTGGGCCTCCTGGGCAACCATATCGACGCCGCGATGATGACCCCCTCGACCGGGCTTTCCCAGGTCAAGAGCGGCGATATCCGCCTTCTCGGCGTGACCACCGCCGAACGCTCCTCCTTCCTGCCCGATGCACCGACCTTCAAGGAACAGGGCTTCGACCTCGAAGGCGCGATCTGGCGCGGCATCGCCGTCAAGGCCGGGACGCCCGATGACGTGGTGGCCAGCATCCAGACCGCGATCGACAAGGTGACGGCCTCGGAAGACTGGAAGAAATTCCAGGACGAGCAGTTGCAGGACAGCCCGAACTGGGCCGAGGCCGAGTTCACCGAGCGCACCCGCAAGGACCTCGAGGAACAGCGCGAGTTCCTGAAATCCGCCGGTTTCGTCGAATGACGGCGCCCGCAGAGACCACCGCTGACCGGAGGATTCCGGTCAGCGAGGTTGCGGCGGCGATCATCTGCCTTGCCGCAAGCGGGGTGTTCCTTTTGCTGGCGATGGCCCTGCCCGCGGGTCATTCGCGCGGGGATGTCGGTCCGGGCGCCCTGCCCGAGCAAATCGCCATCTTCGGCCTTGTCTGCGCCGTGTGCTACCTTGTCTCCGTCCTGCGCGGCGGCTTTGCGGGCCGGGCGGGAAAATTCACCGACACCCCCCGTGCGCTGGCAAGCTTCGCGATCTTCGCCATCGGCATGGCGGTCGCACCGTGGCTGGGTCTGGCGCTGTCGCTCGCCATCGCCTCTGCGGCGCTGACGCTGCTCTTTCAGGGCGAGCGTCGCTGGCCCCGCGCCGCTGCCACCGGCATCGGCCTGTGGCTGATCGCAACCTTGCTGTTCCAGAAGCTTCTGGGCCTGCCCTTGCCGTGACCGGGCGCAGGCAGGCCGCAGAACGGCACAAATGATCCGCCTGATCGCGATTTATACGGTCTCGGCCATGGCCGGCTGGTGCTGCGCACGGGCCGGCCTGCCGCTTCCGTGGATGATCGGCCCGTTGCTGACCACGGCAGCGCTGGCGCTTGCCGGCGTGCTGCCCCGACCGCTACCGGTCAGGACACGGCCCTTCGGGCAGGCCATCGTCGCCTCGACCGTGGGGCTTTCCTTCACGACCGAGGCCATGCATGCCGTCATCGGCAAACTGCCCCTGCTGGTCGGGATGGCAGTGATGACGGCGGTGCTGGCGCTGTGCCTCTCGATCCTGCAGGCGCGGCTGGCCGGCGCGCGGCTCTCGCGCATGGCGCTGGCGACCTTTCCCGTCGCGCCGGTCGAGGCGGCGATCATCGCCGAGACCTGCGGCATCGCCCCCGCCCCGGTGGTCATGGCCCAGACATTGCGGATCGCCACCATCGTCGTCGCCCTGCCCCTGCTGCTTTTCGCGATCGACGGCCCGCCCGATGTCATTGCCCCGCCGGTCGCGCCTGTCGTTGCCGCCGATCTGGTCCGGCTGCTGCCGGTCCTGCTGCTTGCGCTGGCGGGCGGGCTGGTGTTTTTCCGCCTCGGATGGGCCAATCCCTTTTTTCTCGGCCCGCTCGCCCTGACGGCGACGGTCACGGCATGTGGTGCGTCCTTGCCGCATATCCCGCCCCCCCTCCTCGCCGCGGCGCAGGTGATACTTGGCGCATGGCTCGGCTCGACCTTCCAGTCGCGTCTGCTTCGCGGCGCAGCGCGCGAAATGGCCATCTCGCTTGTCGGCACGATCCTGCTGCTGGCCCTGACAACGGCAGGAGCGATCCTCCTCGCGCGGGTCACCGGGCTGAACTGGGAGGCGGTGGTCCTTGGCACCGCGCCCGGCGGCGTGACCGAGATGGCCCTGACCGCGCAATATCTGCAACAGGACGTGGCGCTGGTCACCGCCGCGCATCTGGTGCGGATCTTCTTGCTGATGCCGATCGCCCGCCCCCTGATCCGCGCCCTCGACCGCTACGACCGGCGCCCCGTCTCGTGACCCGCAGCCCGTCCCGCCATTTGCATGGTCGCGGCAATGCGGCTAGGCAGGGGGACGTCGCCAAGGACCACGCCATGCTACCCAGTCTCCGCCACCTCAGGATGTTTCTCGCGCTAGGTCGCAGCAACTCGGTGACGCGCGCGGCAGAGCTTTGCCACGTCTCGCAACCGGCGGTGACGCAGGCGATGGGCCGTATCGCGCAGGAAACCGGGCAGGTGCTGTTTCATCGCAGCCCGCAGGGCCTTTTCCTGACCGAGGCCGGAGAGGTGCTTTCCCATCGCGCCGCACGCGCGCTTCGCCTTCTGGATACCGCCATGGCGGACATGGCGCGGCCGGTCAGGGTGCAGGCGACATGGGCGCAGCTTTCGGCGCTGATCGCCGTGACCGAGACCGAGAATTTCACCCTTGCCGCGCGCAGGCTCGGCCTCGCGCAGCCAACGGTGCATCGCTCGACCACGACGCTGGAGCAGGCGGCGGGGCTTGCGCTGTTCCAGCGCACCGCGCATGGGCTGATCACCACGCGGGCGGGGCAGCAACTCGCCCAGGCCGCCCGCCTCGCCATCGCCGAAATCGATCAGGCCGCCTCCGACCTTGCCGCGCTGGCCGGGCGTGAGGTCGGGCGGATCGTCGTCGGCGCCCTTCCCCTCTCGCGGTCGGGCTGGTTGCCCTCGGCGATTCTGAAATTCCGCGAGCGTCGTCCCAGCTTTCCGTTCGAGGTCATCGACGGGCGCTATGACGAGCTTCTCCTCGGGCTGCGGCGGGGCGAGATCGACATGATGCTGGGGGCGCTGCGCCTGCCCAGCCCGATCGAGGATATCGTGCAGGAGCGGCTGTTCGACGACGAGGTGGTGGTGGTGGCGCGAAAGGATCACCCGCTGCTTGCCTCGAACGGGATCGAGACGGACGATCTGGCCCGCTACCCCTGGGTGATGCCGCGCCGATCCACCCCGATCCGCCGCATCCTCGACACGCTGCTGGTCGGGCATGATCTGGTCAATGTCATCGAGACCTCATCGGTGATCATGATGCGCGAAATCCTTCGCGGCAGCGACCATCTGGGGGGCATTTCCCGCATGCAGGCCGAGGTCGAGGCCTCGTCGCTGTCCATCCTGCCCCTGCGCCTGCCCGGCGCAATGCGCCCGATCGGCCTGACGACCCGCGCGGGCTGGGAACCGACGCGGGCGCAATGCGAATTCATCGAGATCCTGCGCCAGCTTGCCGCGCAACCCGGCTGAAGGTCCCTACATGAGAGGTGGGACCGATGGGCACTTCGCAAAAATGAAGAAGCCCCGGAATTACCCGAGGCTTTTCAATGAAATAATGGTGGGCGATAACGGATTTGAACCGCTGACATCTTCGATGTGAACGAAGCGCTCTACCGCTGAGCTAATCGCCCGGTCCGCGCTGAATAGCGGCAGTCGGCTGCGCCTTCAAGGGGGGGCGGCAGAAAAAAGGCAGGCAAGCTCACTCATATTTCGCCGAGGCGATATCTCCCTTGCGGCGACGCAGGCGCAGGACGATGACCTCGGAGCCGGAGACGTCCTTCTGCCGGTTGATCCGGGCCCGGCCAAGCGGCGGCAAGGCAAGCGTCTGGCCGGCGGCGATCGCCTCGCCCAATTCGGCAAGCGTCGCCTCGACGATATCCCTGATATCGGCGTTGCGCTGCCCGGTGCGCTGCGCGATCCGATTCATGAACTGGCGTTTTTGCAGGACGGTCGCATTCGCCGGATCCGGAGGAGTCATTCCCCGAGGACCCGACGAAGATTCGGTCCTGTCGATGCGGCTGTTCCCTGACATGAAACCTCCTGCACAGGTTGATGCAGCTACCGGGTAAAGAAAACCGCGCGGAGGTGATCCGCGCGGTAGAACTGGTTCAATGCGCGACGGTCGCGCCGCCGCTGCCCTGTTCACGGGCGGCGGCAAGTCGGCTGGCCTCGGCCGCCTCTTCGGCGGCCTCGTCCCATTCGACGGGCTCGGGGGCCCGGACCAAGGCGTGTTTCAACACTTCACGCACATGGCTGACCGGGATGATCTTGAGCCCTTCCTTCACATTGGCCGGAATTTCGGCCAGGTCCTTCTCGTTGTCGACCGGGATGAGCACGGTCTTGATGCCGCCCCGCAGTGCCGCCAACAGCTTCTCCTTGAGCCCGCCGATGGCCATCGCATTGCCGCGCAGCGAAACCTCGCCCGTCATTGCGATGTCCTTGCGGACCGGGATCTGCGTCAGGACCGAGACGATCGAGGTGACCATCGCCAGACCGGCCGAGGGGCCGTCCTTGGGCGTCGCCCCGTCCGGAACGTGGACGTGGATGTCGATGGCGTCGAATTTCGGCGGCTTCACCCCGATCTGGGGCGCGATCGAGCGCACATAGCTCGCCGCCGCGTCAATCGATTCCTTCATCACGTCGCCCAGTTTTCCGGTCGTCTTCATGCGGCCCTTGCCGGGCAGCTTCAGCGCCTCGATCTGCAGCAGATCGCCACCAACCTGCGTCCAGGCCAGACCCGTCACAACGCCGATCTGATCGTCCTTCTCCGCCAGACCATAACGGTAGCGGCGGACGCCCAGATATTCCTCGGCCTTGGCGGCATCGACCTCGACCGATTTGACCTTGCCCTTGAGGATCTCGGTCACGGCCTTGCGGGCCAGCTTGGCGATGTCGCGTTCCAGCGACCGCACGCCCGCTTCGCGGGTATAGTAGCGGATCACATGGGTCAGCGCCTCGTCAGTGACCGAGAATTCACCTTTGCGCAGGCCGTTCGCCTTGATCTGCTTGGGCAGCAGGTGCTGGCGCGCGATCTCGCGCTTTTCGTCCTCGGTATAACCGGACAGCGGAATGATCTCCATCCGGTCGAGCAGCGGCCCCGGCATGTTGTAGCTGTTGGCCGTGGTCACGAACATCACGTTCGACAGGTCGTATTCCACTTCGAGATAGTGGTCCACGAATGTCGCGTTCTGTTCCGGATCAAGCACCTCCAGCATCGCCGAAGCGGGATCGCCACGGAAGTCCTGACCCATCTTGTCGATCTCGTCGAGCAGGATGAGCGGGTTCGTGGTCTTGGCCTTTTTCAGCGCCTGGATGATCTTGCCCGGCATCGAGCCGATATAGGTCCGACGGTGGCCGCGGATCTCGGATTCGTCGCGCACGCCGCCAAGGCTGATGCGGATGAACTCGCGTCCCGTGGCACGCGCGACCGAACGGCCGAGCGAGGTCTTGCCGACGCCCGGAGGGCCGACGAGGCACAGGATCGGACCCTTCAGCTTGGCCGAACGGTTCTGCACCGCCAAATACTCGACGATCCGTTCCTTGACCTTCTCAAGGCCGAAGTGATCGGCGTCCAGCACTTCCTCGGCCTTGCCCAGATCCTTGCGGATGCGCGACTTCACGCCCCATGGCAGTGCCAGCAGCCAGTCGAGATAGTTGCGGCTGACCGTGGCCTCGGCCGACATCGGCGACATCGACTTCAGCTTCTTCAGCTCGGCCTCGGCCTTTTCGCGGGCCTCCTTGCTGAACTTGGTCGCGGCGATCTTCTCTTCCAGCTCGGTCAGCTCGTTCGAGCCGTCCTCGCCGTCGCCCAGCTCCTTCTGAATGGCCTTCATCTGCTCATTCAGATAGTATTCGCGCTGGGTCTTCTCCATCTGGGTCTTGACGCGGGACTTGATCTTCTTCTCGACCTGCAGCACGGACATCTCGCCCTGCATCAGGCCATAGACCTTCTCAAGCCGCTCGGCGGTGTTGAGCGTCTCCAGCAGTTCCTGCTTCTTGTCCAGCGCGATGCCAAGATGGCCGCTGACCAGGTCGGCCAGGCGGGCAGGCTCACGCGCCTCCGCAACGGCCGAGACCACCTCCTCGGGGATGTTCTTGCGCACTTTCACATAGCGCTCGAACTCCTCGGCCACGGCGCGGGTCAGCGCGGTCCGGGTATCCTCGTCACCATCGACCTCGTCCAGAGGCTCGGCAGTGGCTTCGAAATAATTCTCGTTCGCGATGAAATCGAGGATCCGCACGCGTTCACGACCCTCGACCAGCACCTTCACGGTGCCGTCGGGAAGCTTCAGAAGCTGGAGGACGTTCGCCAGAACGCCCGTGCGGAAAATTCCGTCGGCAGCGGGTTCATCGACCGCTGCGTCCTTTTGTGCGGCCAGCAGGATCGGACGATCCTGTTCCATCACTGCCTCGAGCGCCCGCACGGATTTCTCGCGCCCCACGAACAGCGGCACGATCATGTGCGGAAACACCACGATATCCCGCAAGGGCAGGACAGGATGGTTGACTTGGGCGAATTCGTTCATGGAATCAGTCCTTTCTCGCCAAGAGGCGCGGCCCCGGGATCGGCAGCACATGCCCCCTGCTTCACGACAAGATAGGAAGAGCGCGGGGCAGGTTCAATGGTTCATTGGTTCCCGCTCTGTTCCCCCGCAAATCCAATGAAAAGGGCCCCCGAAGATCGGGAGCCCGCTCGCGGATACCACCCTCAGAGGGTATCGGATCCGGCGGCAATCAGGTGTAATCGCGGAAGAATTCGTTGACCCTCTTGTCGGCTTCTTCCTTGGTCCAGCCGTATCTTTCCTGCAGCTTGCCGGTCAGCTGATCCTTGCGACCGTCGATCTCGGTCAACTCGTCATCGGTGAGATCGCCCCACTTCTCCTTGACCGAACCCTTGACCTGATTCCACTTGCCTTCGACGATGTCCCAGTTCATGGCACTCTCCTTCGTAGATCTTTGCGGTTACGGCGGGAAAACGGATGGATCCGGGCCAGAGTTGCACGGCGTCACGCAGTCGTGAGGCCCGAGACCCAAACTGCAACCGCCCCCCCGATAACGGCACCCGAGGTTGAACCATAATTTGCGCAGTCGGGGAAAACCTGCGCGAAAACACGCCGGAACCGGCCGCCGCGCCCCGCATGATCCCGGGTTTGGGCTTGCAAACCAATAGCAAGTCTGCACGCTGCGCGGGACAGCCCCATGCCTCTGACAATTGATTGATCAGGACGAATAGATGCGCGAATTGATTCTCATCCGCACGCATTTCTTTTGCGACGCGACGGAGAAATTTTATGACTTCCTCAAACGAACTTCGGGCCGTGATGTCGCCATCGTTTGCGACGAAACCAACGGAGGTGTCGATGTCGGCGCGGGAAAGGTGAAAATACCCATCACGGCGGACTCGATGCAAAAGATGGGGCTTTATATCCCAAGCCGTTTTGGCTGGCTCTGCGGTGACTATTTTCTATATGCCGGCTCGCAACTGCTCTCGGCCTATGACAGATATTGGATGGTTGAATCCGATGTTCGCATGAATTTTGAGAATGCTTCGGAATTTTTCGACACCTTCTCCGAGGATGCGAGCGACCTCCTCGCTTTCCACATGTATAAGTCCTCCGGCTCGTGGTATTGGCACAGCCCGATGTCATATTTCACCCAAGACGTTTATGCGTGCCTGTTCCCGGTAATTTCGATCTCGAAGCGCGCGGTGGATTTTGCCTTCTCCGAGAGGGTGAAGATGTCCTCCAGCTTTGATACCCTCGTTCCCAAGGACGAGAAACGCAGATGGCCGAATGATGAGTCCTTCCTGATTTCCACGCTGATGCAGAATGGTTTCGCCACAAAATCCCTGAACTCTCCGAAGCGGGCCTTCACCAGCAAGGATACGTTCGGGGTCGGGTTGCCAAAGTCCGATGCACAACTGAGTTCCCAGAACCCGGACGGGATGATTTATCATCCGGTGCAAGCAGGTGAACGGTTTGTAAACAAGGCGAATAGCTGGCTCACCAGCTATATCAATCGAAAATCGACGAAGGAAAAGCTGCAACAGCTTTTCGATGATGTTTTTCTTGAAGGCCTGAGAATGGAATCGTCCGAAGACGAATTCAGGAAATTCGAGGACCGATTGGCGATCGCGCTGGAGCGCGCAGCGGTCTGAAAGAAGCCGCCGTCCTGGACGGCGGCCTCATTGTCACTTCAGGTGGGCGAACTTGCGCCCCTGAGCCATTCCGCCATCCGGTCGCAACAGGGCCGTCCCATTTTTCAGATATGCTTCGGACAGAAGCACGCTCGAAATCTGGAACTCGGGATTGTCGCCAATCTCCCGCTCGCCCGAGAACCACAGGAACGAGGCATCCCTGTATTCGTCAAGGAAGCGCTGCCCCGCAAGCAGGGCGGCCCGGCTAGGCGAATGCTTTGCACCGATACCGGTGAGCGCCAGATAGGTCGGCTCCGGCGCGCCCTGAAACGTCTTCGCCCGCAGGCTCAAAGCCTGGTCGACAAACTCCTTCGGAGAGTATCGCCCATCTGCGGTGGCTTCCTGCAGAAACGCCTGAGCGGGAGATGCGAGGCGGTTGAAGTGAAAATCACCGCTTGCGACTGGGGTATCGTCTATCAGCTCCACGGGAAATGCCGATTTGAGGTCAGCGCGATTGGACAGGCAGGCGCGAACTTCGGCCTGCTTCAACATTTCGTCCACCGGAACATTCAACAGGACCGGAGCATTCTGCGGGTTTTCGCAGGTACTGAACCAATCGAGGAACTTCCAGTTCCATGTCTCGGTGCTCTGGCCCGAAATCCACAGATAGGGCTTCCCGAGCGCGGCCGCAAATATCAGGCCATGCAGACTCTGCGACAGAACGATTTCCGATTCCGCGATCTGCTTAAGCGGCAGAAGCGTATCGTCCATCATATCGACAAAGCAGAATTCGTCGCTGGTACGGATACTGTCCCACCTCGCGCTCTTGTAGGCGCTGTGGTGAGGAATGATCGCGGCCTTGAAATTCGGTTTCGCGGAAGGCGAGATCAGCTCCTCGACCAGAATACCGGGATCGCCCAGCGGCACGTCCGGGATGGAATGCCCAAGAGAGCTGAGATACTCGACCGTCTTTTTGCCCCGCAAAGCGTGGATCTTCTTCGGATCGATTTGCGGAATGCTTGCCTTGGGGCTGAGCGTGCCTGATCCCCAGATATGGGATCGGCTGTTCGCCATGAAAAATATGCTGCCGATCGCAAGAAGATGCTCGTCACCGGGGGGCGCAACCCTGCCCGTGATCCCAAAGCTGTTTTCCAGTATGTAGCTGGTTATAGCATCGCCGCAGTTTCGTATGACATTGTAATACCGAAATGGAACTGTCCGGGTCGGCTTGTTTTTTCTCACAATGCTATCGACATAGCTCTCTGCCGATTTGCCAAAACTATTGTCCTGCATGTCATTCCTTGGCGTAATGTTGGAAAATTGACCAATCTATCTGCCGGAGCGGGTCGGCACCGTATCACAAGCAGCGGGGGCAGCGAGAGTCAAGCAAACAGGGGCTTCCCGCACCAGCCCCAGCGGTCAAATGCCGAAGATGGCAGCGCCGCCGCCGCGCACGGTTGCAGAACCCGGTCCCTACCCGGCATGTCGCAAGACAGGAATTAGAAAACAGGAAAGAACTTGGAAAATAATCTGGAAACCGCATTTGAGCGATTCCGGGGTCAGGTTATTTGACTAACCTGCTGTTCTTGCGGTGGTACCCGAGGTCGGACTCGAACCGACATGCCTTGCGGCGGCGGATTTTGAATCCGCTGCGTCTACCATTCCGCCACTCGGGCCTGCGAACCCCGACTACGGGGCATTTCAGATATTTGCAAGGGCTGGAATCAAGCCCGGCCAAGCTTCTTCAGCCGCGCCTCGCGCAGGCGGGCGAAATCGTCGCCGGCGTGATAGGAGGAGCGCGTCAGCGGCGTTGCCGAAACCATCAGGAAGCCCTTGCCGAAGGCCGCCTTCTCATAGCCGGCGAATTCCTCGGGCGTGACGAAGCGGTCGACGCGGTGGTGCTTCGAGGTCGGCTGCAAGTATTGGCCGATGGTCATGAAGTCGATATCGGCCGCGCGCATGTCGTCCATGACCTGCAGGACGGACTGCCTGTCCTCGCCCAGCCCGACCATGATGCCCGACTTGGTGAACATCGCCGGATCAAGCTCCTTGACCTTCTGCAAGAGCCGCAGCGAGTGGAAATAGCGCGCGCCGGGCCGGACCTCCGGGTAAAGACCGGGCACGGTTTCAAGGTTGTGGTTGAACACGTCGGGCCGCGCCTCGACCACCATCTCAAGCGTGCCGGGCTTCGACTTGAGGAAGTCGGGGGTCAGCACCTCGATCGTCGAGGAGGGTGAGCGGTGGCGGATCGCGCGGATGGTCTGGGCGAAATGCTCGGCCCCGCCATCGTCAAGGTCGTCGCGGTCGACCGAGGTGATGACCACATGCTTCAGCCCCAGCTTCTGGACGGCATGGGCTACCCTGCCCGGCTCGAACACGTCAAGCGCGTTGGGCTTGCCCGTCGCGACGTTGCAGAAGGTGCAGCCGCGGGTGCAGATCTCGCCCATGATCATCATGGTGGCGTGGCCCTGGCTCCAGCATTCGCCGACATTGGGGCAGCCGGCCTCCTCGCAGACGGTCGAGAGGCGGTTCTCGCGCATGATGTCGCGGGTCTGCTTGTAGCCCTCCGAGGTCGGGGCCTTGACGCGGATCCACGAGGGCTTCTTTGGCTGAGCCTGATCGGGCTTGTGGGCCTTTTCGGGGTGTCGCTGGTCGGGCATCCGGAGATCGCGCAAGGTCTCGTCCTTTCGGTCGCGGTTCCCGCAGAGATAGCCCCTCGCGCGGGCGAACGCAACGCCACCCCAAGAACGAACCGGGCGCGGAATGATCCACGCCCGGGCAAGTGATCATCACTTCGCGCTACGCGCCCTCTTGCGGGCCTGACGCGCCCACATATTCAACCCCTCAACCAGGGCCGAGAAGGCCATGGCGGCATAGACGTAGCCCTTGGGCACATGGACCGCGAAACCCTCGGCGATCAGCGTCGTCCCGATCAGCAGCAGGAAGGACAGCGCCAGCATCACGATGGTCGGGTTGCGCTCGATGAATTTTGCGAGCGGGGTTGCAGCCAGCAACATGACCGTGACGGCCGTGACGACGGCGATGACCATGATCTGGATATGCGGGGTCATGCCCACGGCCGTGATGATGCTGTCGATCGAGAAGACGAGGTCGAGGATCAGGATCTGCACGATCACCGCGCCAAAGGTCGAGACGGCGGCACCGACCATCGTGTCCTCGTGATCCTCGGGATCGACATGATGGTGGATCTCCTTCGTCGCCTTCCAGACAAGAAACAGGCCGCCCGCGATCAGGATCAGATCCTTCCAAGACAACTCGTTGCCAAGCAGGGTGAAAACGGGTTCCGTCAGCCGCACGATCCAGGCGACCGTGGCAAGCAGGCCGAGGCGCAGGATCAGCGCCAGCCCGATCCCGATGCGCCGGGCGCGTTCGCGCTGATGCTCGGGCAGTTTATTGGTCAAAATGGAAATGAAGATCAGGTTGTCGATCCCCAGAACCACCTCCATCACGATGAGCGTGGCAAGAGCAACCCAGGCTGCCGGGTTCTGGGCAAGGGCAAGTAGGGTATCCATTGGTCCTTCCGAAAGAATACATATGCAGGCCTAGTTGGTTACTGTAGCAACCTCCTGCAAGCGCGCTCAGCCAATCAGAGGAAGGCCGGTGCCATAAGCCTCGCGATAGTGACGCTCAAGCCGCATCAGGGCGAGGCGCAGGACGATCTTGCCCGACCGCGCCGACCAGCCAAGCCGCCGCTCCGTCATCTCGATCCCCTCGAGAAAGCAGCAGACCCGCAGGCACATGTCCCCCATGCCCGGCCCGAGTTCGCGCAGAGCCCCGGCGACGCGGCGACGCGCGCTGTCGGACCCGCCGCCGAAACCGGCGGCGTTGCGGCTGATGTCGATCCCTGCCGTCAGGAAGCGGTCCCAGTTCTGCGCCAACCGCGGTCCCATCTGGGCAAGCTCGAAATCTTCACGCAGCCGTTCGCCCGCCGCCACCAGCTCGGGCGGCAGAAAGGGCTTGCCGTCCGCCTCCCGCCGCCGCGCCAGCATCAGAAGCGGGCTTTCGGCGATATTCACCCTTGTCCGGCGCCGCCTGCCGTCCTCGGGATCTGCAAGCTCGCGCTCTTCCCAGACGCGGTGGGCCTCGGCGTGATCGAAGCGGGCGGCCTCCTCGGCACAGCCCGCGCCTTCTTCGGTGACGCGTTCCGACAGCAGGAAGTCGGGCCTTTGCGGCATCGCCCCCGAGGGACCAGCGGCGATCAGCCCGCGCAGCACCTCGCGCCCCTGGGACGAGATCACATAGCGGCTGACCCTGCCCTGCCCGACCATCTGCACCCATTCGCGCAGCGCCATGTGTTCAGCCAGCTCCCGGTCGAGGATCGCGGTGCGGATGTCGTTGCGGACGACGATCGCCTTCTCCATCCCCTGCGCCACGACCAGTTGCGCGGCCGGCTCGGCCAGACGGCGCAGGATCCGGGCCACCTGCCTGATGCCCTGCCTGCCGATCGTGGGGGCGCCGGCTTCCTGCCTTCCACCAATCCCGGTCTCCGACGCGACCCGCTCGATCGCCTGATCGACCAGCGGGTCATCCCGCCGCGCCTCAAACCGGCGGATGCGCCGCAGGATGGTCGAAGCATGGCAACCGAGTTCGCGCGCGATCGCCCGGATACTCTCGCCCCCCTCGACATGCCGCAGGTAAAGGCCCAGGTCGCTGGCGTCCGGGGGCGACGACTGATCCGCCGGCGCGACCGGCCCGCCCGAAGGGGTGCCAGCCAGCATCGCGTCCAGGTTCAGATCACCCGTTTGAAAAGTCATGATTATTCCTTCGCTTTCCTGAAGACGGGCCGGCAGCGGCCCGGCCAGGCGTTACACGGTGGGTCCCGGCGAGCGAACTGGGCGGCCGAGATGATCAATAGTTTCCTAACAAATCCTAAAGATTTCTTGCTGCGGCGCGCGCAGCTCGGCTCCGCGACGCAACACAACCATTGGTTGAAGATGATCTCAGGCATCCTGACCCTGCGAGGCGCGACATGACGATGATACCCAACGTGATCCAGTTCCAGCCCAAGCCCCCACTGGCAGAGTTGCGCCGCCCCCGCCTGCTTGCGGTGGCCGCGCGGGCCGGACTGACCGGCTACCGGCGCAAACGCGAACTGCGCCGCATCCTCGGATGCGACGACCTGCCCCCTTCCGAGGCCGTCATCTCAAGCCTGAAATACAAGGAAGCGGCCCTCGACCTCGCCCGGCGCGAGGCGCGGGCCGATTACGACCTGCAACGCCATGTCCTCCTGCTGGTCGCGATCCTTGCGGAAACCCGCCTTGCGCGGTCCTCTCCGGTCACTTTCCCCGGAAAAGCGAGCCCAGCACGCCCCTGACCAGCGCCTGCCCGGTCTTGGTGCCAAGCTGCCGGGCAAGGCTCTTGCCGAAGGCCGAGGCGATGGTGTCGCGGTTCGATGCCCGCGCGCGCGGCCGCGCCTCGGTTGGTATCCCGACCGAGGGATCATAGCGGCGGCCACGGCTTTGGGCGGTGTCCATCTTCCACAGATCGGCATCGGATTTTGAATCCGCTCCCTTCACGGCTTCGGCGGCGGCGTCGGCGCGCTGCTTCAGCATCTCGGCCGCCGATTCCCGGTCCAGCGTCTTGCCATATTTCGCAGCCATCGGCGATGCGGCCATGATCGCGGCGCGCTCTTCGTCGGGAATCGGGCCAAGCTGGCTCAGCGGCGGGCGGACCAGCGTGCGCTGGACCATCCCCGGCACGCCCTTGGCCTCCAGAAGCGACGTCACCGCCTCGCCCGTCCCGACCTGCTGGATCGCATCGGCGGTGGCGAAAGCGGGGTTGGGGCGATAGTTCTCGGCCGCCAGTCGCAGCGCCTTCTGATCCTTTGCGGTGAAGGCGCGCAGGGCGTGCTGGACCCGGTTGCCAAGCTGCCCCAGCACCGATTCAGGCAGATCCGCCGGGTTCTGGCTGATGAACCACAGGCTTACCCCTTTCGAGCGGATCAGCCGCGCCACCTGCTCGATCTTGGCGACCAGCGCGTCGGGCGCATCGTCGAAGAGCAGATGCGCCTCGTCGAAGAAGAAGGCCATCTTCGGCTTCTCGGGATCCCCGACCTCCGGCAACTGCTCGAACAGCTCGGACATGAGCCACAACAGGAAGGTCGCATAAAGGCGGGGCGCGTTCATCAGCCTCTCGGCCGACAGGATGTTGACCATCCCGTTTCCGTTCGCGTCGAGCCGCATCATGTCCGCGAGTTCCAGCGCCGGTTCGCCGAAAAGAAGCCCGCCGCCCTCGTTCTCGAGAACCATCAGCGAACGCTGAATCGCGCCTACCGAGGCCGTCGAGACATTGCCGTATTTCAGGCTCAGATCCTTGGCATTCTGCCCGACCCAGACCAGCATCGCCTGCAGGTCCTTCAGATCGAGGAGCGCAAGCCCCTCCTCGTCCGCCACCCGGAAGGCGATATTCAGGACGCCTTCCTGCGCATCGCTCAACCCCATCAGGCGCGACAGCAGCAGCGGCCCCATTTCCGCCGGGGTGGTGCGGACGGGATGCCCGCGCTCTCCCCAGATGTCCCAGAAGGTGACGGGGAAGGCCTGATAGTCCAGCGCGACGCCAATCTGCGCGGCCCGCTTCCCGAAGGCATCGGCCAGCTTGGGATCGGCGCCGCCAGCCTTTGCAATCCCCGCAAGGTCGCCCTTCACATCGGCCATGAACACCGGAACCCCCGCACGCGAGAAGGATTCGGCCAGCGTCTGCAAGGTGACGGTCTTGCCGGTTCCGGTCGCGCCGGCGATCAGGCCGTGCCGGTTGGCGTATTTCAGCAGCAGATTCTGCGCCTCGCCGTACCCCTCCCCGCCGCCGCCAACGAAAACGGTGCCTGCCTCGATATCGACGATTTGTGCCATATTTTCCCTCGGTCAGGCAAAATTCTACAGGTCAGCAAAAAGCAGAATACAAGCGAAACCTTTTTGTGCCAGTGTAGTTATACCGGGTGCCGGGATTCATCCCTCACCCGGTTTTTCCTCCCTGTTGGACTGCCGCGCCTTCGAGGCGCGGTCTTTTTTTGTCCGGTTTGATTGAGTGCGCGACCCCCGCTCTCCACCCATCCGCGAAAGGTCACCCGGCCGTCACAAAAGCTGACTAATAGGACAGTTGACCGTGCTGTCGGGGTCCTCTAGCTTTCCGCACAATGAAGACCGGCCAGTCCGGCAGGGAAGGAAAAAATGGGAACCCGGGGCATACGCAAGTGCTTCGGGTTTCTTGCTTTTTCTGCGTCCGGCATGAGTGGAGCCCGCGGCTGCCTTGGCCCGCGATGAAACACAAAGTTGACAAATCCACTGGTAAAGTCGCCTGACAAGGTCCGGCCTGCGTGATAGGACCAAGCGCGACAACTTGGACCAAAGGAAGAGAACCATGGCCAACAGGACGTCCGCGGCGCTGATTGCCGCCATCTTCGCCATTGCCGGCACGGCAGGTGGCGCGATGGCGCAGACTTCCGATTCGCCCGCCCCCGCCGCAGCCCCCGCCGCCGAGGCGCCTGCACCTGCCGCACCGCCGGCAGCAGCACCCGCGCCCGGCGAAGCCGTTGCCGCGCCCACCGAGGCCGAGGCACAGGTCGGCCAGCCCTATGCGAAGTCGACCCATGGCGACTGGACGCTGCGCTGCATGAAGACCGAGAAGGGCAATGACCCCTGCGAGCTTTACCAGCTCCTCAAGGATCAGAACGGTGCCGCCGTGGCCGAAACCTCGGTTCTGCCGATGCAGGGCGAAGTGCAGGCGGTCGTGACCTTCGTTGCCCCGCTCGAAACCGACCTGCAGGCTGGCCTCGGGTTGCAGATCGATTCGGGCAAGGCGGCGCGCTACCCGTTCATGCTCTGCGCTCCGGTCGGCTGCATCTCGCGTATCGGCCTCGCGGAAGCCGAACTGACCCCGATGAAACGCGGCACCGCCGCGACGGTCTCCCTGCTGCCCTTCGGTGCCCCGAAAGAGCAACTGGTCAAGCTGTCGCTGTCGCTCAAGGGATTCACCTCGGGCCTCGACGCGCTGGTCGCGGCCAACAAGGACGTGGCTCCGGCTGCGGCACCCGCAGCCGCTCCGGCAGCGGCCCCCGCCGCCGAAGCGACCCCGGCGCCCAAGCCCTGAGATCGAAAAAGGGGCGCCCTCTCAGGCGCCCCATCAAGCATCGAAGATCGAGGCCGGGATTTCCCGGCCTCTTCTCATTCCACCGGCAGCGCGACGAAGCGCGGCTCGCCCTGACGGCGCACCATCAGCAGGATGGACTTCCGGCCAGCCTCGCGCGCCTCGTCGATGCGTCCTTCAAGGTCTTCCAGCGAGGCGACCGGGCGCTGGCCCGCCTCGGTGATGATGTCCCCGGCGCTCAGGCCCTTGTCGGCGGCGGCACCTTCCGGTTCCACCGACTGGACAACCAGCCCCTTCGCGTCGGACGCGGTGCCCAGTTCTCCGGCCAGTTGCGGCGTCAGCGGAACCAGCGACATGCCCATCACGGTCGAGGGATCATGCTTCGCGCCCTCCGCCGCCTTCTCCTCGCCGCCTTCGGCCAGTTCGCGACGCCCCAGCGTGATCTGCAGATCGACCGGCTTGCCGTCGCGCTGAACCGTCACGTCGACCGCCTCGCCCACCGGCGCATCGGCGACCCGCCGCACCAGATCGCGCGGATCCTTGATGTCGCTGCCGGCAAAGCTGGTGATGACGTCACCGGCCTTCATGCCCGCATCAAGGGCGGGACCGGTCGGAACATCCGTGACCATCGCCCCCTTGGCCTCCTTCAGCCCAAGCGACTCGGCGATGTCATCCGTCACCGGCTGGATCTTCACGCCCAGCCATCCGCGCCGCGTCTCGCCGAACTCCTCGAGTTGCTCGACGACCTTGCCGACAACATTCGACGCCATCGAGAAGCCGATCCCGATCGAGCCGCCATTCGGCGACAGGATCGCGGTGTTCACACCGATGACCTCGCCATCCATGTTGAACAGCGGACCGCCCGAGTTGCCCCGGTTGATCGCGGCATCGGTCTGGATGAAGTCATCATAGGTGCCCGAAAGCGCGCGGTTGCGGGCTGAAACGATCCCGGTCGAGGCCGAGAAGCCCTGCCCCAGCGGGTTCCCCAGCGCCAGCACCCAGTCGCCGACCCGCGCCTTGTCGCTGTCGCCGAACTTGACGAAGGGCAAGGGCTGCTCGCTCTCGACCTTGAGGACGGCGATATCCGTCTTTTCGTCCTTGCCGATCACCTTGGCCGGCAGCGTCTTGCCCGAGAAGAACTCGACCTCGATCTCGTCGGCACCCTCGATGACATGGTTGTTGGTGACGATAAGGCCCTCGGCCGAGACGACGAAGCCCGAGCCGAGCGCGTTCGAGCGTTGCTCCTCGTTGCGGCCGAAGGGATTGCCTCCTCCCGGTCCCTGCGGGAAACCGGGGAAGCCGAACTCGCGGAAAAGGTCGCTGAAGGGGCTGCCCTCCGGCAGTTGCGGACCGCCGGCGATCGGGCTCGATACGGTCGCGGTGGTGGTGATGTTCACCACCGCAGGGCTGACCTGCTCCACGAGATCCGCGAAGGTCTCGGGCATGACCTGTTCCTTGCGCGCCTGGCTCTCGGGCGCGGACAGCGGCTTGTTGTCATTCGCCGCCGCCTGCGCCTCGTCGGTGCGCGGTGCCGCCGCCTGCTGGGCGATCGCCGGTGACATGGCCACCAGAAGTGCCAATCCCGAGGCAGTCAGGAAATGGCGGGGTGAGAGGTTCTTCATCTGAAAGGTCTCCTACGTTACCGTGCGACCGGCTGTCGCCCCGGCAATCTGCTCACTTTCAAGGGGATTTTCGCCTCCGTTGCAAATGAACCACGCTCGCAAAGAATGAACTGATCGTGACTTGCAACCAAGGGCCTGGTCAATGCTCCAATGCCAGCCGCCCAGGCGATCCCGCCATCACGACAAGCGTATTGAAACTGCATTCTGCAGGAAAAGCAAAAGGGCCGCTGCGCATGCAGGCGGCCCATGATCATTCTTGCGCCAAACTGTCCGGGGTCAGGCCATAGCGCGCGCCCATCCATGCCCTGCGCGGACCCTTCCACCCGGTCTGGTGGCAGCGGCCGCGCGGTCTCGATCCTTCTGGATTTCTCGCCGCCCGACCGTCCCTCGCCCATTCCCTTGTCGGTCACTCTCCCGACGCAAGACGCGGGCCGTTCTTCATCGTTTCAAAAATACCCATTCTTCACTTGTGACCAGAACCGGGTTCCGCCCTGCTCGACAGGCCCCTCGGTGAAAGTTCGTTTCAACCGGCAATACCTAGACGATAACTCTACATCTGGTAGCACGCGATTTATTTACCACAAATTGCACGCAGCCGGATTTCATTTCAACGAATTTATTTCACACGCTTCCAGTCACGAAAATTGACAGGACAGGTTTTCGAACTACCGGAGGATGATTCGTCCGCGGTCCACCACGCGCGACCAAAGAAAAGGTGTCGTTTTTTCCGCCACATGCGACGCCGGAGGCGTTCTCCGACCTCAACGGCAGATCAGGACACCGGAGGCCCCGGTATCAGAACCTCGCGATCGGTCACCAGCAGATCCAGCGCCTCATCCGTGGCTTCGGCGGGAATCACTCCGACCTCCTGAGCGCCAAAGGCAAATCCGATTGCCGTGACCCGCCCCTCCGCACGCAGCTTTCGCAAGGTCCGGTCATAGAAGCCGCCGCCATAGCCCAGCCGGTGCCCCTGACGATCAAACCCCGCCAGCGGCACGATCAGCACTTCGGGCGTGACCTCGGGGCACTCGACGGGCGGATGGCTGGTGCCGAAGCCCCCGCCCTCCAGCCGCCCGTCATAAAGCCGGAAGACCAGCGGGCGGGCCGGGCCCGTCACCACCGGCAGGCAGACCGGCCCCGCATGCGCCGCCATTGCGGGGCGCGGGTCGGCCTCGTCCCGCATCGGCCAGTAGCCGGCCAGCACGCGGCCCGAAAACGGCGCAAGCACCCCGATCAGGTTACGGACCAACGCTTCCCCATCGCCCCCGGCGGCGCGGGCCGCCAGCGCCTTCCGGCGCAGTGCGGCCTTCAGACCAATATCCACGACGCCAGCCCCAGAAATGCGAAAAAGCCCATCATGTCGGTCATGGTCGTCACGAAGGTGCCCGAGGCAAGCGCCGGGTCCAGTCCCAGCTTGCTAAGGCCAAGGGGCACCAGCACCCCTCCCATCGCCGCCACGATCTGGTTGGCGATCATCGCCATCCCCAGCACCATGCCGATCTGCACATCGCCAAGGATGACAGTCCCGGCCAGCGTCAACAGGATGGCGAGGCCCAGCCCGTTCAGCATCCCCGCCATCAACTCGCGCAGGATGACGCGGCGGGCGTTCGCGCTCGTCAACTCGCGCGTGGCCAGCGCCCTGACGGCGACGGCCAGCGATTGCGTCCCGGCAATCCCGCCGGTCGAGGCGACGATCGGCATCAGCGCGGCAAGGATGACCAGATGCGTCAGCGTATCCTCGAAGCGCGAGATGACCAGTGCCGAAAGCGAGGCAGTGAACAGGTTGATGATCAGCCACGGCAGGCGCTGACGCGCGGTCTCGACCGGGCCGTCCGAGACATGGCTTTCGTCCGACACCCGCGCCATGCGCAGGAAGTCCTCCTCATGCTCCTCGTCCAGCACCGACATGGCGTCGTCGATGGTGATGACGCCGACCAGCCGGTCGTGATCATCGACCACCGGGGCTGAGATCAGGTGATACTTGTTGAACGCATAGGCGACGTCCCCCTCGTCCTCCCGCGCCGAGATGGTGCGGAAGCTGTCCTCGGTGATCTCGCGCAGTGGCGTATGGCGACGTGAGGCCAGCAGCTTGCCAAGTGTCACATAGCCGATCGGATGGCGACGCGGATCGACCAGGATGACATGATAGAACTGATCGGGCAGCCAGTCCTCCTGCCGCACGAAATCGATCGCCTCGCCCACCGTCCAATGCTCGGGGGCGGTCACGACCTCGGATTGCATGAGGCGACCGGCCGAATGTTCCGGATAGGTCAGCGATTGCTCGACGGCGGCGCGGTCCGGCTCGTCCAGCGCGTCAAGGATGACCTGCCGCTCCGGCGCCTCCATGTCCTCGATCAGGTCGACGACATCGTCGCTGTCCATCTCGCGCACGGCCTCGGCCAGCACCTCGCGAGGCAGTTGCTCGATCACCTCCTCGCGGATAGAATCGTCGATCTCCGACAGGATCTCGCCGTCGATCTCGCCCGAATAGAGGTCGAGGAACTGCCGCCGCCGCTGAGGCGCCAGCCCCTCGATCAGGTCGGCGATATCGGCCGCATGAACATCCTCCAGCAGGCCGTCCAGCCCCGGACCGTCGCCTTCGTCGATGGCGCGGTTGATCGCCTCAAGCTCGGCCTGGCTCAGTTGGAACTCGTCATCGGAGGCGTCGATCTGGGCTTCACGCGGCTCGGTCATGACTGGCTCCTCTGGCGGGGTCGGCGCTGCTCGGCAGCTTAATCGGTGCGCCCTGTGGCCTCAATCGATGCGCGCGTCAACCTGCAAGAAGTTCAAGCGCCTGCCCATGCAATTCGGGCGAGCCGGCGGCGATGATGCGCCCGCCGTTCCGGGCCGGTCCGCCGGTCCAGTCGGTGACCACCCCACCCGCGGCCTCGATCACGGCGATGGGCGCCACGATGTCATAGGATTGCAGCCCGGCCTCGATCACCAGATCGACATGCCCTGCCGCCAGCAGCGCATAGGCATAGCAATCCAGCCCGTATCGCGTCAGCCGCACACGATCGGCCACCCGGCGGAAGGCGGCCAGTTCCTCGGCGCTGCCGACCTCGGGATAGGTGCTCATCAGCGTGGCCTCGGACAGGTCCACGCCATGACGCGCCCGCAAGTCGGTCACGCTGTCCCGGCCGGTCAGGCGGGCACGGCCCAGCCCGCCCTCGAAACGCTCGCCCAGATGCGGCTGGTCGACGATGCCATAGACGACGCCCCGGTCGTCGGTGACGCCGATCAGGACGCCCCAGCTCGGGGCGCCGGACATGAAGGCGCGCGTCCCGTCGATCGGGTCCAGCACCCAGGTCAGCCCGCTGCTGCCGGGACTGGTGCCGTATTCCTCGCCCAGGATTGCGTCATCGGGCCGCTCGGCAGCCAGGATCGCACGCATGGCGCGCTCGCTGGCGCGATCGGCATCGGTGACCGGATCAAAGCCCTTCTGGGCCTTGTTCTGCGGATGAAGTTCGGGACTGCGGAACCATCGCAGCGTCTCGATCCGCGCGGCATCCGCCAGCCTGTGGGCCGTCGCGACGATCTGGTCGGCGATGTCACCCGAAATTCCGGCCGCGATCCGTTCTGGTCGCGTTCCCTGATCCTGTCCCATGGCCGTCCTCGACTAGATCCTGCGTCAATGCAGGATTAGCCGGGAGCCCCGAAAGAGAAAACCCGTCTTGTCGCGTTCAGGCTGCGTCGGAAAGGACCCGCGCAAGCTCGAAGATCTGGCGGCGCTGTGCCTCGGGCATCGCATAATAGGCGCGAACCAGTTGCAGCGCTTCCTTGTCGGCGAGGATGTCCCCCTCGACGGTGCTCTGCAGATTGGAGTCCTCGATCCCCTCGAAGAAGAAGCTGACAGGCACTTCCACGGCCTGGGCAATGTCCCACAGCCGCGAGGCCGAGACCCGGTTCATCCCGGTCTCGTACTTCTGGATCTGCTGAAACTTGATGCCCACCTTCTCGGCCAGCTGTTGCTGGGTCATTCCGATCATCCAGCGGCGATGACGGATCCGCTTTCCGACATGGACATCGACATTATGCTTCATGGTAACACCTCACTCAATCTATACGGGCGCTACAGTATGGGGCTGCAATTTTCGAGTGGCAAAGTCCTGACCCGAGGAAAAATTTAACTGTCTCGTAGGTCAGATCGTCCGGATCGAAATTTGCGCCTTGATGCGGCACCTTAGCGATGTATGACAGGGAGAAATCGGCCTGAATACCGGAAAATGACGAGGTTGTCTGAAAAGGCATGTCCGCCCTTTTCGCGCGAGTTGCTCCGGCGACAGCCCGCAGTCGCCGGAGGCCGGGCAAAGCGGCGGCTGGCCGGCAGTCGTCGCGCGTCGAGGTCGATCGCCGCTGCCATCCTGCCCGCCTGACCGTCTCATTTTCGGACCCGCCGCGACGAGTTGACGGATGGGACGGAAAGCGGGTCAAAAGCGCGGCATTTCAGCCTATGAACATTGAAAAAAAGCGAGAACTTGCCAATATGATGGCAGATGGTGGGCCGCAAGCGGCCGCACCGCGATTTTCGACCGGGGAGAACCTATGCAAGATTACAATTCGATCCGCACGGCCGGGACCGCGACGCGCTCGGCCGCCGTGGATGAAGGGCTTCGTGCCTATATGAACAAGGTCTATGGTCTGATGGCCATAGGCATGCTCGTTACCGCCGGCGCTGCCTGGGGCATGGCGGGGCTTGTCCTGTCGGATGTCCAGACGCCCTATGCCCTGGGCAACGGCCAGTATCTGACCGAAATCGGCAAGACGCTGTTCCTCTCGCCCCTGAAATGGGTGGTGATGTTCGCGCCGCTGCTGATGGTCTTTGCCTTCGGCGCCGCGCTGAACCGGCTTTCGGTGCAGGGTGCAACCACGCTTTTCTATGCCTTTGCGGCGGTGATGGGCGTTTCGATCAGCTGGATCTTCGTCGCCTATACCGCGTTCTCGATCGTGCAGACTTTCCTGGTGACCGCCATCGCCTTCGCGGGACTGTCGCTCTACGGTTACACGACCAAGCGGAACCTCTCGGCGCTCGGCACCTTCCTGATGATGGGTGTCATCGGCCTGATCATCGCCTCGATCGTCAACATCTTCGTCCAGTCGAGCGCGATGCAATTCGCGATCTCGGCGATCGGCGTGCTGATCTTCGCCGGCCTGACCGCCTATGACACGCAGAACATCAAGAACACCTATCTGCAACTCGCCAATTCGGATCGCGACTTCCTTGGCAAGGCCGCGATCATGGGCGCGCTGCAGCTCTACCTCGACTTCCTGAACCTGTTCATGTTCCTGCTGCAATTCATGGGCAACCGGAACAACTGACCGCTCAGCGAGTGACGAAAATGCGAAGGCCGGGCAATTGCCCGGCCTTTCTGCTTGAAGCAGGGCAAGACGCTGGTTCATATTGTCGACCAAAAACGCGCAATGCATTGAAATAATTGGCGGACCCGGGAGGGCTCGAACCCCCAACCTTGGACTTAGAAGGTCCCTGCTCTATCCAGTTGAGCTACGGGTCCGCAACGTCCGCTTTCATGGCAAAGCCCGCGGGCTTTATCAACCGCTCTTTGCGGTCTGCGAGAGGTCCAGTGTCATGTAGACGCTGTTGGGATCCAGCGCGTAGCTGCCAAAAGGCCCGCATTCCACGAAGCCGACCCGGCCATAGAGCGCGCGCGCCGCGACAAAGGTCGGCTGCGTCCCGGTCTCGAGGCTGAGACGCTTGAGCCCCGCCTCCCGTGCATGGGCGATCAGCAGTTCGACGACATGGCGGGCAAGGCCGCGGCCGCGCTCCTCGGCCAGTACATGCATCGATTTCACCTCGCCATGACCCGGAGCGATGCGCTTGATCGCCCCCATGCCGATCGGGCGGCCCGCCTCGCGCAGCACGAAGAAGTCGATATCGGGATCGACCAGATCCTCGCGCGGCATCATGTGGATCGACTCGGGCGGGGTGTCGGCATGCATGTCGGCGGTATGGCGCAGGAACAGAAGTTCCAGATCCTCGGTCAGCGGGCTTTCCCGGCTGAGGATCAGCGGCGGGTGCTGGTCGATGCTGTGGCTCATCCTTCGGCTCCTCTGGCTCATCACCGCTTAGCAAAGCCCGACTGCTGGCAGAAGATGGTTTCACGCATGGGTGATCGAAAATAAGGACGGCGCACCCGCGCGGGCCTGCTTTCCCCGAAGACTTTTCGCAGGCCGGGAGGCGGGGACAGAACGCTGGTCCGTCCAAGCCGTCGCAGCCAAAATTCCCTTGTCCTCAACGGGAAGCCCGGCCGGGGGCGCGCGCTTGCCGACCCGCAACGGCAAGGCTACCTCTTTTCGTGGAACCGCGGAGGGCGCCATGTCGATCGTCATCGAGAACATGACCAAGAACTTCGGCAGCACCGCCGTGCTGCGGGGGATCGACCTGACCGTCGAGTCCGGCGAGTTGCTGGCCCTGCTCGGCCCCTCCGGCTCGGGCAAGACGACGCTTCTGAAGATCATCGCGGGGCTTGAATGGCCGAATGCCGGCGGGCTGGTCGTCAATGGCCAGGACTGGCTGGGCCTTGCCGCCCAGCAGCGGCGCATCGGCTTTGTCTTCCAGCATTACGCGCTGTTCCCGCATATGAATGTCCGCGACAATATCGCCTTCGGGCTGACCGTCCGGCCCCGCGCCGAGCGTCCGGGGAAATCGGTGATCGCCGCCAAGGTCGAGGAGCTTTTGCAGTTCCTCCAGATCGCGCATCTTGGCGACCGCTATCCGGCGCAGCTTTCCGGCGGGCAGCGGCAGCGCGTCGCGCTGGGTCGGGCGCTGGCGATCGAGCCCACGGTCCTGCTGCTCGACGAGCCCTTCGGCGCGCTGGACGCCGCCGTCAGGCGCGACCTGCGCGCATGGCTGCGCCGTGTCCATGAGGAGACCGGATCTACCACCATCTTCGTGACCCATGATCAGGAGGAGGCCTTCGAGTTGGCCGACCGGGTCGTGGTCATGGGCGATGGCCGGATCGAGCAGATCGGCGATGCCGACCGTATCCACGACCATCCCGCGACGCCCTTCGTGGCCCGCTTCATGGGCGCGACGATCGAGCTGGCGGTGACGATGCATGCGGGCCGCGCCGAGGCGCCCGGCCTCGATGCCAGCCGCATGGCGCGACGCGCGCTGCCCGATGGCCCGGCCACGCTGTTCCTGCGGCCGGGCGACGTCATCCCCGTCGCCGATCCGAATGGCCGCTGGCGCGTCACCCATTGCGCAAGCAATGGCGCGATCCTGCGCCTCGACCTCAGCGACGGCACGACGACCATCCCGGTCGACCTGCCGCGTCGTGCGGCCGAGGCGAAGGGGCTGGCCACCGGCACCCCCGTCATCCTGCGCCCCGAAGCCGGGGCGATCTTTTCCGACCGGCTCGCGCCCGCCTTGGCCGAGAACCGGCAAGCCGCATTCCCTCGCAAGGAGAAAAGCCTATGATCCCGAGACTTCGCCTCGCCGCGCTGGCCCTGCTGCTGGGGACGACCCCGGCTTTGGCGCAGGACAAGATCCTGAATGTCAGCTATGACATCGCGCGCGAACTGTTCGAGGCGCTGAACCCCGAGTTCCAGACGCATTGGAAGGAAAAATCCGGCCGCGACGTCACCATCGACCAGAGCCATGCCGGTTCCTCGAAACAGGCGCGTGCGATCCTCGAGGGGCTGCCGGCCGATGTCGTGACCTTCAATCAGGAAACCGACATCGACGCACTGGCCAAGGGCGGCATGGTGGCCGAGAACTGGCGCGAGGCGTTCCCGAACGGGGCCTCGCCCTATTACTCGCTGCCCTCATTTCTGGTGCGCAAGGGCAATCCCAAGGGCATCAAGGACTGGTCCGACCTTGCCCGCGACGACGTGAAGGCGGTCTTCCCGAACCCCAAGACCAGCGGCAACGGGCGCTATACCTATCTTGCCGCCTATGCCTATGCGCTGGCGCAGGATGGCGGAGATGACGCCAAGGCGCAGGAATTCGTCGGCAAGATCTTCGCCAACGTCCCGGTCTTCGACACCGGCGGGCGCGCCGCGACCCAGACCTTCGCCGAGCGCGAGATCGGAGACGTTCTGGTGACATTCGAGGCCGAGACCAAGGGCATCGCCAAGCAATATGCCGATCAGGGCTTCGAGGCCGTCACCCCCTCGATGAGCCTGTTCGCCGCCTTCCCGGTCGCCATCGTCACCGAGAACGCCGAAAAGGATGGCGCGCTCGAGGTTTCGACCGAATACCTGAACTGGCTTTACACGCCCGAGGCACAGGAAACCCTGGCCGAGCAGAATTTCCGCGTCACGGACAAGGATGTCGCCGCCAAGCACGCCGCCGATTTCCCCGAGGTGAAGCTTGTCACCGCCGACGAAGTCTTTGGCGGCTGGGGCAAGATCCAGTCCGAGCATCTGGCCGAGGGCGGCATCCTCGACAAGGTCTTCGTCAACAGATGAGCGGATCGACCCCGATCCGTGCGAAACGCGTCCTGCCGGGGTTCTCGCTGAGCCTCGGCACGACGCTGCTTTATGTCGCGCTGGTCATCCTTCTGCCGGTGATCGCGCTGTTCCTGAAAGGGGCCGAGATCGGGCCGGCGCAATTCTGGGCGATCATCACCGCGCCCCGGACGCTGGCGGCGTTGCGCGTGACCCTGACCGCCGCCGCGGTGGCGACGGTGTTCAACGCGCTTTACGGCCTGCTCATGGCCTGGGTGCTGACGCGATACCAGTTTCCCGGCAGGCGCATCCTCGACGCGCTGATGGACATTCCCTTCGCGCTGCCGACGGCGGTGGCGGGCATCTCGCTGACCGCGCTCTATTCGGCGAATGGCTGGTTCGGTTCCCCGCTGCAATCAATGGGGATCGAGCTGGTCTATACGCTGGGCGGCGTGATCGTCGCCATGGCCTTCACCTCGGTTCCCTTCGTCGTCCGCGCGATCCAGCCGGTGCTCGAAGACCTCGACCCGGCGCTGGAACAAGCGGCGATGACGCTGGGCGCCAGCCCCTTCGCGATCTTTCGCCGCGTCGTGCTGCCCGCGATCCTGCCGGCTTGGCTGGCCGGTTCCACGATCGCCTTCGCCCGCTCGCTGGGTGAGTTCGGGGCGGTGATCTTCATCGCCGGAAACCTGCCCTTCAAGACCGAGATCGCGGCCCTCCTCGCCTATATCCGGCTTGAGGAATACGACTATCAGGGCGCGGCAGCCATTGCGCTGGTCCTGCTGTTCATCGCGCTGGTGCTGCTGGTCGTCTCGAACCTCGTGCAATTCCGCGCCGCCCGCTATCTGGAGGCCAGGGCATGACCACCCTCGCACTCGACCACGCACCGGGCCAGAGCCGCGCGGTTCCCCGGCTGCTGATCGGCCTCGCCTTCGTGCTGACGGCCATCTTCGTCCTTGCCCCGCTGGTCTTCATCTTCTGGCGGGCGCTGGCCGAGGGCTGGGCCACCTATATCGCCAATATCACCGACCCGATGACGCTTCATGCGATCTGGCTGACCACGGTGGTCGCGGTCGTCGTCGTGCCGGTGAACATCGCCTTCGGCATCAGTGCCGCCTGGCTGATCGCCCGCTTCCGCTTTCCGGGCCGCCGCCTCCTCGTCACGCTGATAGAGATCCCCTTCTCGATCTCGCCGATCATCGCCGGCATCTGCTACCTGCTGCTTTATGGCCGGCAGGGCCTTCTGGGGCCGTGGCTGGCCGCCCATGACCTCAAGATCATGTTCGCCCTGCCCGGCATCCTGCTGGTCACGATGTTCGTCACCGCCCCCTTCGTCGCGCGCGAGGTGCTGCCCCTGATGCAGGCGCAGGGTTCCGAGCAGGAGGAAGCCGCGGTCACGCTGGGTGCGCGGGGCTGGCAGGTCTTTTCGCGCGTCACGCTGCCGAACATCCGCTGGGCCCTGCTTTACGGCGCGGTCCTCTGCACGGCGCGCGCGGTCGGAGAGTTCGGCGGCGTCTCGGTCGTCTCGGGCTCGATCCGGGGCCAGACGAACACCCTGCCGCTGCAGATCGAACTGATGTTCAACGACCTGAACACCACCGGCGCCTTCGCCGCCGCCTCGACGCTCACGGTGATCGCGCTGGTCGTTCTGGTCGTCAAGGCCGCGCTGGAAGGTCGCAGGTGATCCGCCACAACTGGCGGGATTGTCAGTGGACTTGCTGCCTGACCCCGCGCTAGGCTGGCGACATGGATACCGCGCTGAAGGACAAAGGGACGACCTGCCCCGAATTGCCGAAGCCCCGCAGCTTCTGGCAACGGATTGCCGATCGCCTCGCGGCGATCGTCGGCGCCGCGCGTCCGGCCGCGCCGCCCGAACGGTCGGTCGCCTTCACCATCGCCGTGATCGCGCTGGGGGCCAAGCTCGCCAAGGCCGACGGCGCGGTCGCGCGGTCCGAGGTCGCGGCCTTCCGCCGTGTCTTCATCATCCCCCGCTCGGAGGAAAAGAACGCCGCGCGCGTCTTCGACCTCGCGCGTCAGGATGTCGCCGGCTTCGACAGCTGGGCAAAGCGCATCGCCGCCATGTTCGGACCGGGCGACCCGGTCCTGCTCGACGTGCTGGAGGGGCTTTTCATCATCGCGGTCGCCGATGGCGATCTGCATGAGGCCGAGAACATCTTCCTCGACGAGGTCGGCCGCATCTTCGGCCTGACGCCCGCCACGATCGCGACCATCCGCGCCCGCTATGACCGGCGCATGGGCTGCCCCTCCTGCGAGGTGCTGGGGATCCCGCCCGATACGCCCCTGCCCGAGGCCCGCAAGCGCTGGCGCGACCTCGTGCGCGAGTCGCATCCCGACCGCGCCATTGCCCGCGGCCTGCCGCCCGAGGCGATCCGCCTTGCCGAGGCACGGACCCGCGCGCTGAACGAGGCATGGGACACGTTCCGCGACATGCACAAGCTGCATCCGGTCTGAAAGCAGGCGTCCCGCCCTTCGCTGAAGGAGAAGAACCATGCAACGCTTCGCCATCATCGCCCTTGCCGCCGCGCTGGCCGGCGGCCTCGCCCTCGCCCAGACGCCTTATGAACCACCGCCCGCCGACGAACCGTCGGGCGACGATCTGCAAAGCGATATCGAGAGTGGGTTGCAGGGCTTCATGGAAAAGCTGCTGAACGAGGCCCAGCCGCATCTTGAACAACTCGGCCGCGATCTCAGCGATACGGTCAACAGCTACAAGCCGGTTCTGGATGAGCTTGGCGATCTGATGGACGATGTCGGCAATTACCAGACGCCCGAGCGGCTGGAGAATGGCGACATCCTGATCCGCAGGCGGGCCGATGCGCCGCCGCCGCCGGTGATCGGAAACACGCTGCGCGATTTTCTGGCCCCCGGCGATGCGCCACCCGAGTCCGAACCCTCGCCGGATGAGCCCGAGCCCCTGCCCGATCCCACCGCCATGCCCGAGATCGAGCTTTAGGGCGCGAAGCCCTCGACCCATTCGACCAGACGCGGCAGGCAGCGGGTCCTGAGGTCGTAGTCCTCGACAATGGTTTGCCGGGCGGCCTTGCGCAGCCGCTCGGCCTCCGGGTCGCCCGCCAGCGCGCGGATCAGCGCGGCCTCCAGCGCGGGCTGGTCGAAGAAGGGCACCAGCCTGCCATTCTCGCCGTCGCGGATCAGTTCGCGCACCGGCTCGGTATCCGAGGCGACGATCTGGCAGCCCGCCGCCATCGCCTCGGTCAGCGACCAACTGAGGACGAAGGGATAGGTCAGATAGCAATGGACCCGCGCGACCTGCAAAAGCGCCAGATAATCCCGGTAAGGCACCCGTCCCAGGAAATGCACCCGGCTGAGATCCAGCCGGCCATCCAGCTCGGCCAGCATCTTCGCCTTCCAGCTTTCCGCGTCGCGCGGCGCGCTGCCATAGCTGATGCCGTCATTGCCGACGATGACCACCTGCGCCTCGGGCCGCGCTGCCAGAACGCCGGGCAAGGCGCGCATGAAGCGGTGGAAGCCGCGATAAGGCTCCAGCGAGCGCGAGACGTAGCTCAGCACCTCGTCACCCGCGCCCAGCACGCGGCCATTCGGCAGTTGCAGGCGCGCCGCAGGATCGGGGCGCACCTTCTCGCAATCGATGCCGTCATGGATCACGGTCAGCTTCTGGCGCAGTTCGGGCGGGAATGAACCGGCCTGATACTCGGTGGGCGCAAGGCCCGCATCGGCCTGCACGAGGCCCTGGACCAGATGCGCCGATCTGGCGACCGCAAATGCCCGGCTGTCATCCGTATCGGCGCTGATTTCGGGGTCGAAGCCCACATCATGCCCGCGCGTCCGGTAGAGAAGTTCGGCATAGACCAAAAGCTTCGCATCCGGCCAGATCTCGCGCAGGAACAGAGTCTCGCCCCAGCCGCTATGGCCAAAGATCAGGTCTGGAGTATAGCCGTGCCGGTCGCGCAGCGCGCGGCAGCCGCGGGCGGCAAGCCAGCCGCGCTCGGTATGCTCGAAATAGCTGCGGCCAAGACCGCGGATGGTGTCGTTCCTGGGCGGGCTGGCATAGCGCACGATCCGCACCGGCGCGGGACGGTTGTTCCCCTCGTCCGTCAGCGCCAGCACCTCATGGCCCCGCGCGGCAAGCGCGGGCGCGAGATGCAGGAACTGGCCGGGAAAATTCTGGTGGACGAACAGGATCTTCACCGGCGCTGGTCCAGAAAGGCCGCTTCGATCAGGCGACGAGTATATTCGCTTTCCGGGGCCTCGAACACCCGCTCGGTCGTGCCATGCTCGACCACCTCGCCGGCCTGCATCACCATGATCTGATGCGACATGGCGCGGACCACGCGCAGATCGTGGCTGATGAACAGGAAGGCCAGCCCGTGCTTGCGCTGCAAGCGCCGCAGAAGCTCGACGATCTGGACCTGCACCGTCATGTCGAGGGCGCTGGTCGGCTCGTCCAGCACCACCAGTTTCGGCTTCAGGATCATGGCGCGGGCAATGGCGATACGCTGACGCTGGCCGCCCGAGAATTCATGCGGATAGCGATGCATCGTCGCGGGGTCGAGGCCGACCTCGCGCATGATCTCATCGACCATCTCGCGCCGGTTGCGGCCCGGCTCGACCCCGTGGACGCCCAGACCCTCGGCGATGATCTGCTCGACCGTCATCCGGGGCGAGAGGCTGCCGAACGGGTCCTGAAAGACGATCTGCATGTCGCGCCGCAGCGCCCGAAGGTCCCGTCCCGAAAGCCGCGAGATGTCGCGGCCCATATAGAGGACCGGTCCCTCGCTCTCGATCAGCCGCATGATCGCCAGCGCCAGCGTCGTCTTGCCCGAGCCGGATTCGCCCACCACCCCCAGCGTCTCGCCCACCCGGACCGAAAGGCTGGCCGAGTTCACCGCCTTCACATGCCCGATGGTGCGGCGCAGGAAGCCACGCTTGATCGGAAACCAGATCCGCAGATCCTTGGTCGCGACGATCTCTGGCGCGTCCTGCGGAATGGGATCCGCACGACCGGTCGGTTCTGCGGCCAACAGCATTCGCGTATATTCATGCTGCGGATCGGCGAAAATCCGTTCCACCGGTCCCTGCTCGACGATCTCGCCGCCCTTCATCACGCAGACCCGGTCGGCAATGCGCCGCACCAGGCCAAGGTCATGGCTGATGAACAGCATCGAGAGGTTCTCGGCCGATTTCAGCTCGGCCAGAAGCTCCATGATCTGGGCCTGAATGGTCACGTCCAGCGCCGTCGTCGGCTCGTCCGCGATCAAAAGCTCGGGTCGGTTCGCCAGCGCCATTGCGATCATCACCCGCTGCCGCTGCCCGCCGGAAAGCTGGTGTGGATAGTCGGCCAGCCGCGTCTCGGGGTCGCGGATGCCAACGCGGGTCAGAAGCTCGACGATCCGCGCCCGCGCCGCATCGCCGCGCAGGTCCTGATGCAGGGCAAGGCTCTCGGCAAGCTGGCGCTCCAGCGTGTGGAGCGGGTTCAGCGAGGTCATCGGCTCCTGAAAAATGAAGCTGATGTCATTGCCGCGCACCCGGCGCAGATCCGCCTCGGACGCGCCGACAAGCTCGCGCCCCTCATAGCGGACCGAACCCGAAAGCTGCGCGGATTCGCCCAGCAGGCCGACCGTCGAAAGCGCCGTCACCGATTTGCCCGAGCCCGACTCGCCCACCAGCGCGACGGTCTCGCCCTTGCCGACGGTGAAGCTGACGCCCTTGACCGCCGGCACGGCCTGCCCGTCCTGCCGGAATGCGATCCGCAGGTTTTCGACTTCCAGAACCGGCGTCATCGAAAGGTTTTCCTTGGGTCGAACGCGTCGCGGATGCCTTCGAAGATGAAGACCAGCAGCGACAGCATGATGGCAAAGCTGAAAAAGGCGGTGAAGCCCAGCCAGGGCGCCTGCAGGTTCTGCTTGGCCTGCAAGGCCAGTTCGCCCAGCGAGGGCGCGGAACTGGGCAGGCCGTAACCCAGATAGTCCAGCGCCGCGAGGGAGGAGATCGTGCCCGTCACCACGAAGGGCAGCATGGTCAGCGTTGCGACCATGGCATTGGGCAGGATATGGCGGAACATGATCTTGGGGTCGCTGACGCCCAATGCCCGCGCCGCCCGCACATATTCAAAGTTCCGAGCCCGCAGGAACTCGGCCCGGACGACGCCGACCAGCGCCGGCCAGCCGAACAGGATCGAGACCAGCACCAGCAGCCAGAAGCTGCGCCCCAGGATCGCGAAAAGAATAATAATGACGTAAAGTGAGGGGGTTGATCCCCATATCTCAAGCATTCTCTGAAATACGAGATCGGTGCGGCCACCGAAATAGCCCTGCACCGCCCCCGCCGAGATCCCGATGAGCGAACTGACGACCGTGACGATCAGGGTGAACATGATCGAAAGGCGGAAGCCGTAGATCACGCGGGCCAGCACATCGCGTGAGGTGTCGTCGGTCCCCAGCAGGTGCTTGCCGTCCGGGGCGCTTGGCGCGGTGCCGACATTGTTGATCGTGCGGTAGTGATAGGGAATCGGCGGCCAGATCATCCAGCCCTTCTGGATCTCCTCGCCGGCGATCATGCCGGTTTCGCGGGCTTCCTTCTCGACCCCCTCTGGGTCGTCCCAGCATTCCTGACGCCCGCCGGTGCGGATCAGGCATTGCACGCCCGGATCGGTATAGATCGCCTCGGTCCCGAAATCGCCGCCGAAGGTCGTCTCGGGATAGAAGCGATAGACCGGGAAATAGAAATTACCCTGATAATTGACGACGATCGGCCGGTCATTCGCGATCAGCTCGGCGAAAAGCGAGGCGACGAAAATCACGCTGAAGACGATCAGCGACCAGAAGGCGCGCTTGTTGCGGCGGAAGTTGCGCAGCCGGCGGCGGTTCAGTTCCGTCATCGCCATCAGCCGGCCCTCCGCTCGAAATCGATGCGCGGGTCGACAAGGACATACATCAGGTCCGAGAGGATCCCGACCAATAGGCCCAGCAGGCCAAAGACATAGAGCGTGCCGAAGATCACCGGATAGTCGCGCTGGACCGCGGCCTCGAACCCGAGCCGCCCGAGCCCATCGAGCGAGAAGATCGTCTCGATCAGGATAGAGGAACCGAAGAAGACGCCGAGGAACATGGCCGGAAAGCCCGCGATCACGATCAGCATCGCGTTGCGGAAGACATGGCCGTAAAGCACCCGCCTTTCGGTCAGGCCCTTGGCGCGGGCGGTCATCACATATTGCTTGTTGATCTCGTCAAGGAAGCTGTTCTTGGTCAGAAGCGTCAGCGTGGCGAAGCTTGCGATCGTGGTCGCGATCACCGGCAGGGTGATGTGCCACAGATAGTCCTTGATCTTGCCGAAGAAGCTGAGCTGGTGGAAATTGTCCGAGGTCAGTCCGCGCAGCGGAAAGATCTGCCAATAGCTGCCGCCGGCAAAGACCACCATCAGCAGCACCGCGAACAGGAAGGCCGGGATCGCATAGCCGATGATGATCGCGCCCGAGGTCCAGGTGTCGAAGGGCGTGCCGTTCCGGACCGCCTTGCGGATGCCCAGCGGGATCGAGATCAGATAGGCGATCAGCGTCGACCAGAGGCCCAGCGTGATCGAGACCGGCATCTTCTCGACCACCAGATCGACGACCGAGATCGAGCGGAAGAAGCTGACCCCGAAGTCGAAGCGCAGGTAATTGCCCAGCATGATGCCGAAGCGCTCGACCGCGCCGATCTTTTCCTTGCGGCAGTCGGGCGATTTCAGGTCCGGCTCGCCCTCGTGCCCGGGCGCGCAGACGATCTTCGCGAAGCCCATCTGCACCTCGAGCTGGTCCAGCAGCTCGGGCGGGATGCCGCGCGCGCCGGCATATTCGCTGGTCTGCGCCTGCTGCGCGTCGCCGCCGCCACCCGCGATATTGCGGAAGGCGTCGCCCTCGCCCTGAACACGGGCGATGACCTGCTCGATGGGGCCGCCGGGGACGAATTGCGTCAGCGTGAAGTTGACCAGCATGATGCCGATCAGCGTAGGTATGATCAGCAGCAAGCGCCGCAGGATATAGGCTGCCATCCCCGTCCCGTCTTATCTCCGCCGCATTTAGCGCAGCGCGCCGGATTGTTTCAGCTTTTCCGCCTTATCCGCGTCATACCACCAGAAATCAAGCTCGCCCAAGGCATAGGCGGGCATCTGCTCGGGGTGGCCGAAGATGTCGTAATAGGCCAGCGTGTAGTCCGCCTTGAACCATTGCGGCACCCAGAAGCGCAGCGCGCGCAGGCTGCGGTCGAGCGCCTTGATGGTGGTGTCCATCTCCTCCTGCGTGGTGGCCTCGATGCCCTTGGTGATCAGCGCGTCGATGGCCGGGTTGGCAAGCCCCATCGGGTTGAAGACATCGGCCGTGTTCTCGGAGCCGAAGACCTGCTCGGTGCCGCCGCCGATATAGAAGCTTTGCCCGAGGCTGTCCGTCACCATGTCGAAATCATGGCCACGGGTGCGGTTCGTCATCTCGGCATCGTCGACACGCGCATTCACCGCGTCGATGCCGAGCGCGCGCAGGTTCTGGACATAGGGGTTGATGATGCGGTCGAAGCTCTGGTTGTCGTTCAGGATCTCCAGCTTCAGGATTTCGCCCTTGGAATTGCGGCGCAGCCCGTCCGGGCCGACCTTCCAGCCCGCCTCGTCCAGAAGGGCCGAGGCCTGACGCAGGTTCTTGCGGTCAAGCTGGATCTTGCCCGAGACGGGCTGCATCACCGCATCATCGGTCAGGACGGTGGGCGGCAGATCCTTGGCAATCGGCTTCAGGAGTTCCAGTTCTGCCTCGGACGGCTTGCCGGTCGCGGCAAGATCGCTGTTGTCCCAGAACGAGTTCACGCGGGTATTCAGCCCGTAGAACAGCGTCTCGTTCGACCATTCGAAGTTGAAGACCAGCCCGATCGCCTGACGCACGCGCAGGTCCTGAAACTTCTCACGCCGCAGGTTGAAGACCCAGGCCTGACCGGTGGCGATGTCGCCGCGCGGCAGAGTTTCCTGCCGGACGGTGCCGTTCTTCAGCGCCGGAAAGTCGTAGCGCGTCGCCCAATGGATCGAGGAGGTTTCGTTCCTGAAGGTATAGACCCCGGCCTTGAACGCCTCGAAGGCGCTGTCGTAATCGCCGAAATATTCCAGCCGGATGCGGTCGAAATTGTGCCGCCCGACATTGATCGGCAAATCCTTGCCCCAGTAATCCGGGTTGCGCTTCACGGTCATCGACCGGCCCATCTCGGCCGAATCGAACATATAGGGGCCAGAGCCGATGAAGGGCTTGTCCGACGACTGCTCGATATCGCGCTTGTTCTTGCGGAAATCCTCGCGCGAGAAGACGATCTGGCTGCCGACCTGCTGGATCACGTCGCGGCGCGGATAACCGGGCTGGAACATGAACTTGATGGTATTGTCGTCGATGACCTCGGCCTTGGCGACCATCTTCGCGATGCCGGTGCGATACGAGGAGAGGCCCTTGTCGCGCAGCAATTCGAACGAGAACAGCACGTCATGCGCGGTCAGGGGCGTCCCGTCCGAGAACTTCGCCTCGGGGCGGAGGTGGAAGATCACCCAGTCCCGGCTTTCGGGATATTCGATCGTCTCGCAGACGAGGCAGTAGGACGAGCCACGCTCATCCGCCGCGTCCTCCATCAGCCGTTCCAGCATGATGACCGCAAGCGGGCCGGCACGGCCGCGATGGGTGAAGGGGTTGTAGCTGTCAAAGCCGCCAAGCGCCCATTCCGAGATCTCGCCGCCCTTCGGGGCCTCGGGATTGACGTAAGGCAGATGCTTGTAATCCTCGGGCAGCGCCGGCTGGCCGAAGGTCGCGATGCCATGCGAGGTGATGGTCTTGCCCGCGCCCGATGCCGCCGGGGCCGCCGCCGCGGCGGGCTCTGCCGCGGGCTGCGGGGTCTGGGCGATGCCGGAAGCGGGCAGCAATGCCAGCAATCCAAGAAGCGGGGCGTGTCGCAGCATATGCATCGTCATGGGGGTCTTGCTGATCCTCTTGCTCGTTTCTTCCGGCTCGGGCGCCCTGCCCGACAGGCTATCAGCCAGACCGCCCGGTTCAACAAGCAATTGCGTGATCCCTCCGCGGGCCGAGCGTGATGCCATGGCGAATGACAAAGGGCGCCCCAAGGGACGCCCTGCAATCGCGGATGTTCGCGGCTTACTGCTGCTGTTGCAGATAGGAGATCAGATTCGCCCGATCCTCGACCTTGGGCAGGCCGGCGAAGGTCATCTTGGTGCCCTTCACCACGGATTTCGGGCTGGTCAGGAATTCCTGCAGCGCCTCGGGCGTCCAGTCGCCGCCATGCGCCTTCATCCCGTCGGAATAGCTGAAGCCGCCGACGCTGGCCACCGCGCGACCGACGACGCCGTTCAGGTGCGGGCCGGTGCTGTCGCCGCCGTCAAGCTTGTGGCAGGCCTTGCACTTGCCAAAGACCTTCTCGCCCGCGGCAGGATCGGCCGAGGCAAGGACGGTGGCGAATTCGGGGCCTTCATCCTCGGCCTCGCCGCCGGCCGCGGCAGTTTCCTCGACCGGGATCGTATAGGCCTGCGCATGCTCGCCCTCGGCCCCATGGCCGGCGGGGCCGACATGGTAGATGCCCGACGCGGCCCATTTCGCCAGAAGCAGGAAAAGGAGCGCGCCAATAATGGCCCCCGCTGCCTTGGTGACGGTCATCGTATCGAACATGTCTGCGGCTCCCCCCTGCGGCTGTCCGTGGATCAGGCGTATCTAGGCGCTTTTGTTCTGCTGGATCAAGGTATAGTTGTGCCCTCGCATGGAACAGGCCCAGGCGGTGTAGACTGCCCGCCACGGCCGGATTTGAGGCTTCGACATGACCAGGAACGTGATCGCATTTCAGGGTGAACCGGGCGCTTACAGCCATCAGGCTTGCCGGTTTTACCGGCCCCAGATGGAGGCCCTGCCCTGCCGCACGTTCGAGGACACGATCGAGGCGGTCCGTCAGGGCCGCGCCGAACTGGCCATGCTGCCGGTCGAGAATTCGACCTATGGCCGGGTGGCGGATATCCACCACCTGTTGCCGGATAGCGGCCTTCATATCATCGACGAAGGCTTCGTCCGCGTGCGCATCGCGCTGCTCGGGGTGCCGGGGACGCGAATCGCGGACGTGACCGATGCCATGAGCCATCCGGTCCTGCTGGGCCAGTGCCGCAACTTCATGCGCGAGCATGGCATCAAGGGAATCGTTGGCGCCGATACAGCTGGCTCGGCGTTGGAGGTGGCGGGACGCGGCCAGAAATCCCTTGCCGCGCTTGCCGCGCCGCTGGCTGGCGAGATCTATGGCCTCGACGTCCTCGCCTCGGGGATCGAGGACCGGCAGAACAACACCACGCGTTTCCTGATCATGGCGCGCGAGCCCGATTTCGGCCGCCGCGCGAATGTGAATGGCGGCGAGACGATGATGACCAGCTTCGTCTTCCGCGTCCGCAACATTCCCGCCGCGCTCTATAAGGCCCTTGGCGGATTCGCGACGAACAGCGTCAACATGACCAAGCTGGAAAGCTACATGGTGGACGGCATCTTCACCGCGACGCAGTTCTATGCCGATATCGAAGGCCATCCCGAGGATCCCCCCGTCAAGCGCGCGCTGGAGGAGCTGGCCTATTTCACCGAAAGCGTGTCGGTGCTGGGCGTCTATCCGGCTGATCCGCTGCGCGCCGAGCAGCAGGAGGCCCTGTCGGCCTGAGCGCCGCCGGCGGGGATCGCGGCCCCGGCCTTATTGGCTGACCGCGATCCTGCCGATGAAATCCTCGACCCGCTGGGCGAACTTCCGGTCAAGCTGGGACTTCGCGAGCTTTGCCGTCTGCAACAGCAGCCGCGCCTTCATCCCGCGCGGCTGCATGTCGATCTCGGTGATCAGGCGGGATTTCGTGCGGGTCAGCGCGACGACGGTGATCCTGATCTCGACATTGAACTGGGCCGATTGCCCCTGAAAGACCAGTTGCTCGGGCGGCTGGTAGCCGGTGAGCTTCAGCTCCAGCTCGCGCGGACGGCCGCGCCAGTCGAAATCGATATGCCAGGCGCTGCCGATTCCGACCGGACCGCCATGATCCTCGCGCCGGACCTCTGCGCCGCGACGCAGCAGGATCCGTTCCAGCTTGTCAAAGTCGCTGACCGCCTTGAACAGCGCCTCGGCGGGGACATCGGTATCCTGGCGCGTCGAAAACTTCATCATTCACCGAACGAATAAATTGGAATGGCCCTGTTAAACGGGATCGACCCTGCCATTGCAAGGCCGCCACGCGACGGCAGGAAAGAATCTGCGCATACAATCATAGGTTGCATAATCCTGCTCAAGAAAGCATTCATCCGCACATGTCTGCATCACCAACCGAACCCTCGCAGCAGCGCAGCGTAGCACTGGATCTTAAGATTCTCGCGACGACCGATCTGCATATGCACATCATGGGGCATGACTATTTCGCGAACCGCCCCAGCGCCCGGTTCGGCCTGTCGCGCACCGCGACCCGGATCGGGGCCGAGCGTGCGGGGGCGGCGAACTGCCTGCTTTTCGACAATGGCGACAGCCTTCAGGGCGGTCCAATGGGTGACTTCCTTGCCGATGCCGGATGGAACGGGGCGACGGTCCATCCGGCGATCGCAGCGATGAACGCGCTCGGCTATGACGCGGCCACGATCGGCAATCACGATTTCAGCTTCGGCCTGCGCTTCCTGCGCAAGGCGCTGGCGGGGGCCGGGTTTCCGGTCGTCTCCTCCAACCTGCTGACGCGGCGCGGACTTCCTCTGGCGCGAAGGCTGATCCTGTCGCGCGTGATGCGGGACCGGGACGGAAAACCATGGCCCATGCGGATCGGGGTGCTGGGCTTTCTACCGCCTCCGACCATCGACTGGGAGCCGGAATTGCGCGGCGCCATGGCGATCGGCGACATCATCGCCGAGGCCCGCACCGGAATTGCCGGATTGCGGGCCGAGGGCGTCGACCTGATCGTCGCCCTTGCCCATAGCGGGATCGGCGCGCTGACCCCCACCCCGATGATGGAGAATGCGGCCACGGCGCTCGCCGCCCTTCCCGGCATCGACGTGGTGGTAGCGGGTCACACGCATCGCGTCTTTCCCTCGCCCGACCATCCCTCCGGGCCGGGGATCGACTGCCAGCGCGGCACGCTTGCGGGGAAGCCCTGCGTGATGCCGGGTTTCTGGGGGTCGCATCTGGGTGTGATCGACCTCAAGTTGCAGAAGACCGAGGGCGGGCCATGGGTCGTGGCGGATTTTCGCTGCCATGCGGACCCTGTCAGCGCCCTGCCCGCCGATCAGGAGGTGACGCGCCGCGCCTTGCCCGCCCATCGCGCGACGCTGCGCCACTATCGCCGCAGGATCGGGCGCAGCGACCGGGCGCTGACCAGTTTCTTCACCATGCTGGGCGACGATCCGGGCCTGCGCCTCGTCTCGATGGCGCAGCGCTGGTACATGCGCGGACAACTCGCCGGCAGCCGGTGGGCAGATCTGCCGATTCTCTCGGCGGCCGCGCCCTTCCGCGCCGGCGGTCGCGGCGGGGCCGAGCATTATACCGACGTGCCAGCCGGGCGCCTGACGCTGCGCAGCCTCGCGGATCTCTATCTTTTTCCGAACCGGATCTGCGCCCTGCTGGTGACCGGGGCCGATCTTTCCGAATGGCTGGAGCGGTCCAGCAGCATATTCCGCCAGATCCTGCCGGAGGGGCAGGACCAGCCGCTGATCGACCCCGATTTTCCCGGCTATAATTTCGACCTGATCGACGGGCTGAACTGGCAGCTCGACCTCTCCGCCCCGCCGCGCCATGCGCCGGACGGCCGGCTTCTCGAGCATGGCCAGCGCCGGGTGCGGGATCTTACCCATCGCGGGAAACCGGTCACGGCCGGGATGCGCTTCGTTCTGGTCACCAACAGTTACCGGCTGTCCGAAAGCGGCGTCTTTGCATCGATCGCGGCGCATCGCCCGGTCCTTCTGGAAGGCGGCGCGCGCACCCGCGACGTGCTGCGCCGCTATGTCTCGGCCCGGCGGGTTGTCGCGCCGGCGGGCGATCTTGGCTGGTCATTCCGCCCGATGCCCGGAACCACGGTCCGCTTCGCGACCGGCCCCGGTGCCGCGCCGCATCTTTCCCGGCTTGGCCGCAGGATCGAGGATCTCGGCCTCGACCCTCAGGGCTTTCTTGACCTGCGCCTGCATCTTTAGGGCGTTCGGAACGGCTTGCATCCCCCGCGCAGTCCGCCTATCTAGGCGATGAGAGGTTGGCGCGGGTAAGCGCCTCGCCAACCCGGTCAGGTCCGGAAGGAAGCAGCCGTAACGAGACCCGCTTGGGTCGCTGTCCAGCCTCTCACCGCAGATGCCCGACGGGCGCTGCGCACGGAATGATCGCCCCTCACGACGAGTCCGTCCATGAACCAGACGCCCCGGATCATCTGCCTCGGCGCGATGCTTTGGGATGTCATCGGCCACAGTCCCGTCACCTTGCGGATCGGCGACGATGTCGCGGGCCGTATCCACCAGCGGCCGGGCGGCGTGGCGCTGAACGTCGCCGTCGCCCTCGCCCGCCACGGCCTGACCCCCGCCATCCTCTCGGCCGTCGGCCGCGACGCCCCCGGCGAGGCGCTGATCGCCGAGACACGGGCGCTTGGCGTCGAGACTGGCTGGCTCTGGCGCGACGGTCCCCTTCCCACCGACCTCTACATGGCGATCGAGGCCCCCGGCGGCCTCGTCGCGGCCATCGCCGACGCCCACGGGCTTGAGGCGGCCGGCCCCGCCATCCTCGGCCCGCTGCAGGACGGGACGCTCGGCGATGCCGCCGCCCCATGGCAGGGCACCCTCGTCATCGACGGAAACATGACGCTTGAGACCCTGGCGCTGATCGCGCGCGACCCCTGCCTCGCCCACGCCTCGCTGCGCATCGTCCCGGCAAGCCCGGACAAGGCCAAGCGCCTCGCCCCGCTTCTGGGTCATCCGCAGGCCATCTTCCACATCAACCGGGCCGAGGCCGAGGCGCTTGCCGGTTGCCCCCTCGGTGACGCGCCCCTCGCGGCCGAGGCGATCTGCGGCATGGGCGCCGCCCGCGTCATCGTGACCGACGGCCCCCGCGCCGCGGCCGAAGCGGCCCGCGACCTGCCCACCATCACCCAGACCCCGCCCCCGGTCACGGCTCGCCATGTGACCGGCGCCGGGGACAGTTTCCTCGCCGCGCATCTCGCGGCCGAGCTTGCGGGCGCTTCGCGCATCGAGGCCCTCGACCGGGCCATCCGCGCCGCCGCCAGCCATATCTCGGCCGGCCATATTGCAGAAAAGGACAGCGCATGAACAACCTGCTGGAATTCGCCCCCGAGGTCGAGAAGGCGCTCGCCGCCCGTCGCCCGGTCGTCGCGCTGGAATCGACCATCATCACGCATGGCATGCCCTATCCCCAGAACCTCGAGGTTGCGCGCCAGGTCGAGGCGACCGTGCGCGAGGCCGGCGCGGTCCCCGCAACCATCGCGGTGATGGACGGTCGGATCCATATCGGCCTCGATGACGCGCGGCTCGAGGCGCTGGCCTCCACCCCCGGCAGCGAGGTCATGAAGCTCTCCCGCGCCGACCTCGCGGTCTGCCTCGCCCTTGGCCGGACCGGCGCAACCACCGTCGCGGCCACGATGATCTGCGCCGATCTGGCCGGTATCCATGTGTTCGCGACAGGCGGGATCGGCGGCGCGCATCGTGGCGCCGAAACCAGCTTCGACATCTCGGCCGACCTGCAGGAACTGGCCCGCACCCCGGTCACGGTGGTCGCCGCCGGGGCGAAGGCGATCCTCGATCTGCCCAAGACGCTCGAAGTCCTCGAGACGCTGGGCGTGCCGGTGATCGCGGTCGGTCAGGACCAGCTTCCGGCCTTCTGGTCGCGCGAATCGGGACTGGCCGCGCCCCTGCGCATGGATGACCCCGCCCAGATCGCCGCCGCCGCAAGGATGCGCGCCGAACTCGGCCTCATTGGCGGTCAGCTTGTGGTGAACCCGATCCCCGAAAACGCCGAGATCCCGCGCAAGGTCATGATCCCCGTGGTCGAGCAGGCGTTGGCCGAGGCCGCAGAGCAGGGCATCGCGGCGAAATCGGTGACGCCGTTCCTGCTGCAACGGATCTTCGAACTGACCGAGGGCCGCTCACTCGACGCCAATATCGCGCTGGTCCTGAACAACGCCCGCCTCGCCGCCCGCATCGCCGCCGCCATGGCCTAGGCGATCAACCCGGCGAGGTCGACCGAGTCACGGCGGCCCAGATTGTCGCCCTTCTCCTCGATGAACCGGTCGGCCGCCGCGCGACCGGCCTTGCGCAGCACGTCAAGCAATCCCGGCTCGGGCACGATCTTGGTGCCCGCGCTCAGCGAGGTCATGGTGAAGTCGTCCATGATCATATGGACCAGCACGTTCTTCATCGGCCGCCCGGTCAGGCGGTTCTCCTCATGCAGCTTCTTGACGAAATTGATCGCGCGCAACTCCCGCAATAGCGAGGCGTTGAAGCTGATCTCGTTCACCCGGTCCTGAATTTCGCCGGGGGTTTTCGGCACCATGTCGCGCAGCATCGGGTTGATGTTGACGATGACCACGTCGCGCGGCAGGTCCGGGGAAAACAGCGGAAACAGCGCCGGATTACCTGAATAGCCCCCGTCCCAATAGGCCTCGCGCCGGCCTGTCGCCGGATCGTCGATCTCGACCGCCCGGAACAGCGCCGGCAGGCAGGCCGAGGCCATGACGGCATCGACCGTCACCTCTGCCCCACCGAAAACCCGGATGCGTCCGGTCCGCACATTGGTGGCCGAGACGAAAAGGCGCGGCCCCCGCTCCAGCCCCAGCTTCGGATGCGGCATGTCGCGCAGGATCCCGGCCAGCGGATTGGTGTAGAAGGGGCCATAGTCATAGGGGCTGAAAACCCGCGTCAGCCCCTCCATCCAGGCGATGGGCGAGACGAGTTCGGTCAGGCGCTGCATCATGCGCGGGACGGGGAACAGCGAATGCATCCAGCGCACGACGCGGTTGTCGCTGACCTGGCAGATCTGGGACCAGACATGGTCGAGGTTCTCCATCGCCGCCTCGCGCCCGCGCCGACCCGCGCCGACCGACAGCCCGGCGGACAGCGCCGCCCCGTTCAGCGCGCCTGCCGATGCGCCGCTGATCCCGGCGATCTCGATCTCGTCATCCTCAAGCAGGCGTTCGATCGCCCCCCAGGCAAAGGCGCCATGCGCCCCGCCGCCCTGAAGCGCCAGATTGATGCGTCTCACCGCCATGCCCACCTCGTATTTCGCACTTGCAGCATTCATTGCCGCAACGCAGCACGGGGTGATTGCGTTCCGGAGGCGACTGGCGAATAGATGCATGTCAGATCACATCCCGAGGAGCAGCCATGCCATCCGCCGCCGTCCTGATGGGCTTTGCCGCCCTTTCCCTGGGAATGGTGCTGACGCCGGGGCCGAACATGATCTATCTCGTCTCGCGGTCGATCTGTCAGGGCAGCAGGGCCGGGCTCATGTCGCTGGGCGGGGTTGCGCTCGGCTTCATCTTCTACATGCTCTGCGCCGCGTTCGGGATCACGGCTCTGGTGATCGCGGTGCCCTATGCCTATGACGCGCTGCGCATCGCGGGCGCGCTCTATCTCGGCTGGCTCGCATGGCAGGCCCTGCGTCCGGGAGGCGCGTCGCCCTTCCAGATCCGCGACCTGCCGCCCGACGGGCCGGGAAAGCTCTTCATGATGGGGCTGATGACGAACCTGCTGAACCCGAAGGCCGCGGTGCTTTACCTGTCGCTGCTGCCGCAGTTCATCGACCCCGCAGGGGGCTCGGTCCTCTTCCAGTCTTTGACGCTCGGCAGCCTGCAAATTGCGATCAGCGTCACCGTCAATGCCATGATCGCGCTCGCCGCGGGCCGGATCGCGCTTCTCCTCGCCCGGCATCCCGGCTGGGCGCGGGCGCAACGCTGGCTGATGGGGACCGTCCTTGCCGCACTCGCGTTGAACATGGTGCGCGAGATCCGCAGATAGATCACGCCTGCGTTTTCACCGTTTCCCAAATACCCCCGGCAACCGCGCAACGACCGCCAAGGCGGGATCAATCCTCGGCCTGCGCCTCGGCCCGCGACTTGCCCGCAACGTCCAGCGCCAGCGTCGCCGCCATGAATGCGTCCAGATCGCCGTCCAGCACGCCCTGCGTGTCCGAAGTCTCGTGCGAGGTCCGCAGGTCCTTCACCATCTGGTAGGGATGCAGGACATAGGAGCGGATCTGGTTGCCCCAGCCCGCATCGCCCTTGGCCTCGTGCTGGGCGTTGATCGCGGCGTTGCGCTTGTCCAGTTCCAGTTGATAAAGCCGCGCCTTCAGCGCCGCCATGGCGTTGGCGCGGTTCTGGTGCTGCGACTTCTCGGAGGAGGTCACGACGATATTCGTCGGAATGTGGGTGATCCGCACGGCCGAGTCGGTGGTGTTGACGTGCTGCCCGCCCGCACCCGAGGAACGGTAGGTGTCGATGCGGATGTCCTTGTCCGGAATGTCGATCTCGATATTGTCGTCGACCACCGGATAGACCCAGACCGAGCTGAACGAGGTATGCCGCCGCGCCGCCGAATCATAGGGCGAGATGCGGACGAGGCGATGCACGCCCGATTCCGACTTCAGCCAGCCATAGGCATTCGGGCCCGAGATCTTGTAGGCGGCGGAACGGATCCCCGCCTCCTCGCCCGGGGTCTCGGACAGAAGCTCGACATTGTAGCCCTTCTTCTCGGCCCAGCGGACATACATCCGCGCCAGCATGCTGGCCCAGTCGGCGCTTTCGGTGCCGCCGGCGCCGGCATTGATCTCGAGGAAGGTGTCGTTGCCGTCGGCCTCGCCGTTCAGCAGCGCTTCCAGCTCCTTCTGGGCGGCCATCTCGGCCAGTTCCTTCAGCGATCCCTCGGCATCGGCGACGATTTCCGTGTCACCCTCGGCCTCGCCCAGTTCGATCAGGTCGGCATTGTCGGAAAGCTCGGTCTCGATCCGGCGATAGGTCTCGACCGCGTCGCTCAGCATCTGCCGGTCGCGCATCAGCTTCTGGGCGCGGGCGGGATCGGACCAGATGTCGCCGGCCTCGATCATCGCGTTCAGCTCCTCCAGCCGGTGCGGTGCCGTTTCCCAGTCCATGCGCTGGCCGAGCAGCTTCAGCGACTTGCGGATCGCATCGATCGTGGATTGGGTCTCGGCACGCATGGGGCAAACTCTCTCGGGCAGCGAAGGACGGATCAGGGGCAGACAGATAGCGCGGGGGCGGGTCTGCCGCAAGCGTCCGCCTGAAATGCCGGGATCAGTAGAGCCCGCCCGAGGACAGCGTGCCGAAATCGGCCTTCTTCGGGATCACCTTCTTGCGCCCGGTCGAGGTCGTGACCGCGCTGCCCCGGTCGCTCGCCTGCGTGAACAGCGGCAGCGTGGCGGGATCGACGCGCTCGAAGCCGCCATCGACAAGGCCCAGCCCGCTGACATCCTGGCCGTCGCGGAAATATTCGGCGATGACATTGTCGCCCTTGGCATCCGGTCCCAGGATCGCGCCGCTGAAGCGGTCGATGTTGACGAAATGGCCGCCCGGCGGCACGCGGAACTCGGTCCCGCCATATTCCTTGACCGCTTCCTGCATGAACTCGTTGAAGACCGGCACGCAGAGCGTCCCGCCATAGGCGCCCTCGCCCATGCTGCGCGGCTGGTCATAGCCCAGATAGCAGCCCGCGACGATGTTCGAGGTGAAGCCGATGAACCAGACGTCCTTGGCATCGTTGGTGGTCCCGGTCTTGCCCGCCACCGGCACCGGCAGGCTGACGCCGCGGCCCGAACCGCGCTTGACCACGCCCTCCATCATCGAGGTGAGCTGGTAGGCGGTGATCGCGTCCATCACCCGCTCGCGGTTCGACAGGATCGAGGGCGCGGCCCCCATCGGCAGCGTCGGCTGGCCGCAATCCAGACATTGCCGGCGGTCATGGCGATAGATCGTCTGCCCGCGACGGTCCTGGACCCGGTCCACCAGCGTCGGCTCGACCCGCTCGCCGCCATTGGCGAACATCGCATAGGCCGCAACCATCTTGAACAGCGTCGTCTCCTGCGAGCCGAGGCTGTTGGCGAGGAAATGCGACAGCCGGTCATAGACCCCGAATTTCTCGGCATATTTCGCGACGGTATCCATGCCGATATCCTGCGCGATCCGGATCGTCATCAGGTTCCGCGACTGCTCGATCCCGGTGCGCATCGGCGTCGGGCCGTAGAACCTGCCGGAGTTGTTCTTGGGCGTCCAGAGCCCCTCGGGCGTGTTCACCACGATCGGTTCGTCGACGACGATGGTGGCCGGGGTGAAGCCGCTGTCCAGCGCCGCCGCATAGACGAAGGGCTTGAAGCTCGACCCCGGCTGGCGCTGCGCCTGCGTCGCGCGGTTGAAGACCGAGCTTTGGTAGGAAAAGCCGCCCTGCATCGCCATGACGCGGCCGGTATTCACGTCCATCGCCATGAAACCGCCCTCGATCTCGGGCACCTGGCGCAGCGTCCAGCGAATGAAGGCGCCCGAGCCGTCCTCGGTCATCTGGCGGACAAGGACGACATCCCCGACTTCCAGAAGGTCCGAGGCGACCTTGGCCTTCGGCCCGAGACGGCCGGTATCAAGCCGCTTCCTCGCCCATTGCACGTCCTTGGCCGGGATGGTCGCGGTCCCCTCCTCGCCCTCGATCCCGATCTCGGCGTCGGATTTGCCAAGCGACAGGACCACCGCCGGATACCAGCCGCGAATGTCGCGCGGCACCTGCGCGTCGGAGAGCGCCGCCCGCCACGCCTCCTCGGTCGCCAGTTGCTCCGCCGGAATCGTGACGCGGGTTCCGCGCCAGACACCACGGCCGCGGTCGAACCGCTCCAGCGCGCGCTGAAGCGCCGATGCGGCGACCTGCTGCAGGTCGGGCTCGATCGTCGCGCGGATCGCAAGGCCGCCGCCGAAGAACTCGTCCTCGCCGAATTCCAGCGAAAGCTGGCGGCGGATCTCGTCGGTGAAATAGTCGCGCGGCGGCAGCTGCTTCTGGAAGGCCGGGAAATCACCGTTCTGGACCGAGCGCAGCGGCAGCTTGGCCTCGGCCTCATAGGTCGGCTGGTCGATATAGCCGTTCTGCCACATCTCGCGCAGGACATAGTTGCGCCGCTCGGTCACGCGCTCTCGGGCGCGGACCGGGTGATAGCGGCCGGGAGCCTGCGGCATCGCCGCCAGCGTCGCCGCCTCATGCGGGGTCAGGTCGGACAGCGGCTTGTTGAAATAGGTCTGCGCCGCCGCTGCGACCCCGAAGCTGTTCTGCCCGAGGAAGATCTCGTTCAGGTAGAGTTCGAGGATCTGGTCCTTCGACAGCGATTGTTCCAGCCGGGTGGCGAGGATCAGTTCCTTGATCTTGCGCTCGACGCTGCGGTCCGACGAAAGCAGGAAGTTCTTCATCACCTGCTGCGTGATGGTCGAGGCGCCGCGCACGCTCTCGCCCCGCGAGGCGATGGCCTGCGCCATCGCGCCCAGCATGCCGCGCGGGTCAAAGCCGTGGTGGTAATAGAAATTCTTGTCCTCGGCGCTGATGAAGGCCTGCTTGACCAGCGGCGGAATCTCGTCGATCGGGACGTAGATGCGCCGCTCCTGCGCGAATTCGTCGATCAGCTTGCCTTCGCTGGAATAGACCCGGCTGATGGTCTTGGGCGCGTATTGCGCCAACTGCTCGTGGCTGGGCAGGTCGCGGGAATACATCCACAGCACCGCGCCGACCGTCAGAGCGACGAAGACAATCCCGGTCACGATCCACGCAAAGATCGCACCGAAGAACGAAAAGACAAAGCGCAGCAAGGGAGACGTGCCTCCGGGGATATCCTGAACAAGCTATAGTCGCAGGGGGTGGCTGCGTCAAAGCAACCTTGGCCCTCAGCGCCGCGAAAGCCCGGCCCTGACCGCGTCGTCTTGCGCCCAGTCCGCGACCGCCGCCGCCATGGCCTGCGCCGTGCCGCGCCGCCATTCCGGGTTGAACAGATTGGCGCGGTCCCCGGCATCGGTCAGAAACCCCAGCTCGATCAGGACCGAGGGGATGTCGGGGGATTTCAGGACCGAGAATGCCGCGCCCTGAACGGGCCGGCTGTGCATGGCGATGCCGTTGCGGTTCAGATGCGAGGTGAGGAACTTGGCGAAAGCCTCGGAGCGGGGCTGCGTCTGCAACCGGGCCAAATCCATCAAGGTGCCCGCAACCTGATCATCCGTCCCCTGAAGATCCAGACCGGAGACGAGGTCGTCCCGGTCGTGACGCCATGCCAGTTCCCGCGACGCGCGGTCATCGGCATCGGGGTTCCAAGCATAGATGGTCATTCCCGCCGCCTGCCCGGCCGGAAGGGCATCGGCGTGAAGCGAGATGAAGAGGTCCGCCTGCGCACCCCGCGCAATGGTCATGCGCCGCTCAAGCGGGACGAAGCTGTCGTCCTTGCGGGTCGGGACCACCTCGAACCCTTGCCGGGTCAAAACCTCGGCCAGTTCGCGGGCAAAGCCCAGCATGACCGCCGCCTCGCTGATCGCACCGACCTGCGCACCGGGATCATGGCCGCCATGGCCGGGGTCGATGGCGATGCGCAGCCGCTGGTCCGCGGGCCGAGGTTCCGGCGCGGTGATCATCGCGGGTTCCGGCAGGTCGCGCAGGGTGGATAGCGCATTGCCTCGGGTGACAAAATCCTCGACCTCGACCGGATCAAGGCGCAGGGCCACCAAAGCGCCGCCCGCGCCCGCCTGCGCCGGCTTCTGGATCGCCGTCCGCAACGCATAGGGACCGGGCAGGTCCATGACCAGACGCGACCAGCCCGGCCGGAAGCGGCCCCAGCGCAGGTCGCGAACCAGATCGCGGCCCGGCAATGCGGCGGGATCGGCGCCGGAGAAATCGATCTCGCGGAAATCCACCACCAGACGCGGCGGGCCGTCGAGGAAATAGACCCGGTAGGGCACCGGTTGGCTCAGCGTCAGGCGCAGTTCCAGCGGTCGCGGGCGTCCACGATCGCGGCCTTCGGCGCTGATCGAGGAATGGGCAAGGTCGAGCCGCGAAAGCGCCGAGCGCTCATCGGCCGCGAGGGGCTGGGCAAGGATGATGAGGATGAGGGCCCAGAGCCATCTCATCGCTGAGCCATGAAGGCGGCCAACCGGTCGAGTCCCTCGGCAATCTCGGCCGTCGCGCGGGCATAGCTGAAGCGCAACGTGCGCGCGCCACGGCGCGGGTCGAAATCAAGGCCCGGCGTCACCGCCACGCCGGCCTTCTCAAGGATCTCGGCCGCGAAGGCGAGGCTGTCCGAGGTCAGGTCCGACACATCGGCATAGATGTAGAAAGCCCCTTCGGGCGGGGCGATGCGCGAGAAGCCGATCTGCGGCAGCCGCTCCAGCATCAGGCGCCGGTTTTCTGCATAGACAGAAATATTTGCCTCGGCTTCCTCGATGCAATCGAGTGCCGCGAGTGCGGCGACCTGGCTGGCATGGGGCGGGCAGATGAACATGTTCTGGGCGATACGCTCGACCGTGCGGATCATGTCCTCGGGCACCACCATCCAGCCGACGCGCCAGCCGGTCATGCTGAAATATTTCGAGAAGCTGTTGATCACGAAGACATCGTCCGTGACCTCGAGCGCCGAATGGAAGCCCGCGCCATAATCGAGGCCGTGATAGATCTCGTCCGAGATCACCGACATGCCGAGTTCCGCCGCCCGCGCGGTCAGACCGGCCAGTTCCTCGCGCCGCAGCACGGTACCCGAGGGGTTGCCGGGCGAGGCGAGGATCAGCCCCGCAGCATCGGCCGGCAGATCCTCGGGGCGCGGCTGGTAGCGGTCCTCGGGGCGGGTCTGGATGCCCACCGGCTCCAGCGACATGGCGCGCAGGATCTGGCGATAGCTGGGATAGCCCGGCTCGCCAAGCGCGACCCGATCCCCGGCATCGAAGAGCGCTGCGAAGGCGAGGATGAAAGCCCCGCTCGACCCCGGCGTCACCACGACGCGGGCGGGGTCGAGGTCGATGTCATACCAGCGGCGATAGAGCGCGCTGATCCCCGCCCGCAATTCCGGCAGGCCGAGCGCGACGGTATAGCCCAGCGGTTCCTTGAGCGCGGCGGCGAGTGCGCGGCGCGCGCCTTCGGGGGCGGGCGTCGAGGGCTGCCCGACCTCCATATGGATGACATGGCGGCCGGCGGCCTCGGCCCTGCGGGCGGCCTCCATCACATCCATGACGATAAAGGGATCGACCTGGCCCCGGCGCGATTGTCTCATCTCTGCCCCGATGTTATTTTCGATGCTTTCCGGCGGTATCACAACTTGCACCGTCGCGGTCAAGCGGCGGGGGCCGGTCAAGCCCGCGTGAAAGCTGTGTGTGTGACCGGCTCGGCGCTTGCAAGCCGCTGTCCCAGAGGCCAAGAATCGCGGCAACAGGAAAGGACGAAAGATGAAAGCCATTCTGACCGCCGCAGTGCTTGCGGCAAGCACGATGCCCGCCTTGGCATTCGACCCGGCCAAGATGAGCGAGGCGGAAAAGACCGCCTTCGGCGAGGCGGTCCGCGAATATCTGATGGCAAATCCCGACGTGCTGATTGAATCGATCAACGTGCTCGAGGAACGGCGCGTCGCGGACGAGTCGAAGAACGACAAGCTGCTGGTCGAAACCAACAAGGACGCGGTCTTCAAGGACGGCCATAGCTGGATCGGCGGCAATCCCGAGGGCGACATCACGCTGGTCGAGTTCATCGACTATCGCTGCGGCGTCTGCAAGCGCGTCCATCCCGACCTTGAGAAGCTGATCTCGGCCGATGGCAATATCCGCTGGATCCTGAAGGAATTCCCGATCCTGACGCAGGAAAGCGACCTTGCCGCGCGCTTTGCCGTGGCGGTGCAGCAGGAAGCCGGGGCCGATGCCTACAAGAAGGCGCATGACCAGCTGATGGAGGGGCGCGGGCCGATCAACCTCGAGACGCTGGGCGCACTGGCGACGGAGCTGGGGGTCGAGAAGACCGCCGTGCTGAACCGGATGAATACCGAAGAGGTCTCGGCCGTGCTGCGCCAGAACCACCAGCTTGCCGAACAGATGCGGATCATGGGCACGCCCACCTTCATCATCGAGGGCGAGATGCTGCGCGGCGTTCCGGCCGAGGGGCTGGAGGGCGTGATCGAGCGGCTGCGGGCCGAGAAGAAGCAGGGCTGAGGCGCAACGCCCCGGCGGCGCGCCCCTGGCGGGCGTTGTCGCCGGGGTATTTGGGAAACGGTGAAATCCGGAGGGGCGCGCGAGACCTCGCAGGAGCTATTCGGCGGCCTGGGGCTCGGCGGCATCGAGTTCGGCGGCGCGTTTCTCGACCAGTTCGACGATATGGTCGACCATCTGCGCGTTGGTCATCTTGTGGTCCTGCTTGCCCGCCAGATAGACCATGCCGGACCCCGCCCCGCCGCCGGTGAAGCCGATATCGGTCATCAGCGCCTCGCCCGGGCCGTTCACCACGCAACCGATGATCGAAAGGCTCATCGGAGTCTTGATGTGTTCAAGGCGTTTTTCCAGGGTTTCCACGGTCTTGATCACGTCGAAGCCCTGACGGGCGCAGCTGGGGCAGGAGATGATCTGCACGCCGCGCGTCCGAAGGCCGAGGGATTTCAGGATCTCGAACCCGACCTTCACCTCCTCGACCGGATCGGCGGAGAGGCTGACGCGGATCGTGTCGCCGATGCCCATCCAGAGCAGGTTGCCAAGCCCGATGGCGGATTTCACCGTGCCGGAGGTGAGGCCGCCCGCTTCGGTGATGCCGAGATGGATCGGCGCGTCCGTGGCCTCGGCCAGTTGCTGATAGGCGGCGGCGGCGAGGAAGACGTCCGAGGCCTTCACGCTGATCTTGAATTCGTGGAAATCGTTGTCCTGCAGGATCCTGATATGGTCGAGGCCGGATTCGACCATCGCGTCGGGACAGGGCTCGCCGTATTTTTCCAGCAGGTGCTTTTCGAGGCTGCCGGCATTGACGCCGATCCGGATCGAACAGCCGTGATCGCGGGCAGCCTTGATCACCTCGCGCACGCGGGCGGCGTCGCCGATATTGCCGGGATTGATGCGCAGGCAGGCGGCGCCCGCCTCGGCAGCCTCGATCGCGCGTTTGTAGTGGAAATGGATATCCGCGACGATCGGCACCGGGCTTTCACGGCAGATCTCGCGCAGGGCGCGAGTCGAGGATTCGTCGGGGGTCGAGACGCGCACGATGTCGGCGCCGACATCCGCGGCGCGGATGATCTGGTCCAGCGTCGCGCGCACGTCGCTGGTATCGGTATTGGTCATCGTCTGGACGCTGATCGGGGCGTCGCCGCCGACCGGGACGCGACCGACCATGATCTGGCGCGACTTGCGCCGGTCGACATTGCGCCAGGGACGGATCGGGTTGAGCGACATGGCATGGTCCTTTGCAGCGCGAAAGCCGGTTGCGACACAAATAGGGCGCGGCGCCGCCACGGGCAACCCGCCCCGCGCCTGCGGGAAGGGATGCCGCGGCTTTGTGAAGGCCTTATTCCTGCGTGGCCCCCGCAGGTGCGGCCTGCGCAGCAGAGGCGAGCGCCACCATCGAGGCCAGTTCGGGATCTTTCGTCAGGTCGGCGAAGGCGAATTTCGCCGTCAGCGCCTCGGGCGAAAGCTCGACATTCTTGACCACCTTGGGACCGGGCGCGACGGGACCGTAGGTCTGGCCGTTCACCGCGAAATAGACCGAACCGGAGTTGCCCGTCCTGAGGATCGGCGCCGCCTCGAGCTTCGGGAGGGCAAAACGCTCGCCCGCGTCCATGGTCTTTTCGAGAAGCACGGTTCCATCGGCCGAGGTCACGCGGACCCAGGCGGGGCGTGCCGCCAGCACCTCGACCACGGCGGCATCGGGCGCGATGGTGCGCACGGCCGCGATCTGGGCGGGCATTTCGGGGCCGTAGGTCTGTTCGGCCTGCGCCACCCGCGCCGGGTCTGCCACCGCGGCGGCGGTGCCCTGGGCGATCGCCACTTCGGGCTGCATGCCGGGCGTGTTGAGGCCGGGATCGATGGCGGCGATCGGCCCGTCGCGGGCGACCAGCACCGGAACCTCAAGCGCCTGCGGGCGATAGGTGCGGTCGATGCCCTCGGGCCGCGGCAGGTTCACCTGCGCGGAATCGACGGTTTCGGGCACGGCCGCCGCCTGCACCGGGTCGAGCGAGGCGATCACGCCGGGCGCCTGCTCTCCCGGCGTCAGGTTGACCTTCTGGACCTCCTGCAGGACCGACCAGCCGCCATAGCCGAGGCCGCAGGCGAGGAGCACCATGACGAGGACCGAGCCGATCGCCCGCGGCTCGATCGAGGACCACATGCTTTCGGGTTTCGGCAGGAAGATCGGATGCGGGTTCGCCAAGGCTTCGGCGGGGTCCGAGGGGCGGCGCTGGGGCTTCGGCCCCGAGGCCGCCGGGGCCATGCCATGCGTGGGCTGGAAGCCGGATTCCTGACAGAACCGACGGAAGGTCCAATCCGAATCCATGCCCAGATAGCGCGCGTAGGAACGGACATAGCCCGCGATGAAACTGGGGGTGTCGAAGGCCGAGATATCACAATTCTCGATCGCGGCGACATAGGAGGCACGGATCCTCAACTCCCGCTGGACATCGAGCAGCGACTTGCCCAGCGTGGCACGCTCGCCCCGCATCAGGTCGCCGAGGCGAATATCCGGATCCTCCAATCCTGGCGGATGCACCGCCTGCTCGTCATGCTGCATTGGGGAACTCCCCCTCAGCCCAGCCATAGAAACCCTGCCCCATTTTTGACTGTCCTTGCCCCTCCGAATCGGAAGGGTGCCACAGCTTCATTAATGCAAGGTTATCACGGGCGCGAGAGCATAACAGCCCCTGACCTCATGCGACATTCGCCGAACGGTTGAGTTTGCACATCGACCACAACACGTCCATCGCATGGACCAGAGCGTCGATGTCCTTGGGCCCATGCACCGGCGAGGGCGTGAAGCGCAGACGCTCGGTCCCGCGGGGGACCGTCGGGAAGTTGATCGGCTGCACATAGATCCCGAAATCCGACAGCAGCATGTCCGAAAGCGCCTTGCAATGCACCGGATGGCCGACATGGACCGGGACGATATGGCTGCCATGATCCATGATCGGCATGCCAAGCCCGCGCAGGCGCATCTTCAGGATGCGCGCGTGAAGCTGCTGCTTGTCGCGCAGCTCCTGCCCCTCGGCGGTCTTGAGAAGCGCGATCGAGGCCGCGGCGCCCGCGGCGACGGCCGGCGGGATCGAGGTGGTGAAGATGAAACCCGGCGCATAGGAACGGATCGCGTCGACCATCCGAGCCGAGGCGGCGATATAGCCGCCAAACACCCCGAAGGCTTTGCCGAGCGTGCCGTTGAAGATGTCGATGCGCTGCGTGAGGTCATCGCGCTCGGCGACGCCGCCGCCGCGGGGACCATACATGCCGACCGCATGAACCTCGTCCAGATAGGTCAGCGCGTTGAATTCCTCGGCAAGGTCGCAGATCTGCGCGATCGGGGCGAAATCCCCGTCCATCGAATAGATCGACTCGAAGGCGATGAGCTTCGGCGCGGCCGGGTCGTCGGCCTCCAGCAACTCTCGCAGATGCGCCACGTCATTGTGGCGGAAGATGCGCTTGGCGCCGTCGAACCGCTTGATCCCCTCGATCATCGAGGCATGGTTCAGCTTGTCCGAATAGATGATCAGGCCGGGAAACAGCTTGCGCAGCGTCGAAAGCGTGGCGTCATTGGCGATATACGCGCTGGAAAAGACCAGCGCGGCGTCCTTCTGGTGAAGGTCGGCGAGTTCCGATTCCAGACGCTTGTGATAGACCGTGGTGCCCGAGATGTTGCGCGTCCCGCCCGAGCCCGCCCCGGTCGCGTCCAGCGCCCCGTGCATCGCCTCAAGCACCACCGGGTGCTGGCCCATGCCCAGATAGTCGTTGCCGCACCATACTGTGATCTCGGCCTCGGAGCCGTCGGGTCGCGTCCAGATGGCGCGGGGATAGGCGCCGTTGCGACGTTCGATGTCGATGAAGGTCCGGTAACGGCCTTCCTCATGCAGCTTCCCGATGGCCTGATCGAGGGCGGCTGTATAATCCATCTGAGTCCCTTGCCTTGCTCACTTGGTCGCTTGGAGGATCAGGGATCGATCCCGCGGGTGCTAACTTGATACGTTCCGGATAAACAGAAATATAGGGTCAAATTGTCGCATTACGACGATCGGACCACGGAATTTCTCCGAGAAAATCAATCGAGAAAGGCTCAACATGCAGGAATCCGCAAGAATCGACGAAGTTCTTTCAACGCTCGACAAGGAATTGCCGCAAGCGTTGAACCGCCTGATGGAGTTCCTTCGCATTCCCTCGATCTCGACCGATCCTGCCCATAAGGGCGACCTGCGCCGGGCCGCGGAATGGCTTTGCGCGGAACTGGCCGGCCTTGGTTTCGACGCCTCGCTGCGCGACACGCCCGGCCATCCGATGGTGGTCGCCCATTCCCCGCGCGGAGAGCGGCGTCCGCTGCTGTTCTACGGTCACTACGACGTTCAACCGGTTGATCCGCTCAACCTCTGGGACCGGCCGCCCTTCGAGCCGGAGATCCAGGACACCCCCGACGGCAAGGTCATCCGCGGTCGCGGCGCGGCGGATGACAAGGGGCAGCTCATGACCTTCGTTGAAGCGTTCCGGGCGTGGAAATCCGTCCATGGCGCGCTGCCGACCGACCTCGTCCTGCTGTTCGAGGGCGAGGAGGAATCCGGCTCGCCCAGCCTGCGCCCTTTCCTCAGCGAGAATGCCGGGGAGCTTCGCGCAGGCCTCGCCATGATCTGCGACACCAGCATGTATGCCGATGGCCGCCCCGCGATCACCACCCAGCTTCGCGGCCTCTATGGTGAGGAGATCGTCATCCGCGCCGCCGATCGCGACCTGCATTCCGGCAGCTTCGGCGGTCTGGCGGCGAACCCGATCCAGATCCTCGTCAACGCCCTCTCGACCGTCAAGGACGAGACCGGCCGCATCACCCTGCCCGGCTTCTATGACGGCGTCGAGGAACTGTCGAACGAGCTGCGCGCCGATTGGGATGATCTGGGCTTCGACGCGAGCGAGTTCCTGTCGCGCGTCGGCCTGAAGCATCCGGTGGGCGAGCGCGGGCGGACCGGGTTGGAAATGGTCTGGAACCGGCCGACATTTGAGATCAACGGCATCACCGGCGGCTATACCGGCGAGGGTTTCAAGACCGTGCTTCCCGCCGAGGCCCGCGCCAAGGTCAGCTTCCGCCTGACCGGCACGCAGGATCCCGACGCGATCCGCGACGCCTTCCGCGCCCATGTCCGGGCCGCCCTGCCCGAGGATTGCAGCGTCGAGTTCCACCCCCATGGCGGCAGCCCCGGCAGCCGGATGGACATCACGGACCCCGCCTTCGCCGCCGCCAAGGCCGCGCTCTCCGAGGAATGGGGCCGCGAGGCCGCCTATATCGGCGCCGGAGGCTCGATCCCCATCGCGGGCGATTTCAAGGAACTGCTGGGGATGGATTCGATGCTGATCGGCTTTGGCCGCGACGATGACCGCATCCATTCTCCGAACGAGAAATACGACCTCGAAAGCTTTGCCCGAGGCGCGCGGAGCTGGGCCCGCATCCTCGCGGCGCTGGCCTGAGGGGAAAACGACCCTGCCCGGCGATCCTGGGCAGGGTCATGAGCAGCCGGTGAGCGGAAATGCATCGCAGCATCCGCCACCGCTTGGCAGCCCGTCAAACTGCTGGGCGCTTTTTCGCAGACGACAACCGGGGCACGGGAAGGCCGCTGCAGTCACGGCAGTCACATCGCGGATGCCGGGCCTTCCAGACGCTATCCGCGGTATAAGTTCATGATGCGCTTCTCCGGGTTGGACGGGAGCGCAGCTTGATCCTTCGCGACGTGTTGCCCTACCTGATATGCACCGCGCCGCTGCCTCCGATAGCCGCGCCCGCGACCGCGCCGACCGGCCCGGCGACAACTGCCCCCGCCGCTGCTCCGGTCGTGGCGCGGGTCGCGGTGTTTGGTCCGCAGGCACTGACCGCAAGCGACAGGACGCAGATGAGGATGACGTGCAATTTGGGCATGAATGTATCTTCTCTTTGGAAGTCTTTGCGATTTCGGGCGATATGACCGGATAACTCTAGATGCTCATCGCGCCGCCAAGGCAATCCCCTGCCTTCGCAGATCAGATAAACTTGAAGACTCCGACGGCAGGCGTAGCGGGGATGAAGGTGGTGGAACCCGGCCCGCGCCTCTCCCCCTTTTCCATACCCGCGACGGCAGGACGCGCCATAAACCCATCGCTGGGCTTTTTCGTTTGCAGAACGGATACGCCGAACCAGAAACCGCGCCGGTCCATCGTCCTGCAACTATCTGATTTAAGGAAGAAATGGTGCACCCGACACGATTCGAACGTGTGGCCTCTGCCTTCGGAGGGCAGCGCTCTATCCAGCTGAGCTACGGGTGCAGCGCATGGGGTGCATAGCCGCTAATTCGCGGCTCTGCAATGGGGATCAGGCGAAAAGCTCGCGGCAGAAGGAAAGTCCGTCGACCAGCGCATCGACCTCGTCGCGGGTGTTATACATCGCGAAACTGGCGCGGGCGGATGCCGTCAGGCCATAGAACTCCATCAGCGGCATGGCGCAATGCGTGCCCGCCCGGACAGCGATGCCCCGCTTGTCGAGGATGGTCGAGATGTCATGGGCATGCGCCCCCTCCATCGTCATCGAGAAGATCGCGCCCTTGCCCGCGGCGTCGCCCTGGATGTTCAGCCAATTGAGGCTGCGCAGCCGCTCGCGCGCATAGTCGCGCAGGCTGTGCTCATGCGCGGCGATGTTCTCCATCCCGATATCCATCAGGTATTCCAGCGCGGTGCCAAGGCCGATCTGGTTGACGATGCCGGGCGTGCCCGCCTCGAAGCGCAAAGGCGGGTCGGCATAGTCGATGGCGTCGCGCGTCACCGTGCGGATCATGTCGCCGCCGCCCATGAAGGGGCGCATCTCGGCCTGACGCTCGCGCCGGATCCACATCGCGCCGGAACCCGAGGGGCCGTAAAGCTTGTGGCCGGTGATGCAGTAGAAATCGACGCCGAGCGCCGCGACATCGACCGGCATGTGGACAGCGGCCTGACTGCCATCCGCAAGGACCGGCACATCGGTCCCGCGCGCGATCGCGCCGACATCGACCAGCGTTCCGGTCACGTTGGACATGTGGGTGACGGCAATCAGCTTCGTGCGGGGACCGACCGCGGCCAGCACCTTCTCGGGCGGCAGCGAACCATCGGGCTCGGGCTCGACCCATTTCAGGACGACGCCCTGACGCTCGCGCAGGAAATGCCAGGGCACGATATTGGCGTGATGCTCCAGCACCGAGACGACGATCTCGTCCCCAGCCTGCAACCGTGGCGCGGCCCAGCCATAGGAGACGAGGTTGATCCCCTCGGTCGAGCCGGAGGTGAAGATCACCTCATCCTCATGCGGGGCGTTCAGGAAGCGGGCGATGATGGCGCGGACGCGCTCGTAATTCTCGGTCGCGAGGTTCGACAGGAAATGCAGCCCGCGATGGACATTGGCATATTCCGCCTCATAGGCTCTGGTGATGGCCTCGATCACGACCTTCGGCTTCTGGGCCGAGGCGCCGTTATCCAGATAGACCAGCGGCCGGCCATTCACCTGCCGCGACAGGATCGGAAAATCGGCGCGGATCTTTTCGACATCGAAGCTCATGGCGAGACCTCCGGAAGAATTCCAAGTGCGGCGGCGAGGATGGACAGGATCGTCGCAACCAGAAAGACGCCGCCGATGAAGCCAAGCACCACCAGAGGCGTGCTGGAAAAGCCGTGCAGTTCCTTGGTCATCGAGATCGTCAGGTAGATCGAGATGGCAAAGGCCAGCATAGACATCAGCGTGCCGGTGGAGGGCAGAAGGACCATCAGCACCAGTTGCGCAGCCTGAAGGCCGACAAGGATCAACTCGACCCAAGCGACGAGCAGGAGCGCGTCGGGAAAGGTTCCGGTGCCCTTGAAGGCGCGGCCGATCACCGTGACCGCCACGGCCGAGATCACCATCGCCCCCAGTTGCAGCCCGGCCAGCGTCATCGGCTCGCTCAGCAGCGATGCAAGCGGATCGCCGGCGGGCGACGGAAACAGCGCGCGCGCCAGCCCGGCAAGCAGGCTCGACAACGAAACGGCGAGGAACAGGATCATCCAGCGCTCGCTGGCAGAGAGGTCAAGCCCGCGCAGAACCCGGACGCCTCCCGCCGGGTTGCGTAGCGTCAGCACGACCAGATCGCCAACATCCCTCAAATTCATCTCGTCCTCGTCATTGCGCGTAGTCCGGCGCCCCATATCACGAGAAAACCAAGACCCGCCAGCGCCCGCGTCAGCGCGAGTGCCGCACCCGGCCCGATCAGCCCCGCGACAAGGCCCGCCAGAAGCATCGCGGGCGAGACCGCCAGCAGCGCCCAGAACAGCGCGATACGCGAGCCGACACCATCGACCCGCCACGGGGTCAGTCGCGACATTGCCGCGACCAGCGCCGCCACGCCATAAGCGATCAGCGGCAGCATGAACATTACCGCAAGGATCGCCCCGCCCATCCGCGCCTCGAACGGCACGGAGGGATCAAGCTGGGCGGCCCTGGCGTGTTCGGGAGCCTGCGCGACCAGAAACAGCAACATGGCCGCCATCAGGATCGCGACAAGCGCCCGGTCGGGCAGATCGCGCAAAGACGCGACCACCCTGCCCGGCGCCCACCAGCTTTCCATGATCCGCGGGACGATACCGGCGCGGCTCATGTCGGTCTTCAGTCCGCGGCGCGGCTGGTCAGCCACTCGTCGAGGCGGCTCAGGATATCGCCGCGCAAGCGATCATCCTCGATCTCCTCCAGCGCATCGGCGAGGAAGGACAGGACCAGCAGCACGACGGCCTGCTCCTTCGGCACCCCGCGCGAGCGCAGGTAGAACATCGCCGTCTCGTCCAGCGCGCCGGTGGTCGAACCATGCGAGCATTTCACGTCGTCGGCATAGATCTCCAACTCGGGCTTGGCGAGGAACTGGCTGCCCTCGTCCAGCAGAAGGCCCTGGCTGATCTGGTAGCCGTCGGTCTTCTGCGCGCCCGGTTTCACCAGGATCTTGCCCTGGAAGATGCCGTCGGCGCCGTTCTTCAGCACCTTCTTGAACACCTGGCGGCTTTCGCAGCGCTCGGCGGCATGGGTGATGAAGACGGTGTCGTCATGGTGGAAGCGGCCTTCGCTGCCATCGCCCAGCACTGCGGCCGCGATATGGGCCACCGCGTCGTCGCCGAGGATCTCGATCACGCCCTCGTTGCGCATCATGCTGCCGTTGACCGAAAGCGTGAAGGACTTGAAGAGCGCGCCTTCGCCCACGCGGGCAAAGACATGGCCGATGCCCAACTTGGCATCATCCGCGCGCTTGCTAGCGATGTGATGGAAGCGGGCGGACTTGCCGACCTCAACCTCGATCACGACGTTCGAGCGCGCACCGATCCCGCCGGTCTCCAGCAGGGTCAGTTCCGCGCCCTCCTCCAGCCTGACGACATGGTGGACGGTCACGTCCGCATCCTGCGCGGCGCGGCGATACATCACATGCACCGGACGCGAGACCTTGCCGGTCACGCGGATCAGCGCGCCATCGGCGGCCGCCAGCGTGTTCAGCACCGCGAAGGGACGCTTCACCGGGGTTTGGCCCGCGGTCTCCAGCTTGCCGTAAAGGTCCGCAGCCCAATGCTCGCCCGCGGCATCTGCGGCGGCAAGCGTCTGGATCTCCAGACCTTCGCCCTCCAGCGCGTCCGAGGCAGCCGCGTCGAAACGGCCGTCGACAAAGACCAGCTTCAGCCGGTCGATCTCTCCGAACAGCGAGGATTCGCGCGAGGTATAGGCCAGCGGCTCGGGCTTCGCGGCGTTGAAGGGCGCGGGGTCGGTATAGCGCCAGTATTCGTCGCGCGCGCCGGGCAGGCCCATGGCCTCCAGCCGCGCGGCCGCATCCTCGCGCGCTGCACGGGTGAAGCCACCCTGCGGCAGGTCAATCGCGTCGAGACGCAGGGCCAGCGCCGTGTCGCCAGGCCGGGACTTGCCCTCGGCCATCGGCGTCTTGCTGGCAAGAACAGCCGTGTCCGCCATCAGCCAACCTCCGCCAGAAGGTCGCCATAGCCGTTCTTCTCGACTTCCAGCGCCAGTTCCGGGCCGCCCGATTTCACGATACGGCCGTTCGACATGATGTGGACCACGTCCGGTTTGATGTGGTCGAGCAAGCGCTGGTAATGCGTGATCACAAGGAAGCTGCGCTCGGGCGAACGCAACGCGTTCACGCCCTCGGCCACCAGCCGCATCGCATCGACGTCAAGACCCGAATCCGTCTCGTCGAGGATGCACATGCGCGGCTCAAGCATCGCCATCTGCAGGATCTCGTTGCGCTTCTTCTCGCCGCCCGAGAAGCCGACATTAACCGGACGCTTCAGCATGTCCGAGTCGATCTGCAGCGTCTTGGCCTTCTCGCGCACGATCTTCAGGAACTCGCCCGAGGACAGCTCCTCCTCGCCACGCGCCTTGCGCTGCGCGTTCACGGCGGTGCGCAGGAAGGTCAGGTTGCCGACGCCGGGGATCTCGACCGGATACTGGAACGCAAGGAACAGGCCCGCGGCCGCACGCTCTTCCGGCTCCATGTCCAGCAGGTCATGCTCATCAAGGCTTGCCTCGCCCTCGGTCACGACATAGCCGTCCCGGCCCGACAGGACATAGGACAGCGTCGATTTTCCCGAACCGTTCGGGCCCATGATCGCATGGACTTCGCCCGCCGGAACGGTCAAATCCACGCCCTTGAGGATCTGCTTGTCCTCGTCCTCAAGTTTGACGTGCAGATTTTTGATTTCCAGCATGTTTCGTTCCTATTCCACGGTCACGGCGGTGCCCGAGGCGGACACCATCAGCATGTTGTTGATGACTTCATAGTCAAGATCGACCCCGATCACGGCATTGCCGCCGGCGGCGCGGGCGCGGTCCTGCATTTCCGACAGGGCCGTCTCGCGCGCCGTGGCCAGCGCGGTCTCATAGGCGCCTGAACGGCCGCCAACGATATCGCGAATGCCTGCGAACAGGTCACGGAAGATATTGGCACCGATGATCGTCTCGCCGGTCACGACGCCATGATAGGTGGTGACGTTGCGACCATCGATATTGTTGGTCGTGGTGACGATCATTGCGTCACCATCCAGCTGTTGCGCGCCCCCGTCATCCGACGGAGCCCTCCAGCGAGATCGCGACCAGCGATTGCGCCTCCATGGCGAATTCCATGGGCAGCGCCTGCAGGACCTCGCGGCAGAAGCCGTTCACCACCAGCGCCACGGCCTCTTCCTCGTCCATGCCGCGGGCGCGGCAATAGAACAGCTGGTCGTCATCGACCTTCGAGGTGGTGGCCTCATGCTCGACCCGGGACGAGGTGTTCTTGACCTCGATATAGGGCACGGTATGGGCGCCGCATTTGTCGCCGATCAGCAGGCTGTCGCATTGCGTGTAGTTGCGGCTGTTCGTGGCGCGCGGGTGCATCGACACCAGCCCGCGATAGGTATTCTGCGCCTTACCCGCGGAAATCCCTTTCGAAACAATGCGCGAGCGGGTGTTCTTGCCAAGATGGATCATCTTGGTTCCCGTATCGGCCTGCTGCATGTTGTTGGCGATCGCGATCGAATAGAACTCACCCTGGCTTTCCTCGCCCCGCAGGATGCAGGACGGGTATTTCCAGGTGATTGCCGAGCCGGTTTCCACCTGCGTCCACATCACCTTCGCCCGCGCCTCGCGGCAATCCGCGCGCTTGGTGACGAAGTTGTAGATGCCACCTTTGCCTTCCTCGTCGCCGGGAAACCAGTTCTGGACGGTCGAGTATTTCACCTCGGCATCTTCCAGAATGACGATTTCCACAACGGCCGCATGCAACTGGGCCACGTCCCGCTTCGGCGCGGTGCAGCCTTCAAGGTAGCTGACATAGCTGCCCTTGTCGGCGATGATCAGCGTGCGCTCAAACTGGCCGGTGTTTTCCGCGTTGATGCGGAAATAGGTCGACAACTCCATCGGGCAGCGGGTGCCCGGCGGGATATAGACGAAGGAGCCGTCCGAGAAGACCGCCGAGTTCAGCGTCGCGAAGAAGTTGTCCGATTGCGGCACGACCGAGCCGAGGTATTTCTTCACCAGTTCGGGATGCTCGCGGATCGCCTCCGAGATCGAGCAGAAGATGACCCCGGCCTTGGCCAGTTCATCCTTGAAGGTGGTGCCCACCGAAACCGAGTCGAAGACCGCGTCGACCGCGACCTTGCGCGCCTCGGCCGGGGCCTCGCCCGCGCCTTCGATCCCGGCAAGGATCATCTGCTCCTTTAGCGGGATGCCCAGCTTCTCATAGGTCGCCAGCAGCTTGGGATCGACCTCGTCCAAGGACTTCGGCTTCACTTCCATGCTTTTCGGGCGGGCGTAGTAATACTGGTCCTGATAGTCGATGACAGGATAGTTCAGCATCGCCCATTTGGGTTCCGTCATGGCCTGCCAGCGGCGGAAGGCCTGCAGGCGCCATTCGGTCATCCATTCCGGTTCTTCGTTCTTTTTCGAGATCAGCCGGACGATGTCCTCGCTTACGCCTTTCGGGGCATATTCCATCTCGATTTCGGTGTCCCAGCCGTATTTGTAGGACCCCATGTTCTGGACGGTCTCGACAGTCTCGCGGTCTACGCCCTCGCGCACCTCGATCACTTCACTGATCTGTTCAGCCATCTCAAACCCTTCCTGCGGTGACCCGCGATTCATTCCTCTGCCGCCAGCGCGCATGGGCCGCCAGCCAGGCATCCGCAAAACGCGCGACGTCCCGATGGTCCGTGGTCGGCCCGATCGAGACGCGGATTGCATCGCCCGCCCATTCCGTCGCGATCCCCATGGCCGTCAGCACCGAACTGGGCCGCACCTTGCCTGAGGAGCAGGCCGAGCCCGCCGAAACGGCAAAACCTGCCAGATCCATCTGCATCACTTGCGTCTCTCCGCGCCAGCCTGGCGTCAGGATCGACAATGTATTCGGCAAGCGGCGGGATTCGCGCCCCGGGAATGTAACCATTTCCGCGCCGGATTCCAGAGCGGAGGCCAGCGAATCACGGATATCCGAGACTTTTTCTGCGATACCTTGATCCAGATCATTTTGCGCGGCCTTTGCCGCTGCGGCAAAGCCCAGAATCCCGATGAGGTTCTCGGTCCCGGCGCGGCGACCCTGTTCCTGCCCGCCGCCCTTCAGCCTCGCCTCGATCTCGGTGCCGCGCCGGACCACCAGCGCGCCGACCCCGCGCGGTCCGCCAAGCTTGTGGGCGCTGACGAAACCCGCCTCGATGCCGAGCCAGTTGAAGGCGAAGGGGACCTTGCCGAATGCCTGCGTCAGGTCGCTGACGGCCAGACCCTCGGGCAGATCCTGTATCACCCCGGTCTCGGGATTTGCCAGTTGCAGCGCGGTCGTTCGGGGGTCCGCGACATGCACGCGCCCGCTCCGCTCGACGGACAGCTCCGGCCGGCACCAGGCGAGGACCGCCGCATGCTCGACCTGCGCGCAGGACAGATCGCGCCCCTGCAGCACGAGCGCCGCGGATTCCGTGGCACCCGAGGTGAAGATCACATCCGCACCCTCCGCGCCAAGCGCGGCGGCGACGTCCTCGCGCGCACGCTCAAGCGCCGATTTCGCCGCCCGCCCCTCGGCATGGACCGAGGAAGGGTTGCCCACGATCTCGGTTGCGGCAAGCATGGCCTGACGCGCCTCGGGCCGCAGGGGTGCGGTGGCGTTCCAGTCCAGATAGACCCGTTCGGTCATGCATCTACCTCCGATCCGAAAAGCACAGGCCCGGTCAGCGCCTCGGCGATGCGCAGGGCCAAGCGGCGCGCGACCTCGGATTTCTCCATCCGGGGCCATTCCTCGACACCTTCGCCGGTGATCAGCGTCACCGCGTTCTCCTTGCCGCCCATGATCCCGGTCGCGGGGCTGACATCATTGGCAAGGATCCAGTCCGCACCCTTGCGAAGGCGTTTCGCCGTCGCATGGGCCACCACGTCATCGGTCTCGGCCGCGAAACCGACCACCAGACCGGGGCGCCCCTCGGGCAGCGCGCAAATCCAGCGCAGGATATCGGGATTCTCGGCGAATTCCAGCACCGGGACATTGCCGCTGCCGTCTTTCTTGATCTTGCGGCCTTGCGCGTTCAGCACATGCCAATCGGCCACCGCCGCGGCCATGACCGCCGCATCGGCGGGAAGCGCCGCCTCGACCGCCTCGCGCATCTCGCACGCGGTCTCGACCCGGATCACCGATACGCCGTCGGGCGGGGGCACATCCGCCGGGCCGGTGATGAAACTGACCTCTGCCCCCAGATCCCGCAGCGCGACGGCGATCGCGGTGCCCTGCGCCCCGCTCGACCGGTTGGCGATATAGCGGACCGGATCGATCGGCTCATGCGTGGGGCCGGAGGTGACGACGACATGCCTGCCCGCAAGGCGGTGATCGACCGGCTCCGTCACCACGGCGTCGAGCGGCAGCCGCAGCGGCGCCTCGCGCCCCAGCATGGCGCGGATCGCCTCGAGGATCTCCTCCGGTTCGGACATGCGGCCCGGACCGTATTCGCCGCAGGCCATGTCGCCCTCGACCGGGCCGACGAAGCGGATGCCGTCCCCCTCAAGCGTTTCACGGTTGCGCCGGGTCGCTGCATGTTCCCACATGCGCACGTTCATGGCAGGGGCGACCAGCACCGGCTTGTCGGTCGCGAGCAGCAGGGTCGAGGCGAGGTCATTGGCCAACCCGCCCGCCATGCGCGCCATAAGATTGGCGGTCGCCGGGGCGACGACGACCAGATCGGCATTGCGCGAAAGCTGGATATGACCCATCTCGGATTCGCGGGTCAGATCGAAAAGCTCGGTATGGCAGGGCGCCTCGGCCAGCGACGACAAGGTCAGCGGGGTCACGAACTCGGCCCCCGCCTCGGTCAGCACCGGGACCACCGCGATGCCCTCGCGCCGCATATGCCGGATCAGTTCCGGTATCTTGAAGGCGGCGATGCCCCCTCCGACGATCAGCAAGACGCGGCTGCCCAACATGGTTGCCCCTCAGAAATGGATCCCGCCCGTGACATAAGGCGCGCGAGGCCAAGCGGCAAGGAATCTGGCGTTAACCTTTGATTAAGGCGGAACGCCTATTCGTCACACCCGGAAACCCGGACAGGGACGAGCATGGTCGCAATTGCCCAGACGGTGGCATTCGAGGGGGTCGAGGGCCGCCTGGTCGAGGTCCAGTGCTCGGTCGCACCCGGCCTTCCCGGCTTCAGCATCGTGGGCCTGCCCGACAAATCGGTCACCGAAGCGCGTGAAAGGGTCCGGGCAGCGTTTGCCGCACTGTCGATCGCCCTGCCCTCGCGCCGGATCACCGTCAACATGTCGCCCGCCGACCTGCCCAAGGAAGGCTCGCATTTCGATCTGCCCATCGCGCTCGCCGTCCTTGCCGCGCTGGAAATCGTCCCGGCCGAATCGCTGGGACGGGTGCTGTCCCTCGGCGAACTCGCGCTGGATGGGCGCCTGTCTCCGGTGGCAGGGGCGCTTCCGGCGGCGATGGCCGCGGCCGAGGAAGGGTTCGACATGATCCTCCCCGCCGCCTGCGCGTCGGAGGGCGCATGGGTCGGCGCCGTGTCGGTATTCGGTCCGCGAACGCTGCGAGAGGCCATCGACCATCTGAGTGACCGCACCCCGCTGATGCCCGCCCGGCCCGGAGAGGTTGAGGCCCGCGACCTTGCCGAGGACCTGTCCGAGGTGAAGGGGCAGGAACGCGCCCGCCGCGCCATCGAGATTGCGGCGGCCGGGCGTCATCACCTTCTGATGGTCGGGCCGCCGGGTGCGACCAAGACCATGCTCGCGCGGCGGATACCCGGCATCCTTCCGCCCCTGACGCCGCAGGAAGCGTTGGAAACCTCGACCGTCCATTCCGTCGCTGGTCTCCTCCGCGAGGGCGGGATCTCGCGCGATGCGCCCTTCTGCCAGCCCCATCACACGGCCTCCATGGCGGCGATTGTCGGGGGCGGCCGAAATGCCGGCCCCGGTCAGGTCAGCCTTGCCCATAACGGCGTCCTCTTCCTCGATGAGCTGCCCGAGTTCGAGCGCCGCGTGATCGACGCCCTGCGCGAGCCGATCGAGACCGGCGAAATCCATGTCTCCCGCGCCAATGCGCATGTCCGCTATCCGGCCCGCTTCCTGCTCATTGCCGCGGCCAATCCTTGCCGCTGCGGCAACTTCGCCGATGCCGCGCAGGCCTGCTCGCGCGCTCCGATCTGCGGCACGGATTACATGAGCCGGGTGTCGGGGCCGATGATGGATCGTTTCGACATGCGGATGGAAGTGCCGCAGATCTCGCTTGAGGACATGCAATTGCCCGGCGGCGGCGAAACCTCGGCAGCGGTCGCCGCCCGCGTCGCCGCTGCGCGCGAGATCCAGTCGAGGCGCTTCGCCGAGCATCCCCGCGCCCGCGTGAACGCCGATGCGTCAGGACGCCTCCTCGACGAGATTGCGCCGTTGGACGAGGAATGCCGCAGCCTGCTTGCCCGCGCGGCCGAGCATTTCGGCATGACGCCGCGCGGCTATCACAGGATCCTGCGCGCCGCGCGCACGATCGCCGATCTCGACCTCTCGGAGCAGGTGCGCTTCCCACATCTGGCCGAGGCGCTGTCCTATCGCGTGACCTTCGCCCGCTCCGATTGAATGTCCGGCGGGACATGACGATGTGCAGGCGACGAGGACGAGAGAGTTTGCGGCGGTCAGTTCCTGTCTCGCCGAACTGCTTGAGGCCGCTGAAGGCCAAGCTTCCGCGTCAGCTGTCACTGGGCCGGCGCTGGCACGCGCCGTTGCCGCCGTGTCAGATATCCTGCTGACCGACGCACCCCAAGCCTCGCCGGATGCCGGGACGGCAGTGCGGATGATCGCGCATACTGACGAATTATTAGCGCGTAACCGCACGGGTCTCATCCTTGTGCCCCATGATCCCGCTGGCTAGTGCTGCGGATTGACCCGCCCGGGGTATTCAGGCGCGGTCCCGGGCCTCCAGCCGCCGCTCGATGGCATCCCAGATCAGGGCCGCGGCATTGACGCCGTCAAACCGCTCCAGCTCCTGAATGCCAGTGGGCGAGGTGACGTTGATCTCGGTGAGCCAACCGTCGATCACGTCGATCCCGGTGAAGATCAATCCCTTCTCGCGCAGAACCGGCGCTATGGTGGCGCAGATCTCGCGCTCGCGGTCCGTCAGTCCGACCTTTTCGGGGCGCCCGCCAACATGCATGTTCGACCGCGCCTCGCCCACCGCGGGAACACGGTTGATCGCGCCCACCGGCTCGCCATCGACAAGGATGATGCGCTTGTCGCCCTTGACGACGGCTGGCAGGTATTTCTGGGCAATGATCGGCTCGCGGTTGATGCCCGAGAAGGTCTCGACCAGCGAGGAAAGGTTGGGATCCTTGGGATGGAGATGGAATATCCCCGCCCCGCCATTGCCATAGAGCGGCTTGACGATGATATCGCCATGTCTTTCGCGAAAGGCCCGGATCTGGGCGATGTCCCGGGTGATCAGCGTCGGCGGCGTCAGGTCGGGGAAATCGAGGACCAGCAGCTTCTCCGGGCAGTTTCGCACCCAGAAGGGATCATTGACGACAAGGCTTTCCGGGTGAACCCGGTCCAGCAGGTGGGTGTTGGTGATATATCCCATGTCGAAGGGGGGATCCTGGCGCAGCCAGATGACGTCGAAATCGGTCAGATCGACCTCCGCCCAGTCGCCGAAGGTCACATGGTTTCCCTCCTCTCGGCGCAGGGTAACCGGACGCCCCTTGGCGAGAAGCCTTCCCTCGACATAGCTCAGCTTGTCCGGCGTATACTGAAACAGGCGATGCCCACGCGCCTCGGCCTCCAGCCCCAGGCGAAAGGTGCTGTCGGCGGAAATCGAAACATGCTCGATCGGGTCCATCTGAAGGGCGACATATAGGCTCATGCTTACGACTCCGGCAATTACGCGCGGAGTTGTCGCCTGCCCGCAGCCTCAATGCAAGCGTCGTGGCTCAGGCCATGCCGAAGGCATTCTCCACGATCTCGACCCGGCCGATGCGATCCACGAAGGCCGCGTCAAAGCGCATCAGCGTCAGGAGGCCGGTGGCAAGCCCACCGCAGAACTCCATCGCGGCATGGCAGATCCTGTCCATCTGGCGCCGGTCGATCCGCTCAGCCGCGCTGCCAAACTGCGAGGAGGTCTTCACCTCGACGAACACGAACTCCTGCTCGCGCTGCAGGATCAGGTCGATCTCTCCCTGATGGCCGCGCCAGCGCGAGGCGATCAGCGCATAGCCCCGCTCCAGATAGTCGCGGCAGACGGAATCCTCACCCATCCTGCCGGAGGCGAAAGCCGCCGCACCCCGCGCGCTGCGACCCGTCTTCCCGGCCGAGAGCTTTTCCTTCATAACCCCTCCTGCTGCAATTCCAGCGCAAGCGCATAGACCTCCCGCCGCGGCACGCCGAAACGCGCGGCGGCCGCGCTGGCTGCTTCCTTGACCGACATGCTGACGAGCATCTCCTGCAATGATTGCCGCAGGTCCGCTTCATCCAGCGGTTTTTCCTGCGGATGACCGAAAAGCACGACGACCTCCCCCCGCAAACCTTCGTCGGGAATCCTGTCAACCAGTTCCGCCGCCGTGCCGCGCATCACCTCTTCGAACCTCTTGGTCAGTTCCCGGCAGATCACCGTAGGACGATTCGCCTCAACCTCGCACAGGTTTTCCAATAATTGCTTAACGCGCCTCGGGCTCTCAAACGCGATGACCGTGGCCTGGACATCGGACCAGCTTGCGACCCAGCGGCGACGCGCCCCAGCCGCGGCGGGGGGAAAGCCCACGAACAGGAACCTGTCGCTCGGCAGGCCCGAGACGCTGAGCCCGGCCAGCGCGGCCGAAGCCCCGGGCAGCGCCCGCACCTTGTAGCCCGCCTCGGCGACATCCCGCGCCAGCCGGTAACCCGGATCCGCCACGAGCGGCGTGCCCGCATCCGAGGCATAGGCCACTGACAGCCCGTCCTCCAGCGCGCCGAGGATGCCGGGTCGCGCCCGGTCCGCATTATGGTCGTGATAGGCGATCATGCGCCGGCCGCGCAGCGCGATGCCGTGAATATCCATCAGGTGGCGCAGGTTCCGCGTATCCTCGGCCGCGAGGATATCGGCGGTGTTCAGCACGTCGAGGGCGCGCAGGGTTATGTCGCGCGCGTTGCCGATCGGGGTCGCCACGAGGTAGAGCGCGGGCTCCGGCGCCTCGCGCGACACGGTGAGTGGGACCGGGCGCGGCAATGCCCCTTCCGAATGTCCGCTCTCAGCCATCCGCTGTTCCTTTCGTGGTTGTCCGCCGGGGGCGGCGCAAGTTGCCAACCCCCCGATATGACAATAACCTGCGCTCGTTAAGTCCTCAGCCCGCAGCAACAGGGAATCAAGCCATGACCGTCACGTCCATGCGCCGCGGCAGCTTCGTCCTGCCTCGCCCATTGGCCCGCATCGCCGCACTGGCCTCGGCCCTGGTGCTTGCCGCCTGCCAGCCGATCGAGATGGGGCTGTCCGGACCCTCGACCGGGCCGGGGATCGATCCCTCGCAGCCGGTGCCGGTGGCACTGCTGGTGCCCGGCGGAACCGGCAGCGCCGATATGGACTGGCTCGCCCGCTCACTGAGAAACTCCGCCGCGATAGCGGCGCGCGACGCGCAGGGCGCCACGATCGACCTCAGGGTCTATGAGGCGGGCTCTGATCCCTCGCAGGCCGTGGCGCAGGCGAACAAGGCCGTGGACGAGGGGGCGAAGATCATCCTCGGCCCGCTTTTCGCCGATTCCGCCAATGCGGTCGGCGTGGCGATGGCGCCGCGGGGGATCAACGTCCTCTCCTTCTCGAACAATGCCGATATCGCCGGCGGCAATGTTTTCGTGCTTGGCAACACCTTCGCCAACGTCGCGGACCGGCTCGTCAGATATTCGGTCCGCAATGGCAAGCGCCGCTTCCTCGTCGTGGTCGAGGACGATGCTGCGGGCCAGGTCGGCTCGCAGGCGATCCAGCAGGCCATTCAGCGCAACCGCGGCACGATGGCCGGTCTCGCGACCCATCCGGTGTCGCAGCAGGGCATCGACGGTGTGGTGCCGAACGTCACGCAGGCCGCCAGCTCGGGCAATGTCGACGCGATCTTCATGACGGCGAACCATGGCGCGGTGCTGCCCTATCTGACCGATGCCCTTGCCAATGCCGGGATCACCTCCTCCACCGTGCAGATGATGGGGCTGACGCGCTGGGACCAGCCAAGCTCGCGGCTGGGGCTGAAGGGCATTCAGGGCGGCTGGTTCGCCCTGCCCGACACCCGGCTCAAGGGCCAGTTCGACCAGCGCTACCGCGCCGCCTATGGCGAGGCCCCGCATGAGCTTGGCTCGCTGGCCTATGACGGTGTCGCCGCGATCTCGGCCCTTGTCCGCGCCGGCAAGCGCAATGCGCTGACCACTGCGGGCCTGACCCAGAATGCGGGCTTCCAGGGCATCACCGGCGCGTTCCGCCTGCGCCGCGACGGCACGAACGAGCGCGCGCTTTCGGTCGCCACCATCCGTGGCGGGCAGGTCGAGATCCTCGATCCCGCGCCCCGCAGCTTCGGCGGAGCAGGATTCTGAACTTGACCAACCTTCCGGCCCAACCCCTGCCCCAAAGCGCCCCGGCATTGCCCGGGGCCCATTCGTTGTTCTCGCCGGAGACCTTCCTGCCCCATCTGGAGGCCGCGCTGGCCGAGGCCGAAGGCCCGCGCGAGATCCGCAGCCGGACCGTCGCGATCCTGAGCAGGGCGCGGGCGGATGCCATGGCGGATATCGTCACGGGCTTCCAGTCCCATCCCCGCGCCGCGCGCGAGACGGTGCGCGCCGTCGCCAGCCTGACCGACGCGACGGTCATCGCGATCCACCATGTCGCGACGACGATCCTGCATCCGCAGACCAACCCGACCGATGCCGAGCGCCTCGCCGTGCTGGCGATCGGCGGCTATGGCCGGGCCGAGATGGCGCCGCAATCCGATGTCGACCTGCTGTTCCTGACGCCGTGGAAGATCAGCGGCTGGGCCGAGAGCGTGGTGGAATCCATGCTCTACATGCTCTGGGATCTCAAGCTGAAGGTCGGGCAGTCCACCCGTTCGATCGACGATTGCCTTCGGCTCGGCCAGGGCGACATCACCATCCGCACCAGCCTCCTCGAGCACCGGCTGGTCTGCGGCTATGCGGGCACGGCCGAGGTGCTGCGCGACCGGCTGTGGAGCGAGCTGTTCGACAAATCCGTCCCCGAATTCATCGAGGCGAAGCTTGCCGAGCGGTCCGAACGTCATCGCCGTCAGGGCGGCCAGCGCTACGTCCTCGAACCGAATGTGAAGGAGGGCAAGGGCGGGCTGCGCGACCTGCAGACGCTCTACTGGATGGCGAAATACATCCACCGGGTCGACCGGGCGGTCGAGCTGGTCGATCTGGGCTTCTTCACCAAGGAGGAGCACCGGACGTTCTGGCAGGCCGAGGATTTCCTCTGGGCGGTGCGCTGCCATCTGCATCTGCTGACCGGCCGTCCGAGCGACCAGTTGACCTTCGACATGCAGGTCGAGGTGGCGCGCGCCATGGGCTATCGCGATCACGGCGGACGCCGCGCGGTCGAGATCTTCATGCAGGAATATTTCACCCATGCCACCCGCGTGGGCGAGCTGACCCGTGTGTTCCTTGTCGCGCTGGAGGCGCGCCATCTCTACAAGGCGCCGCTGATGAACGGGTTCTTCACCCGCCGCAAGCGTCTGAAACCCGGCTTCAAGCTGGACCGGGGCCGCCTAAACTACGCGGATGAGAAGCAGTTCCTCTCCGACCCGCTGAACATCCTGCGCCTGTTCGAGGAGGCGCTGCGGACCAGCTATCTGCTGCATCCCGACGCGATGCGGGCTGTCGCGGCCAATCTGGACCTGATCGACGACCGCATGCGTCAGGACCCCGAGGCGGTGCGCATCTTCCTCGACCTGCTGCTGAAGCACGGCAATCCCGAACGCTCGCTGCGCCGGATGAACGAGCTTGGCGTCCTTGCCGCCTTCATTCCCGAATTCGCGCCGGTCGTCGCGATGATGCAGTTCAACGTCTATCACCATTACACGGTGGACGAGCATCTGATCCAATGCGTCGCGGCGCTCTCCTCGATCGAGCGGGGCGAGGAGGTCGCGGACCTGCCGACCGTCAGCCGGATCATGAAGGGCAAGATCAACCGTCGCGCGATCTACCTTGCCGTGCTGCTGCACGATATCGGCAAGGGCCGGGCCGAGGATCACTCGATCCTCGGCGCGCGGCTGGCGCGGCGCATCTGCACCCGTTTCGGGCTGGATCAGGACGAGATCGAGACGATCGAATGGCTGATCCGCAATCACCTGCTGATGTCGGACGTGGCGCAGAAGCGTGACATCGCCGACCCCCGCACGCTGCGCGACTTCGCCAAGATCGTGAAGACCGTCAGGCGGCTGGACCTGCTGACCGTGCTGACCGTCTGCGACATTCGCGGCGTCGGCCCGGGCACATGGAACAACTGGAAGGCCGTCTTGCTGCGCAAGCTGCATGGCGAGACCGAACGCGCGTTGAAAAACGGCCTCGAGGAGCTGAACCGCGATCGCCGCATCGGCGAGGCCAAGCAATCGCTGCGCCACCTCCTCGCCGCCAAGGGATGGGAGCCGAAGGCCATCAAGGCCGAGCTTGGCCGGCATTACGAGAACTACTGGCCCAGCCTTCCGACCGAGACGCAATTCATCTTCGCCGATCTGCTGCATGAGCTTGGCGATGACGAGATCCGCATCGACCTGCACCCGGATGTGGACCGGGACGCCACGCGGGCGGCCTTCGTGCTGGCCGACCATCCGGGCATCTTCTCGCGGCTGGCAGGAGCCATCGCGCTGGTCGGGGCCAATATCGTCGACGCGCGCACCTATACGACCAAGGACGGCTTCGCCACCGCCGTCTTCTGGATGCAGGACGGCGATGGCCACCCCTATGCGGCCGAGCGCCTGCCCCGCCTGCGCAAGATGATCGAGCGCACCCTGAAGGGCGAGGTCGTCCCGCGCGAGGCCCTTGCCGGGCGTGACAAGCCTCGGAAGCGCGACAGTGCCTTCCGCTTTCCGACCCATATCACCTTCGACAACGAGGCCTCGGATGTCTACACCGTGGTCGAGGTCGATACCCGCGACCGGCCCGGCCTGCTTTACGACCTGACCCGCACGCTGGCCGAAAACCATATCCAGATCGCAAGCGCGGTGATCGCCACCTTCGGCGCGCAGGTCGTCGACACCTTCTATGTCAAGGACATGTTCGGGCTGAAACTGCACCAGCAGCCGAAGCGGGATTCCCTCAGCAAGAAGCTGCAACAGGCGATCAAGGACGGGGCCGAGCGCGCCGAAAAGGCCGAGCGTCCGCTTGGCGGCTCGTTCTGAGATCACGGAAGAACATATGCAACCGATCAGACTAATCCGGGGCTTCCTCTCGGTCGGGGCCTGGACCCTGGCAAGCCGGCTGGTGGGCTTCATCCGCGACGTGATGATCGCGGCCTATCTGGGCACCGGCCCCGTGGCGCAGGCCTATCTGGTGGCCTTCACCCTGCCCAACATGTTCCGCCGCTTCTTTGCCGAGGGCGCGTTCAACACCGCCTTCGTGCCGATGTTCGCCAAGCGGCTCGAGGCCAATGACAACCCGCGCGGCTTCGCGGAAGAAGCGTTTTCCGGCCTCTTCTCGGTCGTTCTGGTCGTCTCGCTGATCGCGCATCTGGCGATGCCTTGGCTGGTCCTCGCCATGGCTGCGGGCTTTATCGGTGACGAGCGCTTCGACCTCGCGGTGATCTATGGGCGGATCTGTTTCCCCTATATCCTGTTCATCTCGCTGACGGCGCTGCTTTCGGGGCTGCTGAACGCGGGCGGGCGCTTCATGGCGGCCGCCGCCGCGCCGGTGCTGATGAACTTCATCCTGATCGCGGCCATGCTGCTTGCCGACCGGAACGGTTGGGACATGGGCCTTGCGATGGCATGGTCAACGCCGATCTCGGGCATCGCGCAGCTTCTCTGCGTCTGGTGGGCGGCGAAGCGGATGGGCTTTCCCCTGCGCCTGCGCCGGCCGCGGCTTTCGCCCGACATGCGCCGGCTGCTTGCCGTCGCGGCGCCTGCCGTGCTGGCGGGCGGCGTGGTCCAGATCAACCTGCTGGTCGGGCGTCAGGTCGGGTCGTTCTTTGACGGCGCGATTGCATGGCTGACCAATGCCGACCGGCTTTACCAGCTGCCGCTGGGCGTGGTGGGGATCGCGATCGGGATCGTGCTGCTGCCGGACATTTCGCGCCGCCTGAAGGCGGGCGATACCGGAGGCGGACGCCACGCCTATAACCGCGCGGCCGAGTTCGCGCTGTTCCTGACCCTGCCCGCCGCCGTCGCGCTGGTCATCGCCAGCTATCCGCTGATCTCGGTCCTGTTCAAGCGCGGCGCTTTCCTCGAGGCGGATGTCGGGCCGACTGCGCTCGCGCTCGCGATCTACGGCCTCGGCCTGCCGGCCTTCGTGCTGCAAAAGGTGCTGCAACCGCTTTATTTCGCGCGCGAGGACACGCGCAGCCCGTTCCGCTTCGCGATCTGGTCGATGGTGGTGAACGTGATCATCGCGCTGGGGCTTGCGCCGCTGATCGGGTTCTCGGCCGCCGCCTGGGGCACGACGATCGCCGGCTGGATCATGGCGGCCCAGCTTTGGCGCGGCACCCGCGCCTATGGCGAGGCGGCCGAGATCGACGCCCGCCTGCGCCACCGCCTGCCCCGCATCGTCACGGCCTCGGCCTTGATGGGTGTCGTGACCTGGGGCGTCATGGCGGGGCTTGGCGACCTGCTCTACCAGCCGGGAACGCGCTATCTTGCGCTGCTGGTGCTGGTCGCCTCGGGCGTCGCGGCCTATGGGATCGCCGCCATGCTGCTGGGCGCGTTCCGGCCCTCGGACCTTCGCGCGGGGTTCCGGCGTCAGCGCTGACGGATCTGGCGCATCACCCGCGCCATCCCGCCGGGGATGAGGACGAATGACAGAAGAAAGCCGGAGCAGAAGCCGGCGATCTCGGCCAGCCATGTCGTATTGCCGCTCTGGAACAGGATGGCGAAGACCAGCTGGAAAGCCAGCAGGGTGCCGATCAGGGTGAATGCGCGCATCCGGTTCGCATTCTCCTGCCCGAGCCGGGTCCAGAGCAGGAAGGTGAAGGCCCCCACCAGCCCATAGACCGCCGGATAGCCCCCGATCAACGGCTGGAAGCGGAATTGCGGCAAAAGGCCCGCCGCCAGCGTATAGACCAGCGCCCCCCCGATGGCCGAGCCGAAGAACAGCGCGACCACCGCCCAGGCGCGGAACTGGCTTGCGATCAGGTTGCCGAGCGCAAGACAGAACACGATCACGAAGACCGCATGCATCAGCGACATGTGGACGAAGGGATAGGTCAGGATCCGCCAGCTCTGGTCGAGGATGAACAGCCGCATCTGCCAGAGTTGCAGGACCAGCTCGGGGATATAGGCGGTCCGCTCGACCGCGACCTGCCGCATGGCCAGCCCCGCGCCGGGCGCGCCGCCGCCGGCAAGGCCGATCTGCCCGAGGCCGAAAACCACCTCGCAGGCGATCATCGGCAGGACCAACGCCCAGACCACGGCGGGAACGGGGTTCAGCGGGGATTCGTCGTAACCGGCTCGCATCGTCTTCCTCATCGCTTTGCCCGGACAGTTGCGCCCGGGACGGTCAAGGGGTAAGCCAGCCTCCGGGATTTTCCAAGCAGGTAGTGCCATGACCACGAGCTTCGCCAAGCGCATCTTCTCCGGCATCCAGCCCTCGGGCGGGCTGACGCTGGGGAACTATCTGGGTGCGCTGAAACGCTTCGCCGACTATCAGGGCAAGGGGGCCGAGACGATCTATTGCGTCGTCGACCTGCACGCGATCACGGTCTGGCAGGAGCCCGAGAAGCTCAGGCATAACACGCGCGAGGTCGCGGCGGCCTTTTTGGCCTCGGGCGTCGATCCCGAAGTGTCGATCCTGTTCAACCAGAGCCAGGTCGCCCAGCATGCGGAACTCGCGTGGCTTTTCAACACCGTGGCGCGGGTCGGCTGGATGTATCGGATGACCCAGTTCAAGGACAAGGCGGGCAAGAACAGCGAGAATTCCAGCCTTGGCCTGCTCGCTTATCCCTCGCTGATGGCTGCCGACATCATGGCCTATCACGCCACCGCCGTTCCGGTCGGCGAGGACCAGAAGCAGCATCTGGAGCTGACCCGCGACATCGCCGCGAAGTTCAACCATGACTACAAGACCGAGTTCTTCCCGATCGTCGAACCGCTGATCGAGGGCAGCGCGACCCGCGTGATGAGTTTGCGCGACGGTTCCAAGAAGATGTCGAAATCCGATCCCTCGGACGCCGCCCGCATCAACCTGACCGACGATGCCGACGCGATCGCGCAGAAGATCCGCAAGGCGCGGACCGATGCCGACCCGCTTCCCGCCACCATGGCGGAGCTGAAGGACCGGCCCGAGGCGCGCAACCTCGTCAACATCTTCGCCGCGATGACCGGCGAGACCGGTGACGCCGTGCTGTCGCGCTTCGAGGGTCAGGGCTTCGGCACGTTCAAGCCCGCCCTTGCCGAGGTCGCGGTCGAGACGATGGCCCCGATCACCGCCCGAATGACGCAGTTCATGGCCGACCCGGCCGAGATCGACCGCATCCTCGGGCGCGGCTCGGATCAGGCGGCGGCGATCGCGCAGCCGATCGTCGAGTGCACCAAGGAGATCATGGGAATGATCCGCTCGCGCTGAGGCGCGAGGAAAATCAAACTTTTCCGCGCGGGACGTGCTAGCATCGATCCCGTGCGAGAACGGATAGGGCAATGACGGACCTCTTGTCCCGGCTGCTCGGTGCGCGTCCCTGGCTTCTGGCAGATGGCGCGACCGGGACCAATCTTTACAATATGGGCCTTGCCGCTGGCGACGCACCCGACCTGTGGTGCGAGACGCAGCCCGACAAGGTGCGCGAATTGCATCGCCAGATGATCGCCGCGGGCGCGGACCTGATCCTGACCAACAGCTTTGGCGCCAATGCCAGCCGGTTGCGGCTGGCGCGGTCCGAGGGGCGCGTGGCCGCGATCAACATCGCCGCCGCCCGGCTCGCCCGCGAAGCTGTCGATGAAAGCGGCCGCCCCGTGATCGTCGCCGGCTCCATCGGTCCGACCGGAGAGATCATGGCGCCGATCGGCCGCCTGACCGAAGCCGAGGCCGCGCGGCTTTTCACCCAACAGGCCGAGGCGTTGAAGGCCGGCGGAGTCGACATCCTCTGGATCGAGACGGTGAGCGCGGTCGAGGAAATGCGCGCCGCCGCCCGCGCCGCGCAAGCGGTCGGCCTGCCCTGGTGCGGGATGATGAGTTTCGAGCCCGGCGGCCGCAGCATGATGGGCGTCAGCCCGCCGCAGCTTGCCACGCTGGTCGATCGGCTGCCCTATCCGCCCGTGGCCTATGGCGCGAATTGCGGCACCGGCCCCGCCGAACTCTTGCTGGCGATCTCGGGCTTTTCCGCCGCCGGGTCCGAGCGGCCGCTGATCGCCAAGCCGAATGCCGGCGTGCCGCGCTATCAGGATGGCGGGCTGATCTATGACGCGACGCCCGAGGTGATGGCCGAGTTTGCCGTTCTTGCCCGCGACATGGGAGTGCGGATCATCGGCGGTTGCTGCGGCACCACGCCCGCACATCTCGCCGCGATGCATGAGGCGCTGATGCGGCGTCCCGACGGGCCACGCCCCAGCACCGAGGCGATCTCCTCGCGCCTCGGGGCGCTGATGCCCGACCGCTAGAACAGCGACAGTTGATCGCCCGGTCTGGGCGGCGGCGCGAACTGGCTGCAATCGAGGATCGGGCTTGGCCGGTCGAGGCCAAGGCGCCGCTTGGCCAGCTTGTAGCGCTGGTGCAGAAGCTGGGCCTCGATCCCCTCGCCCCGCATCCGCGCCCCGAAACGCGGATCGTTGTCGCGCCCGCCCCGCATCGCCTGGATGCGGGACATCACATGCCCGGCCATCCCCGGACGATGCCGTTCCAGCCAGTCGCGGAAAAGCGGCGCCACCTCCAGCGGCAGGCGGACGGGAATCATCGCGGCCGAACTTGCCCCGGCATCGCGGCCAGCTTCGAGGATCTTCTCCATCTCATGCTCGTTCAGGACGGGAATCATCGGCGCGGCCATGACGCGGACCGGGACGCCAGCGCGGGCAAGGCTCTCGATCATCCTTAGGCGCGTGGCGGGGGTCGGGGCCCGAGGCTCAAGCTCGCGGGCAAGCCGGGCATCTAGCGTGGTAACCGAGACGCCCGCAGCTACCAGCCGCCGCGCCGCCATCTCGCCCAGCAGGTCGGTATCGCGCATCACGGTTGCGCCACGGGTGACAAGCTGCATGGGGTGGTTCCATGCCGACAGCACCTCGATGCAGCGCCGCATGATGCCAAGCTTCGCCTCGGCCGGCTGATAGGGATCGGTATTGGTGCCGAAGGCGATCGGGGCCACCGCATAGCCGCGTCGCCCGATCTCGGCCGCGAGAAGTTCGGGCGCATTCGGCTTGGCGGTTATCTTCGTCTCGAAATCAAGGCCGGGCGACAGGCCCAGATAGGCGTGGCTGGGCCGCGCGAAGCAATAGATGCAACCATGCTCGCAGCCGCGATAGGGATTGACCGAGCGGTCGAAGGTAATGTCGGGTGAGGTGTTGCGGGTGATGATCGAACGCGCGTTCTCCATCGCCACCTCGGTGCGCAGCAGCACCTCCTCGACCGGCAGGTCCCATCCGTCATCCTCCCTCACCCGCTGATAGGGCTCGAATCGCCCGTCCGGCCTTGTATCCGCGCCACGGGCGCGCAGGATTTCCTCGGGCTGTCTCGGTGGCAGGGTCATGCGGTCAGCGTATCGCAGCAATAAGAACATTTCAAGAACATCCATGATGCCGCAAATCTGATGCGCGCGGGAAATCTTTCAGCCGGAACGGGCTTTCGCTTTCCGCGTTCTACGCACATATTGGAAGCATTGGAGGACGACATGCCGTTGCCGCATTTTCTGATCCTGATTTTTTCCGTGATCCTTGCCGCGGGCCTGACCATATGGGCCGCAAGCGCCGTCGGCGTGCCGCTGTTCGCCTTGGCGCTGGTTGCGCTTATGGCCGCCGCAATCGCACATCTGGTGATGCGCGAGGACCACTAAAGGCGGGCCCGCCCCGCGCCGTTGGCCCCAGACCGCAGATCATGGGGAGGTTGCTGCTGCGCGTCCCCGCCCGCAAATGGCGCGTTACCCCGCGATAAGCTCGGCATCCCAGTAGAGAAAATCCATCCAGCTCTCATGCAGATAGTTCGGCGGGAAGCGGCGGCCGACCGCGTGCATCTCCTCGGGCGAGGGACGGGCCGGGGTGCGCCGCAGCCGCATGCCGGAATTCTTCAGGGACTTGTTCGCCTTCCTGAGGTTGCAGGGCGAACAGGCGGCGACGACATTTTCCCAGCTCGTGATCCCACCACGCGAGCGCGGGACGACATGGTCAAAGGTCAGTTCGCCCTTGGCGCCGCAATACTGGCAGCAGAATTCGTCCCGCAGAAAAAGATTGAAGCGCGTGAATGCCACGCGCTTCTGGGGTTTGATGAAATCTTTCAGCACCACGACCGAGGGGATGCGTATCGCCTCGCGCTGGCTTCGGACGACCTCGTCATATTCCGCGATGATCTGCACCCGGTCGAGGAAAACCGCCTTGATCGCCTCCTGCCAGGGCCAGAGTGACAGGGGGTAGTAGCTGAGAGGACGGAAATCCGCGTTCAGCACCAGTGCCGGGTGATGGCGCAGGCTTGAAGGCTCGCGCACGAATTGGGTTCGAAAGTCGCCATGGTCGTCCAGCATCGGCCCTTTGCCTCGCCTGCCAGAAACTTGTCGGATCGTCGTGAGGCCGACTATATATCGCGACCGCGCCCTGACAAGCCCCTGAATATATGTCCTGAGCACGGATTACTCGCGATGCGTGACATCGGCGTGACAGGGGGTCCGGCAATGGCTCGGCGTGCTGGCAATGCCGCCCGTCCCGTGCCAGCATGATCACATGACACGACCGCCCGGCCTCAACGGAACGCTGGAATCCGCGCTTTATGTGGATGACCTCGACCGCGCGGCGGAATTCTGGGGCAAGGTGATCGGGCTTGAGGAAATCGCGCGCCATGCCGGTCGCCACGTCTTCTTCCGCTGCGGGGCGCAGGTGCTGTTGATATTCGATGCGCGCGGGACCAGCATTCCGCCCCGCCCGGATGCGAGGTTGCCGGTCCCCCCACATGGCGCGACTGGTCCGGGCCATTTCTGCATGAGCGCATCCCCCGACCAGATCGAGGCGTGGCGCAAGCATCTGGAAAATGCCGGGGTGGAGATCGAGGCCGACTTCATCTGGCCTCAAGGCGGCAGGTCGATCTATTTCCGCGACCCGGCGCTCAACTCGATCGAGATCGCGGATCCCGCGATCTGGCGCTGAACCGCGACCGGATCAGCGCAGCAATGCTTTCAGCGACGTGACCTTGCCGCGACCTTCTGCGATACCGGCTTGCGCAGGCTCAGCACCCAGATGCTGGCCGGAACCAATACAAGCGACGCCATCAGGATAAGGTCCATTGCGAAATCTCCCCTTTACCTGATCTCAACGTAACTGCTGCCTTCCGGGTTTCAAGTGCGATTCCGCACACCGCGTCATGACCTGACGGCAAACCGCTGCCTGAGGAAGTTCAGCGCCATCGAAAGCCCGTCCGGCGAAATCCCGTGCGGCGTGTTCTTCATCACATAGGTTTCGACCTCGAACCCGGCCTTGCCAAGCGCATCCGCGGCAACGGCCATGCTGTCGAAAGGCACGACATTGTCCTGATCGCCATGCAGCAGCAGGACGGGCGGACGGGTCCTGAGCCCCTCGCCCACCGTATCGGGATTGATCAGCCGGCCCGAGAAGCCGACCACGCAGGCCAGTTCCTCCTCGCGCCGGGGCGCGACCTCCAGCGCCATCATCGTCCCTTGCGAGAAGCCGACCACGGCCAGCTTCGAGGCGGGCACGCCCTCCTCCTCCAGCACGCGGTCGAGGAATGCGTTGATGTCGGCAAAGGATTGCTCGGCCGAGGCGCGCGCCTCCTCGATGCTCGATCCGTCCATCCACGGGATCGGGAACCACTGATAGCCCATCGGATTGTTGCGGCAGCGTTCGGAGGCGTCGGGCGCATAGAAGGCGGTGCCCGGCAGATGCGGGCCAAGTGGATCGGCCAGACCCAGCAGGTCGGCGCCATCGGCGCCATAGCCGTGCAGGAACACCACGATCGATTCCGCCTTTGCGGGGCCCTTGCGTTTCGATTTCAACTGGCGCGTCATCTGATCCCCTCGCGATCCTTGGCCACCCGGTAATAGGCCCAGAGGGCGCGTGCCGCAACCGCGCGCCACGGCCGCCACGGCTCGGCCAGCGCGGTCAGCGCGGCGGGGCCGGGCCGCTCGGGCAAGGCATAGAGCAGGCGCGCGGCCTCGGCCAGCGCAAGATCGCCCTCGGCAAAGACATCCGCGCGGCCGAGGGCGAATTTCAGGTAGATCTCGGCGGTCCAGCGCCCGATTCCGGGCAAGGCGGTCAGGGCCGCGATCGCCTCCTCGTCCGGCATTTCCCGCAGCCCCGGCCAGTCGAGGCCGGCCATGGCGATGCCGCGCAGATAGCGGATTTTCGGCCGCGAAAGGCCGGCGGCCCGCATCACCTCGTCATCGGCGGCGGTAATGCCCGTCTCGTCCATCAGCCCCGCCGCGGCCATCCGCGCTAGGATCGCATCCGCCGCCCGCGTCGATATCTGCTGCGAGACGATGGCGTCGCGGATCGAGCCGAAGCCCTCCTCCCAACGGCGCAACGGCAGGGGACCGAGTTCGGGCAGGACGCGCGCCCAGACCGGGCAGACCCGCGCGAGATGAGCCGCGCCGTCCTCCAGATCCGAGGCGGTGCGGATCACCCGCATCATTCGTCGAGCGCGCTTTCGCTGGCGAGCCGCGCCTCTTCCTTCAGCCGCGTCTCGAAGGCCATCGAGATATGCCGGCGCAAGGCCGCCTCGGCCCGCTCTCCGTCGCGGGCGGTGATAGCGTCGACGATCTCCTGATGCTCGTCCAGGGTCACGGTGTCGCGCCCCTTGGCGGCCAGCGTCGTGCGCGCCATCAGCGCCATGCTGCGATGGACGATATCAAGCTGCTGGACCAGATAACGGTTATGCGAGGCCAGGTGGATCTGGTGGTGAAAACGCCGGTTCGCCCGCGACAGCGCCCGCGGGTCGCCGAGGATATGGTGATCCTCCTCGACCATGCCGGCAAGGACGCGGATCTCCTCGGGCGTGGCGTGGCGCGCGGCCAGCCGGGCGGCAAGCGCCTCCAGCTCGGTCCGGACGGTATAAAGCTCGGCCAGCTGGTTATGGTCCAGCGTCGCCACGATCAGGCTGCGCCCGTCGCGCTTCAGCATGGACTGAGTTTCCAGCCGCTGCAGCGCCTCGCGGACCGGGGTGCGCGAGACGCCGAAACGCTCGGCCAGCTCCGATTCGACCAGCCGGTCTCCGGGGCGGTAGATGCCGTTGTCGATGGCGGACAGGATCAGGGAATAGGCGTCTTTCATGTGCCGCACGATCCGTCGTCCTGCACGGGATTGCAAGCGCCCTGCCGCGGGCTTAGGCAGAGGTCATGGATTTCGATCACGTGACAACCTGGATCTTTGATCTGGACAACACCCTCTACGCGCCGGAAATGCGCCTTTTCGACCAGATCGAAAGGCGCATGACGGCCTATGTGATGCGCGAGTTGCGGGTGGACGAGGCGCAGGCGAATGCGCTGCGCAACCAATACTGGCGCCAGCACGGCACGACGCTGGCCGGGCTGATGGCCCATCATGCCATCGATCCCCTGCCCTATCTGCGCGAGGTCCATGACATCGACTTCTCGCACCTGATCCCCGACCCGGAGCTTGCCGCGCTGATCACCGACCTGCCCGGCCGCAAGATCGTCCATACCAATGCCGATACCGAATATGCCGCGCGCGTCCTCGGCCATCGCGGCCTGACGGTCTTTGACGAGGTGCATGGCATCGACAGCACGAACTTCCTGCCAAAGCCCGATCCCGCAGCCTATGACGCCGTCATCACCGCGTCGGGCTTCGCCCCCGCCTCAGCCGCCATGTTCGAGGATGACCCGCGAAACCTCGCGGTCCCGCACCGGCTGGGAATGCGGACGGTGCTGGTCGGCAGCGGCCGCGACGGCCCGGACGAGCTGGCCGCCGATCACCTTCACGGGGCGCATGTCCAGCACAAGACGATGGATCTGGCCGAATTCCTGCGCCAACTTGCTGCGGGACGGCATCGCGCGAAAGATCAGGCATGACCCCGATGCAACGGCACAGGATCTGACCATGGCCGAAACACCCCGGAAAACCGCCCCGGCCGCACCCCCTCTCCAAGGCACGATGACGCGGGATTGCGACATCCTCGTCTCGGGAGGCGGCATCGCCGGCCTGATCGCGGCCTCGGCCTTCGGCAGCGCCGGCCATACCGTCACCTGCGTCGATCCCGCGCCCCCCGTAACCGAGGAAGGGGCCGAAGGCTCGGACCTCAGAAGCACCGCCTTCCTGCAACCCTCGATCGCGGTCCTGCAGGCGGCGGGCGTGTGGGAGCGGCTTGCCCCCCATGCGACGCCCCTGCGGGTCATGCGCATCGTTGATGCGGGCGGCAAGACCCCCCAGGCGCGGCTGACCCGCGATTTCGATTCGTCCGAACTCTCCGACCAGCCCTTCGGCTGGAACCTCCCGAACTGGCTGCTGCGGCGCGAGATCGCCGCCCGCCTGGCCGAGTTGCAGAATGTCCGCTTCCTGCCCGGCACCGGCACCCGCGACCTGCTGGCGCGCGACCGCGAGGCGCTGATCGGCCTCAGCAATGGCAGCCGCCACCGCGCGCGGCTGGTGGTCGGCGCGGATGGCCGAAACTCGCCCGTGCGTCAGGCCCTCGGGATCGGGACGCATACCCTGCGCTATGGCCAGAAGGCGCTGGCCTTCGCGGTGACGCACAGCCTCCCGCATGAGAATGTCTCGACCGAGGTGCACCGCTCCGGCGGGCCGTTCACGCTGGTCCCGCTCCCCGCCCGCGACGGCAAACCCTCCTCGGCCGTGGTCTGGATGGAGCGCGGCCCGGAAATCGCACGCCTGCGCGCCCTCTCGCCCGAGGCATTCGAGATCGAGCTGAACCGGCGTTCCGCTGGCGTGCTGGGGCATCTGACGCAGGTGACGCGCCTGACGGAATGGCCGATCATCAGCCAGATCGCCGACAGCTTCTGCGGCCTCAGGACCGCATTGATCGCCGAGGCGGCGCATGTCGTGCCGCCGATCGGCGCGCAGGGCCTGAACATGAGCCTTGCCGACCTCGCCGCGCTGGTCGAGCTTTCGGCAGGCGATCCGGGCAGCCAGGCCTCGCTCGAAAGCTACAACCGCCGCCGACGCCCCGAGGCAATGGCGCGCCTCCTCGGCATCGACGCGCTGAACCGGGCCAGCATGATCTCGGCCCCGCCGCTGCGCGACCTCAGGGCGGCCGCCCTTGGCTCGCTCTATGCGGCAGGTCCGGTCAGGCGCGTCCTGATGCGCGCGGGCCTCGGGATCAACTGACCTTGCCCGGTTTCACCGTTTCCCAAATACCCATGCGACGCTTCGGATCGCGGCAAGTCCTGCCGCGGCGCAGCTCCGGGCCAACCGGCGGATAGGACGACATGGCCAAACCCGTCACCGCATTCACCTGCACAGCCTGCGGCGCCAGCCACCGGAAATGGTCCGGCCGCTGCGAAGCCTGCGGCGAGTGGAACACCATCGTCGAGGAAGCCCCCCTCTCGCAGGGACCGGGTCGCGGGCTCGGCACGCTCAAGGGCAAGGCCATCCCGCTTTCCGGCCTCGCCACGATGGAGGCGCCTCCGCCCCGCGCCTGCTCGGGCATCGCCGAATTCGACCGGGTGCTGGGCGGCGGGCTGGTGCCCGGCTCGGCGATCCTCGTGGGCGGCGATCCGGGCATCGGGAAATCGACGCTGCTCCTGCAGGCCGCCGCCGCCTTCGCGCGCTCGGGCCAGCAGGCGATCTACATCTCGGGCGAGGAGGCGAGCGCGCAGGTCCGCCTGCGGGCACAGCGGCTGGGGCTTGGCGATGCGCCGGTGCGGCTTGGCGCCGATACCGCGCTGCGCGACATCCTGACGACGCTCGATGCCGAACGCCCCGATGTCGCGATCCTCGATTCGATCCAGACGCTCTGGTCCGACCAGATCGAGGCGGCGCCCGGTTCCGTCGCGCAGGTCCGCGCCAGCGCGCATGAGTTGGTGACCTTTGCCAAGCGGCGCGGCACCTCGGTCATCCTCGTCGGCCATGTCACCAAGGAGGGCCAGATCGCCGGTCCCCGCGTGGTCGAGCATATGGTCGACACCGTCCTCTATTTCGAAGGCGAGCGCGGCCACCAGTTCCGCATCTTGCGCGCCCACAAGAACCGCTTCGGCCCCGCGGACGAGATCGGGGTTTTCGAGATGACCGGCGGCGGCCTTGCCGAGGTCGCGAACCCCTCGGCCCTGTTCCTGTCCGAGCGCGGCCAGCCCAGTGCCGGATCGGCAGTCTATGCCGGGATCGAGGGGACGCGGCCGGTGCTGACAGAAGTTCAGGCGCTTGTTGCACCTTCGACACTGGCAAGTCCCCGCCGCACCGTGGTCGGCCTCGATTCCGGCCGGGTCTCGACCATCCTTGCGGTGCTGGAGGCGCGCTGCGGCATCCCCTTTGCCGGGCTTGACGTTTTTCTCAACGTTGCCGGGGGGATGCGCGTCAACGAACCCGCCGCCGACCTCGCCATCGCGGCCGCACTTCTCAGCGCGCGCGAGGACATCGCACTGCCGCCGGAGGCCGTGGTTTTCGGCGAAATCAGCCTCTCTGGCGCGCTCCGACCCGTGGCGCAAACCGAAAACAGGTTGAAAGAGGCGCAGAAACTTGGTTTTTCACGGGCAATCCTGCCAACGGCCACCAAGGTCGAGGGCGTGGCCGGAATGCGGATCGACCGCATTCCCGATCTGACAGGCTTCGTGGGCGAGACATTCGGTGCAGGATGAGCTTGCCTTTCAATCGCGCGGATAACCGCAAAAGGGCGTGACATGGACGGTTTCACCATCATCGACGGCATCGTTGCGGTCGTGATCATCCTCTCGGCGATCCTGGCCTATGCCCGGGGTTTCGTGCGCGAATCGCTGGCGATCCTCGGCTGGATCGGCGCCGCGGTGCTGGCCTTCATCTTCGCGCCGACAGTGCGCCCGATGGTGGCGCAGGTGCCGGGGCTGAACAAGTTCCTGGCCGACAGCTGCGAGCTTTCGACGATCGCGGGCTTTGCCGCGGTATTCGCGCTGGCACTCGTGCTCTTCTCGATCATCACGCCGCTCTTTTCGTCGGTCGTGCAGCGCTCGGCGCTTGGCGGGGTCGATCAGGGCATGGGCTTCCTCTTCGGCGTTGCGCGCGGCATCCTCCTCGTTGCGGTGGCCTTCATCGTCTATGACCGGGTGATGTCGACGCAGCCGGTCGCGGTCGTCGACAATTCGCGCTCGGCCCAGGTCTTCCAGCGCATGACCGACCAGATGGACGAGCAGATCCCGCAGGACGCGCCGGGCTGGGTCGTCTCGCGTTATGAGCAGCTGGTTCGCGGCTGCATGGCCTCGACCACGGTGACGCCGGACACCGCCACCCCGGCTCCGGCCCCTGCCGCGACGCCCGCCCCGGCGAACTGACGCCTGCGGGCATGAATATTTGATGACATAAATGCGCCCCGTCAGCCCGGCGGGGCGTGACTTCACCGGTATCAATCACTATGTTGCCGCCAAGCGCCACATGGAAGCCCTCCCCTTTAGCCACATGAGTCGGTGATGATGCAGCCATTCCTCGCCCATCCCTTCGATCACGATCGCCTGCATGAAGAATGCGGCGTTTTCGGCGTGATCGGCGTCGCGGATGCGGCGAATTTCGTTGCCCTGGGTCTGCACGCGTTGCAGCACCGGGGCCAGGAAGCCGGCGGCATCGTCTCGCACGATGCCGAGCAGGGCTTCAACAGCGCCCATCGCTTCGGCTATGTGCGCGACAATTTCACCAAGCAAAGCCTGATGGAGACGCTGCCCGGCTCGCTCGCCATCGGTCACGTGCGCTATTCGACCGCCGGCACCAAGGCCGCGACCGCGATCCGCGACGTGCAGCCCTTCTTCGGCGAATTCGCCATGGGCGGCTGCGCCATCGCCCATAACGGCAACATCACCAACGCCATGGCCCTGCGGCGCGAGCTGATCGAGCGTGGGTCGATCTTCCAGTCCTCGAGCGACAGCGAATGCATCATCCACCTGATGGCGCGTTCGATCCAGCGCAACATCCCCGAGCGGATGAAGGACGCGCTGCGCCGGGTCGAGGGCGCGTTCAGCGTCATCGCCATGACCCGCACCAAGCTGATCGGCGTCCGCGACCCTCTGGGCGTGCGCCCGCTTGTCCTCGGCAAGATCGGCGATGACGGCTTCGTCCTCTCGTCCGAGACCTGCGCCCTCGACATCATCGGGGCGGAATTCATCCGCGAGATCGATCCCGGCGAGATGGTCGTGATCTCGCAGGGCGAGGTCGAAAGCTCGCGCCCCTTTGGTCCTTCGACCGGGCGTTTCTGTATCTTCGAGCATGTCTATTTCTCGCGCCCGGATTCGATCATCGGCGGGCGTTCGGTCTATGAGACCCGCCGCCAGATCGGCGTGGAACTGGCCCGCGAGGCCCCGATCGAGGCCGACCTCGTGTGCGGCGTCCCCGACAGCGGCACCCCCGCCGCGATCGGCTTCGCCCATGAGAGCGGCATTCCCTTCGGCATGGGGATCATCCGCAACCAGTATATGGGCCGGACCTTCATCGAGCCGACCGAGCAGATCCGCAACATGGGCGTGCGGCTGAAGCTCAATGTGAACCGGGCGCTGGTCCGGGGCAAGCGCGTGGTGCTGGTCGACGATTCGGTGGTGCGCGGGACGACCTCGCGCAAGATCAAGGACATGATCCTCGATGCCGGCGCGGCCGAGGTGCATTTCCGCATCGCCTCTCCGCCGACCGCCTGGCCCTGCTTCTACGGCGTCGATACGCCGGACCGCGAAAAGCTGCTGGCCGCCCAGATGTCGGTCGAGGAAATGCGTGAATGGATCGGGGTCGACAGCCTCGCCTTCGTCTCGCTCGACGGGCTCTATCGCGCCGTGGGCGAGGTCAAGGGACGCAACCGCGCCTCGCCGCAATATTGCGACGCCTGCTTCTCGGGCGACTATCCGGTCGCGCCCTTCGATCAGCTCGAGCGGGGCTTCCGCATGAAGGTCGATTCCGAAACCTCGACGATCACCGGCCACGCCGCCGAGTGATCGGGGAAGCGGGCGGGGCAGCACCCCGCCCCGCCAACACCCTCACGGCGCGCCCGCATCCTGCGGCAGGATGATGATGAACCGGCTACCCTCGCCGCGCGTGCTTTCGATGCGCAAGCGGCCGCGATGCCGGTTCACGATATGCTTGACGATGGCAAGCCCCAGCCCGGTTCCCCCCTGCTCGCGCGAGCGGTGGGTGTCGACGCGGTAGAACCGCTCGGTCAGGCGCGGCAGGTGCCGGGCGTCGATCCCCTCGCCGCGATCGGCGACCGTGACCTGCCAGGCCGGGCCGCGCAGCACCGGCTCATGCGCGAGGTGTTCCAGCGTCACGCTGACCAGCCCGCCCGAGCCGCCATATTTCACCGCATTCTCGATCAGGTTGTGAAAGACCTGCACAAGCTGGTCGGGATCGCCGGGCAGCAGCGCCGACCCGTCGATACCCTGCTGCTCGATCCTGACCCCGACGGCCTCGGCCGAGGGAGCAAGCGTCGTCACCGCCGACCGCAGCAGCGCCGCAAGATCCACCCGCTCGCGGGGGCGCTGGCGCTCGTCCTGCTCGACGCGGCTCAGCGACAGCAATTCGCCGATCAGCCGGTTCATCCGGCCCGCCTCGCGCTCCATGATGTCGAGGAAACGGTCGCGGGCGCCCGGATCGTTGCGGGCCGGACCGCGCAGCGTCTCGATGAAGCCCATCAGCGCGGTCAGCGGCGTACGAAGCTCGTGGCTGACATTGGCGACGAAATCGCGACGCATCTGCGCGGTCTCCTCGTGGCGCGAGCGGTCCTCGATCGCGACGGCGGCGCTGCGCTTGCCCGCGATGCTCAGTGGCGTCACCGTCACCTCGCAGAATACCGCTCCCTCGCGGGTCTTGATCGTCGCGTTCAGCCTTGCCTTGTCGCCCCCGGCTAGAACCGATTCCAGCGCCGTATTGATCTCGGGATGGCGCAAGACGGTGACGAAGGGCCGCGCCGAGGGGACCGGCCCCAGCAGCGCCTCGGCCGCGTCATTCGCGCCGACAAGCCTTGCCTGCGCATCGACAAGCAGCATCGGAACCGGAACGGCCGCCAGCAGATCGGCCGACGAGGCGGGCGTCATCCCCGCGCCACCGGCTTCAGCCCGGCCCGGAACCGCGCCGCGTTCCGCCGATACCCCTCGGCCGATTTCAGCAGCCGGGCGCGCGCCTCGTCGTCCAGCTCGCGGACGATCTTGCCCGGCGCGCCCATGACCAGCGAGCCGGGAGGGATCACCTTGCCCTCGGCGATCAATGCCCCCGCGCCGATCAGCGAGCCCGCGCCGATCCTCGCGCCGTTCAGGATGATCGCGCCCATGCCGATCAGCGCGCCATCCTCGATGGTGCAGCCATGCAGCATGGCGCGGTGGCCGATGGTGCAATTCGCGCCGATGGTCAGCGGATAGCCGATATCGGTGTGACAGACCGTCAGTTCCTGCAGGTTCGAGTCGCGACCGACCCGGATCTCCTCGTTGTCGCCGCGCAGGACCGCGCCGAACCAGACGCTCGCCCCCTCCTCCAGCACCACCTTGCCGATCAGCTGCGCATCCGGCGCGACCCAGGCATCCTCGGCCAGTTGCGGGGCGATCCCATCGAGTTCCCAGATCATCGGCCTTCCTCCTCCATCAGGTTGCGCACGAAGCGGCCCAGACCGGTCTGGCGCCCCCGCCGCAGGCGCTCCGCGGTCAGGATGGTCTTGAGCGCCTCGGTGCTTTGCTCGATATGCTCGTTGACGATGACATAGTCATATTCGGCCCAATGGCTGATCTCGTCCCGGCTTTTCTGCATCCGCGCCGCGATCACCTCGGGCGCGTCCTGCTGGCGCGAGACGAGCCGCCGCTCCAACTCCTCGAGACTGGGCGGCAACACGAAGATCGAGATGACATGCGCCCCCAGCGCCGAGGCCCGGATCTGCTGCCCGCCCTGCCAGTCCACGTCGAAAAGCGTGTCGCGGCCGGCGCGCATCGCCTCCTCGACCGGCTCGCGCGGGGTGCCGTAGAGATTTCCGAAAACCTCGGCATGTTCCAGCATGTCGCCGCCGCGCACCATGGCCTGAAAGGCCTCGCGCTCGCGGAAATAGTAATGCTCGCCCTCGACCTCTCCGGGGCGAGGCTTCCGCGTCGTCGCCGAGACCGAGAAGCGCAAGGTCGGGTCCCATTCCATCAGCCGCCGGGCCAGCGTCGACTTGCCTGCGCCCGAGGGCGAGGAAAGGATGACCAGAAGTCCGCTGCGCTCCATGTCCTGCGTTCTCCTTGTCTTCATCCGCACGTCATTTTAGGGGCCTGAATGGCGCAGGGCGGCGGGGATGGTCAAGCCCCTGTCCTCCGGGCCACAGCCTTAACCAATCGGCAAGAATCCCCTCGGAGAAACCGGCCGGCCGGGTTAGATTTCACCTCGTATGGTTGTTTGAGTTCATGTTGGGTTGGTTAGATATGTCCGAATATTCCGGGCCCGATGCTGATCGGGATGAGGCTTCCCCCTTGCCTGCGAAGGGCGGCGGCACGTTGTTGCAGATCACGGATTTCGAGGCCGCCCAGCCATCGCATATCCTGCACGCGCTGCGCGACCATTGGGAAAGCCTTCGCATCAATGGAAATGTTCCGGCGCGCAGCGATGTCCAGCCGCGCGGCATTCGCAGCGCGCTGGATCATGCCTTCATCCTCGAACGCATCGCGCCGGGCGCGGCGCGGTTCCGGCTGGCGGGACGCCACCTCCTCGACGTGATGGGGATGGAGGTGCGGGGCATGCCGATCTGCGCGCTGCTGAACACCAGTTCGCGCGGGCGATTCTCGGATGTGCTGGAAAGCGTCTTTCGCGGGCCGCAGATCGCGGAACTCAGCCTGTCATCGCCGGCAGGCTATGCCCGCCCGCCATTGGAGGGAAAGCTTCTGCTGCTGCCGCTGCGTTCGGATCTGGGCGACGTGACCCGCGCCCTCGGCTGCCTCGTATCGGGGGGAGGCATCGGCCAGACCCCGCGCCGCTTTGATCTGGAAGGGGAAAGGCTCAGCCCGATCCATCCGGGCGCGCCGATCGTCCAGCCCTCGGCATCGCCGGATCCTGCACGGACGGGGCGCTGGCGGAAAGCCACCGGCCGGAGCCCCGCCCCGGCTATGGACACCCCGGAACAGCGGCGGGCCCTGTTCCGCATCATCAGCGACAGGTCACGCGACCCGGACCGCTGAGGGGCGGGAAAGACCAATGGAAAAGGCGGGTTGCCCCGCCTTCCCTTCTCAGCTTGCCTTGGCCTGCTTCGCGCCATTGACGCGGCGATTGCGCAATTCCTCGGCAACGAGGAAGGCCAGCTCCAGCGACTGGCTGGCGTTCAGGCGCGGATCGCAGGCCGTGTGATAGCGGCTGGAGAGATCCTCGTCCGTCACGGCGCGCACGCCGCCGGTGCATTCGGTGACGTCCTTGCCGGTCATCTCGAAATGCACGCCACCGGGGATCGTGCCTTCGGCGCGGTGGACGGCAAAGAACTCGCGCACTTCGCGCAGGACCGAGTCGAAGGGCCGGGTCTTGTAGCCCGAGGCCGACTTGATCGTGTTGCCATGCATCGGATCGCAGGACCAGACGACATTCGCGCCCTCGGCCTCGACCGCCTTGATCAGCCGCGGCAGGTGGTCGCCCACCGCCCCGGCGCCAAAGCGCGCGATCAGCGTCAGGCGGCCCGGCTCGTTCTGCGGGTTCAGCTTCCAGATCAAGGTCTTGAGGTCGCTGTCCGAGATCGACGGCCCGCATTTCAGCCCGATCGGGTTCTGCACACCACGCGCGAATTCGACATGGGCTCCGTCGATCTGGCGCGTGCGGTCGCCGATCCAGATCATGTGGCCCGATCCCGCGACCGGCAGGCCGGTGGTCGAGTCGATGCGCGCCAGCGCCTCCTCGTATTCCAGCAGCAGGGCTTCGTGGCTGGTGTAGAAATCGACCGTCCCGAGGCCATGCGCGGTTTCAGAGGTCACGCCCGCCGCCGCCATGAAGGCCATGGCGTCGCTGATCCGGTCGGCGATGTCGCGATAGCGCGCGGCTTCCTCGCCCCCGGTGAAGTCGCTGATCCAGCTTTGCACGCGATGCATGTCGGCATAGCCACCGGTCGAGAAGGCGCGCAGCAGGTTCAGCGACGCCGCGGCCTGCGTGTAGGCGGCCAGCATCCGCTGGGGATCGGGAATGCGCGCCTCGGTCGTGAAATCGAAGCCGTTGATGATGTCGCCGCGATAGCTGGGCAGCTCGGTGCCCGCCACCACCTCGGTCGGCGTCGAGCGGGGCTTCGCGAACTGGCCCGCCATGCGGCCGACCTTGACGACAGGAAGCTGCGCCCCCCAGGTCAGCACGATCGCCATCTGCAACATGACCTTGAAGGTGTCGCGGATATTGTCGGCCGAGAATTCCGAGAAGCTCTCGGCGCAATCGCCGCCCTGCAACAGGAAGGCCTGCCCCGCACCGACTTCGGCCAGCGCCGATTTCAGCCGTCGCGCCTCACCGGCAAAGACCAGCGGCGGAAACTTGGCAAGCTGCGCCTCGACCGCCTGCAATGCGTCCGCGTCAGGATAGTCGGGCATCTGGATGCGCGGATAGGCGCGCCAGCCGCGCTTGTCCCATGCCTGGGTTGCGGAACTGGATTTCTCATGTGCCATTGACCTGTCCTCCTGGAAACGGTGACAGGGATATAGAGCTTTGCCGGATCGAGGAAAAGCCTTGCGCGCGCCCGCGCGGACTGGTGTTCTGCGCGGAACTTCATCGCGCGCGCCCCATGCCAGAATCCGTTCCAGCCTCCCCTTCCGCCCGCGGTCAGGAAGATGCCCGCCCCCAGCGGTATTTTTTCCTGCTTCTTGAGCGTTTTACCATGATTTCCTTCGCGGCGGCGATTGAGCCGCTGCGGCTTGCGAACCGGCTGTCGGGTCGACCGCTCTATGAATGGCGGGTGATTGGCGAGAATGGCGAATTCGCCGCATGTTCGAACGGGACGCGCATCATGCTTGACGGCGGACTGGGCGAAACGCTGAACGGCGACACGATTCTCGTGTGTGGCGGCGTCGATATCGCGCGCGCGGCCACGCGGCCGGTCCTTGGCTGGCTGCGGCGCGAGGCGCGGCGCGGCGCCCGCATGGGTGCGCTTTGCACCGGCGCCTGGGTTCTGGCCGAGGCCGGGCTGCTCGACGGTCGCCGCGCCACCATCCACTGGGAGAACCAGGACGGTTTCGCCGAGGAATTTCCCGACGTCACCCTGATTCGCACCGTCTTTGTCGAGGACGCCTCACGCCTGACTGCGGCGGGCGGCACCGCCGCGATCGACCTGATGCTGCGCCAGATCGCGCGCGACCACGGCAGCGAGCTTGCGAACCGCGTCGCCGACCAGATGATCCATACCTCGATCCGGTCCGAGGATGACCACCAGCGCCTGTCGATCCCGACCCGGATCGGCGCGCGCCACCCGCGCCTCGCGCAGGTCATCGCCCGGATGGAGGCGAATATCGAGGATCCGATCAGCCCGGCGCGGCTGGCCACGGATGCGAACCTGTCGCCCCGGCAGTTGGAGCGGCTCTTTGCCCGCTATCTGGGCCGCTCGCCCAAGCGCTATTACATGGAGTTGCGGCTGGAGCGGGCGCGCAACCTGCTGATGCAGACGGAAATGAGCGTGATCGAGATCGCGCTGGCCTGCGGCTTCGGCTCGGCCTCGCATTTCTCGAAATGCTACCGCGCGATCTATGGCAGCACCCCATACCGCCAGCGCGGGGCGGAGGCGCCATGACGCAGGGTCGGATGGCCCGAGAATTGCCCTTTCTGCCACTTTTCTTTTCACTGAGGCGCTTATAGCCTGCCGGGCAGGACAATGTTCCACTCAGGGAGACTGAAAATGAAAAAACTTCTTCTGGCCAGCGTGGCCGGCGCAATGTTCGCCGGTGCGGCGGGAGCCGAGGATATCAAGCTGGGCATTTCGCTGGGTCTGACCGGTCCGCTGGAATCCATTTCCCCGGCCATGCAGAAAGGCGCCGAGCTTGCCATGAAAGAGGTCACGGACAGCGGGAAACTGCTGGACGGCTCGACGGTCACCCCCACCGTTGCCGACAATACCTGCGTCGATGCCGCCGCCTCGGTCGCCGCGGTCGAGCGTCTGGTCACGGCCGAGGGCGTCAAGGGCATCATGGGCGGCATGTGCTCGGGCGAAACCATCGCCTCGCTCGAGAAGGTCGGCGTGCCGAACGGCGTCGTGATGATCTCGCCCTCGGCAACCTCGCCGGCGCTGTCGACCATCGACGACAAGGGCTTCTTCTTCCGCACCGCGCCTTCTGATGCGCGTCAGGGCGAAGTCATGGCCGATATCGTGCTGGAAAAAGGCATCAAGAGCGTCGCGATCACCTATACCAACAACGACTATGGCAAGGGCCTCGCGGACAGCTTCGCCAATTCCTACAAGGAAAAGGGCGGCACCGTCACGATCGTCGCCGCGCATGACGACGGCAAGGCCGACTATTCGGCCGAGGTCGCGGCGCTGGCCGCTGCCGGTGGCGACGCTCTGGTCGTCGCGGGCTATGCCGATCAGGGCGGCTCGGGCGTGATCCAGGGCTCGCTCGATACCGGGGCATTCTCGACCTTCGTTCTGCCCGACGGCATGGTCAACAACACGCTGGTCGAGAAATTCGGCACCCAGCTTGAAACCTCGTTCGGCCAGAACCCCTCGGCCGAGGGCGAGGGCCATGACAAGTTCGCCGCGCTGGCGACGGCAGCGGGCTTCGACGGCACCTCGGCCTATGCGGGCGAATCCTACGATTCCTCTGCCCTGATCATGCTTGCCATGCAGGCGGCCAAGTCCTCGGATCCGAAGGTCTACAAGGACAAGGTGATGGAAGTCGCCAACGCTCCGGGCGAGAAGATTTACCCCGGCGAGCTGGCGAAAGGGCTGGAATTGATTGCCGCGGGGCAAGATGTCGATTATGTCGGCGCAACCTCGGTCGAACTGGTCGAACCCGGCGAAAGCGCCGGCGTCTACCGCGAGGTCGATTTCAAGGGCGGCAAGCTGAACGTCATCGGTTTCCGCTGAGGATCGGCAAAGCGCTTCGGAGGCCCGGATCTTTCCGGGCCTTTTCGTAAATATAACAACCCACTAACGGGTGTTCTTCGCAAAAACGCGAAGTCTGGGGAGTATTCATGATTCAGGTCCATGACCTGCACCGACATTTTGGAGGGTTTCGCGCGGTGGACGGCGCCAGCCTGACGATCGAGACCGGTTCGATCACCGGGTTGATCGGCCCGAACGGTGCGGGAAAATCCACTCTGTTCAATGTCATCGCGGGTGTTCTTCCACCGACATCCGGCCGTGTCGTCATGGATGGCGAGGATATCAGCGGGCTTGCGCCGCACCAGTTGTTCCACAAGGGCCTGCTGCGGACCTTCCAGCTTGCGCATGAGTTCTCCTCGATGACGGTGCGCGAGAACCTGATGATGGTTCCGGGCGCGCAGACCGGCGAAACGCTGGTCAACGCCTGGCTGCGACGCGGCCGCATCCGCGAGGAGGAACGCGCCCTTCGCAAGAAGGCCGACGAGGTCCTTGAATTCCTGACGATTTCCCATGTCGCCGACGAAAAGGCCGGGAACCTCTCGGGCGGGCAGAAGAAGCTCCTCGAGCTGGGACGCACGATGATGGTCGACGCCAAGATCGTCTTTCTGGACGAGGTTGGCGCCGGGGTGAACCGCACGCTTCTGGGCACGATCGGCGACGCCATCACCCGCCTGAACAAGGAGCGGGGCTATACCTTCTGCGTGATCGAGCATGACATGGACTTCATCGGCCGCCTTTGCGACCCGGTCATCGTCATGGCGCAGGGCAAGGTGCTGGCCGAGGGCAATGCCTCCAGCATCATGCAAAACGAGGCGGTGATCGAGGCCTATCTCGGCACCGGGCTGAAGAACAAGGTCGCGGCCGAAATGGCCGAGGAGGCGAATTTCGGCGAAAGCCACGGCGCGCAGCCCGGCCTTGGGGCCGAGGCCGGCCAGGGCGACGACGGCAAGCCGGCGGGGGATCTGTGATGGCTGAACCCTATCTTTCCGCGACCGCCATGCGCGGCGGCTATGGCAAGGCCGATATCCTGAACGGCTGCACGCTGAACGTGGACAAGGGCCAGATCGCCGTGATCGTCGGGCCGAACGGCGCCGGAAAATCCACTGCGATGAAGGCCGTCTTCGGAATGCTGAACCTGCGCGAGGGCGCAGTGACGCTCGGGGGTGAGGACATCACCCGCCTGACCCCGCAGGAGCGCGTTCACAAGGGGATGGGCTTCGTTCCCCAGACCCACAACATCTTCCCGACCATGACGGTCGAGGAAAACCTCGAGATGGGCGCCTTCATCCGCGAGGATGACTATCGCGAGACGATGGAGCAGGTCTATCACCTGTTCCCCGCCGTCGCCGACAAGCGCAAGCAGAATGCGGGCGAGCTGTCGGGCGGCCAGCGCCAGCAGGTCGCCGTCGGCCGCGCGCTGATGACCCGGCCGCAACTGCTGATGCTGGACGAGCCGACGGCAGGCGTCAGCCCCATCGTCATGGACGAGCTTTTCGACCGCATCATCGAGGTGGCGCGCACCGGCATCTCGATCCTGATGGTCGAGCAGAACGCCCGACAGGCGCTCGAGATCGCCGATATCGGCTATGTGCTGGTGCAGGGCGCGAACCGCTATACCGACTCTGGCAAGGCCCTGATGGCCGATCCCGAGGTTCGCCGCACGTTCCTTGGGGGCTGACATGGATATTCTGAACGCCATTGTGGCCATCCTCAACTTCGTGGTGATCCCCGCCGCCGCCTATGGCGCGCAGCTTGCGCTTGGCGCGCTGGGGGTGACGCTGATCTATGGCATCCTGCGCTTCTCGAACTTCGCCCATGGCGACACGATGGCCTTCGGCACCGGCCTCGTGATCCTTGTGACATGGGCGCTGCAGGCCATGGGCATCAGCCTTGGCCCGCTGCCGACCGCGCTGCTTGCGCTGCCGATCGGGATCGCGCTGGCCTCGGTCTTCGTGCTGGGGACGGATCGCGCGGTCTATCGCTTCTATCGCCGGAAGAAGTCCGAGCCGATCATCTTCGTCATGGCCTCCGTCGGGGTCATGTTCATCATGAACGGCCTGACCCGCCTGATCGTCGGCGTGGACGAGATCCGTTTCGACGACGGCGCGCGCTTCCTGATCAATGTGCAGGACTTCAAGGCGTGGACGGGGCTGGCCGAAGGGCTTGCCTTCCGCGTCAGTCAGGCCATCACCCTTGTCGTCACCGCGCTGGCCTGCTGGGCGCTCTTCCGCTTCCTGAACCGCTCGCGGTCGGGCAAGGCGATGCGCGCCTATGCAGATAACGAGGATCTGGCGCTGCTGTCGGGCATCGACCCCGAGCGGATCGTGCGCCTGACCTGGATCATCGCCACGGCGCTTGCGGTCACGGCGGGCACGCTTTACGGCCTCGACAAGAGCTTCAAGGCCTTCAACTATTTCCAGATCCTGCTGCCGATCTTCGCGGCGGCCATCGTCGGCGGCCTCGGCAGTCCCTTGGGCGCGGTCGCGGGCGGGTTCATCGTCGCCTTCTCGGAGGTTGCCGTGACCTATCCCTGGAAGAAGATCGCGACCTATCTGGGCTTCCAGCCCGAGGGCCTGCTGCAATTGCTGTCCACCGAATACAAGTTCGCGGTCAGCTTCGTCATCCTGATCGTTGTCCTGCTGTTCCGGCCCACCGGCCTGTTCCGCGGCAAAGCCTACTGAGCGGAGGGGCTGAACATGTCGAATACTCGTCAAGCCGAAGCCTCGAGCCGCTGGCGCGCGCCGGTCATTTTCCTGCTGATCGTGGCGCTTTTCGTGCTGGAGGGCACGACGCGGAACGCCCTCTTCTCGGGGAGCTGGAACTCGGCGCTGGCCATCCTGAACATGGGCCTGATCTCGGCCGTCATGGCGCTCGGGGTGAACATGCAATGGGGCTATGCCGGGCTGTTCAATGCGGGCGTCGTGGGCTTTCTGGCCCTTGGCGCGCTGGGTCCGGTGGTGATCTCGACCGCGCCGGTGCAGGGGGCATGGGCCGCCGGCGGGCCGCGCGTGCTGCTGGCGCTGGTCGTCGGCCTTGGCACGCTGGCCGTTGCCACGCAGGTCTGGAAGCGCGTGAGGGAACCCTTCAACTTCATCGCCATGCCCGCCATCCTGATCCTGGGTTTCGTGCTTTACCGCATGGTCTTCGACCCGGCAGTCATGGCGATCGAGGCCAACAACTCGGCCTCGGCCGGGAATATCGGCGGGTTGGGCCTGCCGGTGCTGCTGGCCTGGCCGGTCGGCGCGCTCTTTGCCGCCGCCGCCGCCTGGGGCATCGGCAAGGTCGCACTGGGTCTGCGCTCGGACTACCTGGCCATCGCCACGCTGGGCATCGGCGAGATCATCGTCGCCGTCCTGCGCAACGAAGAATGGCTGGCGCGCGGCGTCAAGAACATGTCGGGCATCCCACGACCCGTCCCTTATGAGCTGGACCTGCAGAACGATCCCGATTTCGTCGCGAGAGCGGCGCATTGGGGCGTGGATATCGCCACCGCCTCGGGGATCTGGGTCAAGCTGATGTATGCGGGCCTGTTCGGGCTGGTGCTGCTGGCGCTGATCCTGCTTGCGGAACTGGCGCTGAGATCGCCCTGGGGCCGGATGATGCGGGCGATCCGCGACAACGAGACCGCCGCGAGCGCGATGGGCAAGAACATCAAGGGCCGGCATCTGCAGATCTTCGTCATCGGCTCGGCGGTGATCGGGCTTGCCGGCGCGATGATGGTGACGCTGGACGGGCTGCTTTCCCCAGGCGGCTTCAACCCGCTGCGCTATACATTCCTCGTCTGGGTCATGGTGATCGTGGGCGGTTCGGGGAACAACTGGGGTTCGGTCCTTGGCGCGGTGCTGATCTGGTTCCTGTGGATCAAGGCCGAGGTCTGGGGGCCGGAGCTGATGAACCTCGTCACCATGCCGCTGCCGGATGGCGCGCTGCGCCAGCATCTGCTGGAATCCGCGCCGCATATGCGCTTCATCGCCATGGGTCTGGTGCTGCTTCTGGTGCTGCGCTTCGCCCCGCGCGGGCTGGTGCCGGAGAAGTAGGCGGAAGGGGGCGGCCGCCCCCTTCACCCCCGGAGTATTTCAGGAACGAAGAAGGGGCCCGCGGGCCCCTTTCTCATGCCGCGTGGAGTTGCAGCATGCTCTGGTCGCCGGTCGCGAAGCGGCGCAGCACCTCGGGGTAGAGGCGGTGTTCCTGCGCCAGCACGCGGGCGGCGAGGCTTTCGGCGTCATCGCCCGGCAGCACCGGGACGCGGACCTGACCGAGGATCGGGCCGGCATCCAGTTCGGGCGTCACCAGATGGACGCTGGCCCCGGCCTCGGCATCTCCGGCCTCGATGGCGCGTTGATGGGTATGGAGGCCCGGATATTTCGGCAGGAGCGAGGGGTGGATATTGAGCATCCGCCCCTCGAACCGGGTGACGAAGGCAGGCGTCAGGATGCGCATGAAGCCTGCGAGGCAGAGGATATCCGGCCGGGCGGCGAGGAGAGGCTCGATCAGCGCGGCCTCGAAGGCGGCGCGGTCGCCCTTGTAGAGGCGATGATCGACCGCGAAGGTCGGCACACCCATTTCCGCCGCGCGGAGGAGGCCGCCCGCCGCAGGGTCGTTGGAGCCGACGATCACCGGCCGGGCGAGATGGTCGCCGGTCATCGACGTGACCAGCTTCACCATGTTCGAGCCGCCGCCCGAGATCAGGATCGCGACGCGTTTCACCGCAGCCGGCCGGAATAGCGCACGCCCGCGCCCGGCGTCACCTGCCCCAGCCGGTGGACGGTCTCGCCCTCGGCGGCGAGCAGGGTCTCCAGCGCCTCGGCACGGTCGGCCGCGACCGCGAGGATCATGCCGATGCCGGAGTTGAAGGTCTTGAGCATCTCGGCCTCGGCAATGCCGCCCGCCTCGGCCAGCCAGTCGAAGACCGGCGGCAGGGTGAAGCTGTCGAGGTCGATCTCTGCCCCCAGTCCTTCGGGAAGGACGCGCGGCAGGTTCTCGGTGATGCCGCCGCCGGTGATATGGGCCGCGGCATGGACGCCGCCCGCCCGGATCGCGGCCAGCACCGGCTTGACATAGAGCCGGGTCGGAACCAGCAGCGCCTGACCCAGCGTGCCGGTGCCGAAGGGCGAGGCGGAGTTCCAGTCGAGCCCGGCATGTTCGGCGACCTTGCGCACCAGCGAGAAGCCGTTCGAATGGACACCGCTCGAGGCGAGGCCGAGCAGCACATCGCCATCGGCGACGCCTGCCGGCAGGGCCGTGCCCCGCTCCATCGCGCCGACGGCGAAACCGGCGAGGTCGAAATCGCCCTTGCCATACATGCCCGGCATCTCGGCCGTCTCGCCGCCGATGAGCGCGCAGCCCGAAAGCCGGCAGCCCTCGGCGATGCCGTTGATGACGCGCGTGGCCTCCTCGATCGCGAGCTTCCCGGTGGCGAAATAGTCTAGGAAGAACAGCGGCTCGGCGCCTTGGCAGACGAGGTCATTGACGCACATGGCGACAAGGTCGATGCCCAGACCGTCAAGCTCGCCAGTGTCGATGCCGATGCGCAGCTTGGTGCCGACGCCATCGGTCGCGGCGACGAGGACCGGGTCCTGATAGCCTGCCGCGCGCGGGTCGAAAAGCGCGCCGAAACCGCCCAGCCCCTCCATCACGCCAGAGCGCCGGGTGGCCGCCGCGGCAGGTTTGATCCGCTCGACGAGCGCATTGCCCGCATCGATATCCACTCCGGCAGCGGCATAGGACAGGCCAGAATTGCGCTCGGTCATGTCGGTTCCCTTTCCTTTGCGCCCCGATAGCGCAGCCCGGCCGCACAGGCAATGATTGCCTGTGCCGGGGCCGGTTTTTGCGGGTCAGCGCCGATGCCCCCAGGGCAGGCGGGGATCGACATAGGGGACGGGGTGCGGCTCTGTCTGCATGGATCTGGCGGCTGCGACCACCTCGGCGCGGGTGCGCGGCGGGTTGGGTCCAGCCATCCGGTCCGCAAGCCAGCGGGTCAGCCGGGGCGCGGCGATGCTGGTACCGCCCATCTCCTGCATGGCCCTGCCCCGGTTGCCGGGCGCAAGCATCCCAGCCCGTCCCGGCCCGCGGTCCGAGGCCGCGATCACGTCCCCGGCCGAGCCGTCTGCCAGCAGCCCGCAATAGCCCGGATCGCCCAGCGCGCCGTCGAAGGCGCCGCCGCAGCGGATCTGACGCTTACCCCAGCCATAGGCGTTGAGCGTGCCGTTGCGCCGCATCAGCGAATCCGGGGGCACGGCATCGGCTGCCTTCCATTGCCCGCCGGAATCGCGCGGGTCATAGCCCTGCTCGACCAGCCGGGACTGCCGCCCGGCGCGTGGAAAGCCGATCAGCCGGTCGTCGCGCTGGACGACGAATTCGCAGGGGCCGGGGGATTGCGGCAGGACCTCGACCCGCCAGATGCCGGGGGGAGAGACGAGGGCGCTGGTTCCTTCCGCCACGGTCGGGGGTGTGATCACGCTGAGGCATTGGCGCAGCTTCGAGCCGCGCGCCACCGCCTGCAATGTTAGCCGCGCGAGTTCGCACCCCTTCTCGTCGCGGAGCCGCGCGATCTGCGAGCCCGGCCCGACCGGCGGGTCGAAGGCGGTGGCGACCGTTCCGCGTCCCGGCAGGGTCAATGCAAGCCGGATCGGGGGCGAGCCGGGCGGCAGGCGGCCTGTCCAGACCTGAAGCTCGCTTGGGGTCAGGTCGTCGGGCAAAAGCTCCCAGCCGATATGCTGGCCCGGTTCAAGCACCGCATGCAGTTCCTGCTGCCGGCTGTTGCCGCTGGCGACGACGAAATGCACCTGTCCCAGATCCGGCACCGGTCCCTTGGAGAGACTGTCCTGCATCCGCTCGATCAGGGAATGCCCGTCCCTCAGGCCGGCGGTGATGCCCATGGAGATATTGACCACCACGGGCGGCCGCACCTCGCGCCCGGCATGTTTCGAAATTTGCCGCGCCAGCATCCGCGCCCTGCTGATGACGAAGATCACCGCCGCCTGCATGAGGAGCGGCATCGCCGCGCCCGAGGTGTCGGCCAGCGCCCAGTCCGGCAGGCCGACCGCGACCAGAGGCCGGGCCCTGCCCTGCGGATCGCGGGGATCATGGCCGGCAGCGGTGCCCGCGACCCCTGCCCCGTGGCTTGCCGCGCGCATCAGCCAATGGCTGGGCCGGACCGGATCGATCAGGCAGAGCTTGTGATAAAGCCCGTCCTCGTCCAGCGGGTGCGGCGTGCCGATGCCGCGAAGCCTGTCGATTTCGGCGCCCCGGAACTCCTGCCCGAAGGGGATGTCGTCCCGAAGCATGGTCTGCGGGGCATCCATCACCCAGATGCTTGCGGACCGGCTATGCCCCGCCCCGGTCGTCAGCAGGCGATGGGCGAAGGGGATGGCGTGGTCGATAACCGCGACGATCACCGCCTTGTCGGGATCTTCCGGCAGCGCCTCGGGCGAGAGCATCCCGTCGCAGCCGCAGATGCCCGTCTCGCAGGAGGTATCCCCCGGCGCAAGCAGCGGCAGCTTGCTCCAGAGTTCCTCAAGCGCGGCCGGATCGGTGAAGAAGGTCTCCTCCGCGATCATGGCTCGAAGGCCGATCTGATCAGCGCCCGGAGCTTTGCCGCGCCAGGATGCTCGGCCTTGAGGGCGCGCTGGCGGTGGTCTGGACCGTGTTCGGGCGGGTTCAGGGCGTAATCGACCATCGCGCAGCCATCGGGGGCAAGCCTTGCATGTTCCTCGGCCGGGCCGAGTTCGAAGACGGGCGGCCGGCGCTCTAGCTCCATCGCTGTCCCCATTCGGCCTCCGCCTCTGCCCAGAGACCCGCGATCAGGCCCGAGACCGGGGGCGCGACCGGCGCACCGATCTGCAGGCACGGATCCCCCTCCAGCACCTCGCAGAGCCGCGCGAGGTAGAAGTCGCGGCTATGCCCCGGTGCGGTCTGGCCCCAGCGCCCGGCCTTGAAGTCCAGCTTCGGGCATGGTTCCGAGGTGACGCCCGCCCGTCCCGCCAGCCAGCGCGCCAGCGTGATGCCCAGAAGCGCCCCGGAGGCGCTGTCGACCGGGAAATGCACCCCGGCGACGGTCCGGTTGGTGGCGATGCGCGCCGCCATGCGGAAAAGCTGGCTTTCCGGTCGGATGGTCGCGGGGCTGGCGCTGTCCTCGCGCGTCAGGATCGACAGCAGCATGGCCAGCGCGAAGGCCTGCGTGGCATGACCGCTGGGGAAGCTGCCATGCAGCGGCGTCGGGATCATGGGCTGCACCTGATCGCTGAACATCTCGGCCCTTGGCGCGGCGAAGCCCAGCTTGATGCGCTGCACCACCGAGGTCGAGAGATCCATCACCAGCGACATCAGCCGGCCGGTCATCGGCGCGCGCGCGCCCCTGAGCGGCAGCAGCGCCAGGAAGAACGATACCAGATCGACGGTCTGCACATTGATCTCTGCCAGCCGTTCGCTGCGCAGGTCGGCATAGCCGAGGACAAGCTTCACCTCCTCCTCGAAATCCGCGGCCGAGGGCAGGCTCAGGGTCAGCAGGCTCTTGCTGCCCGCCGTCCCGTGCCCGATCAGCTTGATCTTCTTGTCTGCAAGATCGGCGGGCGCCGGAGTCACGGTCAGCGTCTCCAGCATCTCGAACATCAGGATCGCATGGGCGAACTGCTGCTCGATCCGCTTCAGCCGCTTGATCGGTGCCAGCGGCTCCGGCGCCGGGACCGCCGATGCGGGCGCCTCGGGCAAGGCAATCCCCTCGCGCGCGATGATCAGCGCCAGCGACAGGCTCTCGTCCGAGAAGGAGGCGCCGCCGCTATGCGCGTTGTGTGCATTATGCGCATTATGCGCGTTATGTGCATTGTGGGCATTCACAAGGACCACGGAACTGCAACCTCCTCATCAGCAACTATTCGATTCGTGATGTCTATTTCGGTTAATATGCATCAGGTCCGTCCAAATTTCGCGAATCGACATGACCACGGTACTGAGTCTCATGGGTTCGGTCCGCTTGTGCGGGACCGGCGGGAAGAATCTGACCCCGCGGAGTCAGAAAGCACGTGGAGCCCTCGCGCTTCTGGGCACCTCTCCCGATCTGCGCATGAACCGTGCGCGTTTGCAGGATCTGCTGTGGAGCGACCGCAACAAGCAGCAGGGTTCCGACAGCCTGCGCCAGATGCTGCGCGAATTGCGCACCACCCTGAATGGCGAACGGGACATCCTGCAAACCGGGGTCGGCTGGGTCGGCCTTGATCCCGAGCGCCTCAGGATCGACCTGAGCCCGGTCTATGACGCCGGCGGCACCCCGATCGAATTCGCTTCGGATATCGATATCGCCGATCCCGAGTTCGAAAGCTGGCTGCGCGACATGCGCCTGCGGCTGACGCCCGAGGGCTATGGCCCCACCGCGCTTGAACGCAAACCCGAGGTGAAGCGCGAGGGGCAGTTCGGCACCTCGATCAGGCAGGCGCTGATGAACGGCCATGAGGGGCATGGCGGGCGCGAGCAGCCGCTTTATGTCGTGGCCCTCGATCCGGTCGAAAGCAATGACGCGCGCGCCCATGTCCTTGGCGAGATGGTGATCAACGAGGCCGCCTCCCGCGCCTGCGAGATGATCCCGGCGACGCTTGCCGACCAGATCGACGTGGCCAATTCCGTCGCGGGCACCCGGCTCGGCGCCATGTGCTACAGCGCGGGGGCGGATTGCACGCTGATGGTGGTGATGCGCGACATTCCCACCGGGGCGCGCGGCTGGACGCGGCGCTTCAGCATTCGCGCCGCGGATGAAACCGCCACCATGCGCCATTCCGTGGCCCAGATCACCGTTGCGCTGCTGGACCGGGCGCGGCGCACCGCCGCGCCGAACTGGATGACCTTTCCTATCTGGGACGTGTTCAGCTATTCCCGCGACCGGCTGGAGGCGGCGGACAAGATCCTTGCCTCGCTGCCGCCCGAGCGCGAGAACGCGGTCAGCCTCGCGCTCCGCTCCTACCTGCGCAACACGCTGATCATCGAGCGGCTGACCGATGACCCGGCGCTTTGCTCGGACGAGGCCGATGCCTTCGCCTCGCAGGCGCGGGAACTGGCCCCGAACAATCCCGTGGTGCTCGCGGTGGCCTCGCTCTCGGCCTCGTGGCGGCGCGATGCGATCGGCGCGCTGGAGATCGCGCAAGCCGCCTGCCGCGCCGATCCCGACAATGAGATGGCCTGTCACGCCCTGTCCCAGGCCCTGACCGATGTTGGCCGCGATATCGAGGCGCTGGAGGCTGCCGATCGCGGCGCCCGTGGCGCGCTGGCCGAGCTTGGCCCCGCCTGCTGGCTGATGCGCCGTTCGGTCGTGCAGGTGCGGCTGGGACGGTTCGGCGATGCCGAGAACAGCGCGGCCGCCGCCTATGCCTTCGCTGCCGACAACCGGCCCTCGCTGCGCTTTCTGGCCGCGCTGCGCTATCACCGGGGTGACGAGGCGGGCGCAGCCGACGCCCTGCGCCGCCTGCGGCTGATCGAGCCGGACTTCACCCTCGACCTGATGGCCGACCCGGAATACCCGGTTTCGACCCTGCGGATGGCGGGTCTGATGGGGATTAGCAAATCGGGGCTCTAGCCCGATCATCCCGAAACTCTCACATCCAGTTCGAAATCCGACTTGCCCTCTGCACGCGAAATCACCAGCCGCGCCCGGCCGGGGCCGGCGGCACGGAAATGCAACACGCGCTTGTTGCCCGCGATGCCCGGCTCGGGGCCACGCAGCACCTCCTCGCCCGTGGGAGTGTCGTTGTCGATATGGACAGCGACCGCCGGCTGGTTCAGCCGCAGCTCCATGCGATCGCCACTGCGCAGGATGACCGGTGCGATCGCCCCGTCCTCCGACAGAATGCGAGGCGGGCGGGCCGCCCCCGGATAGCGCAGCGGCGGCGCGCCGATGGCCAGCGCGCGCTGGATCGCGTCCAGCCACGTCCCGCTCATCTGCGAGCCGGTCAGGTCCGCGCCGGTCAGTTGCGCCCCGGTCAGGTCGGCATGGTTCAGCACCGTCTCGCGCAGGTCGGCGCTGACCAGCACGGCAAGGCCGAGGCTCGCGCCCGTCATGTTCGCCCCGCGAAAGCGCGCCCCGCCGGCACGCGCCGACCACAGGCTCGCCCCCGACAGTTGCGCCATGCAAAGGTCGGTCCCCGTCAGATCCGCATAGCTCAGATCCGCCCCCACCAGCGTCAGACCCGAAAGGTCGAGGCCGGCAAGATCCGCATGGGGTAGTTTTAGCGTCCCCGAGACCGCGATCCGGCGAACGATTTCGTCACGACTATGTTCCGTCATACCATTTACTCCACACATTCATGCCCGGAGAGGTCTGCTACACCTCCGGGCGACCGGACTCAGTCTCCCAGGTCGGACTGGATCCAGTATCGTTTCCGAAATCCCCTGACGCAGGTGATCTCGACGCCCTGCCGCGCGACCAGCCGCGCGGTATTGCTGCGGATGCCGTAGCCGATCTCGGTCAGGCCGGGCAGGATGCCCAGTGTCAGCGGCGCCGCCCCCCGCGCCGCGAGGTCGCGCAGCAATAGCGCGGATCGACGGGCCAGCAGATGCGACACGTCCGGCTGCGGATCCGGCGCATGCGCGGCCTCGACCCCGCCCTGCGGCCCTGCCTGCCGGCGCAGACGGGATTGGATCCGCAGCAATGTGCCATCGGGGCGCATGACGACCCTGACCCAACCCGTTTCCGGCGAGACGACCGCGATCCTGTCGAAGCATTGCCGGAACTGGATCGTCAGCTCGTCCACCGCCTGTGGCAGGCAATCCGGCCGCCGGCCAAGGCTGACGCCCGCCGACATGGAAAGCAGGATCCTGTCGAAGCAAAGCTCCGGTCCGGCGGCAAGCAGCCCGTGCCGGCGCAATGCGGCGCGGGCGCGGCTGACCAGCGCCCTCCGGTGCAGCGAGACGGCGCCGCGATTGCCGCGCGAGGGTCGGGCAAATTCCAGCACGATCTCGCCCCGCGGCGAGCGGATGAAGGTCACGCCCCCCGAGGTGACGCGAAGCCCGCCGGGACGGTCGAGCGGGATCGTTCTCGGGTCGATCTCCAGTTGCCGCAATACGCCGGTCGCGGTTTCCAGATCGTCGTCGCAGTGGACAAGGCGCAGACCACGGGCGGCGCGGGGAATTTCGGTGACAGGATCGCGGCGGTGCTGGGCAAGCGACTGCGTCCAGCGCCAGACCCACCAGGTCGGATCGCCCTGCGTGGCCGAGAAGCGGCGCTCGCCGAACAGCCGCTCCAGCGCCTCGTCCGGGGTGGAGGCCATGGCGCAGACCGAGGCAATCTGGTCGGTCGAGACATCCGAGGCCGCGTCGAGCCAGGATTGCGAAAAGCTCTTGCCCATCCGCCAATGTTCCCAGAACGCCTGCCCGTGCCGGTCGCTGTCCCAGCAGACGGTGTCGAAGCCGAAGATCATGCGCAGCCCGGCATTGGCCTCGGCCCATGTGCGGCTGGGGGCGTGACCGCCGCGCAGGCACAGCGACTCGCTTGCCGACCAGAAAAGATAGCGCAGCCGCTCGGCCCCAAGCCGCATCTCCCGCGACGAGATCGCTGCATTCGTCCCGTTCCACAATGCGCCCATCGGCAGGCGGAACTGCCCGTCCTCCTCCATGCTGCCATGGCCGGAATGGTAAAAGACGCGGACCGTATCCAGACCCTGCGCCCCCGCCTCGGCCCCGCCCGAGTAGATCCAGGATTTGACCGCAGCGTCGCGACGCCAGAAATCCGGGGTCGAAAAGCGGTCGACGGCATCGAGGAAACCGCCCGCATCCCGATGCGCCGCATGAAGCGAACCCGCGGCGCGATAGGTCTCGGCCGAGCATGCGCCATAGACCGCCCTCTCCGATCCGCCGCCCAATTCCTCCTCGGCCGGATCCTCGGCCTCGAACAGGCGCGAGGGGACAGCCTGGGGCATGTCGCCCTGGCTGGCAGGCATCACGACGGGATCACGGCTCTGGCTTTGCATCTACGGCTCCTGCCCCATTTCGCCCCGATCATGCGCGGCGGTGGATGAGGCTAGGACGAGCGCCGTGAAAGCGCCGTGAATCCCGAAACGGCGCTTCGTGATCCGGGTTTTCATCAGAAAAATCAGTCCGCCCGGAACGCCTTCGCGCCCCGGCAGATCAGGAGGACGATTCGCCCTCTCCCCCCGGTCCCATGCCGAAGGAAAGCTCGCGCCCGGCGGCGATGACCACGCGCGCGATTTCCTCGACACGGGCATCGCTCATCCGATGCAGGGGGCCAGAAACCGAGATCCCGGCCGCAGCCTCGCCCGCCAGATCAAAGATCGGGGCGGCAATGCAGCGCATTCCGGGCGAGCGTTCCTCGTTGTCGAGGGAATAGCCGCGAGCGCGGATGCGCAAGAGGTCGGCGACCAGTTCCTCGGGTTCGCAAAGCGTGGTGGGGGTGAAGCGATCCAGCTTCATCCCGTGGATCATCCGCCGCAATTCGTTCGGCCGGGCATGGGCTAGCAGCGCCTTGCCGATCCCCGAGGCATGAAGCGCCGATCGCGTGCCGGGTGGAAAGAAGGCCCGGATCGTCTCATGCGTCTCGGCCTGGCTCAGGAACAGGACCGCGTCGCCGTTGAGGATGCCCAGATTCGCCGTCTCGCCCGTGACCTCCATCAGGCGGCGCAGCACCGGACGGGCGCGTTCGACCAGGCCCGAGCGGCGCATGAAGGCGGAACCGTGCCGGAAGGCAGTCGGGCCGATATACCAGCCCTGCGTCTGGCCGTCGCTTTCGACCACCCCGCGCGCGGCCAGCGTCACCAGCACCCGATGGACGGTCGAGGGCGCCAGATCAAGGCGTTGCGCGATCTCGCTCAGCGTCAGGCCGTTGGCCTGCGCAATCGCGTCCAGAATATCCAGCGCGCGGTCAAGCGCCCTGACGCCGCCGCTGTCGTCGCTGCCCTCCGCGCGGCCGCGCGGGCGGCCCCTCTTCCTCGGCTCGGTCGACATTCAAGGAAACCTTTCGACAGCTATCCGGAATCGTTGAAAAACGAAAAATCGGAGTGAAAAAGCCCAAACCACTGATCAGGAACGGGAATACACCCATTTTCCGCCATTGCGAAATGTTTTTCAGAAAAATTGCCGGAATGGACTTCGACCCGTAGCTTGGGAACAAGTGCAGGAGGACGCCATGACCAGCCAGAACCCGATATTCATCCCCGGCCCGACCAATATCCCCGAGGAATTGCGCAAGGCCGTCGACATGCCCACCATCGACCACCGCTCGCCGGTGTTCGGCCGGATGCTGCATCCGGCGCTTGACGGCGTGAAGCAGGTCCTGAAGACCACGCGGGCGCAGGTCTTCCTGTTTCCCTCGACCGGAACCGGCGGATGGGAAACCGCGATCACCAACACGCTTTCGCCCGGCGACAAGGTGCTGGCGGCGCGGAACGGCATGTTCAGCCATCGCTGGATCGACATGTGCCAGCGCCACAGGCTGGACGTCCAGTTCGTCGAGACGCGCTGGGGCGAGGGCATCCCCGCCGACCGGTTCGAGGAGATCCTGACCGCCGACAAGGGGCACGAGATCCGCGTGGTCCTCGCCACCCATAACGAGACGGCAACCGGCGTCAAATCCGACATCGCCGCCGTCCGCCGCGCGCTCGACGCCGCGGGACACCCGGCGCTGCTTTATGTCGATGGCGTCAGCTCGATCGGCTCGATGGATTTCCGCATGGACGAATGGGGCGTCGACATCGCCGTCACCGGCAGCCAGAAGGGATTCATGCTGCCCCCCGGCCTTGCCATCGTCGGCTTCTCGCCCCGAGCGATGGAGACGGTCGAGACCGCGACCCTGCCGCGCACCTTCTTCGACATCCGCGACATGGCCACCGGCTATGCCCGGAACGGCTATCCCTACACCCCACCGGTCGGCCTGATCAACGGGCTGAACGTCAGCGTCGAGCGGCTGCTGTCGGAAGGGCTGGAGAACGTCTTCGCCCGCCACAACCGCATCGCGGGCGGCGTCCGCGCCGCGGTCGACGCCTGGGGCCTGAAGCTCTGCGCCGCGCGCCCCGAGCTTTACTCGGACACCGTCAGCGCCATCCGCGTGCCGGAAGGCTTCGACGCGAACCGCATCGTCAGCCATGCGCTCGAAACCTATGACATGGCCTTCGGGACCGGTCTGGGCGAGGTTGCGGGCAAGGTCTTCCGCATCGGCCATCTGGGCAGCCTGACCGACGCCATGGCGCTCTCCGGTCTTGCGGTCGCGGAGATGGTCATGGCCGATCTGGGCCTGCCGGTCCGCCTCGGCTCGGGCGTCGCCGCCGCACAGGAGCATTACCGCGCCTCGACCGTCGCTGCGCTGAAGAAGGCCGCATGATGAAGGACGCGATGTATATCCCGACCATCGAGGACATGATCGCGGCGCGCGAACGCATCGCGCCGCATGTCCACCGCACGCCGGTCCTGACCTCCAGCTTCCTGAACGGGCTGACCGGGGCCGAGCTGTTCTTCAAATGCGAGAACCTGCAGAAGGCCGGTGCCTTCAAGGCGCGCGGCGCGTCGAACGCGGTCTTCGGCCTCAACGACGAACAGGCGGCGCGGGGCGTAGCCACCCATTCCAGCGGCAATCACGGCACCTGCCTTTCCTATGCCGCCGGTCGCCGGGACATCCCCTGCACCGTGGTCATGCCGAAGACCGCGCCGCAGGCCAAGAAGGACGCGGTTCGCGGCTATGGCGGGCGCGTGGTGGAATGCCAACCCTCGACCAGCAGTCGCGAGGCGGTCTTCGCCGAGGTCGTGGCCGAGACGGGGGCGGAATTCGTCCATCCCTATAACGATTGGCGCGTGATCGCGGGTCAGGCCACCTGCTCGGCCGAGCTGATCGAGCAGGTCGAGGGGCTGGATGCCGTTGTTGCCCCGATCGGTGGTGGCGGCATGGTCTCGGGCACTTGCCTCACGCTCTCGAACCTCGCGCCGGGGGTCAGGATCTATGCGGCCGAGCCGCTGAATGCCGACGACGCCGCCCGCAGTTTCCGCGCAGGGCATATCATCGCCGACGACGCGCCGGAAACCGTCGCCGACGGCCTCAAGGTGCCGCTGAAGGAGCTGACCTGGCATTTCGTCAAGGACCACGTCACCGACATCCTGACCGCGACCGAGGACGAGATCGTGGACGCGATGAAACTGATCTGGAAGCGCATGAAGATCGTGATGGAGCCGTCGAGCGCCGTGCCCTTGGCCACCATCATCAAGAACCGCGACATCTTCGCCGGCCAGCGCGTCGGCATCATCATCACCGGCGGCAATGTCGACCTCGACAAGCTGCCCTGGAACTGAGGACCTGCCATGAATGCCAAGACGGATTTCGCCGGTTTCGAAGTCGGCTATGACATCCCCGCCCTGCCCGGCATGGACGAGGCGGATATCCAGACGCCCTGCCTGATCCTCGATCTGGACGCGCTGGAGCGCAATATCAGGAAGATGGGCGACTATGCCAAGTCGCATGGCATGCGCCACCGCAGCCACGGCAAGATGCACAAGTCGGTGGACGTGCAGAAGCTGCAACAGGACTTTGGCGGCGCGGCGGGCGTCTGCTGCCAGAAAGTCTCGGAAGCCGAGGTCTTTGCCCGTGGCGGGATCAAGGACATCCTCGTCTCCAATCAGGTGCGCGACCCGGCCAAGATCGACCGGCTGGCGAGGCTGCCGAAATACGGCGCGCGGATCATCATCTGCGTCGATGACGTCGCAAACGTCGCCGATCTTTCCGCCGCCGCCCAGCGCCACGGCACCCAGCTTGAGGTCTTCATCGAGATCGATTGCGGCGCGGGCCGCTGCGGCGTGACCACGGCTGACGCGGTGGTCGGGATCGCGAAAGCCGTCGATGCCGCCCCGAACCTGAAATTCACCGGCATTCAGGCCTATCAGGGCGCGATGCAGCACATGGAAAGCTTCATCGACCGCAAGGCCAAGCTCGACGCCGCCATCGCGCAGGTGAAGGAAGCCGTGGCCGCGCTGGAGGAAGCCGGGCTTTCGCCCGAACTCGTCTCGGGCGGCGGCACCGGCAGCTATTATTTCGAGAGCAATTCCGGCGTCTATAACGAGCTGCAATGCGGCTCCTATGCCTTCATGGATGCCGACTATGGCCGCATCAAGGACGAAGGCGGGCACCGGATCGACAAGGGGGAGTGGGAGAACGCGCTGTTTATCCTCACCTCGGTGATGAGCCATGCGAAAGCCGACAAGGCGATCTGCGACGCGGGCCTCAAGGCGCAGTCGGTCGATAGCGGCCTGCCCTTCATCTATGGCCGCGACGACGTGGAATATGTCAAATGCTCGGACGAGCATGGCGTCATCGCCGACCCGCAGGGCGTGCTGAAGGTGAACGAGAAACTGCGCCTCGTTCCCGGCCATTGCGATCCGACCTGCAACGTCCATGACTGGTATGTCGGCGTCAGGAACGGCAAGGTCGAGACCGTCTGGCCGGTCAGCGCGCGTGGGAAGGGCTATTGATGCTGGTCGTTCCCGAACGCGAGATCGCGGGGCTGATGACCCCCGAGGCGGCCTATGACGCGGTCGAGGCGGTCTTTGCCTCGATGGCCTCGGACAAGGCCTATAACTTCCCCGTGGTGCGCGAGGCCATCGGCCATGAGGACGCGCTCTATGGTTTCAAAGGCGGCTTTGACGGCGCCGCGCAGACCCTCGGCCTTAAAGCCGGGGGATACTGGCCGCATAACCAGCAGCACGGGCTGATCAACCATCAATCGACGGTTTTCCTGTTCGATCCCGACACCGGCCGGGTCGCCGCGGCGGTCGGGGGCAACCTGCTGACGGCGCTGCGGACCGCTGCGGCGTCAGCCGTTTCGATCCGCTATCTGGCGCCCAAGGGCGCCCGCGTGCTGGGGATGATCGGTGCGGGCCATCAGTCGGCCTTCCAGATGCGCGCCGCCGCGCGCGCCGCGAAGTTCGAGAAGGTCATCGGCTGGAACCCCCATCCCGAGATGCTGGGCCGCCTTGCCGATACTGCGGCTGAGCTTGGCCTGAGCTTCGAGGCGGTCGACCTGCCAACCCTTGGCGCCGAGGCCGACGTGATCATCTCGATCACCTCGTCCTTTGCCCCCCTGCTCATGGACGCACACGTCAAGGGCCCGACCCATATCGCTGCGATGGGCACCGACACCAAGGGCAAGCAGGAGCTTGACCCGGCGCTGGTCGCCCGCGCCAAGCTTTATACCGACGAGGTGGCGCAATCCGTCACCATCGGAGAATTCCAGCACGCCATGGCATCCGGCCTGATCGCAGAGGAGGCGATTACCCGGATCGGCGCGGTGGTGAACGGCACCGATCCCGGACGCGGGGATGCGGAAGTGACCATCTTCGACGGCACCGGCGTGGGTCTGCAAGACCTCGCCGTGGCCCGTGCCGTCGTCAGACTGGCCCAAGAGAAGGGCCTCGCTCAGAAGGTCGAAATCTGACCCCGGAGCATGGATAAAGTTTAGGGAGGAGAAACATGTCCATCGAAAATGCCGGCCGGGTCCATGACCCGGTCGAGGAAATCCTGCCGGCGCCGCGGCTCTTTACCCTCGGCTTCCAGCATGTGCTGGTGATGTATGCCGGTGCCATCGCCGTTCCCCTGATCGTGGGCCGCGCCCTGCAGCTTTCGCCGCAGGACGTGGCCTTCCTGATTTCAGCCGACCTGTTCGTCTGCGGGATCGTGTCGATCATCCAGTCCATGGGTGCGACGCAATGGTTCGGCATCAAGCTGCCGGTGATGATGGGCGTGACCTTCGCCGCCGTGGGGCCGATGGTCTCGATCGCCAGCGCCAATCCGGGGACCGAGGGGGCGCGGATGCTCTTCGGTTCGATCATCGCCGCCGGCCTGATCTCGATCTTTCTTGCCCCCTTCGTCAGCCGGTTGCTGCGCTTCTTTCCCAGCGTCGTCACCGGGACCGTGATCCTCGCCATCGGCGTCAGCCTGATGCCGATCGGGATCAACTGGATCTTCGGCCTGCCCGTCGGCCCGACCGCGCCGAAGCTGGTCGATCCCTCGCAGCAGGAATGGCTGAACGCCGCCATCGCCGCGGGAACCGCGCCCGAGGGCGTCAAGCTGCTGCCGACGGTGCCGAACCCGGCCTATGCCTCGGCCCAGAACATCATCATCGGGCTGGTCGTCCTTGGCGCGATCCTGCTGCTGTCGCGCTTCGGCAAGGGCTTCGTCGCGAATATCGCGGTGCTGCTCGGGATCATCGGCGGCGGCATTCTGGCTGCGGCGATGGGCATGATGCATTTCGACGCGATCGCCGAGGCCGCCTGGTTCGCCCCGATCCGGCCCTTCCATTTCGGCATGCCGCTGTTCGATCCGGTGATGATCGCGACCATGCTGCTGGTCATGTTCGTCACCATGGTCGAATCCACCGGCATGTTCCTTGCGCTGAGCGAGATCTGCGGCCGCAAGATCACGCCCAAAGCCCTCTCGGCCGGTCTGCGCGTCGATGGTCTGGGGACCGCGCTTGGCGGGCTTTTCAACACCTTCCCCTATACATCGTTCAGCCAGAACGTGGGCCTTGTCGGCGTGACCGGCATCCGCTCGCGCTTCGTCTGCGTCGCGGGTGGCGCGATCATGATCGTGCTGGGCCTGATCCCCAAGATGGGCGCGCTGGTCGAAAGCCTGCCGACGACCGTTCTGGGCGGCGCGGGCCTTGTCATGTTCGGGATGGTCGCCGCGACCGGCATCCGCATCCTTGCCAATGTCGATTTCGCCGGGAACCGTCACAACCTCTTCATTGTCGCCATCTCGCTCGGCTTCGCGATGATCCCGATGGTCGCGCCCGACTTCAACCAGTGGATGCCCCATGCGCTGCACCCGCTGATCCATTCGGGCATCCTGCTGGCGACGCTTTCGGCCGTGGCGCTGAACTGGTATTTCAACGGTGCGCCCCATGCATCCGAGGATGACATCCGCGCCGCCGGTCACGCCGCCGAAGCCCACTGAAAGGACCAAACATGACCCGAACCCTGATCCGCAAGGCCGAGGTGGTCGTCACCATGGACGGCACCCGGCGCGAGATCGCGGGCGGAGACGTGCTGATCGATGGCGGGGTGATCCTCGCCATCGGCACGAATCTTCCTTCGGACGGCGCGGAGATCGTCGAGGCCAAAGGCTGCGTCGTCACCCCCGGCCTGATCAACACCCATCACCACCTGTTCCAGACCCTGACCCGCGCCGTGCCCGCAGCACAGGACGCGGCGCTGTTCGGCTGGCTGCGCACCCTCTATCCGATCTGGGCGCGCATGACGCCGGGCGACATCCGGCTTTCGGCGCAGATCGGCCTGGCAGAGCTGGCGCTTTCGGGCTGCACCTGCTCCTCGGACCATCTTTACCTGTTCCCGAACGGCGCGCGGCTGGATGACAGCATCGAGGCCGCCTCGGAAATCGGCATCCGCTTTCACGCCACACGCGGCGCCATGTCGATCGGCGAAAGCAAGGGCGGCCTGCCCCCCGATGCGCTGGTCGAGGACGAGGCCGCGATCCTCAAAGACAGCGAACGCCTTGTCGCCGCCTTCCACGACCCGAATCCCGGCGCGATGGTGCAGGTAGGCCTCGCCCCCTGCTCGCCCTTCTCGGTCAGCCGCGAGCTGATGCGCGACGCCGCGATCCTCGCCCGCGAAAAGGGTGTGCGCCTGCATACCCATCTGGCCGAAAATGACGAGGACATCGCCTATTCTCTGGAGAATTTCGGCATGCTCCCCGGCGACTATGCCGAAAGCCTCGGCTGGACCGGAGACGATGTCTGGCACGCGCATTGCGTGAAACTTTCCGACAAGGAAATCGACCTTTTCGCCCGCACCGGCACCGGCGTCGCGCATTGCCCCTGCTCGAACGCGCGCCTCGCCTCGGGCATCGCGCCGATCCGGGCCATGCGGGATGCGGGCGTTCCCGTCGGCCTTGGCGTCGACGGCTCGGCCTCGAATGATTGCAGCCATCTGGGGCTGGAGGCGCGGCAGGCCATGCTGATGGCGCGGCTGAAAAACGGTCCTGCCGCCATGGGCGCGCGCGAGGCGCTGGAGATCGCGACGCTGGGCGGCGCCCGCGTGCTGGGCCGCGACGATCTGGGCAGCCTCGCCCCCGGCAAGCGTGCCGACCTCGTCCTCTGGGACGTGACCGCGCTTGCGGCGGCCGGCGAATGGGACCCGGTGGCGGCCCTTGTCTTCTGCGCGCCGATGCGGGCGAAATCCGTCTATGTCGAGGGTCGCGCCGTGGTCAGCGAGCATCAGCTTGTCACTGCCGACACCCGCAAGCTCAATGAACAGGCCCGCGCGGCCACGATCCGTCTTGCCAATTGAAAGGACCCTTGATGGCCGGCTTTCTGACCACCCACGTTCTGGATACCGCCAACGGCGCCCCCGCCGAGGGAATGCGGATCGAGCTTTACCGCCTGCCCGAGCGCAAGCTGCTGAAGGAAACCGTCACCAACCATGACGGCCGCACCGACAGCCAGATCCTGCCCGAGGCCGAGTTCGAAACCGGAGAATATGAGCTGGTCTTTCACGTCGGCGACTGGCTGGACATGCAGGGCCACGGGGCGGCGAAGCCCCGCTTCCTCGACGTGGTGCCACTACGCTTCGGCATGTCCGAGCAGGACCACTATCACGTCCCGCTGCTGATCTCGCCCTACGGCTATTCGACCTATCGCGGAAGCTGACCCGAAAGCTGCCAGGGGGCGGAAAGCCCCTTGAACTGCGCCGGGGCATTCCTCAGGAAGTTGACACGGGCTGCGCGGTCGCTCGGCCGCCACGCCGCACCTTCTCCAGTGTCAGGACGAATTTCCTCGCGATCCAGGCGTAGAGGCGGGCGATGACCACCCCCACGACGATCGAGGAAATCAGCGCCATCCACGGCCTCTCCACGCCGAACACCTTCCTCACCACCGAGATCATCACGTAGTGGGTCAGGTAGATGAAGAGCGAGGCGGCGGCTATTTCCGCCACCAGCACCTTCACCGGGACGGGAACAGAGATCGCCTCGACAAACAGCACGATCGCGCAGCCGCCCGCGACGTAATAGGCCGCCGAGGTCATCCCCCATTTCAAGAGGATCGCCGCGATCGCCACGAGCAGCGCGACCACGCGCGTATTCATTTCCTTCGCCATCGCCAGGACGATGCCCAAGGCAAAAGCCCATGCGTAATTCCAGGGCGTGCGGTGGTAGTTGTATTCTCCGTTCCAGAAATACTCGATCAACTGATTGAGGGCAGCCACCATCAACAGCAACCCGATCGCGCTGACCATCGGCCGCGCCTTGAATGCATCCCGCACCTTCGGGATGGAAAAGAAGATCGCGGCCAGCACCAGCAATTGCAGGTAGAACTCGGCGAAATACATGATGAACCCCTTCAGCTTGACGGGATCCAGGTGATTGGAGATCAGGAGCAGGGGCAATATCTCGAACCTGTGGGTCGCCACCTGCAGGAAGGCGACGGCGATCAGGGTCGGTATGGCCACATATCTCACGGTTCCCCATAGGGTCCTGACGCTGCCGGTCCGGATGATCTCCGGCAACTGGAAGCGGGCGACCGAATAGCCCGCCAGCAGGATCAGGAAATAGGCCGCCCCCCAGTTCGGGCTGTAGACAAAGGCGTTCGTGTGCAGGGCGACGATGCAGGTCATGAAGAATGCCCGCGTCAATGTCGTCGTCTCCAGCCGTCTCCAGCTTGTCTTCTCGACCGTTCCGATGCCCTGCTGCAACTCGGCCGCGCTGAGGCTGGGCCAGTTGTCCGGCAATTGGCCAAAGCGCTGCTCGAAGGCCAGTGAGAACTGGATGTAATGCAGTGAATCGCCGCCAAGGGTTTCAAAGGAATCTTCGGGGCGGACATCCTGACCGGGAAATTCGTGCCGGAACAGGGCAAGCACGCCATTGATCTCGGCTGCCGGCGCAGTTTTCCTGACAGGCTCGGCGACCTGATGCGACACGAATTGCTGCGCCAGAACGCCGCGTTGGACCTTGCCGGTGCCGGTGACGGGAATGGCCTCCACCGCCATGACATGAAGGGCATGTCCCGCCACGACCCCCATTCCCTGAAGCGCGGCAATTGCCAAGTCCTTCACCCGCCCGACCGCAGCGGGGCCGGCCTGAACCGCGACCAGAATGCCGTCGCCGCGCTGAGCATCGGGAACTTTCGCGACCGCAATCTGCGTTCCCGCATCAAGTCCGGGGCGGATGCGCGCTTCGATCTGGTCCGGAGAAACCTTCACCCCCCCGCAATTGATGAGGTCATCGGCCCGGCCGTCGAAGAACAGATGACCATCCTGCATGTGCCCGAGGTCGTTCGTCTGCAACCAGCCGTCGGCATCCTGCAGGTCATGCAGGCCGCCAGCGTCAATGCGCGACCGGGCGACATGCGGCCCGCGGATGCGGATACGGTTGTCGGCGCCGATCTGGATTTCGCTCTGCCCAACCGGACGCCCGACGGATTGCAACAGATCCGCCGAGGCACCCGAAATCTGCAGAAACGTGCTGCGCGACGCTTCCGTCAGGCCGTAATGCTGCACGATCAGCGCATTCGGGAACATCGCGCGGATGCGAAGCTTCTCGTCCGCGGTCATGTGCTGCGAGCCGATTTCCATCCAGCGCAGATTCTTGCCCGCCGCTCCGATCAGGTCCGGCGCATCCAGAAGGATGCGCAGCAGCGTCGGCACGGCGGAGAGCGCATTGACCTGCCCATCGGCAAGCATCCGGGCAAGCTCGAGCGGATCGAAACCGCGGGGAGGCAGATAGGCCTGCCCCCCGACGGCGCTGATGGCGCGGTAGCGGCCCATGCCGAAGCTGAACGTCGCCGGGACACCCACATATTCGCGGATCTCGGCCGTCATCCGCATCGCGTCGATGATCCGCTGGGCCGCGTCGGCCAGATTGGCATAGGTCAGAAGAATGCCTTTCGGCTGCCCCTCCGTCCCCGAGGTATAGCTGACCTGCGCGGGCAGATCGTCGTGAAGCAGCGGATGGCGGGCGGCATACCAACCCGACTGTTCCGCGGGAGCGATGCAGCGGTCGATGGTTATTCCGGCGAGGTTTCGCGCCTCGGCTTCGTCGGAGACCATCACCAGGGGCCGGCGCGCCTCGTTGAGGGAGAATATCTTCTCGACATAGGCGATCGAGTTCCTGCGGATCACCGCGGTCGCATCAAGTTTCTGAAGTTTCATCGGCCCCTGCAAATCGCTCAACTATTCAAAAACACTTCCCGGTCCGAAATCATTTTTCGGCAGCCAACAGTTTTCCACACAATGGCTTAGTTCGCATTGCGTCTATAGAATCAGGCCGGTATGGAAGTTTTCATCCAAGTTGTTTTCGTTTTCAAGCAGAGCACTGATTCAAATCAGAGCCACCTGTCCATAAAGACAGCCGTATCTCATCGGCCCGGGACGGCTGCTTGGAAGACCGCGCAGTTTGCGTGCCTGCCTGCGAAAGCAAAGTTGTGCCTGCACGGCTGCACCACGAAACCGCGGTGGGAGGCCCTTTTGTCAAAACGACCCATTCTGTTTCTTCGGAAACTCGGCTCCTCCGACGACTCCGCGATGGCCGAAGGGATGAGACGATTCATAAGCAAGAATACCGAGGGCCATCCATACATCGATACTCCTGCGCCGATGCCGGACAAGATCTATGTGCCGATTGATACCGGGACCGTCGCGGCAGCCGATTGTCCTGCGATCCGGCCGAACACGATCGCGTTCGAGATCGAGTTTCCGCCGCCAATATATCTCTCCCCCATTGCGCCGCCCGTGACCTCGCCCGCCGCGAACAGCCCTTGGACGGGACGACCGGCCCGCGACAGGACTGCGGCGGAGGCATCAATACGCAGGCCGGCCGAGGTCAGACAAACGACGGCGGGGCGCAGCCTGACCGCGTAGAAGGGCGGCGTCGCGATCGGCCGCAAATGTTCGGCTGCCTTGAAGAACAAGGCGTCGATCCCCGTATCGGCGGCATGGTTGCACGCCTCGACAGTGCTTTCCAACGCACTTACGCGTATCCCCGCCGCCTCGGCGAGCGAGGTCAAGTCATTCGCGCGGTAGATTTCGCCCGCATTCGCCCGCCGCTCGAGACTGTCGGCATCCCATTGCGGGTAGGACCATGGGTTCTTCACCGAGACCGAACTGGATTTCGACGAGAGGCGCGATGCTTCGTCGAAGATCGCGAAGCATTCACCAGCAGGCTGTTCCTTCACCACCCCAGAGACAACGGAATATTCTGTCGTCTCATTGATGAAACGTCGTCCATCCCGGTTGACGTAGGTGAGCCATGCCGGCTGATACGGGGCGACATCCTGCCCGAAGCCCGGCGTCAGCAGAAGCAGGCCCTTGTCATGCCCGGTGATTTCTCCGCCGGCCTCGGTTCCCATGTCCAGCCCGTCACCCCGGCAGGTTCCGGCGCCGATATACCACGTCCAGTCGCACCCGGCCGCGGCCTCCGGATAGAGATGGGCCAGTTTTTCGTGGCTCGCCCCAAATCCGCCCGAGGCCAGCACGACCGCGGCCGAGCGGATGACCTGCCCGTCGACCACTATGCCCCTCACCGCGCCATCGCCTTCCCGGTGGAGTTGCCGCACCCGCGTTCGCAGCGACACGTCCACGCCCAGCCGACTGACGGCAGCCTCGAGGGCATTGGCGATGCCTTCGCCCTGCCCAGTGGCGCGATGTCCGCGGGGAATGCCATCGACGCCGGACTGATAGATGTTCTGCGGGGGGAAATCCGCTCCCAGACCGATCAGCCAGTCCAGCGTTTCGGGACAGTCCTCGCACAGCCTCCGGGCCAGCGAAGGCTCGACGCGATACTGGTTCAGGACCATGTAGTAGCGGAAGGTTTCCTCCACATCGTCCGTCACGCCGGCAGCGCGTTGGACGCTGGATCCCCCCGCATAGAAAACGCCGCCTGACATCCGGGTAGAGCCCCCCAATCGATCCCCGGCATCGGCAATCAAGACGCTTTTTCCCACGTTTGCGGCCTCGATTGCCGCACTCATTCCGGCACCGCCGCCGCCGACTACGATTACGTCATAATCCATCTGGTCAGGCACTTTCTTGTCGATGTGATTTGGATTCCGCGAAACGAAGGAGCGGCGACACGCTGTTACGGCGCTTTTTGGAATACGCCGCCCTTGACGACCAGGACGTTGATCTTGGCCGTGGGATATCGGTTTTGGTCATAGGAATAGGTTCCCGACCCGATCACGACTGGCACATCCCTGGTCAGCGTCAGCTGCTCCATCACCGTCTGCCGGGTGGCCTCGGGACCGGCTTTTTTCAGCGCCGTGGCGAGGACGGTCATCGCAGTATAGCCCATGGCATTGGAGTTATCCGGCACGTGACCGAACCGTGCCTCGAAGTTCTTTGCGAATGCCGAAGACATTTCGTCGAATCCACCCGGCACCCAATCGCCGATGAAGGCCACGCCCTCTACTGCGGCACCGCCACGGAGGACGAACTCGGGCGAGGCGAAGGCCATGTGACCGAAGATCTCGACTGCAGGGTCCAGCCCGGCCTGCTTGAGTTGCAGGACGATGTTCGCGCCCTGAGATGGCGGCGCAGAAATGAACACGCAGTCCTGATCCTGCGTGGCGACCTTCGTTGCAACCGACGAAAAATCGGAATCCGCGCTGCCGAGTTGCTCCAGGCTCCGGATGGCGACGCCTTTGCCTGTGATGCCGTCGGTAAACCACTTCTGCAGGGTGACATAGGCCTCGATGTCGCGCAGGCCGATGATCGTGCAGCTTTTGCGCTTGCGGCTATTGGCGACGTAATCGACCAACGTGGGCAGCGCAACCGCCGCCGGCAGGGAGTTGATGAAGCTGTAGGGCCCCTGTTGCAGAACCTCGGTGCTGTTTGTGGTAATTATCGCGGGGATTTCCAGTTCATTGGCCAAGGCTGCACCGGCGACTGAAACTGCGCCGCCCGTCGGCCCCAGAACGGCAAGTACTTCCTGATCTGCCGCATATCGGGAAAGGAGCGACATCGTCTGGCTGCGATCCGTCGCATCGTCCGCGACGACAAGCTGGATGCTGTTGCCCTCACCCAGGAAATGCTTCTGGTTGACCTCTTCTGCCGCGAGCGTGATCCCGTCCGCGAAGCTGACACCGAAGGGCGCCGCCCCCCCTGTCAGGGCCTGAAGAACCAGAACCTTGTAGTCCCGCGCGTGGGACGGTACCGCGAAAATGGTCAATGCCGCGAGGGCAAGGGGAACGACTTGTCTCATTTTTTCCTCCCAAGACCTGCGTCGCGGAATGCGCAGACCGCGCCCGGACAGCAGAGGTATTCGATGTGAATGGGTCCGCGCAGCCGCCCATTGGTCAGGTTGCGATATTGTCGAAGCGGATCGGCAGCTCCCGCAGCGGCAGCGTCAGGAAATTCGGATGGTGGATCGGTTCTGCCAAGGGCCGCGCAAGACGGATGTTGTCGAGCCGGTCCAGCATCGCCAGCGTCCCCTCTGTGATTTCGGCCTTGGCGAGGATCGCTCCGATGCAGAAATGCGGACCTGCGCCAAAGGCGAGGTTTTGCCCGGCATTCTTGCGCTGCATGTTGAAGACATGGGGGCATTCGAACTTGGCGGCGTCGCGGTTTGCGGCGCCGTAGCGGACGATGACCACCGAATCCTTGGGGATGAGAGTGCCAGCCAACTCGACATCCCGGGTGGTGCGGCGGCGCAGGCCCTGGGTCGGGCTCTCGAAGCGGACGACTTCATCGACGAAGCCGCGGATCAGGGTCCGATCCTGGCGCAGCGCGCGCTCCTGTTCGGGATTTTCCATCAACTGACGCAAGGCGTGCCCGAGAGTCGTCGTGGTGGATTCGAATCCGCCACCGATGAGCTGGCTCATGATGGACTGCAACTCGGCCATGCTCAGCGGCTCCTCGTCCTCCTTGTGGGAATGGACAAGGCGGGAGATCAGATCCTCGCGCGGGGCAACCCGCCGATCCTCGAACACGTCCCTGAGAAAACCCTGCGCCTCAAGTTCGATATCGGCGTTGGCCTTCAGCTCCTCGCGCGTCATGACCCGCGAAGCGGGCGCCAGCATCGCGTCGGCCCATTTCCGGAAGGTCTTCACCTCTCCCGCATCCAGCCCCATTTGCTCGGCAAGGATGATGCCCGGAAGCTGAACAGCGAAATCCTCGATATACTCGCATTCTCCCCGGTCTGCGAAGCTGTCGATCAGGCGATGCGCCACCTTGCGGATATGAGGGGTCAGGTCTCGCACCGTGTTGATCGTGAAGACGCGGTCCAGAAGCTTGCGATAGCGTGTATGTGCCGGCGCATCCGTGCGCTGCAGCGTCGGAATATGTGGCCAGCCATTCGCGTCGAGATACCCATGCAGCCAGGCAACATTCTCCGGGCCCTGCAGGGAGGCCCGATCGACCTCGTTCGAATAGGTAACGGGATCGTTCAGCACCGCACGCAAGTCGGCGTAGCGCGTGACGATGTAGAACCCGGTCTCGGGCATCCGATAAATGCCGGAAAACGACTGGATCAACTCATAGGCGGCAAAGGGATCGCTCTGGGTGGCCGGGTCGAGAAGGCTCACACTGCCGATGTCTGCGCCATCCGGGTTTGTGGTGCCGTCCTGCGGATATGGGCACTGTAACGTCTTCGGTAGAGTCGAGGATACCACGTGCAATCGCCTCCCAGCAGTAGCGTGATCCGAGTCGTATTTGTATTCAAATATCAGACTCAAATATATTTTATGCAACGGTTAAGCATAAATTCGCCGAAAGCAACTGATTTTGTAGAACTTTGGCAGGGAGTCGGCTGCGGGTGCGAACGCATTCTCCCGGCGCATCACACCGGCGAGATTCGATGTCTAGGAAGAGATGGCCGGCCACCCCTTCCTGCGACGCTGAGCCTGAGCAACGGTGCACCCTTCGATCCCCGCCCTCGCCTCTACCGTCCTGTTCTGTGTTGAGACGCCACCCTCCTCCTGGAATGCCTCTAAACCGCGCCGGGTTTGCCGGAGGGTGATTTTCGTTAGTTACGCGGCGATGTCTTCAGTTTCCAGTTCGGCGTAGAAGTTTGCCTCGGCTTCGGCGGGCGGGATGTTCCCGATCGGCTCCG
>Ga0160472_100105_pt1 | contig 135252 bp, 120 predicted proteins | sample HID1973M_E11MG_FD_108267 | JGI IMG/M metagenome (GOLD analysis project Ga0160472, IMG submission 108267) | Enriched mosquito-associated microbial communities from UW Madison campus, WI, USA - HID1973M_E11 MG | ecosystem: Host-associated > Arthropoda: Insects > Digestive system > Unclassified ... | reverse complement strand
TCATCGCTGGCGTGACCGCGCCTCCGGGCAAGCGCATGGGCCACGCCGGCGCGCTGATCTCGGGCGGTGCCGATACGGCGCAAGCCAAGCTGGAGATCATGGAAGCCTGCGGCATCACGGTGACCAAGAATCCGTCGGAAATGGCTCGCCTGCTGAAGGCCAAGCTGTAAGAGACCGTTTGAAAATGCCCGTCGCCCCCGCGAAAGCGGGGGCCCAGCGTCTTGCCAGCGCCCGAAAAGTCACTGGGTCCCCGCCTTCGCGGGGACGACGAGTGGGATTGCGGCAATTTCCAAACAGGCTCCAAGACAGGCGGTCACACACACCTCGCGAACTCGGGGCGCAGTGACTTCGTAGCACCTTCAGTCCCTGTTGGTACCCATTGCCCCCGGCTTCGCGGTCGGGGGCAATTGTCTTTCCGGCACCCGCGCCACAACGGGCCGCGAAAGGCCGCTTGGGGTAACTCCCAAGCCGCGCGCAGCCGATTTGAAACCGAATCGAAAGGTTTGTCGGGTACATATATGTCTGCATTGAAGGACATCCAACGGAGCGGAATACGTCGGCACCTGCCTGCAACGACGCAACGCTGGCCTGCGGGTCACAACTAAAACCATAGACATTCGAGGAGCTTTGCCGTGGAACTGCTGTCTTCCACCACGTTCTGGATCGCACTGGGGTCGATCATCCTGACCAACATCGTCCTGTCAGGCGACAACGCGGTCGTGATCGCCCTGGCGTCGCGCAACCTGCCGCCGACCCAGCAGAAGAAGGCGATCTTCTGGGGCAGCGCGGCGGCGATCATCATGCGGGTGATCCTGACCGTGGCGGCGGTGAAGTTGCTGACGCTGCCGTACCTGAAGATTGTCGGGGCCGTGTTGCTGGTCTACATCGGCGTGCAACTGCTCAATGGCGACGACGACGAGGAAGGGCACGACGCCAAGGACAATATCTGGGCGGCGATTCGCACGATCCTGATTGCCGACCTTGTGATGTCGCTCGACAACGTGGTGGCCGTAGCCGCCGCCGCGCAGAAGGGACCGGAAGGCAGCCAGTTGATGCTGCTGATCCTGGGCCTGGGCCTGTCGATCCCGCTGATCGTCTTCGGCAGCACCATCCTGCTGAAGGTGATGGAGCGGTTCCCGGTGATTATCGTGCTGGGGGCGGCGCTGCTGGGGTATCTGGCTGGGGAGATGCTGGTGAGTGACCCGGTCGATGCGGCGTGGTTTGAGGTGCATGTGCCGCATGCGCATTTGGTGTTTGGGGTGGTGGGGGCGTTGTTGGTGGTGGCTGTGGGGAAGTTGATGGGGCGGAGGGCGGCGCAGGCGGCCTGAGGTTTTGCCGGACGGCCAAGAATTGGCGGTGAGGTCGCGGACGGACAAGGCAAGAACTGACAAATTCTGTCGATTGTGGTCCGCACGCGGCTGCTCAGGTGACGCAAGCTGTCGGTTTGCTGGTCAATCAGGGCTCGTGAAGGGCTGGCACGCCCCCTGCTCTATCTCCATGGCATCACTTTTCAGCGATGTACATATCTAATGAAAATTTCTTCGAGGGGTCGAACCATGCAACGCATGAACATGAAGAAGCTGGGCCGCAAGGCACAGCAGGGCTTTACGCTGATCGAACTGATGATCGTTGTGGCGATCATTGGTATTTTGGCGGCTATTGCGATTCCGCAGTATCAGGATTACGTTGCTCGTTCGCAAGTGACCGAAGCAATGAACCTGATGTCGGGTCAGCAGACTGCCCTGACAGAGATCTTCTCGCAAACGAACACCTGCCCGGCCAACGATACTGCGGCTGCGGCCAAAACTGCGGGCCTTCCGCTTGATACGGACATCAAAGGCACTTACGTGCTGAAGGTAACCACTGGCGGCACGGCTGTTGCCGCCGGCGGGTGCACGATTACCGCAACGTTCCAAGCTACCAACGTTGCAACGCCGCTCGTAAGCAACTCGATCGCTATGACGATGGGCAATGCCGATACGGGCTCGGTGACTTGGGCTTGTGCATCGACCACTATTCCCCAAAAATATCTTCCCAAGGTCTGCACCGGCACCTGATATCCGGGGCAATAGAATAAAAAGCGCCTCAGTGAGGCGCTTTTTATTTAACGCGAGGCCAAGCTATCATGCGCCTTTCCCAAAGTCAGGCGCCCAAATGCTGCAGCAGTCGCCCCCCTCCATCTCGCCGCCAGCGCTCCTCACCCTGGCGATAACCCTCCCCGTCTTAGTCTCCCGCCACACCCTCCCCCTGGCGACCTTCTACGGCGAATGGACAGCCGCAGTTCTCTGCGTTGCCCTTATCACCGCCTCCCTACTGCAACGCAGACCAGCCAGCAGCTCCAATCCCCTCCCTTTCCTCATTGTCCTGATCGCCGCAAGCCTGCTTCAGGCCCTCACCGGCACAACTGACCTATCAGGCAGCCGACTAGCGACCCTGGCTGTCCTGCTGCTCTGCGGGGCCATGACCGGCGCTCTCCGGCTCTACCTGACTCCCCCTTCCGACAATCAGCGCACCGCCCTCCTCACCGGCCTCGCCTACGGCTGCCTCATCGCCGCACTGCTCGGCGCCCTCACCCAATGGTTCCAACTCTTCCGCCTCGAACCCGATAGCTTCCACCTAGTCTCCCCCTACTTCTACGACACCAACCGCCGCCTCTGGGGCAACCTCAACCAGCCCAACCACCAGGCCACCGTAGAAGGCCTCGCCCTCGCCGCCACCGTCTGGCTAGCCTCGCGTGGCAAGCTGCGCTTCCCGATGTGGCTGGGCGCCGTAATCCTGCTCGAATCCGGCATCGTCCTGTCCGGTTCCCGCACCGGCGTGATCCACGTCGGCATTGCCGCCGTCTACGCGTTGATTGCAGCCTGGCTGGCACGAAACAATGGCGGCTGCCGTAGCCATCCAATGACCCGGCCCGTCGGGCTCGTGGTGGCAGCCGCGCTGCTGGTCGCCGTGCTGCTCATCCTGCAACCGGCAATCAGCGCCGCCGGCCACGCCTTCGACTGGAACCTGTTCGACACCGTGGCCGAGCTTCAGGCCGCCGATCAGACAGCCGCGCGCGTCTCGCTGTGGAAGCACGCGTGGCTCATGTTCAAGACCCATCCCTGGCTCGGCGTTGGCTGGGGTGAGTTCGGCTGGTATCAGTTCGAGCAACTGAAGCAGGTCGGGGTGACCGTCGAGATGTCCCTGCACGCCCACAACGCCATCCTCGACCTGCTGGCCAAGACCGGCATCATCGGCGCGGGCGGCGTGGCGATTGCCTTGTCCGTGTGGCTGTGGCGTGTGGTGCGGGAGCGGCTGATCCGGGGGGATGGCGAGGAGCGGCGGCAGGCGGTGGTCGTGCTGACCTGGCTCGCCATGCTGTGCGCGCACTCGATGCTCGAGTACCCGCTGCACTACCTCTATTTCTTCCTGCCCTTCTGCTTCATGCTGGCCTGGCTGGAGCCCGCCCGTCCGAGCCGGTTCACCGTGCCCGGATGGCTGGTGCGAGCGCTTGGCGTCGTCTTCGTGGTGGTCGCGGGCTGGGTGCTCGTGACGATGTGGCAGGACTACCGCCGCGCCGAAGCCCGCGAGTACGCGGACCAGGCGCATTTCGACAAGCTGCCGATGCCCCGCTTCTGGTTCCGCGAGTATGCCGAAGCCGACCGTGCCCAGCGCACCACGCTCACGCCAGAGAACGCGGCGGCGCTGCTGCCGGCCCATATCGCCGCCGTCCACCTGCTGCCGACGCCGACGATGATCGCCCGCTCGGCATGGCTGTTCGCCCTGACGGGGGAGCCGGACAAGGGTCGTGAATGGCTGGAACGGCTGCGCTACTACTACGCGGGCGACGAGGCCAGGCAGTATGCGTGGGTGAATCGGTCCTGCCAGAACGTGGCGGCGTCAGCGCGACCGCAGGCCTTCTGCGACTGGATAGCGCGGAAGGCCCGGAAAACGCGTGCGGTGGAAGACGCGGATTCCGGGGACGACAACCCTTAGTAGGGCCGGTAGTACCCAGGCGGCGGCGGAGGCGGCGGGTAGTAATAGGCGCGCGGCCGCGGTGCGGGCGCTGCCTCGCTCAGGTTGCCGTAGACCGGCACCTTGTGGCCTGCGGCGTACATGCACTGGATGTACGCGCCGTCGTAGCGTTGCTGCGTCGCGTAGCCGGACGTCTGCGCGGTGCCGGTGCCGATGGCGGCGCCGGTCAGCAGGCCGGCGCCGGCGCCCACGGCGGCGCCCTGGCCACCGCCGAATGCCGCACCCGCCGCGGCGCCCAGCGCGGTACCGATCACCGTGCTGGCGACGGCGCTGGTGTTGGCGGCATCCTGGGTACTCACGCCGCCCGACTGCACGAAGGCGTACTGGCGGCAACTGCCGTCGTCGGCGCGGAACTGGTCGAAAGACTTGCCGGACCCCGGCAGCGCCATCACGCTGGGGCCGGTCGGCACCACGGCGCAGGCGCCGAGGGACAAGGTCGCCGCGGCCAGCAGGACGCGGGAAAGTTGGCTTCTCATAAGTGGCTCTTGTTCAGGTCAGGCCCGCATCAGGAATTGGCCGGCGGTTCCGCCGGGACGCGCTGCCAGCCGCCCGGGCAGGAATGGATGTAGGGATAGTAGCCGTCCGGCTTCGCGCAGTGATACCAGAAGGCCTGCGGCGGCGGCGCACCGCCCTCGAAGCCCGGTCCGGGTGCCGCAACGGCGCCGCCGTCCTGGCCCTGTTCGACGTACTGCGGTGCCTGCTCTGCGCCTGCCATGGCCGGCCCCCCGTAGTAGCCGCCGTAGTAGCCACCGTAGTAGGGATAGGGGGCGTAGTAGGGATATGGGTAGCCCCACCATGCCGGCCCGAAACCGACGCCGACCCCCACAACCACGTGGGAGTGCCCATAGCCGCCGTGCCAGCCGCCGCCATGCCATCCTCCCCCACCGCCGTGCCATCCACCGCCGTGACCCGCCAATGCCGCCGTACTCGCCGTGGCGGCTGCCAGCACCAGCAAATACTGGCTTATCCTGCGCCCGTTCATGATGTTGTCCGTTGTTCGTCAGCGGGCATTGCTCCGATCCCGCCGCTCGGTATGACGTGGCCAGACCGAAGTCCGGCCGCACGGCAGCACGCGGGGTGTCGCCATGTCTGCATTGAACACCAATTCGACCCGAATGGGAGGAATGCGATGCAGGGTGAAATGCAGCGTTACCACTATTACCGCACCCCGCGCATCGCAACCGCCACTCGGACCAATGCCTCAGCCGACCGGCGCCGCTGGCGAGGTCGCGGCTCCCGCCGGCCCCGCCTTCCGCCCCCGATGCACCAGCCGGTACAACACCGGCAGCACCCATAGCGTCAGCGCCGTCGACGACAGGATGCCGCCGATCACCACCGTCGCCAGCGGCCGCTGCACCTCCGCGCCGGTGCCGGTGGCAATCGCCATCGGCACGAAGCCGAGCGACGCCACCAGCGCCGTCATCAGCACCGGCCGCAGCCGCGCCAGCGCGCCGAGCCGCACGGCTTCGTCGAGCGAATGGCCCTCCTCTCGCAGCGAGCGGATGAACGACAGCATCACCAGCCCGTTCAGCACCGCCACGCCCGACAGCGCGATAAACCCCACCGCCGCCGAGATCGACAGCGGAATGCCGCGCAGCCACAGCGCCAGGATGCCGCCCGTCAGCGCGAAAGGAATGCCTGTGAAGACAAGCAGACCGTCCCGCACGTTGTTGAACATGGCGAACAGCAGCGCGAACACCAGCAGCAGCGACAGCGGCACCACGACCTGCAGCCGCTGCGTGGCCGACTCCAGCTGCTCGAAGGTGCCGCCCCAGCGCGTCCAGTAGCCGGGCGGGATCTTCACCTGCTGGCGGATGGCCGCCTCGGCTTCCGGCACGAACGAGCCGATGTCGCGCCCGCGCACGTTGGCGCTGACCACGATGCGGCGCTTGCCGTTCTCGCGCGAGATCTGGTTGGGACCGGGGGCGATGTCGAGCGCCGCCACCTCGCTCAGCGGGATGAAGCTGGCGCGCCCGCCCTCGCGCGGCAAGGCAATCGGCAGCCGGCGCAGCGCCTCCAGGTCGCCGCGCACGGCGTCGGGCAGGCGCACGACGATACCGAAGCGGCGGTCGCCCTGGAAGAACGTGCCCGCCTCGCGGCCCCCGATGGCGATGGCGACGGCCTCCTGCACGTCGCTCATGTTCAGGCCGTAGCGCGCGGCCTTGCGGCGGTCGATGTCGACCGTCAGCATGGGCAGGCCGGTGGTCTGCTCGACCTTCACTTCCGTCGCACCGGGGATGCGCCGCAGTACGGTGGCAATCTTCGCGGCGGTGGCATCGAGCACGGCGTTGTCGTCGCCGAACACCTTCACCGCCACGTCGGAGCGCACGCCCGACAGCAGTTCGTTGAAACGCAACTGGATGGGCTGGGAGAACTCGTAGACATTGCCCGGCAGCTTCGCCGCCTCGGCGCGGAGGGCCGCCAGCAGGTCGTCGCGGGAGCGGTCGGGGTCCGGCCACTCGGCGCGCGGCCTGAGCATGATGTAGCCGTCGGAGATGCTGGGCGGCATCGGGTCCGACGCGATCTCGGCGGTGCCGGTGCTGGCGAAGATACGCCGGACCTCCGGGAACTTCGCCAGCAGCGCCGTCTCGAGCTGCTTCTGCATCTCGATGGATTGCGTCAGGCTCGTACCGGGCACGCGCATGGCCTGTATGGCGATGTCGCCCTCGTCGAGGCTCGGCACGAACTCGCTGCCGAGCCGCGAGGCGACGGCCAGCGACAATGCCACCACCACGGCGGCGAAAGTCAGTACCACCGGTGTATTCGCCAGCGCACGTTCGAGCAGCGGCCGATAGTGCCCCGATGCCCACGCCATCAGCCGGTTGTCATGCTCGGCCACGCGCCCACGAATGCACAGCGCCACCGCCGCCGGCACGAACGTGACCGACAGCGCCATCGCCCCGACCAGCGCCAGCACCACGGTGAAGGCCATCGGATGGAACATCTTCCCCTCCACCCCCGTCAGCGCGAAGATCGGCAGGTACACCACCATGATGATGAGCTGGCCGAACAGCAGCGGCCGGCGCGCCTCGCGGGCGGCGGCGAACACCGCCTCGAAGCGCTCCACCTGCGTCAGCACCCTGCCCTCCCGCGCCTGCGCATGGGCCAGCCGGCGCAGGCAGTTCTCGACGATCACCACCGCGCCGTCGACGATGATGCCGAAGTCCAGCGCGCCCAGGCTCATCAGGTTCGCGCTGACCTTGTACTGCGCCATGCCGGTGAACGTGAACAGCATCGACAACGGAATCACCAGCGCCGTGATCACCGCCGCGCGGATATTGCCGAGGAAGAGGAGCAGGACGGCGATGACGAGCACCGCGCCTTCCAGCAGGTTCTTCTTCACCGTGGCGATGGCCTTGTCGACCAGCGCGGTGCGGTCATAGACGGTCACCACCTTCACACCGGCCGGCAGCGAGCGGTTGACGGCCTCGACCTGCCGGTCCACCGCCTGCGCCACCGCGCGGCTGTTCTCGCCGATCAGCATGAAGACGGTGCCGAGCACCACCTCCCGGCCATTCTCCGTGGCGGCACCCGTGCGCAATTCGCGGCCAGGCTCGACGTCCGCGATATCGCGCACGCGCACCGGCTGCCCCTGCGCGCTGCCGACGATGGTGTCGCGGATATCGTCCAGCGAGCGCACCTGTCCCGGCGCCCGCACGAGGTACTGCTCGCCGCGCCGCTCGATATAGCCGGCCCCCACGTTCTCGTTGTTGCGCTCCAGCGCGTTCACGACGTCGGCCAGCGTGAAGCCGTAGGCCGCCAGCCGCTCCAGGCTCGGCGCGATCAGGTACTCCCTGACAAACCCGCCGCTCACGTTGATTTCGGTCACGCCCGGCACATTACGCAGCTGCGGCCGGACCACCCAGTCCTGCAACTCGCGCAGGTCGGTGGTCGTATAGCGCGTGCCGTCGGCCTTGCGCGCGTCGGGCGCGGCCTCGACCGTCCACAGGTAGATCTCGCCCAGCCCCGTCGAGATCGGCCCCATGGCGGGCGTGACGCCAGGCGGCAGCCGGTCGCGCGCCTCCTGGATGCGCTGGTTGACCAACTGGCGGGCGAAGTGGATGTCGGTGCCATCGCGGAAGATGACCGTCACCTGCGACAGGCCGTAGCGCGACAGCGAGCGCGTCTGCTCCAGTCCCGGCAGGCCCGCCATCACGGTCTCGATGGGCCACGTGATGCGCTGTTCCGTCTCCAGCGGCGAATACCCCGGCGCGGCGGTGTTGACCTGCACCTGCACGTTGGTGATGTCGGGCACGGCGTCGATGGGCAGGCGCGTGTAGTGGTACGCCCCCAGCGCCGCCATGCCGAGCACGGCGAACATGACCAGCCAGCGCTGCGCGATGGCGAAGCGGATGATGCGTTCGAACATGTCGGCCCTCCGCTTCAATGGTCGTGCCCGGCGCTGTCCTTGCCGAGTTCGGACTTCAGGATGAAGCTGTTGGCGACCGCCACGCGCGCGCCGGCCTGCAGCCCTTCGACGATCTCCACGCGCCGGCCGTCGCTGCGGCCGGTCTTGACCGGTTGCGCGGCAAACCCGCCCGGCACGGCGACGAAGACCACGCTCTGGCCGTCCACCTGCTGCACGGCATCGGCCTCGACCGCCACCGGCACCTGCGCCTCGCGCCCCACCACGTTCACCGTGACGAACAGGCCGGGCCGCCATGCCATGTCGGGATTGGTCAGCGTGACCCGCGCCTTGGCGGTGCGGGTCTGCTCGCCCAGCAGCGCGCCCACGTACGACACCGTCCCCTCGGCCGTACCGTCGAACGCCGTCGAGCTGATGGTCACGCGCTCGCCCAGCCGCACGCTGGCGAGGTCGCGCGCCGACACCACGAACTCGGCCCACACCGTGGACAGGTCGGAGATCGTGAAGATCGAAGCGTCTTCCTTCACCGCCTCGCCCAGCGCCAGGTGCTTCTCGACGACGATGCCGTCGAACGGCGCCCGCAGTTCGAACTGATTGAGCGACTTCGACGCCGGCTGCGCGCCGAGGGCGGTCAGCTTCTGCTGCGCGTTCTGCACCGCGATCTCGGCCTCCTGCAGTGCCGTGCGCGCCTGCAGGTAGTCCTGCTCGGCCGACACCTTCTCCTCCCACAGCCGCTTCTCGCGCGCGTAGGTGGTGCGCGCCAGTTCCAGCCGCTTCTGCGCGGCCAGCAGTTCGCTGCGCTGCTCGGCGAGCGCCGTGCTGGCGATCACGGCCAGCACCTGCCCCTTCTTCACGGGCTGGCCGAGGTTGGCGGGCACGTCCTGCGCCACGCCCGCGAGGCGCGGCACGACGTGCGCGGTGCGGTCCTCGTTGAAGCGGATTTCGCCGGGGAATTGCTGGCCGGAGCGGATCGCCGCCGGACCGGCCGTGGCGAGGCCGATGCCGGCGGCCTTCACCTGCTCGTCCGACAGCCCGATCCGGCCCTCCTCGTGCTTGCCCCCGCCCTGTTCCTTGCCGGTGGCGCCCGCCTGCGTGGCCTGCGCTTCGTTGCCGTGACCATGTTCGTCATCGCCGTCCGGTGACGTCCGCCCGCCGGACAGCACCGCACCAATGGCGAGCCCGCCCGCCACGATCATCGCCGCGATGGCGGCCTTCTGTTTCTTCGTCATTGCCATGTTCGGGAGTCCCGGCGTCAGCGACCGAGGATGCGGTCGATGGTGGTGGCGGACTGGTAGGTCCGGGCGAGCACGCCGAGGTAGCGGATTCGTGCCTGGAAGAGCGTGCGCTGCGCGTCGAGCACGTCGAGGAAGCCGAACTTGCCGGCCTCGAAGCCCTTGCTGGCCGCCTCGTAGGCCTGCTGGGCGGCGGGCAGGACGGTGTCCTTCAGTGTCTGCGCCGCCGCGCGCGACACCGCCAGTTGTCCCGACGCCTGCTGCAGTTCGCTGGCCAGCCGGATGCGCGTGGCGAGTGTCTCGTCGCGCGCCTTGTCGGCGCGGCGCATGGCCTCGTACAGGTTGCCCTGGTTGCGGTCGAACAGCGGCAGCGGCACGGCCACGCCGAGCACGGCCATGTTGCGGTTGGCGTCGTTGTCGCGCTTGGCGCCCACGCTCAGCGTAACGTCCGGATACCGGCGGCTGCGCTCGACGTCGACCAGCGCGGCGCGGCGGCCTTCCTCCTGTTGCTGCGCGAGCAGCAGGGGCGAGCCGTCCAGCGCGGTGCGCAGCGCCTCGGGACCGGGGCGCGACGGCAGCGCGTCGAGGTCGCCCTGCGCCTCGGTGAACCGGGGTGCGGCGTTGCCCCATAGCGCCGAGAGGGCGAGGCGCGACGACTGCAGTTCGGCCGTCGCCTCGGCCAGTTCGAGTTCGGCATTGGCCTGCTCGACCCGCGCCCGGGTCTCCTCGAGCGGCGGCACCTTGCCGGCCGCCACGCGCCGGCTCGCCACGCGCACGCCGCCGGCGGCGATGTCGACCGAGCCGGACGCCAGCTTCACGCGCTCCTGCGCCACCATCACGGCGAAGAAGCCGGCGATGACGCTGGCGCGCAGGTCAGCCCGCAGGCTGCCCAGTTCGGCCTGCGCCACCTCGCGGCCCCGCTCGGCGGCGGCGATGCGGGCCGGGCGCTTGCCGCCGATTTCCAGCGGGATGTTGAACTGGCCGGTCGTGGCGCGCGTGGACGGCCGCACGTCCTCCACGAGCGCCGCGAACTCGGGATTGCGGAACGTGCGCGCCTGCATGACGGCGCCGTCGTTGGCCTCCACCTCGCGGCCGGCGGCGGCGAGCGTGAAGTTGCCGGCGGCGGCGAGGGCCAGCGCGGCGTCGAGCGTCAGCGGGCCGGATGGCTCGGCTTCTGCAACGGGGGATGCCGCCGTCGGCACCGGCAATGGCACCGGCAATGGCTGGGCGCCAGCCGGCAGGAATGGGCCGGACAGGGCTGCTGTCAGCCCGAGCGGCAGGAAAAATCTTCGCATCGAATTGCTCCGGATAACCAGGGAAATTCGGCGAGACGAGCGGAGGGAAGGGATCGAACGTCTCGCCGGCTATGCGAGACGGGACCATTGAGGGCGTTCTGGCGCCCGGGGACTCAGCGAGGTGAAGGCCGCGCGCGGCGATGGGGCGATGGTGTCGCCCCGTTGCACCGGCGGCGTGAAGGCGTCGGGAGGATTGACCAGCGGCTGCAGGGCGGCGTGGCAGAAGCTGCAGTCGTTGTCGAAGGCGGCGACCTTGACGTCGCCCTTTGACTTGTCGGTCGAAGCCTTGGCTGCAACCTTTTCGATGGCCACCTTGCCCGCCCCGATCTCGTGGTGATGCACGTGATGACCGATATGCCACGGCGCATCCGGCCCCTCGTGCCCGCAATAGGCAGCCGCCGCCGCCCAGCTGAACTGGAAGGGCAAGAGCAAGGCGAGGAGGAGAAGCAGGAACCGTCGCATGGGTGCCGGGGGTGACCGAGGCGCCGAGTTTACCGCAGATCCAGTCCATGGGTGCCGATGGCGGCGCTTGCCCCCGTCCGAAAGCAACCCGCCACTGTCGCGCCACGCCGGCAGGCCGTGTACCGGCACATTTGCGCTGATCTGTACCGGTACTGTACCGGCCTCACCCCGTAGACTGCTTCCATCCGATCTTCCCCGCCGTCCCGCCATGTCGCTCCCCGACCTCGCTTCCACCCTTCCCGCGACCTTCTACGCCTTCTGCGCCTTCGCGCTGGTGTCGTCGATCACGCCTGGCCCCAACAACACCATGGTGCTCGCCTCCGGCGTCAATTTCGGCTTCGCCCGCACCGTGCCGCACCTGCTTGGCATCAGCGGCGGCTTCGCGCTGATGGTGGCGCTGGTCGGGCTGGGCCTCGGCTCGCTCTTCACCGCCTTCCCGTGGACGTGGGACGTGATGCGCGTGGTCGCTACCGTCTACCTCGTCTGGCTCGCCTGGAAGCTGGCGACCAGCGGCGGCCTGCAGGAGCGCGACGTGGCGCGGCCGATGGGCTTCCTGCGCGCGGTGGCGTTCCAGTGGGTCAATCCCAAGGCGTGGGTGATGGCGGTCGGCGCCTGCAGCACGTACACGCTGAGCCAGAACGTGTGGATCAACGTCGCCCTGCTGGCCGGCGTGTTCGGCGTGATCAACCTGCCCAGCGTGGCGATGTGGGCGGTCTGCGGCGCGGCGCTGCGGCGCTGGCTGGCGCGGCCGCGCGTGCTGCGGGCGTTCAACGTCGGCATGGCGCTGCTGCTGCTGGCGTCGCTCTGGCCAATTTTGGCGGGGCACGCTTAACCAAGCGTCAGCTTGAAAAAACCGTCGTCTCCGCTTCCGGCGGGGACGACGGCTAGGGTTACGACAACTTCCAGGCAGCTCCAGGACCTGTTTTTCCTCCTCGGTGTTTTCCCGCCCCACCCGATACGGGTGATCAGGTCGCGGATCCCACACACGGACAATAGATGTCCGGGAAAAGAAACAACAACACCGAGGAGAACCCCATGCCGCTTCCGCATTTCCGGCGCGCGCGCCCGACGCTCGCCGCCGCGCTCGCCTTCGTGACCGCCGGGGCAGCAATGCCCGTGTATGCTGCTCCCGCCGCCGCCCACGCTGCGGCCAAGGTCGACACCGCCTACATCGCCGCCAACGCCGCCACCACGCGCGACTGGCCGAGCTACGGCCTCGACTACGCCGAGACCCGCTTCAGCAAGCTCGACAGGATCAACGCCGCCAACGTCAAGGATCTCGGCCTCGCCTGGACCTACAACCTCGAATCCACGCGCGGCGTCGAGGCGACCCCGCTGGTGGTGGACGGCGTGATGTACGTCAGCGCCTCGTGGAGCGTGGTCCACGCCATCGACACCCGCACCGGCAAGCGCCTGTGGACCTTCGACCCCAAGGTCGACAAGTCGCACGGCTACAAGGGCTGCTGCGACGTGGTCAGCCGCGGCGTGGCGCTCTACCAGGGCAAGGTCTTCGTGGCCGCCTTCGACGGCCGGCTGATCGCCCTCGACGCGGCCAGCGGCAGGAAACTGTGGGAGAAGGACACCATCGCCGACCACAAGCGCGCCTACACCATCACCGGCGCGCCGCGCGTCTTCAACGGCAAGGTGATCGTCGGCAACAGCGGCGCCGAATACGGCGTGCGCGGCTATATCACCGCCTACGACGCCGCCACCGGCGCGCAGAAATGGCGCTGGTTCACGGTGCCGGGCGACCCCTCGAAGCCGTTCGAGGACGCCTCCATGGCCCGCGCCGCCCAGACCTGGGACCCCGCCGGCAAGTGGTGGGAAGCCGGCGGCGGCGGCGGCACTGCGTGGGACACCCTCACCTTCGATCCCGAGCTGAACCTGATGTACGTGGGCACCGGCAACGGCTCGCCGTGGGCGCACCGCACGCGCAGCCCGGCCGGCGGCGACAACCTCTACCTCGCCTCCATCGTCGCCCTCGACCCCGACACCGGCCGCTACGTCTGGCACTACCAGGAAACCCCGGGCGACAACTGGGACTACACGTCGACCTCGCCGATGATCCTGGCCGACCTGACCATCGACGGCGCGCCGCGCAAGGTCATCCTGCACGCGCCGAAGAACGGCTTCTTCTTCGTGCTCGACCGCACCAACGGCAAGTTCATCTCGGCGAAGAACTACGTGCCGGTGAACTGGACCACCGGCTACGACGCCAACGGCCGCCCGACCGAGGTGGCCGAGGCCCGCGCCACCGACAAGCCGTTCGACGCCATCCCCGGCCCCTACGGCGGCCACAACTGGCAGGCGATGTCGTTCAACCCGAAGACCGGGCTGGTCTACCTGCCGGCGCAGAACGTGCCGTCGAACCTGATGGACGACAAGCGCTGGAGCTTCAACGAGACCAAGCCGGGCGCGCCGCTCAGCGCGCTGGGCTGGAACACCGGCAAGATCCTCGGCAGCGCATCGCCGTCGAACAAGCCGTTCGGCCGGCTGATCGCGTGGGACCCGGTGCAGCAGAAGGCGGTGTGGACGCAGGAATACGTCTCGCCGTGGAACGGCGGCACGCTGACCACGGCCGGCGACCTCGTGTTCCAGGGCACCGCCGACGGCCGCTTCCTCGCCTACAACGCCACCTCCGGCGAGAAGCTGTGGGAGTCGCCCACCGGCACCGGCGTGGTGGCCGCGCCCGTCACGTACATGGTCGACGGCAAGCAGTACGTGTCGATCGCCGTGGGCTGGGGCGGCGCCTACGGCCAGTTCCGCCGCGTGGCCAACCGCGAGGGCCCGGGCACGGTCTACACCTTCGCCGTGGGCGGCAAGGCGCCGCTGCCCGAATTCGCCAAGGCACGCGTGGGCGAGCTGCTGGCGGGGGTGAAGTACAACCCGGCCGACGCCAAGGCCGGCGCCGCGCTCTACGTCAGCGCCTGCGTGGCCTGCCACGGCGTGCCGGGCGTGGACCGCGGCGGCAACATCCCCAACCTCGGCTACATGCCGGCGGCGTACATCGAGCACCTGCAGAACTTCGTGTTCCAGGGCCCGGCCATGTCGCGCGGCATGCCTGACTTCACCGGCAAGCTGAGCGCGGAGGACGTCGACAAGATCAAGGCGTTCATCCAGGGCACCGCGGACGCCATCCGGCCGAAGATGGCGAAGGCTGCCGAGTAAGGCACATCGCCCCCCGTCGCCCCCGCGAACGCGGGGGCCCAGCGACTTTCCCGGCGCTTCTCAAAGCCGCTGGGTCCCCGCGTTCGCGGGGACGACAATGTAGGACACCGCCGACTGGGCATCGGCGGCTTCCAGGTGCTACCGTTAAGGCCATGTCTTCTCCCTCCCTCGGAGGACCGCCATGGCCGCGCGCTCCATCGCCACCCTGTCCCTGAGCTTCGGGCTCGTCTCCATTCCGGTGAAGGTCTACTCGGCCACGGAATCGAAATCGTCGATCGGCTTCAACCTGCTCCACAAGGGCTGCGGCTCGCGCCTGAAGCAGCAGTACGTGTGCCTGCGCGAAGACGTGGTGGTCGAGCGCGACCAGATGGTCAAGGGCTACGAGTTCGAGAAGGACCACTACGTCGTCTTCGAGCCCGACGAGCTGAAGGCACTGGAAGATGCCGCCGAGCAGACCATCGACATCGTCGCCTTCATGCCGGCCGGCGCCATCGATCCGATCTACTACGACAAGGCCTACTACCTCGGCCCCGACAAGCGCGGCGCCAAGCCGTACAACCTGCTCGCCGAGGCCATGCGCCACACGGAGACCTGCGCGCTCGCCAAGTGGACGTGGAAAGGCAAGCAGTACATGGTGCAGGTGCGGCCCGGCCCGGATGGACTCGTGCTCCAGCAACTGCTCTATGCCGACGAGGTGCGCTCGATGGCCGATCTGCACGTGGAGCAGACCACGGTGTCGGCGGCCGAACTCTCGCTGGCCGAGCAGTTGATCGGCCAGAACGCGGTGGACAACTACGACCCGGCCGCCTACGTCGACGAAGAGAAGCAGCGCATCCTGGCCGGCATCGACAAGAAGATCGCCGGCAAGAAGATCACGGTGTCCGAGGAAGCCGCACAGCGCCATGCCGGCGGTGGCGGCGAGGTGATCGACCTGATGGCGGCGCTGAAGGCGAGCCTGGGCAGCGGCAAGCGCACGCCTGCCGCCAGTGCGGCCGCTTCAACCCGTTCCGCCCCTGCAGCCCGCAAGACGGCGGCGAAGGAAGCCGCCCCGAAGGAGACTGCGAAGGCTGCCGTGAAGGAGCCCGCGCCACGCAAGACCGCGCGCCGCACCGCGAACGTCGAGCCCATCGCCCAGGCGCCGGCACGCAAGACCGCCCGCAAGTGAGCGGGGAGGAAGTGAGCGGGGTGGATGAGACGGGCCGGCACGCCACGCCAGCCGGTGCCGCATGACATCCAGCAAGGGATTACGTGGGATCACATGGGCGACCGCATGCCTGACCGAATGAGCGAGCGCGCCACCGACCGCCTGTCCGACGAATGCAGCCGGACCGGACGCACCTACGGCATGCAGGACGTGCGCGCTGTCGGCATCAGCCGCGCCGTGGTCGACGGCCTGCTGGTGGGCGGCATCGTCCATCCGTCGCGCGGCCCCCGCGGCGAGTTGCGCTTCAGCTTCGAGGACGTGGTGTCGTTCCGCGCCGCGCAGTCGCTACGCGACGCGCACATTCCCACGCGGCAGATCGTGCGCGCCCTGCGCCGCCTGCAGGAGCGCCCGGCCGAGGCGGCTGGCTGCCGCCTGGCCGCCGTCGGTGGCAAGCTCGCGATCCGCGAGGGCGACCGGCAGTGGCACGTCGACACCGGCCAGCTTCTCCTCGACTTCGAGCCCGCCACCGCGCCGGCAACCGTATTCGACTTCCCGTCGCGCCAGCCTTCCGGCGACCGTGTCTCCCAGGCCCAGCGCGAGGCCGACGCCGGCCACTGGTTCGACACCGCCCTCCACCTCGAGCCGGAGGACCCCGCGGCCGCCGAAGCCGCCTACCGACGCGCCCTCGACACGCTGCCCACCTGCCTCGACGCCTGGCTCCATCTCGGCTGCATGCTGTGCGACGCGGGCCGCCATGCCGACGCCATCGCCCTATACGACGACGGCCTCGCCGCCCTGCCGCGCGAACCGCTGCTGCACTTCAACCTCGCCATCGCCCTAGAAGACGCCGGCCAGCCCCGCGCTGCGCTCGACCACTACGCGCACGCCATCGCCCTAGCGCCCGACTTTGCCGATGCGCATTTCAATGCGGCCCGCCTGCACGAACTGCTCGGCGATGCGCGCAGCGCGATCCGTCATTACAGCCAGTACCGGCGGCTGCACCCGGCCTGAGCCGTAAATCACCCACAACTACGGAGATCGACCATGGAAGGCGTCTGGTCAGAGGTCTACGCCGCGCTGCGTGCCGAATTCGCCGACGTGCCCGACGTGCGCGAACTCACCCGCATCGTGTCGCGGCTGACGCTGGCGGTCGTGCTGGGCGGACTGATCGGCTACGAGCGCGAGACGGCAGGCAAGGCGGCCGGGCTGCGCACGCACATGCTGGTGGCGCTCGGCTCCGCGCTGTTCGTGCTCGTGCCGCTGCAGGCCGGCGTGCCGCTGGCCGACATGAGCCGCGTGCTGCAGGGCGTGGCCTCCGGCGTCGGCTTCCTCGGCGCCGGCGCGATCATCAAGCTGAACAGCGAGGAAGACATCCGCGGCCTGACCACGGCGGCCGGCATCTGGATGGTGGCCGCCATCGGCGTCGCGGCCGGCATGGGACGCGAGGCGACGGCGGTGGTCGCCACGGTCTTCGCGCTGGTGATCCTGCAGATCCTCTACTGGTTCAGGAAGTAGGCGGCGCCGACGACAGGAGCGAGGCGGGCGACGTCTCCGCCGCCGCTACGCCATTCGCCCCCGCCGGCACCCGGCTCAGGCGCTCTTTGCGCCGGCCGCCTCCTGCTGCCGCAACAGGAACCGCTGGATCTTCCCGCTCGGCGTCTTCGGCAGGCTGTCGACGAACACGATCTCGCGCGGATACGCATGCGCCGCCAGCCGCCGCCGCACGAGCTGGCGCAGTTCCTCCGCCAACGCATCGTCGCCCGTCACGCCGGACTTGAGCACGACGAAGGCCTTCACGATCTCCGTGCGCTCCGGGTCGGGCTTGCCGATCACCGCTGTCTCGGCCACGGCCGGGTGTTCGAGCAGGCTGCTCTCCACATCGAACGGCCCGATGCGGTAGCCCGACGAGGTGATGATGTCGTCGCCGCGCCCGACGAAGGCAATGCTGCCATCCTCCGCCAGCTCGACCGTGTCGCCCGTCAGGTAGTACTTGCCGACGAAGGCCGACGTCGGCTGCCGCCAGTACCCCGGGAAGAAGAACAGCGGCGACTGCTCGCGGTCCACCGCGAGGGTGCCCTGCTGGTGCGGCGGCAGTTCCTTGCCGTCATCATCGACCACCGCCAGCCGGTAGCCCGGGATCGGGAAGCCGGCGGAGCCCGCGCGCACCACATGGGCGAACGCGTGGAAGTTGCACAGGGTCATGCCGGTCTCGGTCTGGCCGTAGTGGTCGTGGATCGTGCAGCGCAGGTGTTCGGCGAACCAGCGGATGACCTCGGGATTGAGCGGCTCGCCCGCGCTGCTTACCACGCGCAGCTTGCCCGCCACGGCCGACGCCGCCTCTGGACCGGCCGCCACCAGCATCCGGTAGGCGGTCGGCGAGCCGGCCAGGTTGGTGATGCCGTACTTGCCGATCACCCGGTACGTGCTCTCGACCGAGAACGGGCCGTCGTAGAAGGTCGTCGCGTGGCCGAGCAGCAGCGGGCCGATGGCCGCGTAGTAGAGGCCGTAGGCCCAGCCGGGGTCGGCGATGTTCCAGAAGGCGTCCTCGTCGCGCAGCCCCACGGCGTGGCGCATGTACATCTGGAAGGCCATCAGCGCCCGGTGGGGCACCGCCACGCCCTTGGCCAGCCCGGTCGTGCCGGAAGTGAACAGCATCAGCATCGGATCGTCGCCCTTGCGCATGACCGGCGCGAAGCTGTCGGCGTGGCGGGCGAGTTCGGCGCCGAAGTCGATGTCGCCGGCAACGGTGGCGCCGAGCGTCATCACCGCCGGACAGCCCTCGACCTCGTCCAGCTTGTGCCGGTTGACCGGGTCGGTCACGATCAGCTTCGCCTCGCTCGCCCCCAGGCGGTATTCGATCGCCTTGGGCCCGAAGGCGGTAAAGAGCGGCTGGTACACCGCGCCGGCGCGCAGGGTGCCCAGGATCACGACGAGCAGTTCCGGCACGCGCGGCAGCAGGCCGGCGATGCGGTCGCCCGGCTGCACGCCACGGCTCACCAGGAAATTGGCGAAGCGCGACGACCGCTCGCGCAGTTCCTCGAACGTCATCACGCTGCTGCGGCCGTCCTGCCCCTCCCAGTACAGTGCGACACGCCCCGGCGTCGCATGCCGGTCGCAGCATTCGATGGCGGCATTGATGCCGTTGGCGAAATCGCCGGAGAACGTGGCTGCCAGGTCACCGGGACGGAAGGCCGCGGCGAAGGCGGCGTAGTCCGGGGGGCTGGCGTCGGGGGAGGCGGAGGGAGCGATGCGATCTGCCATGTCTGGGGCCATGTCTGGGTCCTTCACGGTGAAGTGGCTGGAATCCGGGTTGGGCGCAAGCTTAGGGGGCGATCCTCGCGCTGCCGATGCCCGAAGCCTCCAACATCGGTGGTGTCTTTTGCCACGCGGGTTAACCCGCAAGGGCTCGCGGGTCGTCCGCGATGCGGGGCGTCGCCCGCCGCACTTGCCGGCGCGCCCGCCCCCGCGCCGGCCTATACTGGCGAAGCCCGCAACCGGAGCCCCGTCCATTCGCCCGATGCCCGCCGCCCCCAGTTCCGCCCCCACTTCCGCCCCACCGCAAGCCGAAGCGCCCGCCTTCCTCGCCGGCGGCGGCGAGCTCGGCGAACGGATTCGTGCACACGACTGGACGCGCACGCCGCTCGGCCCGCCGCACCAGTGGCCGCCGAGCCTGCGCACCGCCATGCGCATCATGCTGGCCTCGCGCCAGCCCATCTGGGTCGGCTGGGGCAGCGACCTGCGCTTCTTCTACAACGACCCCTACAAGTCGATCATCGGCGGCAAGCACCCGGCCGCGCTCGGCGAGCCCACGGCGGTGGTCTGGCGCGAAATCTGGAGCGAGATCGAGCCGCTGCTCGCCACCGCCATGAGCGGCAGCGCCGGCACCTTCGACGAGCAGAAGCTGCTCATCATGGAGCGCAACGGTTACCCGGAGGAGACCTACTACACCTTCTCCTACAGCCCGATCCCGGACGAGGACGGCCGCGCCGGCGGCATCCTCTGCGCCAACAGCGACGACACCCAGCGCGTGCTCGCCGAACGCCAGCTGAGCGTGCTGCGCGAGCTGGGCGCCGCCACCGCCAATGCCCGCAGCACCGGCGAAGCGGCCGCCCTGGCCATGGGCGCCCTCGCCGGCAATCCGCGCGACATTCCCTTCGCGCTGCTCTACCTGCCGGACGAAGGCCCCGACGGCGTGACACTTGCCGGCGCGGTCAACATCGACGCCGGCCATCCCGCGGGGCCGCCCGCCATGCGCGCCGACAGCGCCCCGTGGCCCTTCGCCGACGCCCTGCGCCGGCAGGAGACCGTGGTCGTGCCGGTGCCCGCCGACCGTTTCGCGGCGCCGCTGCCGACCGGCGCCTGGAACGTGCCCCCCGCGCAGGTAGCGGTGGTGCCGGTGCTGCCCTCGGGCGCCATCGCGCGCGGCGGCGTGCTGGTGATCGGCCTGAATCCGTACCGGCTCTTCGACGCGGGCTACCGCAGCTTCCTCAACCTCGTGGCCGGCCAGGTCGGCTCGGCCATCGGCTATGCCCAGGCCTACGAGCGGGAGCGCCACCGCGCCGAGGCGCTGGCCGAGGTCGACCGCGCCAAGACCACGTTCTTCTCCAACGTCAGCCACGAGTTCCGCACGCCGCTCACGCTGATGCTGAGTCCGCTCGAAGACCTGCTGCGCCGCCCCGACCTCGACGCCGAGGCGCGCGCGCTGCTCGACATCACGCAGCGCAACGGCCTGCGGCTGCTCAAGCTGGTCAATGCGCTGCTCGACTTCTCGCGCATCGAGGCGGGCCGCATGCAGATGCAGCGCCAGCCCACCGACGTCGCCAGCTTCACGGCCGACCTCGCGGCGCTGTTCCGCTCGGCCATCGAGGGCGCCGGCATGGCGCTGGTGGTCGACTGCCCGCCGCTGCCGGCGCCGGTCGCGGTGGACCGCGGCATGTGGGAGACCATCGTCCTCAACCTCGTGGCGAACGCGTTCAAGTTCACCTTCGAGGGCACCATCACGGTGAGCGTCCGGTCCGCGCCGGACGGCGGCGTGACGCTCGACGTGACCGACACCGGCATCGGCATCCCCGTCCACGAACTGCCGCGCCTGTTCGAGCGTTTCCATCGCGTCAGCGGCGCGGAGGGACGGTCGATCGAAGGCAGCGGCATCGGCCTCGCGCTGGTACAGGAACTGGTGCGGCTGCACGGCGGGACGGTCGGCGTGCGCAGCGGGCCCGGCAAGGGCAGCCGGTTCACGGTGGCGCTGCCGGCGGCGGGCATGTCGGACGCGGACCTCGACGCCGCCGCCGCCGACGCGACCCATGCGGTCGCCGCCGCGAGCGGCCACGCCAACGCCTATGTGGATGCGGCACTGCGCTGGGGGCCGGGACTGGAGGGCGACAACGTGGTGCCGGCCAATGTGTCCGATGCGGCCGGCCCGGGCACCGTCGCCGGTATCGCGCAGGCAGCCGACATGGCGCCGGCGGGCATGAGTGGAGAGAAGGAAGCGGGCAAGCCGTCCATCCCGCCCCGCCTCGCCCCCGGCCGCGTGCTCGTGGTCGACGACAACGCCGACCTGCGCGACTACATGCGCCGCATCCTCGGCGGCGCCGGGCACCACGTCCGTCTCGCCGCCGACGGCGAGGAGGCCTTGCGCATCGCGCGCGCCGAGGCGCCGGAGCTGATCGTGTCCGACGTGATGATGCCGCGCCTCGACGGCTTCGGCCTGTTGCGCGAACTGCGCGCCGACGCCGCCTTGCGCGACACGCCCGTCCTGCTGCTATCGGCCCGCGCCGGCGAGGAAGCGCGCGTGAGCGGCATCGGCAGCGGCGCCGACGACTACCTGACCAAGCCCTTCTCCGCGCGCGAGCTGCTCGCGCGCGTGGCCGGCAACCTGCAGCTCTCGCGCCTGCGCCGCGAGACCGAGCGCAACCTGCGCGACGAGGCGCGCACGCTCGAAGTGCTCAACGCCGTGGGCGCGGCCGTCTCCAGCGAGCTCGACCTCGACCGCGCCGTGCAGGTGGTCACCGACGCCGCCACGGAACTCACGGGCGCGGCGTTCGGCGCCTTCTTCTACAACGTGGTGAACCCGCAGGGCGAGGCGTACATGCTGTACACGCTGTCGGGCGTGCCGCGCAGCGCGTTCGAGCGCTTCCCGATGCCGCGCAACACCGCCGTCTTCGCGCCGACCTTCAACGGCGAAGGCATCGTGCGCGCCGACGACATCACGCAGGATCCACGCTACGGCCACAACGCGCCGCGCCACGGCATGCCCGAGGGCCACCTGCCGGTGCGCAGCTACCTCGCCGCCCCGGTCATCTCGCGCACCGGCGAAGTCGTCGGCGGGCTGTTCTTCGGCCATCCGCAGCCGGGCGTCTTCACGGAGCGCGCCGAACGGCTGCTGGTCGGCATTGCCGCGCAGGCCGCCAGCGCCATCGACAACGCGCGGCTCTACCAGGCCGCGCAGACGGAGATCGCCGAACGCTCGCGCGCGCAGGAAGCGCTGCACGAGCTGAACGCGACGCTGGAAAAGCGTATCGGGGAGGCGGTGGAGGCGCTGCGCAAGTCGGACGAAGCCCTGCGCGTGGCGCAGAAGATGGAAGCCATCGGCAAGCTGACCGGCGGCGTGGCGCACGACTTCAACAACCTGCTGCAGGTGATCGGCGGCAACCTTCAACTGCTCGGCAACGACGTGGCCGCCGACGAGCGCGCCGCGCAGCGCGTGCGCAACGCGATGGCGGGCGTGGCGCGCGGGGCCAAGCTCGCGTCGCAACTGCTGGCGTTCGGCCGGCGCCAGCCGCTCGCGCCGAAGGTGGTCAATCTCGGCCGCTTCATCCGCGGCCTCGACGACATGCTGCGCCGCGCGCTCGGCGACGGCATCGAGATCGAGACCGTCGTGGCCGGTGGCCTGTGGACCACGATGGTCGATCCGTTCCAGGTGGAGAACTCGCTGTTGAACCTGGCCATCAACGCACGCGACGCCATGCATGGCCACGGCAAGCTGACCATCGAGGCCGGCAACGCGTGGCTCGACGAGGCCTACGCGCGCCACAACGGCGACGTGGCGCCGGGCCAGTATGTGGTGGTGGCCGTGACCGACACCGGCATCGGCATGCCGCCCGAGATCCGCGAGCACGTGTTCGAGCCGTTCTTCACGACCAAGCCCGAGGGGCAAGGCACGGGCCTGGGCCTCAGCATGGTCTACGGCTTCGTGCGCCAGTCCGGCGGCCACGTGAAGATCTACAGCGAGCCGGGCCAGGGCACCACGGTGCGGCTGTACCTGCCGCGCGTGCGGCAGGAAGAGGACGTGGAGACGGAAGTCGATCCCGGGCCGGCGTGGGGCGGCAGCGAGACCGTGCTGGTGGTGGAGGACGACGAGGACGTGCGCGCGACGGTGGTCGAGATGCTGTCCGACCTCGGCTACCGCGTGCTGAAGGCGAAGGATGCGGCGAGCGCGCTCGCCATCGTCGAAAGCGGCGTGCCGGTGGACGTGCTGTTCAGCGACGTGGTGATGCCCGGCCCGCTGCGCAGCACCGAGATGGCGCGCAAGGTGCGCGAGCGGCTGCCGTCGATCGCGGTGCTGTTCACGTCGGGCTATACCGACAACGCCATCGTCCACGCGGGTCGGCTCGACGAAGGCATCGACCTGCTCAGCAAGCCGTACACGCAGGAGGCACTGGCGCGCAAGGTGCGGATGGTGCTGCAGAAGGCCGCGTCCGGGCCGGCGCGGGCGCCCGTGCCGGCGCCATCGCCGTCGATCTTCCTCGCGCCCGCGCCAGTGGTTGCGCCTGTCCGGGCGCCCCTCGCGGCCCCGGCCGCCGCGCCCGGCACGCCGCGCATCCTCTTCGTCGAGGACGACGAGCTCGTACGCGCCAGCACCGCCGAGCTGCTGCGGACCTTCGGCTTCGACGTGCGGGACGTGCCCGACCCGCATGCCGCGATGGCGCAATTGCAGGCGGGGACCTTTGACGTGCTCCTGACCGACGTCGGCCTGGCCGGCGCCTCCGGCGTGCAGCTGGCCGTCGACGCATGCGCCCGCCTGCCGCAACTGCGCGTGGTATTCCTCACCGGCGCCGAGATCGTGCTCGACGCCACGCAGCGCGCCGCGCTGCCGCATGCGGCGGTGGTGCGCAAGCCGTACCAGATCGACGCCTTCCTCGCAGTGCTGGCGGGCTAGGCGCCTCCACCCGTCCGCCCCTGCTGCCCTCCTGCTGCCATCCTGCTGCCCTCCTATACTGCCCTGACGTGCCATGCGGCCTCGTGCCTGCGTCGGGGTCACATGGTGTTCCTGGTGGATATCGATCCGCCGACCTTCATCACAGGAGACACAACCATGGCTGCAACTGCCCACTATGTAGACGGATTCGTGCTCGCCGTGCCGACCGCCAAACGCGAGGTCTATCGCCAGCACGCCGAGTTCGCCGCGCCGATCTTCCGCGAGTGCGGCGCGCTGAAGCTGGTCGAATGCTGGGGCGACGACGTGCCCGAAGGCAAGGTCACGTCGTTCCCCATGGCCGTGAAATGCAAGGACGACGAAACCGTGGTGTTCTCGTGGATCCTGTGGCCGTCGAAGGAAGTGCGTGACGCCGGCATGAAGAAGTTCATGGAAGACCCGCGCATGCAGGACATGAAGGACATGCCTTTCGACGGGCAGCGGATGATCTTCGGGGGGTTCGAGATATTGGTGGATGCTTGACGTAGCTTCCCTCTCCCGCCTGCGGGAGAGGGGTTGGGGGTGAGGGCAGGCGTATCTACCGGCGATATCGCTCAATGAAACGCCGGCCCTCACCCCCGCCCCTCTCCCGGAGGGAGAGGGGAGAACCCCCCCTCAATCGTTCGCCGCTTCCCGCAAAAACCCGTCGCCCGGCGTCAACGGCGTGTGCCGATACGTCGCCGGTGTCCGGCTCAGCTTGACCGGTGCGCCCAGGCCCCGGTAGCCGTCTTCCATTTCCACCACCATCCCGCGATGCACGGTGTGCGGATGCTGCAAGGCGTCCGCCACCGACAGCACCGGCGCGCACGGCACGCCCTTCGCGCCGAGTGCGTCCGCCAGCGTCTTGCCGTCGTGCCCGCGCAGCAGGGCCTCCAGGTCGGCCTTCAACGGCACGCGATTGACCGAGCGCGCGCCCGCCGTCGCATAGCGTTCGTCGTCGGCCATGCCCGGCGCGCCGAGGTGCTCGCACAGGATGCGGAACTGGCGGTCGTTGCCGACGGCGAGGAAGACCGGATCGGTGCCCGTGGCGACCGAGTCGTAGGGGTAGATGTTGGGATGCGCGTTGCCGGTGCGCACCGGCGTCTTGCCGTTCATGAACCAGTTGGCGGCGTGCGGATGCAGCAGCGACAGGCCCGAGTCGTACAGCGCCGCCTCGACGAACTGCCCGCGCCCGCTGCGCTCGCGCTCCTGCAGCGCGAGCAGCACGCCGATGACGGCGTTCAGGCCTGTGACCATGTCGACCACCGGCAGCCCCGCGCGCAGCGGGCCGCCGTCGGCCTCGCCGTTGATGCTCATGATGCCGGTGAGCGCCTGGATGGCGGCGTCGTAGCCGGGCAGCCCGCCGAGCGGACCGTCGGCGCCGTAGCCCGACACGCGGCAATGCACGAGGCGCGGGAAGCGTTCGGCGAGGGCGTCGCAGCCGATCCCCCATTTCTCCATGGTGCCGGTCTTGAAGTTCTCGACCAGCACGTCGGCGTCGGCCAGCAGCGCGAGCAGGACGTCGCGGCCCGCCGGCGTGGTGAGGTCGAGCTGCATCACGCGCTTGTTGCGGTTGAGGCCGTAGTAGTACGACGCCACGCCGTCCCTGAACGGCGGTCCCCAGGTGCGCGTGTCGTCGCCCTGCGGCGGCTCGATCTTCAGCACGTCGGCGCCGTGGTCGCCGAGGATCTGTCCGCAGTAGGGGCCGCCGAGGATGCGCGAGAGGTCCACCACGCGGATGCCGGCCAGCGCGCCAGTCGCACCGGTCGCACCAGTGGCATCACCCACACCGGAATTTTCCGCCTGCGTCATGTCGGTCTCCTCAGTCCAGTTGGGCGCCGGACTTCTGCACCACGGTACGCCACTTGGTCACTTCCGCCTTGACGAACGAGCCGAGCTGCTCGGGCGAGGTGGACGGCGCGAACTCCAGCCCCTGCCCCACCAGCATCTTGCGCACCTGGGGCTGCTTCAGCGCCTCAGCAAAGGCCGCGTTCAGCTTCGCGATGACATCGGACGGCGTGCCGGCCGGCGCCACCACGCCGAAGAACACCGACACATCGTACCCGGGCACGCCCTGCTCGGCCACGGTCGGCAGGTCGGGCAGCGCCTGTGAGCGCGTCCGGGTGGTCACGCCCAGCGCGCGCAGCTTGCCGGCGCGGATGTACGGCATGGCGGTGAGCACGTCGGTGAAGGCCATGCTGACCTGCCCGCCGAGCAGGTCGTTCAGCGCGGGGCCGGTGCCTTTGTAGGGCACGTGCTGGAAGTCGGTGCCGGCGAGGTTGTTGAACATCACGCCCGCGAGGTGCGACGACGCGCCGTTGCCCGACGATGCAAACGACAGCTTGCCCGGATGGGCCTTGCCGTAGGCGATCAGTTCCGTGACGTTCTTCGCCGGCACGCCCGGATTGACCACCAGCACGTTCGGCAGCTGGCCGATCTGGATCACCGGCGCGAAGCTCTTGACCGGGTCGTAGTGGATCTTGCGGTAGAGACTGACGTTGATGGCGAGCGGGGCCGAGGTGCCGAACATCAGCGTGTAGCCGTCCGGTTCGGCGCGCGCCACGGCCTCGGCGCCGATATTGCCGCCGGCGCCGGCGCGGTTCTCGACCACCACCGGCTGGCCGAGGCTGGCCTTGAGCGATGCGGCGAGCGAGCGGGCCATGACGTCGGTCGGGCCGCCCGGCGGGTAGGTGACGATCATCATGATCGGCTTGCTGGGATAGACCTTGTCCGCGAGGGCCGGGGCGGAAGCGAGGCCGAGGGCGATGGCGGCGGTGGTGGCGGTGGCGGTGGCGGTGGCGGTGGCGATGCGGTGCCAGAGGGGCATGGTTTTGTCTCCTGCTGTGTTTGTCTGTCTTGTGTGTTTTCTCCCCTCTCCCATTGGGAGAGGGGCGGGGGTGAGGGAAGGCGGCCCGTCAGGCGTTGTCGTCGATGGCTGCGCCGGCCCTCACCCCCAACCCCTCTCCCGGAGGGAGAGGGGAGTAAGTCAGTGGTGTTGGCGTGTTTGTCTGTCTTGTGCGCTTTCTCCCCTCTCCCGGAGGGAGAGGGGAGTGCGTCAGGGGTGTGGAAGCGTCAGAACACGTTGACCTGATCCACCGCGCCGGCAGCCTGCACCGGCGCGCCTTCCGGCACCAGCGTCTGCGCCAGCCACGCCGGCTCCTGCGCCCCCGCCAGCGGGTCCTGCGGCAGCACCCGATGCGCGAGCACCAGTTGCGCCAGCCGCATCCTGCGCACCGAGCCGATGCGGCCGGCTTCCCACGCCATCGCCACGGCACTCGTGACGTGGTACAGCGCGGACGCCGCCTGCCGGGCCAGCACGTCCCCATCGGCCCCGGCCTCCGCCGCGCGGGCGGCGAGCGCCGAGGCGCCGGCGATGGCGCGCTCGAAGGTCTGGCGCGCGCCGGCGTGCATCGGCGTGTCAGCCAGCAACGCACGCAGATGGGCCTGCAGCACCGGCAGCGCGCCTTCTCGGCGGATGGCGCGCAGCACGTCGAGCGCGACGATGTTGCTGGTGCCTTCCCAGATCGAGCCGAGGTGGGCATCGCGCACCAGGCGCGGGTCGCTCCATTCCTCGATATAGCCGCAGCCGCCGCGCACTTCCATCGCGTCGCCCGTCACCTTGCGCGCATCGCGGCAAGCGCGGAACTTGATCAGCGGCGTGAGGATGCGCATCAGGGGATAGGCGTCGGTCTCGCCGGCATCGGCGCGGCGCAGCGCCTCGGCGGTCTGGAACACCATGGTGCGGGCCTGCTCGGTCGGCAGCGTCAGCTTGAGCAGCTGGCGGCGCATCAGCGGCATGTCCTCGAGCGACTTGCCGAACGCGCGGCGCTCGCGGGCGATGAACTGGGCCTCGGTCAGCGCGCGCCGCATCAGGCCGGCGGCGCGCACGCCGTTGGACAGGCGCGAGTTGTTGATCATGTCGGCCATCTGCACGAAGCCGCGGCCGGGCTCGCCGACGAGGTAGGCCTGCGCGCCTTCGAGGCGGATCTCGCCACTGGCCATCGAGCGCGTGCCGAGCTTGTCCTTGAGGCGGATGATGCGGTACGCGTTCGCGCTGCCGTCGCGCAGCGTGCGCGGCAGGAGAAACAGCGACACGCCGCGATGGCCTTCGACCGCCACGCCGTGTTCGTCCTCGACGCGCGCCAGCACCATCGCCAGCCCCGCGTCGGGGTTCGAGCAGAACCACTTGTCGCCGTGCAGCCGCCAGCCGCCCTCGGCCTGCGGATCGCGCACGGCGCGCGTGGCGGTGGCGGCCACGTCGGAGCCGGCGCCCTGCTCGGTCATGAACATCGCGCCCTGGCTCAGGTCCTCGAACGTCTGCGTGGTCAGTTCCGGCAGGTATTGCCCGACCAGCTTCGGGTCGCCGAACTTGCGCAGCGTGCGCGTCAGCGAGTCGGTCATCGACAGCGGGCAGCACAGGCCGAACTCGGCCTGCACGAACAGGTAGGTCAGCGCGTACTTGGCGGCGGGCGGCAGCGGCGCCTCCCAGCCCAGCACGCCGGCGCGGTGCGAGGCGGCGGCGAGACCGAACTCGCTGAAGGCCACCCGCTCCAGTTCGACGTAGGCCGGATGCTTGTCGATGCGCTGGGCGTCGATGCCGGTACGGGTGCGGTGCGACAGCGTGGGCTTGTTCTGGTCGGCGGTGCGGGCGAGATCGTCGAGCACGCCGCCGGCCAGTGCGCCCATGCGCTCCAGGTGCGGCAGCAGGTGGTTGAACAGCGCGGGCGGCAGGTAGAGCGGCAGCAGCGCGCGCAGGTCGGGGTCGGCGGTGAACAGGCTGGCGCCGTGGCGGTCGGGGACCGGATGGGCGTCGGGTGCGGTCGGGACGGCTTGGCGCGCTGGCTGGGTCGGCATGGTTTGTCTCCTTGTAGCACCGATTATTTGGCGCGCGGCGATATAAGGCCAATTCAATATCTGGCTCGATCCATATAATTCCTGTATCGCCGACTTTCCTGCGCCCCCCATGGAATTCCGTCACCTGCGCTATTTCCTCGTGCTCGCCGAGGAACTGCACTTCGGCCGCGCCGCCCGCCGGCTGTCGATCTCCCAGCCGCCGCTCTCGCTCAATATCCAGCAGCTCGAAGCCTCGGTCGGCGCCCGCCTGTTCGACCGCGACAGCCGCGGCGTGCGCCTGACGGCGGCAGGCCACGCCTTCCGCGAGGCGGCCACGTCACTGCTGGCGCAGGCCGAGTCCGCCCGCCTGCTCGCCCGCGAGATCGAGGCCGGAGCGGTGGGACGGCTGCGCGTCGGCTTTGTCGGGGCGATGCTCTACCGGGGGCTGCCGCAGTGCCTGCGCGAATTCCAGGCGCGCCATCCGCGCGTGCAGGTGGCGCTGACGGAACTCAACTCGCAACAGCAGATCGAGGCGCTGCTGCACGACGAGCTGGACGTCGGCCTGATCCACACGCGACGCGTACCCGAGGAACTGACCGCCGAGCTGGCGCTGCGCGAGCCGTTCCTCTGCTGCCTGCCGCACGACCATGCGCTGGCCGCCGCCGCGACGGTGCCGCTGGCAAGCTTGCGCGACGAACCCTTCGTGCTGTTCTCGCGCACGGCCTCGCCCGACTACTACAACCGCATCCTCGACCTGTGCGCCGCGCAGGGCTTCACGCCGCATACACGGCACGAGGTGCGGCACTGGCTGTCGGTGGTGTCGCTGGTATCCCAGGGGATGGGGGTGGCGGTGGTGCCGGCGGCGCTGGCACACTCCGGCATGGCCGGCGCGGTGTTCAGGCCCCTGGCCGACGCCACGGTGCCGTCCGAGGTGTACTGTGCGTGGAAAGCGGCGCCGGATCATCCGGCGCGCGACCATCTGGTCGACATGGTCCGGGCGGGGTTCTTCGCCGCCGCCGCGCAGCAAGCCTGGGAACAAGCTGGAGAGAAAGGGTGACCATACACCTGCGTACCGAAGAGATCGAAGCCTATCTCGCGGCCGTCGAACTGGGCAGCATCAGCGGCGCGGCCCGCCACATGTCGCTGTCCAAGTCGGTGGTCAGCAAGCGGATCACCGACCTGGAGCGCCAGCTCGGCGTCTCGCTGCTGCAGCGCTCGACGCGCCGCATCCAGCCCTCGGAGAGCGGCCTCCACTTCTACGAGCAGGCCCGCGCCGCCATGGCGCAGCTGACGCAGGCGGCGGAAAGCCTGTCGCAGCATTCGGGCGAGCTGTGCGGCGAGTTGCGCATCCTGGCGCCGATGAGCTTCGGCACGCTGTGGCTGTCGCCGCTGATCGCGGCCTTCGGCAACGCGCATCCCCGCCTGCAATTGATCCTGGAACTGGACGACCGGCTCGCCGACACCGGCCACGAGCGCTATGACGTGGCGATCCGCATCACCCGGCTCGGCGACTCCTCGCTCATCGCCCGCAAGCTGGCGACCAGCCGGCGCGTGGTGTGCTGCAGCCCCGGCTATGCCCAGCGCGCCGGCCTGCCGGCCAGCCTCGACGACATCGGCCGCCATGCCTGCCTGACGTACAGCAATGCGCCGCCGGGCCAGCTCTGGACGTTCCGGGGCCGCACGCCGAATGCGCCGCCGCGCGTGCTCACGCCCCGCGGCACCTTCACGGCCAACAACGGCGAAGTGCTGCGCGACGCCGCCTGCGCCGGACACGGCCTGGCGGTGCTGCCGCTGTTCATCGTGGCCGGCGACCTGCGCGCGGGACGGCTGGTCGATGCGATGCCCGGCGAAACACCGGTAGACGACGGCATCTTCGCCGTCTACCCGCGCACGTCCTTCGCGTCGCCCAGGATCAAGGCGCTGGTCGAATACCTGCAGGCGGCGTTGTCGCAGCCGCCGTGGGAAGCCGGGGCGCCGGAAGCGGCAGCGTGAAAAAGCGGCACCGCGCGGCTTGCGCGCGTGCCGTTGCCGTTCGTTGCCGCTTGTTGCCGCTTGTTGCCGCTCGTTGCGAAGCGGATGCTCAGGCCGCAGATGCCTCGGTGGCACGGCGGCGCGTCGTCTTCGGGCGCGCACCCTGCTGCTGGCCCATGTAGCGCAGCACGAGATCGGTCGTGGCCTGGAAGTGATCGGACAACAGCCGGCAGGCCTTGTCCGCGTTGCGCGCCACGATGGCGTCGACGATGGCCTCGTGCTCGGCCGCGACGTCGCGGCGGCGCTCGCTGCGCGGCGCGGCCAGCGACAGGAAGCGGTAGCGCGCCGTCTGGTCGCGCAGCACGCCGGAAAAGCGCCGCATCCACGGCGAGCTGCAGCCCGCCATGAGCACGGCATGGAACGCGGCGTGCGCCTCCTCCCACCCGGGATTGAGCGCGCCGTCCTGCCCGCGCAGCACCATCGGGATGGACTTGAGCCGGTGATGCGCCGCCACCACCTCGGACTCCCACGTGATATCGGCGGAGGCGATGGCATCGCGCAGCGCGGTGGTCTCGATGTGCTGGCGCACGCGGGTGATGTCGATCAGCTCCTCCGGCGACAGCTCCGCCACCCGGAAGCCCTTCTGGTCGATGGCCAGCACGAACCCCGTGGTACACAGCCGCGACAGCGCCTCGCGCAGCGGGATCACGCCGGCCTGGTAGCGCTCGGCCAGTTCCTTCAGCCGCAGCTTGCTGCCGGCCGGCAGCTTGCCGTTGATGATGTCCTCGCGCACGGCCTCTTCGAGCACGGAGGCCCAGGTGCGGCCGCCCAGGTCGGGCGTTTCTGGCTCGGCGGGCGCGGCGGCCGGCGCGGAAGCGGTGGACTTGGCTCGGGGCACGATGGAGGGATTCCCAGGAACGTAGATAGTAGCCTCCATTGTATATTTTCCGGACGCGTGCTTCCGTGCCGGTTTCCCCTCTCTGCTTCCGCGCCGCTCGTCCCATGCGGCCCTAAGCGGCCTTGCGCGCCTGCGCCGCATCCAGCCCGAGAATGCCCCGCAGGGCCTCGCCCAGCCCGCGCGCCGCGGGCTCGCCATACGCCTGCGCACGCCAGCCGACGAAGCGGTCCGGACGCACCAGCACCGCGCCGCTGTCGGTCGTGCCGCGCACGTCGTGCCAGGTGCCGTACACATCGTGCGCATCGCAGTTCGGTCCACCGATGCTGACCACCTCGATGCCGATGCCGAGTTCCGCCGTGAGCCGTGCCGCCACGGCGCGCCAGGCCTCACCGCCGACGCCGGTCAGCAGCGTGAAGCGGCCATGGCCCACGAGGTCGAGCGTCGACACGCGCGCGTTGCCGCGATCGAGCCACGCGTGCGGCACCGTGCCGCCCGGCGAGGTGGTCGGGTGGTAGTAGAGCTCGGGATCGCGCGTGAACGGCTCGCGCGGCAGGCCGTCTGACACGATGGCGCCGGAAGTGTAGGTCTGGCCCAGCTCCACGCCGTGGCAGTTGAACTGGTAGTTCTGCAACGCCACGGCGCTGCGCACGGCCTCGCGGCGTTCGCGGCCACGCTCCGTGTCGCTGAACAGTTCGTCCACATTGGTCCAGCCCTCGGCCTCGCTCTGGCCGGGACTGAAGCCCAGCGCGTCGGCGATCGGCAGCATATTGCGCACCGACTGCATGGCGCGGTCGACCACCTGCCGCGCCACCGGCTGGCGTTCCGCGGAATAGGTGTCGAGCAGCGCGTCGCCGGCGTGGCCCTCGAGCACGTGGGCGAGCTTCCAGGCCAGGTTGAAGGCGTCCTGGATCGACGTGTTGGTGCCGAGCCCGTTGGCCGGCGGATGGCGGTGGGCCGCATCGCCGGCGATGAACACGCGGCCACGCCGCATCTGCTTCGCCGCCACGTGGTTGATCTGCCATTTGCTGACGGCCTTGACGCGGATCGGCAGCGAATCGTCGCCGATGGTGGCGCGGGCGCGCGCGATCACCGCTTCCTCGCTGAGGTCGGGCTCGCCCTGCGCGGGGTCGTACATGAACAGCAGCACCCACTCCGTCCACGGCCGCACGCAGATCCACGTGCCGCTGCCGACCCAGTAGTTGTTGCCGGGCTGGGTCATCCAGTACAGCACGCCGGGGCGGTGCTCGCAGTACTTCGCCAGGTCGACTTCGAGCCAGCAGTTCACGGCCTTGCCCAGCCCCATCTCCCCTTCCATCTCGAAGCCGCACTGCGGCACGACCGTGCTGGCGCCGCCGTCGGCGCCGATGGCGTAGGCCGCGCGCACCTGGAAGACCTCGCCGGTGACGCGATCCTGCAGCGTGGCCGTGACGCGCTCGGCGTCCTGCGTGATCTGCGTCAGTTCAGTGTTGAAGAGGATCTCGGCCCCGCGTTCCTGCGCGCACTGGAGCAGCACCGGCTCCATCAAATGCTGCGGCGCGTTGCACATCTCCGACGGGCTGGCCAGCGCGTAGTCGGCCTTGCGCTGCGGGGAGGTGCCCCACGTCTGCATGCGTGCGATCTCGGTGCCGGCGAAGCTGGTGGCCCACACATTGTTGCTCATCAGCGCATGCGGGGCGGCCAGCGCGCGCACGCGGTCCTCGATGCCGAGGTCGCGGAATACCTCGACGGTGCGCTGGTTGGTAATGTGGGCACGCGGCGAATTGGCGGTGCCGGGGTACTTGGTGATGGTCAGCGTGCGGATGCCATACGTCGCCAGCAGCGCGGTGGCGGTCAGTCCGGCCGGCCCGGCACCGATGACGAGTACGGGTACGTCGATGATCTTCATGTGTTGTCTCCTGCGGAAATTGCTGTGCTGGTGCCGCTCTGGCGCGGCACTGGTGCGACCTTGATGGGGTCCCGATGCGGCGGCCTTGGAGGCGCTGACAAGATGCCCAGCGGTTTGCTCCCCTCTCCCATGCATGGGAGAGGGGAGCGAACCATGAGCCTCGTCATTCTGTTAGCGGCCTTACCGCGGCGCCTGTTCGTCGGCGATGGGATTGCGCAGCGTGCCGATGCGCTCGATGCTGACCTCGCACACATCGCCGTCGCGCATCAGCAGCTTCGGCTCGCGCGCCCAGCCGATGCCCGAGGGCGTGCCGGCCACGATCACGTCGCCGGCTTCGAGCGTGATGGCCTCGCTGGTGATGGCGATAAGGCTCGCCACGTCGTAGATCATGTCGGAGGTGCTGGCCGACTGGACGACCTGCCCGTTGAGCCGCGTCTCCAGCTTCAGCCCGGCCGCGCCTGGCGGCAGCGCGTCGGCAGTCACCACCACGGGGCCGAAGCCGCCGGTGGCGTCGAAGTTCTTGCCCACGGTCCACTGCGGCGACTTGAACTGGTACTCGCGCACCGAACCGTCGTTGAACACCGAATAGCCGAACACGTGCGACAGCGCGTCTTCGCGGGCGATGTGCTTGCCGCCCTTGCCGATCACCACGGCCAGTTCGCCTTCGTAGTCCAGCGAATCGCTGACGCGCGGCCGCACGATGGGCTGGTCGTGGCCGACGAGGCTGGTCGACACGCGCAGGAACAGGGTCGGATAGTCCGGCTGCTCGTAGATCGACTCGTTGGTGTGGTCGGCGTAGTTCAATCCCACGCAGATGATCTTGCGCGGCTGCGTCAGCGGCGGCAGGTACGTCAGGCGCGCGGGATCGGCGACTGGTTGGGCGTCGGCGAGCAGCGCGTCGAGACGGCCGTCGTGCAGGCCCGCATCGAGCAGTGCGCCGATGTCCTTGCCGGCGGCGGCGGGCAGCAGGGCGATACCCTGCGCCGAGACGACGCCCACGCGCTGCTGGCCGTCCAGCAGAAAAGTTGCCAGTTCCATGCATCAAGCTCCGGAGGGATGGTGCGAAGGCCTTCAGGCCTCGGTGTTGTGGATGAAATAGTCGGGAACGTCGGGTCCCCACTGGTAGAGCGAGTCTTCGGGCGGGAAGTCGCCCGCGGGCCAGTCGACGCCGGCGGGGATGTGGTCGATGTCCGCAGAGAACTCGCAGAACGAGCCCCAGGGATCGAGCACGTAGAAGAAGTAGTTCGAGCCCAGCACGTGGCGGCCGGTGCCCCAGCCGCGCGTGTAGCCGGCATTGGCCATCTGCGTGGCGCCCTGGCCGACCTCGTTCACGCTCGCCACGTCCCAGGCCGCGTGATGCCAGCCGCGGGCCCCGCTGTGCGCGAAGGCGATCAGGTGGTGATCGCTGCCGTGCGGGGTATGGGTGAAGGCGATGATGTCGCCGGAGCGGTCCGACAGGCGCAGGCCGAGCGCGCGCTCGTAGAAGGCCACGATGCGCGGCACGTCGGGCGAGAACAGCAGCACATGCGAGAGCCGGCGCGGATGCACCTTGGCGACCCGGCTGCGCATGGCCGCGCCGCGCTGCCCGCCCGGCGCCACCGCGTGCGAGACGGGCGACTTGGCGTCGGGGGACGTCTTCGGGCCCACCTTCACCTGCAGCAGGTTGCCATCGGCATCGTGGCACCAGATGCCGTCGCCGCCATACCGGGCGCCGTCCAGCAGGGTCGCGCCCTCGCGTTCGAGTTGCGTGCGCAGGCCGTCGAAGTCCGCCGCGTGACAGCTCAGGCTCAGGTAGGCGAGCTGCTTGCGCTCACCCGGGTAGAAGCGCGCCCAGCAGTGGCCGTCGGCGGCATACACGTCGAGCCGGCCGTCCACGCGTTCCACGTGCAGGCCGAAGGCGTCGAGGAAATGCGCGGCCTGGTCGAGATCGGGCACGGTCAGGGCGTAGTGATCGATCGAATGCACTGCGCGACGGGCGGGCGCGTCGATGCGGTCCATGTCTGTCTCCGGTTGCCGCGTGCCTGCCGGGGCCCGGGGACCTCGATGGCTGGCGGCTGTTCTTGTGCGGGATGCGCTGCCGGGTGGCTGCGCGGTAAAGCAGATACTAGGTAATAAAATATACAAAAACAAGTTTTGCATATCTGGATGCAATCCTAACCCAGCCGGCGGCCGATGGTTGTTCGATCTGGTCGAACACCGTGTTTGGCAGATTGGGCTCACGTTCGGCGGGGGGCGTCGCATATGCTCCAGTGGCGCGCCGCAGCCCCCCCGTCCCGACCTCGGGATACGCGGCCAGCGCCTCCCCCCTTTTCCCCCATTCCCGGAGACCAACATGGCCAGCGAACCGATCCGCGACCCCGTCAAGGACCACCTGCTCACGCCGCAGAATGCCGCTTTCCTCATCATCGATTACCAGCCGGTACAGGTGAATTCCATCGCCTCGATGGACCGCCAGCTGCTGGTCAACAACATCGTCGGCACCGCGCGGGCGGCAGTGGCCTATGGCCTGCCAATCGTCCATTCGACGGTCAACGTCAAGACCGGCCTCAACAAGCCGCCCATTCCGCAGTTGCAGCATGTGCTGGGCGACCACCCGACCTATGACCGCACCACCATCAATTCGTGGGAAGACACGGAGTTCGTCGCGGCGGTGAAGGCCACCGGGCGCAAGAAGCTCGTGATGACGGCGCTGTGGACCGAGGCCTGCCTGACGTTCCCGGCACTCGACGCGCTGCAGGAAGGCTACGAGGTATATGTGGTGGCCGATGCCGTGGGCGGCACCTCGGTGGCCGCGCATGACGCCGCGCTGCGCCGCATCGAACAGGCGGGCGGCAAGATGATCAGCGTGGCGCAGCTCTTCTGCGAGTTGCAGCGCGACTGGTCGCGCAAGGAAACGGTGCCGGCCTTCATCGACCTGTTCATCCAGACCGGCGGCACCGCGGGGATCCAGTTCTCCTACGACCGCACCTGAGGGGGCGTTTGGAATGGCCGGTGCCTGTCCGGCTGTTCCGCCCTTTTTGTTCCGCCCTTTTTGTTCCGCCGTTTTACCGGCTGCCGCGCGCCAGGCTGCGCAGCAGGTCGCGCTGGGCCGGGTCGGGCTGGCGCATGCCGCCGGGCAGGTCGATCACCACCTTCAGCAGCAGGTCGCCGCTGCGACGGGCCGCGCGGTCGTGCAATCCCAGTCGCGCCACGCGGATGACCGTGCCGGCGCGCGTCATGGCAGGCACCACCACGGTCAGCGGCTTGTGGAAGCGCATCACCGGGACCGTGCCGCCGAGGCAGGCGGTGACGAAGTCGATGCGGAGTTCGCGGGTCAGGTGGAGGCCGTCGACACCGAAGACGCGATCGCGCTTGATGCGCAGCGTGCACAGCAGGTCGCCGGGGGCGCCGCCGTCGAGGCCGGGACCGCCCTGGCCGTGCGCGCGCAGCACGGTGCCGTCGCGCACGCCGGGCGTCACGGTGACATGGAAGACCTTGTCCACGCGCCACGTACCGAGTCCGGCGCAGTCATGGCAATGCCCCGCCCCCTCGCCGGCGCCGTGGCAGGCCCTGCATGGGCGTGCCTGCCGGAAGTAGCCGCGCATCACGGTGCCCTTGCCGGAACAGCCCGCGCAGGGACGGGCAACGCGGCCCGCGCCGTGGCAGCGCAGGCAGGTGACGGTCTCCCTGACCCGCACCGTAATCTTCCCGCCGGACACCGCCGTTTCCAGCGCGATGGCGGCCTCGCAGTTGAGGTCGGCACCTTGCAGCGGGGCGCCGCGAGCCGCGTGGGCCGCCGCCTTCTCTGCCGCCTTCCCCGCCAGCGCCTCGGCGCGCGCGGCGTCGTAGGCCGAGCGCTTCTCGCCATCCTTCAGCACGGCATAGGCCTGCTGCACCAGCTTGAAGACTTCCTCGACCTGCGCCGCCCGGCCCGGGTGGCGGTCGGGGTGCCAGCGCATCGCGAGGCGGCGGAACGCGTACGCAATCTCATCCCGCGTGGCGCTGCTGGCCACGCCCAGGGCACGGTAGTAGTCGTGGTCGGCAACGGGATGGAACGAAGGCTCCGGCATGGGTGCAGCCTCTCGGAAAGTGCTGCATTATTCCCCGCCTTGCCGGGCCGTCGCGATGAGGCGAGTCAAAGGTCTCCGTGGGCGCGGTCCGGGTCGTGGCCGAGCCGGGCGCTGACCATGCGCGCTTCGGCGCACACGGCCAGGCCGATGGGACCGTCGGGCGACGGGTCGAAGCCGCCGGTCGCGCCGAGCGCCGTCAGCACCGCGCACAGGCGTCCCGCATGGTCGAAGACCGGGGCGGCGATGGCGCTGATGCCCTTCAGGTTGGTGTCGCGCACCACTGCGCAGCCCGCTTCCCGCACCGCGCTGCGCAAGCCGCCGATGGGATCGTCGGCATCGAGTTCGGCGCGCAGGTCTGGCGCCGCCGCCTCCAGTTCGCTGCGTGCCTGCGCGCGCACGGCGGGATCGTCGAGCGAGCCGAGCATCACGCGCCCGGTGGCCGACCACAGCAGCGACAGCACCGACCCCACCCGCACATTCACCGACACCGGCAGGCCGGGCTCCTCGAAGCGGACGATGGTCGGCCCCTTGTTGCCCATCACGGCGAGGAAGCACGTCACTTCGAGCTGCTCGCGCAGCCGCACCAGCGACGGCTCGGCGAAGCGGATCGGGTCGGACTGCCGCATCGCCGCCAGCCCGATCTGCAGGGCTTCGAGGCCGAGGTGGTACTGCTGGCTGCCGGACTCCTGCCCCACCAGCCCCTCCTCGATCAGGCTGACGAGGTAGCGGTGCACCTTGGCCGGGCTTTCGCCGATATGGGTGGCGAGGGCGGTCAGGCTGGCGCGCCCGCCCAGCCGCGCCAGGCCCTTGAGCACCGCCATGCCGGTAACGGCCGACTGCACGCGCTGGCGGCGCGGACGCTGGGGAGTGGACTCGACAGGCGGGGTGTGATCGGCGGCGGACATGATGGTTCGAGGTTTACCCTCATCGAAAGATTACGCATTGCGTATAAGATTTACGCAAATTGCATGAAACCACTATAACGACCGCAAAGGTCGACTACAACCGGAGACAACCCGATGCGCCCGCTGCTGTCCCCCCGCCGTCTTGCCCTGACCGTTGCCTGCTTCGCCGTGCCGCTGCTGTCGGCCACGGGCGCGCTCGCCGACACCTACCCCTCGAAGACAATCCGCTGGGTGGTGCCCTACGCCGCGGGCGGCGGCTCGGACTTCCTCGCGCGCACCATCGGTCAGGGGCTGGCGACCCGCGTCGGCCAGCCGGTGGTGGTGGACAACAAGCCGGGCGGCAACACCGCCATCGGCGCGTCCGAAACCGCGCGCTCGGCGCCGGACGGCTACACCGTGCTGTCCGCCGACAACGGCACGCTGGTTTTCAACCCCGCGCTCTACAAGACGCTGTCGTACAACCCGAAGGACCTGCAGCCGGTCGCGCTGCTGGGCCGCTTCCCGATGATCCTCGTGGTCGGGCCGGGCATGCCGGTGAAGGACGCGAAGGACTTCATCGCCCAGGTCAAGGCCAAACCCGGCGGCATCAACTACGGCTCGGCCGGCGCCGGCAGCCCGCATCACCTGGCGATGGAACTGCTCAAGGTCGAGGCCGGCCTGACCATGAACCACGCGCCCTACCGCGGCGCCGCGCCGGCCCTGTCCGACGTCGCCGCCGGCCAGATTCCGGCCATGATGGTCGACTACGCCGCCGGCGCGGGCTTCATCAAGGGCGGCAAGGTCAGGCCGCTCGCGGTGGCGAACGCGACCCGCCTGGCGCAACTCCCCGACGTGCCCACCTTCGCCGAACTTGGCTACAGGAACATGGAAGCCGCCGCGCTGGTCGGCATGGTGGTGCCCGCCGCCACGCCGCCGACGGTGGTCAATGCGCTCAACAAGCAGGTGGTGGCGGCCGTGAACGATCCGGCCATCAACAAGAAGCTGGTGGACTTCGGCGTCGAGCCGGTGGGCAGCTCGCCCGCGCAGTACGGCGACCTGCTGCGCAGCGAGACCACGCGCTGGCACAAGCTGATCCACGACCTCAAGATCACGCTGGACTGAAGTCACGCACCACCGCCGTACCGGAGTTCCCCATGACCCAAGTCCCCGAGCGCCGCACCGGATGCCCGATCGACCACAGCGCACTGGCGGCCCCCGGGGGCTGCCCCGTCAGCGCCCGCGCCGCCGCCTTCGACCCGTTCGAGGACGGCTACCAGCAGGACCCGCCCGAGTACGTGCGCTGGGCGCGCGAGCAGGAGCCGGTGTTCTACAGCCCGAAGCTCGGCTACTGGGTGGTCACGCGCTATGACGACATCAAGGCGGTGTTCCGCGACAACCTGACCTTCAGCCCCTCCATCGCGCTGGAGAAGATCACGCCCACCGGGCCCGAGGCCAATGCGGTGCTGGAGTCCTACGGCTTCGCGCTGAACCGCACGCTGGTCAACGAGGACGAGCCGGCCCACATGCCGCGCCGCCGCGCGCTGATGGAACCGTTCACGCCCGAGCACCTGCTCCATCACGAACCGATGGTGCGCGAGCTGGCGCGCCAGTACGTCGACCGCTTCATCGACGACGGCCGCGCCGACCTCGTCGACCAGATGCTGTGGGAAATCCCGCTGACCGTGGCGCTGCACTTCCTCGGCGTGCCCGAGGAGGACATGGACCTGCTGCGCCAGTACTCGATCGCCCATACCGTCAACACCTGGGGCCGGCCGAAGCCCGAGGAACAGGTGGCGGTGGCGCACGCAGTCGGCAACTTCTGGCAGCTCGCCGGCAATATCCTCGACAAGATGCGCGAGGACCCCGACGCGCCCGGCTGGATGCAGTACGGCCTGCGCAAGCAGAAGGACCTGCCCGAGGTGGTCACCGACTCCTACCTGCATTCGATGATGATGGCCGGCATCGTCGCCGCGCACGAGACCACCGCGAACGCCACCGCCAACGCGCTCAAGCTGCTGCTCCAGCATCCCGACAGCTGGCGCGAGATCTGCGAGGACCCGTCGCTGATCCCCGGCGCGGTGGAGGAGTGCCTGCGCCACAACGGCTCGGTGGCGGCCTGGCGCCGGCTGGTCACGCGCGACACCGAGGTCGGCGGCATCCCCGTCGCGGCGGGGTCGAAGCTGCTGATCGTCACCTCGTCGGCCAACCATGACGAGCACCACTTCGCCGACGCCGACTTCTTCGACATCCGCCGCGAGAACGCCAGCGACCACCTGACCTTCGGCTACGGCTCGCACCAGTGCATGGGCAAGAACCTCGCGCGCATGGAGATGCAGATCCTGATCGAGGAACTGAGCCGGCGCCTGCCCCATATGCGGCTGGCGCCGCAGACGTTCACCTACGTGCCCAACACCTCGTTCCGCGGCCCCGAGCACCTGTGGGTCGAATGGGACCCGTCGCGCAACCCCGAACGCCGCGACGCCGCGCTGCTGGACGCACGCTCGCCGGTGCGCATCGGCGAGCCGACCGCGCACACCATCAGCCGCACGGTGGTGGTCGAGTCCGCCACGCCGGCCGCCGAGGGCATCGTGCGGCTGCGCCTGGTCTCGCAGGACGGCCGCCCGCTGCCGCGCTGGTCGCCCGGTTCGCATATCGACGTGGTCTGCGGCGACACGGGCATCTCGCGCCAGTATTCCCTCTGCGGCGACCCGGCCGAAACGAACGTGCTGGAAATCGCCGTGCTGCGCGAGGCCGACAGCCGTGGCGGCTCGGCCTGGGTCCACGAACACGTGAAGGCCGGCGACCGCCTGAAGATCCGCGGCCCGCGCAACCACTTCCGGCTCGACGAGAGCTGCCGCCGCGTGATCCTGATCGCCGGCGGCATCGGCATCACGCCGATCAGCGCGATGGCACGGCGCGCGCGCGAACTCGGCATCGACTATGCACTGCACTACAGCGGCCGCTCGCGCGCCAGCATGGCGCTGCTCGATGAGCTGGCCGCGCTGCATGGCGAGCGCCTGCACGTCCATGCCAGCGATGCCGGCCAGCGCGCCGATTTCGCCGCCTTGCTCGCCCAGCCGGATGCCGCTACGCAGGTCTATGCCTGCGGGCCGCTGCGCATGCTGTCCGCGCTGGAAGACTGCTGCGCGCACTGGCCCGAAGACGCCTTGCGCATCGAACACTTCGAAGCCACCGCCGGCACGCTCGACCCGTCGCGCGAGCAAGCCTTCACGGTCGAACTGAAGGACTCCGGCCTCGTCCTCGACGTGCCCGCCGACCGCACCCTGCTGGCCACGCTGCGCGCCGCCAATATCGACGTGCAGAGCGATTGCGAGGAAGGCCTGTGCGGCTCGTGCGAAGTGCGCGTGCTGTCCGGGCAGGTGGATCACCGCGACGTGGTGCTGACACGCGCCGAGCGCGAGACGGGCAACCGCATGATGGCGTGCTGCTCGCGGGCCGCGGGAGGGTGCAGGCTGGTGATCGAGCTGTAGCACGCCGGGATTGGAGACGATAACAAAAAGCGCCGCGCCGGGATGCTTCTCTCCCCTCTCCCGCTTGCGGGAGAGGGGTGGGGGTGAGGGCAGGCGGTCATGCCGGCGATATCGCTCGACGTGGCGCCGTCCCTCACCCCCAGCCCCTCTCCCAAAGGGAGAGGGGAGAAAACGGTCGTGCCCCTCATTCTGTTAGCCCTTCTGAGGCCCGCAGCACCTCCCCGCCGTACAGCGCAAGATAGCGCTCCACCGCAACGTCGAGATTGAACAGCATCCGCTCCCGCCCCAGCGTGTCGCCCAGCGGCGAGCGGCGCACCATTTCCAGCACGCCGGGATTCAGCCCCACCAGCCACAGCGCCACGCCCTGCTCCTCGCGCAGCCGGCGCTCGGCCTCGGTCAGCATGCGCAGCGCCGTGTATTCGAGATCGAACACGCTGGCGAGGTCGAGCACCAGCACGCGGGGCTTCAGCTCGGCCACGAGCGGCCGCAGCTTCTGGCCGAGGCGCTGCGCGTTGCCGAAGAAGATGCGTCCCTCGGGGCGGACGATCAGCAAGCCCTCGAAGTATTCGTCCTCCGGATGCTCGTCGGTGCGGGGCCGGAACACATTGGTGCCTGGCTTGCGCCCGAGCCTGTGCACTGGCGGATCGGACACCTGGTAGGCCAGCGCCACCAGCGATATCGCGATGGCCGCCACCACGCCCTGCAGCGTGCCGAGCAGCACCACGCCGACGAACGCCGCCAGCGCCCACCGGAATTCCGTGCGCCGGATCTGCCGGATCTCGCGGAACTCGGCCGGATCGACCAGCGACACCGAGTAGACGATGACCACCGCCGCCAGCACGGCTTCCGGCATGAGGCCGATCAGCGGCGCCAGCACCAGCATGGTCCCCACGGCCACCAGCGCCGTCAGCAGACCGGCAAGCTGCGAACGCGCCCCAGCGCTGCGGTTGACGGCGGTCTGCGTGGTGCCGCCGCCCGCCGGCATGGCGCCGGCCAGCCCGCCGAGCAGGTTGGACAGGCCCGTCGCCAGCAGTTCGCGGTCGGGCTGCGGCATCGGCTCGCCCGGCGACGCGAAGGCGCGCCCGGCGGCGATGGTCTCGGTAAAGCTCATCAGGGCGATGCCGAGCGCGGGGGGCCACAGGGCAGCCACAAGCTGCAGGTCTGGCAGGACCAGCGCGGGCAGGCCGGTCGGCACCGCGCCGACGGTCGCCACGCCATGCGCCGGCAGGTCGAGCGCCACCACGGCGGCGATGCCCGCCGCCACCGCCACCAGCGGCGCGGGCGCGCGCGGCCACCAGCGCTCCAGCGCCACCAGCAGCGCGATGGCAGCCACGCCCACGATCACCGTCGCCGGCGGCGCCTGCGGCACGGCCTTCACCAGCGCCGCCACGTTGTGGAAGAAGCCGCCCTTGTCGAGATGCAGCCCGAGCAGCTTCGGCAACTGATCCACCACGATGACCACGCCGATAGCCGCCTTGAAGCCCACCAGCACCGGTTCGGAGATAAAGTCGGCGATGAAGCCGAGCCGCAGCAGCCGCGCGGCCAGCAGCGTCACCCCGACGAGGCACGCCAGCGTGGCGCACGCGACGGTCAGCGCGGCGGCATCCGCCGGATGCGCGTGGTCGAGCCCCGCGCTGACGAGGATGGCAATGGTCGTGGTGGTACTGACGCTGAGCACGCCCGAGGAACCGAGCACGGCATACACCAGCATCGGCACCGCGACCGTGTAGAGGCCCACCTGCAGCGGCAAGCCGGCAATCGATGCGTAGGCAAGCGCCTTTGGAATCACAACTGCAGCCGCCGTCAGCCCGGCGACGAGGTCCGGCCCGGCCCACTCCCGCTGATAGCGCGCCATCCATTCCGGCCACGCCAGCCGCGCCATGCCGCCGGCAAGGCGTTTGCGCAGGCGTGGCGGCCTGTTGCGGGGAGCGCGGGGCATGGGTGACGAGGGCGCGGGGGGCGGGTTGGCGTTGCGCCACCCCGGCGGCGGCGCATCCTTCGTAATTAAAGGCAGAAATGCGCCATAGCGTGCGGGAAATGTGCAATCCGCTCCGCATGCCGGCCGCTCCCGGCCCTCCCGACCCTCGCGGCCCCCTCCGTCGCCTCATGGCACCAGTCGGTGATCGCGCGCGAAATCCACGAGGTCGACCAGCGAATCGAGGTTCAGTTTCGCGAGGATGTTGGCCTTGTGGGTGCTGACGGTCTTGCTGCTGATCAGCAGCGACTCGGCGATCGCCTTGTTGGCATGCCCCCTCGCCAGATACTGCAGGACGGTAATCTCGCGGCTGCTCAGGCGCGTCAGGCCGGCGCCGCGGTTGTTGGCCGCCTCGGACGCGCGCCGCATGTCCGCCAGCGCGGTGTCCGGATAGACGAGATAGCCGGCCATCACGGCGCGCAGCGCGTCCACCAGTTCCTCCAGCCCGCACTGCTTGGCGACATAGCCATGCGCACCGGCACGCAGCGCGCGCGGCAGCGACGACGCCAGGTCCATGGCCGACAGCACCATCACGCGCGTGGCCGGGTAATGCGGCACGAGCCGCTCGATCAGGTCGATGCCCGGCAGGCCGGGCAGGTCGAGGTCGATGATGGCGAGCCGGGGGCGGTGCTCGCGCATCAGGCCCATGGCCGTCAGCGCGGACTCTGCCTCATGCACCTGCCGGAACCCCAGCGCGGCCTGCAACTGGGCGGAGACGGCGAGGCGGATGGCGGGGTGGTCGTCGACGATCAGGGCGTGTTCCGTGGCGCATGGCGCGCCCGTGGCACCCATGGCACCCGTGGAGGCAGCTTCCGGCTTTTGCATGGTCGGCGTCGTGGGGTCGGTCATGCAGCCGAGAATAGGCCGCCGTGCCATGCGCCGGATGCGGAAAAGTCCGCGCCCTTTGTGGGAAGAGACTGATATGGACGTCAGATACTCTCAAGGGTGCCCCGGGCTGCAACAGTGTCCGCCTGCGCCCCGGCAAACTTGATATCCATCAACTTCGAACCGACACTTGTTCCGGAAGATGTCGGGAGTTCACGCCCCATCCGGCGCGGACGGCCCGGCCAGGCCGTCCGGCCTCAACCAGGAGACCCCCGCCATGACCAATATCGTGCTCGCCACCGATGGTTCGCCGTTCGGCGACGCCGCGGCCCGCTTCATCGCCGAGGGCAGGCTGCTGAAGGAAGGCTTCACGGTGCATGTGCTGCACGTATCGCCCGAGGTGAGCGGCCATGTGCGCGCCTTTGTCAGCAAGGAAACCATCGACGCCTGGCACAACGAGGCCAGCGAGAAGGCGATGCACACCGTCAGTGAGATCCTCGGCAAGGCCGGCATTCCCTTCGAGAGCCATGCGCTGCACGGCTTTGCGCCGGAGAAGATCGTCGAGTACGCGCGCACGGTGGACGCCGCGGCCATCGTCATGGGAACGCACGGGCGCGGCGCGTTCTTCGATGCGGTGATCGGCTCGGTGGCGGGACGGGTACTGGCGCAGGCGGACTGCCCGGTGCTGCTGGTCAAGGCGCCGAAGCACGCAAAGTAAGCGCCTGTCTGGAATCTGTCGTAATCCCACTCGTCGTCCCCGCGCAAGCGGGGAGCCAGTGACTTTTCTTGCGCTGGTAAAGACGCTGGGCCCCCGCGTACGCGGGGGCGACGGCGATCAGCCCACTCAACTCCAGAGCGGCGGCTCGTCCATCAGCGCGATCTGCTCGCGCAGTTCGAGGATGCGGTCCTGCCAGTAGCGCGCCGTGCCGAACCACGGGAAGGCGGCGGGAAAGGCGGGATCGCGCCAGCGGCTCGCGAGCCAGGCGCTGTAGTGCAGCAGGCGCAGCGTGCGCAGCGCCTCGACCAGCCACAACTCGCGCGGGTTGAAGTCGCGGAAGTCCTCGTAGCCGGCCACGATGTCGGCAAGCTGGTCCTGCATGGCCGCGCGGTCGCCTTCGAGCAGCATCCAGAGATCCTGCACGGCAGGGCCCATGCGGCTGTCGTCGAAGTCGACGAAATGCGGGCCGGGCGTGCCGAGCCGCGCCATGTCCTCATCGATCCACAGCACATTGCCGCGATGGCAGTCGCCATGCAGGCGCAGCAGCGACACGTCGCCGGCGCGCTCGTAGCAGCGGCGCACGCCGTCGAGCGCGAGGCCGGCGGCGGCCTGCCACGGCTCGCGCAGTTCGGCGGGAAGACAGTCGTGGGCGAGCAGCCAGTCGCGCGGGGCCACGCCGAAGGTGTCGATATCCAGCGCGGGGCGCGACAGGTACGGCTGCGTGGCGCCGATGGCGTGGATGCGGCCGATGAAGCGGCCCAGCCATTCACGCGTCTCGCGCCGCTCCAGCGCCGGCTCGCGGCCGCCACAGCGCGGGAAGACCGCGAAGCGGAAATCCGCGTGCGTCGCCAGCGTGCTGCCGTCAGGGCCGGCCAGCGCGGGCACCGCCGGGATCTCGGCGTCGGCAAGCTGCTGCACGAAGGCGTGTTCTTCGCGGATGTCCGCCTCGCTCCAGCGGCCGGGCCGGTAGAACTTGGCGATCACCGGCGCGGCATCCTCGATGCCGGCCTGCCAGACACGGTTCTCGTAGCTGTTGAGCGCGAGCAGGCGGCCGTCGGGCCGCAGGCCGAAGGACTCCAGCGCGTCCAGGATCAGGTCCGGCGTGAGGCCGGCATAGGGGACGTCCTGATCGTGCTTCCCGTGCGCGCTGGTCATGGCGTTGGCCGTGGTCCTCGGTGGTCGTCTCAGTTGTCGTTCCGGCGACCGCCCAGCAGCGCGGCCTGCGGTGCCGGACGGCGGTTGCGCGCCGGTGCGGGCGCGGCATCGGCCGGACGCGGCTGCGCGGCGTGAGCCGGACGGGGAGGACGCGGCGTGGCGGCGCGGTTGCCGTTCGGCTGCGCGCCGTTGCGGTTGGCGTGGTTGCCCTGGCCCGGCTGGCCGCCCTGGCGGTTGCCATTGGGCTGGCCGCTGGGCTGGCCATTGGTCTGCCCGTTCGGCTGGCCGGCCGGACGCGGAGCCTGCGCGTTGCCGCGCGCGGCGCCATTGGCCGGCTTGGGGGCGGCCGGCTTGGCGGCGGGCTTGGCGGACCTTGCAGGCCGGGCGCCGCCGTTGCCGGCAACGTTGCCACCGCTGCGCGGCTGCGCTTGCGCCGGCGCCTGCGGACGCCCGCGGCCACCACCGCCACCGCCGTTGCGTTGCTGGCGGCCCTTCTGGATCGGCTCGGGCGCGATGCTCGGATCGATCTCGAAGCCCGGGATCACGGTCTGTTCGAGCTGGCGCTTGATCAGGCGCTCGATGTCGCGCAGCAGCCCATGCTCGTCCACGCAGACCAGCGAGATCGCCTCGCCCTCGGCGCCGGCGCGGCCCGTACGGCCGATGCGGTGGACATAGTCCTCCGGCACGTTGGGCAGGTCGAAGTTGACGACGTGGGGCAATTGGTCGATGTCGATACCGCGCGCGGCGATGTCGGTGGCGATCAGCAGGCGCAGCGTGCCGCCCTTGAATTCGGACAGCGCCTTGGTACGCGCCGACTGGCTCTTGTTGCCGTGGATCGCCAGCGCGGAGAGGCCGTCCTTGGTGAGCTGCTCGGCCAGGCGGTTGGCGCCGTGCTTGGTGCGGGTGAAGACCAGCACCTGGTGCCAGTCGTTGCTGCGCACGAGGTGGGCCAGCAGTTCGCGCTTGCGCTCGCGGTCCACCGGGTACACGCGCTGCGACACGGTCTCGGCGGTGGTGTTGCGGCGCGCGACCTCGATCGATGCGGGGTTGTCCAGCAGGCGGTCGGCCAGCGCGCGGATGTCGTCCGAGAAGGTCGCCGAGAACAGCAGGTTCTGGCGCTTGGGCGGCAGGATGTTGAGGATCTTGCGGATATCGTGGATGAAGCCCATGTCGAGCATGCGGTCGGCTTCATCGAGCACGAGCATTTCGACCTTCGACAGGTCGATGGTGCGCTGCGAGACGTGGTCGAGCAGGCGGCCGGGCGTCGCCACGAGGATATCGACACCGCGCTTGAGCTGCTCGATCTGCGGATTGATGCCGACGCCGCCGAACATCACCATCGAGCGCAGGCGCACGTACTTGCCGTAGTTGCGCACGCTCTCTTCCACCTGCGCCGCGAGTTCGCGGGTGGGCGTCAGCACCAGGGCGCGGATCGCGGGGCGCCCGCCGCGCTGGCTGTCGTCCCGGCCAGCCAGCAGTTGCAGCATCGGCAGCGTGAAACCGGCGGTCTTGCCGGTCCCGGTCTGCGCGCCGGCGAGCAGGTCGCCGCCCTTGAGGATGGCTGGAATCGCCTGCGCCTGGATGGGAGTGGGAGTCGTGTAGCCCTGTTCGGCCACCGCACGGACGAGTTTGTCGGAAAGCCCTAGATCGGAGAAAGACATGAATGGATGCTTGGGCCGCCCGCCGCGCAAAGGATGCGCGTCAATCGCAGGGCAACCAGGTGGAGACCGGCCACTTGGCCGGCGAAGCGGGTCGACTGCCCCCCGCCCCTTGGGAAAGGAAAGGTGCGTAGTGTACCAGCCCTGCATCCGCTTAAAAGATATGCAGGCGTCGCAAAGCCAGTTACTTTCGGCCCGGGGTCGGTCAACGAGCCGCCCATGCGTCACTCGCAGGCCACAGGCGCCCCCAAAGCCGGTTCCGAGTGCGCCTTGCTGCGCTATCATGGCCGCCACCTTTCGCGCCGCCTCCGCGCCGCCGTCGCCCCACTTTCTTCCTCCGCAAATCCATGCGCTTGCGATTTCTCGAAGACCAGGAAGTCACGCTGTTTGCTGCCATCCCCGTGGGCATCGCGGCGGCCATCGTCACCACCGGGTTCAAGGAGGCGCTGGAGGCGAGCGGCGTGGTGATGTTCGGCACCGATGCCGACATCGTGCTCGCCTTCGCGGGACTGGCGCTGGCGTGGCGCGTGCTGATCCCGGCCGTCGGCGGGCTGCTTGCCGGGCTGCTGCTGAATCTCTCGAACCGGCTGAGCGCGACCCGCCCGGGCGTGGCCGCGGACTACATGGAGGCCGTGGCCGGCGGTACGGGCCGGCTGCCGGTGCGCATCACGCTGCTGCGGGCGCTGTCGTCGTTCTGCTCCATCGTCAGCGGCAGTTCGGTCGGCAAGGAAGGCGCGATGATCCAGCTCGCCGCGCTGTGCGGCTCGGTCTTCCCGTCCGGGCGCGACCGCCAGCCGGGCGGCGACACCAATATGCGCAAGATGCTGACGGCCTGCGGCGCGGCCGCGGGGCTGGCGACGGTCTATCACACGCCGCTCTCGGCGGCGGTGTTCGTCGCCGAAGTGGTTTTCGGGGCATTGGCGGTGCAACGCCTGATGCCGCTGTTCCTGGCCTCGGTGGCGGGCGCGGTAGTCAGCCAGTGGCACAGCGGCCTGCAGCCGCTTTACCCGGGCCTGAGCGTGGCGCCCGACCTGCGCCCCGAGATGCTGCTGTCGGCAGTCGGGCTCGGCATTGCGGCCGGCGTAGTGGGCGCGCTCTTCCTGCGCGCCGCCACCCACGCGCGCCGCGGCTTCGGCAAGCTGCCGGGCGGACCGCCGGTGCGGCTGGCGGTGGGCGGGATGCTGGTCGGCGTGCTGGCCATGGTCGTGCCGGAGGTGGTCGGCAACGGCTACTACACGATCCAGACCATCCTGCAGCAGCAGCCGCTGTCGGTGCCGGTGGCGGGCGTGCTGCTCGCCAAGCTGCTGGCGACCGTAGCCAGCATGGGCTCGGGCGCGGTGGGCGGGGTGTTCACGCCGTCGCTGTTCGTCGGCGCGGCGCTCGGGCAACTGCTGGCGGGCATCGTGCCGGGCGGGTCGCCGGTGCTGCCGCTGGTCGGCATGAGTGCCTTTCTCGCCGCCACCAGCCAGGCGCCGCTGATGTCGGTGCTGATGGTGTTCGAGATGACGCTGGCGCCGGCGCTGCTGCTGCCGTCGATGATCGGCGCCGTGGCGGCCTACTACACGGCGGCGCGCTGCCAGACGCTGTCACTCTACAGCGTGGTGACCGAGCGCTCGCAGGCCTCGGCCGCCGCCGAGCGGGCCCGGGCGATGACCCTGGCCGGCCTGTGCGACCCGACCCACACCACCATCGACCCCGACGCCACGCTGGCCGCCGCCGCCGACAAGTTCGCCGAGACCGGCACCCGCTACCTGTACGTGGTGACAGGCGACGGCAAGTTCCTGGGCGGGCTGTCGATCCACGCGCTGCACCGCGCCGTGCGCCAGCGCAGCGGCGCGACGCTGATGGCCCTGGCCGAGCCGGACTTCCCGATCCTGACCCCCGACTCGCGCCTGCGCGACGCCCTCGCGCTGTTCTCGCACCACGGCATCAACCGCATCCCGCTGGTACGCGATACCGCGAGCCGCGAGTTGCTCGGCACGGTGTCGAAGCAGCGAGTGCTGCAAGAGGCATCCTGCCTGTTCTGACCGCCGCGCAGCCCCGCCGGACGGGGTAAAATGCGCGGTTACGCTGGCTTTCCCCACACTCGTAGTTTCTTGTAGTTTCCTGCCCTGGAGACCCCATGCCCGCTGGCTTTTCCACCCGTCCGTCGCTTGTGTCGAAGGTCCTGAAACGGATGGCGGCGCTCGTTGCCGTCCTGCCGATGGTCGCCCTGGCCCAGACGCCGATCCGCGTGATCCCGGCCGATGCGCCCGTCGCAAAACTGGTGGTAGCCGCACCCGGCACCGGGCCGCAGCAGGTCAAGCTCGGCGACAACACCATCGGCGTCGCGCCCGGCCTGCGCATCTTCGGTCCCGACAACATGCTGCTGAACCCCCTCACGGTGGTCGGCAGGAAGCTGCCGGTGCGCTACAAGCTCGACCTCTATGGCCAGTTGCTGACGGCGTGGGTGCTGAACGAGACGGAACTGCAGGCGCTCAAGGCGAGCCGATAGCAGGCAGATCGCGAGCAGACATCGAACAGATAGCCAGCGATGAAAGTAGGCGCGCGGTCCCCACCGCGCAAGTTGTTGCAACACCCGGATTGCCCCGTTGCCCCCAGGTGAACCACTGAGACCGGCACAATGAAGAAAGTTTTCGTCAAGACGTACGGCTGCCAGATGAACGAGTACGACTCGGACAAGATGGTGGACGTCCTCCACGCCAGCGAAGGGCTGGAACAGACCAGCAACGTCGAGGAAGCCGACGTCATCCTCTTCAATACCTGCTCGATCCGCGAGAAAGCGCAGGAGAAGGTGTTTTCCGAACTGGGCCGCATGAAGGCGCTGAAGGCGGTCAAGCCCGACCTCGTGATCGGCGTGGGCGGCTGCGTGGCGAGCCAGGAAGGCGCCAGCATCGTCAGCCGCGCGCCGTACGTCGACGTCGTGTTCGGCCCGCAGACCCTGCACCGCCTGCCCGACCTGATCGCCCGTCGCCAGAAGACCGGCGTGTCGCAGGTCGACATTTCATTCCCCGAGATCGAGAAGTTCGACTACCTGCCGCCGGCGCGCGTGGAAGGGCCGAGCGCGTTTGTCTCGATCATGGAAGGCTGCTCGAAGTACTGCAGCTACTGCGTGGTGCCGTACACCCGCGGCGAGGAAGTGTCGCGTCCGTTCGACGACGTGCTGACCGAAGTGGCGGGGCTGGCCGCGCAGGGCGTGCGCGAAGTCACGCTGCTCGGGCAGAACGTCAACGCCTACCGCGGCAAGATGGGCGACACCACGGAGATCGCCGACTTCGCGCTGCTGATCGAATACGTGGCCGAGATCCCGGGCATCGAGCGCATCCGCTACACCACCAGCCACCCGAAGGAATTCACGTCGCGGCTGGTCGACCTCTACGGCCGCTGCGACAAGCTGGTGAACCACCTGCACCTGCCCGTGCAGCACGCCTCGGACCGCATCCTGATGGCGATGAAGCGCGGCTACAGCGTGCTGGAATACAAGCACATCATCCGCAAGCTGCGCGCGCTGCGGCCGGACATGTCGATGTCGTCGGACTTCATCGTCGGCTTCCCCGGCGAGACCGATGCCGACTTCGACAAGCTGATGGCGATGGTCGAGGAAATCGGCTACGACACCTCGTTCTCCTTCATCTTCAGCCCGCGCCCCGGCACGCCCGCCGCCAACCTGCACGACGACACGCCGCACGAGGTCAAGCTCGCCCGGCTGCAGCGCCTGCAGGCCACCATCGAGGAAAACGTGCAGCGCATCAGCCGCAACATGGTCGGCACGGTGCAGCGCATCCTCGTCGAAGGGCCGGCCCGGAAAGATCCGACCGAGCTGCATGGCCGCACCGAGAACAACCGCGTGGTCAACTTCGCCCTGCCCGGCGTGCCGCAGGCGCGGCGCGACGCCATGGTCGGGCAGATGGTGGACGTGCGCGTCACCGAAGCGTTCCCGCACTCGCTGCGTGGTGAATTCGTGGTGCGTCACTGATGGCGCCCAAGACCCCGACTGCCGAGTTCGTCGCCCCGCGCGACGACAACACCCGCCTGCAGAACCTGTGCGGCCCGCTCGACGAGAACCTGCGCCAGATCGAGCAGGCCCTCGACGTGACCATCCAGCGGCGCGGCCATCGCATGAGCATCCGCGGCCAGCACGCGCAGAACGCCGCGCTGGCGCTGGAGCGCTTCTACAACCAGGCGCGCACGGCGCTGTCGATCGACGACGTGCAGCTCGGGCTGGTGGAAGCGCGCCAGATCTCCGCGCATGGCGCCTACCTGCCGGACAGCGCGAACGACGATGATGCCGAAGCGCGCGGCGTGGAGGATGAATCGCCGGTCCTGCACACCCGCCGCGCCGGGCTGCAGGGCCGCACCGTGGCCCAGCGCGACTACCTGCGCAACATCCTGTCGCACGACCTGACCATGGGCATCGGCCCGGCCGGCACCGGCAAGACCTATCTCGCCGTGGCCTGCGCGGTGGACGCGCTGGAGCGCGACGCCGTCAAGCGCATCGTGCTGACCCGACCCGCCGTGGAAGCCGGCGAGCGCCTGGGCTTCCTGCCGGGCGACCTCGCGCAGAAGGTCGACCCCTACCTGCGCCCGCTGTACGACGCGCTCTACGACCTGCTCGGCTTCGACCGCACGCAGAAGATGTTCGAGCGCCAGATGATCGAGATCGCCCCGCTCGCCTACATGCGCGGCCGCACGCTCAACCACGCATTCATCATCCTCGACGAGGCGCAGAACACCACGCCCGAGCAGATGAAGATGTTCCTCACGCGCATCGGCTTCGGCTCGAAGGCGGTGGTCACCGGCGACACCACCCAGATCGACCTGCCGCGCGGCCACAAGAGCGGGCTGGTGGAAGCCCAGCACGTGCTGCGCGACGTGCGCGGCGTGGCCTGCACACGCTTTACCAGCATCGACGTGGTGCGCCATCCGCTGGTGGCACGCATCGTCGATGCCTACGACGAATACCATGCGCAGCACAGAGACGCATGAAGAAGCATAAGGATTACAACTTGAATACGAAGTCTCCCGCCGCCAGCCTGATCCTGTTCGACGCCGAGGGCCGCGCCCGCAAGAGCAGCGCCCACGCGCTGCGCGTGCAACTGCCCGACGGCCGCAGCCTGACGCTCGATCTCTCCCAGGCCGCCGACGGCGTGGTCTCCCTGCTCGCCGAGCACACCGACACCCGCCAGCAGGCCGGCCTGCTGGTGCGCCCCGACGGCAGCGAGGCCCTCTCGGTGGCCGTGACCGCCACCCCGCTGGTCACCACCACCGGCACCCCGGCCACCCCGCCGGCGCTCGAACTCGACGTGCAGACCGGCGACGGCGTGAAGCGCGCCGGCCTGCCGTCCGCGCAGAAGATCGAAACCTGGGTCAAGTCCGCGCTCTACGCCGACGCCACCCTGACCGTCCGTTTCGTCGGCGAGGAAGAAGGCCGCGCCCTCAACCGCAACTTCCGCGGCAAGGACTACGCCACCAACGTGCTGACCTTCGCCTACGCCGAGCACGAGGACGACCCCGTCACCGGCGACATCGTGCTGTGCTGCCCGGTGGTGGACGCCGAGGCGCGCGAACAGAAGAAGGCGCTGGAGGCGCACTACGCGCACCTGATCGTCCATGGGGTACTGCACGCGCAGGGGTATGAGCACGACGACGATGTCGACGCCGAGGAAATGGAGGCGATCGAGACGGAGACGATGCAGGCGCTGGGGTATCCGGACCCCTACCAGGCGCGGTAAGCACGAGCGCGGCGGTCGCGGCAGCCCGGGCACCGGCAATCACAGTTCTGTGAAAAATGTAACCGGTACGCCCCAAAAAAGCCTGGGAAAGCCTCGGCCGCCGCCCGCCGCCCACCCCCGGCCAGCCCAACCTTTTCGTGTATCCTTCAATCACTCTCCACCACGCGCTCGCCGCGACATGAACGACCCTTACCCTAGTTCGAAGCCTGCCAATCACCGGCAGGCGGACCGCCCCCGGTCCCTCCTCGAACGCCTCACCGACCTCATTTCCCCCGAGCCCGATTCCCGTACGGAACTGCTCGAAGTGCTGCAAGACGCGCACGCACGCAACCTGATCGACGCCGACTCCCTGTCGATGATCGAGGGCGTGTTCCAGGTTTCCGAACTGACCGCGCGCGACATCATGGTGCCCCGGCCCCAGATGGACATGGTCAACATCGCCGACGCGCCGGAAGCCTTCATCCCCTTCATGCAGCAGACCGCGCACTCGCGCTTCCCCGTCTGCGAAGGCAGCCGCGACAACATCATCGGCATCCTGCTCGCCAAGGACCTGCTGCGCTACTACACCGACGAGAACTTCGACCTGCGCGAAACGCTGCGCCCGGCCGTGTTCATCCCCGAGTCCAAGCGACTGAACATCCTGCTGCGCGAGTTCCGCATCAACCGCAACCACATCGCCATCGTGGTGGACGAATACGGCGGCGTGGCCGGGCTGGTCACCATCGAGGACGTGCTGGAACAGATCGTCGGCGACATCGAGGACGAGTTCGACTTCGACGAGGACCAGGACAACATCCTGCCGCTGCCCGACGGCGGCTGGCGCGTGCACGGGCTGACCGAGATCGGGCAGTTCAACGAGACCTTCGGCACGGCCTTCTCCGACGAGGACGTGGACACCGTGGGCGGGCTGCTGTCGAACCACGTGGGCCACGTGCCGCACCGGGGCGAGATCATCACGCTGCCGCCGATGCGTTTCGAGGTGCTGCGCGCCGATGCGCGCCAGGTCCACCTGCTGCTGGTGCACCGCGACCTCCCCCCCGCTTCCGCCGAAGTGGCCGGCGCATGAAGCGTCTCGCTGCTCTCGCCGCCGACGCCTCCAACGCTGCCGCCGGCAGCCGCACCGCGCGCGGCACGGCCGTGGCCCGCCTGCTGCTGGCCGGGGTGCTCGGCATCGCCCACACGCAGGCCTTCGCGCCGCACGACTGGTGGTGGCTGCAGACGCTGTCGCTGGCCGGCCTGCTCGCGCTAGTCGCCGGCACGTCCCGGCCGCGCAGCGCCGCCGCTACCGGCTTCGCCTTCGGCCTCGGCTGGTTCCTGTCGGGCATCTGGTGGCTCTACATCAGCATGCACGTCTACGGCGAGATGCCGGCTTGGATGGCCGGGCTGGCCGTGGTGCTGTTCTCGGCCTACCTGTCGATCTACCCCGCGCTCGCCACGGCCGCCTGGCAATGGCTCGCCACGCGCCTGCCCCGCACCGCGCTGGTGCCGGCGCTGGCATTTGGTGCCGTGTGGGGACTGTCGGAATGGCTGCGCGGCGTGGTCTTTACCGGCTTCCCCTGGCTGGCGGGCGGCTATGCCCATGCCGACGGGCCGCTGGCGGGCTTCGCGCCGGTGATCGGCGTCTATGGCATCGGCGTGCTGTCTGCCGTGGTGGCCGGACTGGTGCTGGCCGCCGCCCGCGGCTACGGACGCCAGGACCGCCGCGCCGGACACAAGGCGCTGGCGCCCGCCGTGGCCCTGCTGGTGGCCGGCGGCGCGCTGGCTACCGTGGCCTGGACCACCCCCGCCGGCAAGCGCATTTCCGTGCGCCTGCTGCAGGGCAACGTGGCGCAGGACATCAAGTTCGAGAACACGGGCGTGCAGGCCTCGATCCGGCTGTACCAGGAGATGATCACCGCCATCCCGGCCGACCTCGTGGTCACGCCGGAAACCGCGTTCCCGATCTTCCTGCAGGACATTCCGGTCGACACCGCAAAGGCGATCCGGCAGTTCATCGACTCGAGCGGCAGCACGGTGCTGTTCGGCGCCGCCGGGGCCGACTCGCAGGTGGACTTCACCAACAGCCTGTTCGCGCTGGGGCCGCTGACGCCGCAGCTCTACCGCTACGACAAGCACCATCTCGTGCCCTTCGGCGAGTTCATCCCGTTCGGCTTCCGCTGGTTCGTCGACATGATGAAGATGCCGCTGGGCGACTTCCGTCGCGGCGGCGTGGCGCAGCCGGCACTCCCGGTGCGCGGCGTGCTGGTGGCGCCCAACATCTGCTACGAGGATCTGTTCGGCGAGGAGATCGCGAACTCGCTGCGCAATCAGCCGCAGTCCGCCAACATCCTGGCGAATTCGACCAACCTCGCGTGGTTCGGCGACACCATCGCGCTGGAGCAGCACCTGCAGATTTCGCGCATGCGCGCGCTGGAAACGCGGCGGCCGATGCTGCGCGCGACCAATACCGGCATGACGGCCGTGGTCACGCCCGACGGCAAGGTGCCGGCGCGGCTCGATACGTTCCAGATCGGGACCCTGACGGCGAGCGTGCAGGGCATGCAGGGCCTGACGCCCTACATCCGGTTCGGCAATGTGCCGGTGCTGGCGGCGTGCGCGATCATGCTCGCGTTCGCGGTGTGGCGCGCACGTGGCAAGGAATGAGTCCGGCTCCCTGAGGGGAGCCGGCGCGCTGGCGAGTGACTCAGGCCAGCATACCGCTTGCCACCGACACCGCGGCGGCGGCCATCATCACGGCGATGGCGACCAGGTAAGGCTTACGCGACAGAAGCGACATTTCGGTTGTCCCCTAAAAGGTGAATAGTCCCGACGAGTGCAAAGTAGCTGCAAGGTCCGTGCCGTCCGGGCCCGCTGGCGGAACCCGGCGCACGGGGGGCTTGCCACCGGGCGGCAACTCTGAGTGGTTGCATATCAGCACTGTATACAAAAAGCTTTATCGGCAGGGCGGACCCACCCTTTAGCCCCCTTCGGGATTTACCCGTAGTCGTTGTGTCCAGCCGACATCACCCCCGGCATCCGGTAAACCGCGGATAGCGGAGGGACGAAGCCCAAAAACCGATAGAATTGAGGGTTTCGCAAGTACCGTGGGCGGTGCGCCATGCACCCGTCCGCCGGCCGGGCCGCGTTGGCCGCCGACCCACTTCCGTTTTTTATGCTGACCTTCCAACAAATGATTCTGACCCTGCAGGCCTATTGGGACCGGCAGGGCTGCGCGTTGCTGCAACCGATCGATCTGGAGGTCGGCGCGGGAACGTCGCACGTGCACACGTTCCTGCGCGCCCTCGGCCCCGAGCCGTGGCGGGCCGCCTACGTGCAGCCGTCGCGCCGTCCCAAGGATGGCCGCTACGGCGAGAACCCCAACCGCCTGCAGCACTATTACCAGTACCAGGTGGTGCTCAAGCCCGCGCCGGAAAACATCCTCGAGCTGTACCTCGGCTCGCTGGAGGCGCTGGGCCTGGACCTGAAGCAGAACGACATCCGCTTCGTCGAGGACGACTGGGAGAACCCCACCCTCGGCGCCTGGGGCCTGGGCTGGGAAGTCTGGCTCAACGGCATGGAAGTGACCCAGTTCACCTACTTCCAGCAGGTGGGCGGCATCGACTGCAAGCCCATCACCGGCGAGATCACCTACGGTATCGAACGCCTGGCCATGTACCTGCAGAAGGTCGAGAACGTCTACGACCTGGTCTGGACCGAGTGGGAGGAGAACGGCGAGACGCGCCGCCTGACCTACGGCGACGTGTACCACCAGAACGAGGTCGAGCAGTCGACCTACAACTTCGAGCACAGCAACACCGAGATCCTGTTCCGCCATTTCGCGGAGCACGAGGGCGAGGCCAAGCGGCTGATGGGCGATGCCGGCAGCGAGACGCCGACCGACGTTCGCCTCGCGCTGCCCGCCTACGAGCAAGTGCTCAAGGCCGCGCACACCTTCAACCTGCTGGACGCCCGTGGCGCCATCTCCGTGACCGAGCGGGCCGCCTATATCGGCCGCATCCGCAACCTGTCGCGCCAGGTCGCCCAGGCCTACTACGACTCGCGCGAGGCACTCGGCTTCCCGATGTGCCAGCGCGGCACGGGCGCATGACTGCCCGCCTGCGCGGCCTGCTGGCCTGCGCCATCGCCCTCGCCACCGCCGGCGCCGTGAGTACGGCTGCCGGCGCGCGCACGCCGCTGCCGGGCGGGGCCAACCCGTCGGCGCTGCTGCTGCCGGCCGACCTGTCCAACGTCTGCGAGGCCGACCCGATCGCCCTGCAGGCTGCCATGGCGCGCCACTGGCGCCCCACCCTGCCGACACTGGACCAGTGGACGCAACTGGTGCGCACACTGTCTTGCGACTTGTCGGGCTCGGGCGACCTCGGCTGGCACCGCGTGCCGCTGCGCACCTACGAGAGCGCGATCCGCTACCCGCTGACCTGGACCGAGTGGCAGATGCACAACGGCCGCCAGCGGCGCGTGATCACCACCTACTGGTCGGCCGCGCAACTGCCGCCGAAGATCGACTTCTGGGTCGGCGGCAAGATCGACGAGATCCGCTACGACCGCCGCCAGCAGCGCCTCGAAGCCCGCTTCGTCGCGGAGGGCGCGCGCAACGCCAGCGCCGTCGGCGCCCAGTGCGCCTCCACCACGCTGCAGTTCCGCCAGCAGAACGGCCTGTGGCTGCTGTCGGGCGTGGAACCGAATAACTTGCCGCGCTGCTGACCGGCGCGCCAGAACAAATACCTGTTGGATACCGATTCATGTCGCAAGCCCTGACCACCGCCTTGACCGACTCGTTGCTGATCGAACTGTTCACCGAGGAACTGCCGCCCAAGGCGCTGGCCCGCCTCGGCGACGCCTTTGCCCAGGGCCTGTTCGCCGGACTGGGCGAGCGGGACCTGCTCGAGGCCGGCGCCACCGTGACGCCCTTCGCCACCCCGCGCCGGCTCGGCGCGCTGGTGAGCGGGGTGCGCCGCAGCGCCCCGGACCGCGCCCAGCGCGAGAAGGTGCTGCCGCTGACCGTGGCGCTCGACGCCGCCGGCATGCCGACCGCGCCGCTCACCAAGAAGCTGGCCGCGCTGGCGAAATCGGTCGGCGTGGAAGCCATCGACTGGAAGACGCTGGAGCGCGCCTCCGACGGCAAGGCGGAGGCCTTCTTCTACAACTACACGGCCCGGGGCGCCGAGCTGGCCGCCGGCCTGCAGGCCGCGCTGGACGACACCCTCGCGAAGCTGCCCATCCCGAAGCTGATGAGCTACCAGCGCCCGGACGGCACCACCGTGCATTTCGTGCGCCCGGCGCACAGCCTGGTCGCGCTCTTCGGTGCCGAGATCGTGCCGGTTTCCGTGCTGGGCCTGCCGGCTGGCAACGTCACGCAGGGCCACCGCTTCCTGTCGGAAGGCATCATCGAGATCCCGCACGCCGCCGAGTATGCCGCGAAGCTGGAATCGGCCGGCCGCGTGATCGCCGGCTATGCCGACCGCCGCGAACGCATCCGCACCGCGCTGCTCAAGGAAGCCGGCGCCGACCAGGTGGTGATGCCCGAGGCGCTGCTCGATGAAGTGAACTCGCTGGTCGAATGGCCCGTGGTCTACGCCTGCCACTTCGAGGAAACCTTCCTCCAGGTGCCGCAGGAATGCCTGATCCTGACCATGCAGACCAACCAGAAGTATTTCGCGCTGACCGACGCCGCCGGCCACCTGCGCAACCGCTTCCTGATCGTCTCCAACATCGCCACCGCCACGCCGCAGTCGATCATCACCGGCAACGAGCGCGTGGTGCGCCCGCGCCTGGCCGACGCCAAGTTCTTCTTCGACCAGGACCGCAGGAAGACGCTCGCTTCGCGCGTGCCGCAACTCGCCAACGTGGTCTACCACAACAAGATCGGCACCCAGCTCGACCGCGTGCAGCGCCTGCAGCAGATCGCCGGCCACGTGGCCGATGCGATGAATGCCACCGGCCTGTCGGTCGACAAGGCCGCCGCCATGCGCGGCGCCGAACTGGCCAAGGCCGACCTGCTGACCGACATGGTCGGCGAGTTCCCCGAGCTGCAGGGCACGATGGGCACCTACTACGCCCGCCACGACGACGAGGCCGACGAGGTCGCGCTGGCCTGCTCCGAGCACTACCGTCCGCGCTTCGCCGGCGACGCGCTGCCCGGGGGCGCCGTCAGCACCGCCGTGGCGCTCGCCGACAAGCTCGAGACGCTCGTGGGCATCTGGGGCATCGGCCTGCAGCCGACCGGCGAGAAGGACCCGTTCGCGCTGCGCCGCCATGCGCTCGGCATCCTGCGCATGCTGGTGGAAAAGCCGCTCGCGCTGCGCATCGATGACCTGCTCGCGCTGACGCAGCAGACCTTCGCCGGTATCGCCGCCGTCAAGCCGGCGCCGGACGCCATTGCCGACTTCCTGTACGACCGCCTGCGCGGCTACCTGAAGGAGAAGGGCTACACCACCAACGAGGTGGAGGCCGTGGTCAGCCTGCGTCCGCAGGCGCTGCACGACGTGCTCGGCCGCATGGAAGCCGTGCGCACCTTCGCCGCGCTGCCCGAGGCCGAGGCGCTGGCCGCCGCCAACAAGCGCATCACCAACATCCTGAAGAAGAACGCCGAGGCCGCCGAAGCCATCACCGCGGTCAACCCGGCGGTGTTCCGGGAGGACGCGGAGCGCGCCCTGCACGACGCCATCGAGCGCGTGCGCCCGGCCGTGGAAGCTGCCTTCGCCAGCGGCGACTTCACCGCCGCCCTGCGCGACCTCGCCCAGCTGCGCGAGGCCGTGGATGGCTTCTTCGACAACGTGATGGTGATGGCGGAGGACGTCGCGCTGCGCAACAACCGCCTGGCGCTGCTGGCCTCGCTGCACGCACTGGCCAATCGCGTCGCCGACATCTCCAAGCTGGCCGCCTGACGGTCCCAACGACTCACCGGAGCCCGCCATGCCGCAGACCCCGCCCAGGTTCGTCGTACTCGACCGCGACGGCGTCATCAACCTCGACAGCGACCAGTTCATCAAGTCGCCCGAGGAATGGGTGCCCATCGCGGGCAGCCTCGAGGCCATCGCCTCGCTGAACCAGGCTGGCTACCGCGTGGTGGTCGCCAGCAACCAGTCGGGCATCGGGCGCGGGCTGTTCGAGATGAGCGCGCTCAACGCCATGCACGAGAAGATGTACAAGGCGCTCGCCAAGATGGGCGGGCGCGTCGAGGCCGTCTTCTTCTGCCCGCACACCGCCGCCGACAACTGTGACTGCCGCAAGCCGAAGTCCGGCCTGTTCCAGGAAATTGCCGAGCGCTTCGGCGTCGAGCTCAAGGGCGTGCCTACCGTGGGCGACTCCCTGCGCGACCTCGAAGCCGGCGTGGCCGTGGGCTGCGTGCCGCACCTGGTACGCACCGGCAAGGGCTCGCGCACGCTCGAGAAGGGCGGCCTGCCGCCCGGCACGCAGGTCCACGACGACCTCGCCGCCTTCACGCGCTGGCTGCTGGCGCAACATCCGCAACACCCGCAGCGTCCGCCCACGCCCTGATTCCTTCCGTCTCTCCCGATGATCTACCTCCGTTCGCTGCTGTTCCTGCTGTTCCTCCTTCTCTGGACGCCGCCCTACGCCTGCGTCTGCTTCCTGGTCTTCCCCTTCATGCGGGCGGCCCGCCGCTTCGACTTCGTGCGCGGCTGGACGCGCTCGGTGATCGTCGTGGCGCGCGTACTGTGCGGCATCCAATACCGCATCGAGGGCCGCGAACAGCTCGACCGCATGCTCGACAAGCCCGTCGTGCTGCTGTCCAAGCACCAGTCCGCCTGGGAAACCGTGGCCTACGTGGCGCTGATGCCCAAGCCGCTGTGCTTCGTCTTCAAGCGTGAATTGCTGCTGGTGCCGTTCTTCGGGTGGACGCTCGGCCTGCTGAAGATGGTCCACATCGACCGCAAGGACGGCCCGCGCGCATTCTCCGTGGCCGCCAAACAGGGCCGTGAACGGCTCGCCGAGGGCGCCTGGATCATCATGTTCCCGGAAGGCACGCGCACGCCGTCGGGCAAGGTGAACCCGCGCTACAAGAGTGGCGGCGCGCGCCTCGCCGTGGAAACCGGCGCCTGGGTCATCCCGATGGCCGTTAACTCGGGCCGCTGCTGGCCGCGCAACAAGTTCCTGAAGTATCCGGGCACCATCACCATCTCGATCGGTGCGCCGCTCTCGTCGGCCAACAAGACCGCCGACCAGGTCAACAACGAAGTCGCGGAGTGGGTGGAAGCGGAAATGCGCCGCATCGACCCGGAAAGCTACCGGAGCCTGCAGCCGGCATGACGCTGCTGCGCCCGCCCCCGGACGCCGCCGGCGCGCAGTTGGAACTGCCGCTGGCCGAACCGCCTCCCCTGCCTGCGCCTCCGGGTGCGGACGGGCAGGAAGCTACTCCGCTCGCCGACACCGCGTGGCCCGTGCCACGCCCCGACGGCCGCAGCCTGCGCATCGGCGAACGCACGCTGCACTACGGGCTAAAGCGCACGTCGCGCCAGACCATCGGCTTTACCGTGGACGACCGCGGCCTGTCGATCGCCGCGCCGCGCTGGGTCTCGCTGGCCGACATCGAGAACGCCATCCTCGAAAAGCAGCGCTGGATCTTCGCCAAGCTCGGCGAATGGCGCCAGCGCGACGCCCGCCGCGTGCTGCCCACCGTGCAGTGGCGCGACGGCGCCACGCTGCCCTTCCTCGGCAAGCCCGTCACGCTGTCGCTCGACTCCCCCGTCGGCGCCCTGCTGTTCGACGCCGACCGCCGCGTGCTGCACCTTGCCCTGCCCGCACAGGCCAGCGCCCAGCAGATCCAGGACCGCGTGCAGGGCTGGCTCCAGCACCAGGCCCGCCGCCTGCTGGCCGAGCGCCTCGACCTCTACGCCAGCCGCCTCGGCGTGCGCCACACCGGCTTCGCGCTGACCTCGGCCGCCACGCGCTGGGGCAGTTGCACCGCCGACGGCAAGATCCGCCTGAACTGGCGCCTGATGCATTTCCCGCTGTCGGTCATCGACTACGTAGCCGCGCACGAACTGGCGCACCTGAAGGAAATGAACCACGGGCCGCGCTTCTGGCAGACCGTGGAATCGATCTTTCCCGAGTTCCGCGAAGTCAAGCGCCAGATGAAGGGACATTCGCCGGAGAACGTGCCGGCGCTGTGAAGCCGCCGGCGCCAGCCATCGTGGCCGGCGCCGGGCTTCATTCCCCGATTTTTTCCCTTCTTTTTTTCCGGCCGAGACCGGACTTTCCCCCTACCGCATTGGCTGACTGCCCGCTTTTCCGCGGCCGGCAAGCGCTGGCCAACGGGACTAGAATACGGGCCTCCCCACGGCCCCGGCCATAAGAAGGTTCTCAAAATGCGACTCCTCCACACCATGCTCCGCGTCGGCGACCTGCAAAAGTCGATCGACTTCTACACCCGCATCCTCGGCATGAAGCTGCTGCGCGAGAGCGACAACCCCGAGTACAAGTACCGCCTCGCCTTCGTCGGCTACGGCCCGGAGAGCGAGACCGCCGTGCTGGAACTGACCTACAACTACGGCGTCGACAAGTACGACCTCGGCACCGCCTACGGCCACATCGCGCTGGAGACCGACGACGCGGCCGCAGCGTGCGAGCGCATCCGCCAGGTCGGCGGCAAGGTCACGCGCGAGGCCGGTCCGGTCAAGGGCGGCACGACCGTGATCGCGTTCGTGGAAGACCCGGATGGCTACAAGATCGAGCTGATCGAGCGCCATTCGACGCGCGACGCCAGCCGGCCGTAAGCCGAAGGCCACCAGCGCCGCCAAGTCCGCCGAAGGCGCGGCTGGGCGGCGCTGCCATCGTCGCTCATCCCCCCGCCCGGCATGTCGGAAACTTCACCTTCGACGGGTCCGGCCGGTGCTGCGCGGCCCTGAATCTGACTTGCCTCACAGGTCGTCCATGGGAATCCCGGACGGCGGCAGTTCCGTTGCTATCTTGCGCAACCGAGCTACCCCGATCCGAAAATCAAGGAGATTCCGATGCGACCCATCACCGCGCGCGCGGCGCTGTCCGCGCTCGCCTGTACCCTGCTGTTGAGCGCCTGTGGCGGTGGCGACGGCGGCACCGCCACGCCGACGGCAAACCCGGGCACCGGCACCGACGCGGGCACGAACCCGGGCAATAACGCGGGCAATAACGCGGGCAACAACGCCGGCACCGACACCGGTACCCAGCCGCCCGCGTCCGACCCCGCTCATAACCCCGCTTCCGACCCCGCTTCCGTCGCCGGCGAACTGCTGCCGAGCCTCTCGACCCCGCAACCCGGCTCCACGGCCGCCGTCGGCAATGGCAGCGAAGGCGTCTGGTACGACGCGTCCGGCGCGAGCCTGGTCGACCCCACCGGCCGCTTCGTCCGCGCCGATGCCAACGGCGCCGTCAGCGGCGGCTTCCAGTTCGCCGGCACGAGCTGGACGCTGACGCCCGACACGATCCTCGAGTACCAATACGCCTACCCGCTTACCGGCTCGGGCGTCCTCATCGCCGGCACGAAGCTCAGCGGCTTCTACCAGAAGACGTCGGACAGCTCGCTCACCACGGTGAACTCGACGTACGACCCCGCCAACGCGCTCGCCGTCGAACAGAAAAGCATCAGCGGCAGCTGGACGCAGGACGGCTTCGCCATGACCATCGACGACGACGGCAACCTGCAGGGCACCTTTACCGCCGGTGACAAGGTCTGCGCGCTCACCGGTACGGTGACGCTGGCCACGCCCGGCAGCGCCCGCAACCTCTACCGCGTCACCGTGACGCCGACCATCGCAGCGGTCCCCGACAACCAGGGCTGCAGCCTGACGGTCGATACCGCCCACCAGGGCTTCGCGGCCATCCGCTTCCTGCCGGTCGACCGCAGCCTCAAGGTGGCGGACAGCAGCACACGCTACGACCGCACGCTGGCGCTGGTCGCCACGACGGGGACGGGCGGATACATCAAGATGCAGATGTCGAAGCAGTAAGAGACCGTTTCAGAATGATTCTGGCGTCGTTGCGCGGCCTTGCCGTGCCACTTGCACTGTCTGCGGCCGCGCGCCTAGCCAGAACCGCTTCGCTTCGTTCTGAAACAGTCTCCAAGGCGGCAAACCGGGCGCGCGACGGCTCGCGCACCCCGGCGATGCACCCCGGGGGACGATCAAGGCTGAAGGCCCCCCACGGCCGGCGGCCGTTTTCAGTCGTTGCTACAATCGGCGATTTCCCGCGCCGGCATCCGCCCGCGGCGTCGATTCCCGAGCCGACCCATGCCCCCGACCTTCCAGCCGCCGCACGCTCGCCGTGCGCACGTCACTCGCCCCAATCACCAACCCGTTCGCCAGCCGTGAGCGGCCCCGCCCTCGCGCGCCGTCCGCTCGACGGCATGGCCATCGGCCTGATGGTGGTGCTGTGCGCCGCCTGGGGCCTGCAACAGGTCGTGATCAAGGTGACCGCCCCGCTGATGGGCGCGGTGCTGCAGGCCGGCGTGCGTTCGGCCATTGCGGCCCTGCTGGTATTTGGCTTTGCCGCCTGGCGCGGCACGGCGCTGTGGCAGCGCGACGGCACGCTGCGCGCCGGCCTGCTCGCGGGCCTGCTGTTTGCCGCCGAGTTCCTCTGCATCTTCGTGGGACTGGGACATACCACCGCGTCGCGCATGGCGGTGTTCCTCTACACCGCGCCGATCTTCACCGCGCTCGGGCTGCACTGGTTCGTCGCCGGTGAGCACCTGCACCGGGGCCAGTGGCTCGGCGTGGTGCTGGCGTTCTGCGGCATGGTGCTGGCGTTCGCCGACGGCATCGTGGCGACCGGCGCGGGCGCCAGCACGCTGTCCGGCGACGCGCTCGGCGTGCTTGCCGGCGCCCTGTGGGCGGCCACGACCGTGGTGGTCCGCGCGAGCAAGCTGTCCGGCGCGCCGGCCAGCAAGACGCTGCTGTACCAGCTCGCCGTGTCGGCGGTGCTGCTGCTGGCACTGGCAGCGGCCTCGGGGCAGACGCACGACACCGTCACGCTCAACGGCTTCGTGCTGCTGAGCCTGTTCTACCAGTCGGTGCTGATCGCCTTCGTCAGCTATCTGGCGTGGTTCTGGCTGCTGGGACGCTACCTGGCGTCGCGGCTGTCGGTGTTCTCGTTCCTGACGCCGCTGTTCGGCGTGGCGTTCGGCGTGCTGCTGATGCACGACCACGTCGGACCGCGCTTCGCCGCGGCGGCGCTGCTGGTGCTGTCGGGAATCGTGCTGGTGAACCGGCGGGTCTGAGCGTGCCGGCATGCGCGCTTGCAGGCTTTAACTTTCGCTTAAGTCTTGTGCCGTAGATTGGGGGCGTACCAACCACGTCACCCATCGACAAGGCAGGAAACGGTCATGACTCCCCAAGAGACCCAAGCACTCGACGCCTTCCTGGCACAGCTCACGCAAGCCCGCGCCACCGGGAAAGACCCGCAGGCCGCGGCGATGATCGCCGACGCCGTCGCGCGCCAGCCCGACGCCGCCTACCTGCTGGTCCAGCGGGCCATGCTGCTCGATCATGCGCTGGCGTCCGCGAAGGCGCAGATCGCCGCGCTCGAAAACCAACTCCAGGCTGCGCAGGGCGGCGGCAACAACGCCTTCCTCGACCCCAATGCTTGGGGCGCGCACCCGAGCCGGCCTGCCGCGACGATGCCGACGATGGCGCCCCCGCCGCAGCAGATGCCGCAGCAGGCGGCGCCGCCGTATCAGGCGCAACCTCAGCAGCCCCAATATCAGCCCCAGCCGGCCACTCCGCCGTCGCGCGGCGGCTTCCTGAGTGGGGGCTTCGGCAGCACGCTGGGCAGCATTGCGACGACGGCCGCCGGCGTGGCGGGCGGCGCGATGCTGTTCCAGGGCATCGAGAACCTGTTCCACCGCAACAGCGGCAGCGGGTTCCTCGGGCAGCCGCTGGCCGGGGTGCCGCAGTCGGAAACCGTCGTGAACAACTACTACGGGAATGGCGATTCGCCGCTCGATGCGCCGGGGGCCAACTGGAGCGCCGATACGGGCAACGCAGGGGGTAGCGATGGGCTGCTCGATGCCGGGCTGGACGACGGCAGCTTTCTCGACGATGACGACTCGACTTACGTCTGAGTCGGGCGTCATCCCTCCACAGAACGGAAAACGCGCGGTCGATGCCGCGCGTCCGGAGGGTTCTCTCCCTCTCCCCGCATAGGGAGAGGAGAGCAAGATCAGCGCTTCGCGAACGCGAACATCCCCAGCGCCTCGCGCACCTCGTCCAGCGTCTGCTGGGTGAGCGCGCGGCCCTTCTCGGTGCCGGCCTTCAGCAGGTCGAACACATAGTCCGGGTCCTTCGCCAACTGCTCGCGGCGCTCGCGGATCGGGGTCAGCAGGTCCTGCAGCACGGCCTCGACGCGGCGCTTGAGCACCATGTCGCCCAGCCCGCCGCGGCGGTAGTGGGCCTTCAGTTCCTCGACCTCTTCCTTGTTCGGATCGAACGCGTCGAGGTAGGTGAAGACCATATTGCCCTCGACCTGGCCCGGGTCCGACACCTTCAGGTGGTTCGGATCGGTGTACATGCTGTGCACCGCGGCCTTGATCTGGTCGGGCGAGGCGCCCAGCGAGATGGCGTTGCCCATCGACTTGCTCATCTTGGCCTTGCCGTCCACGCCGGGCAGGCGGCCGAACTTCGGGATCAGCGCCACGCACTCGGGCAGCACGTCGCGGCCCACCTGGTGGTTGATGCGGCGGGCGATCTCGTTGGTCTGCTCGATCAGCGGCGCCTGGTCCTCGCCCACCGGCACCACGGTGGCCTTGAAGCCGGTGATGTCGGCGGCCTGCGCGGCCGGGTAGCACAGGAAGCCAGCCGGGATGTCGCGCCCGAAGCCGCGTGCCTGGATCTCTTCCTTGATGGTCGGGTTGCGCTCCAGCCGGGCCACCGTGACGAAGTTCAGGTACATCAGCGTCAGCTCGGCCAGCGCCGGCAGGTGCGACTGCACGGTGATGGTGGTCTTGGCCGGATCGATGCCGACGGCGAGGTAGTCGAGCGCCACTTCGAGCACGTTGCGGCGGACCTTCTCCGGATCGTGCGCGTTGTCGGTCATGGCCTGCGTGTCGGCCAGCAGCAGGTACTGCTCGTGCGTTTCCTGCAGCTCGACGCGCGACTTCAGGGAGCCGACGTAGTGGCCCAGGTGCAGCGGGCCGGTGGGGCGGTCGCCGGTCAGGATGACGGGGCGCTTGGTGGCTTGCTTGGAGTCAGTCATGTTCTTGAATCGTTGAATCCGTGAATCTTAGCGCGACGGGGGCGTCCGGGGGCAGCGTATCTGGCAAGGTAGGGAAAGGTCAGGCACGCGGCGCGGGGGCGCTGTCGGCGCTGCCGAGCCGCCGCGCCAGCGCGACGTATTCCGCCACCGGCACTTCCTCGGCACGGCGGCCAAGGTCGAAGCCCATGGCGTCGAAGTCGACCTGGTCGCGCAGGAATGAAAGCGTGTTGCGCAGCACCTTGCGGCGCTGGGAAAAGGCAGCGGCCACCACATCCCCAAGCACCGTCATGTCGCAGTCGGGGCTGTCGGGGTCGAGGTAGGGCGACTTCAGGCGTCCGTCGGCCAGGCGCGGCCACGGGATCATCCGCACCACCGCCGAGTCGACCTTGGGCGGCGGGTTGAACGAGCCGGGCGGCACATCGAGCACGTGCTCCATGTGGTAGCGCACCTGCAGCATGATCGACAGCCGTCCGAAGGACTTGTTGCCGGGCTCCGCCACCATGCGCTCGACCACTTCCTTCTGCAGCATGAAGTGCTGGTCGCGCACGTGCTCCGCGAAGTCCATCAGGTGGAACAGCAGCGGGCTGGAGATGTTGTACGGCAGGTTGCCGACGATGCGCAGCGGGTGCCCGGGCGCGGCCAGCTTGCCGAAGTCGAAGGCGAGCGCGTCGCCCGCATGGACGGTCAGCCGGTCGCCGTAGCGGCGGCGCAGCCGCTCGACCAGGTCGCGGTCGAGCTCGACCACCTGCATCTGCGGCAGGCGTTCGAGCAGCGGATCGGTCAGGGCGCCGAGGCCGGGGCCGATCTCGACGAGGACGTCGCCGGCCTGCGGGTCGATGGCACTGACGATGCCGTGGATGATGCCGTCATCGACCAGGAAGTTCTGGCCGAATCGCTTGCGGGCCACGTGGCCCTGATGAACATTGTTACGCATGGGGTTCTCGACTGGCGCTATTGCCTCGGTCCGTGTTGTCCGTGGCTGTTGCCGGCGGCCGCATGGCGGCCACTGGCATGGGCGGCCATGTCGACGGCGGCACGGATCGCCTCGATCATGCTGCCATGCTCGGCCTGGCCCGTGCCGGCCAGCGGCAACGCGGTGCCATGGTCGACGGAGGTACGGATGAAAGGCAGGCCGAGCGTGACGTTGATGCCGTGGCCGAAGGTGCCGTACTTGAGCGGCGCCAGGCCCTGGTCGTGGTACATCGCGAGCACACAGTCCGCGTCGCGCAGGTGGCGCGGCTGGAACAGGGTGTCGGCGGGAAAGGGGCCGCGCGCGTCGATGCCGGCATCCTGCGCGCGGGCGATGGCCGGCGAGATCGTGTCGATCTCTTCCCGGCCCATGTGGCCGCTCTCGCCCGCGTGCGGATTGAGTCCGGTGACGAGCAGGCGCGGGCGGCCGATGCCGAAGCGGTGGCGCAGGTCGGCGTCGACGATGGCCAGGGTCTCGACCAGCATCGGAATGTCGAGCGCGTCGGGCACCTCGCGCAGCGGCAGGTGGGTGGTGGCCAGCGCCACGCGCAGCATGGCGTTGTCATGCGCGGGCTGCGGGCCGGCCAGCATCATCACCACGCGCGCCACGCCGGCACGTTCGGCCAAGTATTCGGTGTGGCCGGTGAAGGGGACGCCGGCATCGTTGATGGTGCTCTTCTGGACCGGGGCGGTGACCATCGCGGCGTAGCGCGCGGGGGTCCCCCCCGGGGGCAGGCAGCCGTCGATGCAGGCATCGAGCAGCGCCAGCACGTAGCGGCCGTTGCGGGCATCCAGGCGGCCGGCATCGCACGGCACGCCGAGCGGGATGTCGCGCACGGTCACGCCGCCCTCCCGCTGCAGGCGCACCCACGCGTGGGCCACCCCCAGGGAGGCGGCGCGGGCGTCGAGCAGGCGGGCATCGCCCAGCACCTCGAAGCGGCACGGCAGGTGCGTGCCGGCCAGTTGCAGCAGGGCCCCGATGGTGATGTCGGGTCCGATACCGGCGGGTTCGCCGGTCGAGATGGCTATGACAGGGTCGGGCATGGCGTGCGCGCGGGCCGCAAGGCTCAGCGCTGGCGGTTGAGGCGGTACTCGACGTACGCCTGCGAGCGCAGCTGGCGCACCCAGTCGTCGTAGGCCGCCTTCAGCTTCTCCTCGCGGATCTCGGCACGGGCGAAGTCGCGCTGCTTCTCGGGCGTGACTTCCACCTCGCGGCGATCCATCACCTGGATCAGGTGGACGCCGAACTGCGTGACGACCGGCTCCGACACCTCGCCCGGACGCAGGCGGCTCATGGCCTGCTCGAAGGCCGGCACCAGTTCGCCCGGCGAGACCCAGCCCAGGTCGCCACCGTTGGCGGCGGAACCGTCCTGCGAGTAGCGCTTGGCCGCGTCGGGGAAGCTGCCGCCGTGCTGGATGCGGTCACGGATACCGTTCAGCTGGCGCGTGGCCTCGGCCTCCGGCATGTTGGGGCCGGTACGGATCAGGATGTGGCGCACCTGCGTCTGCGTGATCTTGTCGGAAGCGGCCGGGTTGGCCTGTGCCGGCGCGCTGCGCTTGGCGACGAGCTTCAGGACATGGAAGCCGGCGGCGCTTTCCAGCACCTCGGGCGCCACCGCGCCGGGCTGCAGGTCGACCACGGCGTTGGCGAACAGCGCCGGCAGGCGGCCGATCTGGCGGAAGCCCATCGCGCCGCCCTGGCTGGCCTCGGGGCCTTCCGAGCTGGCCCTGGCAAGCTGCGCGAAGTCCGCGCCGCCCTGCGCCTGCTTCCGCAGATCCTCGGCCTTGGCACGCAACTGCTGCTTCTGGGCCTCGGAAGCGTCGTCCGGCACGCGGATCAGGATCTGCGACACGTTGTACTCGAGCGGACCCGGCGCGGCGCCGCCCTGCGCGCCACGGGCGGCCAGGTAGTTGTCGATCTCGCCGTCGTAGACCTGGATCTTGGAGTCGACCTCGCGCTCGCGCAGGCGGATCACCTGCACCTGCTTGCGCAGTTCGTCGCGGTACTTGGTCCAGGTCATGCCGCTCGCTTCCACGCGGCTGCGAAGGTCGGTGGCGGACATGCGGTTCTGCTGCGCCACCGATTCCACGGCGCGGTCCAGTTCCTGGTCGGTCACGCGGATGCCGGCTTCCTGCGCGGCCTGCGTCTGCACGCGCTCGAGCACCAGGCGCTCCAGCACCTCGTTGATCATGTCGTTGCGCGGCGGCATCTGGCGGCCGGCGGCGCGCAGTTGCGCCTCGATCTCGTCGACGCGGTCGAGCAGCTCGCGCCGCGTGATGACGCTGTTGTTGACGATGCAGACCACTTCATCGACGAGCTGCGAACGCTTGGCGCCCGGCTGGGGCACGCCCATCTGCGGCTCGGTCGGCAGCGCGGAGGACGACGATGCGGCGGGCGAGGCGGCCCCGTTCTGCAGGAAGATGCCCTTCGGCTGCGTGGCCGACGGCGTGGCGGACTGGGTGGCGGACTTGGGCGCCTTGAGCTGCGCGGCAGCGGGCAGCGCGAGTGCGGCGAGCACGGCCGCCAGCAGCGGATTGCGCAGGGCCGTCAACACATCAAACATGGCGAATTCCTGGCGTTTCATCGTTGTCCGTCATTCATAGTGGTCGAACTGGGTGGTCTGGACCGGCCGGGCCGTTACCGGCTCATAGCCGGGCACGTTCAGGCGCAGGATGTCGAGGGGGTTGGAACCGATCTTCGACAGGCCGCGGAACTCGACCTGCACGAAAACCCGGCCCGTGTAGCCGTTGGTGGTATTGCGAAAACGCTGGTAAACCAGTCGCCCGACCCAGCAATCGGCCGCGTACTCCAGCCCCAGCAGGCCATCGACGAGCTGGTCGGCGGTCATGTCGAAGGCCACGCGGCCGATGCCGTAAGTGCGCTTCGACAGCGGCCACTGGCCGGATAGCTCGAGCTGGTCGATGGCGGTGTTGTCCGTCACCGAGGTCGGGCGCCGGTAGCGGTAGCCGAAGTTGATGAGTTGGCGCGGCGCCGGGCGGTACGCGAAGGCCACATTGGACTGCGCGATGGTGTTGCTGCCCGGGTTGTACTGGATGCCCGCGTCGAGATAGTAGCCGCGGAACAGCTGGATGGTCGTCGCCGCCAGCAGGTCGGAATAGCCTGCGGTCGACTCCGGCGCGGTGCCGTTGAGCTGCACGCGCTGGCCGGTGAAGTCGAAACGCTGCGCCAGCGTGCCGCGGAAGCGCTCGATGCCGGAGTCGGCCTCGATCAGGCGGGTGGTAACGCCCGCCGTCAGCTTGTTGTTGTCGGCGATGCGGTCGTAGCCGGTGAACGGGTTCTCGGTGAAGATCTGCCCGTAGCCGAAGTCGGCCTGCACGGTATCGAACAGCGGGAACTGGCTCTGGTCCTTGAACGGCGTGTAGACGTAGAACAGGCGCGGTTCCAGCGTCTGCAGGTATTTCGTGCCGAAGATGTGGCTGACGCTCGGCGCATCGCGCTCGAAGGCCATGGCCGAGTCGATGCTGAAGGTCGGCAGCGCGCGCGTCAGCGTGTTGGACGCGCCCGGCGTGTTGCTCTGCGCCTCCATGTTGTACTGCGCAAGGTTGAACATCACCTTCGGCGTGACGTACCAGCCCGCGCGCACGATCGGGTAGCTGATGGTCGGCTGCAGGAACACGCGCTCGCCCTGCGGCTGCTGCACACTGTTGAAGACCGGTATCCGGAAGCGCGAGTAGTCGGCCTCGACCTGCACGTCGAACCCGCCCATGTCGTAGCGGATGTACTTGGCGTTCAACTGCGGCACGCGGTCGTACGTCGGCGCGCTCGGGGCCAGCGTCTGGAACTTCTGCACGCGGGCCATCAGGAAGAAGTCCTGCCAGTTGTACGTGACGCCGCCTTCCTGCACGTACTGGCGCACGGTCGACTGCGCCACCGTGCGCGTGAAGTCGTCCGGGTACTGGTCGTCGGAGACCCGGTTCGCGTTCACGTAGGCGTTCAGGCCCGGCGCGAGAGTCTGATTGTGCTGGATCGAGTAGAACCAGCGGTTGGTCTTCGTTTGCTGGTCGTCCGGCAGGAATTCGCCGCGGATGCGCCCCGAATACCCGTCGCCGATGTAGCGGTAGTCGCCGCCGAGCTGGAAGCCGCGCGAGGTCATCAGGCGCGGAAACAGCGTCAGGTCGCGGTTCGGCGCGATGTTGAAGTAGTACGGGACGGTCGTGTCGAAGCCCGACTTCGAGCTGTAGCCGAACAGCGGCGCCAGCACGCCGCTGCGCCGGTCGTTGTTCAGCGGGAAGCTGAAGGCCGGCGCCCCGGCGATCGGCACGTCGAAGAAATGCAGCACGCCGCCGTAGGCCACGCCGACCTGGCGGTCGCTGTCGATGTCCAGCTCGCGGGCGCTGAAGTACCAGTCGGCGTTGTCGGGCGAGCAGGTGGTGTAGCTGGCGTGGCGGATACGGCTGCGATCCGGGTCGAGGAAGTCGATGCGCTCGGCCTTGCCCGAGCCGCCGGTCTGCTGGAAATAGTAGTCCGGCGACAGCATGTAGCCTTCGTTGGCCTGGATGCGCATGCGCGCCTCCGGCCCGACGGCCAGCGTGCCCTCGCGCGACAGGCGCACATTGCCGGTCGCCGTGGCGGTATCGGAATCCTGGTCGTAGGTGAGCTTGTCGCCCTTCACCACCGAGCCCTGGCGGCGCAGTTCGGCATTGCCTTCGAGCTCGATGCCCCGCTCGCTGTAGCCGGTCATCCGGTCGCCCGAGACGAACGCCGGGGCGTTCGGGTTGGCCGACACGCCGCTGGTGGTGGCCGGCGTGGGCTCGGCCAGCCGCGGCACCAGTTCGCCGGCGGCCTGCGCCGGCGGGGCGACCGTAGCCGGCTCGGCCGACTGGCGCTGCAGGGGCAGGCGGTCCGGCTGGACCATCTGGCCCAGCGGCTGCTCATCCTGCGGCTGCTCGAAGTCCGGGATGACGGAGGTGGCCGTCTGCGCCTGCGCGCCGACCGACAGACCGGCCATGGCCAGCACGAGCGGGCGCAGCGCGCTGGCCGGACGCCGCTTGCCGGTGCCGCCGGCATGGCGCGTTGGCGATGGCTGGAGCGTAGCCTGGCTGGTCATCGATAGTTGTTGTTCGGTCATGCAGCGGTTTTTGTCAGGTCGGCGGCCGCTCCCCAGGGTGATGCGGGAGCCGCCAGCCAGCGCCGGAGCAGGCTACGTTGCATGGGCGCGGGCGCTCCCGGAGGCCGCCCGGGCCCCGGGGCTGGTCGGGTATTATACGGGGCAACTTATTGTCCCTTTCCGTTCGCATTCCGATCTCTTGCCGATCTTTTGCTGATCTCTTGCCGATCTCTTGCCGATCGGTTCCGCACTTCCGACACACTCCCGACATGGCAGTACTTCCTCACGACCCCCGGCTGGACCAACTCCGCTCCTGGGTAGCCAGCCTCGGACCGGCCTGGTCGATCGACCCCGCGTCCTGCACACCTGCCTCGGCCGACGCGAGCTTCCGCCGCTACTTCCGCGTCCATAGCGGCAATCCGGCCCATCCGACCGCCATCGTGATGGATGCGCCGCCCGCGCAGGAGGACTGCCGTCCGTTCATCCACGTCGCCCGGCTCTTCGGCGATGCCGGCGTGACGGTGCCGACCGTGCTGGCGCAGGACCTCGACCAGGGCTTCCTGCTGCTGGCCGACCTCGGCAACCAGACCTACCTGTCGCGCCTGGACGACTCCGCCGCCCCCGCCCTCTACATGGACGCCGCCGACGCGCTGGTCAGGATCCAGGCCGCCACCCGCCCCGGCGAACTGCCCGAGTACGACCGCGCCCTGCTCCAGCGCGAACTGGGCCTGTTCCCGCAGTGGTACGTGGCGAAGCACCTTGGCGTGACGCTGTCCGACAGCCAGCAGGCCGATCTGCGCGAGGTGATGGAAGCGCTGATCAACAACAATCTCGCCCAGCCGCAGGTGTATGTCCACCGCGACTACCACTCGCGGAACCTGATGGTGCTCGATGGCGGCCACCCGGGCGGCAACCCCGGCATCCTCGACTTCCAGGACGCGGTGCTCGGCCCCATCACCTACGACGCCGTCTCCCTGTGGCGCGACGCCTATATCGAATGGGACGAGGAACGCCAGCTCGACTGGCTGATCCGCTACTGGGAACGCGCCCGCAAGGCCGGCCTGCCGGTGGCGGCGGACTTCGGCGAGTTCTACCGCGACTACGAGTGGATGGGCCTGCAACGTCACCTGAAGGTGCTCGGCATCTTCGCCCGCCTGTACCACCGCGACGGCAAGGACGGCTACCTCGCCAACCTGCCGCTGGTGATGAAGTACACCCGCGCCGTGGCCGGCCGCTATACGGAACTGCGCAAGCTGATCCGCCTGCTCGACGCGCTGGAAGGCGTGGCGTCCCCGGCCGGCTACACGTTCTGACGCCGTGCCCCCGGTCGTCCCCCCCGTAGCACCCGACGCCGCCCCGACCACCCGCTCCGGCGAGTGGTGGGCCGGCGTGCGCGCCCTCGCCCCGATGCTGCTCGGCGTGGCGCCATTCGGCCTGATCTACGGCGTGCTCGCGGTCGGCGCCGGCATGCCGCCGTGGCTGGCCTGCGCCATGAGCGCGATCGTCTTCGGCGGCGCCTCGCAGATGATCCTGACCCAGCTCTGGGCCGCCGGCACCCCGGCGGTGATCGTCGCCTTCACCGTGGCCATGGTCAACCTGCGCCACGCGCTGTACTCGGCCACCATCGCCCCGGCGCTGTCGCCGCTGCCGAAGGGCTGGAAGGCGCTGATCGCCTACCTGCTGACCGACGAGGCCTTCGCCGCCATGACGCGGCGCCTGTCCGACACCGGCGAGCGCAAGCGCTACCGCCACTGGTTCTTCTTCGGCGCCGGCTTCTCGCTGTGGTTCTCGTGGCAGCTGTCGACGCTGGCCGGCGTGCTGGTCGGCGCCCAGGTGCCGCGCGACTGGCCGCTCGACTTCTTCCTGCCGCTGACCTTCATCGCCATCATCGTGCCGAACCTGAAGCACCGCGCCCACCTTGCCGCCGCGCTGGTGGCGAGCGTGCTGGCCGTGGCGTGCTACGGCATGCCGCACAAGCTCGGGCTGATGGCTGCTGGCCTCGGCGGGATTGCCGCGGGCATGCTGGTGCGCCGGCACGGCACGCCGCAGCCCGAAGGCGCGAAAGACGCCGCGAAAGACGGCGCGAAGGAGGCCGCATGAGCCCCCTGATGCTGCTCGGCGTGATGGTCGCCGCCGGGCTCGCCACTTACCTGATCCGGCTGTCGTTCATCGCCGTCGAGGGCCGGGTCAAGCTGCCGTGGTGGTTCCGCGCCGCGCTGCAGTTCGTGCCGGCGGCGATGCTGTCGGCGCTGATCGCCCCCGACCTGCTGATGCGCGACGGCGCGCTCTACCTCAGCCCGCTCAACGCCCGCCTCGTGGCCGGCGTGGCCGCCGTCGCCATCGCCGGCTGGACGCGCAGCGTGGGCTGGACCATCGCCGGCGGCATGGGCGTCCTGCTCCTCATGGAGAAACTGACTTGAAAGCGATGATCTTCGCCGCCGGGCGCGGCGACCGCATGCGCCCCCTGACCGACACCTGCCCCAAGCCGCTGCTGCCGGTGGGTGGCAAGCCGCTGATCGTGTGGCAGATCGAGGCGCTGGCGAAGGCCGGGCTGGCCGACATCGTCATCAATCACGCGTGGCTCGGCGCGCAGATCGAGGCGGCGCTGGGCGACGGTTCGCAATTCGGCGTCCGGCTCGCCTACTCGGCCGAGGGCAGCGCGCTGGAGACCGCCGGCGGCATTGCGCAGGCGCTGCCGCTGCTGTCCGACCGCCCGCACGAGGGGGAGGTCTTCCTGGCGGTGTCGGGCGACATCTTCTGCGACTACGACTACCGCAGCCTCCTGCCCCGCGCCCGCCGCCTGGCCGAATCAGAGGAGCCCGGCATGCACCTGGTGATGGTGCCGAATCCGCACTTCCATCCGGTAGGCGACTTCGGCCTCATGCCCGACGGCCGCCTCGTACTTCACGGCGGCGAGCGCCTGACCTTCGGCAACATCGGCCTTTACGACACGCGCCTGTTCACCGGCATCACGCCGGGCGAGAAGGTGGCCATGACGCCGTACTACCGGTCGGCAATCCAGGCGGGGAATGCGACCGGCGAGTGCTTCGTCGGCCGCTGGGAGAACGTGGGGACGCCGGCGCAGCTGGAGGCGCTCGACGCGAAGCTCGAACGGGCGGCCTGAATCGTACGGGGCGTCGTACGGGGCGTCGTACGGGGCGTCAGCGCCCGAGCACGGCCGGCGCCGCGGCCCGGCCTTCCCCGGCCGGCTCCGACAGGCCGGGCGCATCGCCCGTCCAGTAGTCCGTCCGCACGCCGATGTCCGCCGACACGAACTTCCCGCGCCCGGCCCGGTAGTGCGCCAGCGCCTTGTAGACCAGCCCGGAGCCCACCAGCAGGATCGGCACGTTCAGGTAGACCATGATGATGTTCATCAGGTCCGACAGCGCCCACAGGTTCGGCAGCTCCAGGCCGGCCAGCACCGTCAGTGCGCCGAACGGCACGAACACCAGCGAGCCGATCACCCGGATGAAGCCGATAAAGCGCGGGCTGCGCGAGATGAAGTTGGCCGAGATCTCGGCGAAGGAGATCATGCCGAGCAGCGTCGTGAAGGCGAACAGGCCGTAGCACACGCACATCACGATCTTCACCACCGCACCCACGCCGGCCGGCACCAGCGCCTGCACCGAGGCCAGGTAGACGGTGATCTTCGACGCCTTCACCGACTCCCATGCCTGCCCGTCGATCGTCCCGGTCCACACGTGCGCCATCACCACGATGAAGCCGGTCAGCGTGCAGATCACCATGGTGTCGAAGAACACGCCCAGGCTCTGGACGAAGCCCTGCTCGCAGGGATGGTCGTTGTCGGCCACGGCGGCGGCCATCGTGATGGTGCCCTGCCCCGCCTCGTTCGACATCAGCCCGCGCTTGACGCCCTGCGCCAGCGCCGTCCCGATCAGGCCGCCGAACAGCGCGTGCGGCGCGAACGCCCCCACCACCACCTCGTGGAAGAAATAGGGAATCAGCGGCAGGTTGATGAGGATGATAACCAGCGACATCAGGCAGAACAGCGTCGCCTTGATCGGCACCAGCACGTCGGTGTAGGCCGTCACGCGGCGGATGCCGCCCATGATGATGAAGGCGCAGGCCAGGATCAGCACCACGGCGATGCCGTAGTAGACCGTCGACTGGCGGGCGATGTGCTCGCCGGAAACCGTGTCGGCGATGGTGCCGATGGCCGTGAACACGTTGAACGTCTGCGGCGGCACGTTGAACAGCGCGTAGACGATGAACACCAGCGACAGGAAGGTGCCGACGAAGCGCCGGTCGCCCAGCACGCGGCGCCCGTAGAACGGCAGCCCCCCGACGAATTCGTCGCCCTTCTTCTCCTTGAAGAGCTGCGCCAGTACCGACTCCATGAAGGCCGTGGCCATGCCGAAGAAGGCCGCCACCCACATCCAGAACAGCGCACCCGGGCCGCCCACCGAGATGGCGCCGGTGATCCCGACGATATTGCCGGGGCCGGCCCGCATCGCCAGTCCCAGCATGAACGACGCCAGCGCGCTTACCCCGGTCCCCGACGACTGCCGGCGCAGCATGATGCCGATGATCCTGCGCGGGCTCATGGTCTGGATGAAGCCGGTACGCACCGTGAAGTACACGCCCACGCCCACCAGCAGCAGCACCGCGAACGAGAACTGGCCGAGCACCGGGATGTGGGCATACCACGCGAAATTGGTGGGAAAGTCCCAGAAGAAATCCGAGATGGGCGCGATGAACGCGAAGAAGGCGTTGACCGACGCAAATACGTCCTGCATGACTCCGATCCTTGGTATGGCGCCGCAGCCGCATCATTGGACGGCCGGGACGGAAAAAGGGGCCGTCGACCCGTGCCGACAGCCCCTTTTTCTTGTGTTCTTTCTTGTGTTCCTGTATCCGGCGTCGCGGGTCCGGGACCTGCGACGGAATAAGCGCGCGATGCTACTGGGACTGGCTGCGGACGTCAAGCAAACGTCCGCCAGCCTTTGCGCAGCAAGGCGCACCCGGGGCGAGCCGGCGGCAGGCAACAGACAAGGGCAATGACAACGCGGCCCCGGCGTTAGAATCGGGGCAAGCTCCCACAGGTGACCCACCATGCCCGCAACCGATACTGCCCTCCTCGCCGCCTGCCATGCCCGCCGCGCCCGCGTGCTGCAACAACTGCGCGCCGCCGGCGGTGGCGTGGCCATCCTGCCCACCGCGCCGGAAGCCATGCGCAACCGCGACAGCGACTACCCCTACCGGCACGACAGCTATTTCTATTACCTGACCGGCTTCACCGAGCCCGAGGCCGTGCTGGTGCTCGTCACCGGCGCCATCCCGGCGGCCGACCGCAGCATCCTGTTCTGCCGGCCCAAGCACGAGGAACGCGAGATCTGGGACGGCTTCCGCTATGGCCCGGAAGGCGCCAGGGCCGCATTCGGCTTCGACGAGGCGCACGCGATCGAGGAGATCGACGGCGTGCTGCCGGCGCTGATGGCCGAAAGCCCGGTGCTGGCCTATCCGCTGGGCGTCTCCGCGACCATCGACCGCAGCGTGCGCAAGTGGCTTGAAACCGCCCGCATGCAGGCGCGCGCCCGGGTGATGCAGGCCGCCACCGTGCTCGACCTGCGCGCCATGGTCGACGAGATGCGCCTGATCAAGGAGCCCGGCGAGCTGGCGACCATGCGCCGCGCCGCGCAGATCTCGGCCCAGGCCCATGTGCGCGCCATGCAGACGTCGCGCCCCGGCCTGCGCGAGTACCACCTCGAAGCCGAGTTGCTGTACGAATTCCGCCGCCACGGCGCCCAGAGCGTGGCCTACAACTCCATCGTCGCCGGCGGCCCCAACGCCTGCGTGCTGCACTACCGGGCCGACACCGCCGAACTGCGCGACGGCGACCTCTGCCTGATCGACGCCGGCTGCGAGCTGGACGGCTACGCCTCCGACATCACCCGCACCTTCCCGGTCAACGGCCGCTTCTCACCGGCCCAGCGCGAGCTGTACGACATCGTGCTGGCCGCGCAGGACGCCGCCATGGCCGAGACCCGCGTCGGCGTGCCCTTCAACGTCGCCCACGACGCCGCCGTGCGCGTGCTGGCCCAGGGCATGCTCGACACCGGCCTGCTCGACAAGTCGAAGCACGGCAAGGTCGACGACGTCATCGCCAGCGGCGCCTACACGCGCTTCTACATGCACCGCACCGGCCACTGGCTCGGCATGGACGTGCACGACGTGGGCCAGTACCGCTCGCTCGGCCCCGCGCCCGAGCAGGGCGAACGCCCGTACCGGCCGCTGCAGGCCGGCATGGTGGTGACGGTCGAGCCGGGCATCTACGTGCGCCCGGCCGAGGACGTGCCCGAGAAGTACTGGCACATCGGCATCCGCATCGAGGACGACGTGGTGGTGACCGACGGCGCCTGCGAGGTCATCACGCGCGGCGTGCCGGTCAAGGCCGACGAGATCGAGGCGCTGATGCGGGAAACAGCCCGCTGATTCCGCGCCGGCGCCATATGATGGAAGCACGCCTCTTCATCGAACCCTGACCAACACCAACCAGGTCGCCCATGACTTCCGACACCCGACCCAGCCCTGAACCCCGCGACATCGCCATCGTCGGCGGTGGCCCGGTCGGACTCGCGCTCGCCTGCCAGCTGCTGCGCACCACGACCTGGCGCGTCACCCTGATCGACGCCGCCACGCCGGCCCGCGCCGCCCGCGACCCGCGTGCCATCGCGCTGTCGCACGGCAGCCGGCAACTGCTGGAGCAGATCGGCGCGTGGCCGGTCCCGGGCAGTCCGATCGAACATATCCATGTGTCGCAGCGCAACCACTTCGGCCACGTCAAGCTGCATCACGACGACTACGGCGTGCCGGCGCTCGGCTACGTGGTGCGCTATGGCGACCTCTGCGCCGTGCTCGAACGCGCCCTGGCCCAGGCCGCGCAGGCGGCGCCCGGCCAGCTGGAGCGCGCCTTCGAGACACGCATCGACACCACCACGCAGGAGGGCGACCTCGTCCACCTGGGCGGCAGCGTGCATGCCGGGCAGGAAAACCAGCCGTTTTCGCTGGATGCGCACATCGCCGTGCAGGCCGAAGGCGGCCTCTTCCATGAACAGGCCGCGCATACCGGCCGCGGCGCCCAGCGGCGCGACTACGGGCAGACCGCGATCATCGGCCATGTGACCGCCTCGCAGCCGAAGCCCGGCTGGGCCTGGGAGCGCTTTACCGAGGAAGGCCCGCTGGCCCTGCTGCCCTACGACGCGCACGACACGCCCGGCTACGCGCTGGTGTGGTGCTGCGCGCCGGAGCAGGCCACGCGCCGGCTGGCGATGCCAGAGGACGACTTCGCGCTGGAACTCGGCCAGATGATCGGCAGCCGGCTGGGCCGCCTGACGCTGGTGGGCAAGCGCCACGCCTACGCGCTGGGCCTGAACGCCGCGCCGGTCACGGTGGATGGCCGCGTGGTGGCGGTCGGCAACGCGGCGCAGACCCTGCATCCCGTTGCAGGCCAGGGCCTGAACCTCGGCCTGCGCGACGCCTTCGCGCTCGCCGACTCGCTGCGCGCCGACTGCACGCCGCAGGCGCTGGAGGCCTTCGCCGCCCGGCACCGCGTGGACCGCGCCGTCACCATCGGCGTGACCGACATGCTCCCTCGCGTGTTCAGCGTGGCCAACCCGCTGGCCGGCCATGCCCGCGGGGTCGGACTGGCCGCCCTGGCCTGCTTCGCGCCCCTCAAGGACGCGCTGGCGCGGCACATGATGTATGGCATGCGGGGCTGACGGCTGCCCGCGCGGGCCCTATCCGACCCCCGTCTCATTCGTTTGAGGCATTTTCGTCACCCCGCGGCCCGGCCATGCTCAAAACTTGAGCAACCGGGCCCGATTGGCGTTAAAATCCGCCCCTCGCACGAATCCCCGGACCCCGGCTGAACCCGTTTCGGCAAGGGCGCTTTTTTTTCCGGCCGTTCGTGCGACGGCGCCGCAGGCGCCCAGGCCTTCCCGACCGCCCATGGCGGTGCGACCCCCGAGCTCGCCTGACCGCCCGACCCGAACTTACCGGACTTACCGGACTTACCTCGACCTTCCCTTTCAGCCAGCCGTGCAGATCGGACCTCACCAGCTTCGCAACAATCTCTTCGTCGCGCCCATGGCGGGCGTCACGGACCGCCCCTTCCGCCAGCTCTGCAAGACGCTCGGCGCGGGCTACGCCGTGTCGGAGATGGTGGCGTCCAACGCCCAGCTCTGGAAGAGCGAGAAGACCATGCGGCGCGCCAATCACACCGGCGAAGTCGAGCCGATCTCCGTGCAGATCGCCGGCGCCGAGCCCGGCATGATGGCCGAGGCGGCCCGCTACAACGTGGACCGGGGCGCGCAGATCATCGACATCAACATGGGCTGCCCGGCCAAGAAGGTGTGCAACGTGGCGGCCGGCTCGGCGCTGCTGCAGAACGAGCCGCTGGTGGTGCGCATCGTCGAGGCCGTGGTGGGCGCCGTGGGCGACCGCGTACCCGTGACGCTGAAGATCCGCACCGGCTGGGACCGCCAGCACAAGAACGCGGTGCGCGTGGCGCGCATGGTGGAAGACGCCGGCATCAGCATGCTGACCGTGCATGGCCGCACGCGCGCCGACCTGTACCACGGCCAGGCCGAGTACGAGACCATCGCGGCGGTGAAGTCCGAGGTGAAGATCCCGGTGGTCGCCAACGGCGACATCACCACGCCGCAGAAGGCCCGCGAGGTGCTGGCGCTGACCGGCGCCGACGCCATCATGATCGGCCGCGCCGCGCAGGGCCGCCCGTGGCTCTTCCGCGAGATCGAGCATTTCCTGGCGACGGGCGAGTTGCTGCCGCCGCCCGAAGTGGCCGAGATCCGCGCCATCATGAATCACCACCTGGCCGACCACTACGATTTCTACGGCGAATTCGTCGGCGTGCGCACCGCGCGCAAGCACATCGCCTGGTACACCCGGGGGCTGAAGGGGGCCAACCTCTTCCGCCACCGCATGAACACGCTGGAAGATACCAGCGCGCAGTTGGCCGCCGTCAATGCCTTCTTCGACGAACAGGCGCAGTTTTCGGATCGCCTGGTCTATGTCGACGAATCGGCCGCGGAAGGCGACGACGCCAGCGAAGAAACATCCAACAACAAGAAAGGGGAGTTGCTTGCAGCATGAGCCGCAATGCCATCGACCAATGCATCCGGGACAGCCTGGATACCTATTTTCGGGATCTGGACGGCGAAGTGCCGTCGAACATGTACAACATGGTGCTGGAGGCCGTCGAACGGCCCCTGCTGGAAGCGGTGATGCAGCGCGCTGGGGATAACCAGTCGCTGGCCGCCGCCTACCTCGGCATCAATCGCAATACGCTGCGCAAGAAGCTGCAGCTGCACGGTTTACTTTGAAATAGCGCCTTCCCTGAGCCTTAGAGCCATGATCAAGCAAGCCCTCCTCTCCGTTTCCGACAAGACCGGCATCGTCGAATTCGCCCGCGCGCTCTCCGAGCAGGGCGTGACGCTGCTTTCCACCGGCGGTACCGCCAAGCTGCTGGCCGACAGCGGCCTGCCCGTGACGGAGGTGGCCGACTACACGGGCTTCCCCGAAATGCTCGACGGCCGGGTGAAGACGCTGCACCCGAAGGTCCACGGCGGCATCCTGGCCCGCCGCGACCTGCCCGAGCACATGGCTGCCCTGGCCGAGCACAACATCCCGACCATCGACCTGCTGGTGGTCAACCTGTACCCGTTCCAGCAGACCGTGGCCAGGTCCGACTGCACGCTGCCGGAAGCCATCGAGAACATCGACATCGGCGGCCCGACCATGCTGCGCTCGGCGGCCAAGAACCACCGCGACGTGACCGTCATCGTCGATCCGGCCGACTACGCCGTGGTGCTCGACGAGATGCGCGCCAACGCCAACAACGTCGGCTACGACACCAACTTCCGCCTGGCGACCAAGGTGTTCGCGCACACCGCCCAGTATGACGGCGCGATCACCAACTACCTGACCAGCCTCGGCGAGGACAAGTCGCACGAAGGCCGCAGCGCCTACCCGCAGACCCTGAACCAGGCCTTCGAGAAGGTGCAGGAAATGCGCTATGGCGAGAACCCGCACCAGTCGGCCGCCTTCTACCGCGACCTGAAGGCCGTGGACGGCGCGCTGGCCAACTACGTCCAGCTGCAGGGCAAGGAACTGTCGTACAACAACATCGCCGACGCCGACGCCGCATGGGAATGCGTGAAGTCGTTCGATGGCATGCCGGGTGCCGCCTGCGTCATCATCAAGCACGCCAACCCGTGCGGCGTGGCCATCGGCGCCAATGCGCTCGAAGCCTACGACAAGGCCTTCAAGACCGACTCGACCTCGGCCTTCGGCGGCATCATCGCCTTCAACGTGGAACTGGACGAAGCGGCCGCGCAGGCCGTGTCGAAGCAGTTCGTGGAAGTGCTGATCGCCCCGTCGTTCAGCACCGCCGCGCGCGCCGTGTTCGCCGCCAAGCAGAACGTGCGCCTGCTGGAAATCCCGCTCGGCAAGGGCGTGAACCAGTATGACTTCAAGCGCGTGGGCGGCGGCCTGCTGGTGCAGAGCCCGGACGCACGCAACGTGCAGCCGTCGGAACTGCGCGTGGTGACCAAGCGCGCCCCGACTCCGAAGGAACTGGACGACCTGATGTTCGCCTGGCGCGTGGCCAAGTTCGTCAAGTCGAACGCCATCGTGTTCTGCGGCGGCGGCATGACGCTGGGCGTGGGCGCGGGCCAGATGAGCCGCGTGGACTCGGCGCGCATTGCCAGCATCAAGGCGCAGAACGCCGGCCTGTCGCTGAACGGCTCTGCCGTGGCGTCGGACGCCTTCTTCCCGTTCCGCGACGGTCTCGACGTGGTGGTGGATGCCGGCGCGACCTGCGTGATCCAGCCGGGCGGCTCGGTGCGCGACGACGAGGTGATCGCCGCCGCCGACGAGCGCAATATCGCGATGGTGCTGACGGGTACGCGCCACTTCCGTCACTAAGCCGTTACGATAGCGACTGCTTGACGACTCCCCTCTCCCATCCATGGGAGAGGGGCTGGGGGAGAGGGCAAGGCGGTTCTGCCGGCGCTGTCGCCGATGCGGGCGCCGCCCCTCTCCCCCGACCCCTCTCCCGCTAGCGGGAGAGGGGAGGAACACACACCTCTCGGACGCCACACGCCTCCATGCGAATCCTCGGCATCGACCCCGGCCTGCGCACCACCGGCTTCGGTGTCGTCGACAAGATCGGCAGCGAACTGCGCTACGTTGCTTCCGGCACCATCCGCAGCGACGGCACCACCAGCCTGCCGACCCGCCTCAAGACCCTCTACGACGGCATCACCGAGGTCGCCCGCACCTACGGACCCGACTGCGCGGCCATCGAGCAGGTCTTCGTCAACGTCAATCCCCAATCCACGCTGCTGCTCGGGCAGGCGCGCGGCGCCGCCATCTGCGGACTGGCAAGCCACGGGCTGGCCGTGCACGAGTACACGCCGATGCAGCTCAAGGTCGCGGTGGTCGGCTATGGCCGGGCGACCAAGACACAGGTGCAGGAAATGGTGATGCGGCTGCTGGCCCTGTCGGCCAGGCCCGGCCCGGATGCCTCCGACGCGCTCGGCGTGGCGATCTGCCATGCCAATGGCGCCGACCAGCTCGACACCCTCACGAGGCTGTCGCCCTCGCTCGCCCGCAAGGGCCTGCGGGTGCGGCGCGGACGGCTGGTGGGCTGACGGTCCAGCCCGCGTCACGGCACCAGTATTCCGCCGTCACTTACAATCGACGGCATCGCCAGCTTCCTGCCCGCCGGGAGAACGCCGCATGCCAGCTACCTTCAGCCGCCTTGCCGCCCCGCTAGCCGCACTGGCCGCCGCCCTGCTCGCGGCCTGCGCAACCGCGCCCGCGCCACAGGTGTCGGCCCCGTCCATACCTGCAACCCCATCGGCCCCCGAGGCCACGCCGGCCCCCGTCCCTGCGCCCAGGGCACTGGTGATCGCCCACCGAGGCGCCAGCGCGCACCGTCCCGAGCACACCCTGTCCGGCTACCTCAAGGCCATCCAGGACGGCGCCGACGCGATCGAGCCCGACCTCGTGATGACGCGCGACGGCGTGCTGGTGGCCCGTCATGAAAACGACATCACCGCCACCACGAACGTCGCCGACGTGGGGGAATTTGCCGACCGCAAGCGCATCAAGGTGATCGACGGCGAGCGCCACAACGGCTGGTTCACCGAGGACTTCACGCTGGCCGAGCTCAAGACGCTGCGCGCCCGCGAGCGCATCCCGCAACTGCGCCCAGGAAGCGCGCGCTACAACGACCGCTTCGAGATCCCCACCCTCGACGAGATCATCGAGGCCGTGGGGCAGGCCTCGGCACGCGTGGGGCGTCCCATCGGCATCTATCCCGAGCTGAAGCACCCGAGCTACTTCCGCTCCATCGGCCTGCCGCTGGAAAGCGCGCTGGTGGCCGCGCTGCGCCGGCCCGGCTACACGCGCCGGGCGCCGGTGTTCGTGCAGTGCTTCGAGAGCGGCGCGCTGCGCAACGTGCGGCGGGCCCTCGACAAGTCGATGCCGAACGTGAAGCTGGTGCAGCTCGTCGACAGCCCGTCGCAACGCCCCGCCGACTGGCGCCTGGCCGGCGACTCGCGCACCTACGGCGACATGCTGACCCCCACCGGCCTGCGCGAGGTAGCGAGCTACGCCGACGGCATCGGTCCCGACAAGACCAGCGTCATCCCGCGCGACGCGCAGGGCGGCCTAGGCGCGCCGACCGGCCTGGTCGGGCACGCGCACGCGGCCGGCCTGTTCGTGCATCCCTACACTTTCCGGCCCGAGAACGCCTTCCTGCCGAAGTCCTTCCAGACCGGCGGCGGCGAGGCGGTACGCAGTCCGGAAGGCATGGTGCGCGAGGTGCGGGCCTACCTGGCCGACGGCATCGACGGCTTCTTCACCGACGATCCGGCGCTCGGACGCCGCGCCGTGGACGAGTACGCGAACGAGCCCGCGCAGCAGACGACACACTGAAGCCCGCCGGCGAGCGGAGGGACTCGGCTACACTTGCGGGCCAACGCCATCCACCCGTAATTCCCTCACCTTCCATGATCGGACGCATCGCCGGCACCCTGCTCGAGAAGAACCCGCCTCACCTCCTGGTCGACTGCCACGGCGTCGGCTACGAGATCGATGTGCCGATGAGCACCTTCTACAACCTGCCGGCGGTCGGCCAGCCGGTGACGCTGCTGACCCAGCAGATCGTGCGCGAAGACGCCAACCTGCTGTACGGATTCGGCAGCGCGGCCGAGCGCAACACCTTCCGCGAACTGATCAAGATCACCGGCATCGGCGCGCGCATGGCGCTGGCGGTGCTGTCGGGGCTGTCGGTGGCGGAGCTGGCGCAGGCCATCACGCTGCAGGAAGCCGGTCGGCTCACGCGCATCCCCGGCATCGGCAAGAAGACCGCCGAGCGCCTGCTGCTCGAACTGAAGGGCAAGCTCGGCGTCGAACTCGGCCACGCGCCGGGCAGCGCGCCGCTGCCGGACAGCGCCGCCGACATCCTCAACGCGCTGCTGGCGCTCGGCTACTCCGACAAGGAAGCCGCCGCCGCCGTGAAGCAGGTGCCGGCCGGCGCGGGCGTGTCGGACGGGATCAAGCTGGCGCTGAAGGCGTTGTCGAAGGGCTGATTTCCCGGCGCGGGAAGAGGTTGGGAAAGGGTTGGGAAAGGGTTGGGGAAGGGTTGGGGAAGGGTTGGGGCAGGGTCCGAGGCGTAGAATGTCGCCTGACCCGCGCCCCACTGCTCCCCGCCGCGCCTGACCTGCCTCATGATCGAAACCGACAAGCTGACCGCCCCCGACCGCGTCATTTCCCCCGCGCCCGCCTCCACGCAGGAGGAAGCCATCGAACGCGCGCTGCGGCCCCGGCTGCTGGACGAGTACGTCGGCCAGGAAAAGGTGCGCGGCCAGCTCGACATCTTCATGCACGCGGCGCGCAACCGCCGCGAGGCGCTCGACCACGTGCTGCTGTTCGGCCCGCCCGGGCTGGGCAAGACCACGCTGGCACACATCATCGCGCGCGAGATGGGCGTGAACCTGCGCCAGACTTCCGGCCCGGTGCTGGAGCGCCCCGGCGACCTTGCCGCGCTGCTGACCAACCTCGAAGCCAACGACGTGCTGTTCATCGACGAGATCCACCGGCTCTCGCCGATCGTCGAGGAAATCCTGTACCCGGCGCTCGAGGACTACCAGATCGACATCATGATCGGCGAGGGCCCCGCGGCGCGCTCGGTCAAGCTCGACCTGCAGCCCTTCACGCTGGTGGGCGCCACCACGCGCGCCGGCATGCTGACCAACCCGCTGCGCGACCGCTTCGGCATCGTCGCCAGGCTGGAGTTCTATACGGCCGACGAACTGGCGCGCATCGTCACGCGCTCGGCGCAGCTGCTTCATGCCCGCCTGGACGCCCAGGGCGCGCTGGAGATCGCCCGCCGCGCCCGCGGAACCCCGCGTATCGCCAACCGCCTGCTGCGGCGCGTGCGCGACTATGCCGAGGTCAAGGGCGATGGCGCCATCACGCGCGAACTGGCCGACGCGGCGCTCGCCATGCTCGACGTCGACCATGTCGGCTTCGACCTGATGGACCGCAAGCTGCTCGAGGCCGTGCTGCACAAGTTCGGTGGCGGCCCGGTCGGGGTGGACAGCCTCGCCGCCGCCATCGGCGAGTCGCGCGACACCATCGAGGATGTGCTCGAACCCTACCTGATCCAGCAGGGCTACCTGCAGCGCACACCGCGCGGGCGCGTGGCGACGCCGTCCGCCTACCGGCATTTCGGCCTCGCCGCGCCGTCGGGCCAAGGCGGCGACCTGATCTAGGCCTGAGGTCGCCAACCGCGTCCTCCCGCACTTTCCCTCCCGATTGACGCGCCGCAGCATCCACCGCCCGGCGCGCCTTCCCGCCATCCAGTTCCGCCGGCTCCCGTCAATTAAACGTTTTCGACCGGCGCACCAAGTTTTTTTGTAGTGGATTGCTGGCCGGTGCCCGGTTGTCCACAATGGCTCCATCGTCCCCTTGCGGCCACCGGAAGGCCGCGACGCCGCCCCCGGGGGGCTTCGCCGATCCGCCACTCGACAAGGACAGCCATGAGATTGCACCGCACTTCAGTCCCCGCCCTGCGTGCCGCCAGCCTCGCCATCGCCCTGCTTGCCGCAGGAACCGCCTTTGCCCAGCGTCCGCCCCCGACCGGCGTGTCGGAAGAAACTGTCGTCACGGGCAAGATCCTCGAGGTGAACCAGGACACGAAGTCGATCATCGTGCAGGGCCCGCGCGGCAACGTGTACGAGATCGCGGGCGGCGAAGAGGTGAAGAACTTCGGCCAGGTCCACAAGGGCGACATCCTCTATATCCGCCACGGCCAGGCACTGGTGGCCTCGCTGGAGCCGGTGGCGAGCAAGGACACCGCCATCGCCGAACAGGTCGAGCGCACCGCGCGCGCGCCCGAGGGCGGCAAGCCCGGCATCATGCGCGAGGTGACGACCACGGTGGTGGCCGACATTACCAAGGTCGACGCGGCCAAGCGCAACATCACGTTCCGCGGCCCGCGCGAGACACTGCGCACCGTGCATGTCGAAGACCCGGCCATCGACGTGTCCAAGATCAAGCAGGGCGACAAGGCCAAGATCGTCTACAAGGAAGTCGTCGCCATTGGCGTGCGCGCGCCGGCCAAGACGCCGAGCGCCGCCGCAAACTGACAATCCGGGCCAGCAAACAACGGATCAGTCCCCCAGCAGTCCCTTATTCCATCAGGAGGTTACGTATGAATCGCCGAGATTTCGTTACCCGGATGACCGGGTCCGGGCTGCTCGTGGCCACCGTGTTCGCCGCGGGCTGCACCACGAGCGGCATGGACACGCCCACCGACGCCGCATCCAAGCGCAAGCAGATCGACGCTGGCGTCGACGGCGCGCTCAATCGCCTCTTTGCCTCGGTCGCCGGTTCGCAGGACCTGGCCAATCGCGCCCAAGGCATCCTGGTGTTCCCGCGCGTGATTTCGGCGGCCATCGGCGTGGGCGGCGAATATGGTGAAGGCGCGCTGCGCTCGCAGGGCTCGACGGTCGGCTACTACAAGACGAGCTCGGCGTCGATCGGCGCCTCGCTCGGCGGCCAGTCCAAGGCCATCATCCTCATGTTCATGACGCCCGACGCCTACAGCAAATTCCGCAACAGCAGCGGCTGGACGGCCGGTGCCGACGCGGGCGTGGCGCTGGCGAAGCTGGGTGCGAACGGCCAGCTCGACACCAACACCGCGCAGCAGCCGGTGATCGGCTTCGTGCAGAACAACTCCGGCCTGATGTTCGACGTGTCGATCAACGGCGCGAAGATCAGCAAGCTGGATATCTGAACGAGTATCTGAACGGATAGCCGGAACAGCGGACTGGAGCCTCGGACGGGCGTCGCGGACGGCGCCACGTCTGACCAAAATCGGGAGCGGTAGAAATGCCGCTCCCGATGTTTATTACCAGGCGGTGGCATGTGCCGCTTCCTTATCGATCCGCAGGGGGCTGGCATAATCCAGACCACACTCCATCCCCCGCGCCCCCATGCACACCGCCGCCCTCGCACCAGGCCGCACCTACCGCTATTACGACTTCATCATGGCGGCCTTCGTCACCGTGCTGCTGTGCTCCAACCTCATCGGCGCGGCCAAGGCGGCGCAGGTCACCCTGCCGGTAGTCGGCACCGTCACCTTCGGCGCGGGCGTGCTGTTCTTCCCCATCTCCTATGTATTCGGCGACGTGCTCACCGAGGTCTACGGCTACGGCCGCGACCGTCGCGTGGTCTGGGCGGGCTTTGCCGCGCTGGCCTTCGCCACGTTCATGAGCCTGGTGGTGCTGCGCATGCCGGTGGCGCCCTTCATGGCGGACTACCAGAAGAGCCTGGAGGACGTGTTCGGCAATACGTGGCGCATCGCGCTGGGATCGCTGCTCGCCTTCTGGTCCGGCAGCTTCGCCAACAGCTACGTGCTTGCGAAGATGAAGCTGTGGACCAACGGCCGCTGGCTCTGGACGCGCACCATTGGCTCGACCATCGCCGGCGAGCTGGTGGATTCGTCGCTGTTCTACGTGATCGCCTTCTACGGCATCTGGCCGACCGAGCAGGTGCTGCACGTGGCCATCGCGCAGTACATCCTGAAGACCGGCTGGGAAGTGGTGATGACGCCCGTGACCTACCGCGTGGTGGGCTTCCTGAAACGGGCGGAGAACGAGGACTGGTACGACCGCGGAACGGATTTCACGCCGTTCCGGATCAAGGTGTAAGCGCGGTTCGGGGACGGCGCGGGGACTACGGAACCCGCCGGTCCACCTCATCCAGCGCCAGCGCGTCCAGGTGGCTAACGTCGCCCCACTGCGCCAGCGTCAGCCCGTGGGCGTTGCTGCGCAGCCGGTTGACGCTCGCATTGAGCAGTTCATGCTCGCGCGGCGCCTCGAGCGTCATGCCGGTGGCCTCGCGATAGAGGCAGTCGAGCACGCCGCCGTGCGTGACCAGCGCGATGCGCTCGCCCGGGTGACGGCGCACCAGTTCCAGCGCGATCTCCACCGCGCGATCGTGGAAGACGCGCAGGGACTCGCCACCGCCCGGCGCGAAGTCGGGCACCCTCGCCTGCCACTGGGCGAATTCCTCCGGCAGCTTCTCCGCAACCTCGGCGTAGGTCATGCCCTCCAGCGTGCCGTAGCAGCGCTCGCGCAGGCGCGGCTCCTCGCGCACCGGCACGCCGAGCGCCCGTGCAAGCGGCGCGGCGGTCTGCATGGTGCGGGTCAGGTCGCTCGAATACACCGCATCGATGGGCTCGCTGCCCAACGCGCCGGCCAGCGCATCGGCCTGGGCGGCGCCGGTCTCGTTGAGGGGAACGTCGAGCTGGCCTTGCAGGCGGCGCTCGCGGTTCCACGCGGTTTCGCCGTGGCGGATGACGATCAGTTGGGTCAGGGCCAGCGGCCGGTTCGGGTGCGACATGGGGGGCGATAAAGCGCTGAAATACGCGGAAGTGCGGTGGTCTGCGGTGGCCGGAAGCGGTTACTTCACGAGCCTTTGGTTGAGCGTGTAGGTGCCGGTCAGGCTGGCCTGCGCGAGGATGTGGCCTTGCATGGCGGCGCGCACCCCGGCGCCCGTGAACTTGCCTTCCACGGGCAGGCGGTCGACGTCGAGCGCGTACACGGTGAAGACATAGTGGTGGACGATGCTGTCGTTCCACGGCGGGCACGGGCCGTCGTAGCCGAAATAGTCGCCCTTCATGTCGGGGTCGCTGGCGAACCAGCCGGTGTAGTCGTTCAGGCCGTGGCGCAGGCCGCCGGCGGTGGCGGTGCCCACCAGCGCCTCGGGGCCCGGCTTGCCGCGCGCGATCACGCCGTCGCTGTGGGTGCCGACGCCGATGGTGCGCAGGCCGGTCGGGATGTCGACCAGGACCCAGTGGAAGAAGTCCACGCGCGGCAGCGAGGCCGGCACTTCGCGGCCTTCCTGGTTGACGTCGTCGCCCTGGCTCGGCACGTCGGGGTCATGGCAGATGACGACAAAGGAACGTGTCTCGTGCGGCACCTCGTCCCAATGCAGGTCGGGATTACGGTTCTTCGACAGGGCGACATGGCTGGCCGCGTCGGGCACGGCGAAGGCAAAGTCGCCGGGGATCGGGGCGTTGTCGTCGAAAGACTTGCTCCACAGTTTCATGTTCTCTCTCCTACCTGGGTCACTGGCCCCTGGCTCGGGCCTCGGTCACTTCACTGGCAAGCATTCCTAAGTCTAGGCCGGCGGGACCCGCAGCCAGAACGTGACAGGACCGTCGTTGGTCAGGCTGACCTGCATCATCGCGCCGAACTCCCCGGTCTGCACGACCGGATGGGCGGCGCGTGCCCGCTCCACGAAGTACTCGTAGAGCCGCCGCCCGTCCTCGGGCGAGGCGGCCGGGGTGAAGCTGGGGCGGGTGCCGCTGTTGGTGTCGGCCGCGAGCGTGAACTGCGAGACCACCAGCAGCCCGCCGGCGGTGCCGTTGCCGTCCATGTTCTGGACGGGGAGGTTCATCTTGCCGGCGGCATCGGAAAACACCCGGTACGACAGCAGCTTGGCCAGCAGGCGGTCGGCCTGCGCCTCGGTGTCGCCGCGTTCGGCGCACACGAGCGCGAGCAGCCCGGCGCCGATTTCGCCGGTCACCCGGCCATCCACGGTGACGCGCGCCTGCGAGACGCGCTGGATCAGTCCGATCATGGGCGAATGGGCGCGGATGTCAGGCGAGCGTCACGCGGGCAAAGCGGCGCTTGCCCACCTGCACCACGTAGGTGCCGGCTTCGACCTTCAGGCCCTTGTCGCTGATGATGGTGCCGTCGATCTTCACGCCATTCTGGTCGATATTGCGGTTGGCTTCCGAGGTGGACGGCACCAGGTTGGCCTGCTTGAGCAACTGGCCGATGCCGAGCGGCGCGCCCGACAGGGTGACCTCGGGGATGTCGTCCGGCACGCCACCCCTGGCGCGGTGGTTGAAGTCCTCCAGCGCCTTCTCGGCGTCGGCCTGGCTGTGGAAGCGGGCGACGATCTCCTGCGCCAGCATCACCTTGCAGTCGCGCGGGTTGCGGCCGAGCGAGATTTCCTGCTTCATCAGGTCGATCTCGGCCAGCGGGCGGAACGACAGCAGCGTGTAGTACTGCCACATCAGGTCGTCCGAGATGCTCATCAGCTTGCCGAACATCTCGCCCGGCGCCTCGCTCACGCCGACGTAGTTGCCCTTGGACTTCGACATCTTCTCGACGCCGTCCAGGCCCACCAGCAGCGGCATGGTCAGGATGCACTGCGGCTCCTGTCCGTACTCCTTCTGCAGCTCGCGGCCCACCAGCAGGTTGAACTTCTGGTCGGTGCCGCCGAGCTCGAGGTCGGCCTTCAGGGCGACCGAATCGTAGCCCTGCATGAGCGGATAAAGGAACTCATGCACCGAAATGGGAATCCCAGCCCGGTACCGCTTGGTGAAGTCGTCGCGTTCCATCATCCGGGCGACGGTGTACTTCGCCGCCAGCTGGATCATGCCGCGTGCGCCGAGGGGGTCGCTCCACTCGCTGTTGTAGCGGATCTCGGTGCGTGCCGGATCGAGCACGAGGCTGGCCTGGCGGTAGTAAGTCTGGGCGTTTTCCTCGATTTGCTCGCGCGTCAGCGGCGGACGTGTGGCATTCCGCCCAGACGGATCACCAATGGTGGAGGTGAAATCGCCTATAAGGAAGATGACCTGATGACCGAGGTCCTGCAATTGCCGCAGTTTGTTGAGCACGACCGTGTGGCCGATATGGATGTCGGGCGCGGTGGGATCGAGGCCGAGCTTGATGCGCAGTGGCACGCCGGTTGCTTCGCTCCGGGCCAGTTTCTGCAGCCATTCGGATTCGATCAGCAGTTCGTCGCAGCCGCGTTTGGAGACTTCCAGCGCGTGCATGACCGAGGGCGTCAGGGGGTATTTGGCCGGCTGGCCCGAGGAAACTTCAGTCATGGACGTAAGTCTTTGAAATACATGAACATTTGCACGGACAGCAACGGGCTTTTGCTATAATCCGCGCTGTCTTTTCGTGCTGGCAGGGCTTCTGCCGGCCACCCGCCACGACTGGCGGCCAGGAACAACAGCCCGCGTCAGCACCTCCGGGGGGAGGATCGCGCACACGCTGCGACAGCGGGCCGAAACCAACTGTGGATTTTACGTGATGTGGTCAAGACTCCGCGAAGTTTTCGCGCGTGAGGTCGTTGTGCTCGTCGATCCGACCAATCCGCTGCATGCGCGCCGCCGCAAGCAGCTGACGGCTTCGGTGGGAACGATCTTTACGCTCGGCATGGCTGCCGCCATGGGCGTGGCGCCGCGCCACGCCTTTACCGATCCCGACGCGCCGCGCGTCATCCAGGACCTGCGCATGCCCGACGTGCGCGCCCAGCTCGACCAGCTTACCGATGCCGAGGCCGTCTACGTGCGCGAGGAACGCATGCAGCGCGGCGACACCGTGGCCAGCCTGCTGCGCCGGCTCGGCGTGGACGATCCGGACGCGCAGTCCTTCATCTGGAAGAACGCCACCGCGCGCAGCCTGTTCAATGTCGAGCCGGGCGAATCGGTCCAGGCGCAGGTCGACGAGAACAACCTGCTGGTGTCGCTCCAGGTCAGCCTCGGCGGCGACGCCGACGCGTCGCGCGAGCTGGTCATCGAGCGCGCCGCGAACGACAAGGCCGGTTACCGTGCCCGCGTGCAGAGCGTGCAGAACGAGATGCGCTACGAGATGCTGTCGGGCCCGATCGGCGCCGGCGGCTTCTTCAAGGCCATGGACGCCGCCCATGTGCCCGACGACGTCGTGCAGCAGATGCTGTCGATCTTCTCGGGCGTGGTCGATTTCCACCACGACATCGCCAGCGGCGACCGCTTCCGCATCATCTACGAAGCCGGCTTCCGCGACGGCGCGCTCGTCAGCGAAGGCCGCGTGGTGGCTGTCGAACTGATCAACCGGAACACGCTGCACCAGGCGCTCTGGTACCAGCCCGAGGGCAGCAAGGACGGCGCCTACTACACGTTCGACGGCCGCAGCATGCAGCGGCCGTTCCTGCGTTCGCCGGTGGAGTTCTCGCGCATCTCATCGGGCTTCGGCATGCGCGAGCACCCGCTGCACCGCGACTGGGCCCAGCACAAGGGCGTGGACTTCGCCGCACCGACCGGCACGCGCGTGATGGCCACCGGCGACGGTGTGGTCGAGTTCGTCGGCCAGCAGAACGGCTACGGCAACATCGTCATCGTCGGCCACCCGCACGGCTACTCGACCTACTACGCGCACCTGTCGGCGTTCGCCGGCATCCAGAAGGGGCAGCGCGTCTCGCAGGGCCAGATCGTGGGCTTTGTCGGCCAGACCGGCTGGGCCACCGGCCCGCACCTGCACTACGAGTTCCGCTACAACGACGTGCCGCAGAACCCGCTGACCGTTGCGCTGACCGACACGCCGGCGCTCACCGGCAAGGCGCGCCAGGACTTCCTGACGTACACCAGCGGGATGCTGAGCCGCATCCAGGCGCTACGCACCTATAACGTACTGACCGCCGCCAACTGACGAGGAGGGCCATGCCCGGCAACGACTGCTATATCGGCATCATGTCCGGCACCAGCATGGACGGTGCCGACGGGGTCCTGGTCGACTTCTCCGGCGCGCGTCCGGCCGTACTGGCCGATGCGCACCAACCCTTCCCGGCCGAACTGCGCGCCGCCTTCGCGGCCCTGCAACAGCCGGGCGACGACGAAATCCACCGCGAGGCGCTGGCCGCCAACGGACTCGCGCGGGTCTATGCCGGCTGTGCCGCCGCGCTGCTGGAGCAGGCCGGTGTCGCCGCCGCCTCGGTACGCGCCATCGGCGCGCACGGGCAGACCGTGCGCCACCGCCCCGGGCTGTACGACGGCATCGGCTACACCCGCCAGACCCAGCATCCCGCCCTGCTCGCCGAGCTGTCCGGCATCGACGTGGTGGCCGACTTCCGCAGCCGCGACGTGGCGGCCGGCGGCCAGGGCGCGCCGCTGGTGCCGGCGCTGCACCATGCGCTGTTCGGCCTGCCGGGCGAGACCCGCGTGGCCGGCAATATCGGCGGCATCTCGAACATCAGCATCCTGCCGGACGAAGGCGCCGTGACGGGCTTCGACTGCGGCCCCGGCAATGCGCTGCTCGACCACTGGATCGAACGCCATCGCGGCCAGGCCTACGACGCCAACGGCGACTGGGGGTCCGGCGGCCGCATCGACCCGGCCCTGCTCGCCGCGCTGCTGGCGGAACCCTATTTCGACGCGCCCCCGCCCAAGAGCACCGGCCGCGACCTTTTCCACCCCGCATGGCTCGACGCGCAACTCGCCCGCGTCCCGACCGGACTGGCCGCACAGGACGTGCAGGCGACGCTGTCAGCGCTGACCGCCGAGGCCATCGCGCGCGACGTGCGACGTTACGCGCCGAAGGCTCGCCGCCTGATCGTCTGCGGCGGCGGTGCCCGCAACCGCTTCGTGATGGCGCTGCTGGCGCAGGCGCTGCCAGGCATGGCGGTGCAGACGTCGGAGGATTTCGGCGTGCCGGTGTCGCAGGTCGAGGCCATCGCCTTCGCCTGGCTGGCGCGGCAGTGCGTGCAGCGCGAACCCGGCAACGTGCCGACCGTGACGGGGGCGGCTGGCCCGAGGATTCTCGGGGCGATCTACCCGCGCTAAGAGACCGTTTCAGAATGATTCTGGCGTCGTTGCGCGGCCTTGCCGTGCCACTTGCACTGTCTGCGGCCGCGCGTCTAGCCAGAACCGCTTCGCTTCATTCTGAAACAGTCTCCAAGGCACGAGGTCAGTGCCGGTCTGTCAGCGTAATCGCAAGCTGCAGTGCCGTGGCAGCCACCGCATCGACCGTCGGCGTGTAGCCGTCGCGAATCCAGCGCAGCGCCACGTGCATGATGCCGCCGGTCACGCCGGCCAGCAGCAGCGGGTCGGGCGCCTGCCCGGCCGGCAGCAACGCGCGCACGAGCAGGCTGCCGAATGACTGGAGCGCCGTGTCGAGCGCGGCGTCGACCAGCTTGCTGACGCCGCGGATCTCCAGCAGGAACACCCGGGCCGAACGCGGCTCGCACTGCAGCGCGGCGAAATAGGCATGAAGCATGGCCAGCGCGCGTTCGCGGCCCCCCTCCCTGGCCACCTCGCCGGCATGGGCGATGTCGTGGAACAGGCCTTCGGTGACAGTCTCGAAGCACGCCGCCAGCAGGGCTTCGCTGTTGGGAAAGGACTCGTAGAAATAACGCTCGGTCAGGCCCGCCGCGTCGCACACCGCCTTGACCGTGGAGGTCTGGAAGCCGCGCTCGCCGTAGACCTCGATGGCCGCGGCGACGAGCTGGCAGCGCCGCTGGGCGCGGCGCTCGTCGGCGCCGGCGCCCCGGTAGCGGCGGGCGGGCGACAGTGCTGGAGGAGCCTCGATCGTCATCGGGGCATTATGACATTCCCTATTGTCAGATGCCATCTGACAACCTATTGTGTCAGAAACGCACCCCGGGAATTCGCCATGACCGCAGCCCCCTCCGCAGATTCCGCCGCCGGTTCGCTCCTCGACGTCCTGATCGTCGGCGCCGGCCTGTCCGGCATCGGCGCCGCCAGGCACCTGCAGGAACGCTGCCCCGGCAAGCGCTACGCCATCCTCGAAGCCCGCGACGCCATTGGCGGCACCTGGGACCTGTTCCGCTACCCGGGCATCCGTTCGGATTCCGACATGTACACGCTGGGCTACCGCTTCAAGCCCTGGCGCGGCGCCAAGGCCATTGCCGACGGTCCGTCCATCCTGTCGTACATCCGCGAGGCGGCCGAGGAGACGGGCATCACGCAGCACATCCGCTTCGGCCACAAGGTGATTGGCGCATCGTGGGACAGCGGCGAGGCCTGCTGGACGATCGAGGCAGAACGTACCGCCGACGGCAGCCGCCTGCGCCTGCGCGCGCGTTTCCTCTATGTCTGCGCCGGCTACTACAGCTATGCCGAGGGCCACCGCCCGACGTTCGACGGCGAGGACACGTTCCGGGGCCAGGTGGCCCATCCGCAATTCTGGGATGCCTCGCTCGACTACAGCGGCAAGCGCGTGGTGGTGGTCGGCAGCGGCGCCACTGCCGTCACGCTGGTGCCTGCCATGTCGGCCACCGCGGCACACGTGACCATGCTGCAGCGCTCGCCGACCTACATCGTCACGCGACCGGGCGAGGACCCCATCGCCAAACGCCTGCGCCGCGTGCTGCCGGTCGGGCTGGCCTACGCCGCCACGCGCTGGAAGAACGTGCTGCTCGGCTCGTACTTCTACCAGCTCGCGCGCCGCCGGCCGGAGCGCTTCGCACAGCGCCTGATCGGCATGGCGGCCGCGCAGCTCGGCCCCGACGTCGACGTCGCCACGCACTTCACCCCGCGCTACAAGCCCTGGGACCAGCGCCTCTGCCTGGTGCCCGACGGCGACCTCTTCCGCGAGATCCGCGCGGGCCGCGCGTCGGTCGTCACCGATACGATCGACCGCTTCACCCCCGACGGCATCCAGCTGGCTTCCGGCAAGACGCTGCCCGCCGACATCGTGGTCATGGCCACCGGGCTCAAGCTCAACATCCTCGGCGACATCGCCCTCACCGTGGACGGCGAGCGCCGCGTCCCGGGCGACGGCATGACGTACAAGGGCATGATGCTGGCCGACGTGCCCAACCTCGTGCTGACCTTCGGCTATACCAACGCCTCGTGGACGCTGAAGGCGGACCTGACCGCCGAATACGTCTGCCGCCTGCTGCGCCATATGGACCGCACCGGACAGCCGGTCGCCGTCGCCCGCACCGACCCCACCGTGCAGGCCGAGCCCTTCCTGAGCTTCACTTCGGGCTACGTCCAGCGGGCCGCCGCCGTCCTGCCCCGCCAGGGCGACCGCCGGCCGTGGCGCCTGTACCAGAATTACCTGAAGGACATGCTGACGATCCGCTACGGCCGCGTCGCCGACGGGGTGCTGCAGTTCCACGCGCCCGGCCGGCCCGCGCAGCGTGCGGCGGGGACCGGCGAGGTGGACAGCCTGCCGGCGTCGGCGCCCTGAAACGCAACCGACATCAACGAATTTCGCCCCCGAATCCGACCATGAACCTTTTGCTGATGCTGGTGCTCGCCGTGGCGGCCCTGCTGCTGACGGTTGCCGCCCTCCTCTTCCTCTTCACCTGGCGCACCGCCCGGCGCATCGAGGCGGCCCTGCCGCCCGCGGGCCGCTTTGTCGAGGTGCCGGGCGCGCGCCTGCACGTGGTCGAGCGGGGCGAGCGGGGACGCGGACCGTCGATCCTGCTGGTACACGGACTCGGCGGACAACTCGGCAACTTCGCCTACGGCATGATCGAGCCGCTGGCGCGGGACTTCCACGTGGTGGCGGTCGACCGGCCCGGCGCCGGCTATTCGACGCGCACGCCCGGCGCCAATGCCGACCTCCCCGCGCAGGCCGATGTGCTAGCCGCGCTGATCGACAAGCTCGGCCTGGAGCGCCCGCTCGTGGTCGGCCATTCGCTGGGCGGCGCCATCTCGCTGGCGCTCGCCATCGGCCATCCGGAACGCGTGGGCGGACTGGCGCTGGTGGCGCCGCTGACGCACCCGCCGGGCGCCATGCCGCCGGTGTTCAAGGCGCTGGCCAACCAGCGCTCCGGCCTGCGTACCGCCGTCGCCTGGACGCTGGCCGCGCCGATGTCCATCGCCCGCAGCAGGCAGGTGCTGGGCATCGTCTTCGGTCCCGACCCGGTGCCCGCCGACTTCGCTATCCGCGGCGGTGGCTTGCTGTCGCTCCGGCCCAGCCACTTCATCGGCGCCTCGCAGGATTTCGGCGGCGCGCAGAGCCTGCTGGACCTGCTGCCGCGCTACGGCGAACTGCGCGCGCCCGTCAGCATCCTCTACGGCAGCGAGGACCGCATCCTCGATCCGAAGGAAAACGGCGAGGCGTTCGCGGCAAAGGTGCCGGGCACGCACCTGACGCTGGTGCCGGGCGGGCACATGCTGCCGGTGACCGCCGTCGACACCACCGTCGACTTCGTGCGCAAGGCGGCGGCGCGGCTACGGGCGTCCGACGCCGTGACGGCCTGATCCATGCGCACCGGCATCAGGCCTGCAGGCATCCGCACAGCGCGCCGATCAGCGCGCGGTGCCCGGCTTGCAATCCTCGACCATGCCCTGGATGCGGCCCTCGCGCATCAGCGGCCGCCACTCGCCGGCGCTGCGGATCTCCACGTCGGAGCCGCGCCCGGCCTGGCGCAGGCTGACCACGTAGAAGTAGCTGGCATCCGCGTGACCCGCGTAGCCGACGCGCACGTCGACCTTGCCGGGCTCGGGATAGGCGACGATGCTGGCGTCCTCCCCCAGCTTCTGCTTCAGGCAGAGCACCAGGTCGGCCACGCTGGCCTCGGAATGGAGGCGCTTCGGCTCCTGGGCCCCGATGTACTCCGTGCTGGCGCCATTGGCGCAGCCGCCCAGCCACGATGCCGCCGCCACGGCAAGCATCACTACCCCGGCTCTGAACATGCAAACTCCCCCGGAAAGTCAGGTCGAAAAAGCGACATTGTAGTTGCCTCCGCCGCCTGTAAACTGACCTGAAAGCCATCTGCAAGGAATCCTCCCATGGCCACCGCGATTGCCCCCGACCCGTTCAAGCGCGACTTCTCCACGGCGTTCAGCGCCATCCGCAAGCTGCTGGCGAACGGCAACGACACCACGCAGGTGTTCCTCATCATGCGCGCACTGAACGGACCGGCCATGCCGAGGAACTTCGCGCGCCTGCTGGGCACGATCGAGGGGCGGCGGCAGGCCTACCGGCGCACCGAACTCGCCGAGCGCCTGTCCGATCCGGCCTGGATCGCCAGCTTCGCGCCCGGCACCGTCGGCGCGGCCTATCGCGACTTCCTGCACCGCACCGGCTACAGCGCGGAGGAACTGGCCAAGATCTCGAACCTGGACCGCGAGCCGATCGTCGAGGACGCCTTTACCTGGCTCGGCCGCCGCACGCGCGATATCCACGACATCTGGCACGTGCTCACCCGCTACCGCGCCGACGAAAGCCTCGGCGAGGCCGCGCTGGTGGCCTTCAGCTACGCGCAGACCGGCGGCCTCGGCTGGGCATTCATCGCCGCCGCCGCGTCGCTGAAGAGCCTGCGCGTCACCCGCAGCCTGACCTTCGCGCGCGCCGTGCTCGAGGGCTACCGCATGGGGCGCCGGGCCAAGTGGCTGCTCGGCGAGGACTACGAGGCCCTGCTGAACGAGCCGCTCGACGCCGCCCGCGCGCGGCTCGGCATCGGCGAACCGGCGCGCTACCTCGCCTGCGACCCGGCGATGGACTGGCACGCCTGACCGCAAGAACGCCTCCGAGGAAAGCGAAGGATTGAGTGCCGCGCCGCTTGTCCGTACCATGCAGCCCCATGCGTAGCGGATACATGGCATGACACTCAAGACACTGGACGGCGCGCTGGCCCTGCTCACCTACTTCACCGTGCGGCAACCGACGTGGGGCGTGCGCGAACTCGCCAAGCACAGCGGCGTGCACTACGCCGTGGTGCACCGCGTGCTGGCGACCTTCGCCGCCAACGGCTTCCTCGTGCAGGACGCGGCCACCGGCAAGTACTCGCTCGGCCTGCGGCTGTTCGAACTCGGCCAGGTGGTGCGCAAGAGCTTCTCGCCCGACGAAATCGTGCGGCCGGTGCTGGAGAAGCTCGCCGCGCAGAGCGGCGAGACGGTCTTCCTGTCGTGGCTCGACGGCCATGAAGGGCTGTGCGTGGGACTGGTCCAGAGCCAGCACCAGCTGCGTTTCTCCATCGAACTGGGCGAGCGCTTCCCGCTCCATGCCGGCGCCCACGCCAAGGCGATGCTGGCCTTCCAGGACGAAGCCTTCCGCGCCGAGGTCTATCGGCAGGGCATGGAGAAAATGGGCCCGCACACCAGACTGGATCGCGACACCATCGAGCGCCAGCTCGACGAGGTGCGCGCGCAGGGCTGGGCCTACACGCGCGAGGAAGCTGCCGCCAGCGTGGCGGGCCTGGCGCTCCCGCTGTGGTCGCGCGACCACAGCGCGGTGATCGGCTCGCTGGCCATCGCCGGTCCGCAGCAGCGCCTCAGCGAAGAGGCCGTGCCGCGTCTGCTCGACGCCATGCGCGAAGCGAGCGGCCGGCTCGAAGATGTGATCGGCTTCGTGCGCTGATCCGGCCTCCTTCCTCGTTTTTCCCCACCCGGCCCCCATCCCGCCCCCCAAACCGGCGCGACTGAACCGGTCCTCCTGAGCCGTCCTCGTACGACGCATCCATCACATCACGCCCGCTTGCGACACGGTCCAACGGCCCGCGTCGCCGGTCTGCGCTGCGCCGCAGCATCCACGCGTCCGCGTTAACCCTGATTGTTCACGCTCCGTCCGAGGCCTAGCATTTTCCATATCAGAGACGCTGTCTCTATATTAGAGACACAAAGAGATTCCGATGCTGAAGACCCTCGACGGCGCCCTCGCGCTGTTGACCCATTTCACCGCCCGGCAGCCGAGCTGGGGCGTGCGCGAACTGTCGCGGGAGAGCGGCGTGCATCACGCGGTCGTGCAGCGCGTGCTGGCGACCTTCGCCGCCCGCGGCTTCCTCGTGCAGGACGCCGCCGGCCGCTATGGCCTCGGGCTGCGCTGCTACGAACTCGGCCAGGTCGTGCGCAAGACGTTCTCGCCGGCCGAGGTGGTCCAGCCCGCGCTCGACGCGCTCGCCCGGGAAAGCGGCGAGACCGTCTTCCTGTCGTGGCTCGACGGCGACGAAGGCCTGTGTACCGACATGGCCCACGGCCAGCACCAGTTGCGCTTCTCGATCGAACCGGGCCAGCGCTTCGCGCTCGATGCCGGTGCCCATGCCAAGGCCGTCCTCGCGTTCCAGCCGGAAGCATTCCGGCGGCGCGTGGCGCAGCAGTCGGCATTGCCGGCGCAGGAACTGGAAAAGCTGGAGGAACGCCTCGCGCGCATCCGCGCCGACGGCTGGGCCTACACCTGCGAGGAAGCCGCGGCCAGCGTGGCCGGGCTCGCGGTGCCGCTGCGCAGCCGCGACAGCCGGGCCGTGATCGGCTCGCTGTCGATTGCCGGGCCGCTGCAGCGGCTGGACGAACACGCCCTGCCGCGCCTGCTCGATGCGCTGCGGACCGCGCGAGACACCATCGGGCCGGTCGCGGGATTCCTGCGCTGACAACACACCGCGCGCCGGCCACGCTGGCGAGGCGCGCGGAACGAGACAACACTAGGGAGGAAAGGGGACATGATGCCCATGCAATCAGAACTGAACGCGCCAGGGGTGGCGCAACCGGCGGCCAGGTCGCGCTTCACGGAGCCATTCCTGCTGCTGGTTTCCGTCGTGCTGTCGGTCTTCGGGGCGATGATCGGCATGCAGCTGATCGTGTCGCTGGGCATCTCGGCCAACACCTCGATCATCGGCGCGCTGATCGCCATCGTGTTCTCGCGCATCCCGCTCGAGGTGACGCGGCGCTTCCGCGTGCTGGAGCGGCAGAACCTGGTGCAGACGGCCATCTCGTCGGCCACATTCGGCGCCGCCAATTCGCTGATGATCCCCATCGGCGTGCCCTACGCGATGGGCATGCCGGAACTCGCCACGCCGATGCTGATCGGCGCCGTGGTCGCCATGTTCGTCGACGGGGCGATGCTGTACTTCCTGTTCGGCAGCAAGATCTTCCCGGCCACGGGCACCTGGCCCGCCGGCGTGGCGACGGCCGAGGCGATCTGGGCCGGCGACCGCGGCGGGCGCAAGGCCGCCTTCCTCGGGCTCGGCATTGCCGTGGGCGTGGGCGGTGCGTGGCTCGGCGTGCCGATGTCGGCATTCGGCGCGGCGTTCCTGGGCAACCTGGCCGCGCTGACCATGTTCGGCATCGGCCTGCTGGTGCGCGGCTATTCGGTGACGGTGACCGGCATCGACATCGCCAAGGCCTATATCCCGCACGGGCTGATGATCGGCGCGGGCATCGTCGCACTGTTCCAGGTGGCCGCCGAGATCCGCCGCGCCCGCCATGCGCCCGAGGCTGACGCCCGCACCATCGAGGTGCCGGCCTCGCGCGCCAGCCGCATCCTCGGCGGCGGCTTCATCGTCTACCTCGGCATCGCGCTGCTGATCTCGGTGCTGGCCGGCCACGTGTCCGACATGTCGCCCGGCATGCTGGTGGCATTCGTGCTGTACGCCGCCTTCGCCGCCTATGTGCACGAGCTGATCGTCGGCATCGCCGCCATGCACTCGGGCTGGTTCCCGGCCTTCGCGGTGGCGCTGATCACGCTGACCATCGGCATCCTGATCGGCTTCCCGCCGACCGCGCTGGCCGTGCTGGTGGGCTTCTCGGCCGCCACCGGCCCCGCCTTCGCCGACATGGGCTACGACCTCAAGACCGGCTACCTGCTGCGCGGCGAGGGCCGCGACATGGAAGCCGAACTGGCCGGCCGCAAGCAGCAGTTCCTGGCCGCGATGATCGGCTTCGCCGTCGCCGCCGTGGTGGTGCTGTTGTTCCACGGCACCTTCTTCTCGCAGAACCTGATCCCGCCGGTCGACCGCGTCTATGCGGCATCGATCAAGGCCGGCTCGTCGGCGGAGATCGCCCGCAACCTCGTGATCTGGGCGATCCCGGGCGCGCTGCTGCAGTTCTTCGGCGGCTCCAAGCGCCAGCTCGGCATCCTGCTGTCGACCGGCATGCTGATCGCCTCGCCGCTGGCCGGCTGGGCGGTGCTGGCCGGGCTGCTGATCCGCTTCGTGGTGACGCGCCTGCGCGGCGACCGCCACGTGGCCGAGATGAGCGCCTTCGCCGGCGGCGTGATCGCGGGCGACGCGCTGTTCAGCTTCATCGGTTCGGTCACCAAGCTGCCCAGGAAGTAATTCCCTCCTTCCGCCTCCTTCCGCCTCCTTTCGCATTACCCGAGACGTTTCATGGACATCCAAGCGATTCGCGCCGGCACCCCGCTGACGGCCTCGACCATCTACCTCGACACCGCCGCGGCCTCGCTGCCGCCCGATGCCGTGCTCGACACCGTGCGCAGCTACCTGCTCGACACCGGCCACGTCGGCATCTACCTGCCGGCCTTCCGCAAGCAGACCTATGCGCGGGTCGAGGCGGTGCGCGGCAAGCTGGCGGCGCTGCTGAACGCGGCGGCCGACGAGATCGCCTTCACGAAGAATGCGACGGAGAGCATCTCCATCGTCGCGCGCGGCCTCGCCTGGCAGCCGGGCGACGAGGTGCTGGTGGCCGATACCGAGATGCTGAGCAACCTGCTGCCGTGGCGCAGGCTGGAACAGTCGCACGGCATCGTGGTGAAGATGGTGGCGGCCAATGCCGAAGGCCTGCTGTCGCCGGAGTCCTTCGCCGACGCCATCACGCAGCGCACGCGGCTGGCCACCTTCTCGCACCTGCCCAATTCGACGGGCGCGGTGCAGCCCGCCGCGCGGATCTGCGCCGTGGCCCGCGAACGTGGCGTGATGACGCTGGTGAACGCGGCACAGAGCGTGGGCATGCTGCGCTCGGACGTGATCGAACTCGGCTGCGACTTCCTGGCCGGCTGCGGGCGCAAGGCGCTGCGCGCCACCGAGGGCTCGGGCTTCCTGTACGTGCGGCGCGACCTGATCGAGCAGATCGAGCCGCCGCTGGTCGGCTGGTGGAACGGCGCGTATGACCGTGCGACCGGCGCGCTGTCGCTGGTGCCCGGCGCGAAGCGCTTCGAGGCCGGCTGCCCCATCGTGCCGGCGATCCTTGGCCTCGGCACGGCTGTCGACTACGCGACGCAGATCGGCATCGACGCCATCGAGGCCCGCGTGCGCGACCTGACCGAGTATGCCGTGGCGAAGTTCTCGTCGATCCCCGGCTTCGAGCTGTACGGGCCCACCGACGTCGCCGACCGCATCGGCATCGTGCCCTTCAACGTGCGCGGGGTCGATCCCGCCACCATCGTCGCGGCACTGGAAGCGCAGCAATGCATCATCGAGGCCGGCAACTTCATGGCCGACGCGATCCTGGCGCGCTATGGCGTGTCGACCATGGCGCGCGTCTCGCTGCACTACTTCAACACCCACGAGGAAATCGACCGCGTGGCCGCGCTGATCCGCGCCGCCATCGCCTGAACCAACGAGAAGGAGCCCCAGCCATGACCCAACGCATTCTCCTGATGAGCAGCTCTCGCAAGGACAGCCTCGGCTACCTCGAGCACGCCGACGCGCAGATCCACACGCTGCTGCGCAACGAGCCGCGCAAGGTGCTGTTCGTGCCGTTCGCCGGCGTGACATTCAGCTTCGACACCTACGAAGGCATGGTGAAGCCGGTGTTCGAGCGGCTCGGCTATGCGCTCGAATCGATCCACCACAGCGCCGACCCGGTGCGCGCGGTGAACGAGGCCGACGCCATCGCCGTGGGCGGCGGCAATACGTTCGCCCTGCTCAGGCGCATGTACGCGGCCGGCATCGTCGATGCCATCCGCGCGAAGGTGCGCGCGGGCACGCCGTACGTGGGCTGGAGCGCCGGCAGCAACGTCGCCTGCCCGACCATCCGCACCACCAACGACATGCCCATCGTGCAGCCGCCGTCGCTGCGCGCGCTGGGGCTGGTGCCGTTCCAGATCAATCCGCACTTCATCAGCGGCAAGCCCGCCGGCCACAACGGCGAGAGCCGCGAGGAACGGCTCGCCGAGTTCCTGGAGATCAATGCGCCAGAGCAGGTGTTCGCGCTGCCCGAGGGCTCGGCGTTGTACAGCGACGGCACCACCGGCACCGTGCTGGGCGAGCGCCATGCGCTGGTGTTCCACACCGGCGGGCAGGCCGAGACGATCCGCGAGGGCGAGTCGTTCCCGCTGTCGCGCCTCACGGGGCCGGCCGGCATGGACGACTGGCCGGGCTTTGCCGCCTGACGGTGCCGGCCATCTGAATCGCGAGCCACGGGGCTGACGCCCCGCAACACAACAATTCGACAACACGCATATCCCCGCCGGCCGCCTCGCGTGGCCGGCAAGGGCACCTTTTTGCCTTTTTTCACAGATCGGCCTCTTGGAGGAGACCCCCGCATGAACCCGTCCCGTCGCCCCGGCGCCCCGCGCCTCGCCAGTTTGCTGCGCACCACGCTGCCCCTCGCACTCGGCCTGCCCGTCGCCGCGCTGGCGCAGTCGAGCCTCACGCTCTACGGCGTCATCGACACCGCGCTGACGTACCAGAGCCATGCCGACAACGCCGGCCACGCCGTCACGGGGCTGGAGCAGAACGGCGAGGGCTTCCTGTCGGGCAGCCGCTTCGGGCTGCGCGGCAACGAGGACCTGGGCAACGGGCTGAAGGCCGGCTTCGTGCTGGAGAACGGCTTCCTGGCCGATAGCGGCAAGCTGGACCAGCAGGGCCAGCTCTTCGGCCGCCAGGCCTATGTGCGCATCGGCAACCAGTGGGGCGACCTCGCGCTGGGCCGCCAGTACACCACGGCCAACACGATGCTCTACTACGTCGACCCGCTCGGCGTGGGCGCGGCGCCGTCGAACTCGTGGATGGTCTACCTGACCGGCCAGCGCTACGACAACGCCGTCAGCTACACCGGCAACTTCGGGCCGGTGTCGGTCATCGCCGAATACGCGCTCGGCGAGACGGCCGGCAAGGGCTCGGCCAGTTCGTCGGCCTCGCTCGGCGTGAAGTACGCCTCGGGCTGGCTCACCGCCATCGGCGACTTCCAGCAGACACGCGACTACCAGAGCCGCGCCGCCCGCATCTACATGGCCGGCCTGAAGGCGGCCATCGGGCGCGGCAACCTGTTCGCCAACTATCTCTACAGCGACCGCGACGGCGGCTTCGACTCGTCGCGCGGGGGCACCGACACGGCCACCATCACGAGCATGTCGACGGCCCCGACGCCGACCAACCGCGCCGCCATCAACTCGGTCTTCAACGGCAGCCGCCGCGACGATTTCGTCACCATCGGCGGCAACTACGCCATCACCCCCGCCGTCACGCTGACCGCCAGCGTGATGTACGACCACACGCGCGCCGACAACTTCAGCGGCAACCGCACCACCGCCTACGGCGTGGCCGACTATGCCTTCAGCAAGCGGACCGACGCCTACCTGGCGGTGGCCTACGACTGGGTGCGCGGCGACTGGTCGGGCCTCTTCGGCAACAACACCACGAACTGGACCGGCGACAGCGGCCGGCGCCTCGACGGGCGCGACAACCAGACCACGGTGATGCTCGGCCTGCGCCACGTGTTCTGATGGCCTGACGTCCAGCCCCCTTCGTTTCCTTTTCGCCGCGCGCCGCAGCGCGGCCTCAACCCTCTTCCCTGGAGAAAGCCATGGCACTGCAGCAGACGCTGGTCATTCATGAAGCCCTGGACAGCCCGCACGCCGACGGCGCGGTCGTCCGCGAACTCTTCGCGCCCTACGCCGACGCCGGCGTGAGCGTGGAGGTCGTCACGGTCCACAATGCACCGCCCGAGAACCCGGCCAACACCACCGACTTCGTCACCATCGTCATTCCGGGCACGGCCGGCAAGCGCGGCGGCGGCCAGGCGCCGACGCTGGGCGTGATCGGGCGCAATGGCGCCATCGGCGCGCGCCCGGCACTGGTCGGACTGGTGTCCGATGCCGACGGCCCGATCGGCTGCCTGGCCGTGGCGCTGAAGCTGGCGCAGATGAAGGCGCGCGGCGACCACCTGCAGGGCGACGTGGTGGTGACCACGCACCTGTCGACCAATGCCTCGATGCAGCCGCACGACCCGGTGCCGTTCATGGGCATGCCGGTGACGTCGCGGACCATGAACGACCACCAGGTGCTGCCGGAGATGGACGCCATCCTGTCCATCGACGCCTCCAAGGGCAACAGCATCATCAAGCACCGCGGCTTCGCCATTTCGCCGACCGCCATGCAGGGATACATCCTGCGCGTGAGCCCGGACCTGGTGGCGACGATGGAATCGACCACCGGCTGCCCGGCGGTCACGTTCCCGATCTCGCAGCAGGACATCACGCCGTACGACAACGGCCTGTACCACTTCAACAGCATCATGCAGCCCCACGTGGCCACCCGCGCCCCGGTGGTGGGCGTGGCCGTGACGGCGCAATCGGTGGTGTCGGGCAGCGCCACGTCGGCCAACCACGAGATCGACATTGCCGAGGCCGTGCGCTTCAGCGTGGAGGTGGCCAAGCGCTTCGGCGCGGGCAAGTGCCAGTTCTACAACGCCGGGGAGTGGGAGAAGATCCGCGCGGTCTATCCGGACCTGTCGGTGTTCCAGACTGCCGGCACCCGCTGAGCAAGACTGGCCGCCAAAGAAAAAGCGCACCCGGAGGTGCGCTTTTTTACTGGCCGAAGCCGACGACGGGTGTCAGACCGAGAACGAGGAGCCGCAACCGCAAGTGGTCTGGGCGTTCGGGTTCTTGATGACGAACTGGGCGCCGTTGATGTCTTCCTTGTAGTCGATCTCGGCGCCGACCAGGTACTGGTAGCTCATCGAGTCGATCAGCAGGGTGACGCCGTTCTTGACCATCGTGGTGTCGTCCTCGTTCACCTCTTCGTCGAAGGTGAAGCCGTACTGGAAGCCGGAGCAACCGCCGCCCTGCACGAACACGCGCAGCTTCAGTTCGGCATTGCCCTCTTCCTCGATCAGTTGCTTGACCTTGTCGGCCGCGCTGTCGGTAAAGACGAACGGTGCCGGCACCTCGTCGGTCACGGGGGCCTCTGCGACTGCGTTCATGGGGTTCTCCTGTTGTATGACGCCAGTATTTTAAGCGTACTGGGGATTTCGTGCCGAAACCCCGGAAAATCAAGGGGCTCTCGCCCCTTTCTTCAGGCCGGGCGGGCGCTGTCCTCGATGTCCTGTGGCGTATCGTCCAGTTCGTCGACCACCACGTGCGGCAATGCCTTCACGTCGGCCTGCACGAGCGGCACCAGCCGGCCCTCGACCACCGCGCCCTGCTGCATTTCGAGCGCCGCATAATACACCTCGCCATAGATGCGGGCCTGGGCCTGCAGTTCGAGCAGGTCGCCGGCGCGGACCGGGCCGCTGACGGTCCCGTTGACGATCAGGTGACCCACGCGCACCTCGCCTTCGACCGCGCCCTTCTCGCTGATCACCAGCATGCTCGAAGTGCCCTCGTCGGCCTGGACATTGCCGCGCACGCGGCCGTCGAGACGCAGGCCGCCGGCGAACGTCAGGTCGCCGTCGATGGTGGTGCCCGCGCCGATCACGGTATCGATCGTCAGGGCCTTCTTCTTGGAAAACAGCATGATTCTCCTCTCACTGCCGCCCTTGGAGGCGGCTAGCCGGACACGGGCGCCATTGTATCCGCGCGCTGCCATTCACCCCACGAAAGTGTGGTTCAAGGCGTAACCAAACTTGCCTCACCTCAGAGTCCGGGCGAAAAAAAACCGCACGCCAGGGCGTGCGGTTTTTCCTGCATTCGCCACCAGCGGCGGCGAACAGCGAGCATCAGCGCTTCGAGAACTGCTTCCGGCGACGTGCCTTGTGCAGACCGACCTTCTTACGCTCGACTTCACGTGCATCACGCGTGACGAAACCTGCCTTGGACAGGGTCGGCTTCAGCGTGGCGTCGTAGTCGATCAGGGCGCGCGTGATACCGTGGCGCACGGCACCGGCCTGGCCGGTTTCGCCGCCACCGGTCACGTTGACCTTGATGTCGAAGGTTTGGGCGTGCTCGGTCAGTTCGAGCGGCTGGCGCACGATCATCAGCGAGGTTTCGCGAGCGAAGTACTCGTTGATGGGCTTGCCATTGACGACGATGTCGCCCTTGCCCGACTTGATGAAGACACGAGCCACAGCGCTCTTGCGGCGGCCAGTACCGTAATTCCAATTACCGATCATGGATTGTGGCCTCCTTAGATTTCCAGCGCCTTGGGCTGCTGCGCTTCATGCGGATGCTCGGCTTCGGCGTAAACCTTCAGCTTCTTGATCATCGCATAGCCCAGCGGACCCTTCGGCAGCATGCCCTTGACAGCCTTTTCCAGGGCACGGCCCGGGAAACGCTGCTGCATCTTGCCGAACGTCGTTTCGTAGATACCGCCCGGGTAGCCCGAGTGACGGTAGTACTTCTTGTCCTGTTCCTTGGTACCCGTGACACGCAGCTTGGCTGCATTGACGATGATGATGTAGTCACCGGTGTCGACGTGCGGAGTAAATTCCGGCTTGTGCTTGCCGCGCAGACGGCGTGCCACTTCGCTGGCGACACGGCCGAGGACTTTGTCCGTAGCGTCAATCACGTACCAGTCGCGCTTTACCTCGTGAGGCTTGGCGGAAAAGGTCTTCATGATCTTTCCTGTTTTTAAGAACCTGCCCGAAAACGTAGCGGCCGATCCTTTGGACCTGGCCTTCCTGCTTGTTTGTGCAGGCTCTCCCTGAATTCTTTCCCGCGGGCATGACGGAAAGCCGACGATTATACTAGGCCCCCGCGACTTCGCACAAGCAAAGTCAACGGATTTCGTCAAGATCGGCGCAACCCCGATTTGACCTGCGACGCAGGCGCCACCTGGCGACAACGTGCGGCGATGGGGCGGCCAAATGGGGCCGCAATGGGCGAAAAAAAACCCAAGCAGCTTAGTGCTTGGGTTTGAATCCACCAAAGGAGGAGGGTGGAGGAGACACCGGTTGAACCGACGGGGCTGGCGGGCGGTGCGGAGAGCGTCGGGCCTTGCCATCTTTCGCTTTCGCACCCTGGCGCGCTGTTTTGTGCGCCGTCGTTCGATGAGTTGAATTATACAGACGCCGGGCCGGCTTGCAAGCGTAAATTTGCAATGTGCAACGCAATCCTACATTGTGAAAAACGACACGACTATCGCCATGAATACTGATCTTCAACAAAAACATAGGCTTAGAGAGACAATATGGGCAAGGTTCCCCGGTGGTCGCAGGCCGACCTAGAAGAAACCCTCGGAATCCGTAGTGGTGGCATGGCGCATTGCGCACCTGGCAGAGAACACCACTTCAGCAAATTGCAAGGAATGTAACTTACGGGCTTTCCCGGAACCCAAACCACCCTAACGAACAGGATCGAACAAGATGGAATGCAAAGTGACATGGATGGGCGTCGACGGCATGAGCTTCGTGGCCCAGACAGGCAGCGGCCATATCGTGGCGATGGACGGTGCGCCGGACGGCGGCGGCAACAACCTGGCGCCGCGCCCGATGGAAATGATGCTGGTAGGCGCCGGCGGCTGCACCGCCTATGACGTGGTGCTGATCCTGAAGCGCAGCCGGCAGGACGTGCGCGGCTGCAGCGTCAAGCTGGAGGCCGAGCGCGCCGCGGAAGACCCGAAGGTGTTCACGAAGATCAACTTCCACTTTACGGTGACCGGGCGCGGCCTGAAGCCGGAGATCGTCGAGCGCGCCATCAAGCTGTCGCACGACAAATACTGCTCGGCGTCGATCATGCTGGCCAGGACGGCCGAGATCACGCACACGAGCGAGATTGTGGAGGGGTGATGTGGATGTGGGTTGGCTCCCCTCTCCCCTTGGGAGAGGGGTTGGGGGTGAGGGCCGGCGCTTCGTGGTGGCGAGGGCGCGTCCCCCCTCACCCCAACCCTCTCCCTCGAGGGAGAGGGGGCTAAAAGCAAAACGCCCGGCGCTGGCCGGGCGTTTCTTTCTATCTCGTGCAAAGCAGGCCGGTAAGCCGGATTCTGTGCGCCCCGCCCCGCCTTGCGGCGCAACGGTGCGTGACAACCATTCCTCTAGGCCGGCTGTTGCCAGCCGGCTCAAGCTCCCTACCCGCAGACTCAGCGGGCCGCTTCATCGCCTGCCTATTTGGGATTGCTCCAGGTGGAGGTTACCGCGTTTCACCCTTCCCGCCGGGCGAACCCGGCGGCAAGACTCGTCTCTGTGGCCCTATTCCGCACGTTGCCGTGGATGGCTGTTAGCCAACACCCTGCCCTGTGGAGTCCGGACTTTCCTCCCCCCGCGCCATGACGGCACGGGCAGCGGTTGTCTGGCCTGCTTTGCGGGCCGCAGTCTAACACCGATCGGGCGCGCGGGTCCGGCCGGGGCGGAAGATCGCGGTGTCGGCGTAATAGGCAGGGTCGCGATTGTCGTCGCACCAGCCGGGGATACCCATGACCGGCAGCGGGGCGAAGCTGCGGCCGCCGCGCAGAGTGCCGGCAGCCGCGGACAGGGAATCCGCAAGGCGGACGTCGAGCCCGGGCGTGCCGGGCGGCAGGTCGAGCAGCCAGGCATGGGCGGTGACGGATTTGTAAGGGTTCACCAACTTCTCGAGCAGCGCGTGACCGAACGGGACGACGGCGCAGTCGCCGTGCCATGCCGCGCGGCGGGCGACGAACAGCGTTTGCCAGTCAAACCCGCGCAATGCGTCGCGCTGCGTGGCATCGGTGCCGAGGAACAGGACGGCGTTCTCGTCGAACAGCGTGGCCGCGTCGCGCAGTCCGCCGCGCGTGGGCGTAACACCGTCGCGGGAGATGGCCCCGGCTTGCAGCCGGTTGAGCAGGCGCTTGGTGGCCGGGAAGGCCAGCCAGACCAGGGCGTTGAAGAGGTCGTGGAGGTTGTCGCGCGTCGGCACCGTGCCGGTGGCGAAGATGTGGCTTTCGTAGGCGGTGTCGGGCGGGAGATCGGACTGCGGGACGAAGCGCAGCGGGTGGCCCGCCGCGTTGTGGAGACCGGTGGCGAGGTCCGTGAGGACCTCGCGCAGGTCGGCGCCGGCCCGTAGTGCCCGGGCCAGCCGTTCACCGTGACGGGCGAACGGCCGGAACCACGGCGTCGACCAGTCGATGGCGGCGACCTCCACAACGAGCGGGGCCGCCGGTCCCGCCAGGCTCAAGCGGCTTTCCAGCGCAGCGTTTCGCCACCGCGCAGCGGCACCAGCGTGGCGTCGCCATACGGCAGTTCGGCGGGCAGCGCCCAGTCCTCGCGCGTGAGCGTCAGCGTGCCTTCGTTGCGCGGCAGGCCGTAGAAGGCCGGGCCGTTGAAGCTGGAGAAGGCTTCGAGCTTGTCCAGCGCGCCGGCGGCGTCGAAGGCTTCGGCGTACAACTCCATGGCGTGCAGGGCCGTGTAGCAGCCGGCGCAGCCGCAGGCATGTTCCTTCAGGCCCTTGGCATGGGGGGCGCTGTCGGTGCCGAGGAAGAAGCGCGCATTGCCGCTGGTGGCCGCCGCGACCAGCGCCTGGCGATGGGTCTCGCGCTTGAGCACCGGCAGGCAGTAGTAGTGCGGACGGATGCCGCCCTGGAAGATCGCGTTGCGGTTGTACAGCAGGTGGTGCGCCGTGATGGTCGCGCCGATCGTGCCAGCGGGGCCCTCGGCGTCGCGCACGTACTCGGCGGCGTCCTTGGTGGTGATGTGCTCGAAGACCACCTTCAGTGCCGGGAAGTCGCGGCGCAGCGGCATCATCACGCGGTCGATGAAGACGGCCTCGCGGTCGAACAGGTCGATGTCGGAATCCGTGACTTCGCCGTGGACCAGCAGGGGCACGCCCTCGCGCTGCATGGCCTCCAGCGCCTTGGCGCAGCGGCGGATGTCGGTCACGCCGGCATCGCTGTTGGTGGTGGCACCGGCCGGATACAGCTTGACGCCGTGGACGAAGCCGCTGGCCTTCGCGGCCACGATTTCCTCGGCGGGCGTGTTGTCGGTCAGGTACAGCGTCATCAGCGGCTCGAACGACATGCCTGCCGGCAGCGCGGCGAGGATGCGGGCGCGGTAGGCCTGGGCCTGGGCCACCGTGGTGATGGGCGGCTTCAGGTTCGGCATGACGATGGCGCGGGCGAACTGGCGGGCGGTGTCGGGCAGTACGGCGGCCAGCGCGGCGCCGTCGCGCAGGTGCAGGTGCCAGTCGTCCGGGCGGGTGAGGGTCAGCGTTTGGGTCATGGCTTTCTTGGGCGCCCGGTCGGGCCGGGCGCGTGAGGTACGACAGGATCAGGAAATCAGGATCGCGCGGTAGTCATTCACGTTGGTGCGGGTCGGGCCGGTGACGACGAGGTCGCCGATGGCGTCGAACAGGCCCCAGGCGTCGTGCGCGTCGAGCTGGCGGCGGGCAGGAAAACCGGCGGCTTCGGCACGGGCCAGCGTGGTCGGATCGGCCAGTGCGCCGGCGTTGTCCTCGGAACCGTCGATGCCGTCGGTGTCGGCGGCAATCGCGTGGACGCCAGCCATGCCGTCCAGCTCGATGGCCAGCGACAGCAGGAATTCCGAGCACCGCCCGCCCCTCGCCTTCGGGCCACCCGAGGCTTGCGGCAATGTGACCGTGCACTCACCTCCCGAGATCAATGCCACGGGCGCGGCGAACGGCGCATTGTACTGGCGAATCTCGCGCACGAGGGCGGCGTAGACGCGGGCGACTTCCTGCGCCTCGCCGGTGACGGTGTCGCCGAGGATCACGGGCGCGATCCCGTGCTGCCGGAAGCACGCGGCAGCGGCTTCGAGGCTGCCGTGGGCGGTGGCGATCATGCGGTTGTCGACGCGCGCGAAGAGCGGATCGCCCGGCTTGGGCGTCTCGCCGATCTCGCCCCGGGCGCCGCGCTCGAGGTGTTGCTGCACACTGGCCGGGACCGTCGCGCCGTACCGCCTGAGGATGGCCAGCGCGTCGGCGTAGGTGCTCGGATCGGCGACGGTCGGGCCGGAAGCGATGGCGCTGGGGTCGTCGCCCGCCACATCGGACACGATCAGCGTCGTCACCGGCGCCCGGCTTGCCTGCGCCAGCCGGCCGCCCTGGATGCGCGACACATGCTTGCGCACGATGTTCATGTCGGTGATCGGCGCGCCGCAGCGCAGCAACTCCTTCGTGGTGGCCTTCAGGTCATCCATCGGGATGCCTTCGGCCGGCAGCGACAGCAGGCTGGAACCGCCCCCCGAGACCAACACGATCAGGCGGTCGTCGGGCGTGAGCGCCTGCACGCGGGCGAGGATGTCGGCGGCGGCGCGCTCCCCGGATTCGTCCGGCACCGGGTGGCCGGCCTCGATCACTTCGATATGACGCGTCGGCAGGCCGTGGGCGTAGCGCGTGACGACGATGCCTTCGAGCCTGGCGTTGCCTTCATAGGCGGCTTCGACGGCGGCGGCCATCGAAGCGGCGGCCTTGCCCGCGCCCACCACCAGCGTGCGCCCGCCGGCGTGCGGCGGCGGCAGGTGGGCGGCAACGATCTTCAGCGGATCGGCGGCGCCGACGGCGGCATCGAAGGTGTCGCGGAGCAGTTGGCGGGGGTCCATCTCCGTTCTCCCTTCACAGCGCGTCGGCAATGGCCCGGCCAAGGTCGGCCGTGCCCGCGGTGCCGCCGATGTCGCGCGTCAGCGGCGCGTGCTGCGGTCCGGCGGACAGGACTTTCTCGATGGCGCCCAGCACCGCGGCCCCCGCCTCGGCGTGGCCCAGGTGCTCCAGCATCATCGCGCCGCACCAGACCTGGCCGATGGGGTTGGCCACGCCCTTGCCGGCGATGTCCGGCGCGGAGCCGTGCACCGGTTCGAACAGGCTGGGGAAGGTGCGGTCCGGGTTGATGTTGCCCGACGGGGCAATGCCGATGGTGCCGGTGCAGGCGGGGCCGAGGTCGGAGAGGATGTCGCCGAACAGGTTGCTGGCGACCACCACGTCGAACCAGTCGGGATGCTGGACGAAGTGGGCGGTCAGGATGTCGATATGGTACTTGTCGACCTTCAGGCCCGGGTAGTTGGCGGCCATTGCCTCCACCCGCTCGTCCCAGTACGGCATGGTGATCGAGATGCCGTTGGACTTGGTGGCCGAGGTCAGATGCTTCTTCGGGCGCTTCTGCGCCAGTTCGAAGGCGAACTTCAGGATGCGGTCGACACCGTGGCGGCTCATCACCGTCTCCTGCACCACGATCTCGCGCTCGGTATTCGGGAACATGCGGCCGCCGATGCTCGAATACTCGCCCTCGGTATTCTCGCGGACCACGTAGAAGTCGATATCGCCGGGCTTGCGGTCGGCCAGCGGGCTCCTGATGCCGGGCATCAGGCGCACCGGGCGCAGGTTGACGTACTGGTCGAAGCCGCGCCGGAACTGCAGCAGCGAGCCCCAGAGCGAGACGTGGTCGGGCACCGTGTCGGGCCAGCCGACCGCGCCGAAGTAGATGGCGTCGTACTTCGTCAGGGTGTCGAACCAGTCTTCCGGCAGCATCTTGCCGTGGCGGGCATAGTAGTCGCAGCTGGAGAAATCGAAGTGGTCCCACCGGAAATCGATGCCGAACCTGCGGGCGGCGGCGTCCATCACGCGAATGCCTTCGGGCACGACTTCCTTGCCGATTCCGTCTCCGGGAATCACGGCGATCTTGTATTGGCTCATGGTCGGGGGAATGTGGGCGGGATGTTGGAGCGGGAAGGACGGCAGGCGGGCGCGCTTGGCAGGGGCCGCCCCGCGCTGGATAATGTCTGCATTCTATTGCAAAGCGGCGGGGCAGTCGCCCGCCGCCGGCCGCCAAACACCAACGGGTGCCCCCGCCATGTGCCAGCTTCTAGGCATGAACTGCGCCACGCCAACCGACGTGACGTTCTCCTTCACCGGCTTCGCCGCGCGCGGCGGCGTGACCGACCACCATGCCGACGGCTTCGGCGTGGCGTTCTTCGAGGACAAGGCCTGCCGGCTCTTCATCGACAACCAGTCGGCCGGCACCTCGCCGGTGGCGGACCTGATCAAGCGCTACCCGATCAAGTCGAAGAACGTGATCTCCCATATCCGCAAGGCCACGCAGGGTACGGTGCTGCTGGAGAACTGCCACCCGTTCATGCGGGAACTGTGGGGCCGGCACTGGATCTTCGCCCACAACGGCGACCTGATCGACTTCCACCCCTTCCTGTCGGGCGTCTACCAGCCGGTGGGCGATACCGACAGCGAACTCGCCTTCTGCACGCTGATGCAGGGCCTGCGCAAGCGCTTTCCCGGCTCGCAGCCGCCGCTCAATGAACTCGGCCATGCGCTGGCCGACATCACGCGCGACATCACCCGGCACGGCGTCTTCAACTTCCTGCTGAGCAACGGCCAGGCGCTGTTCGCGCATTGCTCCACGCGGCTGTACTACATCGTGCGGCAGTGGCCATTCTCGACGGCGCATCTGATCGACGCCGACCTCTCCATCGACTTCGCGCAGGTGACCACGCCCGAGGACCGCGTCGCCGTGATCGCCACCGCGCCGCTGACCGACAACGAGACCTGGACGCAGTTCGACCCCGGCCAGCTGATGATGTTCGAGGACGGCCGCCTGACGATGACGCTGACCGTGCCGATCCCGCCCGAGGTACAGGCGCGCAACGCGGCCAACACGGCCTGCACCTAGTCCACTGGTCGAGTCGACCGCAACCGGTCAGGCAATCACGCGGTAGACCTCCCAGCGCGCCGTCCCCGACACCACGTAGGGTTCCAGTTCCTTGCCCCACGCGGCATGTTCCGGGATGGTCGCCAGCTTCGCCCAGGCGCGATCCAGTTCCGCGAGATCGGCCACCTCCCAGTCATGGACGATGGTCGCTTCCAGTGCGCCGATGGAGCCGGTCAGCAGCCGCCCGGTCGTCATGCCGGCCTGCGGTGCGATCTCGCGGGCCCAGCGTTGCAGCATGTCGATGACCTGCTGCTTGTGCCCGAAGCGGGCGTCGATTTGCCACCTTGCGATCAGCATGATTCCCCTCCTTCACTTGGGCAGGAAGACGGATACCGCCCGGATCGCTCCAGTATAGGTAGGGCGGGGGTCATGGCGAGGCGGCGCCGGAAACGGAAAGGGCGGCCGCATGGGCCGCCCTTTCCAGGCATCCGCCTGACAGCCCGCGGCGCGTCAGTGGTGCAGGATCTTCGACAGGAACTGACGGGCCCGGTCCGAGCGCGCGTCGATGTTGCCGAAGAACTCCTCCTTCGCGCAGTCCTCGACGATCTTGCCGGCATCCATGAAGATGACCCGGTTGGCGACCTTGCGCGCGAAGCCCATTTCGTGGGTCACGCACATCATGGTCATGCCTTCCTGCGCGAGTTGGACCATCACGTCGAGCACTTCGTTGACCATTTCAGGGTCGAGCGCCGACGTCGGTTCGTCGAACAGCATGCAGATCGGGTCCATCGACAGCGCGCGGGCGATGGCCACGCGCTGCTGCTGGCCGCCCGAGAGCTGGCCGGGGTACTTGTCGGCCTGGTTCTTCAGCCCTACCCGCTCCAGGTACTTCAGGCCCTTGGCGGTCGCCTCGTCCTTCGAGCGGCCGAGCACCTTCACCTGCGCGATGGTCAGGTTCTCGGTGATCGACAGGTGCGGGAACAGCTCGAAGTTCTGGAACACCATGCCCACGCGCGAGCGCAGCTTGGGCAGGTTGGTCCTGGGATCGCCCACCGAGGTGCCGTCGACCAGGATGTCGCCCTTCTGGAAAGGCTCCAGCGCGTTGACGGTCTTGATCAGCGTGGACTTGCCCGAGCCCGACGGCCCGCACACCACCACCACCTCGCCCTTGGCGACCCTGGTCGTGCAATCGGTCAGGACCTGGAAGGCTCCGTACCACTTGGAAACATTGTTGATTTCGATCATACGGCCACCTTTTTCTGGTAACGCTTGACCAGCAGCGATGCGGAGAAGCAGATAACGAAGTACACGAGGCCGGCAAACAGCAGCAGTTCGACGATGCGCCCGTCGCGCTCGCCGATGCCGTAGGCCTGGCCGAAGAAGTCGAGCAGCGCGCTCACGTAGACCAGCGAGGTATCCTGGAACAGGATGATGCCCTGCGTCAGCAGCAGCGGCACCATGTTGCGGAACGCCTGCGGCAGGATCACGAGCTTCATGGTCTGCCCGTAGGTCATGCCCAGCGCCTGCGCGGCGAACATCTGCCCGCGCGACACGCTCTGGATGCCCGCGCGGATGATCTCCGAGTAGTACGCCGCCTCGAACAGCGAGAAGGCGATCAGCGCCGATGTCATGCGCAGGTCGGAGGCCGGCGACAGGCCGAACAGGTTCGTCAGCAGCTGCGGGATGATCAGGAAGAACCACAGCAGCACCATCACCAGCGGGATGGAGCGGAAGATGGTCACGTAGCCCTGCGCGAACCAGTTGAAGGCCCGGATTGACGACAGGCGCATCATCGCCAGGATCGTGCCCCAGACGATGCCGACGATGACCGCGGTGACGGTAATCTTCAGCGAGACCTGCATGCCCTCCCACAGCACGCCCAGGTTGCTGGCATTGATGGAGCTGAAATCGAAGTGATACATGGCGCTCCCCTTACTTGCTGCCGATGAGGCCCGGCACGCGCGTGCGGCGTTCCACCCAGCGCATGATGAGCATCACCGTCACGTTGATGAGCGCGTACATCAGCGTCACCGCGATGAACGATTCATACGGGCGCGCCGTGTAGTCCACCAGCTGGCGGCCCTGTGCGGCCAGTTCCAGCAGGCCGATTGTCGAGGCCACGGCCGAGTTCTTGAAGACGTTCAGGAACTCCGACGTCAGCGGCGGCACGATGACGCGGTAGGCCATCGGCAGCAGCACGTGGCGGTAGGTCTGCGCCAGCGTAAAGCCCATCGCCAGGCCGGCGTTGCGCTGCCCGGGCGGCAGCGAGTTGATGCCCGAGCGCACCTGCTCGCACACGCGCGCGCCGGTGAAGGTGCCGAGGCAGCAGACCGCCGCGATGAACTGCTGCGCGAACGGGTTCATCTGCTTGATCGTCTCGCCGCCGGGCAGCAGCTCGGGGCCGACGAAGTACCAGATGAAGAGCTGCACCAGCAGCGGGATGTTGCGGTAGATCTCGACGTAGGCCGCCGCGATCCCCGACAGGAATTTGTTCGGGACGGTGCGCAGCACGCCCATCACCGAGCCGATGATGAGGGCGATGACCCACGACGACAGGCCCAGCGCGATCGTGACCTTGAGACCGGAGATCATCCAGTCGAGATAGGTCTCGTTCTGCGCGGCCTGTTCGAGGAATACGCCCCAGTGCCATTGGTATTCCATGATGCTTCCCTCAAAAAGAAACGGAAGGACATGCCTTGTAAAACATATCCTTCCGTCCTGTCAGAGCCTGGTCGACGGTCAGTCGAGGGCCTTGTCGTTCGGGTTCTTGATCAGCGCCTTCATGTCGTCCGACAGCGGGAAGTCCAGGTTCAGGCCCTTCGGCGGCACCGGTTGCATGAACCACTTGGTGTACAGGCTGTTGATCGAGCCGTCCTTCATCATGCCGGCGATCACCGTGTCGGCGGTCTTCTTGAACTGCGGATCATCCTTGCGGATCATGCAGCCATAGGCCTCGCGCGACTGCGGCTTGGCCACGACGACCCAGTCGTTCGGGTTCTTCGCCTTGGCGCGCTCGCCGTACAGCAGCGCATCGTCCATCATGAACGCCACCGCGCGGCCCGATTCCAGCGTCAGGAACGACTGGCCGTGGTCCTTGGTGGAGATGATGCTCATGCCGAGCTTCTCGTCATCGTTCATCTTGCGCAGCAGGCGCTCCGACGTGGTGCCCGCCGTGGTGACGACGTTCTTGCCCTTCAGGTCGGCCCAGTCCTTGATGCCGCTGTCCTTCTTCACCATGATGCGCGTGCCGATGATGAAGATGGTGTCGGTGAAGCCGACCTGCTTCTGGCGCTCCAGGTTATTCGTCGTGGAGCCGCACTCGATGTCGATCGTGCCGTTCTGCAGCAGCGTGATGCGGTTCTGCGAGGTGATCGGGATTTCCTTCACCTGCAGGTTCGGCATCTTCAGCTGGTCCTTGATGGCTTCCACGATCTTGGTGTTGATATCGTAGGAATAGCCGACCTGACGTACGCCGCCGAGGTTGTAATTGAACGGGATCGAGGAGTCCCGCACGCCGAGCGTGATCACACCGGTGTCCTTGATCTTCTTCAGCGTGCCCGTCAGGGGCTCGGCTGCCTGCGCGGTACCGCAGAGCAATCCAACTGCCATCGTCAGGGTAGCCAACCTGGCAAAGTTCATAACATCTCCTTGACCTTTGAGAGAGAAGCCGGACTCTAGCAAAAGCGAGTCCACCGCGAAATAGTATTGCGCAGGGCAATGCACAAGACAACGGGATTTTTCCCTAACGGGGACGATTCCGCCCGAATCCGCCCCGATTCCCCGGAATCCCGCATCAATCAAGGCCAGCAACGACAAACGCGGCCGCCGGAACATACCCGGCGGCCGCGTTGGCAGCATCTTCACTGTTGCGGCGCGTCAACAAGATCGCCGCAACATATCAATGACATCCTGGGTCTGGAATGACCCCCGACGTCATCAGGGATACAGGCCGCGCATCTCGCGCGCCTGCAGGATACGCGTACAGGCCACGATGAAGGCCGCCGTGCGCAGGGTCACCTTGTTGTCCTGTGCGACCTGCCAGATCGCACGGAAGGCTTCCTGCATGATCCGTACCAGCCGGTCGTTGATCTCCTCTTCGGTCCAGAAGAAGCTGGAGAAGTCCTGCACCCACTCGAAATACGACACCGTCACGCCGCCGGCGTTGGCAATCACGTCCGGGCAGACGAGGATGTCGCGCTCGCGCAGGATGTCGTCGGCCTGCGGCGTGGTGGGGCCGTTTGCACCTTCGATGACCAGGCGTGCCTTGATCCGGGGCGCGTTCTGCGCCGTGATCTGGCCTTCCAGCGCGGCCGGGATCAGGATGTCGCAGTCCACGTCCCAGAACTGGTCGGTCGGGATCGACTCGGCGTTGTAGCCGTCGATGGTGCCGCTGTGCGAGGCGTATTCCATCATGGCGGGCACGTCCAGTCCGCCCGGGTTGTACAGCGTGGTGCGATGGTCCTGCACCGCCACGACCTTGGCGCCCGCCTCCTGGAACAGCTTGGCGGCGACCGCGCCCACATTGCCGAAGCCCTGCACGGCCACGCGCGCACCCTTGATATCCATGCCCAGGTTGCGGGCGGCCTCGCGGCCGACCACGAACACGCCGCGGCCGGTGGCCTCGTGGCGGCCCAGCGAGCCGCCCAGCGAGATCGGCTTGCCGGTCACCACGCCGGTGGCCGTGCTGCCGGAATTCATCGAATAGGTGTCCATCATCCACGCCATCACCTGCGCATTGGTGTTGACGTCCGGCGCCGGGATGTCCTTGTTCGGCCCGATGATGATGTTGATCTCGCTGGTGTAGCGGCGCGTCACGCGCTCCAGCTCGGCCTGCGACAGCGTGCGCGGATCGACGCGGATGCCGCCCTTGGCGCCGCCGTACGGCACGTTCACCGCCGCGTTCTTCACCGACATCCACGCCGACAGGGCCATCACTTCCGACAGCGTCACGTCCTGGTGGAAGCGCACGCCGCCCTTGCCCGGGCCGCGCGACAGGTTGTGCTGCACGCGATAGCCCTCGAAGTGGGCGATGGTGCCGTTGTCCATCTCGATGGGCACGTCGACGATCAGCGCCCGCTTCGGACGCTTCAGGGTTTCAACCCAGCGCGCCAGCGAGCCGAGGTACGGCGTGACGCGATCGACTTGTTGCAGGTAGATGCCCCACGGGCCGAGCTCCTCGGGATTGAGGTAGGACGGCAGGGTATGAGCGCTTTTGGCGTTGGCAGACATCGGAGATTTCCGTTGGAAGGGTCCGCGCAGATTACGGGAGCCCCCCGGGAACGATCCAATGCTGTTTGTTCATCCACCTATGCAGGAATTGCATAAGCATGATCACCGTCAAGCCGGCGTCGTCAGCGCGTGCCAGACCTGCTCAACCAGTTGCAGCTTGCGCCGTGCCTGTGCCCCGCGCCGGTCGCCCCGGCGGTCCGGACGCTGCCCCCTGTCGTGCGTCTCGCGCGGGCGTTCCCGGTACAGCCGGATCTCCATGTCGATCGACAACGGCAGCCCGCGCGGCCCTTCCGCCCGCACCAGCCGCCCGCCCGCCATCTCCTCGCGCACCGCGCTCTCGGGCAGGAAGGCCACGCCGTGCCCGGCCAGCGCCATCACCTTGAGCGCCTCGGCCATGTCCGTCTCGTAGCATTTGTCGAGCCGCAGCGTCTCGCTCGTTTCCGACAGCAGCATCTCGACCATGCGGCCGAGGAAGGCGTTGGGCGTATAGCTGAGCCAGGGCACCGGCTTCTTTTCGGTCCCCGGCAGGCGGAAGAGCGGCTTGCCGGCGGCGTCGGGCACGCTGTAGGGCGCCAGGCGCTCGGTGCCGAGCACGAGCATGTCGTAGTGCGCCGGGTCGAGCTGGATGGCCTGGCGCGGGTGGTGGTAGACCATGACAAGGTCGCAGCCGCCCTCCACCAGCATCAGCACGGCGTCGTGCACGTTGAGCGCGCGCAGGCGGCACGGCAGCGTGCCGATCCGGCGCTCCACGTGCTTGAGCCATTCGGGGAAAAACGCCAGCGACAGCGTGTGCGGCACGGCGAATTCGAGCATCTCCGCCCCCGCCGAGCGCTGGCCGCGCATCAGCGCGCGCGTCTCGCTGACCTGCGCCAGCATGGCGAGCGCCTGCTCGTAGAACACCTTGCCGGCGTCGGTCAGGCTGGTCGGGTAGCTGGAGCGGTCGATCAGTTCGGTGCCCACCCATGCCTCCAGCGACTGGATGCGCCGCGAGAAGGCGGGCTGCGTCACGTGGCGCAGCTCTGCCGAGCGCGAGAAGCTGTGCGTCTCGGCCAGGCTGACGAAGTCTTCAAGCCATTTGAGTTCCATGGTGCGGATTATCCACCCAGTGGCGGGGCCGGCGCATCGCGGAAGAATTTTCTCAAATTCAAAATCTTCGTGGAATGAATCTACAATTCCACGGCACTTGTGGCCATAATTGGCATGCTTTTCCTCAGGGGACGCCGGTATGATGAACCGATCACAAGCTCGACATCGGCCACCAGACCATGCCTCCCTGTCCCGTGCCTCCCTATTCCGAACCGTCCACCCGCGCGGCGGCGCCCGTCGTCCCGCCTCCCGCGGCCGCCCTGCTCGCGCCGCTGGCCGAGGCGCTCGATGCCCTCCTCTCTCGCGGGGCCGACACGATCGCCGACACCATCGCGGCGAGCCTGGGCGACAGCGAATCCATCATTGCTGCCCTGCCGCCCGACGCGCTGCTCGGCGACCCGGGCGGCTATACCCGCCACCTCCTGTATGCCGATCCGCTCGGCCGCTTCTCGGCCATGGCGCTGGTCTGGCGCCCCGGACAGCACAGTCCCGTGCACGGGCATCGCGCGTGGTGCGCCTACCGCGTGCTGCGCGGCACGCTGAGCGAGCGGCACTACGCCTGGGAACCCGCGCTGCAGCGCGCGCGCTTCACCGGTTCCGTCGAGCGCCATCCGGACGACACCTTCACGGTGCCCGCCGGCCTGCGCCACATCCATTCGCTCGGCAATGCCGGCGACGGCATCGCGGTGTCGCTGCATATCTACGGCGTCAACCACGACCACATCGCGACCGGGGTCAACCTGCCGGTCGCCTTCACGCAATAGCGACGGCGTGCGCCGCCTGTGTCCGCCGGCCGCGGCGCGCGCCCTGCGCGCCACCACCCGACACAGGAACGCACCATGGACCGCTATGACACACAGATCCTCGCCCTGCTGCAGGAAGACGCCACGCTGTCGGTGGCCGAGCTTGCGGAAAAGGTCGGGCTGACTTCCACGCCGTGCTGGCGGCGCGTGCAGAAGCTGGAGGAGAGCGGCGTCATCCGCAAGCGCGTGGCGCTGCTCGACCCCGGCAAGCTGAACGTGGGTGTCACCGCGTTCGTCACCGTCAAGACCAGCCAGCACAGCGCCAAGTGGCTCGACAAGTTCCATGCGCTGGTGGCGTCGATGCCCGAGGTCATCGAGTTCTACCGTATCGCCGGTGACACCGACTACCTGCTGCGCGTGGTGGTGCCCGACATCGCCGCCTACGACGCCGTCTACAAGAAGCTGATCCAGGGCGCGGAGCTGGCCGACGTGAGTTCGCGCTTCGCGATGGAGCAGATCAAGTACACGACGGCGTTGCCGCTGGACTATGCGTGAAGTCGTCGGGAGCTTTTCTCCCCTCTCCCATTGGGAGAGGGGTTGGGGGTGAGGGGTTGGCGCATCCGAATGCGTCGTCGGTTGACGATCCGCCCGCCCTCACCCCCGCCCCTCTCCCGGAGGGAGAGGGGAGTAACAACACGCGCACTCACGCGTCCTGCGTCTCGTCCCCCGCATCCACCGCCAGCGCCTCCACCTCCGCGTGGGCTGCGCTGCGCGCCTGGATCTCCCACATCTCCGCATAGCGCCCGCCCGCGCGCATCAGGTCGGCGTGGGTGCCGCGCTCGACGATGCGGCCGTGATCCATCACGAGGATCTGGTCGGCGTGGACCACCGTCGACAGCCGGTGCGCGATCAGCAGCGTGGTACGGTTCTGCGCGAGCCGCATCAGCTCGGACTGGATCGCCTGTTCCGTGCGCGAGTCGAGCGCCGAGGTAGCTTCGTCGAACACCAGGATGGGCGGGTCCTTCAGCAGCGTGCGGGCAATCGCCACGCGCTGCTTCTCGCCGCCCGACAGCTTCAGTCCGCGCTCGCCGACCGGGGTGTCGTACCCCTGCGGCAGCTCGCGGATGAAATGGTCGATCTGCGCGGCGCGCGCGGCGGCGATGACCTCCTCGTGCGTGGCCTCCGGGCGGCCATAGGCGATGTTGTAGTAGATGCTGTCGTTGAACAGCACCGTGTCCTGCGGAACGATGCCGATGGCCCGGCGCAGGCTCTCCTGCGTGATGGCGCGGATGTCCTGCCCGTCGATCAGGATGCCGCCCGCGCCGACGTCGTAGAAGCGGAACAGCAGCCGCGCGAGCGTCGACTTGCCCGAGCCGCTGTGCCCGACCACCGCCGTGGTGGTCCCCGCCGCGATGGTGAAGTCCACGTCCTGCAGGATCACGCGGTTCGACTCGTAGCCGAAGCCCACGTGCCTGAACTGCACCTGCGCCCCTGCCACCTTCAGCGCCGGGGCGCCGGGCGCGTCGGCCACTTCCTGGTGCGTACCCATCAGCACGAACATGCGGTCCATGTCGGTGGTGGCCTGCTTGATCTCGCGGTAGATCACGCCGAGGAAGTTCAGCGGGATGTAGAGCTGGATCATCAGCGTGTTGACCAGCACCAGGTCGCCCAGCGTCAGCTTGCCCGCCACCACGCCCACCGTCGCCCGCCACAGGATCAGGATCAGCCCGGTCGCGATGATGGCCTGCTGGCCGAAGTTCAGGAACGACAGCGAATTCTGCGAGCGGATCGCGGCCGAGCGGTAGGTCAGCAGGTTCTCGTCATAGCGGCGCGCCTCGTACTCCTCGTTGCCGAAGTACTTGACCGTCTCGAAGTTCAGCAGCGAGTCGATGGCCTTCTGGTTGGCCTTCGAGTCCAGCTCGTTCATCCTGCGGCGGTAGTGGGTGCGCCACTCCGTCACCGTGATGGTGAAGACGATGTAGCCCACCAGCGCGACCGCGGTGATGGCGGCGAACCAGATGTCGTAGTGCAGGATGAAGAAGCCGAGCACCAGCGCCATTTCCACCAGCGTCGGCAGGATGCTGTACAGCGAATACGAGATCAGCGACTGGATGCCGCGCGTGCCACGCTCGATGTCACGGCTCATGCCGCCGGTCTGCCGGTCCAGGTGGAAGCGCAGCGACAGCGCATGGAGATGGCGGAATACCTGCAGCGCGATCTCGCGCACGGCGCTCTGCGTCACCTTGGAAAAGAGGATCTCCCGCAACTCCGTGAACAGGGTGCCCGACAGCCGCAGCACCCCGTAGGCGACGATCAGTCCGGCCGGCACCACCAGCAGCGCGCGCGGGTCGCCGGCGCCGATGTTCATGGCGTCGATCAGCTTCTTCATCAGCACCGGCACGCCGAGGTTGGCCACCTTGGCGGCGACCAGGCAGGCCAGCGCCAGCATCACCCGCCATTTGTAGTGCCAGACATAGGGCAGCAGGTTGCGTACCGTCTGCCAGTCGCCGCGCGGGGCGCGCTGGCCGGCAAACAGTGAGGGAGAAGCAGGTTCCGGGGACGTGGAATGACGGCGCATAAGTTAGAATTCGGGCCAATGCCGGATTGTCGCAGAGATCGCTCCGGCAGGCAGAAGCCCCCTCCCCGCAGCCCTCAGCATTGCCCGCCCGCCATGACCGATTCCCACACCGTTCCGTCCCTGCCCGCCGGCAAGATGCCCGCCCTGCGCGTGATCCCCATGCCCGGCGACGCCAATGCCCACGGCGACGTGTTCGGCGGCTGGATCATGGCGCAGGTCGACCTGGCCGGTTCGGTCCCCGCCGTCGAGCGCGCACAGGGCCGGGTGGCGACGGTGGCCGTCAACTCGTTCCTGTTCAAGAACCCGGTCTACGTGGGCGACCTGGTGAACTTCTACGCCGAGATCGTCAAGACGGGCCGCACGTCGATCACCGTGGAAGTGGAGGTCTTCGCGCAACGCATGCGCCACAGCAACGAGATCGTCAAGGTGACGGAGGCGACGCTGACGTATGTGGCGACGGACGACCTGCGGCAGCCGCGGGTGCTGCCTGTCCTCGGGGCCTGAAGGCCCACGCCCCCTCACGCCCCCTCCCGCCCGGCGGCAGAGGGGCGAAAAACATCAGGCGAACTTCGAGAAATCCGGCTTGCGCTTCCCGAAGAAGGCCGTGAACGCCTCCTTCGCCTCCGGCGCCACCAGCATGCGCCGGAACACCTCGCCCTCTTCCAGCATCCGCTTGCCCACGATGGCCGCGTCGCCGCCCTTCATCAGCCGCTTGGTCTCGCGCAGCGACGACGCCGGAAGCGCCGCCAGCTTGCGTGCCTGCGCCAGCGCGAAGTCGTGCAGTTCGGCCACCGGCAGCACGCGATTGACGAGACCCATGTCCAGCGCTTCCTGCGCGTTGAAGGCCTCGCCCAGCATCAGCTTCTCTGCGGCGCGCTGGTAGCCGACCAGGCGCGGCAGCAGCAGGCTCGACGCGGCCTCCGGGCACAGGCCCAGTTGCGCAAACGGCAGCGACAGCTTCGCCGTCTCCGACGCATAGACCAGGTCGCAATGCAGCAGCATCGTCGTGCCGACGCCCACCGCCGCGCCGCTCACCGCCGCCACCACCGGCTTGCAGGCCGTGCTGATGGCCTGCAGGAACTGGAACACCGGCGCCGGCGTGCCGTCGGCGGCCGTGGTCGGCGGGCGCTGCAGAAAGTCCTCCAGGTCGTTGCCGGCGGTGAAGATCTCCGGCTTGCCGCGCAGCAGGATCACGCGCACGGCGGGGTCGGTCTCGGCGGCGCGGAAGGCGTCGGCCAGCGTCTGGTACATCGCCGCCGTGATGGCGTTCTTCTTGTCGGCGCGGTCGAACTCGATGGTGAGGATGCCCTCGGCGGTGCGGGTCTGGATGCTCATGGTGTGTCTCGTTTCGTTGGAAGGCGCCGCCGGGCTCACGGCAGCGGCGGCGGATTGTCGGAAAGATAGCTCAGGCCGAACGCCCCGGCGCCGACGTTGAGCGCGACGGTCAGGCTCATCGGCGCCAGCATCAGCTCGACCTCGCGGCGTTCGCAGGCGGCGGCGAGCGACTGCCACGCCGGCATGGCGCGCACGGTCTCGACATTGCCCGCATAGCAGGCCGACACCGCGGGCGTCAGCAGCCGCCCGCCGCGCACGCAGTCTTCGGCGTGGGCCAGTACGCGGCGGATACCGTCCTCGGCGCCGCGCACTTTCGCAATGGCCTCGGTCTCGCCCCGGCGCATGTGGATCAGGGGGCGGATATTGAAGGTGCTGCCGAGCATGTAGCGGCCCCACGTGATGCTGCGCTCGCCCTTGAGTTTGGCGCGCGTGTACATGTAGAGCAGCTCGTCGGGGACGAGGAACATGTGCGCGGCGTCGCGCAGGCGGGTCTCGACGGCGTCCGACACGGCGCGCGGATCGGCCCCGTCGGCCAGCATGCGCGCGGCTTCGCGCACGATCAGCGCCTGCCCCGGGCCGATGGCGCCGGTGTCGATCACGGTCAGGTCGAACAACCCCGAGCGGCCGGCGTCCTTGCGCAGCTTGAAGCTGCGGGCGATGGTACCGACCACCGCGCCGGTGGCGTGCGAGTAGAGCTTGCTGCGGGTGCTGGCGATGGTGAACAGGATGGCGCGGTCGCACTCGGCGACCACGTGGCGCAGCAGATGGTCTTCGAGCTCGCGCTCGACCAGCGGGATGGATTCGGCGAAGTGGTCCTGCTTGCCGACCAGGTACTGCCGGTACAGCGCCGGCAGCGCATCCTCGTCGCGCGTGTCGGCCACGAACTTGTCGCCGGCGCGGATGCGGAACGGGATGGTGCGTACCTTCAGTGCCGACATGACGCTGCGCGGCATGTCGCAGGCCGCATCGGCCAGAATGGCTGTCTCATGCATTGCTTGTCTCCTCCAGGCGTGGAATGGTGCTTTATTGCACCTTGTCTTCCTCCCCCCTCCCTTGGCGAGAGGGGCCGGAGGCAAGGGCCAGCGCATCGAGAGACTCATCGCCAGCGCAACGGCCTGCCCTCACCCCCGCCCCTCTCCCAGAGGGAGAGGGGAGCAATGCGAGTGGCGCGTTTATACGCGCTCGAAGATTCCCGCTGCGCCCATCCCCGTTCCCACACACATGGTGACCATGCCGTACTTCAGGCTGTGGCGGCGCAGGGCATGCACCACCGTGGCCGAGCGGATCGCGCCGGTGGCGCCGAGCGGATGCCCGAGCGCGATCGCGCCGCCCATGCGGTTGACCTTCGCCGGATCGAGTTCGAGGTCGCGCATCACCGCCAGCGACTGCGCGGCGAAGGCTTCGTTGAGTTCGATCCAGTCGATCTGGTCCTGCGTCAGCCCGGCAGCTTTCAGCGCGGCCGGGATGGCTTCCTTCGGGCCGATGCCCATGATCTCGGGCGGCACGCCGCGCACCGCGAACGACACGAAGCGCGCCAGCGGCACGAGATCGAACTGCTTCAGGATCTTCTCGGAGACGATCACCAGCGCGCCGGCGCCGTCCGACATCTGCGAGCTGTTGCCGGCCGTCACGCTGCCCTTGTTGGCGAACACCGGACGCAGCTTTCCCAGCCCTTCGAGCGACGTTTCCGGACGCGGACCTTCGTCGAGCGACAGCGTGCGCGACGTCACCGCCACCTGGCCGCTGGCGAGGTCGGGGAAGCGCTCGGTGATCTCGATCGGCGTGATCTCGTCGTTGAACTCGCCGGCCTGCTGCGCCGCCACCGCCTTCTGGTGCGAGGCCAGCGCGAACGCGTCCTGGTCATCGCGGCTCACCTTCCACTGCTGGGCGACCTTCTCGGCCGTCAGCCCCATGCCATAGGCAATGCCGACGTTCTCGTCGCGCGCGAAGATCTGCGGCGACATCGACGGCGAGTTGCCCATCATCGGCACCATGCTCATCGACTCCACGCCGGCGGCGATCATCACGTCGGCCTCGCCAACGCGGATGCGGTCCGCCGCCATCGCCACGGCCGACAGGCCCGAGGCGCAGAAGCGGTTGACGGTGATGCCGCCCACCGTGTTCGGCAGGCCCGACAGCAGCGCGCCGATACGGGCGACATTCAGGCCCTGCTGCGCTTCCGGAATCGCGCAGCCGACCACGGCGTCCTGGATCAGCGCCGGGTCCAGCGACGGCACCTGCGCCACGGCGGCCTTCAGGATCGCGGCCAGCAGGTCGTCGGGACGATAGTTGCGCAGCGCGCCCTTGGGCGCCTTGCCGATCGGCGAGCGGGTGGCGGCAACGATGTATGCGTCTTGCAGTTGTTTCATGTTCGGATTCCTCTCGTTGCCTTAGTTACGCACCGGCTTGCCGGTCTGCAGCATGCCCATGATGCGTTCCTGCGTCTTGGCGGTGCCCAGCAGGTCGACAAAGGCCTTGCGCTCCAGCGCCAGCAGCCATTCCTCGCTGACCAGCGAGCCGGCCTCGACGTCGCCGCCGCACACCACTTCCGCGATGCGCGTGGCGATCAGGTAGTCGTGCGCCGAGATGAAGCCGCCATCGCGCATGCCCACCAGTTGCGCCTGGATGGTCGAGATGCCCGAGCGGCCCGCCACCGGCACCAGCGCGCCCGGCACTTGCGGACGGTAGCCCGAATCGGCGAGTGCGCGCACTTCGTTCAGCGCCACGTGCAGCAGTTCGTGGACGTTGTAGACGATGGTGTCGGTCGGTTGCAGGTAGCCCATCTGGCGTGCATCGAGCGCCGACGCCGACACCTTGGCCATCGCCGCCGCCTGAAAGCGGTTGGCGACGAATTGCACGAGGTTGGTGCTGCCCACGGCCTGCGCGGCACGGGCCGCCGCCAGCGCGGCTTCCTTCAGCCCGCCACCGGCCGGCACCAGGCCCACGCCCACTTCGACGAGGCCGATGTAGGTCTCCAGTGCCGCCACGCGCTTCGCGCTATGCAGCATCAGCTCGCAGCCGCCGCCGAGCGCGATGCCCGAGGCCACCGACACCACCGGCACCTGCGCGTACTTCACGCGCATCATGCCGTCCTGGAATTTTTTGACGAAGGGCTCGATGCCCTTGGCACCGCCCATCATGAAGGCCGGCATCGCGGCTTCGAGGTTGGCGCCCGCCGAGAACGGGCCGCCCGGGGCGCCCAGTTGCAGCGACGTGGGCTGCCACACCACGAGGCCCTTGTACTCGGCCTCGGCGAGATCGATGGCGCGGGTCAGGCCGTCGATCACGTCCGGCCCGATGGTGTTCATCTTCGACTTGAACGAGACCACCAGCACGTCGTCCTGGCCCTCGGCCACCCAGATGCGCACGGCCTCGTTTTCCTCGACGGTGCGGCCGGCCTTGCGCGGATCGGCGGCGGCGCTACCCTGGATCGCGGCGCGGAAGACCTGGCGCTGGTACACCGGCAGCGTGCTGCGGGCGACGAACGATTGCGTCGCCGGCGACCACGAGCCGCCCGCGGCGTGCACGCCGCCGTTGTCAGCCACCGCGCCTGCGAAGACCCACGACGGCAGCGCGGCCTTCGACAGCGCCTTGCCCGCGTCGACGTCTTCCTTCACCCACTCGGCCACCTGCTTCCAGCCGGCTGCCTGCCAGTCCTCGAACGGACCGCTGTTCCAGCCGAAGCCCCAGCGGATGGCGAGATCGACCTCGGCCGCCGAACCGGCGATCTGCTCGAGGTAGACGGCGATGTAGTGGAACACGTCGCGGAACACCGCCCACAGGAACTGCGCCTGCGGGTTGGTCGATTCGCGCAGCAGCTTGATCCGCTCCGCCGGCGCCTTCTTCAGCATGCGCACAACGATCTCGTCGGCCTTCTTGCCCGACTCCACGTACTGGCCCGTCTTCGGGTCGAGCACCTTGATCGTCTTGCCTTCCTTCTTGTAGAAACCGGCGCCAGTCTTCTGGCCGAGCGCGCCGGCGTCGACCAGGCCCTTCAGCGCGGCCGGGGTCTGGTAGACCGGGGCGAAGGGGTCGTCGTGCAGGTTGTCCTGCATGGTCTTGATGACGTGCGCCATCGTGTCGAGGCCCACCACGTCCGCCGTGCGGAAGGTGGCGGACTTGGCGCGGCCGAGCTTGCTGCCGGTCAGGTCGTCGACCACGTCGAACGGGATGCCGTACTTCTCGGCCTCGGCGAACACGGCGAGGATCGAGAAGATGCCGACGCGGTTGGCGATGAAGTTCGGCGTGTCCTTGGCGCGCACCACGCCCTTGCCGAGCGTGGTGGTCAGGAAGGCCTCGAGCCTGTCGAGGATCTCCGGCTGCGTCGTGGCGGTCGGGATCAGCTCGACCAGGTGCATGTAGCGCGGCGGGTTGAAGAAGTGCACGCCGCAGAAGCGCGCCTTCAGGTCGGCGTCAAATCCGTCGGACAGTTCGGTGATCGACAGCCCCGAGGTATTGGTGGCGAAGATCGCGTGCGAGGCGAGGTGCGGCGCGACCTTCCTGTAGAGGTCGTGCTTCCAGTCCATGCGCTCGGCGATGGCCTCGATCACGATGTCGCACTGCGTCAGCAGGGCGATGTCGTCTTGGTAGTTGGCGGCCTGGATCAACCCGGCCTCGTCCTTGATGCCGAGCGGCGCGGGCGAGAGCTTCTTCAGGTTGTCGATGGCACGCAGGGCGATGCCGTTCTTCGGGCCTTCCTTGGCCGGCAGGTCGAACAGCACGACGGGCACGCGGGCATTGACGAGGTGGGCGGCGATCTGCGCGCCCATGACGCCGGCGCCGAGGACGGCGACTTTGCGGACGATGAAATTGGACATGCGCGCTCCTGAGGAGGTGAGCGTTGAAGTATGGAACTCCCCTCTCCCTCGGGGAGAGGGGTTGGGGGTGAGGGGCGGCGTATCTGGAGGCGTTGTCGCCCGAGGTGCCGCGTGCCCTCACCCCCGGCCCCTCTCCCGAAGGGAGAGGGGAGGAAGACAAACCCTTAGAACAGGTCCGCGTCCAGCGCCATCAGCGACGCCGAGCCAGCCCGCGCCATGCGGATCTGCGAAGCCGTCTCCGGCAGCAGGCGCGCGAAGTAGAAGCGCGCCGTGGCCAGCTTGGCGGTATAGAACTTGTCGCCGCTGCCTTCCTTTTCCAGCGCGATCTTCGCCATGCGTGCCCAGAAGTAGGCGAACACCAGGTGTCCGACCACGCGCAGGTACGGCACGGCGGCGGCGCCGACTTCGTCGGGGTTGCCCATCGCCTTCATGCCGATTTCCATCGTCAGCTTGGTGACCTTGTCGCCAATGTCGGCCAGCGGGTTGACGAACTCCTGCATGGCTTCGCTGGTACCCTCTTCCTCGACGAACGCCTGCACGATCTTGCCGAAGGCCTTCATCTTCGCGCCCATGTCGCCGAGGATCTTGCGGCCCAGCAGGTCCAG
>Ga0160472_100104_pt1 | contig 135850 bp, 133 predicted proteins | sample HID1973M_E11MG_FD_108267 | JGI IMG/M metagenome (GOLD analysis project Ga0160472, IMG submission 108267) | Enriched mosquito-associated microbial communities from UW Madison campus, WI, USA - HID1973M_E11 MG | ecosystem: Host-associated > Arthropoda: Insects > Digestive system > Unclassified ... | reverse complement strand
CGACGTGACGCCAACATACATCGCACCGCGATAGCGATCGGCCATGATGTAGACCCAGCCGCCCAGCCATTCGCGCTCCATCCCCGATGCATGAGAAAGCGGGACCCCGGGTCAAGCCCGGGGTGACGTAGCACCTGGATGTGCTCGACCCCCGACAAAGCCGCCGTCGACGTCTAAAACCTTCTTTCTGAAAGCGGACGGTTATTCACCATCGGAAGCTATCCGCGCGGTCCTTCGGCTGACTTCCTGCCTGCTCTCCATCAGCAATTGTGCCGAGTTCGGCCGCGCCGATAATTCCCTAAGCAGGCGGCATGCGCAGGGCAGTTCTCTCGTTTGTCGGGGCGGGGCTTCTCGCGACCGGTGCCGCGCCGGCCGCGGCCAGCGAGCGCGACTGGGACAAGGCGAGCTCGGTTGTCCGCGACGCGCTGGTTGTCGTCTCGCTCGGCGTGCCGGCGGTGCAGGGTGACTGGAACGGCGCGCTGCAGGCGGGCGGGAGCGTGGCGGCGGCGAAGCTCACCACGATCGGCCTCAAGGAGATTTTCCCCGAGTGGCGGCCGGACGGCAGCGACCAGGAGAGCTTCCCCTCCGGCCACACCGCCGTTGCCTTCGCGGCCGCCGCGAGCCTGCAGAACCGCTATGGCTGGAAGGTCGGTCTTCCTGCCCAGCTCGCCGCCGCCTTCGTCGGCGTGGCGCGGGTGCAGGCGAAGAAGCATCATTGGTATGACGTCGTGGCGGGCGCGGTGATCGGGGAAGCGGCGGGCTTCCTCATCACCAATCGCCGCAATGACAGCGTGCAGCTGTTCCCCTGGGGCGACAGCAAGGGCGGCGGGATGACGGTGGCGATGCGCTTTTGAGGCGCGTTCCGGGTTGCCTTCAGGCCGCTTTGGCCGCCTTCATGCCGTAATAGGTCGTGCCGCTCGCCGCCATCTCGCGGAGCTGCTGCGGAGGGGCGAAGCGGTCGCCATGCTCGGCGGCGAGGCGGTCCAGCGTCTCGACCACCCGCTTCGGCCCGATCGTGTCGATCGCCGAGAAAGGACCGCCCGTGTAAGGCGCGAAGCCCCAGCCGAAGATCGCGCCGAGATCGCCGTCCTGCGGCGTCACCAGCACACCCTCGGCGAAGCAGCGCGCGCACTCGACCAGCTGGCGATAGAGCAGGCGCTCGCGCACCGCCTCCGGCGAGGGCTGGGCGATGGCGAGGGGATAATCCTGCGCGAGGCCAGGCCAGAGCGCCTTCTTCCCGCCATCGGCCGGATAGTCGTAATAGCCCTTGCCGTTCTTGCGGCCGAGCCGGCCGATCTCGACCATGTGCGCGGCGACCCCGTCGGCGAGGCTGTCGACATAGGCGTCGCCGAGCGCCTTCTTGGTCGCCAGCGTCACCTTGTGGCCGAGCTCGATCGAGACCTCGTCCGAGACCGCGAGCGGTCCGACCGGCATGCCGAGCTGCCTGCCCATATTCTCGATGAGCGCAGGGCCGACGCCTTCGGCCAGCATCTGCGTGCCTTCCATCACATAGGTGCCGAAGCAGCGCGAGGTGTAGAAGCCGCGCGAGTCATTGACGACGATCGGCGTCTTGCGGATCTGCGCGACGAAATCGAGCGCCTTGGCGACGGCCGCATCGCCGGTCTGCTTGCCGAGGATGATCTCGACCAGCGCCATCCGCTCGACCGGCGAGAAGAAGTGGATGCCGATGAAGTTCTCCGGCTTCGACCAGGCCTGGGCGAGGCTGGTGATCGGCAGGGTCGAGGTGTTCGAGCCGAAGATCACGTCCGGGCCGAGCACGGCCTCGACGCGCTTGGTGATCTCCGCCTTGATGTCCGCCGCCTCGAACACCGCCTCAATCACGAAGTCGCAGCCCTTCAGCGCCTCGACATCGGTGACGGGGGTGATGCGGGCGAGCGCGTCGGCCATCTTCTCCGGCGTCATGCCGCGGCCGAGGCGCTTGGTCATCTGCTCCTGCGCATGCGCCTTGCCCTTGTCGGCGGCGGCCTGGTCGCGGTCGAGCAGGATGACCTCGATGCCGGCCTGCGCCGCGACATTGGCGATGCCCGCGCCCATCATGCCCGCGCCGAGCATGGCGAGCTTCCTGGTCGGCGCCTTCTCGACGCCCGCCGGCCGCCGCGCGCCGCGCTCCGCCGCCTGCTTCGAGACGAACAGCGTGCGGACCATGTTCATCGCCTGCGGATCGGACACGACTTTGGCGAAATATTTGCTCTCGATCCGGATCGCCTTGTCCATCGGCAGCTGGATGCCCTCATAGACCGCGCTCAGCAGCGCGTGCGGGGCATGGATGTTCCGCTGCGTCGTCTTGGTGGTCATGACGGTCGCCGCCATCATCACCTGGATGAAGCCCGGATTGAACTGGCCCGAGCCGCCCGGCACCTTGAACCCCTTGACGTCCCAGGGCTGGGTGTTCGCGCCCGGATTGGCCTTCACCCAGGCCCTGGCCGCTTCGACCGTCTTGCCCGGTTCGGCCAGTTCGTCGACCACCTTCATGCCCAGCGCCTCGGCCGGCCGCCAGTTCTTGCCCTGCAGCATGTACATGAGCGCGCCCTGGATGCCGACCAGGCGCGGCAGCCGCTGCGAGCCGCCGCCGCCGGGGAAGAGGCCGACGAGGATTTCGGGCAGGCCGATGGTGACGCGCGGGTCGCTGGTCAGCACCCGGTGATGGCAGGCGAGGGCCAGTTCCAGACCGCCGCCCATGCAGGTGCCCTCGATGGCGACGGCGACGGGCTTGCCGCAGGTTTCCATCTTGCGGAACAGGTCGTTGAGCACGAACACCTTGTCGAACAGCGCGCCCATGTCCGTGCTGCCGCCACCTGCGGTCGCGTCGCGCAGCATGGCGTTGAGATATTTAAGGTCCATCCCGGCCATGAAGCCGCTGGCCTTGCCGGATGCGACGACCGCCCCCTTGATCGCCTCGTCGCTGCCGATCCGCGCCACCGCTTCTGCAAAGTCGGCGAGGAATTCGGGCGTGATGACGTTCATCGACTGGTTCGGCACGTCGATGGTGAGGAGGGCGATGCCGTCGGCGTCGATCTCGGTCTTGATGGTCGTGGCCATGGCTGTCGCTCCTCTCAAACCCGCTCGATGATGATGCCGGTGCCCATGCCGGCGCCGACGCACAGGTTGATGAGCGCCGTGCCCTTGCCGGAGCGTTCCAACTCGTCGAGCGCGGTGCCTAGCACCATGGCGCCGGTCGCGCCGAGCGGATGACCCATGGCGATCGCGCCGCCGTTGACGTTGATCTGGCCGTGGTCGAGGTCCATCGCCTGCATGTAGCGCAGCACGACGCTGGCGAAGGCCTCGTTGAGCTCCCAGAGGTCGATGTCGCTCTTGGCCATGCCGGACTTTCTGAGCAGCTTGTCGGCGATGCTCTCCGGGCCGGTGAGCATGATCATCGGCTCCGAGCCGACCGAGGCCATGGCCTTCATCCGCGCGCGTGGCCTGAGGCCGTATTTCTCGCCCATCGCCTTGTTGCCGACCAGCACGGCCGCCGCGCCGTCGACGATGCCGGACGAATTGCCGGCATGATGGACATGGTTGACCTTTTCGAGTTCGGGATAGCGCAGCAGCGCGATCGTATCGAAGCCCGGCATCTCCTCGCCCATGGCGGTGAAGCTGGCCTTGAGGCTGGCGAGGCTCTGCATGCTCGTCTCGGGCCTCATATGCTCGTCATGATCGAGCAGGGGCTGGCCGATCACGTCCCTGACCGGCACGATGGACTTGCTGAACCGGCCTTCCGCCCAGGCGGCGGCCGCGCGCTTCTGGCTCTCGACGGCATAGGCGTCGACGTCGTCGCGCGAGAAGCCGAATTTGGTGGCGATCACGTCGGCGCCGATGCCCTGCGGCGCGAAATAGGTGGCGTAGGCGACGCTCGGATCGGAGGCCCATGCGCCACCATCGGCGCCCATCGGCACGCGGCTCATGCTTTCGACCCCGCCGCCGATCGCAAGCTCCGCCTCGCCGCTGATGACCTTGGCGATGGCCATGTTGGCGGCTTCGAGGCCGGAAGCGCAGAAGCGGTTGATCTGCACGCCGGGCACGGTGTCGGCGAAACCGGCGGTGAGCACGGCCATGCGCGCGATGTTGGTGCCCTGTTCGCCCACGGGCGCGACGCAGCCCAGGATGACGTCGTCGAGATCGGCGGTATCGATGGCGCTGCGATCGCGGACAGCCTCCAGCACCTGCACGGCGAGCTGCACCGGCGTCACCTCGTGCAGCGAGCCGTCCGGCTTGCCGCGTCCGCGGGGCGTTCGCACCGCGTCATAGATGAAGGCTTCCATCGTCGCTCTCCTGTGGGTCGGTCCGGGCGCGCGAAAGGCGCCGCTCCTCGCGGTCCAATATCGGCAATCGGGTCGCCTTCTGCAAGGAAAAGCGAGCGTTTCCGGGCGCAAGCGCGGTTTCGAACGGCTTTCACGCACGCCGAAAACTGCAGCTGAATGGCCTTACCCTAACGTAAACGGAAATGAGTGTAGGCAATGCAGGGCGGGGATTTTTTGCGCGCTTCCGGCGGCTCGGAACGCCCGTCGCTTCACCACGCGATCCGGCGAGCCCCGCGACTCGGTTGAATCGATCCGCCCAACGGCCTATCTGCCCGCCAAGCACCCTTCGGCATGCCCTGTTCGCGTGTCTCCCAGTGCAACGGAGTAAGGCATGCCGAGCAAGTCCGAGTACAAGAACAAGATCGACGTTCCCCAGGACGTCAGCGACGCGATCCGCACGCTGATCCGCTGGGCCGGGGACGATCCGGAGCGGGAAGGACTGCTCGAGACGCCCGTGCGCGTCGCCCGCGCCTGGAAGGAATATTGCGAGGGCTATGAAGAAGACCCCGCTTATCATCTCTCGCGCATCTTCCACGAGGTGGGCGGTTATGACGAGATCGTGCTGCTGAAGGACATTCCGTTCCAGTCGCATTGCGAGCACCACATGGCGCCGATCATCGGCAAGGCCCATATCGCCTATCTGCCACAGGATTATGTGGTCGGCATCTCCAAGCTCGCCCGCGTGCTGGAGGCGTTCGCGCGCCGGCTGCAGGTGCAGGAGCGGTTGACAGCCCAGGTGGCCGACTGCATCTGGGAAAACCTCAAGCCGCTGGGTGTCGCGGTGGTCATCGATGCTACCCATGGCTGCATGACCGGTCGCGGCGTACGCACGCACGGCACGGTGATGCGCACGAGCCGCATGATGGGCGTCTTCAAGCGCGACGAGAAAAGCCGCGAGGAAGTGCTGTCGCTCATGGGGGTCTGAGCGGATTGAACGGGGGGACGGGACTGAATGCCGATCGCGGACACTCTCGCTTCCCTAACCTTCAGTGCGTGCTTGCTGACATCGATTGCCGACATCGTCCCGTCCCGGTCTGGTAGAACGGGGCGATGAGCGTGCAGGGAACGAGAATAGCCCTTGTTACGGGCGGCAGTCATCGCCTCGGCGCGGTGATCTGTCGGGTGCTGGCCGGGCGGGGCTGGAAGATCGTCATCCATTGCAAGACGGGCGGACCGGACGCGGACGCGCTGGCAGCGGAACTGGGCGGATGGGTGCTGCCGCTCGATTTGCAGGGAGACAATCCCGGTGAATTGATCGCGCAGACGCGGGCGCTCGTCGGTGGGCCGATCGACGCGCTGGTCAACAACGCGGCGATCTTCGACCTGGACGATCTCGACGCGCTTTCGCCCGACAAGCTGGAGGCGCACTGGCGGGTCAATCTGCGGGCGCCGATGCTGCTGTCGGAAGCCTTTGCCGCGCAGGCGCAGGGGCCGGAGCGCAGCATCATCGTGCACATTCTCGACCAGAAGATCGCCAATCCCAACCCGGACTTCCCCTCCTACACGGCGGCGAAGGCGGGGTTGGCCGGCATGGTGGCGCCGATGGCGCTCGGCTATCGCGAGAAATGCCGGGTGGTCGGCGTGGCGCCGGGGCTGTTGTTTCCGAGCTATGACCAGACCGATACCGAGTTTGAGACGGTGAGCGCGCTCAATCTGCTCGGCCGGCCGATCAATGCGGCCGAGGTGGCCGAGGTCGTCGCCTTCGTTCTCGATGCGCCCGTGCTGACCGGGCAGATCCTGTTCGCCGACAATGGCCAGCATCTCGTGCGCAGCGAGCGCGACATCATGTTCCTGACCCGGGAGAAGGAATGAGCCTGCCGTCGATCGAAGCCCTTGTCCCGCAGGCGCCCGGCACGCGGCGCTACGTCATCGTGCTCGACGGGCTGGCGCTGGACCTGTTCCTCGGCATCCACGAGCGGGAGCGCGCGGCGCCTCAGCACGTGCTGCTGAGCGTGCAGATGGTCTGTGATTATCCCGACCGTCCGCTTGGCGACGATATCGCGCAGGTGGTGGACTATGATTTCCTGCGCGGGGAACTGCACGCGCTGGCGAAGGAGCGTCGCTTCGACCTGCAGGAGAGCCTGTGCGACGCGGTCGCGGAAGCCTGCTGGGCTTTTCCGCCGGTGCAGGGTGTCTGGGTGCAATCGACCAAGACCGACATCTATCCCGACGCCGCCATCGGTTGCCGGGTGTTGCGCCTGCGCCCCGCCTGATCCGCAAAGCAAAAGGGCCGCCCGGATGATCCGAGCGGCCCTTTTCTATGTCGCAGGGACGAAGCCTCAGGCCTCGTCGCTCTCCGCCGGTTCCTCGGCGCGCTCGATGGCGATCTCGCCCGGTTCCGCGTTCGGATCGTAATCCTCGGTGAAACCAGCTTCCTCGCGCTCGAACATCGAGGCCATGACGTCGACGCCGTCCTTCTGAAGGTCGGCTTCTTCCGGCGAACGGGCAACGTTCACCTGGACGTTGACCGCCACTTCGGGGTGAAGCGAAACGCGGACGTCGAACAGGCCGAGCGTCTTGATCGGGCGCTCGAGCACGATCATCGCCTTGGAGACGATGGTGTGACCGGCTTCATGCAGCGCCTCGACGATGTCGCGAACCGAGACCGAGCCGTAAAGCTGGCCGCTGTTCGACGACTGGCGGATCAGGACGACCTGAACGCCGTTGACGCCCTCGGCAGCCTTCTCGGCATCGCCGCGACGAGCCGCATTGTCGGCCTCGATCTTGGCGCGGTTGGCCTCGAACACCTTCTTGTTGGCGTTGTTCGAGCGGAGCGCCTTCTTGTTGGGCAGCAGATAGTTGCGCGCGTAGCCGTCCTTGACGGTCACGACGTCACCAATCGCACCCAGCTTCTCGATGCGCTCGAGCAGAATGATTTCCATGTTGGGCGCTCCTTACTTAACGATGTAGGGCAGCAGGCCCAGGTGGCGGGCGCGCTTGATCGCCTGGCTCAGTTCACGCTGCTTCTTCGCCGAGACGGCGGTGATGCGCGAGGGGACGATCTTGCCACGCTCGGAAACGAAACCCTGCAGCAGGCGGACATCCTTGTAATCGATGCGCGGTGCGTCCTTCGCGGAGAAGGGGCAGGTCTTGCGGCGGCGGAAAAATGGGCGTGCCATGGTTCAGGTCTCCTTATTCGCCGTCAGAAGCTTCGTCGCGGTCGCGACGCGGGCCACGATCACCACGGTCGTCGCGGTCGCGACGCGGGCCACGATCACCGCGGTCGCCACGATCACCGCGCTCGCTGCGCTCGTTCTTGCGCATCATCACCGAGGCATCGGCCTCCAGCTCGTCGACGCGGATCGTCATGTAACGGATGACGTCCTCGTTGATCTGCGTCTGGCGCTCCAGCTCGGCAACCGTGCCGGCGGGGCCATCGATGTTGAGCATCACGTAGTGAGCCTTGCGGTTCTTCGCGATCTTGTAGGCGAGGTTGCGGAGACCCCAGTTTTCCACCTTCGTCACCTTGCCCTGCTGGGCTTCGACGATCTTGGTGGCATTTTCCGCGAGCGCATCGACCTGGGCTTGAGCCAGATCCTGACGCGCAAGGAAGACATGCTCATAAAGCGGCATGGTTCATGCGTCCTGTCGTTGGCCGATTGCTGATGGCCGCACCATGCGGACCACCCCTCCGGCTGTCGTCTCAATCGTTCCGCCCGGGGCCGGGCCGCGAGCGAAGGCGCGCCCTTAGGCCGTTTCGCGTGCTTTTGCAAGCCCCTGGAGGATCTCGCGCGCGAAGCTGGTGAGGCTGTCGTCGCGGGCGCCCATGATGACGATGCGATCGCCGGGACGGGCGAGCTCGACAAGGCGCCGGCCGCAATCAGCGCGATCCGCAATGTGCTCGGCGCGGCCCTCCATGCCCGTCAACAGAACTTCGCTGCCGACGCTGCGGTCCACGGTGCCGCCGAAATAGGCCGGGTCGCAGACGACGAGCCGGTCGTCGCCGTCCAGATGGTGCGCGAAGGCGGCGGCCAGCTCCGCGCCCATCTTGCGCAGCGGGCCGAAGCCGTGGGGCTGGAAGAAGGCGAGCACGCGGCCGGGAAACTGCTTCATCGCGGCGAGGGTCGCGGAGACCTTGTCCGGATTGTGCCCGAAATCGTCGATCACGGTGACGCCCTCAGCCTCGCCGACGATGTCGAAGCGTCGGGCGAGGCCGGAGAAGCGCTGGATGGCGGCGACGCAATCGTCGAGGGAGACGCCGGCGGAGAGCGCGGCGGCGATGGCGGCGAGCGCGTTGGCGACATTATGCGCGCCGGGCACCTTCAGGCGCACCGCGCGCTGCTCGCCGCCGGCATGGAGGGTGAAGCCGATGGCTACGGGCTCGGGCAGAAGATCGCTGGCGCGGACGTCTGCCTGCCCGGAAAAGCCGAAGGAGCGGGCATCGGGAGGCGCAGCGCCCTCGACGATGCTGCGCGTCTCGGCATCATCCGCATTCCACACGACAGCGCGCGAGACGCTGATGAAGTTCGAGAACAGGCCGCGCAGTTCGGCCATGTCCTTGTGGTCTTCGCTCACATTGGTGAGTACCGCGATGGCGGGACGATAGAGCGCGATCGAGCCGTCGCTTTCGTCGACCTCGCTGACGAAGGCGTCGCCGCGCCCGGTGCGGGCGGTCGCGAAAGGCGTCGCGGGATCGACGAAATCCTTCATCACCGCGCCGTTCATGATCGTGGGATCACGACCGGCTTCGGCGAGGATCCAGCCGATCATGCCGGTGACGGTCGACTTGCCGCTGGTGCCGCCCACCGCGATCGGCAGGGCGCTGGCGTTGAAGAGCCCGGAGAGGAGGTCGGCGCGGCTCTTGCGGGCGCAGCCCAGCGCATTCGCGCGGACGATATCGGCGACCGTGTCCTCGATGGCGGCCGAGGCGACCAGGATCTGGTCGGCCGAGACGAGGCCGCTGCCGTCCTGCGGAAACACCGCGATGCCCTGCGCGCGTAGCCAGTCGAACTTGGCGGCGATCCGGCCCTGGTCGAGAGCGCGGTCGGATCCGCTGACCGCGCCACCGCGCGCCTTGACGATCAGGGCAAGAGGCATCATGCCCGAGCCGCCGATGCCGCAGAAGAAATAAGTCTTTTCGCTCATGGGTCCCGCTCGCTATCCGGCCGGCGGGCGCGAGGCAAAGAAAAAGGGAAGGATGCCCCCCGGCCATGACTCGCAGGATCGGCATCTGTGCGCCCTCGACCGCCTTCACGCGCGACGATGCCGAGCGGGTGACTGCGCTGGCACAGGTGCATGCGCCGTCGCTGGAGCTGGTCTTTTCCGAGCAGTGCTTCTCCGTGGAGGGCCATTTCGCCGGGCCGGATGCGCTGCGCCGCGATGCCTTCGTCGCGATGGCCAACGATCCGGCGTTCGACGCGGTCTGGTTCGTGCGCGGCGGCTATGGCGCGGCACGCATGGCGCAGGATGCCATCGCGCTGCTCGGCGATGCGGCCCGCGGCAAGACCTATCTCGGTTATAGCGACGGCGGCGTGCTGCTCGCCGGGCTTTATCGCGCGGGCATCGGCCGTCCGGTGCATGGCCCGATGCCGACGGATATCAGGCGCAATGGCGGCGAAGCGGCAGTGATCCGCGCGCTCAGCTGGCTTGCTGACGAGGAGGCAAGCGCCCTGGAGCCGTCCGTGACCAGTGAAATGCCCTATGCCGCGTTCAACCTGATGACGCTTTCCATGCTGATCGGTACCCGTCTTATGCCGAGCCTCTCGGGCCATATCCTGATGGTCGAGGAGGTCAGCGAATATGATTATGCGCTCGATCGGGCGCTGTTTCATGTGACCGATGCGCTGGCGGACGCGGACCTTGCCGGGCTGCGGCTCGGCAGGGTCGGCGACGTCGTGGAGAATGACCGGCCGTTCGGCCACCATCATGAGGCGATGGCCCGGCACTGGTGCGGACGGGCGGGCATCGCCTATCTCGGCCGTGCCGATATCGGCCATGACGCGGCCAATCGCATCGTGCCGTTCGGGCGGGCGTCCGGTTAGCGGCAGGCTTGCATTGCGGCGCTCAGCGCCATAGGGGAGCGCCCCCAAAACAGATAAGGGTCAGGTCATGCGCGCATTCATCTTTCCGGGACAGGGCAGCCAGTCGGTCGGCATGGGCGCCATGCTCGCCGCAGCCTCGCCCGTTGCCCGTCAGCTTTTCGAGGAGGTCGACGAGGCGCTCGGCCAGCATCTCTTCCGGCTGATGAGCGAAGGGCCCGAGGCGGACCTGACCCTCACCGAAAATGCCCAGCCCGCGATCATGGCCAATGCGCTGGCGACGCTGCGCGTACTGGAGATCGAGGGCGGCGTCGCGATCGCCGACAAGGCCGATGCCGTCGCCGGCCACAGCCTTGGCGAATATAGCGCGCTCTCGGCGGTCGGCGCGTTCGATCTCGCGACCACTGCGCGCCTGCTCAAGCTGCGCGGCCGCTCGATGCAGGCGGCCGTGCCGGTCGGCGAGGGCGCCATGGCCGCGCTGCTCGGGGCTGACATCGAGAAGGCCGAGGCACTGAGCGCCGCCGCTGCGCAGGGCGAGGTCTGCGCTGTCGCCAATGACAACGACCCGGGCCAGGTCGTCATTTCCGGTCACAAGGGTGCGATCGAGCGCGCGGTGGCGATGGTCAAGGATTATGGCATCAAGCGCGGCGTGCTGCTGCCGGTTTCGGCGCCGTTCCACTGCCCGCTGATGCAGCCGGCCGCCGAAGCGATGGAGCAGGCGCTCGAGGCGACCGACTCTCCGGGCGCTTTCCTGCCCGTTTATGCCAATGTGACCGCTTCGCCGGTTAGCGACGCCGCGACCATCCGCCGCCTGCTCGTCGAGCAGGTCACTGGCAGGGTGCGCTGGCGCGAAAGCATCGCCGCCATGTGGGAAGCGGGCATCACCGATTTCGTGGAATTTGGCGGCAAGGTGCTCGGCCCGATGGTCAAGCGCATCGCGCCGGATGCAACGGTCACGAGCGTGATCACCATGGATGACATCGAAGCGCTGGTTGGCCGGCTCTGAACGACGGAGGAACGAGGATGTTCGATCTCACTGGAATGACGGCGCTGGTCACCGGCGCGAGCGGCGGGATCGGCTCGGAAGTCGCCCGTGCGCTGGCCGGGCAGGGGGCGAAGCTCGCACTCTCCGGCAGCAATGTCGCCAAGCTTGAGGCCTTTGCGGCCGAGCTGGGCGGCGATCATGTCTGCGTGCCCTGCGATCTGGGTGACAGTGCTTCGGTCGACGGCCTCGTACCCGCCGCCGTCGAGGCACTGGGCGGCACGCTCGACATTCTCATCAACAATGCCGGCGTTACCCGCGACAACCTCATCATGCGGATGAAGGACGAGGAGTGGGAGACGGTCCAGCGGATCAATCTCGAAGCCGCGTTCCGCCTGATCCGCGCAGCTGCCCGTCCGATGATGAAGGCCCGCTTCGGGCGCGTCATCTCGATCACCAGCGTCGTGGGCGTCACCGGCAACCCCGGCCAGGCCAACTACGCCGCTTCCAAGGCGGGCCTGATCGGCATGAGCAAGAGCCTGGCACAGGAACTGGCGAGCCGCGGCGTCACCGTCAATTGCGTCGCGCCGGGCTTCATACGCTCGCCGATGACCGACGCGCTGAATGACGCGCAGAAGGATGCGATCCTCACGCGCATTCCCGCCGGCGCGCTCGGCGAGGGCGCAGACATCGGCGCGGCTGTGGTTTATCTTGCGAGCCGTGAGGCAGGCTATGTCACGGGCCAGACCTTGCACGTGAACGGTGGCATGGCGATGATCTGAGCCGGCCGGAGGGGGCTGACATGCGGCGACCAATCTTCCTGGGTCTGCTCTGCCTCGCCACGGCGGCGATGCCGGCCCATTCCGCGGAGAATCTCGCTTGCCTTACCGGCGCCGTCGACCGCAAGCTGAGCGCCGAGGTCTTCAAGGCCTATCGGGCCGAAAAGGACATCGGCGAGGCGCTGATGGCGCGGATGGGAGACAAGGCAGCCGCCTGCGCCGCCGCCAACGACTGGTCGGCCGAAGCGCTGGAAAGCGCGTTCCGGGTGCTATTCGGCCAGATTCTCGCGCGCGGCACCCAGGCGGAACTGCGGTCCTTCCGGATCGATCGCAACGCCCTGCAGGTTTCGACCGAGAAGTATCTTGCCAGCCTGTCGTACGAAAAATACCGGCAATTCGTCGATGGCGAGTTGTCGGACGATGCGGGCGAGGACATTGTGAAGCAACTGGTCGGCGACGAGGTGGTGCGTCTGTCGCAGATTGACGAAAAGCTGGGCAACCTGATCGGCGAATATGCGGCCGGCCACGCCAACGAGATGTTTTTCGCGGCGGAGTTTTCACGCCAGTGAAGGCCCCTGCTGCTGATCCACCCTCTTGTCACGTTCATTGCGAGGCACTAGGGCGTGATCCGGAATTATGAACAAACCAAAGCAAAGGACCCCCCATGAGTGAGACTGCGGATCGCGTGAAGAAGATCGTCGTCGAGCACCTCGGCGTCGAGGCGGACAAGGTGACCGAAGACGCGAGCTTCATCGACGATCTCGGCGCGGACAGCCTCGACATCGTGGAGCTTGTCATGGCTTTTGAGGAAGAGTTCGGCGTCGAGATTCCCGACGATGCGGCCGAGAAGATCGCCACCGTGAAGGACGCGATCGACTTCATCGAAGGCAAGCAATAAGCACGACCCTGGATGCTTGCGGGAACCGCAGGCACCCATGGCCATTGCATGCATAATGTGACGGCTCTCCGGTTGCGGGCTTGCTCGCTGGTGGAGGGCCGTTTCTTTTTAGGGACTGTGAGGCGCAACATGCAGTCCGCTCATCGGAACAGGAGAGTAAGATGCGTCGTGTCGTCGTGACGGGTCTGGGCATGGTCTCGCCCCTTGGTGCGGACGTGGAGACGAGCTGGGCGAACATTCTCGCTGCCAAATCCGGCGCCGGAACGATCACCAGGTTCGATGCCACGGACTTCCACACCAATTATGCGTGTGAAGTGAAGCCGGTCGGCCATGAATATGGTTTCGACCCGAACAAGCGCGTGGATCACAAGGTCCAGCGCCAGGTCGATCCGTTCATCATCTATGGTATCGATGCTGCCGGCCAGGCGCTGGAAGATGCGGGCCTCACCGACATGCCGGAAGAGGATCGCTACCGCGCCGGCTGCTCCATCGGTTCGGGCATCGGCGGCCTTCCCGGCATCGAGAGCGAATCGCTCGTGCTGGAGCACAAGGGTCCCAAGCGCGTCTCGCCGCACTTCGTCCATGGACGGCTGATCAATCTCATCTCCGGCCAGGTCTCGATCAAATATGGTCTGATGGGCCCCAATCACGCTGTCGTGACGGCTTGCTCGACCGGCGCACACTCGATCGGGGACGCCGCGCGGATGATCGCGATGGACGACGCCGACGTTATGCTCGCAGGCGGCGCGGAATGCGCGATCTGCCCGATCGGCATTGCCGGCTTCGGCCAGGCACGTGCACTCTCCACCGGCTTCCGGGATGATCCAACTCGGGCGAGCCGTCCCTATGACGTCGACCGTGATGGTTTCGTCATGGGCGAGGGCGCGGGCGTGGTCGTGCTCGAGGAATATGAGCGGGCCAAGGCGCGCGGCGCCAAGATCTATGCCGAGGTGATCGGCTATGGCCTCTCCGGCGACGCCTATCACGTGACGGCGCCGCATCCGGAAGGCTCCGGCGCGTTCCGCTCGATGCAGATGGCGATTCGCAAGTCCGGCCTGTCGCTCTCGGACATCGACTATATCAACGCGCACGGCACCTCGACGCCGCTCGGCGACGAACTGGAGCTGGGCGCGGTGCGCAAGCTGTTCGGCAATGCGATCGGCGATCTCTCGATGAGCTCGACCAAGTCTGCCATCGGCCATCTGCTCGGCGGAGCCGGCGCGGTGGAGAGCATCTTCTGCATCCTCGCCATGCGCGACCAGATCGTGCCGCCGACGCTCAACCTCGACAATCCGAGCGAGAATTGCGCGGGCGTGGACCTGGTGCCGCATGTCGCGAAGGAGCGTCCGGTGAAGGCGGTGCTGAACAACAGCTTCGGCTTCGGCGGGACCAATGCCAGCCTCGTCATGAAGGCGATCTAAGCTCCGCATGCGCCGCGCCGGCTGCATCATCCTGATCGTCCTGGCGCTCGGGCTGGGCCTGCTGGCGTTCAACTTCGTGCATGGCTGGACGCGGTCCGGCCCGCTGGATCACGAGATCACGGTGGTGGTGCCGGAAGGCGCCAGCCTGCGCGGCATGGCGACGAAGCTGGAGGAGCAGGGCGCGATCGGATCGGCCAACGCCTTCCTCACGCGCGCCCGCTTCCTCGGCGGCAGCGGCTCGATCAAGGCAGGCGAGTATCGCGTGCCCAAGGGCGCGAGCGCGGCGCAGATCCTGCAGATCCTCCAGGGCGGAAAGACGGTCAATTATCTCGTGACGGTGCCCGAGGGCATGCCCTCGATCCTCGTCCACGAGCGGCTGATGGCCAATCAGGACCTGACGGGTCCGGTCGCCGTGCCGGTCGAAGGCTCGGTGATGCCGGACAGCTACGCCTATCAGAAGGGCGAGACGCGCGCGGCGGTGCTGGGCCGCATGCAGGGCGCGATGACGAGGTTCATCGCCGAGCAGTGGCCCAAGCGGAATGGCAATGCGGTGGTGAAGAGTCCCGCCGAAGCGCTGATCCTCGCGAGCATTGTCGAGAAGGAGACTTCTATTCCCGGCGAGCGGCCGCTGGTCGCGGGGGTCTATGGCAATCGGCTGCGCAAGAGCATGATGCTCCAGGCCGATCCGACGATCATCTACCCGATCACCAAGGGCAAGCCGCTGGGGCGGCGCATCCGCAAGTCCGAGATCGCGGCGGTCAACGATTACAATACCTATGCGATGACCGGGCTGCCCAAGGGACCGATCGCCAATCCGGGCCGCACCTCGATCGAGGCGGTGCTGCGCCCGGTGCCGACCAATGCGCTCTATTTCGTCGCCGACGGCAAGGGCGGCCACATTTTCGCCGATACGCTCGAGCAGCATAACGAGAATGTGCGCAAGTGGTTCGAGCTGCGCCGCCAGCGCGGCGAGATGTAAGCCTCGCTAGCGAAGCACGCCCTTCGCCTGCAGCGATCGCGCATACAGCGTCTGCGCCAGCGCCATGACGATGATGAAGGCGGGAAACAGCGCCGTCGTCCAGCCGCGCACCGCGAGCAGATCCGTCAGGAAGAAGGTATACGCAAACTGGACAAGCACGGCGATCAGACAGACCGCCGAGAGCCAGACGGCCGAACTGCGCCGCAGCAGCAGCGCGAGCGCGCCGGCGAGGCCGGCACCGACCGCAAGGCCATAGGCCGCCCAGGCCCATTGCGGCATGTTCTCCCAGATCCGCGCCTGATAGGGATCGGCCTTGGCCAACTCGGCAAGATCGGCGGTCGACTGCATGATGAAAGCGGCAACGCCCATCAGGGTCCACAAGAGGAAGATGATCGCCGGCCAGCGGGGCGCGCGCGCCTGATTGGGATTGGATGCCATGATGTCCCCTCCTTCCGTTAGGAGAGCGAGCATGCCGCAATTCTCCGACATTGCAATGGTGGCGGCTCGTGACTGATCGGGCCGGCCCATTGCTGGTGACGGCTCAGCTTGCCCGCGCCGACCAGTCATGGGCGGAGAGGCTGCGCCGCGCCCATTATCCGCCCGAGCGCAATCAGGTGCCGGCGCATGTCAGCCTGTTCCGGCATTTGCCGCCGTCGCTCGAGGAGGAATTGCGCGGGTTGCTGAGGGCTCTGGTTGCCTGCCCGCGTCCCGCTGCCCGCATCGAGGAGTTGCGCTCGCTCGGCACCGGTGTGGCGATCGCGATTGCCAGCCCGGAGCTGCAGGCAATCCGTGCCGCGATTGCGGAGCGCTTCGATCGCCACCTGATCCCGCAGGACAGGGCAGCACCCCGCCTGCACATCACGATCCAGAACAAGGTGACGCCTGCCGTCGCTGCCGCGACGCTCGCAGCGCTTAGTCCCATGGAGCCGCGCGCGACGCATGTCGCGGCGCTGGTTTGCTGGCGTTACCGGGACGGGCCGTGGGAGATGGTCTCCCGCCACGCGTTTCGCGGCTGAACGGCCGTCCCTTAAGCTGCGGTCATTTCCTTGAGGGGAATGTCGCCATCGGCGAGCGTCCCGCGGTCGATCCGTGCCCCGGCCAGAACCAGCGCGCGGCCCTGAACATAGTCCTTGGTCCGGTTGACGCAGTCGAGCGCGATCACCTGCCCCTGGCGCAGATAGACGACCGAGAAGCTGCGGCTCTCCGGTTCCCCGCGCACAACCGTCTGGTCATAGGCGACTGAGAGACCCACGGTCTGGAGCCGCAGGTCATACTGGTTCGACCAGAACCAGGGCACCGCATCATAGGGCGCGGGATTGCCGAGGATGTGCTGCACGGCGGTGCGCGCCTGATCGTTGGCGTTCTGCACGGATTCGACCCGCATGCGTCGGCCCGCCGCAAAACGGTTCTCGTGCGCCGCGCAGTCCCCGATCGCATAGATGTCCGGCAATGACGTCAGGCAATGCTCGTCGACATCGACGCCGTTGCCGCCGCTGGCGCCCGCCAGGATCAGCGGGCCGGTCTCTGGAACGATGCCGATGCCCACGATCACCTCGTCGGCGGGGATCACCGTGCCATCGCCCAGCACGACGCCGGTGGCGCGGCCCTGATCGTCCGTCTCGATGGCGTCCACGCTGGCCGAGAGCTGCACGTCAACGCCATGGGCGCGATGCTCGGCCTCGAAGAAGGCTGAAAGCTCCGGCCCGGCGACGCGCGCCAGCACCCGGTCGAGCGCCTCGATCAGCGTCACCTGCTTGCCGAGCTTGCTGAGGACGGCGGCCGCTTCCAGACCGATATAGCCTCCGCCGATGATGACATAATTCCGCGCGCCTGACAGGCTCGCCATCAGGGCGTCGACATCGGCGCGGGTACGGACGGTGTGGAGCCCCCTGGCGGTGCTGCCGGGGCAGGATAACTGCCGCGCCGCGCCGCCGCCGGCCCAGATGAGCTTGTCATAGCTGTGCTCGGCATCGCCCGCCGTGGTGATGCTGTGCAGATCGGGCTGGATCGCCTTCACGCGCTCGCCGAGCATCAGCGTGATGCCCTGGTCTTCCCAGAAATGCGCCGGCCGCAGCAGGATGCGTTCAAACGGTTTCTCGCCGGCCAGATAATCCTTGGAGAGCGGCGGGCGCTCATAGGGCGGGTCCGGCTCGGCGCTGATCAGGCCGATCGTTCCCTCGAACTTGAGCTGGCGCAGCAGGATCGCGGCCTGCGCGCCCGCATGTCCGCCACCGACGATAAGGCAATCGAAATGCGGCACATCCACTCCCCGGTTCCGTGCGAGCGGTCGCCTTGCCAGAGAAAGCGGGTCGCCGCAACGGCATCGGGAGGAGGGCGAGGGGCGTCTGGCCGAACCGTGAGGCACGCCCGTCGCTTCCGCGCGGCCGCCGTCCCCTAGGTATAAAAATCGAATAAAGACAATGAACCAAGCGCACTATGGTGTGTTTCAGCCTCGCGCCGGAGAGGCATGGACAGGCAGTGGAGACAATCGATGGGAAAACGGTGGGCGCTTACGCTCGGCATCCTCGGCGCGCTGGCGGCAAGTCCCGCCTGGGCAATTCGCGATACGGAACGATACACGTCGATCACCGTCTTCGGTGACAGCCTCGTGGACGCTGGAAACCTCTACATCGCCAATGGCGGAACGCGGCCCGATCCCGCGCTCGGCTATTTCGAGCATCGCTTCACCAATGGCTATGACTATCCGGACCTTCTCTCGCTGGACCTGTTCGGCGTGCCGACCACGCCATCGCTGCTCGGCGGCGGCAACTTCGCCTTCGGCGGCGCGCGAATCGTCGACACCGGTGACGCGATCCCGGATCTTCAAGCCCAGCTCGGCATGTTCCAGCTTTCCGGCCGCGGGATCGATCCGGACGGGCTCTACATCGTCAATTTCGGCGGCAATGACGTGTTCGGCGCAAAGGGCGTGTTCGGGCCGATCGGCGCCATCGGCTCCTATCCCGACATCAGCAGCTATCTCCGCGCGGCGGCGGAGCAATATGTCATGGGCGTGCAGGCGCTGATCGATCTTGGCGCGCGCAACATCCTGATGACCGACTTCCCGCTGGCGGGCGATCCGCTCACCATCGAGGCCAACGGATATCTGAGCACCGCGCTCGCCGACCTCGTGCTGGGCGCCGACGTCGACTTCTTCTTCTTCTACAGCCTCAGCAGCTTCAATCAGCGCGTGCTGATGAACCCGGCCTCCTTCGGCCTGCCGCCGCTGCGCAATGACATCACCTGCATCGCGGCGGGTGCGCAATCGACGGGCTGCGTCGGCATTTTCTCGTTCGACGGCGTCCATCCGACCGCGGCGATGCAGCAGGCAGGCTATCGCGAGATGGATCGGCTCTTCGGCCTGACCGCCGCGCAACCTGTGCCCGAGCCGCTGAGCTGGGTCATGATGATCATCGGGTTCGGCGCCGTGGGCAGCGCTCTGCGCGGTGGTCGCCGCGCATCTGTCGTTCGGACCTGATGGAAAATGGTAGCGGAGGAGGGACTCGAACCCCCGACACGCGGATTATGATTCCGCTGCTCTAACCAGCTGAGCTACTCCGCCCCGTACGGGCCTTGATCACCGTCTCCGGCGATTGGTCGGCGCGCTATACGCACGCCGATGGGGTCGGTCAATGGGCGTTGCGACGCTTATTCGGCAGGCACCACGCGTCCACCGACCGGCGCATTCTGTTCCGGCCGACGGATGATCGCTGAGATGGCGAGGATCGATAGGAACAGGATGAACGGGCAGATCGCGGCGATCGCATAGGTCCGCACCGCCGGGATGCCCGCGGTCAGGATCGCCGCGCCGATGAACGGCCCGATGAAGCCGCCCAGCTTGCCGACTGCCGAGGCGCAGCCGCCCGCGCTCGCGCGAATGGCCGTGGGATAGTAGAGGGCGAGCTGGCTAATAATCGCGGTGTGGCAGCCGCCGACCAGCATGCTCTGGACGACGATGACTGGCAGCAGCCATCCGGCCGGGACCCATTCCATGCCGACCGCGACAGCCATCGGCACGATCAGCAAGGTGCAGATCGCGGCGAACGCCAGCCCGAAGCGTGCGGAAAGGCGCATGATGACGACGCCGGCAATCGCGCCCAGCAGTCCCCCGATCGCCGAGACATTAGCGGCGACGTCGCGCGCGATGTCCATGCGCTCGAGAATGGTCGGGCCGAAGGCGGACTTGAAGAAGATGCCGAGCGCACTCGCGAAATAGCCGGTCCAGATGATCGGCGTGAGGATGCGCAGGCGCCCCTCGAACAGATCGCCCAGATGGAAGGTCCGCGCCCGCCCACCTTCGTCGCCCAGCACGAAGCGATCGTCGGGCTGGACGTCGAGCCTGGGGTCGAGACGCTTCAGCGTCGCGCAGACGCGCTCCGAGGCGTGGCCCTTGTTGATCATGAAGCGCGGCGACTCGGGCAGGAAGATGGCGATCAGGATCGCGCAGAGCACCGAGCCGATGCCGCCGGCGAAATAGACGCCTTCCCAACCGTGGATCGGCGCGATCCAGTTGGTGAGCGGGGCCGCGAGCGAGCTGCCGATGCTGAAGCCCATCATGATGAAGGCGACCACGGTTGCGCGCAGCTTGCTGGGAATGAACTCGACGTTCAGCGCCCAGGCCAGCGGCAGCGCGCCGCCGATGGCGAGGCCGTCGAGGAAGCGCAGCGCCAGCAGCGCCGGGTACCAGGTGGCAAAGCCGGTGAGGAAGGTCAGCACGCCAAAGGCCAGCGTGCATGTGATGATGGTCGGGCGGCGCCCGATCCGGTCGCCAATATAGGTGAAGATGAGGCCGCCGATGATCATGCCGGCCGTGCCGGCCGAGAAGGCACCGCTCAGCTGGAAGTCGGTCAGGTGCAACTCGCCCTGCATGTAAGGGGCGGTGAACGAGACCATCATCATGTCGAGCCCGTCGAACATGGTGACTAGCCAGGAGAGGGCGATCAGCAGATAATTGAAAGGCGTGAGCTTCCGGCCTTCCAGAAGCCCGGCCAGATCAATTGTGCGAGCCGGACGTGTCATGGGACCTTGAAAACTCCTCTCCGGGGCGGGTTCGCCCTGCGGGGGCAAACGATAAAGGCAGGCCGTGCATTTGGCTATAGGAATAGCTACACTTACTCTAATGATTAGCAAGCTTCGTATATGCTACGGGGCCTGATCCCGAGTCGCAGGAAGAGAAGAAGGATGCGTCATGGCAGATGATCAAACGCCGAAGATCCGTGAAGTCCGCCAGTCGGAGGACCGGTTCCTGGCGTCCGACGTGTTCGAGAGCAGGCGCCATACGCTGCCGCCGCGCAACGGTACCGGCACCTATGTCGAGCCCGCGCGGGAGATCCCTGTCTATCACAAGTGCGACGTGCTGGTCGTCGGCGGTGGCCCCGCGGGCACGGCCGCGGCCTGGGCCGCCGCGCAGGCCGGCGCCGACGTCGTGCTCATGGAGCGCTACAATCATCTCGGCGGTCTCTCGACCGGTGGCCTCGTCATCTGGATCGACCGCATGACCGACTGGACCGGCCGCCAGGTCATCCAGGGCTTTGCCGTCGACGTGCTGGATCGCATGCCGAAGGAAGGCCTTGCCGGCCCGCCGCGCGCCGACTGGGGCTCCAAGGATCCCAAGAAGGCGAGCTATTGGGGCCAGCGCACCGCCGCCTCGCACGGCATCGTCAACTGGTCGCCGACGCTCGATCCCGAGCGGCTGAAGCTGATCAGCCAGGAAATGCTGCTGGAGAAGGGCGTGCGCCTGGTGTTCCACAGCTGGGCGGCCGTGCCGATCGTCGGCGATGGCGCCGTGCAGGGCGTGGTGTTCGAGTCCAAGGCCGGGCGTCAGGCGCTCTACGCCAAGGTCGTCGTCGATACGACCGGCGACGGTGACGTGTTCGCCCGTGCCGGCGCCGATTTCGATACCGACATCGAGGAAGGCGACGTTCACCACAGCGCCAACACCGCGTTCATGCTCGGCGGCGTCGACATGGACCGCTGGCTCGCCTTCCGCGCCAACGAGCCGGAGCAATATGCCCAGTTCGCCGCGCTTGGCCGCGAGCGCCTCGGCTTCTTCCAGCCGCCCTATGTCTCGTGGCGGAACGACATCGCGCTGTTCCTCGGCCCGCGCCAGTCCGGCCTGTCCGCGCTGGACGTCGACGATATGACTGAGTTGGAGATCCGCTCGCACCGCTTCATGCAGAGCCATTGCGAGTTCTTCCTGGCCGAGGCTCCCGGTTTCGAAAGCGCTTATATGCTTGAGAGCGCCCCGCAGCTCGGCGTGCGCCACACCCGCCGCCTTGGCGGCATCAACGGCGTCAAGCGCAGCCAGTGGGCGGACGGCATCGCGCTGCCGGACGAGGTTGGCGTGAGCCCCTCGGTCTCGCTCAAATATCCGGTGATCTCGGTGCCCTATGGCGCGCTGGTGCCGCGCAAGCTGGACGGCCTGCTGGCCGGTGGCCGGCACATCTCGTGCGACGCCAATTCGCACGGCTTCATGCGCGAGATTCCGCAGTGCTGGCTGACCGGCCAGGCGGCGGGCGCTGCGGCGGCGGTTGCCGTCAATGCCGGCGTGCAGCCGCGCGCGGTGGACATCGGCGAGTTGCAGAAGGAACTGCGCCGGCAGGGCGTTTTCCTGCACGATCAGCCGGGCGAGGCTGCCGTTCCGGCCGCCGCCGCCACGGCCGCGGAATGACGTGACGCTTTGATTTGAAGGAATGGGAAGACTGACATGGCGGACATCGATTCGGCAATCGAGGCGCGGCTTCTGGGGGACCCCTCGGGCGCCTGGGACAGCGAGATGGGCGGTGGCGCCGAAGGGCTGACCCGCCGTTTCAGCGAGGCTCAGCTCGAGGCGCTGGATGCCGCCGTGCGCGCGACCGAGGGCCGCGAGGCGACGGACGTGACGATTGAGGATTTCGGTCATCCGGAGATCGCGGCCTATATGTCGGCTGTTCGCTATGACATCGGCGCGGGGCGCGGCGCAGTGCTCATCTCGGGCATCGACATGGCGCGCTACGACGTCGAGCAGTTCAAGCGCCTGCATTTTGGTCTCGGAACGCATCTCGGCCGCGCCGTGGAGCAGAGCCCCCGTCATGACCGGATCGGCCTGGTCCGCAAGGAGCCCAACCCCGACCGTCGCGGCTATCTGACCGATACCGAGCTCGGCCCGCACACCGACTATCACGAGATACTGAGCCTCGCCTCGGTGGTCACCTCGGTCGAGGGCGGTGTGAGCGGTCTGGTCAGCGCGGCGGCGGTCTACGACACGGTCCGTCGCGAGCGGCCGGACCTGCTGCCCGCGCTGCTCGAGGGCTATTATTATCCGACCGCGCTCGACGGCGAGCAGAAGATCACCGACTACAAGGTGCCGACTTTCTCGGTGATCGACGGCCATGTCGCGATCTACGCCTATGCGATCTTCATCGCGCAGGCTGCGGAAATTCGCGGCGAGCCGGTGCCGGAGAAGCTGATCGAGGCGTTGCGCTTCATGAGCAGCGTCGCCAAGCGGCCCGAGCTGATGGTGTCCTTCATCCTGCAGCCCGGCCAGATCATCTTCTGGCACAATTTCCGCGTCATGCACTCGCGCACCAGCTTCAAGAACACGCCGGGGCGCGAGCGGATGCTGCTGCGCCTCTGGCTGAACGCGCACGAGCGCTTCCCGCTGGCCAAGGGCTATCGCGAGATTGGTGACATCATGGAGAACCACCACCGCGAGGGCCGTTCGTTACTCATCAACACGGATGAGAGCCTCAAGGCTGTTTATGCGATGATGCGAGGCTGAGGACACGCCTACGCGAACGGTGAGGGAAGGGGGCTTCGGCCCCCTTTTTTCTGCGCGAAAGTGGCGCGCCCGGCAGGATTCGAACCTGCGACCACTCGCTTAGAAGGCGAGTGCTCTATCCAGCTGAGCTACGGGCGCCCGCACCGCCCTTAGAGCATTTGCGGGGCGGACGGAAAGCGCGTTTCGTGCGGATTGCCGCCCGGAAAAAGACTCGCCATAGAAGGGCATGGCTGCCGAACCTTCCGCTGCGCTTTCCGGCGCGTCCGCCCCGCGTCCCGTTGCCGTCGAGGCCAGCTCCCTGCATGGGCGATCGCTGCGTTATTTCGACTTCGTGATGGTCGCCTTCGTGGTGATCCTGCTGCTCTCGAACGTGCTCGGCGCGGGCAAGCGGGCGGTCATCGACTTGCCGATCATCGGGCCATGGCCGTTCGGCGCCGGCATCCTGTTTTTCCCGGTCTCCTACGTCATCGGCGACGTGCTGACCGAGGTCTATGGCTATGCGCGCGCGCGCCGCTGCATCTGGGCCGGCACGTTTGCGCTCATCTTCATGGTGTTCATGTCCTTCGTCGTCGTGGCGCTGCCGCCGGACCAGGGCTGGACGGGGCAGGCGGCCTATGAAAGCGTCTTCGGGCAAGTGCCGCGCATCGTGCTCGCATCGATCTGTGCCTTCTGGGCCGGCGAGTTCGCGAACTCGCTCGTCCTCTCCAAGATGAAGATCTGGACGAGCGGCAAGCATCTCTGGACCCGCACGATCGGCAGCACTGTGGTGGGGCAGGGGGTCGACAGCGCGATCTTCTACCCGCTGGCCTTCTATGGCGCGCCGGACTGGCCGGTAGAGGCGATGCTGGCCGTGATGGCGAGCCAGTTCATCCTCAAAGTGTCCTGGGAAGCGATCCTGACCCCCTTCACCTATCTGGTCGTGAACTTCCTCAAACGCCGGGAAGGCGTGGACGTCTATGACGAGAACACGGACTTCACGCCGTTCAAGGCGGGGGTCTGAACGATCGGTCCGATCGATCCGCAGGCGCCGCTTTTGCCTCGCAGCGAGCGGCTCCGACGGTCGACTTTCCGCAATAGGCAACCGCTCCTATCAACGGCGTCTTCGACGCCATTGTCGATACCTCGGCCGACCGGAACAGGGGCTCAGCTCAGGACGAAGCGCGCGCCTGCCGCTGCGTGGATCACCGTGCTGTCGTAGATCGGCAGCACATTGGCGTTGATGTCGACGACCAGTTCAAGCTCTGTGCACGCGAGGACGACCGCCTGGACCTCTTCCTTGGCGATGTCAGTGATCTCCGACTTCATGTAGCGCTCGGCGTCGCGCGTCACCTTGCCGGCCGCCAGCTCGTCATAGACCATGCGGTCGATGCGCGCGGCCAGTTCGGGATCCGGCGGAAGGAGCGAAACGCCGCCCGAGGCAACGAGCCGCTGGCGGAATTCGCGGTCCGTCATGACGTTGCTGGTGCCGAGCAGCCCCACGGACTTCACCTTGTCGGCCTTCAGCTTGGCGCCGATTTCGTCGATGATGTGGATCAGCGGGAGGCCGACGGCCTCCGTGACCTGCGGCGCTACCTTGTGCAGGCTGTTGGCACAAATCATGATGCCCTCCGCGCCACCGGCCTTGAGCCGTTTCGCGGCGCCCACGATATGTTCGGCCGCGCTGCCCCAGTCATTGGCCGAGGCGCAGCGCGCGACATCGGCGAAATCCAGGCTATCGATCAGCAGCGTCGCACTGTGCAGCCCGCCAAGCTCGCGCTGCACCGCGCGGTTGATCAGCTCATAGTAACGGGCGGTGGACGACCAGGAGAGGCCGCCGATCAGGCCGAGTTTCTTCATGGGGTCCTTTCAGGCGTGATGATGAAATTGGGCAGGCTGGCCAGTCGTTAAATCAACGGGCGGATCATGTCGACGGCTTCACTTGGCATTCGGACGGCTCGCCGTGAAACCGCATCGACGCTGGTTCCGGCCGCGCTCAGCCGATCTTGGCGCAGGTTTGCGCCATGGCCTGCGTGTAATTGGCCTTGGGGCCGAGGGTCCGGCCGAGAATGTCGAGGCCGGCAGCGCAGTCCTTCTTGGCCTCCTCCATGCGGCCGGCCTTGGCGAGGATCGTCGCGCGATTGACGAGCAGATCGCCGTGATTGGGATGCAGTCCGCCGTAGCTCGCGTCGTAGTTGTGCTTCGCCTCATCGAGCGTCGTGAGCGCGGCATCCACCCGGCCCAGATCGGATTCGACGAGCGCCAGGTAAACCTCGGCGATACCGATGAGGTAATGTGGGCCACCGAACGCCTTGCGATAGATGACGATCGAGCGGTTGAGGAAGTCGCGCGCCTGCGCCAGCTTGCCCTGGCCGTGCAGGATCTGCCCTTTCATCGAATAGGTGTCCGCCAGGATGCGGCTGTCCGGCTCCAAGACATGTTCCTCGATGGCGATTGCCTTCTCGATGTCCACCTGAGCCGTATCGAGATTGCCGGCGAGGAAGGCGTTCTGCGCGAGCGCGAACCAGAGCTTGCCGATGGTGATGTGCCGATCGCCGAGCGTGCGCCGGCGGATGGCGAGGGCCTCGTTCAGGGTCTTTTCGGCTTCGGCGAATTGTCGGTCGTCGGAGAGAAGCAGGCCGAGATTTTGCAGGGCGGTGGCGATCTTGTCCGGCGGGGTGGCGGGATTTTCCCGATAGATCGCGAGCGCGCGCCGGAAGGCTGAGATGCCCTGCTGGGCTTTGCCAGCGGCGGTGTCGATCATTCCCTCGGTGATGGCGGCGCGGGCGCGCAGGTCCGCATATCGGGTGGGGTCCTTGCCCAGCAGCGCTTGCGATTTCGCGAGTGCGGACCTTGCATCCTCAAGCCGCCCGACAAGCATGTAGGTCGCGGCCAGCGTCTGCCACGAGCCGGCGCCGTCAGGACCTGCCTTATTGATGGCGGGAAGCGACTGCTCGATGGTCTTGCGGGCGTCCTCATAGAGGCTGAGATTGTTGTAGGCCTGGCCCAGAACATTGATAAGCCGCGCCTGGATGACGGGCTGGCTCGCCAGATCGACGCGCGCACGCTGCGCGCCGCGCTGAAGGATGGTCTGGGCCGTGATGGTCTTGGGGTTCTCGGTTTCGGGGTCCGAGAGCTGGAAGGTGCCGATGAGGAAGTCCGCCGTAGCGCGCGCCGTCGCCGATTCCCGCTCGGCGATCTGCCGCTGCTCATTCGCTTCCTCCCGCCGGGCATTGGCGTAAAGCGCGAGGCCACCGGTCACGATCATCCCGAGTAGCGACCCCATGCTGAGCAGCGCCATGTTGCGCATGCGCCGCTGCGCTTCGCGCTGGACGATGTTGTCGAGCGGGAGGCCGGTAAGGCCGGCGACCAGCTTGAGCGTCGCCAGTCGCTTGCCGTCCGTATTCGGCCGTAGATCCGCGGCGATCGGCTCGGCTTCCTCGGTCGATAGCTCGCCGTCGATGACCTTGTAACGCAGGCTCGCCGGGAAGCATTCGAGATGCGCGTTCTCGGGCTGCAACGAGGCGTAGGGCTCGCCCGAGGCGATCACGGCGAGCACCCGCTTTTCGCCGTGCAGCCGCTTGAACGTCAGGATCTCGCGATCGACCCAGGGCGACCTCGCGGAAGCGGGCGAGCAGATCACGATCAGGAATTGCGCATTTTCCAGTGCGCTCAGGATCATCGTGTTGAGATCGGCCGATGCCGGCAATTCATCCCGATCGCGGAACATCGGCGTGAGGCGACGCGGGACGGGCCCAGCGCCGGTCATGGTGCCCACCAGCTTGGACGGGATGCGAAACCGTTCCAAGCGGGTGTGCAACCAGGTCGCGACGTCCTTGTCGCGATGACTATAGCTGATGAAAGCGCGGTAACGCCTGGGTGGGCTCGCCGCGCCCTCGATTACCTGGTCAAGCAGCACGCAAGCGAGGCGCTGCCGAACCGCGGCGCAGAGCCATGCCCGCCAGGCCGAAGCCGAAGATCATCATCGCCCAGGTGGCCGGCTCCGGGACGGTCCCGAGCAGCTGGAAGTAAAGCTTGCCGTCCTTGAACTCGGGGCGCTGGAACTTCAGCTCACCGAATTTCAGCAGATCATCCTCGGATGGTTCGAACACGCGGATGAGGCCGGGCGTTACCACCGCCATCGGACTGAACATGAGGGAGGCGAAGCCTGATTCCGGATTGACGCCGCCGCCGCGACCGACCGGATCGCCGAAGGCCGAATAGGCGAACAGGCACGCGTCCGTCGGGCTTGTGATGCAGTCCACCTGCGAGAAAGTGGTGACGGTGGTTTCATAGCGAACGGTCGCCGACTCTCCGGGAGCCAGCAAAGAACCGGCACCAAAGTCGACGCTGAAATCGGTCGCATCCCATGCCGCGCCGAACTGCTGGAAGCTGCCCAGCGCCGAGGTGTAGACGAAGCCGTCGAGCGCGGCTTCGGCCGCCGCGAGGTCCTGCACCAGCACGTTCAACCCCGAATTGGGATCGCGCACCAGCGCCACGCCGCCGGCCAGATCGTACAGGGTGTTGCCACCCCCTGTGACCTTGAACTCGAAAGAGGCGCCGGCCAGGCTGTTGCCCAGCGTGCCGAGGCTGCTGGGCGCGAAATCACCAAAGGTCGCGGCATTGGTGATCGGGTCGGATGGCGCGCAGCCGACCAGCCTGTCCATGCATGACGCGTTGTCGATGAAGAGGCCGAGGCCGGCCGGAACGATCGTGGAAATGATTTCCGGCCGGACGGCGCTGGTGCCGTCATTGCGGAAGGTGATGTCGACGATCGTATGCGAGATGGTCAGCGAATAGAGACCGCCGCTGATGTTCCCGTTCTTGAACGAGATGTAATCGGGCTCCAGTGTCGACGTCGCGGAAAAAGTAGATCCGGACCGAACACCCTCATATCCGGATTCGATCCCGATATCCGTACCGTTGAAGCTCGCGCTAATATCGAAAATCTGCGGACCGCTTTTTAGAAACAGCGCGGTCGCTGCATTTGATCTGGTGACAATTCCCGTTACCTGTGCCTGAGCCGGCACCGCACCCACAACTCCTGCTAACAGGAGCAATCGAAGCATGATCTTACGCTGCATCGCACAATCCCCCCACTACAGCTGAATGTTGCATGCTAACCTTTTGCAGATCGGGTGGCAACACAGGGAAACTCTGCACCCGTAGCGTTCGTGCCAATTCTGGACGAGCTATAACTATCGTTTGGGTACGTTGCGGGTGGCTCAATCCAGATGTGGCGAAATAATCCTGCATCGGTATTTACACTAGTAACTTTGAAATAATATCTGATTTTGATCCGATGCTAGGCAGGCTAGAGCACTGAACGGCGACAAAGCTGGAGGATTGCGCACCGTGGAAGCGATCAGGATTTGGCAATGACTCCATCGGCTCATCCGCCCCGTCCCGAATTAACTCTGTCTGTAGGTATTACGGGGCACAGGCCACCGATCCTGAACGCAGATGCGGAAAAGTTGCTTCTTCCGCAGCTCAAGACGCTCTTCCAGATTCTCGGCACATCCACCAAGGGCCTGCGGGATCGGCATCCGGGAATCTTCGCAGAAAAGCCCGCCGTTCCGCGACTCGTCTCGCCGCTCGCGGCCGGTGCGGATCAGGTCGCTGCCGAAGCGGCGCTGGCGGCAGGCTACACGCTGCAAGTGCTCCTGCCGCTGCCGGAAGGCGAGTATCGCAAGGACTTCAGCGGCGAGGAGCTTGAGCGGTTCGAGGCATTGCTCGGCCAGGCCGAACGAGTGTTCGAACTGCCTCTGCAGCCGCATGACCGAGACGAAGGCTATGAGCTTGTCGGCCGCGCGACCGTCGCGCACTGCGACATTCTCATGGCCATATGGGATGGGGAACGGGCACGCGGCGCCGGCGGTACGGCGGACATCGTGGCGCTCGCACTGCGGCGTGGTATTCCCGTGCTGCATCTGCCGGTCGACGGGAAACACACGCCGCGCATCCTGTGGACGGGCTATGGCGACTTCATCGACGCCATGGACATGGATTCAATCCCGAGCCGGGTCGCGGACAAGGAAACGCTTGCGGAACTGATCGATGAGTTGATTGGGCCGCCGCAAATGCCGGGCGAGGCCGCGAACCTCGCCAACTTTCTCGCTGAACCGGAGCGCCTTGTGCGCCCGCGCCTCGAATATCCGCTCCTGCTGGCGGCGATGGGGGTCAAGCGGCTGCGGCGCTCCGCGGTCATGGCCGCTCCGTATGAAGAGGCGACGCGCAGCGAATGGCAAAGCTTCCACGATGCCTTTGCCGATGGATCTCATGGCGTCTCGGCCTCGCTCGACAACATCGAACTGTCCTTTGCCTGGGCCGACCGGCTCGCCCAGCATTTCGCGCAGAGCTACCGCTCCGGTCATGTGCTCAACTTCATCCTGGCGGCGGCGGCGGTGCTCATCGCCCTGTCGGGGCTGCTGTTCCCGCGCCTCGAATTCTGGGCGGCGCTGGCAGAAGCGACGGCCATTTCCGGCTTCGTGGCGAACACCCTGATCGGTACCCGGCTGCAATGGCATCGGCGCTGGCTGGAATATCGGCAGCTGGCCGAACGGATACGCCCGATGCGAAGCCTCAAGTTGCTCGGCGTCGCGGCGCCGCCGGGGTCGTCGCTGAACAAGGTGCGCGAAGGGCGCTGGGTGGATTGGTATGCGGCCGCCCAGTGGCGCGCCGTTGGCTGCCCCTCGGGCCGCCTGGCAGACACCGATGCGCTCACGCAGACGATCATCGCCGAGGAGATCAAGCCCCAGCTCGATTATCATCATGCGAGCGCCCACCAGTTGCAGCATCTCGACCACCGCCTGCACCGGATCGGCATGCTGCTGCTGATCGCCTCGATCATGGGCTGCGTCTCATCGGTGACGGCAAACATTTTCGCGCATGATTTCGCCCAGGCGCATGCGCATATCTTCGTCGCGTTTTCCGCCGGCTTTCCGGCGATGGGTGCATCGCTGTTCGGGATCCGCATGCAGGGCGACTTCGGCGCGAGCGCGGAACGCTCGCTCATCACCGCCGACAATCTGAGCCGGATCACGAACGCCCTGTCCCGTCGCAACATCGGACTCGGACGACAGACGGACCTTGCGGAGGCGGCAGCGGGCACGATGCTGGCCGAGCTGGACGACTGGCATCATTCCTATTCGCAACGGCGACTGGAACTGCCCTAAGCGACAGCGAAACCCGAAGGCCCGCCGGGATCCGTTTCCCAGCGGGCCTTCGAATGCGTGAAGTTGACCAGGGTGGTGCCGCCGGAGCGGGCGCTCAGTGCCCCAGCGACTTGACGATGTCCTCGACCATCTTCTTGGCGTCGGCGAGGAGCATCATCGTGTTGTCCATGTAGAAGACGTCGTTGTCGACGCCGGCATAGCCGACACCGCCCATCGAGCGCTTCACGAACAACACGGTCTTGGCGTTCGCGACGTCCAGGATCGGCATGCCGTAGATCGGCGAGGTCTTGTCGGTCTTGGCGGCCGGGTTGGTGACGTCGTTGGCGCCGATGACGAAGGCGACGTCGGTCTGGGAGAACTCGCTGTTGATGTCCTCCAGCTCGAACACCTCGTCATAAGGGACGTTCGCCTCGGCCAGCAGCACGTTCATGTGCCCCGGCATGCGGCCCGCGACCGGGTGGATGGCATATTTGACGCTGACGCCCTCGGCCTTGAGCAGGTCCGCCATCTCGCGCAGCGCATGCTGCGCCTGGGAGACCGCCATGCCGTAGCCCGGCACGATGATGACGCTCTCGGCCTGCTTCATGAGGAAGGCGGCGTCCTCGGCGCTGCCGCGCTTCCAGGGGCGCTGTTCCTTGCCCTCGTCGCCGCCGGAGACAGCCTCCGCACCGAAGCCGCCTGCGATCACCGACAGGAAGCTACGGTTCATCGCGCGGCACATGATGTAGCTGAGGATTGCGCCCGACGAGCCAACAAGCGCACCGGTGATGATCATCGCGGTGTTGTGGAGCGTGAAACCCATCGCGGCGGCCGCCCAGCCGGAATAGCTGTTCAGCATCGAGACCACGACGGGCATGTCCGCGCCGCCGATCGGGATGATGAGCAGAAAGCCGATGAGGAAGGAGAGGGCGGTCACCGTCGCGAACACCCAGAGGCTTTGGTCGGTCACGAAATAGGCGATGAGGCCGATGATCGCGGCCAGCGTGCCGAGATTGATGACATGGCGCCCCGGCAGCAGGATCGGTTTGCCCGACATGTTGCCGTTGAGCTTGAGGAAGGCGATGACCGAGCCGGAGAAGGTGATCGCGCCGATGGCGACGCCAAGGCCCAGCTCGACCCGGCTCGCATCGTGGATCTCGCCGGTCAGCGCATCCAGAATGCCGAAGGCGGCGGGATTGAGATAGGCTGCAATGCCCACCACCACGGCGGCGAGGCCGACGAGGCTGTGGAAGGCGGCGACAAGCTGCGGCATGGCTGTCATCGCGATCTTGCGGGCGATGAAGAAGCCGATCACGCCGCCGATGATGATGGCGACGCCCAGCTTGGGCAGCGCAACGGCATCATGGGTGGCCACCGTCGTGCCGACAGCGATGAACATGCCGAGCATGCCGAAGCGGTTGCCGCGTTGGCTGCTCGCCGGGCTGGAGAGCCCGCGCAGCGCGAGAATGAAGAGAACACCCGAGACCAGATAGGCGAAAGCGACCAGCGGCTCGATGGCGAGACCTGCCAGCATCACTTGCGCTCCTTCTTCTTATACATGGCGAGCATGCGCTCCGTGACGGCGAAACCGCCGAAGATGTTGATCGAGGCCAGCACCACGCCGACCAGGCCGAGCCATTGCGCGCCCTCGCTCTGCGCTTCCGCGCTGGCAATGAGCGCACCGACGATGATGACGGAGGAAATGGCGTTGGTGACGGCCATCAGCGGCGTGTGAAGCGCGGGCGTCACCGACCAAACGACATAATAGCCGACGAAACAGGCCAGCACGAAGATTGAGAGGATCGCTACGAAGTCCATGGATAGCCCCTAATTCGCAAGCCGTTGCAGCAGTTCGACCATATTGCCCTCCGGATCCCGCAGGAACAGCACCCGGACCTTGAGCGGCGCGATCGAGACCGGTGCAACCGCCGGCTTGACGCCGCGCGCGGCAAGCGATGCCGCTGCCGCATCGAGATCCGGCACTTCCATCGTGAGATGCGTGAACCCGCGCACGCCCCCATGTGCAGGCGGCAACGCCCGCTCGGGGCCGGGCGTCGAGTTCGGCAGATAGAGCAGCTCGATGCGCTGCCCGCCCGCCTCGATCCAGCGCAGCTTGCCGCCGGTTTGGCCGAGCGGCGCGTCCAGCGTCACCTTGAAGCCCAATGTCTCGGCATACCAGTTCGTGGTCTTGTCGATATCGGCCACGGACAGCCCGACCATGAAAGGCGCGAGCTTGAGTTCGTCGGCGGCCTGAGCGGGCACCGGGGCCAGGGAGAGCAAACAGAGCGGCAGCAGGTGCTTGAATGTCACCCGAGCAGCCTTTCGCTGACGACCTTGCCGCCCTGCGTCAGGCGAATGCCCTTCACGATCTCGTCGTCGTCCGGCAGCACCGGTGCGTTCTTTTCCTTGTCCCAGAAGGCGGACAGGAAATTGAAGAGATTGCGCGAGAACAGGGCCGAGGCGTCGGCCGCAAGGCGCGAGGGCACGTTCTTGTGCCCCACGATCTTCACGCCATGCCTCTCGACGATCTCGCCCGCGAGGGCTCCCTCGACATTGCCGCCCTGCTCGACGGCGAGGTCGACGATCACGCTGCCCGGCTTCATGGACGCGAGCTGTGCGTCCGAAATAAGACGCGGGGCAGGGCGGCCGGGGATCAGCGCCGTGGTGATGACGATGTCCTGCTTGGCGATGTGCGAGGAGACCAGCTCGGCCTGGGCCTTCTGATATTCCTCGCTCATTTCGGTCGCGTAACCGCCGGTGCCCTCGCCCTCGATACCCTTCACGGCCTCGACGAAGATCGGCTTGGCGCCGAGCGATTCGATCTGTTCCCTGGTCGCGGCGCGCACGTCCGTCGCGCTCACCTGCGCGCCGAGACGGCGGGCGGTGGCGATGGCCTGGAGGCCCGCAACGCCCACACCCATGACGAAGACGCGTGCGGCCGACACCGTGCCGGCGGCCGTCATCATCATCGGGAACGCCTTGCCATATTCGCCAGCGGCATCGAGCACCGCCTTGTAGCCGGAAAGGTTCGACTGCGAGGACAGGATATCCATCGACTGCGCGCGGGTGATGCGCGGCATGAACTCCATGGCCAGCGCTTCGAGCCCGGCGGCGGCATAGCCGTCCACCCGTGCCCGCTCGCCGAAGGGGTTTAGCCCGCCCACGACCAACGCGCCGCGCAGGGCGCCCGAAAGGCTCGCCGGATCCGGCCCCTGCACGCAGAGCACGATGCCGGCGCCCTTCAGGGTAGCGGTGCGATCGCCAATGCTCGCGCCGGCAGCCGCATAGTCGGCATCGGCGACGGAGGCCGTGAGGCCAGCGCCAGCCTCCACCGCAACCTCGGCACCGAGGGCGATGAATTTGCGAACAGTTTCGGGGGATGCAGCGACGCGCCTTTCGCCCGCCGCCGCCTCGCGCAGGACCGCGATTTTCACAGCGGTGTGAATCCGGACCGGGCGCGGATCAGGAGATGATCAGGACGACGATGAAAGCCACGATGGCACTGGCAATCGTGCCCCACTTCATCAACGCGGTGAAGGCGCTGAAGGTGCCGTTTGCCTGCGTCATGTCCTGCTTAGCCATATAATAAGATCCCTGTTTCCCAATTCGGCTCGTCTTAGCCGCAAGCTTCGCCACGCTCAACCCGCTTGGCGGCCGTCATCCACACTCATGTCGTCAATCGACAAAAGTCTGTCGCGAAATGCGAAACAAACCGGCGCGATTGCCGCCATTGATCCGTGTTGCCGCGGTTATGCTTGCGTATCCGCGGCGCGCTTAATCGGCTCTTTACCTCCCTCCTTTATCACGACCTCTCGGGGACGTGCGGGAATTGACAATGAGCGACGCGGAAAATCCACTGCTGCTTCTGGTCGACGATGAGCCGGCGCAACGCCGACTGAACATCGCCATGGCCAATCGCGCCGGTTGGCGAACGGTTTGCGCAAGCAGCGCGGACGAGGCATTGGCCGTGCTCGGCACGCGCGAGGGCATGCGCCTTTCCGCCGTGATTATCGACGACTGGACGCAGGGGCTCGAAGCCACGGCGCTGATCGCCGAGATTCGCGATCGGCGCGCGAGCTTGCCTGTGCTGGTCCTTACAGCCAACGGCTCGGCGGCCAAGGCTGTCGAGGCGATGCGCGCCGGTGCGCATGATTTCCTCATCAAGCCGATCGCCCCCGACAGCTTCCTGGCCGCCCTGCAGGCAGTCCTTCAAAATCCGGTCGGCGCGGGCGAGTTGCGTCCGCTCACCGAGAAGATTCGCGCCCCGCTCGGCTTTGACGAGATCATCGGTTCATCGCCGACCTTCCGTGCCGCGCTCGCCATTGCTGCCAAGGCCGCACGTGCCCGCGTTCCGATCCTCATCGAGGGCGAGAGCGGCGTCGGCAAGGAAGTGATCGCCCATGCGATCCACGCCGCCAGCCCGCGCGCGCGCCTGCCGATGCTCACGGTCAATTGCGGCGCGATTCCGGCGAACCTCGTCGAATCGGACCTGTTCGGCCATGAGCGCGGCGCCTTCACCGGTGCGTTCGATCGCCATGTCGGCAAGTTCATGACCGCCAATGGCGGCACCATCTTCCTCGACGAAATCAGCGAACTGCCGCTCGATGCACAGGTCAAGCTGCTGCGCGTGCTGCAGGACGGCGAGATCCAGCCGGTCGGCGCGCGCCTGCCGAGCCAGGTCGACGTTCGCGTCGTCGCCGCCACCAACAAGCGGCTGATCGAGGAAGTGGAAGCAGGTCGCTTCCGCGAGGATCTCTATTACCGCCTGAACGTCGTCCAGCTCACCATTCCGCCGCTGCGCGACCGGATCGGTGACATTCCTGCGCTCACCCGTCACTTGCTCGATCGCATCGCGGCGCAGCCCGGACTGCACAGCCTCAGCATCACCAACGAGGCGCTGAACCTGCTCACCCGCCATGATTGGCCGGGCAATGTTCGCCAACTGCACAACGCGCTGTTCCGCGCCGCCGTGCTCTGCGAGGGCGACGCGCTCACCGGCGCCGACTTCCCGCAGCTTTCCGGCCAGATCCTCTCAGGCCAGCGCCCGACCCTCAACACCGGGATGACACCGATCGTGCGCAACGCGCAGGAGAACGGCATCGGCGTGACGCTCTACGAGGCCAGCGGCCACCTTCGCTCGCTCTCGGACATCGAAGCGGATGTCATCCGGCTCGCCATCGGCCATTATCGCGGCCGCATGACGGAAGTGGCCCGCCGCCTCGGCATTGGCCGTTCGACGCTCTATCGCAAGCTGGCCGAACTGGGGATCGACACGGCGGCCTGACGAGGCAGCCTCTTCGGCCAAACGGCCTCAGGCGTCGATCACGTCCTCGTCCACCTGCGCCGCATTCTCCTGGATGAAGGCAAAGCGGTGGGCCGGGTTGGTGCCCATCAGCCGGTCGACCAGATCCTTGACCCCGGCGCGTTCCTCATACTCCTGGGGCAGCGTGATGCGGATCATCGCGCGCTTGGCGGGGTCCATGGTGGTTTCGCGCAATTGCTGCGGGTTCATTTCGCCCAGACCCTTGAAGCGGCTGACCTCGACCTTCTTGCCCTTGAATTCGCTGGCCAGCAGTGCCTCGCGCGCGGCGTCGTCGGCGGCATAGGCGCTCTTGCCGCCGGAGACGAGGCGGTAGAGGGGGGGCTGCGCCAAATAGAGATGGCCGCGCCGGACAAGGTCCGGCATCTCCTGAAAGAAGAAGGTCATCAGCAGTGTGGCGATGTGGGCGCCGTCAACATCGGCGTCAGTCATGATGACAACCCGCTCGTAGCGCAGATTGTCCGGATTGCAGTTCTTGCCGGTTCCGCAGCCGATGGCGAGGATGAGGTCAGCGATTTCCTGGTTGGCCAGGATCTTGGCCGACGTGGCCGAGGCGACGTTCAGGATCTTGCCGCGGATCGGCAGGATCGCCTGCGTCTTGCGGTCGCGGGCCTGCTTGGCCGAGCCGCCGGCGCTGTCGCCCTCGACGATGAACAGCTCGGTGCCCTCGGGATCGTCGGAGGAGCAATCGGTAAGCTTGCCGGGCAGGCGGACCTTGCGACCGCTGGTCGCGGTCTTGCGCTTGATTTCCTTTTCCTGCTTGCGGCGCAGGCGCTCGTCCATCCGCTCCAGCACATGGCCGAGCAGCGCCTTGCCGCGATCCATGTTGTCGGCGAGGAAATGGTCGAAATGGTCCCGCATCGCGGCCTCGACGAGGCGGGCGGCCTCCGGACTGGTCAGACGGTCCTTGGTCTGGCTCTGGAACTGCGGATCGCGGATGAAAACGCTCAGCATCAGCTCGCAGCCGGACATGATGTCGTCCGTCTGGATGTCCTTGGCCTTCTTCTGGCCAACCAGATCACCGAAGGCGCGGATGCCCTTGGTCAGCGCAGCACGCAGGCCCGCTTCGTGGGTGCCGCCATCCGGCGTGGGGATGGTGTTACAGTACCAGCTGGTCGAGCCGTCCGACCAGAGCGGCCAGGCCACCGCCCATTCGACCCGGCCTGCGCCCTCGGGGAAATCCTGCGTGCCGCGGAAGAACTCTGCGGTGGCGCATTCACGCGAGCCGAGCTGTTCCCGCAAGTGATCGGACAGGCCGCCGGGAAACTGGAAGACCGCCTCGGCGGGCGTCTCATCCGTGATGATCGAGGGATCGCATTTCCAGCGGATCTCGACCCCGGCGAACAGATAGGCCTTGGAGCGGGCGAGGCGGTGCAGCCGCGCCGGCTTGAACTTAAGTTCGTGAAAAATCTCGCTGTCGGGCGTGAAGCTCACCGTGGTGCCGCGCCGGTTGGGCGCCGCGCCGACCTTTTCGAGCGGGCCGAGCGCATGACCCTGCGAAAAACGCTGGCGATAGAGCTCGCGATTGAGCGCGACTTCCACCTCGGTATCGATGGACAGCGCATTGACGACGCTGATGCCGACACCGTGCAGGCCGCCGGAGGTCTCGTAGGCCTTGCCGGAGAACTTGCCGCCCGAGTGGAGCGTCGTGAAGATGACCTCCAGCGCCGATTTGCCTGGAAACTTGGGATGCTGGTCGACAGGAATGCCGCGGCCATTGTCCGTGATCGTCAGGCGATTGCCGGCCTGCAGATGGACCTCGATGCGCGTCGCATGGCCGGCGACGGCTTCGTCCATCGAATTGTCCAGCACTTCAGAGGCGAGGTGGTGAAGCGCGCGCTCGTCCGTGCCGCCGATATACATGCCCGGGCGCCGACGGACAGGCTCCAGCCCTTCCAGCACCTCAATGGCGGAGGCGTCGTAACTTTCGGTCGTGCGGCTACCGGGGCGTTCGAAGAGGTCGTCTGACATGGTCGAGCTATAGGGGCAGGCGAGTCAGCCTTGCAAGCGGCTTGGGACCGTCGGAGCACGCGCCGCTCGTTCGACCGGGGATCAGCGTCTGATCGCAGCTTCCAGCGCCTGTGGTCGGGCCGCATCGTCCGTCACGACGGACGCGCAACGACGGCAGGCATCGGGCCCGCGCTCGGCCCACCAGCGACAATCGCGCCGGATCGCGCAGCGGGGCAGGGTGGACTCGTCGTCCCGCAGGATCGTGTCCACGACAGCCGCCGCGATGCCGCAGCGATTGTCGCGAAAATGGCTGCACCCGCCCTCCAGGCACTGACCGGCGAAGCGAAAGACCTCGGCCGGCGTGACGGGCGCGGCGAGGTCCAGCAGCGCCTGCGTGACCGGGCGCGGCTCGACATAGTCGATGCGTGGCTCGGTTGGCGTCCCGCCGACGACCCCGATCAGCCGTGCGACCGGCCAATAGGGGTCGGCGCTCGGGCACAGCTTCGGCGATGTCTCTGCGGATCGGCCGTCGCGGCCGGCCGTCATCCGATGCCGCTACCGCCGGTGAGCGGTCCACCGCCGCCGAGCGGGCCATGCGGGCCGCGGATGAAAGGGCCTCCGGCGCGGATCCAGAAATCGACGTTATAGCCCGAGGCCACGAGATCCTGGAAATCGAGCCCGTCGACGCGGACCTTGCGCGCTTCAAGCGCGCGCAGCACCCCGGCTGTTGCCGCGGCGACGATATCGTCAATTCCGACTTTCTGCTGATCAGCCATCATACCCTCCATACCGTTTTTGCGTTTGGGGCGGCGGGCCCTGCAGGGCCGCTCGGGTTATGTGGCAACCGTCTATCGATCATACAGGAAGAGGCGCCAGCAAGCCATTGATCGGGCAACGTTCCGGCCGGGTCTGGCCTCCATTCGGCCGGTTCGCTGTCGCCCTTGCCGGGGCCGCGCGGAGAAGATAGCCTCGCTCGCGCCGGCCGTCAGGAGCCGGAGGTCGCCAGTCCCGGACGTTGCAAGCAACTCCAGCGATGAGGTGACCCATGGCAGAGACTTATCCCGGCAGCCCGGTGGGTGTCGATTCTCCCGAGAAAACGGCCGTGCGCCAGATCCAGACGCGGCTACGCGAGTTGGACATCCCGCAGAGCAGCGGCGGCGAGCCGCTGACCGTCGACGGTGACTACGGGCCGGCGACGGAAAGCGCGGTGCGCCAGTTCCAGGCGCAGGCGACCGACAGCCAGGGCCATGCGCTGGACATCGACGGTGTCGTCGGGCCGATGACCTGGGCGGCGCTGTTCAGCACGCCCGTGCCGTCCGTGAGCGCGCCGACCGGCGATCTCCTGGCTGCCGTGGTGGAACGTGCCCAGTCGCAGGTCGGGGTCCGCGAAGCGCCGCCGCACAAGAACCGGGGGCCGGAGGTGGACGAGTATATCCGCGCGGCCGGGCTCAATCCCGCGGACGGCAGCTTCGCCTGGTGCGTCTGCTTCCTCTACTGGTGCTTCCGCGAGGCGGCGAAGGGGCAGGACGTTGACAATCCCATGCCGCGCACGGCGGGCGTTCTCGACCTGTGGAACAAGTCGCTGGCGAAGAACCGTTTCCGCCTGAGCCCGACGCTGGCGCGGCAACGGCCGGAGCTGGTGCGGCCGGGGATGATCTTCTTCATCGATACCGGCGGCGGCTTTGGCCATGCCGGGCTGGTCAAGAGCGTGCAGGGCGTCATCCTGCGCACGATCGAGGGCAACACCACCGACAAGAGCGGATCGCGCGAGGGCATCGGCGTGTTCGAGCGCAACGTCCGCAAGATCAGTGGCGTCAACCTCGGCTTTGCCGACATGACGCGTCCGAGCGGCGGCTGACAGAAGAAAGCCGCCCCGGACAGGGGCGGCTTTTCATTCCTGCGAGCGATCGGCTCAGCGAACGCGCGGGCCGCCATAAGGCAGCGGCGGCGGCGGGCGGCGCGTGCCGCGCGGCAGCTGCGCCTGATAGGCGCGGCCGCAATGCTCGACGCAATAGGGGAAGCCCGGGTTCACTTTCTCACCGCAGAAGTGGAAGTCCGGCTCGCCCGGATGGCCGAGCGGCCACTTGCAGATCTTCTCGTTGAGATCGAGCAGGCTGGTCTTGCCGGCGATCTCCGCGCTCGGCTTGGCCGGCACCAGGCGGCGCGGCGGCGCGGGCGGAATGGGCTGCTGCATCTCGCCGGGGCCCTGGCGCAGGAAGCCGCCGGGGCCGACCGAGACGATACGCGGCTGCGGCGCGGCGGGCGCATCGCTGCTGGCGGCGGCGGGGGCTGCTTCCCGCGGGGCGGGCGCAGGGCGCGGCTCGGCAGGCGCGGCGGGTGCCTTGACCTGCGGCTTGGCGGCGCGCGGTTCTTCGCTCACGGGGCTGGCGGCCTTCGGCGGCGGCGCCGCCTTTCGGGCCTGCGGCGCGGCCGCGGGCTTGGCGCTGGCGTCGGTCGCCTTGACCGGGGAAGGACGGGCCTGCAGGCCGAGGCGGTGCGCCTTGCCGATCACGGCGTTGCGGCTGACGCCGCCCAGTTCTTCGGCGATCTGGCTCGCGGTCATGCCGCGCTCCCACATCTGCCGCAATTGCTCGATGCGTTCGTCTGTCCAGGACATCGGGATTCCTTCAAGTGATGGCCGCCATATGGGCATGCGACTCGCAAAGGTCAAATGACCAGTGCGCGATTCGCGACGCGTGCGGCCGTGGTCCCGGGCCTTCCCGGTTGCCGGTGCGCGGACAAAGCGATAGGGGCGGGGCACGCGATAGGGGGCGACAATGACCGACCACCACATGCCAGACCCGGCAACCAGCCTGATCCGCCACGAACCCGGCGTCCCGGTGATCCGCAACATCAACTGGGAAGGCATGTACGCGCTGTACATGAAGGAAGTGCGGCGCTTCATGAAGGTGCAGCTCCAGACGGTCTGGGCGCCGGCACTGACCACGCTTCTGTTCCTCGTCATCTTCACGGTCGCGCTCGGCCGCGGCGGCCTGCAGGTGATGGGCGTTCCCTTCGCCGATTTCGTCGCGCCCGGCCTCATCATCATGGGCATGATCCAGAACAGCTTCCAGAATTCGACAAGCGCGCTGCTGGCCGCGAAGGTGGGCGGCACGATCGTCGACTATCTGATGCCTCCGCTCTCTTCGGGCGAACTGCTGTTCGCGCTAATCGCCTCGTCCGTCACGCGTTCGGTGTTCGTGGGCGCGGCGATCTGGGGTGCGATGCTGCTCTGGCCGGGCGTGCATGTCATGCCGCATCATCTCTGGGCGGTCGTGTTCTTCGGTCTCGCCGGCTCGGCCATGCTTGCCTCGCTCGGCATCCTGACCGCGATCTGGGCGGAGAAGTTCGATCATGCGGCGGCGGTCGGCAACTTTCTCGTCGCGCCGCTCTCGCTGCTTTCGGGCACATTCTATTCGATGGACCATGTCGCGCCGATGTTTCGCGCGATCAGCCACGCCAATCCGTTCTTCTACGCCATTTCGGGCTTTCGGTACGGCTTCCTGGCCGAGGCCGATTCGCCGATCCTGGTGGGCACGCTGGCAATGATTGCGCTGAACGTCGCGCTCGCGAGTATCTGCTACATCGCGCTCAAGCGGGGCTGGAAGATCAAGGCCTGAGCGAGATCCGCCGCCCGCTCAGTGCCAGCGCTGCGGGTCCAGCGTATAGTGGCCGTCGGCGTGCTGCGCGAACAGCGCGTCGATCGCCGGATGATCGATGGGGTCGCCGGTCTCGTCCGGCAGCAGATTCTGCTGGCTCACATAGGCGACGTAGCTCGATTCGCCGTTGTCGGCGAAGAGGTGGTAGAAGGGCTGGTCCCGCGCAGGCCGCATGGCGGCGGGAATCGCCTCATACCATTCCTCGCTGTTGGCGAAGACCGGATCGATATCGAACACGAGGCCGCGAAAGCCGAACATCTTGTGCCGCACCGTGTCGCCGATACGGAAACGGGCGTGCGCGACAAGCGGCGCGGCTCCGGGCACGGCGCTCGGCTCGGCGGAAGGGCTGGTATTCTTGCGATCGGGTGACTGGTCCATGACACAAGATTTAGTGTGCATTTGTGCAAGCGCAAGATTTGCCGTTGCGACGCTTGGCAAAGCAGATTTCATCCGCTAACAGCGCGCGCTCAGTGTTTCGCAACCCATGCCGGATATGACCACCCGGTGAGCGAAGCCCTCTGCGGAGAGGTGGCTGAGTGGTCGAAAGCACCGCACTCGAAATGCGGCGTGCCGGCAACGGTACCGTGGGTTCGAATCCCACCCTCTCCGCCACTTGCTTCCGGAAAACATGACCTGATGGATCCGCCGCCGGTCCGGCCCGTCTGTGCTCAGGTCGCGCTTACGAGCCGCTTGCGCCAGGTTCCATAGCGATACCAGTAGATGCAGAGCGCCAGTGCCGCGATGTTGGCGATCGGGTAGCTCCACCACACGCCGTAGATGCCGAAGGGCAGGGCGAGGGCGAGGAGGTAGGCGGCAGGCATCTGGAAGAGCCATTGCATGGCGACCGAGATGGTCATGGAGTGCCGCGTGCTGCCCGCTCCGCGGAAGGCGCCGAGCAGTGCCTGCGGGGCAGCGAGGACGCCGAGGAAGGGGAAATAGACATAGGCAAAGCCGTTGGCGGCCGAGACGACGTCCGGCTCGCCGGGGGCCAGCGCCGTCATCATCGTCGGCACGAAGGGGATCTGCGCGAGGCCGATGACCGTCATGCCGAGAAAGGCCACCCAGGCCGCGAGCCGGGCCGCTTCCTCCGCCCGCGTCGTGAGACCCGCGCCAATATTCTGGCCGACCACGGCCGCCGTCGCGATCGACAACCCTATCATCGGCGTGAACCAGAAGAACAGCGGGCGGCAGCCGACGCCATACGCCGCGAGGCCCAGCGTGCCGAAGCTGGCGGCGAGCGACATCAGCAGCAGCGAACTGAACGTGCGGATACCCTGCTCGATCGAGGCGGGCAGGCCGAGTCCGGTGGCGAGGCGGATATGGGGCCAGTCGGGGCGGAAATGGTGCCAGCGCAGGTGCAGCGTCGAGTGACCGACGAGCAGATGATGCAAGGCGATGAGCAGCGCGCTCACCTGCACGATGACCGTCGCCAGCGCCGCGCCGGCCACGCCGAGTTGCGGGAACGGGCCGATGCCGAAGATCAGAAAAGGATCGAGCACCGCATTGGCGACGATGGCGCCGATCTGAACCCGCATGGCGAAGCGCACCTCGCCGACCGACTGCAGCATGGCCTGCATCGCCATGATGCCGAACATGGGGATCATGCCGAGATAGCGGACGTTGAGATAGGCCATCGCGAGATCGTGAATGCCCGGCTCGACGCCGATGAGATCGAGCGTCCGTGAGGCGAGGCCCATGCCGAGCAGCATGAAGCCGAGGGCGAGACAGGCGACCATGATGAGGGTTTGGGCGGCGACGTGATCCAGCACGTCGAATTTCTTCGCGCCGGCATTCTGCGCAATCAGCACCGCACCAGCGGTCGACAGGCCGGAGCCGAAGGAAATGAGCAGGCCGAACAGCGGGCCGCCCGCAGCAACGGCCGCGATCGCGCTCTCGCCGAGGCGCCCGACCCAGAAGGCATTGACGATGTCGAAGCTGGCCTGGACGAGATTGGTGATCGTGATCGGCAGCGCCACACGAAGGAGGACGCGCAACAGCGGCCCCTCGGTCATCGTCACGCCTTTGATGCGGCTCGCCATGCTGTCCCCCCGACTCCCTCCAGAGCCGTTAGGGCGCGACCTCCGGGGAGGGAAGGGGCTTTAGCGCCCTTTCCAGACAGCGGACCGCTTCTCGATGAAGGCGGCCATGCCTTCGGCCTTGTCCTCGGTCGAGAAGAGGATCTGGAACAGGCGACGCTCGGCGACGAGGCCCTGGGAGAGCGGAGCCTCGAGAGCGAGATTGACCAACTCCTTGCTGGCGAGGGCGGCGAGCGGCGGCATGCCGGCGATCGTCTCGGCGGTCTTGAGCGCTTCCTCGACCAGGATCGAGACCGGCACCACGCGCGCGACCAGACCGGCGCGCTCGGCTTCGGCGGCGTCCATCATCCGGCCGGTGAGGCACATTTCCATGGCCTTTGCCTTGCCGATGGCGCGAGTGAGGCGCTGCGAACCGCCCATTCCCGGCGCGACGCCCAGCTTGATCTCGGGCTGGCCGAAGCGGGCATTGTCCGCCGCGATGATGAAGTCGGCCATCATCGCGAGTTCACAGCCGCCGCCCAGAGCGAAGCCCGCGACGGCGGCAATCCACGGCTTGCGGGTCGCGCAGACCCGGCTCGTCCATTCCGAATAGAGCTCGGTCGCATACATGTCGGCGGCGGACTTGTCGGACATCTCCTTGATGTCCGCGCCGGCGGCAAAGGCCTTCTCGCTGCCGGTGAGCACGAGACAGCGCTGGTTCGCGTCAGCGTCATAGGCAGCCATCACGGCCATAAAGTCGGCCAGCACCTGGCTGTTGAGCGCGTTCAGCGCCTGGGGCCGGTTGAGCGTGACCTGCGTCACCGCACCGCGCTGCTCAACCAGGATCGTCTCGTAGCTCATGACCATCTGCTCCCTGCCGACTGGCTATACCGGTAGCCGATCGCGTGCCGCAGCGCAGCATCAAATCGGCGCGGGGAGCGAGCGTCGGCGCGTCAGTAGCGGTCAGGCACCTGGCCGTGGATATCCCAGCTGTAGCTGTCCTTGGGATAGGGCAGCATGGTCGCCGCCCAGGCGGTGTGCGCCTTCTGCATCGCCGCGAAGCGGGCCGGCTCCCGCTTGGAGAGATTGGCGCGCTCGCGCTCGTCCTGTGCGAGATTGAAGAGATATTCGTAGGCGCCGAGGCGCAGATATTTCCAGTCGCCATCGCGATGCGCGGCCTGGTTATTGGCCTTGTACATCCAGGAGAGCCGGCGCGGCACGCTGGCGCCGCCAAGAAGTTGGGGCAGGATGCTGATGCCGTCACCGGGGGCCTGGAAATCGGCGGGCGCGCCGGCGGCCGCGATGAAGGTGGGCATCCAGTCCATCGAGATCGCGACCTGATCGCTCTGGCCGCCGTGCGCGATCCGGTTGGGCCAGCGCACAAGCACCGGCACGCGGATGCCGCCTTCCAGCAGTTCACCCTTCATGCCGGTGAAGGGCCACACATTGGAGAAGCGCTCGCCGCCATTGTCGCTGGTGAAAACGACGATGGTGTTGTCCGCTTCCCCGGCGTCGGCGATCGCCTGCAGCACCTTGCCGACGTTGCCGTCGAGCGAGGTCAACATCTTCTGGAAGGTAGCGATGCTGCCGCCGTCGTGATGAAGGATGCTGGAGAGCGTTTCGGCGACCTTGAGGTCTTCCGGCCCCTCCCACGGCCAGTGCGGCGCGGTGAAGTGGAGGCTGAGGAACAGCGGCGTGCGATCGGTCGCTGCCTCGCGAATCTCGCGGACGGCGCGGTCGCCCAGCTCGTCGGTGAGATAGCGATGGCCCTGGAGTACCTTGTCGCCGTCGCGCAGCGCGGCGCTCGGCGTATCGCCCTGAAGGAAATAATCCTTGCCGCCCGAATAGAGGCCGAAGAACCGATCATAGCCGCTCTTGAGCGGACCGAAGCGGGGGCCGTCGCCCATGTGCCACTTGCCGACCAGCGCGGTGCGGTAGCCGAGCTTGCGCATATAGCCGGGCATGGTGGGGAGGGCGGGATCGAGTCCGATCTTGTCCGAATTGGCGCCGAGGGGCTCTTCCTGCCCGACCCGGAAGCGGTTCTGGTAGCGCCCGGTGATGAGGCCGACGCGGGTGGCGGTGCACACACAGCTGTTTGCATAGCCTTGCGTCAGCCGGATGCCCTCGGCGCCGAGCCGGTCGATATTGGGCGTGTCATAGACCTTGCCGTAGCAACCAAGGTCGCCATAGCCCATGTCGTCGGCCATGATGTAGACGATGTTCGGTCGGCGTGCGGGCGCGCTACCTTCCTGTGCCTGGGTCTCGCGCGATGCAAGCATGGCCCCGGCGCCCAGGGCTGCCCCCAGAACACCGCGTCTCGTCATCGGCATAGTCGACATCTCCTCGTTTATCGTGGCTCGCCCGGTCGCCAACCTGTCGGCGAATCTAAATATGAATTCCACTTCACATATGCTAGTTGGGCCCTGCGCGGCTGGCAAGATGGCATTCGAGGGAGTGTCGATGTCGCGGCCAAGCGGGAAGGGGGATAGCAATGACCCGTACCGGTCTTTAAGAAAAGCTCGCATGGCGCCGCCGTTCGAACTTGACCTTCCGCAGCCGCAGCAGTCGCGTAGCGTGCAGACGCAGCAGTCGCTGGTCGATGCGGGCCGCGCAATCCTGCAGGAAATGCCGTGGGAAGCGGTGTCGATCGCGCTCATCGCCAAGCGGGCGGGGCGATCCGTCGGGGTGTTTTACCAGCGGTTCGGCAGCAAGGAGGATTTCCTGACGCTGCTGCTCAAGCACTGGCTGGATGACGGCTATGCGCAGCTCGAGCGGCAGATGCCGGGCGATACGCCGCTTGAGATGATCGACACCTATCTCATGGACGTGTTCAACCGCATCCGCACCAACCGCTATCTCTGGCGCGCCGCGCTCCAGCGGGCGATGGACGATCCGGCGAGCTGGGAGCCGTTCCGTCACTTCGCCGCCGCCCGGCGCGAGCAGTTCGCGAGCCAGCTTGGAGAGCGGCGCGGCCGTCCGGTCGACGAAGCCGAGCGCGGACGGCTCGACCTTGCGACCCAGGTGTTCAACAGCGTCATCAACAATGCGCTGCTCAACGATCCGGGGCCGCTGCGGGTCGACCAGCCGGCGTTCTTCCCCACGCTGAAGGACATCTTCCTCCAGATCGCCGCGCTCGACCTTTAGAGAATATATTTGCTGAGGTCGGTGTTCTTGGCGATGCCGGAGAGCTGGCGGTCGACATAGGCGGCGTCGATGCGGATCGTCTCGCCGGCGCGCGTGTCCGCTTCGAAGCTCACATCCTCGAGCAGCTTCTCCATCACCGTCTGCAGGCGGCGGGCGCCGATATTCTCGACCTGCTCGTTCACGCTGGCGGCAATCTTCGCGATCGCACGGATGCCGTCCGGCTCCAGGCTGATCGTGACGCCCTCGGTCGCCAGCAGCGCGGCATATTGCTCGGGCAGCGATGCCTTGGTGTCGGAGAGGATCGCGACGAAATCCTCCTCGGTCAGGCCCTTCAGCTCAACGCGGATCGGCAGGCGGCCCTGCAACTCCGGCAGCAGGTCGCTCGGCTTGGCGACGTGGAAGGCGCCGGACGCGATGAACAGGATATGGTCGGTCTTGAGCGGGCCATATTTGGTGGCGACGGTCGTGCCCTCGATCAGCGGCAGCAGATCGCGCTGGACGCCCTCGCGGCTCACCGAGCCGCCGCGCACGTCGCTGACCGCGATCTTGTCGATCTCGTCGAGGAACACGATGCCGTTCTGCTCCGCCGACTGGATCGCGACGCGGGCGACGTCGTCCTGGTCGAGCCGCTTGTCCTGCTCCTCCTCGACCAGCTTGTCCCAGGCATCGGCGACGCGGAGCTTGCGCCGCTTCTTCTGCTGGCCGCCCATGGCCTTGGACATCATGTCGGAAAGGTTAATCATGCCGATATTGCCGCCCATGCCGGGGATATCCATCGGCATGCTGGGCGCGTCGGCGACTTCAACCTCGACTTCGACGTCGTTCATCTGGCTGGCTTCGATCTTCTGGCGGAAGGAGAGGCGGGTCGCCTCGCTGGCTTCCTTGCCGGTCAGCGCGTCAAGAAGGCGGCCCATGGCGGCCTCGGACGCGGCGCCGCGCACGGCTTCGCGCCGCCGCTCACGCTCCAGGCGCACGGCTTCCTCGACGAGATCGCGCACGATCTGTTCGACATCACGGCCGACATAGCCGACCTCGGTGAACTTGGTGGCTTCCACCTTGATGAACGGCGCGTCGGCGAGCTTGGCGAGGCGACGGCTGATCTCGGTCTTGCCGCAACCCGTGGGGCCGATCATCAGGATGTTCTTCGGCGTTACCTCGTCGCGCAGGTCAGGCGAGAGCTTCTGCCGGCGCCAGCGGTTGCGCAGGGCAACGGCGACCGCGCGCTTGGCCTCGGCCTGGCCGATGATGTGCGCGTCGAGCGCGGAGACGATGGCTTTGGGCGTGAGATTGTCGTTCATCTTGGTTCCTGAGCCCTCGCCCGCAAGCGGGAGAGGGTTGGGTGAGTGTCTATTCTTGTAGGGGCGGGATAAGGGCGGAAGCCGCTCACCCTCCCACCGCTGACGCGGCGGGCCCCTCCCTCTCCCGCGGGCGGGAGGGGGGCCGGATCGTCAAACCACCGAGTCCAGCGTCTCGATGGTCAGGCTGTCGTTGGTATAGACGCAGATCTCGGCCGCGATGCCCATCGCCTTGCGGGCCAGCGTTTCGGCGTCCTGCTCGTAATCCTTGAGCGCGCGCGCGGCGGAGAGGGCGTAGTTGCCGCCCGAGCCGATCGCCGCGATGCCGTGGAGCGGCTCAAGTACGTCGCCGTTCCCGGTGAGGATGAGGGTGGTCTCCTTGTCGGCGACGATCATCATCGCCTCGAGGTTGCGCAGATACTTGTCGGTCCGCCAGTCCTTGGCGAGCTCGACGGCGGCGCGCATGAGTTGGCCGCCATGGCGCTCCAGCTTGGCCTCAAGGCGCTCGAACAGGGTGAAGGCATCGGCCGTTGCCCCCGCGAAGCCGCCGATGACGCTGCCGTCATGAAGGCGGCGCACCTTGCGGGCATTGGGCTTCATGACCGTCTGGCCCATCGAGACCTGGCCATCGCCGATGACGACGACCTTGCCTGAAGAACGGACGGAGAGGATGGTGGTGCCGTGCCAGGACGGCATGGCGTGATGATCTTGAGCGGTCATAATCGGCCATATGGGAGACGGAAACCCGGCGCGCAAGCGGGGGCAAGGTCAGCCCGGCCCCGGCGTAATTTTATTACTAAAGTCACACTAAGGTCACACTATCGCGACTTGATGGCGCATCTTCCTTCGCCCTCCCGCGCGGGCGGCATGGCGATCGAATCGCGCCATGCCACAGGGCCAAGCCTGTAGGACAGCCCCCATGATCGCAGCGAAGCAACGCGCCGCTTGACAGGGCGGTTCTCTCTCGTCAAAGCGCTCCCTCCGCGCGGAAGCGTCGGGCGCGTAGCTCAGTGGTAGAGCACACCCTTCACACGGGTGGGGTCGTAGGTTCAATCCCTACCGCGCCCACCATGGCCCGGGCGGCCCCCTTCCTTCGCGGTACGAGCGTTGCGCGGTGATCCGGCGCATGCCATCACCCGAGCATCTCCCCATATTTTCGAGGCATTTCCATGCGCAGCTTGCTTCCTGTCGTCGCTCTCGTTGGTCTTGCGGCGCCGGCCGTGGCGCAGGGGGTGCCGCCGGTGAAGGAGATCCTGCTCAAGTCCGTCGCCATTCCGACCGTCGAAGGGCGTGGCAAGGTGCCGGAACTCGCGGCCTATTACACCGCCATTCTCAAGGCGGCGGGCTACAAGGACAGTGACATCAGCTTCGTGCCGATGGGCGAGACCGGCTATCTGACCGCCACGCTCAAGGGCCGCGCGAGCGACAAGCCGCTCCTGCTGCTGGGCCATATGGATGTGGTGGAAGCCAAGGCGTCCGACTGGACGCGCGACCCCTTCGTGCCGGTCGAGGAGAACGGCTATCTGTTCGGCCGGGGTGTCGAGGACAATAAATATGACGTCGCGCTGATGATCGCGACGATGGCGCGACTGAAGACGGAAGGGTACAAGCCCAAACAGGATATCGTGCTGGTACTGACCGGTGACGAGGAAACCACCGGCACGACGAGCAAGGCGGCGGCGCAGCGCTACAAGCATGCCGCGCTGGCGCTGAACGGCGACGGCGGCGGCGGGCGGCTCGGCGACGATGGCAAGGCGCAGGTGGTGGCGCTGCAGGCTGGCGAGAAGACCTATGCGGACTTCATCGTAACCATGACCGATCCCGGCGGCCATTCCAGCACGCCAACGGCGACCAACCCCATCTATCGGATGGCGCGGGCGCTGGGGCGGCTCGACGCGTACAAGTTTCCGGCGATGCAGAACGAGCTGACCCGCGCCGCCTTCACGGCGCGGCTCGCCGAGGCGAAGGGGCCGCTGCGCGATGCGATCGCGGCCTTCATCGCCAATCCGAAGGACGAGACGGCAGCCGATGCGCTGTCCGCTTATCCCGACATCGTCGGCCAGCTCCGCACGACCTGCATCGCGACGATGATCGAGGGCGGGCATGCGGAGAACGCCCTGCCGCAAAGCGCGACCGCGAACATCAATTGCCGCATCTTCCCCGGCGTCGCCATTGCCGACGTGCAGGCGAAGCTTGTCGAGGTGCTGGCCGAGCCCGCGTCGACGCTGAGCGTGAAGGGCGATCCGATGGCATCGGATGCATCGCCGCTGCGCGAGGATCTCATGACGGCGCTCAAGGGCGCGGTGGCCAAGCGGTTCCCCGGCGTGCCGGTCGTGCCCTTCATGGAGGCCGGCGCGACCGACAGCCTGTTCTTCCGCGCCGTCGGCGTGCCGAGTTACGGCGTGTCGGGCCTCATGCAGAAGACCGAGGACCGCGTGCCGCATGGCCTCAACGAGCGTGTGCCCGTCGCGGGGATTGCGAGCGCGGAGGCGTACTGGCTCGATCTGGTGAAGGCGCTTTCCAGATGACCCTGCACCCGCCGCCGTTTGCCCCGGACGAGGATCCGCTCGAAGGGCACAGCCTGCCGGCGTGGACCTACAGCGACCCGGAGTTCCATGCGCTGGAACTGGAGCGCGTTTTCCGCCCGAGCTGGCAGGTGGTCTGCCATGTGAACGACATTCCGGAGACGGGCGACTGGCGGACGCTGGAATTTCTGGGCGAGAGCATCGTCACGATTCGCGGCGGCGACGGCGTGGTGCGCAGCTTCTTCAACGTCTGCCGTCATCGCGGCTCGCGGCTCGTCGACGGGGACCAGGGCTGCGCGAAGAAGCTCGTCTGCCCCTATCATGCCTGGACCTATGAAGCCGACGGGCGGCTGACCGGCGTGCCGGGCAAGGCCGACTATCCCGGCCTCGACCTCTCGCAGCACGGCCTTGCGCCGGTCGAGCAGGAGATATGGCACGGCTTCGTCTTCGTCCGGCTGAAGGATGACGGCGGCCCCTCCGTGGCGGAGATGATCGCGCCCTACGAGGCAGAGATCGCGCCTTATCGCTTCAACGAGATGCAGGCGATCGGCCGGGTAACGATGCGGCCCCGCGCTGTGAACTGGAAGAATGTCGGCGACAACTATTCGGACAATCTGCACATCAACGTCGCGCATCCTGGCCTGACTCGGCTCTTCTCGAAAAGCTATGCGATCGCGGCGGAAGAGCATGTCGACCGGATGAAGGGCGATCTGGTCGAGCGGCCCTCGGCCAATCTCTCCGAGCGGCTCTACCAGCATCTGTTGCCCGATGTTCCGCACCTGCCGGAGAGCGGCAAGCGGCGCTGGCTCTACTTCAAGCTGTGGCCGAACGTCGCTTTCGACCTTTACCCGGATCAGATCGACTTCATGCAATGGCTGCCGGTCAGCCCGACAACCTGCATGATCCGCGAGATCAGCTATGCGCTGCCGGACGAGCGGCGCGAGATGAAGGTCGCGCGCTATCTCAACTGGCGGATCAACCGGCAGGTCAACACCGAGGACACAGTGCTGATCGGCCGCGTGCAGCAGGGCATGGCGTCGCAGAGCTTCTCGACCGGGCCGCTCGCGACGAGCGAGGTGTGTTTGCGCAGTTTCTGCCGCCGGATGCGCACGCTGATCCCGCAGGCGCGGCAGGAAGAGAAGCCGGCGGCGGGCTGGTCCGGAGGCGAGGCATGAGCGGATGCTATGATGCGGTCATCATCGGTGGCGGGCATAATGGCCTGGTCTGCGCTTTCTATCTGGCGCGGGCGGGCCTTTCCGTGCGGGTGCTGGAGCGGCGCGATGTTGTCGGCGGAGCGGCGGTGACGGAGGAATTCCATCCCGGGTTCCGCAATTCGGTGGCGAGCTACACGGTCAGCCTGCTGCAACCCAAAGTGATCGCCGACATGGGGCTGGTGCAGCGCGGCTATCGCGTGATCGAGCGGCCGATCTCCAATTTCCTGCCGCAGGATGACGGCGGCTATCTCAAGCTCGGCGGCGGGCTGGAACGGACGCAGGCGGAGTTTCGCAAGTTTTCGGTAGCCGATGTCGAGGCGCTGCCGGCCTATTACGACATGCTGGACGGCGTTGCGGACCTGCTGCGCGACATGGCGCTGACGACGCCGCCCAATGCCGGCGGCGGGTGGAGCGCGCTGATCGACGCGGCGATGCAGGGGCGGCGCTTCGCGAAGATGAGCCTTGCTCAGCAGCGCGACGTGCTCGATCTCTTCACCAAGTCGGCGCGCGATTTCCTCAACGGCTGGTTCGAGAGCGAGGCGGTGAAGGCCGCTTTCGGCTTCGATGCGGTGGTCGGCAACTATGCCTCGCCGGATACGCCGGGGAGCGCCTATGTGCTGCTGCACCACGTATTCGGCGAGGTGAACGGCAAGAAGGGCGCCTGGGGCCACAGTATCGGCGGCATGGGCCGGATCACGCAGCTGATGGCGGAGGCCTGCCGGGAGGCGGGCGTCGAGATCAGCGTGGAGAGTCCGGTGGCGCGGGTGCTGGTCGACGGCGACGCCGTCGCGGGCGTGCGGCTTGAGAGCGGCGAGGAGATCGCGGCGCGACGGGTGATCGGCAATGTCGGCCCGGCGCTGCTCTATAATCGCCTCATGGACCCGGCCGACCTGCCGGCAGACTTCGCGCGGCGGATGAAGGGCTTCAAGGCGGGATCGGGCACGTTCCGGATGAACGTCGCGCTTTCCGAGCTGCCGTGCTTCTCGGCGCTGCCGGAGCCGGGCGAGCATCATCGCAGCGGAATCATCCTGGCGCCGACGCTGGACTATATGGACCGCGCGTTCGTGGATGCGCGGGCCTTTGGCTGGTCCAAGCGGCCGATCGTCGAGATGCTGATCCCCTCGACGGTGGACGACAGCCTCGCGCCTCCCGGGCAGCATGTCGCCAGCCTCTTCTGCCAGCAATTCGCGCCGGTTCTGCCGGACGGGCGGAGCTGGGACGATCCCCAGGAAGAGCAGGGCGCGATCGACGCGATCTTCGACACGATCGAGCAGTATGCGCCGGGCTTCCGCAAGACCGTGCTCGGTTACAGCGCGCTTTCGCCGCTGGGGCTGGAGCGCAAGTTCGGGCTGATCGGCGGCGACATCATGCATGGCCATATGTCGCTCGACCAGCTCTGGGCAGCGCGGCCGGTGCTCGGCAATGGCAATTATCGAGGCCCCGTGCGCGGGCTCTACATGTGCGGGGCGGGCGCCCATCCGGGCGGTGGCGTCACCGGCGCACCGGGCCATAATTGCGCACAGGAAGTGCTGCGCGACGGCAATTCACGTCGCTGGCTGAAGCCCGTCTGAGACGGCCTCGCGCCGGGCGAGCCAGTAAAAGGGAAGTCCGGCGAGCATCAGCACGAGGCCCAGCAGCGCGGCATCCCAGCCCGTGCCGATCAAGGCCCAGACGCCGTAGACCAGGCCGAGGATCGCGAGCGGCACCGCCACGCGCTCCTTGATCGCCGCCAGTGCCACCGCGAGATAGAGCCAGATCGTCACCGACGTCGCCAGCAGCAGGATGAACGAGAACAACCCGGCCATGGACCGGTTGCTGTTGGAAATGACGAGGATGCTGCACAGGAGCGCGGAGACGAGGAGGCCGCGAACGGAGATGCCGTTCCTGCCGGTTTTGGCGAACCATGTCGGCAGCATGCCGCGCGTCGCCATTTCGAGCGGCATCTCGCCCTGGATGAGCGTCCAGCCATTGAGGCAGCCGATCGCGCTGATCGCGGCGAAAAGGCCGATGACGGCGGCAGGGCCGGGCGACCAGTAGGTCGCGATGAACAGGGAGAAGGGCGCGGGGGACCCGGCCACCTGATCGCCTGGGAGCAGCAGGGTGATGCCCGAGCAGATGACGAGATAGATGAGGCCGGTGATCGTCGTGCCGATCATCGTTGCGAGCGCCACGTTGCGCCGCGGGTTGGCGATCTTGTGCGAGGCGGCGCAGGCGGCCTCGAAGCCGATCAGGGCAAACAGCGCCAGAGCGGCCGAGGCATTGATAGCGCCGAGCGACAGCGCGACCGGAGGCAGGGGCACCGCGACCGGACGGGCGCCGCCGACCACCGCGACAATCAGCACGCCGACGACGACCAGCGGGATGAGCTTGAGTAGCGTCGTGGCCATCTGGACTTGCCCGACGAGGCGGATGCTGACGAGATTGACGAGGGTCATCAGCCAGATGAGCCCCAGCGCGGACCAGGCCGGATGCCTGCCCAGGTAAGGCACGAAATCGCTGAGATAGCTGGTCGCGCCGACAGCCAGCGTGGCCGAGGCCGTCCAGCACGAGACCCAGTAGCTGAACGCGACCAGGAACCCGGCGGTTCGCCCGAAGCTATGCTCGACCATCTCCGCCGGGCCGATGGCGCGGCCATGGGACCGGGAGAGCGCCGAAATCACATAGGCAAGGCACACGCAGCCCGCGATGGTGGCGATCCATCCAATGAGCGCGTTCCAGCCATAAGGCGCGAGCGTGGCGGGCAACAGGAATACGCCCGTTCCGATCATGCCGCCCATGACGAGCGAAATGGCGCCGGGAAGGCCGAGCTGGGCGCCGCCTCTCAAGAGGTCGGCGCCCGGCCGTCGGCGCAGCGATCAGAAACGTTGCGCGACTTTGATCCCAAACAGCTGAGGCTTGATCGGGTAGATGCGATAATATTGTCCGCAATAGACCGGTGCACAGAAGCTGTTATGGCTCAGTTGCCCGCGCTCGTCGAACGCATTCTGGATAAACGCCTCCAGGCTGATATCGCCGATCTTCGTGCCCGCCGAAAAGTCGACCGTGGTGAAGGGCGGCGTATCCTCCAGGATCGCGGCCTCGAACGGGCCCAGATAGCTCGTCGTATCGGTCTGGTGCAGCACCGTCGCCTGGACGAAGCTCGCCGAACTGCCGATGTCGAACTCGTAGCGGCCGGTGATCGAGCCCTTGAACTCGGGCTGGATCGGCAATCGCGTGCCCTTGGGCGCCGAGATTGTCGCGCCCGAGCAGGTCGGGAACGGATTGCCGGTGCTCACGTCGATCGCGCAGAAGTTCGTCTTGAGCTTGGCGTTGTTGTAGGCGCCGGTGCCCGAAAGGGTGAACCCGCCCGACCGCCAGAAGAAATCCAGCTCCACGCCGTAAACGCGCGCATCGCCCGCATTATAGACGTTGGTCACGCCAACCGAACCAGGGGGCGAGAGAGCGTATTGGAGCTTCTGCCATTCCTGATAGTAGGCCGCGCCGTTGATGCGCAGCGTGCCGTCGAGCCAGCTTGTCTTCCAGCCCAGCTCGAAATTGTCGATCGTGTCCGGACTGTAGGGATTGATCCCCGGCCGCCGGTTGTTGCCGCCGGGGCGGAAGCCGGTCGAGTAGGTCGCGTAGAGCATGCGATCCTCGTCGGCCTGCCAGGTGATCGTCGCCTTGTGGGTCTCGCCGCTCTCGCTCGCCTTCTTGTCGATCGTCTGGCAGCTGCCGAGCGTGATCGGCACGGTGCAGCCAGCATCGGCGGCGTTGCTCGCGAAGCCCGAGAAGCCGGTCAGCGTGTTCTCATACCAGAAGGCGCGGATGCCGCCGGTGAGGATGACGCTGGGCGTGAGATCGAAGGAGGCCTGCGCGAAGCCGGCATAGTCCCGCGCGATGATCTCCGTGTCGGTGAGGAAGACATTGTCTCCTTGCACGTTCAGCCCCAGACCGGTCGAAGCCAGGCCGGGAATGTTGTATTCGGCGATGTTCTTGTTGGACTGGCGCTGCATGAACATGCCCGCCGTCAGTCGGAACGGGTCCGTCACGGGCGAGGAGACACGCAGCTCGTGCGTCTGCTTGGAAAGCTGCTGGTTGTTGTGGAACTTCTGCGTCGGGTCGAGGAACCCGCCATTGGGCAGCGGGAAGTTCGTGTAGCCCGGCACGTTGTCGTAATAGACGGTGTAGTAGCTGTAATCGCTGGTGATATCGAGCGAGCGCTGGTGATAGCTGCCTGAATAGACCACGTCCCAGTCGGACAGCTTGCCCTCGATGGTCAGCGCGGCGAGATACCATTTGTCTTTCGTGTGGCTCGGCACGAAGTCGTGGACTTCGAGGTCGCCGACCCGCGGATCATAGAGGAAGCTGCCGTTGGTCTCCTGATGCTGGCCGACGCCGGCGATGGTCGCCGTCCAGTCGTCATCGAGGTCGACCCTCAGCGCGGCGCGGCCGCCGAAGGTGTCGACGTCGTTGAAATCGTCCTCGACCAGCGCGGCATTGTTGATCGTCTTGTTGGTGGTGGGATCATCGTCGGAGAGCGTGTAGGTGCGCGTGGCGGGCGTGTTGTCGATGAAGCCGCCGACATGCTCGTAAAAACCGCTCACGCGCAGGGCGACGGTTTCGCTCAGCGGGAAGTTGAGGAAAGCCTCGCCGCTGCCGCCGATATCGCCCTTGCCGAACTTGTTGAGCGCCAGGTCGTAGCCACCCTCAAAGCCGTTCGTGCTGGGCTTGTTGGTGATGATGCGCAGGGTGCCGGAGAGCGAGGAGGCGCCGAACAGCGTTCCCTGCGGACCGGACAGCGCTTCCACGCGGTCGATGTCATAGATGTGCACGTCCAGCATCGCGCCGATCGTGGTGACGGGCACTTCGTCCAGATAGACGCCTGTCGTCGGCAAGGCGCCGCCCGGCAGACCATCGCCGCCGCTGGCAATGCCGCGAAAGAAGAGCTGGCTCTGGCCAGGCCCGAACGACTGGTAGCTGACGCTCGGGAGCATCTTGGCATAGTCGTCGAAGCTGGAGGTCTGGTGCTGGTCCAGCAATTCGCTGCCGAGCGCCTGGACGCTGATCGGCACGCGCTGGATGTTTTCCTCGCGTCTGTTCGCCGTCACGATGATGGTATCGCCCTGTTCGGCAGCCGCAGCCGCCGCCGGTTCCTGCGCAAGAAGCGCGCCGGGCGTCGTGATCATCGTGGAGGCAAGCAGCAAGGCACTGGTCGTTTTGACAGTACGAAGCGGTCGAGACTGGATCATGTCGTCCCCCTTTTTTGCTGTGCTGCACAAATTCCATCCCATTTCGGAAATTGCGCAAGGGAGATTCGCACGGGAAGCGTGGTGAGTTAGCCGTATATTGCAGTAGCGTGACAGAAATGCCACGCGGGCCGATCCGCGCCTTAGACCGTCTGCCGCCGGAGGGTTTCCGGAACATCTGGATAAGATTGGAGAATTTCTCCGAGGGCCTGCTTCAGCGGTGCCAGCCACGGCTCGTAGTGTGCCCAGGAGGCGAGGCCGTCACGGTTGATGGGGCGGCGGACCTGTTCGCTGCTGGCGGTGCGCACGGGCCGGTCATTCTCCCAGAAGCGCAGGCAGCTTTCCTCGAACGGAAGGCCCAGCGACTCCAGGAGCGTCCGGATTGCCGCATCGCCGTCCTCGACCACCTCCTCATAGATCACGCGGCGGACGGCGCCGGGGAGGACGTCGTCCCAATGCGCCATCAGCGCGACATAGTCGGCATAATAATGGCCGAGCCCGGCAAGGTCGTAGCTGAAGCCCTGGCCCCGCGCGAAATGCTGCTTGAAGTTGGAGAAGCAACTGGCGAGCGGATGGCGGCGCGCGTCGATGATCCGCGCTTTGGGCAGGATCAGGCGGATGAAGCCGACATGCATCCAGTTGTTGGGCAGCTTGTCGATGAAGAAGGGGCGGCCGCTCTTGCGCTGGATGCGGGTGCGATCGAGATAGGCCTCGCCGAGCGCGCGAACCTCGTCTCGACCGAGATCGGCGATCCGGGCAGGATAGACCCCGTCCTTGCCGCAGGCTTCGGCGACAAGCGCGGGAATGTCCGGCAGTTCCATCGTTCCTTCGACGGCGCTGTGGCTGGCGAGGATCTGCTCGATGAGGGTCGAACCGGCGCGCGGCATACCGACGATGAAGATGGGATCGGGGGCGGGGTAGCCCCAGTCAGCACGCGCCGCGAGGAAGGCGCCGGTGAAGGTCTCGCGCGCCTTCTCGACGAAGCGGGCAATCAGCGCCGGCTCATAACCGAGCTGTCCGTGGCGGATCGCATTCCCCCGCGCATAATGATTGAAGCTCTCGGGCCATTGCTTGCGCTCCTCATGCGCCTTGCCCAGCGCGAAATGGAGATGCAGCCGATCGTCGTCCGACAGGCCAAGGTCTGCGAGCGCCGTGGTCATGGCGGCCATGTCCTCGTCGCCGAAGCGCGTGGTCTTGAGATTGGCAAGGCTCCACCATACCTCGCCCAGAGAGGACTGGAGATCGAGCGCGGAACGATAGGCCGCGATGCTTTCCTGCTGGCGCCCGACCGTCTTGAGCGCATGGCCAAGGCTCATCCAGATCTTGGGTTGGGCCGGCACGCGCTCCAGCACGTTGCGATAGAGAGCGATCGCTTCCTCGAACTCGCCGATCCGGCCGAGCGCGGCAGCGCGCAGATTTGCGTAACCGGGATTGCCGCTGTCCGCCTTTTCGACCTTGTCGAGCTCCGCCAGCGCTTCCTCGGTGCGGTTCTGCCGATGCAGCACCGTTGCGAGATTGGCGCGGGCGGGAGTGAAGGCAGGCGCCAGCTCGAGGGCGCGGCGCAGCAGGTTTTCCGCGTCGCTCAGGCGATTGATGCGTCCCGCCAGCTCGGCGAACATGCGGATCGCGGCGACATCGTGCGGGACCGTCTTGAGTCGAGCGCGCAGCAGTCGCTCCGCTGTCGGGAGCGTGCCCGTCGCCAGCGCCTGGGCTGCCTGTTGCAGTTCGGCATCGTGGACGGACGCGGCGATGGCGTCGAGTTCGCTGGTTTCAGCCTCTTCGTCCCGACCAAGCAGGCGGAGAGCGCGGGCGGCAAGGCGGTGCGCCTCGGCATTGGCTGGCTCAATGCGAAGGAGAAGGCGCGCCTGATCGAGCGCGCAATCCGGCACCTCGTCGAGCAGGCGGCGGATCTGACCGAGCGTGGGACGGGGTGCCGACATGGACATGGCTGTTACTTATCCGTTCGGTTCGAGCGAAGTCGAGAACCGTCGTAGGACGAGGTCTGCATGTCTCGACGTCGCTCGACGCGAACGGGGGAACACAAGGCTTGCCGGACCTTCAATGCTCGCTGTGGTTCATGTCCATGCCATTCATGGCATTGCCCGCAGGAGCCGCCGCCGCGCTGCCGTCCGGCTTCTGGACGACGGCGTCGACGAGGATGCGGTCGCCGTTCGAGAAGACGAAGCTGAAGCTCATCTTGCCGTCGACGGCCGCCTGCGGATCAATCGACCAGAGCATGATGTGCCTGCCGCCGGGTTCGAACTTGACCGTCCCGCGCGCGGGCACGTCGACCGTGTCGACCTTCTTCATCGAGGCTATGCCGCCCTGCGTCATGCTCTCGTGAATTTCTAGGCGCACCGCTTCCTCGGTCGTGACCTCGCGCAGCACCACCGGATCGGCGCCGCCATGGATGGTGAAATAGGCCGCGGACGGCGCGGCGGGGTTGGCGCTGAGGCGCACATAGCCGCCATCGACATAGAGCGGCGGCGGATCGCTGCACCCCGCCGTCGCCGCCAGCAGCGCGCTCGCCATCGTGAGTGATCGGATCAGGCGCATCCCGTGCCTCCTCGAAGCTGTCCCGAAATTGTCCGCTCATCTATGCGCCCGGATGCCTTGTGCCAAGCGAAAGCCGCCTTATATCCGCCGACGAAACGACGTTCCCGGGTCGGCGCGCAGCGCGGCCGGGGAGCGCGAACCGCTGAAACTTTTTGGGGTACATGAGGGCAAACATGGCTAAGGTTATTGGTATCGATCTCGGCACGACGAACAGCTGCGTCGCAGTGATGGACGGCGGCAAACCGAAGGTGATCGAGAATGCGGAAGGCGCGCGCACGACGCCGTCGATCGTCGCATTCGCCAAGGATGGCGAGCGTCTGATCGGTCAGCCGGCAAAGCGCCAGGCCGTCACCAATCCGGACAATACCGTCTATGCCGTGAAGCGCCTGATCGGCCGCCGCTTCGACGATCCGATGACCAAGAAGGACATGGAGCTGGTCCCCTATGGCATTGCCAAGGGGCCGAACGGCGACGCCTGGGTCAAGGCCGGCGGCACTGACTACAGCCCGTCGCAGATCTCCGCCTTCATCCTGCAGAAGATGAAGGAAACCGCCGAGGCCTATCTCGGCGAGACCGTCACGCAGGCCGTCATCACGGTCCCCGCCTACTTCAACGACGCGCAGCGCCAGGCGACCAAGGACGCCGGCCAGGTCGCGGGCCTTGAAGTGCTGCGCATCATCAACGAGCCGACCGCCGCTGCTCTGGCCTATGGCCTGGAGAAGCAGGACGGCAAGACCATCGCCGTCTATGACCTTGGCGGCGGCACGTTCGACATCTCGATCCTCGAGATCGGCGACGGCGTGTTCGAGGTGAAGTCGACCAATGGCGACACCTTCCTGGGTGGCGAGGACTTCGACGCCAAGATCGTGAGCTATCTGGCCGAGGGCTTCCAGAAGGATGAGGGCATCGACCTCACCAAGGACAAGCTCGCGCTGCAGCGCCTGAAGGAAGCGGCCGAGAAGGCCAAGATCGAGCTGTCGTCCGCGCAGACAACCGAGGTCAACCTGCCCTTCATCACCGCTGACCAGAATGGCCCGAAGCACCTCGTCAAGACGATCACGCGCGCCGATCTGGAGCGCCTCGTCGAGGACCTCATCAAGCGCACGCTCGAGCCCTGCCGCAAGGCGATTGCCGATGCAGGCGTCTCCGCGAGCGAGATCAGCGAAGTCGTGCTGGTGGGCGGCATGACCCGCATGCCGCGCGTCCGCGAGATCGTGAAGGAGTTCTTCGGCAAGGAGCCGCACACCGGCGTGAACCCGGATGAAGTCGTCGCCATGGGCGCGGCCATTCAGGCGGGCGTTCTGCAGGGCGACGTCAAGGATGTGCTGCTGCTCGACGTGACCCCGCTGTCGCTGGGCATCGAGACGCTGGGCGGCGTGTTCACCCGCATGATCGACCGCAACACGACGATCCCGGCCAAGAAGAGCCAGACCTATTCGACCGCCGAGGACAATCAGCAGGCGGTGACGATCCGCGTGTTCCAGGGCGAGCGCGAAATGGCGGCGGACAACAAGCTGCTCGGCCAGTTCGATCTGGTCGGCATTCCGCCGGCGCCGCGCGGCGTGCCGCAGATCGAGGTCACGTTCGACATCGACGCCAACGGCATCGTCTCGGTCCACGCGAAGGACAAGGGCACCGGCAAGGAGCAGCAGATCAAGATCCAGGCTTCGGGCGGTCTGAGCGAGAACGACATCGAACAGATGGTCAAGGATGCGGAGCGCTTCGCCGAGGAGGACAAGAAGCGTCGCGAGGGCGCCGAGGCGAAGAACAACGCCGAGAGCCTGATCCACACCACGGAGCGCCAGATCGCCGAGCATGGCGACAAGGTCGATGCCAGCCTCAAGGGCGAGATCGAGGCTGCCGTCGCGGCTGCCAAGACCGCCGTCGAGGGTGGCGACGTGGAAGACATGAAGGCCAAGACGCAGGACCTGGCCCAGGTCTCCATGAAGCTCGGCCAGGCGATCTACGAGAAGGAGCAGGCGGCTGCTGCCTCGCCCGGCGCCGAAGGGCCGGACCAGACCGCCAATGACGACGTGGTCGACGCGGAATTCTCCGAAGTCGACGACGAGAACAAGGCATAAATAATGATAATGGACCCGACCGGCGCGCGCATTTCGTCGGTCGGGGTCCGAAATAGGGTCGCTTCGGGGCATGAGTAGCGAAATCGATTATTACGAACTTCTTGAGGTTGAGCGGACGGCGGATGCGGGAACACTCAAGACCGCCTATCGCAAGCTCGCGATGAAGTTTCACCCGGACCGCAATCCGGGCTGTCAGGACAGCGAAGCCAAGTTCAAGGCCATCAACGAGGCCTATGACTGCCTGAAGGACGATCAGAAGCGCGCTGCCTATGATCGCTTCGGCCATGCCGCCTTCCAGCAGGGCATGGGCAACGGCGGCGGCTTCGGCGGCGGGGGCTTCTCCGACTTCGGCGACATTTTCGAGACGATCTTTGGCAATGGCTTTGGCGGTGGCCAGCGCCAGCAGCAGCGCCGCGGCGCCGACTTGCGCTACGATCTCGAGGTCAGCCTGGAGGACGCTTTCCACGGCCGCGACACCAGCATCCGCATCGACGTCTCCACCCAGTGTGACGAATGCGACGGCAGCGGCGCGGAACCGGGAACGAGCGCGGAAACCTGCTCGACCTGTTCCGGGCACGGCAAGGTGCGTGCGCAGCAGGGCTTCTTCGTTATCGAGCGGACCTGTCCGGGCTGTCACGGTGCGGGACAGCGGATCAAGTCCCCATGCCGCAGTTGTCGCGGCGAGGGCCGCGTCGACAAGGAGCGCTCGCTCGACGTCAAGATCCCACCGGGGGTCGACGAAGGCACGCGCATCCGCCTGGCAGGGCAGGGCGAGGCAGGACCGCGCGGCGCGCCCGCCGGCGACCTCTACATCTTCCTCCATGTGAAGCGGCACCAGATCTTCGAGCGCGAAGGCACGAACCTGTTCTGCCGCGTGCCGATCAGCTTCACCACGGCGGCGCTGGGCGGCGCGATCCACGTGCCCGGCCTCGACGGCGTGGAGCACGAGATCCGCATCCCGGTCGGCATCCAGTCCGGCAAGCAACTGCGCCAGCGCGGCGCCGGCATGCCGGTGCTCAACGGGCGCGGCCACGGCGACATGGTCATGCAGATCGAAGTCGAAACGCCGACCAAGCTGAGTGCGCGACAGAAGGAACTGCTCGAGGAGTTCCGCGAGACCGAAACAGGCGAAGAGTGCCCGGAATCGAGCGGTTTCTTCGGCAAGCTCAAGGGCATGTTCGGCTAAGCTGACGGACGGGCCGGAAAGCGCCTCTGAAGCGCGTGTTACGGGCTCTCGCCAGCGCGGGAGCCCGTTCGCGTCAGATCAGGCTGCGCTCGGCATGGCCGTGGCCTGCGAGACCCGCTTCCACGCCGAAATTGCGTTGGCAAGCTGCGGAATAGCGGGCGAGTTCCACTGGCGTCATCAACTCCAGCATGAACTTGTCCTCCAGCCAGAACTCGATGACCTTGAACACGCCGCCGCGATCACATTCCATCGCGGTCCAGCCCTCGCGTGCGCCGATGGCCGTGATTTCCTCCAGGCTCAGCGCCGTCGGCACATTGAGATGGCATTCGCTGTAGGGCGATGGCGCCTCGTTCCGCACGAAGCGGATTTCCTTCGCGCCTGGCGCGCCCTGGAGTCCGCGCGGGCCCACCTCGATCAGGTAGCCGATCGCATCGCCCCAGGCGACCGTGTAGGTGTCTGGAAAGACGCCGGGGTGCCAGCTGCATCCGAGCAGTTCGGCGCAAACGCGGGCGACACGTTCCGGATCGTCGGCAGGAATGGAGGCATGCACGATCATGGGTAGGCTCCCACAATTGATGGCATGACGGAAGATAACCCGGATGACCGGACCCGGCAACAAGCCCGGATTGTCCGACCTCTTATTTCGGCAGCGTGATCCGCGCGCCGTCCGCCGCGTCGCTCACGACCAGATCGGCGATCGCGCGGCCGACCACGTCCGGCGTCTTGAGCGTCGCGGGATCTTCGCCCGGATAGGCGCGGGCGCGCATGGTGGTGCGCGTGGCGCCGGGGTCGACGATGTGTGTGCGGATCGCGCTGATATTGCCGACTTCCTTGCCATAAGCGGCGATCAGCACGTCCAGCGCGGCCTTGGAGGCGCCATAGGCGCCCCAATAGGCGCGGGGATTTTCGGCGGCCACGCCGGTAGAGAGGCCGATGACCCGCGCGTCCTTGCTGGCGCGCAGCATCGGATCGAACGCGGCGATCAGGGCCTGGGGCGCGGCGATGTTCAGCGTGAGCTGGCGCGCGAATTCCTTGGTGTCGATCGCGGGCACGGCGGCCAGCGTTCCGAGCGTCGCGGCATTCAGCACAAGCACGTCCAGAGCCTGCCAGCGACCGCTGACGGCCTGAGCGAGCCGACCGATGCTCTCGCCATCGATGAGATCGAGCGGTGCAATCGTTGCATGGCCCCCGGCGGCGTGGATCGCGTCCTCGACCTTTTCGAGATCGGGCACGGAGCGCGCCACGAGGATCACATGCGCACCATCGGCGGCGAGCGCCTGCGCGGTGGCAGCGCCGATGCCACGGCTCGCGCCGGTCACAAGAGCAAGGCGGCCGGCGAGAGGCCGGGTATCGGTCTGGTCTGTCATTCTGTGATGGCCGGCTCAGACCACGCGTTCGCGCAGGAGCTCAAGCTGGTCGACCTCGGCCTGATCGTCGAAATCGGTCAGGGTCGTGGGATAGTCGCCGCTGAAGCAGGCATCGCAATATTGCGGGCTGTCGTCATTGCGTCGCGCTTCCCCGATGGCCCGATAAAGCCCGTCTATGGAGACGAAGGCCAGGCTGTCGGCATGGATGTAGGCGCTCATCTGGGCGACATCCATCTTGTGCGCGAGCAGCTTGCCGCGCTCGGGCGTGTCGACGCCATAGAAGCAGCTATGCCGGGTCGGCGGGCTGGCAATGCGCATGTGCACTTCCTTGGCGCCGGCCTCGCGCATCATCTGCACGATCTTGAGGCTGGTGGTGCCGCGCACGATCGAATCGTCGATGAGGACGATACGCTTGCCCTCGATGAGGGCGCGGTTGGCGTTGTGCTTCAGCTTCACGCCCAGGTGGCGGACCTTGTCGCCGGGCTGAATGAAGGTGCGGCCGATATAGTGCGAGCGGATGATGCCGAGCTCGAAGGGAATGCCCGATTCCTGGGCATAACCGATCGCCGCGGGCACGCCGCTGTCCGGCACGGGAATGACGAGGTCCGCGTCCACCGGGCTTTCGAGCGCCAGCTGCGCGCCGATGCCCTTGCGGACCGCATAGACGCTGTTGCCGTCGACGATCGAGTCGGGGCGCGAGAAATAGACATGCTCGAAGATGCAGGGGCGGGGCTGCTGCGTCTCACCGAAGGGACGATGTGAGCGAATCTCGCCGCCCTGCGTCACCACGATCAGCTCGCCGGCCTCGACATCGCGGATATATTCCGCGCCGACGACGTCGAACGCGACGGTCTCGGAAGCGAAGATCACCGCCTCGCCGATGCGGCCCATGACCAGCGGGCGGATGCCCAGCGGATCGCGGCAGGCGATCAGGCCCTCGCGCGTCAGGCAGATGAGCGAATAGGCCCCCTCGACCTGCTTCAGCGCATCGATGAACCGGTCCAGAAGGGTGCGGTAGCGCGACTTGGCGAGCAGGTGGACGATCACCTCGGTATCGCTGGTCGACTGGAAGATCGCACCGTCGCGGACCAGGCGTTTGCGCAGGTTCATCGCGTTGGAGATGTTGCCGTTATGGGCGATCGCGAAGCCACCTGACGAAAGCTCGGCATAGAGCGGCTGCACGTTGCGCAGTGCCGTCTCGCCGGTCGTCGAATAGCGGACATGGCCGCAGGCGACGTCACCGGCCAGCTTGCGGATCACTTCGTCATTGTCGAAGTTTCCGGCCACATGGCCCATGGCCCGGTGGGTGTGGAACTCCTCGCCGTCGAAGCTGGTGATGCCGGCGGCTTCCTGCCCGCGATGCTGGAGGGCATGCAGCCCCAGCGCGACCATCGCGGAAGCACCTTCCGCACCGTAAACACCAAAGATGCCGCACTCTTCGCGCAGCTTATCATCATCAAATGGATGGGTGGTCAGCATGGCTCTACTCAGTGGCCCACGGGGCGTTCCCGTCCCGGCGCGATCCTCATTGCGCGCCATATAGGGACCCCGATCAGATTTGTCGCCACCTTGGCGCAAAATTATGTTGATTGAAATGGTTTGCCCGCTTTCGGGTATTTCTCCCCCATAGGGGGAGGGGGCGGTTCTTACGGGTTCTGACGGCCGCGCGGCATGGGCACGCAGCGCGCGGATCGACGGCGCCTTGTGCAAAATCAACACACTGGCAACCGCCTCGGGAGGGCTCTAAAGGGACGCGATGCACGCCTTCGCGAATCCGCGCCGCTTCCTTGCCATTGCCGTGCCCGTGACGCCCTGGTGCTTCTGGGGCGGGGTGGCTCTGATTCTGGCCGGCTGCTGGGCCGGACTGTTCGTCGCGCCCGCCGATTATCTGCAGGGCGAGACGGTGCGCATCCTCTACATCCATGTGCCGGCCGCCTGGCTCGGCATGGGCGGATGGACCGGGCTCACCATCGCCGCGATCATGCAACTCGTCTGGCGGCACCCGCTCGCCGCCATTGCCGGGCGCGCCATTGCCGTGCCCGGCGCGGTGTTCACGGCGCTGTGCCTCGCCACCGGATCGATCTGGGGCCGGCCGACCTGGGGCACCTGGTGGGAATGGGACGGGCGGCTCACCTCGATGTTGCTGCTCCTCTTCCTCTACATCGGCTATATCGCGCTGGCCCGCGCCAGTGCCGAGCGCGCCGAGGAAGGCGGGGTCAGCCAGGTGACGTCCATCTATGCGCTGATCGGCTCGTTCAATCTGCCGGTCATTCATTATTCCGTCGTGTGGTGGAACAGCCTCCACCAGGGCCGCAGCATCACGCTCACCGGCAGCAGCATCGACAGGTCGATGCTCTGGCCGCTGGGGCTGACGGTGCTGGGCTTCACGCTCTGGTTCGCTGCCATCGTGCTGCTGCGCATGCGCGCGGTGCTGGCCGAGAATCGCATAGAGGCGCGGCTGCGCCGGTTATCGCGGGGCTGAAGCGCATGAACCCCTGGCCCTTCGTTATTTCCGCCTACGGCCTGACGGTCATCGCCACACTGGCGACGAGCCTCTGGGCCTGGCGCTCCGCCGGTGCCGCAGAACGGCGCGCGGCCCAATTGCTCGAACGGGATTGAAAATGGTTGCGGTTGCATCGGCAAGACAGGGACCAAAGCGCAAGCATCAGCGCCTCGTGCTGGTGATCCTGGCGCTGGCGGCAATGATCGGCGGGGCGCTGCTCGCCATGTCGGCGCTCAAGGATCAGGCCGCCTATTTCTACACGCCGAGCGAAGCGGCCTCCGCCAAGGTCGAGCCGGGCAAAGACGTCCGTCTCGGCGGAATGGTCGAGGTCGGCAGTCTCAAGCGCGCGCCGGACGGCGTGACGCTGAGCTTCCGCCTGACCGACGGCAAAGCGAGCGTGCCGGCGACCTTCAGCGGCATCACGCCCGATCTCTTCAAGGAAAACAGCGGCGCCGTCGCCGAGGGCGCGTTCGACGCGAGCGGCACCTTCCGCGCCACCAACATCCTCGCCAAGCATGACGAGCGCTACATGCCGCGCGAGATGGAGGGGATCAAATATGACCCCGCCACGCACAAGGTCGAAGCCGCCAAGCCATGATCGCGGAAGCTGGACTTGCCGCGCTGTGGCTCGCCGCTCTGCTGGCGGGGGCGCAATTGCTGTTCGCCTGGGCCGCGGTCGCGCGCGGCAATGAGGACGCGCGGCGGCTGATCCGGCCCATCGCGGTGGCGCAGGGCGTGCTGACCGGCCTTGCCATGGCGCTGCTCATCACTCTGTTCCTGCGCTCGGACATGTCGGTCTATCTCGTCGCGGCGAACAGCCACTCGATGAAGCCGTTCATTTACAAGTTCGCGGGCGCCTGGGGCAATCACGAGGGCTCGATGCTGCTCTGGGTCGCCGTGATGAGTGTCGCGGGCGCGGCGGTCGCGCTGTTCGAGCGTGGCCTTGACCAGCGCACCCATTTCGCGACGCTCGGCGCGCAGGCGGCGATCAGCCTCGGCTTCTATGCCTTCCTGTTGTTCGCTTCCAATCCCTTCGCGCGGCTCAATCCCCCGGTGCCGGACGGGCAGGGGCTCAATCCGCTGCTGCAGGACCCCGGCCTCGCCTTCCATCCACCCACGCTGTACCTCGGCTATGTCGGGCTCTCGGTCGCCTTCTCCTTCGCCGTCGGCGCGCTGCTAACGCGGCAGGTGAACGCCCGATTCGCGCGCGCCGTGCGCCCATGGGTGCTGGCTGCGTGGATTCTGCTCACCTTCGGCATCACGGCGGGCTCCTACTGGGCCTATTATGAACTGGGCTGGGGTGGCTGGTGGTTCTGGGACCCGGTCGAGAATGCTTCGCTCATGCCCTGGCTGGCGGCGACGGCGCTGTTGCACAGCGCGTCCGTGCTCGCCGCGCGCGACGCGCTGCGCGCCTGGACGGTCATGCTTTCGGTCGTCGCCTTCGCCATGTCGATGATCGGCACCTTCCTCGTCCGCTCGGGCATCCTGACCAGCGTCCACGCCTTCGCCGTCGATCCGACGCGCGGCAGTTTCATCCTAATTCTGCTCGGGCTTTACATCGGCGGTGCGCTCGCCCTGTTCGCGCTGCGGGCGCACACGGTCAACGAAGGCGCTAGGTTCGATCCAGTGAGCCGCGAGGCGATGCTGGTGGTCAACAACCTGTTGCTCTGCGTGATCCTCGGCCTCGTGCTGATCGGCACGCTCTATCCGCTGCTCACCGAGATGATGGGCGTGCGCGTCTCCGTCGGTCCGCCCTATTTCAACACGATCATCGGCCCGATCACGCTGGCGCTCATGATGGTGCTGGTCGTCGGCCCGATGTTGCGCTGGCGCAGGGACGACCCCAAGGCGCTGCTGCGCCATGTGACGCCTTCGGCGGTGCTGGCGGTCCTCGCACCGTCGGCGGTGCTGATCCTCTCCTCGCGCGCTGTGGGCTGGCTGCCGGCACTCGGCCTCGCAGCAGCAGCAGCGGTGGCTGTCGCCAGCTTCGCGCCGCTCTGGAAGCGCAATCTGCTGCGCACGCCGCTCTTCACTTATGGTATGGTGATCGCCCATTTCGGCTGCGCGGTCAGCCTCGCGGGGATGGCGTCGGAAAGCGCCTTCTCCAGCGAGAAACTTGCGGCCGCCCGGCCGGGCGACAAATATGAGATTGCCGGCATGACGGTGACGCTGGACGATGTGCTGCCTTATGCCGGCCCGAACTGGACCGCGATGCAGGCCACGATGACGGTCCGCAAGGATGGCCGCGTGCTGGCCGTCGCGCATCCGCAGGCGCGCTTCTTCTCCGACCCGCCGACACCCACGACCGAGTCCGTTCAGGTCACTCGCTGGAACGGCCAGCTTTATCTGGTGCTCGGTGATGCCTTGGAAGACGGCCGTTGGCAGCTGCGCATCTGGTGGAAGCCGTTCGTCACCTTCATCTGGCTCGGCGGCGGGCTGATCGGCCTCGGTGGTGCGCTGGCGCTGGTCGGCCGCGTTCTGCGCGAGCGGCGCACCCGCCTGTCCCGCAGGGCGGTGCCGGCATGAAGCTGCGACTGCTCCTCCTCTGGGTGCCGCTGATCGGCTATCTCGTGTTCCTGTTCGTCGCCTCGATCGGTCTCATCCGCGAGCAGCAGACGGTCGTCCAGTCGCGCATGATAGGCAAGCCCATGCCGGCGATCGATCTGCCCGCCGCCTCCTCGACCAAGCCCGCGCTCTCGACGCGCCAGATGGCCGACGGCAAGCCGCGCCTGCTCAACATCTTCGCCAGCTGGTGCGTGCCCTGCGCGGCCGAGGCGCCGCAACTCACCCAGCTTGCCCAGCGCGGCGTGCGCATCGATGCCGTCGCGATCCGCGATGCGCAGGGCGATGTCGATGCGTTCCTCGCCCGCCATGGCGATCCGTTCCAGCGCATCGGCCTCGACGCGCGCAGCACCCTGCAATTCTATCTCGGTTCATCGGGCGTGCCGGAGACCTTCGTAGTCGATGGCAAGGGCATCATCCGCTACCAGCATATCGGCTATATCGGCCCGCAGGACATCGAGACGATCCTGGAGAAGCTACGCGAGGCGGAGCGGTCATGAGGCGCTTCCTGCCGCTCGCCCTGCTGCTCGCCGGTCCGGCCTTCGCGCAGACCGCGCTGCCGCCCGCGCCCTATGCCGACCGCCAGCTCGAGGATCCCGCGCTGGAGGCCAAGGCTGCCGCGCTCATGCACACCATCCGCTGCCTCACCTGCCAGAGCCAGTCCATTGCCGACAGCAATGCCAGCATGGCCTCGGACATGCGCTCCGAGATCCGCGAGCGGATTAAAAAGGGCGAGGACCCCGAGCACATCCGCGCCTGGCTGATCGAGCGCTATGGCGACTGGATCAGCTATCAACCGACGGCCGAGCCAATCCTGTGGCCGCTCTGGGCCGCGCCGCTGCTGTTGCTGGGGGCGGGCGGGGCGCTGGCCTTCGGGCGCATACGCCGCCGCCGGAGTGCCAGACCATGACAGGCCTCATCATCGCCGCCATTCTGGCACTGCTGGCCGGTGCCGGCATCCTGATCGGGGCGCGGATGCCTGTGCGCAAGCTCGCGCCTGTCGCCACCGCGCTGCTCATCGGCCTTGCAGGCTATGCGTGGCAGGGCAGCCCCGGCCTCGCCGGCAAGCCGGTCAAGGCGGGCACCAATCAGGTCAAGTTCGACGAGGCGCTGGCCAAGAAGCGGCAGGAGATCGGCGAGCGTATCTCCGGCGCGACGCGCTGGCTGGTGATTTCGGACGGGCTGGCCCGCTCGGGCGACACGGAGCGCGCGGCCAATGTGCTGCTCTCGGGCCTGCGCGAGTTTCCGAACGACGCCAATCTCTGGGTCGGTCTCGGCAACGCACTCCTCGTTCACGGCGGCGGAACGCTCTCGCCGGCGGCGGACTATGCCTTTCACAAGGCGTTGGCGCTGCAGCCGCAGGGCATCTCACCGCAGTATTTCTACGGCCTCGCGCTGGCCGAATCGGGCCAGTTCGAGCGCTCGCGGGACATCTGGCTGAAGCTCGCCGCGCGCTTGCCCGAGGACATGGAACTACGCGAGGAACTGATCCGCAACGTCGCGCTGCTCCAGGCCCTGATGAAGCGGCAGGAAGCGCAGCGCCAGGGCGGAAACCTGGAGCAATGATTGTGCGTTGCACCATAGCAGGCGAAGTGCTAGGGCGCCGCCCGTTCAGGGGCGGGGGCCTCCTGGCAAGGGACGCGCGACCGATGACCATGGCTCAGGCGGGCAAGTGAACACGGCCGATCAACGCGATCCCGGCGCCGGATCCCTCGCGGCTCCGGGGCATGATCACAGCCGCGACGGGCTGCTGAAGCTCGCCCTCGGTACGATCGGCGTCGTCTTCGGCGACATCGGCACCAGCCCGCTCTACGCGTTCCGCGAGACCTTCGCCGGCCACCACAAGCTCGATCTCGACACGCCGCACATCATGGGGGCGATCAGCCTGATGTTCTGGTCGATGATGCTGGTGGTGACGCTAAAATACGTCACCGTCATCATGAAGGCGGACAACAAGGGCGAGGGCGGCAGCCTTGCGCTGCTCGCGCTGATCAGCCGCAGCGTTCCCTCGCAGCGATGGTCGGCCGGCATCGTGCTGCTCGGCGTGTTCGCGACGGCGCTGTTCTATGGCGACAGCATGATTACTCCGGCCGTGTCCGTGCTTTCGGCGGTAGAGGGCCTTACGGTCGTCAATCCCGGTTTCGGCAGGCTGGTTGTGCCGCTCGCCGTGGCGATCCTCATCTTCCTCTTCTTCATTCAGCGCTCGGGCACCAGCAGGGTCGCAACCCTGTTCGGTCCGATCATGGCGATATACTTCATCTCGATCGCCACGCTTGGCGTCGCCAGCATCATGCTGCATCCGGAGATTCTCTGGGCGGTGAACCCGTATTACGCGCTGGAGTTTTTCCTGCTGACGCCGCTGCAGGCCTTCCTTGCGCTCGGCTCCGTCGTGCTCGCCGTGACCGGCGCCGAGGCGCTCTATGCCGACATGGGGCATTTCGGGCGCAATCCGATCCGCGTCTCGTGGCTCTGGTTCGTGCTTCCGGCGCTGATGCTCAACTATATGGGCCAAGGCTCGTTGCTCATCCGTGAGGGTGCGGCAGCGCTGGAAAGCCCGTTCTACAATCTCGCGCCGGACTGGTTCCGCCTGCCGCTGGTCGGCATTGCCACGCTGGCGGCGATCATCGCCTCGCAGGCGGTCATCACCGGCGCCTTCTCGGTGACGCAGCAGGCGATCCAGCTCGGCTTCATGCCGCGCCTGCGCATCGCCCATACCAGCGCCTCGACCGCCGGGCAGATCTACATTCCACTGATGAACTGGGGCCTCATGGTCATGGTCATCCTGCTGGTGCTGACCTTCCAGACCTCGTCCAACCTGACGGCAGCCTATGGCATTGCCGTCACCGGCGCGATGTTCATCGACAACGTGCTGCTCACCGTCGTGCTGTTCAAGCTGTGGAAGTGGAAGCCCTGGGTTTCGATCCCGCTGCTGGCGATGTTCTACCTCATTGATGGCGCCTATTTCGCCGCGAACCTCACCAAGATCCCGGACGGTGGCTGGTTCCCGCTGCTAATCGGCCTCATCGTCTTCACGCTGCTCACCACCTGGTCAAAGGGCCGCAAGCTGATGATGGAGAGGCTGCGCGAGGCCGCGATGCCGATCCCTGTGTTCATCGCCTCGGCCTCCAACAGCGCGGTGCGCGTCTCCGGCACGGCGGTGTTCATGACCTCGACGCCGGACGGCGTGCCCCATGCGCTGCTGCACAATCTCAAGCACAACAAGGTGCTGCACGAACGGGTGATCCTGCTGACCGTGAAGATCGCGGACGTGCCGGTGGTCGATCCGGCCAAGCGTTACGCGATCGAGGATCTCGGCCGAGGCTTCTTCCGTCTCATCCTGAACTATGGCTTCATGGAAGAAGCCGATGTGCCGGCGGCGCTCACGCAGGTCTCCGGCTGCGGCCAGAACTTCAAGATGATGGAAACGAGCTTCTTCCTCGCGCGGCAGACCCTGCTGCCCTCGGCCCGGCCCGGCATGCGCATCTGGCGCGAGAAGCTGTTCGCCTGGATGCTTCGTAACGCGGAAAGCGCGATGGAGTTCTTCCGCCTGCCGACCAATCGCGTCATAGAACTGGGCAGCCAGGTCGAGATCTGACGCGCGGGCGACGCTGTTAAGCCAGCGCTGCCGCTCCGGTCGCCTGTTTTGAACACAGATTCTTCCGCCTCGCTTCGGCGCGATGCTGGTCAGCGCCTATCAGGCCTGCCAGACTGAGCGGGTAACACGCCATCGCAGAGCGTGCAGGGAGAACCAGATGCTTGCCGATGCAGGGGCCGGAGCGGGCGCGATCGCCGGGATAGCCAAGCGACTCGACGAACGACCGGTCGGCGCGCGGCAAATTTCGATCCTGCTGCTCGTCATGCTGATGCTGATGATCGACGGGCTCGACTTCCAGCTGCTCGGCCTCGTCACACCCGTGATCCTCGATGACTGGCAGGTCGACCGCGCCCATTTCGGTCCGGCGCTCGGAGCGTCTCTGTTCGGCCTCGCCATTGGCGCGGGGGCGGGCGGTCGCCTCGGCGATCTGTTCGGCCGTAAGCGTGTGCTGGTCACATCCGCCTTCGTCTTCGGCATCGCGACCGTCGTCGCCGCCTTTGCCGGTTCCATCCCGCAGATGATGGTCGTGCGCTTCATCAGCGGCCTCGGCTTCGGGGCAGCGGCGCCCAGCTCGATCGCACTGGTCACCGAATGGATGCCCCGCCGGGCGCAGGCCAAGGCGATCGCCTTCATGTCCGTCGGCACGCCTTTCGGTGGGCTGATCGGAAGCCTCGCGCTGCAGCTGTTCCTGCCGATGCTGGGCTGGCGCGGTTGCTTCATGCTCTGCGGCGCGCTGACGCTTGTCGTCGCCGTCACGGTGCTGATCTGGCTGCCCGAGTCCGCCGCTTATCTCGCCGGCAAAGGCAAGACGAAACGCGTCGTCGCGCTGCTGCGCCGCTATGCGGACATCGATGTTACCGAGGCGGCGCTCACTGCTTCCTCAGGCGACACCGCGCAAGGCGCCTCGCCCCGCGAGAGCCTGTTCGACCGCAAATATCTGCGCCTCAACCTGGGAGGCTGGACCTTCTTCTTCGCCGCCCAGTTCGTCGTCTATGCCTTCCCGAACTGGTCCTCGACCTTCCTCACGATGAGCGGCTTCACGATGAAGCAGGCGTTGCAGGCAAGCTCGCTGTTCCATCTGCTGGCGATCGTCGCGGCGATCGTCACCGGTTTCCTGGTCCACCGTTACGGGTCGTTGCGCATCACGCTGATCGGCGCGGCGCTCACCGGCCTCACGGTGGTGCTGCTCGCCGCCCGGTTGTTCGGCGCATCCGGCCCGCCGAGTGCCGAAACCTACTGGATGACTATGTTGGCGATCAGCGGCATGGGCATGTTCGCGAGCATGGTGATCGCGGTCGGCTATGCGCTGCTGACCCTGGGCTATGCCGAGCCGGTGCGCTCCACCGGCATCGGTGTCGGGCTGATGATCGGCCGGATGGGCGGCGTCCTCATCGGCCTCACCGGCGGCCTGCTGCTAACGCTGGCGGGCGACGCGACCTGGCCGTTCTTCGCGGTGGTGCTGGCGGTGATCCTGCTCGTCATGGTCGCCAGCCTCGTGGTCGACCGTCATATTCCACCGGCGGAATGAACCCGGTTCCGCTTCGCGCAACCCATAGTTAGAGGGCGCTCATGGCCAATCTCTTCGACACGCTCTCCGCCCGCTTCCCCGCTGACCTCTCCCGCCCCTTCGCCTGGCTCGAGGACGGCACGTTGGTCAGTTATGGAGACATGATCGCCGGCTCGGCCCGCTATGCCAATGCGCTGCGCGAGCGCGGCGTTTCGATCGGCGACCGGGTAATGGTCCAGACGCCCAAGAGCATCGACATGCTGATGCTCTATCTGGCGACACTGCGCGCGGGGGCGATCTTCGTGCCGCTCAACCCGGCCTATACGGCGGGCGAACTTGCCTATTTCATCGAGGATGCCGAGCCGACTTTGTTCGTCTGCGATCCGGCGCGTCGGGATGAGATTGCGGGCTTGGCGCCTGCTCTCACGGTCGAGACGTTGGGCGAGAATGGCGCGGGATCGCTGGCGCAAATGGCGGCTGACCTGCCCGGCGACTGGGCAACCGTGTCGCGCGAGGACGACGATCTGGCGGCGATCCTCTACACGTCCGGCACCACCGGCCGCTCCAAGGGCGCGATGCTGAGCCACGGCAATCTCGCCTCCAATGCGCTGACGCTGGTCGATCATTGGCGTTTCACCGCTGACGACGTGCTGCTCCACGCCTTGCCGATCTTCCACACGCACGGCCTGTTCGTCGGCACCAATGTGACGCTCGCGGCGGGCTCGTCGATGATCTTCCACAACCGGTTCGATGCCGATGCGGTGATGGCGGCCCTGCCGCGCGCGACGACGATGATGGGCGTCCCGACCTTCTACATTCGCCTGCTCGCTGAGCCGACGTTCGATCGCAACCATGTCGGCCATATGCGCCTGTTCGTCTCCGGCTCCGCGCCGCTCTCGGCGGAGATTCACCGCGAGTTCGAGGGGCGCACTGGCCATGCCATCCTCGAGCGCTACGGCATGACCGAGACCAACATGAACACCTCCAATCCCTATGACGGCGACCGGATCGCCGGCACCGTGGGCATGCCGCTGCCGGGCGTCACGATCCGCATCGCCGACCCCGAGACCGGCCGCGTGCTGCCGCAGGGCGAGGTCGGCGTCATCGAGATTGCTGGGCCGAACGTGTTCAAGGGCTATTGGCGCAAGCCCGAGAAGACGGCGGAGGAATTCCGCGGCGGCCATTTCATCTCCGGCGACCTCGGCTTCATCGACGGGCTCGGCTATGTCTCGATCGTCGGACGCGCCAAGGATCTCATCATCGCGGGCGGCTACAACATCTATCCCGCCGAGGTCGAAGCCGCGCTCGACGAACTGCCGCAGATCCACGAATCCGCCGTGGTCGGCGTGCCCCATCGCGATCTCGGCGAGGGCGTCGTCGCGGCCGTTGTCGCGCGCGATCCGAGCTTTGCCGACGAGGGCGCGATCATCGCCGCGCTCGCCGACAAGCTCGCCCGCTTCAAGCAGCCTCGCCGCGTCTATTTCCTGCCGGAACTGCCCAAGAACACCATGGGCAAGGTGCAGAAGACCTCCCTGCGCGAGATGTTCGGGGACGCCTTCAAGGGTTAGGCGATATCGCCGGCCAGCATCGGCCAGTTGGGGCCCATGCCATAGGGGCAGGCGGTCATCACCGCCTCGATCCGCGTCAGCAGCCCGCGCTCGACCTTGAAGGCTTCCGCGATCTGCCATGTAAAGGGGCGATCGAGATTGCCCATCATCTCCCGGCCATCGGTGAGGCGATAAGACCGCACCGTGCCGCTATGATCGAAGAAGGCGAGCGAGAACACCAGCCCGCGCTCGGCATCGATCACCGGGAATCGCCGGTGCCGGATGCGATCGACGAAGGCGAAGAAGCCGGTCTGGAACTGCTCCTTCGCGCTCATCGTGCGGAAATCGGGCGCATAGGGCGTGTCCTTCTTGCCCGTCTCCGGCGCTGGCTCCCCCGTGGTGCGGAAGCCGTTCTCGATGCGGACGCAATCGTCGGCAAAAGGATAGTCGCCCTTGCCATCGTTCCGCTCCAGTCCGGCGAAATAGAGATTGGCGACGCGGCGCAATTCCTCGCGGCTCAGGCGCTCGCCTTCGGGAATGACGGCCGACCAGCGGGGATCGAACAGGCCCGCCTCGTCGAGCTTGTCCGGCCCTTTCTCGAACGGACCGCCCGGCGTCATCGGATCGGGGCGAGCAACCATGGCTTCGATCTCGGCAATGCCATCCTCGTCGGCCCTGATCCGCGCGACGAAGATCGAGCGGGTCCGGCCCTCGGTCAGCGTCGTGATCGTGGCGATGTTGCCGCTCGCCTCATCGACGAAATCGTGCCGATAGGGGCCGAGCGCATCCGCTGTCGCCCAGGCGCCTTCGCCGACCGGCAGCAGTTGGCCATTCTCCGTATAGCGCACGTCCGGAGCCAGCCTCCCCGCGCTGCGGTCCTTGCTCGCCAAAGCGCTCAGCAGGCCATCCATGCAGTCGGTCAATTCGGCGCGATCGAGCGGCATCAGTCTCTCCAGTTTCTTGTCTGTCTTGGGGATCAGGCGACGTGCTGCCGGGCGAGATCGAGGTCGGCGGGCGTGTCGAAATCGAGCAGACTGCCGGCGGGCGCTTCCACGAACAACGCATCCTGTGCCAGGCCGCGCGCGCCCTTGTCGCCTTCGAGAGCCTGCAGCGCCGCAAAGTAGCGCGCGGGGAACAGGGCAGGGGGCTGGGGCACGCCTTGCGCCAATGTCGAGAAGATGCAGCATTGGCCGTCCCCGCCATGGGCAGCGAGCAAGCGCCCGAGATGATCCCGCGCCACGAACGGCACGTCGGCCAGCAGGATCAGCAGTGCCCCCGCGCCGAGCGCTTCGGCCCGCTTCGCCGCGATGCGCAGGGATGAGGCCAGGCCCTGCTCGGGGTGTGAATTGGTCAGGCGCTCATAGCCCGGCATATCGGCGTCCAGTTCAGGCCCTGCGACCACGAATTGCCATTGCGCGCCGACGGAAAGACCCGCCTTTGCCGCCCAGTCGATCAGCGGTCGATCGCCAAGCGCCGCCGTCAGCTTGTCCGCGCTGCCGAAACGTGTCGATCGTCCCGCCGCCAGCAGCGCGACGGCGAGGCCCTCAGCGGACGCCACGCAGCGCGCCCACCATGCCGGCGGCGATCGACAGCGCGATCTCCTGCGGGCCGAGGCCGCCGATCGCGATGCCCGCCGGCCCGTCGATACGGGTCAATTCCTTGGGCGTCACGCCCAGCGCAGCGAGTCGTTCCAAGCGCCGCACCTGATTGGCGCGCGAACCCAGCGCGCCGACATAGCCGGTCGGATGCGCCAGCGCGGCGACCAGTGCCGGATCGTCGATCTTGATGTCGTGGCTGAGCGTGACGACCGCCGAGCTGCTGTTGGGCGCGAAGGCGGCGACGGCCTCGTCCGGCCACGCATCGGTCAGGGTCACATCCGGGAAACGATCGGCGGCAAGAAAGCGCTCGCGTGGATCGTTCACGGTCACGGCGAACCCAGTCGCGCGGGCGATGGCGGAGAGCGCCTGCGCGATCTGCACCGCACCGACGATCAGCAGCCGCCGCGGCGCATCGTAGAGATTGACGAACTGCCCCGGCTGCTCGCCCTTGACCGTCTGGCCGGTCGCAAGGTCGGTCGAGAGCGTCAGTGAGGCGCCGCCCGCCCGCGCGTCGGCGATCTCCTCGAACAGCTCGGGCGCGAAGCCCTCCGGCCCCACCGGCTGCACCATCACGCCGATTTGCCCGCCGCAGGGCAGGCCGGGGAGCCAGACGCTGGGATCGCTGCTGCCATAATGGTGGACGCTCGCTGGCGCCCCCGCGATCACGCCCTCGGCCAGCGCGAACACCTCATATTCGACGCACCCGCCGGAGATCGACCCGGCGAAGCGCCCGTCCGCCGCCACCAGCATGTGGCCGCCGCGCGGTCGCGGCGCAGAGCCCGATGCCTCGATCACCGTCGCCAGCGCCATCGGCTGGCCGGCCCACTGCCGGGCGGCACGAATGATGTCGTCTATGTCGCTCAAATGTCGATCCTGTGTCCCTTGAAATATAGGAACTTGATTTCGAGAACAATATTTGCGTTCAACTGCTTATTGCAGGCGTGTGGACGTTGACAACTGCTCTCTGGTCTTAGCATGTTCCCCGCCAATACGGGGGGTATGGAGGGTAACAGCATGGCCACCGAGCTGACGATCAACGGTCAGGCGCGCAAAGTCGATACCGATCCCCAGAAGCCGTTGCTCTGGGTGCTGCGCGAAGACCTCAACATGCCAGGCACCAAGTTCGGCTGCGGCATGGCGCTGTGCGGCGCCTGCACCGTCCACATCGATGGGCAAGCGACGCGCTCCTGCATCACGCCGGTGAGCGCGGCGGCGGGCAAGAAGATCACGACCATCGAGCATGTTGCCACCACACCGGTCGGCAAGAAGGTGAGTGATGCCTGGACCGAGCTGGACGTGCCGCAGTGCGGATATTGCCAGGCTGGGCAGATCATGTCCGCCACCGCGCTGCTCAACAGCAAGCCCAAGCCTAGCGACGCGGAGATCGACGCGGCGATGAACGGCAATATCTGCCGCTGCGCCACCTATGTCCGCATCCGCGCCGCCATCAAGCAGGCGGCCGGCATCAAGGAAGGGACGGCGGCATGAGCGAGGCACTGGAACTCGATCGGCGCGACGTCATCCGCGCCTCGCTGATCGGCGGCGCGACGCTGCTGTTCAGCGCCAAGGTCGCCATCGCGGAAACGCCGGGCGCCAAGCCGGTGATGCTGAACGCCCATGTCCGCATCAATGCCGACAACAGCTTCATCATCGGCGCGCAGAATCCGGAGTGCGGCCAGGGCATCAAGACGATGCTGCCCATGCTCATCATGGAAGAGCTGGATGTCGATTGGGCGCAATGCCACATCGAGCAGACACTCTCGGACGGCAAGATCTACACCGGCCAGATCGCCGGCGGCAGCTTTGCCACGCCCAACCATTTCCTTCCCATGCGGCGGATCGGCGCGGCGGCCCGGCAGATGCTGGTCAAGGCGGCGGCGACCAGGATGGGCGTGCCCGAGGATCAGCTGACCACCGGCAGCGGCAAGGTGACGCACGCCGCCACCAAGCGCTCACTCACTTATGCGCAGCTCGCACCCGATGCCGCGAAGGTGCCGGCGCCCGATCTCGCTACCGTCCCGCTAAAGGATCGCGCGCAATACAAGCATATCGGCAAGTCGCGGGTCGGCGTGGATACGCCGGCGATCGTCGCGGGCAAGCCGCTTTACGGCATCGACGTCACCCTGCCGGGCATGGTTTATGCCGCCGTCGAGGCTTGCCCCGCTTATGGCGGCACCATCGCCAGCTTCGACGAAGCGGCAGTGAAGAAGGAGCCCGGCGTTCTCGCCGTGATCCCGATCAATTCAAGCTATGATCCCAAGGGCGGGAACGACGCCGTCGCCATCGTCGCGACGAGCTGGTGGCTGGCCAACAAGGCGCGCGCGGTGCTCAAGCCCGTGTGGAACGATGCCGAAGCACGGCAGAACAGTACAGCCGGCTTCGCGGCCAATGCGGCCACCCTCTTCGGACAGGCACCGCAGGCCGACATTCTGCGCAAGGGCGACGCCGACAAGGCGCTGGCCGGAGCGGCCAAGTCGGTGACGGCCAGATACGAATATCCCTTCATCGGCCACGCCAATCTGGAGCCGCAGAACTGCACCGCGCTGTTCAAGGACGGCAAGATCGAGTTCTGGGCGCCCTCACAGGCGCCGGAGCGGGGTCGCGCGCTGGTCTCCGAGATGCTCGGCATCCCGCCCGAGGCGATCAAGATCAACATGATGCGGATCGGCGGCGGCTTCGGCCGGCGCCTGATGGTCGACTATATGGCGATCGTCGCGCAGATCGCGAAGGCGATGCCGGGCCGACCGGTGAAGATGATCTTCACGCGCACCGACGATATGCGCCACGAGTTCTTCCGTCCGGGTGGCTGGCACAGCCTGTCGGCAGGTCTCGACAAGGACGGCAAGCTGATCGCGCTCAAGGATCACTTCGTGAGCTTCGGCGCGGACGGTAAGCCGGTCCAGGCGGCCGGCATGGGCGCAGGAGAGTTTCCGGGGCCGCTGCTGGCGGACGTCAACTACGGCGTCTCCTACATGAAGACCAATGTGCCGACCGGCTTCCTGCGGGCGCCGACGTCGAATGCCATGGCTTTCGTGTTCCAGAGCTTCCTTGACGAGATCGCGCTGGCTGCCGGTGTCGATCTGCCGGAATTCATGCGCCGCACGCTGGGCGAGCCGCGCCTCATCCCCGCCGTGCAGGGCCAATATGGCGAGTTCCACACCGGCCGTGCGCTGAACGTCATCAACAAGGTCTGCGAGATCGCGGGCTGGAAGGGCCGGGAAGGCGGCAATGGCAAGGGCAGGGGCTTCGGCTTCTATTACAGCCATCGCGGCTATTTCGCCGAGGTGGTGGATATCACCGTCTCCTCGGGCGGGGCCGTGCATGTCGACAAGGTCTGGGTGGCGGGTGATGTCGGCAACCAGATCATCAACCCGATCAACGCCGTGCATCAGGTGCAGGGATCGGTGATTGACGGCATCGGCCAGGCGCTTTCGGGCCAATCGGTCAGCTTTGTGAACGGCGCGGCGAACCGCACCAACTTCCACGACTATCCGCTGCCGCGCATCACCAATGCGCCGAGCGATGTCGTGGTCGAGTGGGTGATGTCCGACAATCCGCCGACGGGCCTGGGCGAGCCGGCGCTGCCGCCGGTCATCCCGGCCATCGCCAACGCGATCTTCGCGGCGACCGGCAAGCGCCTGCGCTCGCTGCCGGTCGTGCCGGCGAACCTGGCGTAAGCCCTAGCCGCCACCCCAGCATAAGCCCGGGTCTCGTGCGGCGGCGAAGTCCGTCGCCGCCGGAGATCCCAGCGTTCGCTCGGACGACGACAGTTAGAGGATGTCCTTGACCTGCTCAGGCGGACGACCGAGGCGCACGCCCTTCTCCGTCTCGACCAGCGGCCGCTCGATCAGGATCGGGTCGGCGATCATCGCATCGAGAATCGCATCGTCGCTCGCGCCGGCAAGCGCCTTGGCGCCGTCCTCGGCCTTGCGCAGCCCGTCCCGCGCACTCAAGCCCGCACGAGCATAAAGGGACGCCAGTTTCTCCCGACTCGGCGGGGTCTTGAGATACTCGACGATCTCCACCTCGACGCCCGGCGTCGCCTGAAGAATCCCCAGCGTCTCGCGCGACTTCGAGCAGCGCGGATTATGGTAGATCGTGGCTTTCATTGCCCATTCCTTTCAAACATCGTCCTGTGCCTCGTCCTCGCAGGGCACGAAAGCGCTCGACTTATCATCGCGGATAAACGCCGAACCGACGGGCGCGTCGATCAGATGCAGCCAGCTGTCGTCCGCGTTCAGGACCTTGCCGATCGCGATGTAGTCGAATTCCCATGCCGCGAACTCCTCATCGCTCAAGCCGCGATAATCGCCACGAATTCTCCAGCCACTGTCGGGATATTGGTCATCGGGGTCAGTCGGATCGGGTTCTTCCCGATAGAGATAGTATACCGGAACTTCGCCAGACAGCACGCCACGATCGACGAAGCAGCGATCCCAATATTGCCGCGCGGGCGGCGAGGGTGGCGGCGCAACAGCACGGTCCTCGGCCCAGATCAGGTCAATGATATGATGCCGCTCGAACGTAATGCGGTCACCCATCCGTAGTTGATGGAGTTCCGAGGGTTGGTTGTCCAGCCGGCCCACCAGATCTGGTCCGGCAGCGTCGGTGATCGTCACCCACATCCTCTCCGCGCCATAGGTCTTGCCCACGGGATCACCGGCGAACACCAGCTTCGCAAGATCGCCCGGTGCCAGTGCGAGCAATTCATTCTCGGACGGCAGTTGGAAGGTATAGGGCGCGTTTTCCGCGACCGGCCGCGGATCGTCGATATGATAGCGCCCAAAGCGCCGCCGCTTCCAACGATCCCAACGATCGGCGAGCGAGGTCACGCTGTCCCGCGCCTCACTCCACCTTCTGCCGCTCAAGCCACTCCTCGAGCCACTTGATCGAATAGTCGCCATTCTGGACGTCCGGGTCGGCGATCAGGCGCTGGTGGAGCGGGATCGTCGTCTTCATCCCGTCGATGACGAACTCTTCCAGCGCGCGCTTGAGGCGCATCAGGCAGCCCTCGCGGGTGCGGCCATAGACGATCAGCTTGCCGATCATGCTGTCGTAATAGGGCGGCACGTTGTAGCCCTGATACAGCGCGCTATCGACACGGACGTGCATGCCGCCGGGCACGTGCAGCATCTGCACCTTGCCGGGCGAGGGCATGAAGGTCACCGGGTCCTCGGCATTGATGCGGCATTCGATGGCGTGGCCCTGGAACACCAGATCGTCCTGCTCGACCGAGAGGGGGCGCCCCTCCGCGATGCGGATCTGCTCGCGGACGAGATCGAAGCCCGTGATCATCTCGGTCACCGGATGCTCGACCTGGATGCGCGTGTTCATCTCGATGAAGTAGAACTCGCCGTCCTCATAGAGGAACTCGATCGTGCCGGCGCCGCGATAGCCCATGTCGGCCATCGCCTTCGAAACGATGCCGCCCATCCGCTCGCGTTCAGCAGACGAGATGACCGGGGATGGCGCTTCCTCCAGCACCTTCTGGTGCCGGCGCTGCAACGAGCAGTCGCGCTCGCCCAGATGGATGGCATTGCCTTCGCCGTCCCCGAAAATCTGGAACTCGATGTGGCGCGGATTGCCGAGATATTTTTCCATGTAGACGGTGTCGTCGCCGAACGCCGCCTTGGCTTCGCTCTTGGCCTGGCTCATCAGGCTTTCGAACTCGTCCTCGTTCGGCACGACCTTCATGCCGCGACCGCCGCCGCCCGACGCGGCCTTGATGAGGACCGGATAGCCGATGTCCTTCGCCAGCGCCTTGGCGGCCGCAATGTCCTCGATCGCGCCGTCCGTGCCGGGGACCAGCGGCAGGCCGAGCGCGCCGGCGGTCCGCTTGGCCTCGACCTTGTCGCCCATGATGCGGATATGCTCGGGCTTGGGACCGACGAAGATCAGCCCGTGCGCCTCGACGATCTCGGCGAACTGGGCATTCTCGGAGAGGAAGCCGTAACCGGGGTGGATCGCGTCAGCGCCGGAGATTTCGGCCGCGGAGATGATCGCCGGGATGTTGAGATAGCTGTCGCGCGCGGCCGGCGGGCCGATGCAGATCGCCTGGTCGGCGAGGCGGACATGCATCGCGTCGGCATCGGCCGTGCTGTGCACCGCCACCGTCTTGATGCCCATCTCATGGCAGGCGCGGTGGATGCGCAGGGCGATCTCGCCGCGGTTGGCGATCAGCAGCTTCTCGATGCTCATGATCCGTGCGCCCTCAAGCGACCACGATCAGCGGCTGGTCATATTCGACCGGCTGGCCGTTCTCGACGAGGATCGACTGGACCGTGCCGGCATTGGGCGCGGTGATCGGGTTCATGACCTTCATCGCCTCGACGATGAGCAGCGTCTGGCCGGCCTTCACAGCGTCGCCGACCTTCACGAAGGCGGCAGCCTCCGGCTCGGGCGAGAGATAGCAGGTGCCCACCATCGGCGACTTGATCATGCCGGCGGCGGCCACGGCCGGCGCAGCGGCCGCGGGAACGGCGGCGGCAACCGGAGCGGGCGCAGCGGCGACCGGCGCGGTGGCAATCGGCGCTGCGAAGCTCGCGGCCTGGGCGGCGGGCGTGCGCGCCACGCGGATCTTGCGATCGCCGTCGGCCACTTCGATCTCGGTGAGGTTGGTCGCGTCGAGCATCTTGGCGAGTTCGCGCACGAGCTTCACGTCAACGTGCATGCTGCCATTGCTGTCGGATTTGTCGGCCATTCTATGTCCCTTGAAGGTCTATTCTGCTTTTTCTGAATGGGCGCGGGCCTATTGCCCTTCTCCCCATAAGGCAACAGCTTCAACGGCAAATCGTGCCGGCGCCCTCCGTTGTTCCTGGCTTCTACATGCAATGTATAGTCAGCAGGAGAACCGGAGCCATCACGAAAAGCGAAATGATTGTGCGGAATACTGGACGCAGTGAGTCGTTTGGAGCTTCTGCCGCATCTTGCAGGACATGGAACTCGGCAAATCCCCGGAGAAATGCCTGTCCGGCGCCTAGTTCAGTCCATTTCGAGCGCCGCTTCCAGCGCCAGCATGTAGCCCAGCACGCCGAAGCCGGCGATCGTGCCCTTGGCCGCCATGCCGACATAGCTGTGATGCCGAAATGCCTCGCGTGCGGCCGGATTGGAGATGTGCACCTCGATCACCGGCACGGAGATGGCCTTGATCGCGTCGTACAGCGCCAGCGAGGTGTGGGTGAGGGCACCCGCGTTGAGGATCACCGCCGTCGCGCTTTCGGCATTGGCCTCGTGCAGCCAGTCGACCAGATGCCCTTCATGGTTGGACTGGCGGAAATCCACCTCGGTATTGGCGCGGCGCGCCTCGTCCTCCATGCGGTCGGCGATGTCGTCCAGCGTGTCATAGCCGTAAATGTCCGGCTCCCGCGTGCCGAGCAGGTTGAGATTGGGGCCATTCAGCACGAAGATCTTGCGAGACGTCATCGGCACCCTGTCCTTTTGCCAGCCTTGTTGTCATGTCGGAGCCGCTCTTTTGGTTGCGGGCGTCCGGGCCCTCCCTATATGGCGGCCGGAACAGCTCTCAAAGGAAAAGGTGCATCAGGGCAATGAGCGTGGACGGGACGATCGGCATTCATGTGAATGGTGAGCATCGCCGCGTGCGCGCGGGCCTCACGCTGGCGCAACTTGCCAACGAGCTTGGCCTCGCGCCCGATAAGGTCGCGGTCGAGCGCAATCTGGAGGTCGTCCCGCGCGGCACGTTCGAAAACGTGATTGTGGAAGATGGCGACGAGCTGGAGATCGTGCATTTCGTCGGCGGCGGCGACGGGCAACCGGTGCTGAACAATGACAGCTGGACGGTCGCCGGCCGCACGTTCAATTCGCGCCTGATCGTCGGCACCGGCAAGTACAAGGATTTTGCCCAGAACGCCGCTGCCGTGGAGGCATCCGGCGCCGAGATCGTCACCGTGGCGGTGCGCCGGGTCAATGTCAGCGATCCCACCGCGCCGATGCTGACCGACTTCATCGATCCAAAGAAGATCACGTATCTGCCCAACACGGCGGGCTGCTTCACGGCCGAGGACGCGATCCGCACGCTGCGCCTGGCGCGCGAGGCGGGTGGCTGGGACCTGGTGAAGCTGGAAGTGCTGGGCGAGGCCCGCACGCTCTATCCGAACATGGTCGAGACCATCCGGGCGACGGAAATCCTCGCCAAGGAAGGCTTCAAGCCGATGGTCTATTGCACGGACGATCCGATCGCCGCGCAGCAGCTTGAAAGTGCCGGCGCGGTCGCGATCATGCCGCTCGGTGCGCCGATCGGCTCGGGCCTCGGCCTGCAGAACCGCGTGACCATCCGCCTCATCGTCGAGGGAACCAGGCTGCCGGTGCTGGTCGATGCCGGGGTCGGCACGGCATCGGATTCCGCCGTGGCGATGGAACTCGGCTGCACGGGCGTGCTCATGAATACCGCGATTGCCGAGGCCAAGGACCCGGTGCTGATGGCCGCAGCCATGAAGGCTGCGGTCGAGGCGGGGCGCATGGCCTATTTGGCGGGGCGCATGGGCCGTCGCATGTATGCCGATCCGTCGAGTCCACTCGCTGGCCTGATCTGAGCATGCTCCCCGCATAGCTGCGATCGCAATCGGTTCGCCGCAAACCACTGAAAAGGCCGGAACTCACGTCCGCGCCGACCGTTTATCCGTCAAGAGCTAACTGATGGAGAAACACGATGGGCGAACTGATCGACAAGGCGAAGGGCCTTGCCAATGAGGCTGCCGGCAACGCCAAACAGATCCAGGGCGAAGCCAGTAACGATCCCGACAAGAAGGCCGAGGGTCTGGGCCAGGAGATCAAGGGCAAGGCCCAGCAAGTGAAGGGATCGATCAAGGGCGCGCTCGGCGACCGGGTCTGATTTCCAACAGGGATTGCGCCTTTCGAAGAGATTCGACGAGGCAGCATGGCAGGCCATCCGGCACCAGTCGGATGGCCTGTTTGCATTCGGGTGATTGAACGCTCTCCGCAGCCCTTTTAAGCAGGCGGCCGAGGGGGAACATGACGCGGATCGATATCCGGCAGGTCGACATCGCCGAAAGCGACATGGTGGCTGCAATCATGCGCCGTGCCATGACGAGCCATTCCTTCTTCGACGGCTCGTTGCACACGGCCGAGGAGGACCGCGCCTTCTGGCGCGAGCAGGTCTTCCCGCACTGCGATGTCACCGGTGCCTATGCCGACGCGACGTTGATCGGTCAGGCCGTCGGGAGGGGCTGGATTCACCATTTCCATATCGATCCGGCGTGGCATGGCTGCGGCGTCGGCAGCCTTCTGCTCGGCACCCTTCAGGGCCGCGCTACCGATCTCCAACTATGGACGTTCCAGGCCAATATGGGCGCGCGGCGCTTCTATGAGCGCCACGGCTTCATCGCCGTCGAGATCACCGACGGGCAGCGCAATGAGGAGAAGCTGCCCGATGTTCGCTATCGTTGGCTGAAATGAGGCGGATTAGCCATCGTTCCGGCATCATTGGATGCATCGGCGCAACAGGAGAGATCGTTTCGGATTCCAACGATCGCCCCTGATTTGACCGAAAAGCACGCGCATCTTATGGGCGGCGCAATATTGGTTCTGATCCGCTCCTGGGAGTCGCGCATGAAGAAACTCTACCCCGATGCGAAGGCCGCGCTGGATGGCCTCCTGTTCGACGGCATGCAAATCTGCGCGGGCGGCTTCGGCCTCTGCGGTATTCCGGAGCGCCTGATCGACGCGATCCGCGAGTCGGGCGTGAAGGAGCTTACCGTAGCGTCAAACAATGCCGGCATCGACAATGAGGGCCTCGGCAAGCTGCTGCGCACCCGCCAGATCAAGAAGATGATCAGCTCCTATGTCGGCGAGAACAAGGAGTTCGAGCGCCAGTATCTCTCGGGCGAGCTCGAGGTCGAGTTCTGCCCGCAGGGCACGCTGGCCGAGCGCTGCCGGGCCGGCGGTGCTGGCATCCCCGGCTTCTACACCAAGACAGGCGTCGGCACGTTGGTGGCCGAGGGCAAGGAAACCAAGACTTTCGACGGCCAGGATTATGTGCTGGAGCGCGGCATCTATGCCGATCTCTGCATCATCAAGGGCTGGAAAGCCGACGAGGCGGGCAATCTCGTCTTCCGCAAGACGGCCCGGAACTTCAATCAGCCGATGGCGACCGCCGGCAAGATCTGCGTGGCCGAAGTCGAGGAAGTGGTGCCGGTCGGCAGCCTCGATCCGGACAGCATCCACCTGCCGGGCATCTACGTGAAGCGCATGATCATCGGCGCGCCCTACGACAAGAAGATCGAATTCCGCACCGTTCGCCAGAGGGAGGCTGCATAATGCCCTGGACCCGTGATGAAATGGCGGCGCGCGCCGCGAAGGAGCTGCAGGACGGCTTCTACGTCAATCTCGGCATTGGCATCCCGACGCTGGTGGCGAACCATATCCCGGCCGGCGTCGAGGTGACGCTGCAGAGCGAGAACGGCATGCTCGGCATCGGCCCGTTCCCTTATGACGACGAGGTCGATCCGGATCTCATCAATGCCGGCAAGCAGACGATCAGCGAACTGCCCAACTCGGTCTATTTCAGCTCGGCGGACAGCTTCGCGATGATTCGCGGCGGTCATATCGACCTCACCGTGCTCGGCGCGATGGAAGTCAGCGAGAATGGCGACATCGCCAACTGGATGATCCCCGGCAAGATGATCAAGGGCATGGGCGGCGCGATGGATCTCGTCGCCGGCGTCAAGAAGATCATCGTGGTGATGGAGCACAACGCCAAGGACGGCAGCCCCAAGTTCATCCCGGCTTGCACGCTGCCGCTGACCGGCAAGAACGTGGTCGACATGATCGTCACCGATCTCTGCGTCATGCAGCGCGCGGATCACAATTCGCCATTCCGCCTGGTCGAGCTGGCCCCCGGCGTCACGGCGGACGAAGTCGCCGCCAAGACCACGGCGAAGTACGAGACGGCGCTGGCCACCGCCTGAAGCCCTTGAAAAGCCCCTCCTCTTCAAAGGAGGGGTTGGGGTGGTGCAGCAACGCCGCAGACTCATCGCTTCGCTGCAGGCAATGCCGCGCGATTTTGACGCATCGCCGCCTCATCCTGCCATTGTGACGCCCCAATTGGAGGCGTATCCTGCGCCTATGCTCGCGGCTTTTTCCCGTCGCTACGTTGACGTCCTGGCGTCGATCTACCTCTATAACGAGCATCGTGGCTATACGAGCCTCGACCGCGTGCTGGAGGCGGTCCGCGCCCATTGCCCGGACGACCCCGCCTTCATCGCGGCGGTCGAGAAGCATCGCGCTGACGAGTATAAGCATTATCTGATGTTCCGCCGCTATTTCGAGCGGGAAGGGCGGATGCCGCTCGCGGTCGAGCGGACCTGCGGCCATATCGATCACTTCATCCGCATCATGTTCGGCCAGTCGATCGACGAGCTCGATACGCAGGCGATCATTGCCCAGGGCGCGCTGTTCGAGAAGCTGTGCAGGGTCATCATGCTCACCGAGCAGCGTGGCATGCAGCAGGTTGAAATCCTGCTCCGTTCGCGCCAGATTCTGCGCGTGCCGGCGCTGAAAGCCATCTTCAAGGTCATCGAGCGCGACGAGCCGAGCCACTGGCGGCCTTATCAGGACTGGCTCGCCCGCAACGGCTGCCGGCAACCCCGCTGGTGGGAGAAGCTGATCGACCTGCGCATCCATCGCGAGCTGATGCTGGTCCGCCTGCCGGCGCTGTTCCTCAACTGGCGCATGCCGCGCCGGACGGACTGGCCCGAGGAAGCGTTCGGTCAATCCGCCAACCTTGTGGCCTCTCCGCACTGAATTGGCTTGCGCGGCCCGGTCCAGCTGAAATAGGTCCGAGCCATGCGACGTCCCATTGCCTATTTTACCAGCGTCTGGATGGCATGCCTGTTGGTGCTGGGCGCCTGGCTGGGTGGGGTCGGCTTCTATGTGCTGCCGGTTCTCGCTTTCATGGTCGTCCCGGCGATCGACAAGCGCGTCGGGACATCGCGCTGGCCGTCCGATGCCGCGCTCAAGACGATCGATGCAGCCAAGGCGCGGGGCTATGACGCAGCGCTGATCACCGCCTCCTTCACCACCTTGCTGATGGTGGCTTATGGCCTCTGGGTAGCGGGGCGCTGGACACTGACTTCGTGGGAGCTTGGCGGCCTCATCCTCAGCGTCGGCATCATGAGCGGCTATGTCGGCATCGTCGCGGCGCATGAACTGATCCACCGCTCATCTCGGGTGGAGCGCCTGCTGGGCTGGGTATTGATGTCGGCCGCGCTCTATCCGCACTTCTGCGTCGAGCATATTCTCGGCCATCATCCGCGTTTCGCGACACCGGAGGATCATGCGACGGCTCGGCGCGGCGAGAGCCTCTACGTCTTCATTCCGCGATCCATCGTGCGCGGGCTTATCAGTGCAATCGCGTTCCGGCCGGTGCAGGTGCTTTCGGTCTATGCGCTGCTCGTCCTGTTCCTCGTGGCGGTGTACCAGTACCTCGGCACGACCGCGCTGATCTTCATGCTGGCGCAGGCCTTCGTCGCGATCTGCCTGCTCGAGGCGATCAATTATCTCGAGCATTACGGCCTGCTTCGCAGAAAGCTCGCCAGTGGCCAGTATGAGGCGCCGGGTCCCGGCCATAGCTGGGATACCAGCAGCCTGATGACCAACCTCAATACCTTCAATCTCGGTCGTCACAGCATGCACCACAGCTTCGCGCGGCGGCCCTATTACCGGCTCCAGCAGAACGACGCGGCGCCCCAGCTTCCTCACGGCTATGCGACCATGTTCCTGATCGCACTGGTGCCGCCCTTGTGGTTCAGGATCATGGACCGTCGTCTGGACGCATGGTATGCGAATGCGCAGGGGGGCAGGCTTGCCGCGCGGGAAGGAGACGCGCTGGTTTCGCAGCCCTAGGGGATATCAAGCGGGGGAGTTTTGGGGGGCGTGACCGGTTTTCGGCGCAAGATTTTTTACCTTGGGGGCTACGACCCGCGAGGCGCCCGGTTCTATCATCAGCTCTATCGCGAGCAAGCGGCGCTCTATGCCGAGCGCTCCGGGCACGAGATTATCGTGAGCGAGCGCAAGCGCGCGGGGCCGGTGGACAATCGCTGGACGATCGAGGACCGGACCGAGGGCAGTTCCGCCGACATGACCTTCCTGGCGTGGGACGATATCGTCCGCCGCACCTGGGATCATAATCCGCTGCGGCTGCTCTGGGGCGCCGTTGTCTCCACCTTGTCGTTCAGCGCGCGCATGAACTGGTCGATAACGCGCACCTTCCCGCCCGGCTCGCTGATCGCCTTCTACTATCCCGCCGCCTCGATGATCGTGCTGCCGCTGTTGCTCATCGGCCTTATCTGGTTGATTGCGGGCATTATTCCGGCGCTGGTGCTCGGCCTGATCCTCAGCGGCGTCATCGTCCGCTACCTCAAGGGCTTCTGGCTGCTTCGCTTCGTTATTTTCAACGATCGTTACGCCCGCCACACCACCGACCCCGCCCTCAACCCGCGCCTGGAAGAAATGGCGCAGACCATTCAGGAAGCGCTCGCCGAGGATTGGGACGAGGTACTGTTCGTCACTCACAGCAATGGCGGGATTCTCGCTATGCCGATCATGGCGTCGCTGCTGGAGAAGAACGGCGGCAAGATGCCTGCTAATTTCGCCTTGATGACGCTGGGTTCGTCCGTGCCGCTGCTTGGGTGCCGCAAGGATGCGGGCAGCTATGACGCACAGCTCTCCGCGGTAGCGCGAGGCGACTTTCTGTGGCTCGATCTCGGCTCGCTGACTGACGGCGCCTGCATCGCGCTGCTTGATCCATGCGTGTCGACCAGCGAGGTGCATCGCCCGACCATCCACTCGCTGTCGCCTCGCTGGTTCAAATATGCCGATCCCGCGACATACCGGGCTCGTCGGCGGAACAAGTATGCGACGCATTTCAGCTACCTGCACAGCTTTGAGCGGGTCTCGCCGCTTGACTACTTCCGCGTGACGAGCGGCCCGCTGACGCTCCCTCAGTCCATTGCCGCTTTCGGACAGGAACCGGCATGAGCTTCACGCCCCCCTATCCCGAGCCGCTGAAGAGCAAGGCAAAGGCCGTCCGCCGCTTTGCGACCAACTGGAAAAGCTGGATCCACGGCCTCTTCGAGAAGAGCTACACGATGAAGATGGGGGAGGTGCACCTCCCCAAGCTCAGCGTCTACATGCCGAACGACCTCAGCCTGGTCGACGATGTGCTGGACGACCGGCAACATGTTTATCCCAAGCACGGTCACCTGATCGAGATGCTCAACCCTTTGATCGGGAACAGCGTTTTCTCGGCGAATGGGGATGACTGGCAGAGCCAGCGGCAGATGGTGAAGCCGGCCTATGCGCAGACCGGGCTCAAGCGCGCCTTCCCGCTGATGAAAGGTGCGGTCGACCAGCTGATAAGGCATATGGGGTCGCTCGACCTCTCCAAACCGGTAAGCGTCGAACCGCTGATGACGCATGTGGCGGCCGACATCATCTTTCGGACGATCTTCTCGGTGCAGATCAGCGCCAAGGATTCCGAGCAAATCTATCTCGCGTTCAACAAGTATCAGCGGATTGCCCAGACCGCCGCGATCTTCAAGACCTACGGCTTGCCGATCAAGCTGCTGCTGCGGTCGGGGGCTGGGATAGTGCGACGCATCCACAGCACCTTCCTGCCGATGGTGCAGGCGCGCTACGATGCTTATCACAGCTTCGGCGATGCGGGACCGGATGACATTCTCCATTCTTTGCTGAAGGCACGCCATCCCGAGACCGGCGAACCCTTCACACTGCAGGCGCTGATCAACCAGGTCTCGACTGTGTTCCTGGCCGGCCATGAAACGGCTGCCAGCGCGATGAGCTGGGGCTTGTATCTGCTGGCGGAGTGCCCTCATCTGCAGGACGCGCTTCTGGCGGAAGTGGGCGAAGAGCCCATCAGTTTCGAAAAGCTCAAAACCACCGAGGTTTTGCGCACGGTCTGGCAGGAAACGCTGCGGCTTTACCCTCCGGTGAGCTTCCTCATCCGCGAGGTCACGCAGACGACGCACATGCGCGACAAGACCATGCCGCCAGGATCGATGATCATAATCTCGCCCTGGCTGATTCAGCGCAATGAAGCCAATTTTGCCTGCCCGCACGCTTTTGAGCCGGAGAGGTTCGCCGATCCCGAACAGGCCGAGGCTTGCCGTCGCGCCTTCATGCCCTTCGGTAAGGGAAGGCGCATCTGCATCGGCGCCGGCTTCGCCAATCAGGAGGCGATGCTCGTTTTTGGTACCATCGTGCAGAACTTCGACCTGAGCTTTCCCGCCGGTCGCAAGCCCGAGCCGATCAGCCGGGTGACGCTGCGATCGGCCAAGGGCATCTTCGTGAAGTTCACCCCGCGCGCTTAAGCTCTTCATTTCCCGTTGCCCTTTGCCCCGTCGCTCGGGCAAAGGGTGAAAGGGAGTGGAGAGGGGAATGGCTATAAAGACAATCAAGGAGCGCCCCTATCTGGCGCTGGTGCTGCTCACGTCCATTGGCGTGGTGGGTTTTATCGACCGCATCATCATGAATGTGCTGGCCGAGCCGCTGCGTATCGAGTTCGGTCTGACCGACACCGAACTCGGCATCGTCAATGGCCTCGCCTTCGCCGTGCTCAACATCGTGCTTGGTCTCGTCGTGGCGCGGATAGCGGAGCGCAAGCGCCGGCTGACTCTGATCTCCATCGGCACGATCCTTTGGTCCATCGCCACCGCGGTCTGCGGCCTGGCCAATAACTTCACCCAGCTCGTATTGGCGCGCATGAGCGTGGGCGTGGGGGAGGCGGTCGGTCTGCCATCGACCCACTCGGTCGTCTCGGACTATTTTCCGCGCGAAAAGCGCGCGACGATGATGTCGGCGCTCAATCTCGCGCCCCCCATCGGCGCGTTTCTCGGCGCGAGCGGCGGCGCACTAGTGGCGCAGATCTACGGCTGGCGCGTGGCGCTGTTCGTCGCCGCTGTCCCCGGTCTCATCCTCGCGCTCCTGCTCACGCTGTTCGTCGCCGAGCCGAAGCGCGGCGCCTATGACGCGCCGGGCGAGAGCGGGGAGGTTCCCTCGGTCGGCGCCGTCATCGGCCGCTATTTCTCCTGGCCGACGATGCGCAACATGCTCGCAGGCGCGACGATCGCCAGCATGGTCGGCTTCGGCCTCAATGCTTTCCTCGCCGCCTATCTCATCCGCCGCTTCGGCTACACGCTGGTGGAGGCGGGACTGGTGGCCGGGCTCGTCGCGAGCCTGCCGTCCACACTCAGCATCCTCGGCGCGGGTTGGCTGTCGGATCGCTTCGCCCGACGGGGGGACCGGCGCGGCTATGCGCTGATGCCGGCGCTCACGCTGCTTGTCTCTGCGCCGCTCTATGCCTATGCGATCACGCGCGACGATCCGACGATGATCGTCCTGCTGGTCGGCCTCACGGGCCTGTTCCAATATACCTATCTCGGCCCCACGGCGGGCACCTTCCAGAATATGCTGAGCGCCCGTATGCGCGCGACCGGTACGGCCTTCACCGGCATGATCTACACGCTGATCGGCGGCGGTTTCGGCCCCGTGATCCTCGGCATGGTCAGCGGTCATTATGCCGCGAACGGCGTTAATCCGGGCGTCGCGCTCGGTTATGCCATGGCCACGATGTCGGCGCTCTATCTCTGGTCCTCGTTCCATTACTGGCGCGCGTCGCGCACCATCGAGGCGGATTTCGCACGGCCAATCGGCGGCTAAAACACGAGCGTAGGGGAGGAGAGCAGGGCTTTCCTCCCGCAAAGCCATTCTCGCGTGCGCGGCCGTGATTTCCGCCACTTTATGCTTTCCCGCCGCGCCCCCCGGCGCTAGGGGAAACCCGAAATGACCGACAAACCGCGCACGCTCTACGAGAAGATCTGGGACGCCCACGTCGTCGAAACCCGCGATGACGGCACCTGCCTGATCTACATCGACCGCCACCTTGTTCACGAAGTGACCAGCCCGCAGGCTTTCGAGAGCCTTCGCGCCAATGGTCGCAAGGTGCGCCGGCCCGATCTCACGCTTGCCGTACCGGATCATAATCTGCCGACCACGCCGCGCCTCGATGCGCAGGGCCATCGCATCCCGATCGCGAACAAGGAAAGCGCCGAGCAACTCGCCGCGCTCGAGCATAACGCGCCCGAGTTCGGCATCCGCTATTTTGGCGCGACCGACGTCAACCAGGGCATCGTCCACGTCGTCGGCCCCGAGCAGGGCTTCACGCTGCCCGGCACGACGCTGGTTTGCGGCGACAGCCACACGGCCGCCCACGGTGCGCTGGCCTCGCTGGCGTTCGGCATCGGCACGAGCGAGGTCGAGCATGTGCTGGCCACCCAGACGCTGCTGCTTAAGCCCAGCAAGACGCTCTCGATCGAGGTCGAGGGGGCGCTCGGTTATGGCGTGACGCCCAAGGACGTGATCCTCGCCGTGATCGGCCGCATCGGCACCGCTGGCGGCACCGGCCACGTCATGGAGTATCGCGGCTCGACCTTCCGCGACATGAGCATCGAGGGCCGCTTGACCGTCGCCAACATGGCGATCGAGGGTGGCGCGCGCTCCGGCCTGTTCGCGCCGGACGAAAAGACCTTCGCGTATCTCAGGGGCCGTCCGATGGTGCCGACCGGTGAAGCCTGGGAACGCGCGATCGAATGGTGGAAGACGCTCGTGACCGACGAGGGTGCCCGCTTCGACAAGAGCGTGCGTTTCGACGCCGGCGACATCTCGCCCAACGTCACCTGGGGTACGAGCCCGGAAGACGTGGTGCCGATCACCGGCGCCGTGCCCGATCCGGAAAGCTTCGAGGACCTGTCCAAGCGCGCCGCCGCCGCCCGCTCGCTCGATTATATGGGCCTGCATGCCGGCCAGCGCATGGAGGACGTGACCGTCGAGCACATCTTCATCGGCAGTTGCACCAACAGCCGCATCGAGGATCTGCGCGCCGCCGCCGCCGTATTGAAGGGCCGCCACATTGACGATCGCATCAAGCAGGCGCTCGTCGTTCCCGGCTCGGGCTTGGTCAAGCGCCAGGCCGAGGCCGAAGGGCTGGACCGCATCTTCATCGAGGCCGGCTTCGAATGGCGCGAGCCGGGCTGCTCCATGTGCCTCGGGATGAATCCCGATCGCGTGCCGAGTGGCGAGCGCAGTGCCTCGACCAGCAACCGCAACTTCATGGGCCGTCAGGGACCGGGTGCGCGAACCCATCTGGTTTCGCCGGTCATGGCCGCCGCCGCGGCAATTAAGGGTCGACTTGCCGACGTTCGTGACCTAATGGGGAACGAACGAGGTTAAAGGGCGCAATGAAAAAGATTTTCTGGATCCTGTTGCTCGGCGCTGTGGGCAGCGCTGCCATGGCGGTGGGCCTCGGCCACGCCGCAGCCAAGCAGGACGTCAAGGAGCGCCATTAACCTCTAACCTGTTGCAGGTTGGGAGGGACAGATGCGCAAGCTGATGAGCCGGGTGGCCGGGGCCGCCCTTATGACCTTCGGGATGGCGAGCGCCGGTCTTGCCCAGTCTTCTCCAAATGCACCGCCTGCCAAGATTACGCTGACCCGGCTCGACTGCGGTTCATTCAAGCAGCCGCGTGATGTCGCCGGCTTCTCTGACGCCTATCTCTATTCGAACCCGCCGCTGAAACTGCCTTTCGTGGCGAGTTGCTACCTTATCCGGCATGGCGATCGTATCCTGCTGTGGGATGCCGGTTTCGGCGCGCCGACGGAACAGATCGCGCTGCCCAAGACGATCGTGCAGCAACTGGGCGAAATCGGCGTCGATCCGGCCAAGGTGGAGTTCGTCGGCATCAGCCACTTCCATGGTGACCACACCGGGCAGGCGGCGAGCTTCCCCAATGCGACGCTGCTGATCGGCAAGGGCGACTGGGAGATCGTCAGCGCGACCCCGCCCAAGCTGCCCAACGCAGACCCCAAGCCCTTCGCGCGCTGGATCAGCGGCGGCGGCAAGGTCGAAGCGCTGGCGGGCGACAAGGATGTGTTTGGCGACGGCAGCGTCATGATCCTGAACCTGCCGGGCCATACGCCGGGCCACCACGGCCTGCTTGTGCGCCTGCCCAGGACCGGGCCGGTGCTGATCTCCGGCGACGTGGTGCACTTCCAGGAAAATTACGATCACGCCGGCGTGCCGCAGTTCAACACGGACCGCGCGGATTCGCTGGCCTCGATCGACCGGTTCAAGGACATTGCCGAGGCGCTGAAGGCGACGGTCATCATCCAGCACGATCCGCGCTCAATCGCCAAGCTGCCGGCCTTCCCGAAGGCGGCCGAATAACGCCCGGTCCTTTCCAACAGACGGGAGAGGGCTGAAACTCCGCGGCTCCGTCCACACTTGACGCCCCGCCCGGCATCGGCCACGGGCGTGTCAGCCAAACTTACGCTGGACTTGCCATGGAACCCGTCAATCACGTCGAAGGTCGCGCTTATCCGCTGGGGATGAAGAACGTCGATACCGACATCATCATTCCGGCCGAGTGGCTGAAGACGATCAGCCGCACGGGCCTTGGCAAGGGCGCCTTCGAGGGTCTGCGCAAAGAGCCCGGCAACGTGTTCGACGATCCGCGCTATGCGGGCGCGCCGATCATCGTCGCGGGCGACAATTTCGGCTGCGGATCGAGCCGCGAGCACGCCGCCTGGGCGCTGATCGACATGGGCGTCACCGCCGTGATAGCGCCGAGCTTCTCGGACATCTTCTCGGGCAATGCCTTCAAGAACGGCATCCTCACCGTGGTGCTGCCGCAGGAAGCCGTCGACCGGCTTCTCGAAGTCGCCAAAACCGACACGATCAGCATCGATCTCGAGCATCAGACCGTGACGACGCCGTTCCAGGATCGTTTCCATTTCGAGATTGATCCGTTCCGCAAGTCGTGCCTGATCGGCGGGCTCGATGAGATCGGCCTGACCATGGCGCGCGACACCGCCATTTCCGCGTTCGAGAAGAAGGATGCGGAGCGTCGCCCCTGGCTCTCGCCGCAAGCTGCCTGACGCCTCGTTCCCGTACGCAGGTTTGCGAAGGGACAAGGAAAGGTCACGTTGCCATAAGCCGATGCTCTTTCTAAGGAGCATGTATCCCTTCGCGACATGAGGACGCCCCAGCCATGACCGGATTTGACGACCGCGAGAAAGCGTTCGAGACGAAATTTGCCAAGGATCAGGAACTGGCGTTCCGCGTCACCGCGCGCCGCAACCGCCTGGTGGGCGAATGGGCGGCCGATCTGATGGGTCTCACCAAGGAAGAGACCGACGCCTATGCCAAGGCCGTCGTCCAGGCCGACTTCGAGGAAGCCGGCGACGAGGACGTCGTTCGCAAGCTGCTCGGTGATCTCGTCTCGGCCGGAGTCGATATGGACGAGGGCCGCATCCGCGCCGCGCTGAGCGACAAGATGGCCGAGGCGCGCCGCCAGTTCATGCAGGAAAACTGAGGTCATCCCATGCCCATGGCCGCCGATGACATCGCTGCCCTGATCCGCGAAGGCATTCCCGACGCGACGGTGGAGATCACCGACCTGGCCGGTGATGGCGATCATTATGCCGCGCGTGTGACGGCCGAGAGCTTCCGGGGCATGAGCCGCATCGCGCAGCAGCGCGCCGTCTATGCCGCGCTCGGCGGGCGCATGGGCGGCGTGCTTCACGCCTTGCAATTGACCACGGCCGTTCCCAATTGAGCCACTTAGGGAGCGGCGAGGGGGCCGCGGCCCGCTGCCGGAGATTTGAGCGATGACCGATACTGCCCACGACCGCATCAGCGACATTGTCAGCAAGAATGACGTCGTGCTGTTCATGAAGGGCACGCCGCTCTTCCCGCAATGCGGCTTCTCGAGCCGGGCGGTCGCCATTCTCGAGCGCTTGGGCGCGCCGTTCGAGAGCGTCGACGTGCTGCAGGATCAGGAGATCCGCCAGGGCATCAAGAGCTTCTCCGACTGGCCGACCATTCCGCAGCTTTATGTGAAGGGCGAGTTCCTCGGCGGCTCGGATATCATGATGGAAATGTACGAGGCCGGCGAGCTTCAGCAGCTGCTGACCGATCAGGGCGTCATCGCCGCCTGATCCCTCGCACAAGCGAACCGGAATGCTCCTGCGAAAGCGGGAGCATTTTTTTGTGCGCTGGACTCTGCAAACGGGAGAAATCGGGGGGATGGGCGAGAAGACCGGGAGCCACATCCCCCCTAGCGGGTGTACCTGACTATATCGCAAGGCACGTGCCAGAACCACGGACTGGCGGAATTGCGCAGACGCGCTGGTTAACGGCCGCCGCGCGGACTCCCGACTGTAAAATTCCTCGACAAGCCTGAACGCCCGTTCATCCGGCGTGCAGTTTCGCGAGCCTATTGACTACAGGCGTAGATGTTGACTACACACGTAGTCAGTCGAGTCTGACAAGGGAGACAAGACATGGCCGAGCGCATCAGCGATGCCGAGCATGCCGTGATGGAAATATTGTGGCGACGCGCGCCGCTCACCGCCATCGAGGTGAGCGATGCGTTGGCCGACGCGCGCGACTGGAGCCTGCAGACGGTCAAGACGCTGCTGGGTCGGCTTGCAGCCAAGAATGTCGTAGAGACCGAGGCGGACGGCCGGCGCTACCTCTATCGGCCGCTGGTCGAGCGGGAAGACTATGTCGCCGGGGAATCCCAGCGTCTGGTCGACCGGCTCTTCGGCGGCAAGGTGACGCCGCTCGTCGCTCATCTAGCCGAAACGCAGCAGCTGTCCGACAAGGACATCGCCGACATCGAGGCTCTCCTTCAGGCGCTCAAGTCATGATCGCCTGGCTCGTCGAGACGCTGATCGCGACCAGCGCGCTTCTGGTGCTGGTGCTGATCCTCCGCAACCCCGTCCGGCAGGCGTTCGGCGCCAAGGTCGCCTATGCGCTCTGGCTGCTCCCGGCGCTTCGCATGGTCATGCCGCCCTTTGCCGCGCTGATGCCGGACACGCCGGCGCTCCATCAGGTGGCCCAGCAATCCGGCGCGCTCTCCCAACTCATCCGCGCCCGGGTGACACAGCTCGAAGTGGCCCCGGCATTGCCCACGGCGGGTACCGAGAGCATTTCCTGGCCGCTGATCCTTGGTGCGCTTTGGCTTTTCGGCGCGCTCGCCTTCACCGTCTGGCATGTTGTGAGCTACCGCCGCTTCTGCCGTCAGGTTCTGGAAGGGGCGCGTGTCCGCCCGTCGCCAGCCAAGGGCATCAAGCTGCTCGCCAGCCCGCGCGTTAGCGGCCCGCTCGCCTTCGGGCTCACCCGCCGCTTCATCATCTTCCCGCAAGACGCGTTGACCCGCTTCGATGTCGAGGAGCATGCGATGGCGCTGGCGCATGAGTTGGCCCACCATCGGCGCGGCGACCTCTTCGCCAATGCCTTCGCGCTCGCCTTCCTCGCGCTCCACTGGTGCAATCCGATCGCCTGGTTCGCGCACCGCGCCTTCCGCACCGATCAGGAAATGGCCTGTGACGCCGATGTGATCAACGCGATCCGGGATCAGGGGCTGGGCCACGCCTATGGCCGCGCGCTGGTCAAGTGCGCCGCCGGCCGTCGCGACTATGCCGCCATCTGCCATCTCACCACTGTCGATCGTCTCAAACGGAGATTGTCCATGTTGTCCAAGAAGAGCCCCGGCATCGGTCGCCGCTATGCGGGCCTCGCGCTCACCGGCGCGGTGGTGCTGACCGGGCTCGCGTTTACGGCGTCCGGCGAAGGCATGGCCGCCCAGGTCGGAGCGAAGGTGAGCGAGGCTCTGCCGATCCCTCGCAAGGTCGACTTCCTCCCTTCGCTCCCGACCGTTCCAGCCGCGCATGCCGCCCTGCAGGCGGACAAGGCCGCTGCCCGTGCGGATCAGCTTGCCCTGGCCGCTGACGATGCGGCCCGGACCGCCGAGGAAGCGCGCCGTACTGCCGATGCGCAGGCTTCGCTCGTGCCGCCGACTCCTCCGGCGCCGCCCGCACCGCCTGTGCCCCCGGCACCCGGTGTTGCCGTTCCGACCTCGCCGGCACCGCCTCCGCCGCCGCCCGTCGCGTCCCGGGAAGTCCGCAAGTACCGGCACGTCGTGCGCGTCGGTGAGGGCGGTCATGTTTCCGGCGTTCCGACCGACGAGGAAATCGAGGCGATGGTACCGATCGTCGAGGTGACCGAAGGCTCGGGCTGCGGCGGCGCGCGGGAATTTGTAAACACCAGCGAGCAGACGGTCAGCGTCGATGGCAAGATGCGCAAGAAGATCGCCATCCGGATCTGCGGCAAGGACATTGGCGAGCATGCCCGCGCCGAGGCGATCCGCGGCATGGAGGAAGCCCGGGCCGATATCGCTCGCGAGCGCGACCTCTCGGCCGAACTGCGCAACAAGATCGTCGGCGATCTCGATCGGCAGATCGCCAGCATGCGCGCCGGAAAGGACTGACTTGAGCGTCATGCGGCGCACCATCCCTTGCAATCGCCGCGTCGCATGACACATGGGGAGCATGGCCCAGCCTGCTCCCCAATTTTTTGAAGAAACCGGCGTCGCGATGCGCCTGTCTCCGCTGGTTCGGCGCGTTCTCGCGCCCAATCCGTCGCCTTTCACCTATCATGGCACGCAAAGCTATCTAGTCGGCGAGACTGACCTTGCCGTTATCGATCCCGGTCCGGATGATGAGCGGCATCTCGCTGCGCTGATCGCGGCGATCGCGGGTCGTCCCGTCATCGCCATCATGTGCACCCACACGCACCGCGACCACAGCCCGGCGACGCGTCCACTGACAAAACTCACCGGCGCGCCGATCATCGGCTGCGCGCCGCTCGCGCTGGACGATGACGGACCGCGTGCCGATGCCTCGTTCGATTTTGACTATGCCCCAGATCGCGTGCTGGTCGACGGCCAGCAGGTCGAGGGTACGGGCTGGACGCTGACCGCCGTCGCGACACCAGGCCATACCTCCAACCATCTCTGCTTCGCGCTCGAGGAAGAAGGCGCGCTGTTCACCGGCGATCATGTCATGGGCTGGTCGACCAGCGTGGTTTCCCCGCCCGACGGCGACATGGGCGACTATCTGGTCTCGCTGGACCGCCTCGTGAACCGCACCGACGCGATCTATTATCCCGCCCATGGCGACCCGATCACCGAGCCGCAGCGGTTCGCGCGGGGCATGCTCGGCCACCGCCGGATGCGCGAGGGCCAGATCCTGCGTTTCCTCGACCGGGAAGGGCCATCGACCATCCCGCAGATGGTTGCCACCATGTATGTGGGCCTCGATCCTCGCCTGCATGGCGCGGCCGGTCGCTCGGTGCTGGCGCATCTGATCGATCTCGACGGGCGCGGACTTGTCGAGCAGGAAGGCCCGCACTGGTTGCTATCGGCCTGACGCCTTGGCTCTATCGAAAGTATAATTGACGACAGAGCGGTTTGGGCGCACCTCACATCATCTGCAATGACCCGGGGGAGTGGGGATCATGGCAACGATCGCAGGGCATCCGACAAGCGACATTCAGCGCGAGCGGCGCTTCTTCTTCAGAATGGCGGTGGCGATGTCGATCGTCATCGTCGCCGGCTTCGCGTTCAACCTGGCGACAGGGCGATCGACCTTCGCCGTGCCGCTGCTGGTTCACGTCCACGCCTTCGTCTATTTCGGCTGGGTCGCGCTCTATCTCACCCAGAACTATCTGGTGGTGACGGGGCAAGTGGCGCTTCATCGGCGGCTCGGGCCGCTGGCGCTGGTCTGGATACCGGCCATGATCGTCCTCGGCCTCGCCATGACGCGACACTCGCTCCAAACCACCGGCGGGCCGTTCTTCTTCGATCAGAACGAGTTCCTGTTCGGCAACTCGCTCGGCATCTTCGCTTTCGCCGGGGTCGCCCTCTGGGGGATCGCCATGCGGACCCGCAGCGACTGGCATCGCCGCCTGATGTGCTCCGCGATGGCGGCGCTGACCGGGCCGGGCATCGGCCGCATCATGCCAATGCCGCTCTTCATCCCCTGGGGTTGGTGGATCGCTTCGGTGGCGCTGCCGCTGATCTTCGTGGTGATCGGCATCATCGCGGACCAGCGTCGTACAGGCCGGGCACATCCCGCCTGGTTCTGGGCGGCGGGCCTGTTCATCGCCAGCCAATTGCTGGCCGACGCGATCGCCTATAGCCCGATCGGCTATGAGTTCACCCGCAGCGTCGTGGCCGGCACGCCCGGCGCGGCGCGCGACATCCCCGCCTATTTGCCCGCAGGGCTGTTCGGAGGTTGATCGCCGGGCCGTTCATCGCCATTTCGACGCAGGCAATGCAGGAGATTCGGTGATGGACGCACGCGGTGGTATCGGCGGGAGCCCGGCGGGGCTCGACTTGCTGGCCGAGATCAACCGGCTGCGCAAGGAGCGCAACGCCGTCATCCTCGCGCATTACTATCAGAAGCCGCAGATCCAGGATCTGGCGGACTTCGTGGGTGACTCGCTCGAGCTTTCCCGCAAGGCGGCGGAGACCGACGCCGAGGTGATCGCCTTCTGCGGCGTGCGCTTCATGGCAGAGACCGCCAAGATCCTCAGCCCCGAGAAGATCGTGGTGCTGCCGGACATGGACGCCGGCTGCTCCCTTGAGGACAGCTGCCCGCCAGCGCAGTTCAAGGCGTTCCGCGACGCGCATCCCGATCACATCGCGCTCAGCTACATCAACTGCTCGGCCGAGGTGAAGGCGCTCAGCGACATCATCGTCACCAGCTCGTCGGCCGAGACGATCATCAGCCAGTTGCCAGCCGACCAGAAAATCATCTTCGGCCCGGATAAGCATCTGGGCGGCTATCTCGCCCGCAAGTTCGGTCGCGACATGCTGCTCTGGCCGGGCGTTTGCATCGTCCATGAGAGCTTCAGCGAGACTGAGCTGCTCAAGCTCAAGGCGCAATATCCCGATGCGCCGATCGCCGCGCATCCCGAATGCCCGCCCTATATCGTCGATCATGCCGATTATGTCGGTTCGACCAGCGGCATCCTGCAATTCGCCAAGACCACGCCCGGCGACACGCTGATCGTCGCGACCGAGCCGCACATCATTCACCAGATGGAAAAGGCGGTGCCGGAGAAGACGTTCATCGGCGCACCGGGTGCGGACGGTAACTGCAACTGCAACGTCTGCCCCTATATGGCGCTCAACACGATGGAGAAGCTCTACCTCGCCCTGCGCGACCTTCAGCCGCGCATCGAGATGGACGAGGACCTGCGCGCCGGCGCCCACAAAAGCCTGCAGCGCATGCTCGACATGGCGAGCGGCACAGTCGGTAAGGGTGACGTGGGCGCGCGGTGACGCGCTGAAGTGTCAAGGCGAACACGGCAACGGCCGCAGCTGAGTTGATGACTGGCGTCGCGCCCGTTAGGCCCGCGCCATGACAAAGACCATCGCACAGGGATTCGTGCGCGCCGCTTTCATTGTCGGCGCCGTGACCACAGCCACCACCGCCAGCCTTTTCGCTCAAACGTCAACCGCATCGGACGACCCCTATCTCTGGCTTGAAGAGATTGAGGGTCCGCGCGCCGCGACGCAGGTCGATGCCTGGAATGCCGAAACCGACAAAATCATCCGCGCGGCGCCGGGCTTTGAGGAGCATCGCGCCCGGGCACGCGCCATTCTCGATGACGAGGCGCAGATTGCGACGCCCGACGCGATCCTGGGCGACCGTCTCCTCAATCTGTGGCGCGACGCGAAGAACCCGCGCGGACTCTGGCGGTCGAGCCCGCTCGATGCCTATCTGGCCGGAAAGCCGGTGTGGACGACGCTGATCGACGTCGATGCCCTCGGCAAGACGGAAGGCAAGAGCTGGGTTTGGCATGGCGCCGACTGCCTGGCGCCGGACTACAAGCGCTGCCTGATTTCCGTCTCGGCGGGCGGCACTGATGCCGATGTCGTGCGCGAGTGGGACATGGCGAGCCGCAGCTTCGTGCCGGGCGGCTTCGTCGTTCCCGAGGCTAAGAGCAATGTCGCGTGGATCGATTCCGATACGCTACTCGTCGGCACCGATTATGGCCCGGGATCGATGACCAATTCGGGCTATGCGCGGATCCTCAAGCAGTGGAAGCGCGGCACGCCGCTCTCGGCCGCCAGGACGGTGCTTGAAGGCAAGGTCGAGGAAGTGAGCATGCAGACCGGCGCGACGCAGGACGGCGTCGGCCGCTGGGTCTTCGCCTATCGCGGCACGGACTTCTACAGTTCCGAGCAGTATCTCCGCCAGGCGGACGGCCGGTTCGTCCGCACGCCGCTGCCTGCAAGTGCCACGATGAAGGACGTGATCGGCGGGCGGATGATCGCGCTGCTCAACAAGGCGGTCGACGGCATCCCCGCGGGTTCGCTGGTCGCCTATTCACTGCCGGATATCGCGGCCGGAAAGGCCGTGAAGGCCGAGCGCGTCTTCACGCCGTCGAGCGCGCAGGCAATCGAGGAGATCGTCGCCACCGATCATGTCCTCTGGGTGAAGGTGCTCGACGATGTCTCGGGCAAGCTGCTGGTCCTGCGGCGGGAAGCCAACGGCACCTGGTCGAGCAAGGCCGCGCCGCTTGCCTCCAATGCGACCGTCCACCTGCTCAAAGGCGCGGACCATCGGGACATTGCCTTCGCCACGGTCGAGACGATGCTGACGCCGCCCGCGCTGATGGCCGTGACCACCAACGGGGAAACGGCGACCGTGCAGAGCCTGCCGGCCCGGTTCGATGCGAGCCAGTTCGCCGTCGAGCAGCGGTTCGCGACGTCGAAGGACGGCACGCGCGTCCCTTATTTCCTGGTGCGCCGCAAGGGCACGAGCGGACCGGTTCCCGCCGTGATCCATGCCTATGGCGGGTTCCGGAACGCCCAGACGCCTGAATATATGACCGCCCAGCCTTATCGCGCCGGGCCAATGGGTCTGTTCTGGGTTGAGGATGGCGGCGCCTTCGTGCTGGCAAACATCCGCGGCGGCGGGGAATATGGACCGGCCTGGCATGAGGCGGCGCTGCGCGAGAAACGGCAGAACAGCTTCGATGATCTGCACGCAGTCGCCGAGGATCTGGTGAAGGCGGGGATCAGCACCAAGGGCAAGATCGGTATTTCCGGCCGTTCCAACGGAGGCGTTCTGGTCGGCGCGGCGATGGAGCAGCGGCCCGATCTCTACGGCGCGGTCATTTCCGGCTCGCCGCTCCACGACATGAAGCGCTATTCGAAACTACTCGCCGGCGCATCGTGGATGGCGGAATATGGCGATCCGGACAAACCGGAGGACTGGGCCTTCATCAAGCGCTATTCGCCCTACCAGAATGTCCGGCCCGGTGTGCATTACCCGCCGATCTTCTTCTATCTCTCGACCAAGGATGACCGCGTTCATCCCGGCCACGCGCGCAAGTTCGCCGCGCGGCTTAAGGAATATGGCAATACCGTCTATTATCACGAATATCGGGAGGGCGGTCATTCCGTCGGAGCAGACCATGCCGAGGATGCGGTGCGGGCAGCCATGCTCCACGCCTTCCTCAAGCGCGAACTGATGGGGGAGGGCAAGTGATGGGGGCCACGCGCTTTGCGCTGGACGGGTTCGATCTGGAGGCATTCGTCGCGTCGACGCTCGCCGAGGATCTGGGCGGGCCGCTGGGGGCCGGCGGCTGCGACGTTACCTCCGAGAGCGTGATTCCCGCCGACGCCATGTTCACGGGAGTGATGGACAGCCGCGACGCCGTGACGGTTGCCGGCCTGCCCATCGCCGAAGCATTCTTCCGCACGCTCGATCCGCAGGTGGAGATCGAGTTGCTGGTCGCTGATGGCGATGAGGTGCCCGCCGGGACGGATATCATGCGCCTGCGGGGGCGGGCCCGTGCAATGCTCACCGCCGAGCGGTCGGCACTCAACACGGTACAGCATCTCTCGGGTATCGCGACGATGACGCGGAGCTATGTCGACCGCATCGCCGGCACCGGCGCGACGCTGCTCGACACGCGCAAGACCATTCCCGGCCTGCGGGTTCTCGAGAAATATGCGACGCGCATGGGCGGCGCGGAAAATCACCGCATGGGCCTGTGGGACGCCGCGATGATCAAGGACAATCATATCGCCGTGGCCGGGTCGATCGGTCAGGCCGTCGGCGCGGCGCGGGCGGCCGGCATTGCGCGGATCATCGTGGAGGTCGACCGGATCGACCAAATCGAGCCGGCAATCGCGGCAGGCGCAACGCATCTGCTGCTCGACAACATGCCGCCGGAAGTCCTGCGCGGCGCCGTCACCCTAGTCGGCAAGCGCGTGCCGACCGAAGCCTCGGGCGGCATCAATCTCGACACCATCCACGCGGTCGCCGAAAGCGGCGTCGACTATATCAGTGTCGGGCGGCTGACCCAGTCCGCGCCTGCTGCGGACATCGGCCTCGATTTTCACCCGTGACCAGCGCTTTCGTCGACGGCTGAGCCTCAGCCGTCGATGATCGCCGTTTGCGGGTGATGGCGGTCCAGATGCTTGCGGATGAGGCGCATGTTGCGGCTGTTGGACCGGAAGGCGAGGTCGAACGCATCGCCCACCAGCGGGATCGCGCCGATCGCCGTGTCGATGCCGACATTCGCGCTCATGCGCAGCAACTGCCAACGCGACATACCAAGATTGCGCGCTTCCCAGACGATCCAGGCGCCCATGGCCGCCGAGATCAGATCGCCGACCACCGGCACGACGCCAAGGATCGCATCGAGACCGATGCGAAACCGCGTGCCCGGCAGCACCAGCATATTCTCGAGCAGCTTCTCCATCATCTCGAGCCGCTGACGCACGGAGTGCGGATCGCGGCCGAGCCCCGGCATCCGGTCGAACTGCGCCATCATGTCTTCCATGCGGCGGCTGTTAGGCGTGGCCATCGGTAAAATCGGTCCTCATTCGCGCCCCGCGAACCTGCGGGACCAACTCTAGTTGGGGACGGCGATGAGGCGGTTCAATGGATGGATGCCGCGCGGCGAGGCCTGGAAGCCGTTGAGCCGCCGCTGGACGAGCGCCCAGCGGATCGGCTGCCCGAGCGGAATATAGCCGGCATGCGCGACGATGAGACGCTCGGCTTCGGCAAGCCGGGTCGCCTGCAGGGCCGGATCCTCCGTCTCGCGGGCTTCACCCAGCACGGCAGAAGCCTCTGGATCGCAGCGTAGCTTCGCCGCGCAATCGAGGCGGCTGAGATACCAGAGCGCATTGTCGAACGGCGCGACCTCATCGATCAGGCCCAGGTCGGCGGGCTCATTGATGCCGACCCTGTCGACGCGCACTCCAATCTGGCCGAAATCCTGCGCGAGCCGGATGAACAGCAGCGAGGCGCCCGCGCCGTCCGGCAAGGCAACGCGCAGCATCGGCGGATCGCCATTCTTCTCCCGCCAGCGCGCGATGACCTCCCGCGCGGAGGCGATGCGCTCGGCCATGGGGCGACCGGTCCAGGCCGGGGCGCTCGGCTGTCGATCGAGGCCGAGTGGCGCGGGGAGGGGATAGTCGGCCGTCTGCCAAGCGGGCAGGCCCCACATCGCAGCAAGCGCCGCCCGATCGACGACGCGGGACAAGGCATCGCGCACCGAGACGTCGTCGAGGAAGTGGGAGGAACCGGTGATGCCGAGGCCGAGCAGCCCGACGACGGGATCGACGCGCAGGTCGTTGATGGTCAGCCCGGCGGCACTCACCAGCGGCAGATGCTGGAAGCGGCCGCCGAGGACCAGGTCGCTCTCTCCGGCCTTGAAGCGCACGATGGCGAGCGCGGCGCGATTGACATACAGCGCGCGCGTCTCCGCCGGGGCTGGTTCTTCCTCGGCCTCACCCGCGACGATGCGCGGCACCGGCGTCAGCACCGTCACCGCGCCCTCGCGCTCCGCCCGATAGGGGCCTGTGCCGCCGCCGCGGATCAGGATGGCGAATTGCGGTTGCGCAAGCAGTTGCAAAAAGGTGGGCAGCGCCGCGTGAAGCCGGATCTCGATCACCCGGTCGGTCATGGCGCGCACATCCGGGCGCAGTCCGGCCATGGAAAGCGGGTTGGCGCGCATACGCTCGTTGAGCAGGCGCGCGACCAGTTCGGCTTTCACCGGCTGCCCGCTCGGCCAGGCCAGGCGCTTCAGGCGGAAGATGTAGCTCTGCCCGCCATCCTCGACGATCCAGCTCTCGGCCAGCGCATCGATGATCTCGCCGCGCTCGTCATAGCTCAGCAGGCCCTGCGCCGTCGCGCCGAGCATCGCCTTGGCAGCGGGTGAGACGCTGTCGGGAAGCGGATTGGCCGCCTGTTCGGCGCTGCCGATGACGTCGACTTGCACCGGCCCGTCATCGCGCCGCCCATCGCAGCCGGCAACGGCCAGCAGCACAGCCAGCACGCCGCTGCATTTCATGCCGATCGCCCATGACCTCATGCTCATTTCGCCAGCGATCTCCAGCTGCACCTGAGGCCGGTCTAGCCCGCTGGCCGGACGCGGCCAACAGGCAAAGCGGCGCACGGATGCGGCGAGGAAGACTTGACTTGCCGCGGAGCAAAAGATGGAATGGCGGCATGGCCGACAAGAGCAGCACGGCGAAGGGCGAGGGGAAGGTCACGCTCCTCTCGGGCGGCAATCCGCAGATCGCGAAGGGCGAGGGCGATGGCCCCGTGCAGGCCTATGTCGCCGCCATGCCGGGCTGGAAAAGCGAGGTCGGCCGGCAGCTCGACGCGCTCATCGTCAAGGCGGTTCCGGGCGTGCGCAAGGCCGTCAAATGGAACTCGCCATTCTATGGCGTCGAAGGGCAGGGCTGGTTCCTCAGCTTCCACTGCTTCTCCAAATATATCAAGCTGGCCTTCTTCCGCGGCGCGGCGCTCGATCCGGCACCGCCGGTCGACTCGAAGGACGCGAACACGCGCTATGTTCACATCTTCGAAGGTGACAAACTCGACGAGGCCCTGCTCAGCAGTTGGTTCCGGCAGGCATCGCAAATCCCCGGCTGGATGACCTAGCCTGTGGTGCGGACGGCGGGGCTTGAACCCGCACTCTCAGATGAGAAGCAGATTTTAAGTCTGCTGCGTCTACCAATTTCGCCACGTCCGCACGCGCGCTGCCGCGCCGCTGGTCCATGCCATGGCGATCGGTCCGGTGCCAGTGTCTTGGCGCAGGCATGCACCCCCGCATGCCTGCCAGCCGTCAGCCCGCGTTGAGGCGGACCCGCATTTCCTTGCCGGGCTTGAAGTGCGGCACCTTCTTGGCCGGCACGACGACGGCGCTTCCGGTGCGCGGGTTGCGACCCGTGCGGCCTTGGCGCGAGCGCGTCGTGAAGGCCCCGAAGCCGCGCAGTTCGACACGACCACCGTCTGCCAGTCGGGCGCCGATGGAGTCGAACACGATATCGACGATACGATCGACCTCCTGAACGTTGAGGTCGGGATGAAGCACTGCCAGTTTCTGCACGAGCTGCGAACGAATCATCTCTTCGATCTTTCGATTAGGCCGAAGCCTGCCCCTTTATGTCGTCGGTAGCGCTCTGATTCTCCCGAATTTTACGCATCCGTGACAGATGCGATTTGCCACAGGCCATGCCCAAATCAAGCGGAATCACTTGAAGTGGATCATAATGAAACGGGCCGGTCGACACTGGATCGACCGGCCCGATGCATTTGGAGGCGGATGCCCCATTTCGCGGAAGGGGATCAGCCCTTCTGCTTGAGCGCCTCGCCCAGGATGTCGCCCAGCGACGCGCCGCTGTCGGACGAGCCGTACTGCGCCACAGCCGCCTTCTCCTCGGCGATCTGCAGGGCCTTGACCGAGAAGTTCGGCTTCTTGGAGCGGTCAAAACCGATCACCAGCGCGTCGAACTTCTGGCCGACCTGGAAGCGGTCCGGACGCTGCTCGTCGCGATCGCGACCGAGGTCGCTGCGCTTGATGAAGCCCGTGACGCCATCTTCGCCAGCCTGAACTTCCAGGCCGCCGTCGCGCACTTCGAGCACGGTGACGGTGACGGTCTCGTTCTTGTTGAGGCCCGCGCCGCCGCTGCGAGCGGCACCGGCAGCCGGCGCGCCCTTCTCAAGCTGCTTCATGCCAAGGCTGATGCGCTCCTTGTCGGTGTCGACATCGAGCACGACGGCCTTCACGACCTCGCCCTTGCGGTGCAGGTTGAGCGCGTCCTCGCCGGAGATACCCCAGGCGATATCCGACATGTGGACCATGCCGTCCACGTCGCCGTCCAGGCCGATGAACAGACCGAACTCGGTGGCGTTCTTGACTTCGCCCTCGACGATCGAGCCGACCGGGTGACGCTCCGCGAAGCTCTCCCAGGGGTTCGACTGGGCCTGCTTGAGGCCAAGGCTGATGCGGCGCTTCTCGGCGTCGACCTCGAGCACGACGACGTCCACTTCCTGCGAGGTGGAGACGATCTTGCCCGGATGGACGTTCTTCTTGGTCCAGCTCATCTCGGAGACGTGGACCAGGCCCTCGATGCCCGGCTCGAGCTCGACGAACGCACCATATTCGGTGATGTTCGTGACGCGGCCAGTCAGCTTCGCGCCGACCGGATACTTGGCCGACGCGCCTTCCCACGGATCGCTCTCGAGCTGCTTCATGCCGAGGCTGATGCGCTGCGTGTCGCGGTTGATACGGATGATCTGGACGCGGACGGTGTCGCCGATGCCGATCATCTCGCTCGGGTGGTTGATGCGCTTGTAGCTGAGGTCGGTGACGTGCAGCAGGCCATCGATGCCGCCGAGGTCAACGAACGCACCATAATCGGTGATGTTCTTGACGACGCCCTCGATGATCTGGCCTTCCGACAGGGTCTGGATGAGGCCGCTGCGCTGCTCGGCGCGGGTCTCTTCGAGAATGGCGCGACGCGACACCACGATGTTGCCACGGCGACGATCCATCTTGAGGATCTGGAAGGGCTGCGGAATGTCCATGAGCGGCGTGACGTCGCGCACCGGACGGATGTCGACCTGCGAGCCGGGCAGGAACGCCACGGCGCCGTCGAGATCGACGGTGAAGCCGCCCTTGACGCGGCCGAAGATGACGCCCTCAACGCGGGCATTCTCGGTGAACTCGGCTTCGAGCTTGTCCCAGGCGGCTTCGCGGCGAGCGCGGTCGCGGGAGAGCATGGCTTCGCCGTTGCTGTTTTCAACGCGGTCGACATAGACCTCGACTTCGTCGCCAACCTTAAGGTCGGCCTTCTGGCCGGGGGCGGCGAACTCGCGCAGGGCAACGCGGCCCTCGCTCTTGAGGCCGACGTCGATCACGACCATGTCGTTCTCGATCGCGGTCACGGTGCCCTTGACGACACGGCCTTCAAAGCCGCCGTCTGCACCACCAAGCGTTTCATTGAGAAGCGCGGCGAAATCGTCGCGCGTGGGATTTGCCGTAGAGGCCATAAAAGAGGTTCCTTCACGTCGTTGCTGGCCAACCGGTTGTCTCCGGTGGTCTTTGGCCAAACTGCCCGGACGGCCTCATGCCGGCCGAGCATCCGGCGTGCGGCGAGCCGATGGAACCAAGAGCTTAAGAAAAGCAAAAGGGCGCCTCGCATACGCGAAGCGCCTCGTCCGGGCCGCCTATGCGCGGTCCTTCAGGCGAGCATCCACCAGCGCGATCGCGCGCTGAACGGCCGCGCCTATACTCAAATCGCTCGTGTCGAGCAAGTCCGCATCCTCCGCCTGCCTGAGCGGCGCGTCGGAGCGTTCCGTATCGCGCTTGTCGCGCGCGGTGATGTCTGCGGTGATGCTTTCCAGCGACATGGCGGCAAGTTCCGCATGACGACGGCGTGCGCGGACATCCACGCCGGCGATCACGAACAGCTTGGCATCGGCATCCGGCGCGATGATCGTGCCGATGTCGCGGCCATCCAGCACGGCGCCGCCTGGCTGGCCCGCAAAGGCACGCTGACGCTCCAGGAGCGCCGCGCGGACTTCCGGATGCCGGGAAACGCGACTTGCAAGCGGACCGGCCTCTTCCGAGCGGAGCGCCGGATCATCGAGCAAATCGTCCGGGAAGGTGCTGCCGGCGAGCGCATCGCGCGGATCGTCCGGATCGCCACCCTGTCGCGCGACCATGATGCCGACCGCGCGATAGAGCAGTCCCGTGTCGAGATGTGGCAAGCCGTAATGCGCGGCAAGAGCGCGCGCGATCGTCCCCTTGCCCGACGCGGCCGGGCCATCAACGGCAATGATCATGCCGCGCCCCGCAGCCGTGTGAGCAGGTCGGTAAAGCCGGGGAAGCTGGTCGCCACCGGGCTCATATCATCGATGACGAGGCCGCCACGCGTGTTGAGGCCCGCGATGGCGAAGCTCATGGCGATGCGGTGATCGAGTTCGGCCGCAATCGTCGGAGCGCTGTTGCCGCCGCCGAGCGGATCGCCGCCGCGTCCCTCTATGATGAGGCCGTCTTCCTGCTCTTCCACCGTGGCGCCGATGCGGGCGAGACCGTGCGCCATGAGCGCGAGGCGATCGGATTCCTTGACGCGCAGTTCGTCGAGTCCGCTTGTGCGGGTCTTGCCCTGCGCATGGGCGGCGGCGACGAAGAAGATCGGGAATTCGTCGATCATGCTCGGCGCGATGTCAGGCGGCACGTCGATGCCGGTCAGCGGACCGTAACGCGCGACCAGGTCGGCCACCGGCTCGCCGCCGACGTCGCGTTCGTTCGTCACGGTCAGGTCCGCGCCCATGGCCTGGAGCATGCGGAAGATGCCGGTGCGGGTCGGGTTCATGCCGACATTGGTGACGGTGATTTCCGAGCCGGGCGTGATGAGCGCCGCGACGATCGGGAAGGCAGCGGAGGAGGGGTCTCCTGGCACGAGGAGGGTCTGCGGGCGCAGCTCCGCTTCGCCGGTCAGCGAGATGATGCGGGTGCCGTCCGCTTCCGTCTCGACCTCGAGCGTCGCGCCGAAACCTCGGAGCATCCGCTCGCTATGATCGCGGGTCGGCACCGGCTCGATGACGCGGGTAATGCCCGGCGCGTTGAGACCAGCGAGCAGCACAGCCGACTTGACCTGCGCGGAGGCCACGGGGAGGCGATATTCGATCGGCACAGCGGGCACGATGCCGCGCATGGTGAGCGGCAGCCGCCCGCCGGGCGCCGTCATGAACTCTGCGCCCATCAGGCCGAGCGGCGTCGTCACCCGGCCCATGGGGCGCTTGCTGAGGCTGGCATCGCCGATGAAGGTCGCCGTCAGGTCATGGCTGGCGAGCAGACCCATCAACAGCCGGGTAGAGGTGCCGCTGTTGCCCATTTCGAGCGCAACCTGCGGCTGGACGAGGCTGCCGACGCCGACACCATATATATGCCACACGCCATCCGCATCGCGCTCGATTTGCGCGCCGAGCGCCCGCATCGCAGCGGCCGTCGCCAGCACATCCTCGCCCTCGAGCAGGCCGGAGACGCGGCTCTCGCCCACGGCTAGCGCGGACAGCATCAGCGAACGGTGGGAAATGCTCTTGTCGCCGGGCACCTGGACGGTGCCACGCAGGGGGGCACCAGGCTCGAAGAGCATGTTGCGCGCAATCTCGGTCATCGCAATCAATTCCGGAAAAACGGCCGCGGCGGCGGGCGGCTGGAAAGCCTCGGGCGCCGGGGCGAAAGAAAAATGGCGAACTGCTTTTGACAGCGCCTGTTCGCTATGGCAAGGCGCCCGACACTTCGCGGCAGGGCTTCCTGTCCGCGCTCGATTTCATTTCATCTGGAAGGATAGAGGCGGCACATGGTGAAGCCTGAATGGGGAACGAAGCGGACCTGCCCCAAGTGCGCGACGCGCTTCTACGATCTTGGCAAGGACGAGCCGGTCAACTGCATCGAGTGCGGCAACGTCTGGACGCCTGAGCCGGTGCTCAAGTCCAAGCAGCCGCTGCCGTTCGAGGAGCTGCCGAAGCAGGCTGCTGTCGCGACCGAAGCAGAGACGAACGCAGACGACGATCTGGACATCGACATCGACGTCGATGACGCCGAAGGCTCGCCGGACAACGACGTCGATCTCGGCGGCGACGACGATCTCGGCGTGGAAGCCGGCGACGACGGCGACGAGGAAAACTAAGTCTCGATTAAGTTTATCGGACTATTGAAATTGGACTTGCAGCGGGGCGATGCCTGACATAAAGGCAGCGCCTCGCAGCGACGGACCCACCCGTCGCAGGCAAATGTTCGGGGCCGTAGCTCAGCTGGGAGAGCGCTACACTGGCAGTGTAGAGGTCAGGGGTTCGATCCCCCTCGGCTCCACCATTTCCTCACAAATCGTTGTTTTCCGTCAGGTCTGAAACCTGATGCGGCCGCCTTAGGCGGCGGCGACCCCATCGGCGTCGATCACCCGCTCCGCGATCAAAATGCCCACCACGCGCACGCGCTTCTCGACATGGTCGACCGGTACGCGGTGGAGCTGAAGGTGATAGAGAACACCGCGCTGCACCCGCAGAGCAAATCCTCCGCCCTCGCGAACGAGCGTCCCTTCCATCGTCACGATTTCACCGATCTGAGCCATTGGGCGATTCACGATGTTCCGTCGCGCCTGTCAATGGACCTGTCGACGCCGCGCCTTCAACGCTCGGCCCTCTGATCCTCGAATCGTTTTTCTCCCTTCCGCCGGTGCCTTGTCCACTCCGTTCGTCCCATTTTGAGCGCGCCATCGGGGCAGAGTGGCTGGCGCGGTGCGATGGCCTGTTCTAAATTATCGACATATGCCGTGTGTGGGGACGATAAGGCATGCAGATGAGGTCGCAAGAACCGGCGCGGGAGGCAGAGCGCCTGCTTGCGCAATGCTATGACGACATGCGCCGCGTGGCCCGCCGGATCCTCGCCGGCGACGGCATGGCTGCCTCGATCCAGCCCACTGACCTCGCGCACGATGCCGCCATTCGCCTGATCCTGTCCAACGACACCCTTTCCTTCGAGGATCGCGGCCATCTTCTCGCGCTGGCCGCACGCACGATGCGCCGCATCCTCATCGACGAAGTGCGCAAGGCGAGTGCGGCCAAACGCCGACCGCCCACGATGTTGACCCAGTGGCCCGGCGCCTCCACGACCACACTCGTCGATCTCTCTGACCTGGACGAGGCCCTGGCCGCCCTGCAAAGCTATTCCGCGCGCCATGCCTTGATCGTCGAGATGCGCTTCACGCTCGGCCTCACCGTCGAGGAGACCGCGCGTCAGACCGGCATTCCCGAGCGCACGGTCAAGCGGCACTGGCAGGCGGCCCGGGCCTGGCTCCACGATTATCTCAAGACCGGAGAGCATGTCTCGATCGCCTGAGATCGAGCAGCGCGCCCTCGCGCTGGTCGAGCAGTTGCTCGATTTTGCCTTGGACGACGAAGCCGAGGCCGTGTTGCTTGCCGGCGAGAGCGAGGCCGTTCGTCGTCGTGTGACGGCGTTGAAGGCCGCCATGGGCGAATCCGAGGCGGTACTACCCACCCAGTTCCCCGGGGGCATGATCGCCAGCGACCTGTCGCCGCCTCCCGAGCATGTCGGGGCTTTTCGCCTCGTGCGGCGGATCGGCCTCGGCGGGATGGGCGGGGTGTGGTTGGCCGAGCGCAGTGACGGCCTCTACGAACAGAGGGTTGCGGTGAAGTTCATCCGTCCCGGGCTCGTTAACCTGGCTGGTGCGGCCTTTCGGGCCGAGCGGCAGATCCTCGCCCGACTGGAACATCCCAATATCGCCCGGCTGATTGACGGCGGCGTGACGCCGGACGGCACGCCCTATCTGGTCATGGAATATGTCGATGGCGTGCCGATCGACGAGGCGGTCGAAGCGCGACCCCTTCGGGAGCGTGTGCGCATCTTTGCCATGGCGGCCGAAGCGGTGCAGTTCGCGCACAGCCGTCTGGTCGTCCATGCCGATCTCAAGCCCTCCAACATCTTTGTCGACGGGCAGGGGAGAGTGAAGCTGCTCGATTTCGGCATCGCCCGGCTGATCGAGGAAGAATCCGAGACGACCGGTTTCGCGCTGCCGATGACGACGGCCTATGCCAGTCCGCAGCGGATCGCCGGGCGCTCGCCGACGACGGCCGACGATCTTTTCGCGCTCGGGTGCATCCTGGCTGAGCTGGTCGGCCGCGACGATGCCGATCTCGATGCGATCGCCCGCAAAGCGCGCGCGCCCGAAGAGGCCGAGCGGTACGGCAGCGTCGCGGCATTGATCGCCGATCTCGATCGCTGGCGTGACCAGCTGCCCGTCACCGCCCGGCCGTCGACCCTGCGCTATCGTGTCGACAAATTCATCTCCCGTCACAGGCTTGGCGTTTTCGTGACCTGTCTTGCGCTGGCGGTACTCGGGGCTCTGGCTGGAATTGCGACCCGCAACGCCTATGTCGCGGACCGGGCGAGCCGCGAAGCGCAGGCCCGCTTCGCCGACGCGCGTGGCGCCGCGCGACTTGTCTCGAACGAGTTGCTGACGGAACTCGCGAGCCGGCCGGGCACGTTCGCCGTGCGCAATCGGACGGTGCAGGCCGCGCAAATCTATCTCGATCGGCTCGCCGCCAGCCCTGATGCATCGGACGATATGCGGCTCGAGGCGGCGCAAGGGCTACAGCGGGTCGCGGAGGCGCAGGGCAAACCGGGCGGCCCCAATCTCGCCCTCACCGAGCCGGCCTACCAAAATCTCGGCAAGGCGCTGAAACTGGTCGAGGGGCTGAAGGGTGACGCGGCGCGGCTGCTTACCATCCGCATCCTGCTCGATCGCTCGCGACTGAACAGCTTTGCCCGCAACGACGTGAAGGCCGCGCTCGCCGATCTCGCCCGAGCGGCAAAGCTGCTTGGGTCGCCCCGCGGGAAGCCCGACTTCCTCCGCGCACAATATTTCGCGGAGCTGTCGGTCGCCCAGCAATGGAATTCGGACTATCCCGAAGCGATCCGCTCCGCGCAAACGGCCCTCGGCTATCTGCCCCCCGATCAGGCGCGCGATGATGTCATGGCTCGCTCCACGGCCCTCGATCTCTATGCCGAAGCCATTTATTATTCGATTGGGGAAGCAAAGTCGGTGCCGCCCTATCGCGAAGCGCTGGCGCTGCTCCTGGCTTATGAAAAAGCGCATCCCGGCGACCAGATCGTGAACCGCAGGGTTGCGCGCGCGCAATGGGCACTCGGCAGCACGCTCGCTACGGCCGGAGACCCGCACGAAGCCGTGGCGATTCTGACGGAGGCGTCGCGAAGGACGAAGCAGATACTCATTGCCGACCCAGAGGACGAGGACGCCCGCCGCATGGTCCGCATCGTCGAGAATGCACGCGGGCAGGCTTTGGCTGCCGCAGGACAGGTCGAAGCCGGCGTTGGAATCATCCGCGGCAACATCGCCGAACGGAAGGCGCATCTCGATCGGCGACCGAACGATCCCATGCGGATGCGCGACTATATGGTGGCAATAAAGGGACTGGGCGATCTTCAGATTCAATATGGCCGCCGGGATGATGCCTGCCGCACCTATGAGCAAGCGCGCCAGTTGATCGAGCTTATCAAGCGACGCGGGCAGCTCACGGCGCTCGACCTGATGAGCGCCTCGAAGCAGGTCGAGGAGGTGCGGGTGCGCCAATGCGCGGGGCACGCGGCGGTCACCTCGTAACGCCTGAAAATATTTCAAGGAAGCGTGGCCCGATTTCGGCCGACTCTCCGCTTAACAAGATGAGGACGCTTTGGCCGACCGGATGAGGTCGCCGCAGTTCACTGTCCGGATTGTGGGATCCGGGCAAGCGGTGACCGCACTCCCGCCGTTCCGCACTTTCAGTGCGAAACGCCGCAGAGCGCGTGTGCGACCCGTTGCTGCGGCCTCGGGCGGCGGCGGCCATAGGCCGACCGCCGCTCTTTTTTTCAGAGCGAAACAGGAGCGCCGCGCGCCGCTCCTTCGTGCTCATTCGGTCTGTTCGGCTTCCTGTGCCTCGTCGCTTTCGTCACCCGAGTTCTCCTCGATGCGCGCGGCACTCACCACATGCTCGTCCTGCGCGACGTCAAACAGGCGCACGCCCGCCGAACCGCGGCCGATGACACGCAGGCTGTTGAGGCCCATGCGGATCAGCTTGGCCTGATCGGTCACGAGCATCAGCTGGTCCTCCTGCGTCGCCGGGAAGCTGGCGACGACGAGGCCGTTACGCTCGATATTGTCGATGTTGGTGATGCCCTGGCCACCGCGGCCCGTGCGCCGATATTCGAACGCCGAGCTGAGCTTGCCATAGCCGTTGGTGCAGACGGTGAGGATGAACTGCTCGCGCGAGCGCAGTTGCTCGAAGCGCTCCACACTCATTTGCGGCTCGCCTTCCTTCTCCGCCTTCCACGGAGCGAAGCGCAGATAATCCTCGCGCTCGTCCATGTCGCGGATGCCTGCGCGATGCAGGATCGAGAGCGAGATCACCTCGTCCCCCGCCTTGAGCGTCATGCCGCGCACGCCGGTCGAGTTGCGGCTCTGGAACTCGCGCACGTCGTCGCCCTTGAAGCGGATCGCCTTGCCCTGGCGCGAGGCCAGCAGCACGTCGTCCTCTTCCGTCAGCAGGGCCACGCCGATCAGCTTGTCGTCGGCGTCATCGCCCTCGAACTTCATGGCGATCTTGCCGTTCGACGGGATGTTCGCGAACGCATCCATGGAGTTGCGACGGACTGATCCCTTGGCGGTCGCGAACATGACGTGCAGGTCGGCCCATTCCGCCTCGTCCTCGGGCAGCGGCAGCACGGTCTGGATCGTCTCGCCATCGGCCAGCGGGAGCAGGTTGATCATCGGCCGTCCGCGTGTGGCCGGACCGCCCTCGGGCAGGCGCCAGACTTTCATGCGATAGACCTTGCCGGCCGTGGAGAAGAACAGCACCGGCGTGTGCGTCGAAGTGACGAACAGCTCGGTGATGACATCCTCGTCCTTGGTCGCCATGCCGGCGCGGCCCTTGCCACCCCGGTTCTGGGCGCGGAACGTGTCGAGCGGGGTGCGCTTGATGTAGCCCGCCATGGTCACGGTCACGACCATGTCCTCGCGCTCGATCAGGTCCTCATCCTCGATGCCGTCCGCGGCGGGCGCGATGGTCGAGCGGCGCGGCGTCGCGAACTCGGCCTCGATCGCGTCGAATTCTTCCCGCATCACCTCGTAGAGGCGAATGCGGCTGCCGAGGATCTCGAGATAGCCTTCGATGGCGACGGCCAAGCCCTGCAGCTCGTTGCCGACCTCGTCGCGGCCGAGCGCGGTCAGGCGATGGAGGCGCAAATCGAGGATCGCGCGCACCTGCGCATCGGACAGGCGATATGTATCGCCGGTCGGGTCGGCATCGGTCGCCTCGACGATGCGCAGATAGGGGGCGATGTCGGCGATCGGCCACTCGCGCGCAAGCAGCGCCTCGCGGGCTGCGGCGGGGCTCGCGGAGGCGCGTATCATCCGCACGACTTCATCGAGATTCGAGACCGCGATGACGAGACCGAGCAGCAGATGGGCCCGCTCGCGTGCCTTGGCGAGTTCGAACTTGGTCCGCCGCGTGATGACTTCCTCGCGGAAGCGCACGAACGATTCGATGATGTCGCGCAGCGTCAGCGTCTCGGGTCGACCGCCGCGAATGGCGAGCATGTTGGCCGGGAAGCTCGATTGCGCCGGCGTGTGCCGCCAGAGCTGGTTGAGCACCACGTCCGGTGTCGCATCGCGCTTCAGCTCGATGACGACGCGCACGCCTTCGCGGTTCGATTCGTCGCGAATGTCGCTGATGCCCTCGATCCGCTTGTCCTTCGCGGCCTCGGCGATCTTCTCGACCAGGCCGGACTTGCCGACCTGATAGGGAATCTCGGTCAGCACGATCTGCTGGCGGTCGTTGCGCAGATTTTCGATCTCGTAGCGCGAGCGCATGATGATCGAGCCGCGTCCGGTGGCATACGCATTGCGCGCACCGGATTGGCCGAGGATCATCGCGCCGGTCGGGAAGTCCGGGCCGGGGATGATCTCCATCAGCTCTTCGAGGCTGATGGCGCCGTTCTCCATGTACGCCTTGCAAGCCCTCAGCACCTCGCCGAGATTGTGCGGCGGGATGTTGGTAGCCATGCCGACCGCGATGCCGCCGGCTCCGTTGACCAGCAGGTTCGGGAAGCGGGCCGGGAGGACCGTCGGCTCACTATGCGAGCCGTCATAATTGTCCTGGAAGTCGACCGTGTCCTTGTCGATGTCCGCGAGCAGGGCGGTGGTCGCCACCTTGGCGAGGCGCGCCTCGGTGTAACGCATCGAGGCCGGCGGATCGGGGTCCATCGAGCCGAAATTGCCCTGGCCGTCGATCAGCATGACGCGCATCGACCAATCCTGCGCGAGGCGGGCCAAGGCATCATAGATCGCGGAGTCGCCGTGCGGGTGGTAGTTACCCATCACGTCGCCGACGATCTTGGCGGACTTGCGGTAGGGGCGGCCAGCGACGAAACCACCCTCGTGGCTCGCCCACAGGATGCGGCGATGCACCGGTTTCAGGCCGTCGCGCACGTCCGGCAGGGCGCGCGAAACGATGACCGACATGGCGTAGTCGAGATAGCTCGACTTCATCTCATCGACGATGTCGATCGGGCTGATATCGGATGGTTCGCCGAGGGGCTGCTCGTCGCTGCTCAAGCGTTTTCTCTTATGGTTGTTGCATGGAAAATAGGATGGGACTGCCTAGACGCCGAACCCCGTGATTGCCAGCAAAAAGGGCCTAGCCGAACAGCCAGGCGCCGAGCATGCGGCCATAGGGAAAGGTGAAGAAACCCGCCACGATCAATGCGCCGATCGCCATGCCGCGGACGGCGCGGCGATGCGCGTCGTGCCGATGCTTGCGGGCGGTCCAGATGATCCACGGTACCTGGACCAAAGTCCAGGCCGACAGGATGTGAATCAGGCTGAGACCGCCCTGGTTCATGTGGCGGATGCCGAAGGACAGCAGTGCCGTAGCAGCGAGCGAGAGGCACCAGATCCAGCCAAGCAGCCGATGGGGCGAATCGCCGCGACGGCGCAGCATCATGACCGGCGTGAGGATGACAGCGATGAGGATCGTCGCCAGGTGCAGCCAGATCAGTACCGGCACCTGCGCCCAATGGGGCTGGCCGCGCACCACCGCCGTGCCGACGGCGGCAAGCAGCACCAGCGCCGCGAGGGCCAGCATCTTCTCGGTTTGATCCGGCCCTTTGAGCGACGTCGACGCCATGCGCGAGACCTAGGCTGCCGATCCGGTGCTGTCCATCGGCGAAAAGGCACGGCGCGGCGACAATCCGCGCCGACGGCGCGACGACTGCTCGGCGTCTGTCCTGACAAGGCCAAACCCGGTTGCTAGGCGACGGTTCTGGTCGCGAAGAACGATATGATGAGCCTGTTTCCTGCCCTCTGCCGTGCCGGGGTTGCCGCTACGCTCATTGTTGCGAGCGCCGCCGCTCTCGCGCAGGCACAGGCAGCGCAGGCGCCAGTCTCTCTGGTTCCCAGCGCGTCCTTCGCTGCCGGCGGCAAGACCGTTCAGAACCTCCTCCGCAAACAGGACTTCACTGCCGCGCGGACTGTGCTGGGCGTGCTCGCGAGCAAGGTCTCGACCGACGCCGATCGCTACCTGTTCGGCCACTTCCAGTTCACCATCGGCCGCTACTTCAATGATGCCGCGATGCAGCTCAAGGGGCTGGAAACGATGCTGGCGGCCGGTCTCGCGTCGCCGGCCGATGCCGCGCGATACCATTATTATGCCGGTCAGTTCGCGCTCAACGCGCGGGATTTCGCGGGCGCGCGCGACCATCTTCTGACCGCTGCGGCGGCCGGGGAGGGTAGCGCCAGCACGCAGGTCCATCTCGCCGAAACCTATTTCAGCCAAGCGCGCGACCATGTCGCGGGAGAAGGGTTCGACGCAGCGGGCAAGGCGCTCGTGCGGCAGGGACTTCCACATCTGCGACGGGCGATCGCGATGGTCATGGCCGACGGCAAGTCGCCCGATGCGCAATGGGTCGGGCGCGGCCTCGATCTGGCCCGGCTGGCCGAGGATCCGGACGTCGAATCCTGGCGTCAACTGGCCGCCCAGATCCCGCCAAAAACCCCGCGCGGCATGTGACGGCAGCCGATGACAAGCCGAACAACCGGGTTTATAGGGGCGTTCAATCTTGGTTCACGCGCACATCGCCAAGGAAGACCGGTGACTATTCTGCTCCGGTCGCCGGCCAGAGTGAGCAGAATTTTGGTCTTAGTTTGGAGGAATATTGATGCGTCTGTTGTCCACCACTGCACTGTCAGTCGCGCTCGCCGCTTTCTCGATCGGCCTGGTCGTGCCGTCGGCAGCGACCGCCCAGCGTTCGAAGAAGGAAGAGAAGGCCGCGGCGGAAGCTGGTGGCGCTCCCAAGCTCAACCTGAGCAAGCCGATCAATGCCGCCGCGGTCGATCTCCAGAAGCTGATGGCCGCCAATGATTTCGCTGCGGCAAAGACGAAGCTCGATGAAGCGCTTCCGCAGGCGACCAAGCCTGATGATACCTACTATCTCGGCCAGATCACGCTGAACATTGGCCTTGGCCTCAAGGACGAAGCGCTGCAGCGCAAGGGCCTCGAAACGATGCTGGCATCCGGCATCACCCCGGCCGCCGACGTCGGCAAGTTCCATTATTATGTCGGCCAGTTCGCGCTGAAGTCGAACGACTATCCTGCAGCGCGCTCGAATCTCGACGCCGCCGGTAAGGCCGGTTTCGGTGGGCCTTCGACTTTCGCCGTGCTGGCCAACACCTATTTCAGCGAAGCGCGCCAGCACATCGCCAACAATCAGTACACGCCGGCGGGCAAGCAGTTGATCCAGCAGGGCCTGCCCTATCTCCGTCAGGCGATCGACGCCCAGACGGCCACGGGCACCGCGGCTGATCCGAGCTGGTACAATCTTGGTTTCCGCATGGCCATGAACTCGGGCGATCCGTCGGCGCCCGCCTGGACCAAGCAGGCGCTCGGCTATGCCGGCACCGCCGAGAACTGGCGTCTCGCGTTGCGCCTGCTGCAGGACAACAACTCGACCATGTCGCGCGACGAGAATATCGACCTGATGCGCCTCATGCAGTCGAGCAAGTCGCTGCAGAACGCTTACAGCTACAATGAATATGCCGAAGCGGCCTGGCGTCTCGGTCTGCCGGGCGAGGTGAAGAGCGTGATCGATGCCGGTCGCGCCAATGGCGAGATCGACAAGACTGCGCTCGGCGACCTCTATCAGCTCGCCAATGGCGCCATCGCGAAGGACAAGGCTTCGCTTCCCGCGTCGGAAAAGTCCGCTGCGGCGGCCGCGACCGGCAAGCCCGCTGCGTCAACCGCCAACGCATTCCTGGGCTATGGCGACAACGCCAAGGCCGCGGAACTCTACAAGCTGGCGCTCCAGAAGGGGGGCGTCGACGCCAATGAGGTCAATACCCGCCTCGGCATCGCGCTCGCGCGCACTGGCGACAAGGCTGGCGCTCTGGAGGCGTTCGGCAAGGTTCAGGGCGCCGGCGTCCGCAAGCAGATCGCCGATCTGTGGACGATCTGGGTGAACGCGCCGGCAACGGCTCCCGCCGCGCCTGCCGCCTGACCTCGGGCTGAAACACGAAAGCCGGCGCGAGCGTTCGCGCCGGCTTTTTCGTGCCCGCCTTTCGGTCGCTGGTTCGTCAGGGCTCGATCGGAACGCCCGGCAGATTCTTGGACGTGCGAATGGTCAGCGAGGTCTTCACGCTCGCCACATTCGGGGCCTGGGTCAGCTTCGAGGTCAGGAACTGCTGGAAGCTGCGCAGATCCGGCGCCACCACTTTCAACACGAAATCGATCTCGCCGTTCAGCATGTGACATTCGCGAACCTGCGGAAGCTCCGCGACATAGGATTCGAATGCCCGCAGATCGGTTTCGGCCTGGCTTTTCAGGCTGACCATGGCAAAGACCGTGATGGTATAGCCCAACGCCACAGGGTCGAGATGCGCATGATAAGACGCGATATAGCCGCGCTCCTCCAGCGTTCGGACTCGTCTTAGGCAGGGTGGGGCGGTCAGGCCGACCTTCGCGGCCAGATCGACATTGGTCATGCGGCCATCGGCCTGCAGAGCGTCGAGGATTTTAAGGTCAATCTCGTCAATGGCCGCGCCTGGCATGGACTGATATTTCCTTTCGTTTCGGCGACATATACCACAAGATAATGTCGCCACAACGAAATTGTCCCACAATGCTACGTCCCATTTTTGTGGGCTAGCGGCTGAGGGTAACCATGGTTAGTCACCCGTTAACGAACGGGGACCACCAGCGATGCGTTTCAACGATCTTCTGCGCACCGTGCTCGCCAATATGGGCGAGGGAACGGGTGCGACCGTGACTCGTTGGCGGCAATGCATTGACCTCCTTGCACAATATGACGTCTCCGGCGCCGAAGCTGCGCATGCGCTGGAAGCGGGCGATCGCGATGCCGTGCTCGAACTGATCGCGCAGATGCGACTCAAGGTGCATGCGGATCAGCGAATCGCTTCCGTGGCCGAGCTTGGTCCGCGTTTGCGCTCCGCAGGTCTCGTGCGCCTGCTTGCCCAGGATCATCCCTCGCTCGTCACCTTGATGATGGCCAACGTGCGGCTCACCGATGCCGACTGGGCGTCAATCATCCCGGATCTCGGCCCCCTTGCACGTAGTGTGCTGCGCCAGCGCGACGATCTGGAGTCCATGGCGCTGGCGACCCTGCGCCAGTTCGGCAGCGTCGACCTGTCGCTGCCTTCGCTGGTTGCGCTGGAGGAAGTCGGCGGCCTAACGCTCGACGACGCCGAGTCCCATTCCTCGGCGAGCGACGCGATCCCTTCCGAGATGGAGGAAACCAGCCAGATCGGCCGGATCGTAGCGCAGATCGAACGGTTTACCGAAGCGCGCAGCCATCGCACGGACGAGCCGCTGTTGCTCGACGAGGAACTGATCGCGGAGGAAGCGGCTGCCGCGCCCGAGGCGAGCGAGTCGGAGCCGACCTATACGCCGCCGCCGATCGATGAGTTCACCTTCGAGACGGATGGCGCGGGCCTCATTCGCCTGGCGTCCGGTGCACCGCGCAGCGCTGCCTTCGGCCTCAGCATCGGCATGCCCGCGCTGGACAGCCGCCACGGTGCCGATGGCATGGCGCTTGGTGCCTTCCGTCGCCGCGCCGCCTTCGAGGATGCGCGCTTCGCTATCGGAGACGGCCCGCTCGAAGGCGCCTGGCGCATGTCTGCCGATCCGCGCTTCGATCGCGCGAGCGGCCGCTTCCTCGGATATGTGGGCACCGCCCGGCGGGAGTTCCCGCACGAAGGTCTGGTGCGCTCGGGAGAGGGGGAACAACAGGGCTGGTCAGGGCTTTCGGCCACCGGCGCCCGGCAACTGATCCACGAACTGCGCACACCACTCAACGCCATCCAGGGCTATGCCGAGATGATCGAGGCCCAGCTCATGGGGCCGGTCAGCGCCGAATACCGCGAGATGGCAAGGCGGATTCTCTCTGATTCCCGTTCATTGACCGACACGTTCGACGATCTCGACATGGCGAGCCGTATCGAACATGGCGATCATCGCGGCGGCGCTCCGGCAAGCGTCGATCTCGAGCAGAGCCTGCGGACCATCATCGCGTCCTTCGCGCAGGAGAGCGAGCAGCGCATCGACATCTTCGCGGAAGACGACCTGCCCCGGATCGGCGGCAATCCCATGCAGGTCGAGCGTATGCTGAACCACATGGTCCGCGCCGGCTATGCCGCGCTGGGGGAGGGGGAACGGCTGACGCTGCGCCTCGCCGCCGACCCGACGGCCTCGTCGGTCGGTCTGGTCATGCTGCGGCCCAGGGCGCTGCGCCACATCGCGGACCGTGACCTGCTCGATCACGGCTATCTGGTCGACCACAAACTGCGCGACGGGCCGCCGCTGGGCCTGGCCTTCACGCTCAAGCTCGTGCGCGGCATCGCGGCGCATCTGGGCGGTGCCTTCGATATCGCGCCCGAAGCCTTCGGCGTCCTGTTGCCGACGGTATCGGCGACCGGTGGCGAGCAGGAAAATCTGCGCTGAACTTGCCTGCAGGGACGTCGCTCGTTTAAGCCAAAGGCAGGATTTCCCGTGTAGGGGAGCGGCGTCATCCGCTCCAGCATGAGGGCACGCGCTCTTGGCATCATCCGCCGCCAATCTGCTTGACCGACCGCCGCCTGCGGCCGCGATCGCATGGCCTGCGCGGCTGGGCCGTCGCTTCATGCTCTGGGTCGACACGGAGGAGGAATTCGACTGGAGCGCGCCGTTCAGCCGCACCGCCACGCAGGTCAGCGTGACAGCGGGCATGGACCGCTTCCAGCGCTTCATCTCCGGCGCGGGCGTGAAGCCCGTCTACGTGACTGATTATGCCGTGGTGGAAGACGACGCGGCGACCTCCTTGATGCGCCGCTGGATCGAGGAAGGTAGCGCGGACATTGGCGTCCACCTCCATCCTTGGGTCAATCCCCCGTACCAGGAAGAAGTCAGCGCCTATAACAGCTATGCCGGCAACCTGCCGCCAGAGTTGGAGCGCGCCAAGCTGATAGCCCTGCGCAACCGCATCGAGGATCGGCTCGGTGTAGCGCCGATTGCCTACCGGGCGGGGCGCTATGGCGTGGGAACTCAGACCGGTGCGCTTTTGGAGCAGGCGGGGTTCCGCATCGACAGCTCGGTGCGTAGCCGCTTCGACTATCGCGGGCAGCACGGGCCGGACTTTACCGGCATGCCGCTGCATCCCTATCGCGCAGGCCCCGAGGGCAAGCTCATCGAGCTTCCGCTCTCCACCGCTTATGTCGGTCATCTCGGCGCCTGGGGCCAGCGGCTTCAACCGAGGCTCCAACGGGCAGGGCGGCTCGCCGGCGCCTTTTCGCGGCTCAACCTGCTCTCCCGCATCCCGCTGACCCCGGAAGGCGTGAGCGCTGCCGAATGTTGCGCGGCGATCAATAGCCTCATCGCGGAGGACATTCCCATCCTCAGCTTCTCTTTCCACTCTCCCACGCTGGAGCCGGGGCACACGCCTTACGCGCGCACCGCGCGCGACGTGGAGGATTTCTACCGCTGGTGGGAGACCGTTCTCGCGCATCTCGTCGCTCGCAACGTGCAACCGCTCAGTCAGGCGGAATTGCTCGCCGCGGTTTGAGCGGGAACGTCGATGCTTGCCAATATGGGCGCGGGCGGGCTAACGCCTCGGCCCGGTGGGGCCTGTAGCTCAATGGTTAGAGCTGGCCGCTCATAACGGCTAGGTTGCGGGTTCGAGTCCTGCCGGGCCCACCAAACCCATTGCGCAGGCAAAAGGAAAGGGCCGCCCCTCTGGGACGGCCCTTTCCTGAACGATAGAGCGATCAGCGCTGCTTCTGCCGGTCGTCCTGCCGTTGCCCGCCCTGTTGACGATCCTGGCCGGCATCACCCTGCTGGCGGTCCTGTCCACCCTGCTGTTCCTGGTGCTTCTGGCGATCGCCACCGCCTTGCTGGCGGTTCTGGTCGTTTTGTTGGTTCTGATTAGGCATTTTCAGGTTTCCTCTGCTTCTTGAGCAGGAATGAAACGCCGTGGACGGGACGCGCGTTCCGTCAATGCGACGGGTCGTTGGTGCGGCGGTGTCGGGCCGAGCGGACCGGCAACGGGTAGTTTCGCTCCCGCCGCCCCATAGAAAATGCTGCTGGCCGTCAATTCTCAATCATTTTAGTTTTGTTCTATGAGTTTGATCGCGCACGAAGGAGAATCTGGCATGGCTTCGAAATCGCTGGAACTTCGGCACGAATGGGCGCCGCAGACCTTATCCCCGATCCATGCGGGCTAAAGCCATGGAGAGCTATTGGGATCTGGACGATATCGTCAGGCAGCTCCGCGATATCCGCCGGGAATGGCGCAGCGAGCAGACGCATCATGCCGAATATGGGGGAGAGGGGTTCCCCTCGCGCGGTGACGTCGGCAAGCTGATGGACGCGATGTGCGGCGCGCTGTTCCCGCTGCGCCTCGGCCCGAACTTCGTTCGCCTGCATAACGAGGACGCCTTCGTCGCCCAGACCCTGCAGACGTCGCTCAATCGCCTCTACGGCCAGATTCGCCTCGAGCTCATCTACGCGTTGGCGAACACCCCCCGGTTGGAGATCGACGAGCGTGCGGCCGAAATCATCCGTCGTTTCGCCGCCGCCCTGCCAGACCTGCGCCGTCTGCTGGATACCGATGTCGATGCGGCCTTCCGGGGTGATCCGGCCGCGCGCAGCGTGGATGAGGTGCTGATCTGTTATCCCTCGCTGCTGGCGATCATCCACCATCGGCTCGCCCATCAGTTGCATCTCCTCGGCGCCCCGCTCGTCGCGCGCATCGTCTCGGAAGTGGCGCACGGCAAGACCGGCATCGACATCCATCCGGGTGCCCAAATCGGGGAAAGCTTCTTCATCGATCATGGCACCGGCGTCGTCATCGGCGAGACCGCGATCGTCGGCGATCGCGTCCGCCTCTATCAGGGCGTGACCCTGGGCGCCCGCAGTTTCCCGGCGGACGAACTCGGTTCGCTCATCAAAAACATCCCGCGTCACCCCATCGTCGAGGATGACGTCGTGATCTACGCCGGCGCCACCATCCTGGGGCGCGTGACGATCGGCAGCGGCTCGGAGATCGGCGGCAATGTCTGGCTGACCAGCGACGTCCCGGCCGGCAGCCGCGTCACGCAGGCGCTTGCCCAGAACAGCATCGTGGCGCGGGATTTTTGAAGAAGCGCGCGGTGCGCCCCATCGGGCGTCAGGCTGCTATTCAATCTCGATAAAGTGGTCGGGGAGACAGGATTCGAACCTGCGACCCTCTGCTCCCAAAGCAGATGCGCTACCAGGCTGCGCTACTCCCCGACGGGGGCTCGCTTAGCGGAGCGGGGCGCCGACGGCAATCGCCAAACCCCGGTCCGGTTCGCGGTTTCGGGCCGTGCCGAAAATGGCTGGCCCGAAACGGAAAGGGCGGCGCCGCGATGCGGCACCGCCCTTCGGTTTGCCTCGCGAACCGAAGTTCGCCGGCAAATTACTCCGCGGCGTTCGCGGTGTTGGCCGCAGCGTTCGCGACGTTCGCGGCGTTCGCAGCAACGTTCGCGGCGTTGTCGGCGACGTTCGCGGCGTTCTCAGCCTCGTTCACGACGACTTCGTTCACGGCGTTGTTGGTCTCGGCCGGCTTCTCGCCGCACGCCGCCAGGCTCATCAGGGTAGCAGCGGCGAAGGCCACAGCAAACTTGTTCATCTTTTTTGGCTCCCATAGCAAAGTGCGTGCTCCACCGAAGGGCACGAGCCGCCCAATTAACGCGTGTGCCGGGGAAATCAATAGCCTTATCAACCGAACCAATTGGAATTTGTCGCATTGCAGCATCCTGACGCGGGTTGCCTTGCGCACGCGGCTCCTCGGTCAATCGCTTCATGCGTTTCACGGGCAAGCAGATATTTGCCAAGGCCCGCCGGCTCGGCTAACCGGGCGCGGATTCCCCGAACCATTTCCTTTTCGATCCAGAGGACCGATCCCGATGGCCGTCCAGTACAGCTTCGTCATGAAGGGTCTGACCAAGACCTTCCCCGGCGCCAACAAGCCGGTGTTCAACAATATCCATCTCCAGTTCCTGCCCGGCACCAAGATCGCCGTGATCGGCGTCAACGGCGCCGGCAAGTCGACACTGATGAAGGTGATCGCCGGCATCGACACCGAGTTTCAGGGCGAGGCCTGGGCGGGGGAGGGCATCCGGGTCGGCTATCTGGCGCAGGAGCCGCAGCTCGATCCGACCAAGACGGTGATCGAGAACGTGAAGGATGGCGTCCGCGGTGTCGCCGATCTGGTCGACCGGTTCAACGAGATCAGCATGATCATGGGCGATCCGCCGGAAGACGTGGATTTCGACGCGCTGATGACCGAGATGGGCGAGCTTCAGGAGAAGATCGACGCCGTCGACGGCTGGACGCTCGACAACCAGCTCGAGATCGCCATGGAGGCGCTGCGGTGCCCGCCGGGGGACTGGAAGGTCGACAATCTCTCGGGCGGTGAGAAGCGCCGCATCGCGCTGTGCCGCCTGCTGCTCGAAAAGCCCGACATCCTGCTGCTCGACGAACCGACCAACCATCTCGATGCCGAGAGCGTCCAGTGGCTCGAGCAGCATCTCATCAATTATACCGGCAACGTGATCCTCGTGACCCACGACCGCTACTTCCTCGACAATGTCGTGGGCTGGGTGCTGGAGCTGGACCGCGGTCGCGGCATCCCGTTCGAAGGCAACTATTCCAACTGGCTGGAAGCCAAGGCCAAGCGGATGGAGCAGGAAGAGCGCGAGGAAGCCGGTCGCCAGAAGGCGATCAAGGAAGAGCTGGAGTGGATCCGGCAGAGCCCCAAGGCCCGCCAGACGAAGAGCAAGGCGCGTATCCGTGCGTTCGACGAGCTGGTCGAGAAGCAGGAGAATCGCGCGCCCGGCAAGGCGCAGATCGTCATCCAGACGCCCAAGCGCCTCGGCGGCAAGGTGATCGAAGCCAAGGGCCTGAGCATGGCCTATGGCGACAAGCTTCTGTTCGAGGATCTGAACTTCCTGCTCCCGCCCGGCGGCATCGTCGGCGTCATCGGCCCGAACGGCGCCGGCAAGTCGACGCTGTTCCGCCTCATCACCGGTCAGGAGCAGCCCGATGGCGGCACGATCGAAGTCGGCGAGACGGTCCAGCTCGGCTATGTCGACCAGAGCCGTGACTCGCTCGATCCCAACCATAATGTCTGGGAGGAAGTCTCAGGCGGTCACGATCTCATGACCATCGGCAAGCACGAGATCCAGACGCGCGCGTATGTGGGTGCCTTCAACTTCAAGGGCGTCGACCAGCAGAAGAAGGTCGGCCAGCTTTCCGGCGGTGAGCGCAACCGCGTCCATCTCGCCAAGATGCTGAAGGAGGGTGGCAACGTCCTCCTGCTCGACGAACCGACTAACGATCTCGACGTCGAGACGCTCCGCGCGCTGGAAGATGCGCTCGAGAATTTCGCGGGTTGCGCTGTGGTCATCAGCCACGACCGCTTCTTCCTCGATCGCCTCGCGACGCACATTCTCGCGTTCGAAGGCAACAGCCATGTCGAATGGTTCGAGGGCAATTTCGAGGCTTATGAGGAAGACAAGCGCCGCCGCCTTGGCGACGCCGCCGACCGTCCGACGCGCCTCGCTTACAAGAAGCTGACGCGCTGAGCCGGCAGCAACGTTTCAAGAACTGACGAAAAGGGGAGGGATGGCCACTGCGCCGTCCCTCCCTTTTTTCTTGGGGCTGGAACGCTCCTCAGACGGTCGCGCGCTGCTCGAAGCCGCGACTATCTTCAGGCGCGGCAGGGGTGTCCTCAATGCCCGCTACACGCGCCGCGGAGGGACCACGCTGCGCCAGCGTCAGGAACTGCGCAACCGCATTCTCTTCGCCCTCGATTAGCGCCTCCACATCGCCGTTCATCCGATTGCGCACCCAGCCGGTGAGGCCCAGCGAGCGTGCGGTCTCAACCGTCCAGCCACGATAGAAGACGCCCTGCACGCGTCCCTTGATGGTGAGATGTTTCGCGATCACTGCCACGCGCGCAGCGTGGCACAGCCTCAGCGCGTGCGCCAGTTCCCCGTCGCGATGATCGGCCGGTGCCGGGTCGAGCGATTATACTCATAGGCCCATGCGCTCTCGCCGCTGCCCAGCAGCTCGACCTCGACGCGGCGATATTCGGAACGGCTGGGATGATCGGGATCGACCAGTTCGTAGGCGTCCAACTCATCGACAAGATGCGGATCATCGAAGGTGAAGAGCTCACCTTGCACGATGCCCTGACCGCCGAGCACCAGCCCCGGATAATGGCCGAGATGATAGAGCCGTCCCGTAATCGTCTCGGTGCCGTGGCTGCGCACGCGCCCCTCAAGGCCCAGCGCGCGGAAGCCGGTGCCCCCGCTCATCAGCAGGCCATAAACGAAGAAACGGAAGGGGTCACTCATAGGGCAGGAAGGCACCGGTCTGTTCGTCGAGTATGTGCAGCACCCCGTCGGAGATGGCGAAGAAGGCGCCCTTCAATGTCAGGACGTTGCGGGCTTCCTTTTCCCTTATCCACGGGAAGGTCCGCAGATTGGCGAGGCTGACCTTGACCGCCGCCTGCTCCATGGCCCGGCCGACGACGCGGCCTTCCTCGGTGCCGTGCTGAGCCACGATCTCGTCCCGCGCGTCGTCCAGCATCGAGATCCAGCTCGCGATGAAGCCGCCCTCGCCGGGCGGTGCGTCATGCAGTTCCTGCGTCAGCGCCGCCTTGCAGCCGCCGCACAGGCCATGGCCCATCACGACGATCTCCTCGACACCGAGAACCTGCACCGCGAACTCGACCGCCGCAGACACGCCGTGCCGTCCGGGATTGGTCTCGAAAGGCGGTACCAGTGCCGCCACGTTCCGCACCACGAAGATCTCGCCCGGGTTGGTATCGAAGATCTCGGCGGGCTCCACCCGGCTGTCCGAACAGGCGATGACCATGACGCGCGGGCTCTGCCCGTCGGCCAGTTCGTCCCATCGTGCGCGCTGATTCGCCCAGCCGGTTGACCGGAACCGACGATAGCCCTCGAGCATGTTTGTAAAAGTAACCATATGCGCGCTCGTCTGCCTAACTTCTTCGGGGCTGGCAAGGCGGCGCGCGGATCGCTATCTGGACGCCATGAACGACCTTTCTTCCGCGCCCGGCAATCTCAACCCGCGCAAGCCCGACTGGATCCGCGTCAAGGCCCCCGTCAGCAAGGGCTATGAGGCGACGCGCAAGCTGATGCGCGACAAGGGTCTCGCCACCGTCTGCGAGGAAGCGGCCTGCCCGAACATCGGCGAGTGCTGGACCAAGAAGCACGCGACCGTGATGATCCTGGGCGACGTCTGCACCCGCGCCTGCTCTTTCTGCAACGTCAAGACCGGCATGCCGCGCCCCGTCGATCCGCGCGAACCGCAGAATCTGGCCGACGCCTGCGCCGAAATGGGCCTGGAGCATATCGTCGTCACCTCGGTCGACCGCGACGACCTGCCGGATGGCGGCGCGCGCCAGTTCGTCAAGGTCATCGAGGCGCTGCGCAAGACGACCCCGGCAACGACCATCGAGATTCTGACGCCGGACTTCCGCAACAAGCACGAGGCCGCCGTCGAGGCGATCGTCGCGGCGCGACCGGACGTCTATAACCATAATCTGGAGACCGTCCCGCGGCTCTACCCGACCATTCGCCCCGGCGCGCGCTATTATGCCTCGCTGCGCCTTCTGGAGATGGTCAAGAAGCTCGATCCGTCGATCTTCACCAAGTCGGGCATCATGCTCGGCCTCGGCGAGGAGCGACTGGAGGTCCATCAGGTGATGGACGACATGCGCTCGGCTGACGTCGATTTCCTCACCATGGGACAATATCTGCGTCCGACGCCAAAGCATGCGCCGGTGATCGAGTTCGTGACGCCGCAGGGGTTCAATGCCTATGCCGCGATCGCCCGCGCCAAGGGATTCCTGCAGGTCGCTTCCAGCCCGCTCACCCGCTCCAGCTATCACGCCGGGGACGATTTCGCCCAGATGCGCTCCGCGCGCGAGGCGGCACTGGCAAAAGCGGCCAGCAAGGCCTGATGCCCAAGCATCACGAGACGCGCCGGCTGCCTTATACGCCGGAGCAGATGTTCGATCTGGTCGCGGACGTGCGGTCCTATCCGCAGTTCCTCCCCTGGGTGACGGCGATCCGGGTCCGCTCGGACACGCCGAGCGATATGCTCGCGGACATGATCGTCGGCTTCAAGAGCCTGCGCGAGACCTTCACGTCGCGCGTCCACAAGGAGCGGCCTGACCGGATCCACATCGATTATGTCGAGGGCCCGTTGCGCTATCTGCACAATGACTGGCGGTTCCGGCCGGATGGGGCAGGGGGCGTCCAGATCGACTTCGAGGTCGATTTCGCGTTCAAGAACCGGGTGTTCGAAATGCTGGCGGGCCAGATGTTCGATCGCGCCCTGCGTAAAATGATCGGCGCGTTCGAGACGCGGGCCGCCACGCTTCACACCGTCGGCGACGTGTCCGGCAGCAGCAACTCCAGCGCACAAAGCGCCGCCTGAAGGCGGATCTGCCCGCGTCCCAGGTCCTCGAACCGGCGCAGGTCCGCCACGATATTGTCGACGTCGCCGCCCAGTTCCGCGCGGGCAAAGACGACCGTGCCCACCGGCTTCAGTTCGCTGCCGCCATCCGGCCCGGCCACGCCGGTAATCGAGACCGCGACATCCGCGCCGCTGCGCTTGAGTGCGCCTTGCGCCATGGCCCATGCGGTGGCGATGGAGACGGCGCCGAACGTGTCCAGCACGTCCTCGGCAACGCCCAGAATGCTCATCTTCTGGTCGTTGGAATAAGTCACGAAGCCCGATTCGAACACGGCGGACGAGCCGGGGATTTCCGTCAGCGCCGCCGAGACGAGACCGCCGGTGCAGCTTTCGGCAACCGAGATGCGTCGTCCGATCTTCTTGTTGGCTTCGATCACCTCGCGCGCACGCGAAACGAGCTGCTCGGGGAGAACCGTATCCTTGATCGCGTCGTCGCCTGCCATGATGCTTCGTCCATGAGCCGATCGGCCCAAAAAGCCAATGGCTTTAACGCTGATCCGCGCGAGCCCAGCGGCGTGCATCCGCCTACTCCGGCAACCGCACCGTGGCGACCGCCTGCGCCGCAATACCTTCGCCGCGCCCGGTGAGGCCGAGCCGCTCGGTCGTCGTCGCCTTCACGCTGACGCGGCTTTCCGGCAGCCCCATGATCTCGGCGAGGCGACGCTTCATTGCCTCGCGATGCGGCCCGATCTTGGGCGCCTCGCAGATAATGGTGAGATCGGCATGATCGATGACGCCGCCGCGCGCGGCCACGCGCTCCACGGCGAAGGCGAGGAAGCGGTCGGAGCGCGCGCCGCGCCATTGCGGATCGCTCGGCGGGAAATGGCTGCCGATATCCCCCTCGGCCAGCGCACCGAGCAGCGCATCGACCAGCGCATGAATGGCGACGTCGGCATCGCTATGGCCGGACAGGCCATGGCTGTGGGGAATGAGGAGGCCGCCAAGCCACAACTCCTCGCCGGCCACGAGCCGGTGCACGTCGAACCCCATGCCGGTGCGGCTGCTCATGGTCTCGGTCAACTGCCGCTCCATCCGTTCATGGTCTCCGGGAAAGGTGATCTTCTCCAGCGCCGCGTCGCCCTCCACAAGCGCGACCTCCAGACCGTGGGCGCGCAGCATCTGCGCGTCGTCGGTCGGTTCCACCGCCTCGTTCCAGTCACGATGTGCGGCCAGGATCGCGGCGAAGTCGAAGGCCTGCGGGGTCTGCACCCGACGCAGCCGCGCCCGGTCGACGACGTCGCCGGCCAGCTCGTCCCGCGCGGCGACAAGCGTATCGGCGACCGGGAGCACCGGCATGGCGCCGGCAGACCCGGCCTCCAGCGCCGCAAGCAGCCGGTCGACAACGGCGGCTGCCAGGCAAGGGCGGGCGCTGTCGTGGATCAGCACGTGGCTCGGCACGGAGCCGGAGAGGGCGAGTGCCTCCAGCGCATTGGCCACCGATTGCCGGCGGGAGTTGCCGCCCGCGACAATACGAACGCCATCCGCCAGCGCCCCGAGCCGTTCCCGCGCCTCGTCCTCCGCGCCCGGCGCGACGACCAGCAACACGTCGCCAATCCGCTCATCCGCCAGCATCGCCGCCAGCGAATGCGCCACGACCGGTCGTCCCGCCAGCGCGCGATATTGCTTGGGCAGGCTCCCGCCACTGCGCGAACCGCTCCCGGCGGCAAGGACGATAGCGGCGAGATTGGTGACCGTGGACATGCCACCGCGCTTAGAGCCAATCGCGATGGGACGGAAGGTAGCGCGGATGTCGACCCCCAAAAGTCACACTAGGCCGCATACCCATAAATGGGATTCCCATTTGGCCTGGTTTCTGATTCATTTGCAGTGTGATTTTGCGGAGGCTGAGATGGCCCGGTTTGATTTGACGGATTTCGAGTGGT